>ERZ839767.12-NODE-12-length-291076-cov-14.339415_pt1 | contig 291076 bp, 260 predicted proteins | sample MGYA00519879_ERZ839767 | MGnify/ENA primary metagenome ERZ839767 (study PRJEB31850, sample SAMEA3708852) | human gut metagenome | biome: human gut; feature: human-associated habitat; material: faeces | place: China | collected 2014 ...
GTGGTGGCGGTTGTGGTACTTACGGTAACGGCGGTGATGGCACTGTCCTGATCCGATACTGGGCTTACGAAGAATAAAACAAATATAAGTGATATGAGTAAATATATATATATACAAAAAGACGCAGCAAACATATATGTCACAATGCCGGAAAAGCTTGATACAGCAAACAACGATATCGGCACGACATGGGAGGATTATGTTGCAGGAAAGTACGTTTTGCTGACAGAAGAACAGATTGCCTTTAAAGAGGCAAACGAAAGTGCATCCGTAGAAGAAGTGTTCAATATGCAATTGACGCCTATTCCCGAACTGACACCGGAAGAAAAACTTCAAATTGCAAAAGACTTGAAGCGTCAGGAAGTCTACAACACCGACTACCGGCACTATTACATAGAGGACAACGATGTATATACATACGACCGTTTGTCTCTAAAAGACCAGTGTGCCCGAAAAGATACGGTTGAAGTAAACGGGAAATCGTATAAATCATCTCTGTTATTGGAAGCTCTCAACGAGATGGCAGATTACAATGATATCTGTATAGGTCTATCAGAAAAGTTACTCTCTGATATTGAAGCTGCCGAGACAGTGGAAGATGTAGAAGCGATTGAGGTGACGGGCTACCCCGATGTAATCCATAGAACAACAGCCGAATTACAGGAAGCCGTAAACTACACGGAAACGCACGATTCAGAGAAGCAGTTATCCCGTATCACCCGTAAATCTGTGTCTATAATGTCGCTGACAGATGATGAAGCGATTAGTGTCAAATGCGCGCATGCGGAATGGAAAGAATTTATTAACGGGAAGTTGGATACCGGCAACCGGGTAATTAACGATGACTGGTTATGGAAAGTCCGGCAACCGATAAATCCGGTTCTCGAAATATATCCTCCTTCGGTAGATACGGCTGCTCTTTATGAGCGCATGGACGAAAATCACAAAGGCACGGAATACGATCCCAAACTCTATGCGCCAGGCATGACGCTTGAACAGGAAAAGTATTACACGGAAATGGAAGACGGTGTAAGGAAGAAATATTACTGCTTTTATGGTACAATTAATCCGGTATATGCCCATTTGAAAGAATTGATTAACATAAATGTAAAATTGGTAACAGCGGTTTAATAACCGCTATTAGGTATGTAATAGTCCTCTTTATGTGAGGAACCTTTATTTAATATAATCGTTTACTTTATATATCAAGCTCTAAGTATCATATAATTTTCAGAACGCTAGCATTCTTTTAGATTGTCTAGCGTTTTGTTTTTCAAATATTTGCAATCAACATGTACCGTATATTAAATGAGATAATTATAAAAGCATCAAGTGTTTCTACAACGAATTACTTTAGAGAAATAGTAAGCGATGGACCTGCTAAATTACTTACTTGTATAAGTACAAGTTTAGTAAGTGTATTGAGTACTTTCTTTATGCCTATTTGGATACCTATTGTTTCTGTAGGTGTGTTGATTATTATTGACATGATCCTCGGTATTAGGGTGTCCTTAAGTAAAGGAGACAAAATAGAATCAAGAAGGGCTTGGGCAACTATAAAGAAATTAGGATTTAGTACGCTAATGATTAGCTGTGGTCATCTTGTTGATCAATATATACTAACTTCATTTAGTGCTCATCTAGTAGAAGGTTTTGCAGGTTTGATTGCCGGTGTAGAACTGTGGTCAATGATTGAAAATCTTCATACATTAGATCCCACAGGACCTTGGAAATTATTCTCTAAATTCTTAAAGAAAAAAGGTGAGAAGTACTTGGATATTACAATTGATAAAGAAGATTTACCAAAGATTAAGAAACTAGTAAAAAAGATTAAATGATATGAATTATCTTAGAGTATTGATAATAACCATTATAACTTACTTAGGAATATCCAATTATGTCTTAAGAAGCAAAGTAAATAAACTGGATGAAGAGTTGGGAGATGCTCGTAACAATATTGAATCTTATCAATCGATCCTAAGTAATGAACAAAATGAAAATAGAGTATTAAAACTTAGTATAGAAGATTTCAAACATTCTAAAGATAGTTTAATACAAGAGTTATCAAAAACACAAGATCAACTTAAGATAAAGAATAAGAAGTTAAAAGAAGTAATGAGTATGTCCACAGTATTGACAGATACTATAGTAAAGACAATACCTGTGGATAGAAACTTCTGTGTAGAACTTCAGTCAAATCCATTGACTACAATCAAAATAAATAGAATGGATTCAGTTATAACCTGTATTCCAGAGATATATAATCATCAAGATTTATTTATAACCGAAGAAAAAGTATATAGAAAGAAATATAAAAACTGGTTTCAACGGTTAATACATTTTGACTTTAAAAAAGATAAAGTCGAATCTTACAAAATTATCAATTCTAACGATTTAATAAGAGTATTAGATACTCGGGTTATCAAAATTACAAAGTAATTTGCAAAATATTTCAATTTAATATTAATCAATAAATAAATTGAAACTATGCACTTAAGTAGAATATTAGATCAAATTAAACGCCATCCTTCCCCAACAGAAGCTTTAACTAAATTGGGTAAAGCTATGGATAAACATGAAGATAATCTGTTGGAAAAGGGCTTCAGAATACTTAAATCAGAACTCTGTGCTAATGTATATGAAGCTATAAATGGCCCTCACTTTGATGAGGAACATGCTAAATACGCAGTAGAAGGCATGGAAAATGAGGATGGATCAAAAGGCCCTCATTGGACAGTTGAAGAGACAACGTCCATTGCCAATCAAATGGGCATAAATTTAAAATCAGAGAAACACAATAAGTGGGACTGGTATGTAGCCATGAATATGATCTACTCAGATTTTTATAAAGCTGTTGTAGCAATAACTGGTGGAGCTAGTACCAAACATTTTGCAGAACTTACCAAAGCTTGGATTTGTGACAAAGACATCTCAGAAGGCAAGATGTGGCATTACTATGTTTATATAATGTGTGATGATGAAGATAACGATTATAAAGCATATGAACATATGTCTCATGATCGTGAATATGATTCAGATTATAAATATGGTAGAGAAAGAAGATCTTCTGGTAGAATGTCATATCCTTACTCTAGATATGAAATAGAGGATGAATATGAATATTCTGATCGTTATGCTTATCCTGAAAGAAATAGAATGGATAGAGATAGACGTGAAGAAGATATGAAAAGAGACAGAGATTCTCGCAACACATCTGTTAGATATTTCTAATTATCAAAATAAATAAATCAATTAAAAAATAAATCATTATGTTAGAAAACGAAAGAATAATTGTAGACCGTGGTGGTATTGACCCCGGTATCGCTGCTTTGATGCAAAATGCTAATAAAGGTTTTGATCCTGCTGCTTTGATGGCTATGATGAACAACGGTAATGGTATGTTTGGTGGCAATGGTGGTTGGTGGTGAAGTAGGTTTCTCTGCAGAAAGAGTAATCAATGCTGTTAATGCTGGTGATTGCAACGTAATCAAAGCTATTAGTGACTGCTGCTGCACAACTCAGCGTTCAATCGATGCAGTTAATTTGAACTTAACTCAGATGAATGCTGATAACAGATTGTCTATCTGTCAGCAAACCAACACTTTGCAAAACGCTATTACTTCAGGATTCTGCAACTTGTCTAGTGAAAACGCTACAAGATTTAACATTCTTGGTGCTAAGATAGATGCTCAGACTCAGATTATCAATGATAAATTCTGTCAGTTAGAAATGAGAGAAATGCAGAATAAGATTGATGTTCTACGTGATGAAAAGAACGCATTGCAAACTTCTGCTATTACTCAACAGCAGACTCAGAATATTGTAAATCAGATTAAACCTTGTCCAGTTCCTGCATATTTAACATGTAATCCTTATGGATGTAATGGTGGATTTACAGGCTATGGAAACCCTTATGGTTACGGATATGGCTACGGTGATAGCTGTTGCGCTTAATAAGAAAGGAGGTTATTATGTTTCCTTTCATGTTTAATCCTTACTTTGGACGTAACAATACCGTTCGTATTTTAGACCAAGTAATACCGAAAATCAATACAATAAGCGTAAGTGATTCAACAGAATCTACAGTTCTGGGTATCTGTCCTAAAGTGTGGTGTAGACTTCCTAGAGAAGGTGTGTTTGTATTAGAGGTTAGACATACTCCTGCCACTGCTAGTGCAACACTTCCTGTGTTTGTATCTACTACTGGTTCAGTAAGCACTGCTTCAAATAACAACAATATACCTGTAGTAAAAGGAGATAGCACACCATTAGTTGGTTCTGAAATCTCTGCTGGTAACAGATATTGGGTTTATTACAATAAATGCGATAATGTTATTCAGGTTATGAATCATTACACTGTGGCTGCAGCTCCAGCTGCCTAATATATATTAACTAAGTATATGGGCAGCGAGTAATACCTGCCCATATCTTTTTAAACTTAAAGATATGACATTCTCACAGTTAACGCCGGGTACAAATATACACGTACTCGAGATTACAGGTACTTTTAAAAAGAGTACTACATACAGTTTAGGTAAAGTAGTAAGTGTATCAAAACCCTACGATGAACCATTGCCACCAGGTCAATTCCCAATGCCTATGCAAAATAGGCGTAAGCTTGTAGATTTAGTTATCTCTTGTGACGGTGAGCAGAAGAAACTGTCAGTATCTGAAGATAAAACAATGATGACCGATTCTACCATCGGACTTACTATAGCTACAGATAAAACTCAAATTGTAGATATGGTTAAGCAATCCTATAATGACTGCAAAGTTAAAAAGGAAAGCGTATTAAAATACGATGAAGAGATGAGGAGATGTGAAGACATCTTAAAATTACTTAATACAACTCCGGACATAACAACCAATGTGACAAAAGATTTCAAAGAACTTGATGAATTAAAAGCTGAAGTGAAAGAGCTTAAGCAACTTTTACAAAATGTAACTACTGTTCGTCCAGAGGTTAAAATAGAAACTCCCTCATCTGAGGAGAAACAAATTGAAATCTAAAACACAAAGGTTGGCTATTTAGTCAACCTTTTTTATTTTAATATTATATGAGTACATACAATAATAAATACGATATATTAGGAAGTACGATTAAACCTAATCCTGCATCTGTTAAGTATTGGGCTGATTTAGCATCTAACCCGAATGGTGGTGATCTGAAATACTTTAATGGTAAAGATTGGGTTTACGTAAACAGTAAAGCCACTGGCGATATTACTGAATTGCAAGAAGATGTAAAACAGCTTCAAACAGACATTAAAAACAAAGTAGATAAGGTATCTGGTAAAGGATTATCCACTAATGATTATACTACTGCGGAAAAGAACAAGTTAGCTGGTATTGCAGCTAATGCAAATAACTACACATTGCCTACTGCTTCTGATTCTACTTTGGGTGGTATCAAAACAGGTTTTGTATCTACTGATACTAAGAAGGCTGTTAAAGTACAAGATGGTAAAGCTTATGTAGAAATAGATTCTACTAACATTGAAATTAATGATATACCTAATGCTGAAAGTTTTTATTCTTATGGTGTATCTTGGCAAACAGGTTCATTGAATGCAACTTTAGCTAGAATTGGTAATTTAGATTTACATCGTACTTTACCAATCCAGAATAAGATGAGAGGATGTACCTTAGCAGATGATGGTACAGTAAATCATTATTTCAAAGATGACTGGTCTGCTAATGAAGATGGTACACCTATTAAGAAAGATGGTAGTGATGGTATGGTAATGATTGAAATACCTGAATTCTATGTAAAATGCCAAAGTAAGAATGGTATAGATAGTATGAGTATTTCAGAATATGCATTAGATGGTTATACTCTTGTTAAGAAACAATATGTATCTGCTTATGAAGCTACTGTAGATAGAACTAACACTAGTACTTTAAAACTTGCTTCTGTAGTAAATACTACTGCTAATTTTAGAGGTGGTAATAATGATGCTACTAAAGATGAAGCAGAGAATACTCAATTAGGTATGCCTGTAACTACTACTAGTAGAGCTAACTTTAGAAAATATGCTAGAAATAGAGCTACTGGTACTAAATGGAATATGTTGGATTTCTTTGCAACAAATACTATTTGGTTACTGTATTCTATTGAATATGCAAATTGGAATTCTCAGTTAGCCTTTAATGAAAATTTATCTAACGATGGTTTTAAACAAGGTGGTTTAGGTAGTGGTGTTACAAACGTTACTGGTAGTGATTGGAATACTTTTAATGGTTATTATCCAATTATTCCTTGTGGTACTAGTGATGCTCTTGGAAATAAAACCGGTGAAGTTGAATATACTTTGCCTTCTACTTTCAAACCAGATAATGTAGTAAAAGTAAAAGTACCTAGATATAGAGGTATAGAAAATCCATTCGGACACATTTGGAAGAATGTTGACGGTGTTATTTTTGATATTAAAACTGATGCAGATGGTGGTACTAGTACTATATACTTAGCAAAAACCGAAGCTGATTATGGTGACACTGTTACTGAAGGTTTTAGTGAATTAGGACAATTACCTAGAAAAGGTGGTGCTATCTCTAATACTTACTTGGGTACATTCATCCCATCAGAAGCAACAGGAGCCAGTTCTACTACAGGTAGATGCGATAACTTTGAAACCAATATAGCTAGTTCTTCTTTAAGAACTTTGTTCTACGGCGGTCCTGCTCATTACGGCTCTGCTGCCGGTCTCGGTTTTTGTACTTCGAGTCATACGGTCGGTAATCCGGGTGCTGTTTACGGCTCACGTCTAGTATATAGACCGTAAATATTTATAGGTTGATGTCAAGTAAAAAACAGCAGTAATGCTAATAACAGCACTAATGCCAGTCTCAGTTATTGTAATTCGAATAATACAGTCAGTAATACGAATGCTAATTACAGCTCACTTAAAATTTCTTTTTGTTTTGACATGACCTTGGCTCTTGCCAAAAAAACAAATAATAAAATCAGCGGTGTTAGTAGTTTCGGCGAACGCTCCTCTTATCACAATTTTAATGAAAAGAGTTTCTAATATATTTGAAGGTATCATAAATTATAACAACATCTTGTATGCAGATGAGAAAGCTCGTAAAGGGAAATTACATTCATATGGTGTTAAACATCATAATAGAAATCGTGAACGTAATCTTCATAAGCTACAGGATGCCTTAACAAATTTAACTTACAAAACTTCAGAATATAGTTTATTCACAATTCATGAACCAAAAGAAAGATTAATATATAGATTACCATACTTTCCAGATCGTATAGCTCATCATACATTAATGAACTATTTAGAACCTATATGGGAGAAGGTATTTATTGCACATACTTATGCTTGTAGAAAGAATAAAGGTATTCATAAAGCAGCACAAGATATAAAGAGAGTATTAAGGAAAGATACAGTTAATACTCAATATTGTTTAAAATTAGATATTAAGAAATTCTATCCTTCTATAGATCATGAGATTCTTAAGTCTATAGTAAGAAGAAAAATAAAAGACACTAGAGTATTAAAGTTGTTAGATGAAATAATTGATTCAGCACCAGGAGTACCTATTGGTAATTACTTATCACAGTACTTTGCTAATCTATATCTAGCTTACTTTGATCATTGGATTAAAGAATGTAAGAAAATAAAATACTATTTCAGATATGCTGATGATATAGTAATCTTTAGTAAAGATAAAGAGAGTTTACATACTTTAATCAAAGTTATAATCGAATATTTAAATATCAATTTAAAACTAACGGTAAAGAGTAATTATCAAGTATTTCCTTTAGATTCAAGAGGATTAGACTTTGTAGGATATAAATTCTATCATACTCGTACATTACTTAGGAAAAACATCAAACATAATATGTGTAAGTGTTTATCTAGGTTATACAATAAGACATATAGTAAATCCTACGCTAGACGTAAAGTATGTTCTTACTTTGGTTGGTTGAAGTTTTGTAATTCTATCAATTTTTGTAAAAAGTTAGTATTAAGGGTTTGTAAGAAATATAATCTAACAACGCCTGAAATATTTGTACCTAAGAAAGATATTATATCAAATGTCTTAAATAGGAGATTAAAGTTTATAGGTTATAAAATCTATAATAAATATTTTAAATTATATGTAATTACTAACAAACTAATTAGTGTTACATCTAAAAGTAAATTATTATTAAGTTTATTAATAAGGGATATTATAAATACTTATATAATTATAATATTTCATAAAAGATATAATGCATATGAAATCTTGTTATAGTGAACGTCCTGAAATGATTCAAAAGTTAGATGATAATTCTTACGCTTTTAATTATAATATTGAAGAAGTAAAGAAGGACGATGAAACATATTATGAATGTGAACAAGTAATTATCAATGAATCCAACATCAATGATGATTCAATTATTCGTGATGTATTACTTAATAATTGGGATGTGAATCAGCAATTGAAAATGGTTAATGATTACTTTGCATATAAATTGGGTCTCAACAAAGATGAAATCTGTAAAACTAGATATGAGAATTTCTTAGAGTTTAGATCTAAACTTAAAACAAGTGTAACTAAAAGTATAATCTAATGGAACTCAGATTAGATAGAATATTTCGTACTAATGAATATACTATTGGGGAGTTATATGTAGATGGTGCTTATCTATGTGATACGCTTGAAGATCCAGTAAGACCATTACCTGCTATGTGTCCTAATACACCTAAAGGAATTACATGTAAATGCAAGGAAAAGGTGTATGGGGACACAGCTGTACCTGCTGGTACGTATGAGGTGAAATTAAGCTATTCTAGCCGTTTTAAGCGTATTATGCCTGAGATACTTAATGTACCTCACTTCTTAGGTATACGTATTCACAAAGGCAATAAAACAGCTGATACTGAAGGATGTATACTAGTAGGTACTTGGGATGGTATAAAAGAAGATTGGATATCTAATTCTACTGTAGCTTATAACAAGCTTATACCCCTACTTCAGAAGGCGATGGATAATAAAGAACAAATAACAATAACAATAAATAACTTATAAGTATGAAGAAACATTATGAAACACATGTAGAAGATACAGATAAGCTTATAAGTGTTGCAGGTCCTATATTGGAATATAAGTCTTGGTATGAGCAATACAGGAAATTAATGGAAGAACAAGCTCAACGTAAATATGGTCTTTATACCCCTACTTCAGAAGGCGATGATGATGACTTCCCATCTATTCCTGGTATGATTGCACGTTACTCAGCAAAAGATCTAACTAATGAGCAGATGGCTGCCAATCCTGTATGGGTTGATAAGACAGGTAATGGGTATGATTTGCAAATGAAGAACTTCTTTTGGGGTGAGATGAGCGGAGTAGGTGGATATAAATTAAACTGGGGTGATTCTAACGTTTGGAAAAATTATATTACTCAAGGGACATTTGGTACAGGTGAAGTTACTGATAATACAATCCATATTACAAGTGCTAAAACAAATAATGCGTTATTTGAAACAGGGGCAAGCCTTAAATCTGTTGAGTACAAAGTATTGATAAAAGGATTAACGGATGATATATATTTGCGTTATGGTGTATTTAATGATGGGAAAGAATTATGGACAGAAATAAAGAACGATGGTATATATACTTTGCCGTCGTATGATTACGATAGTAGATATAATATGAAGTGGAAAGTGATGTCCCAAACCTATCCTATAGATTGTAATATTACCATCGAACAACTACCTCTCTACCCCGGTGCACTCGTCTTTGACGGAGTAGACGATTATGGTGTTTGTGAGAATTTTCCTATTTTGACTAAGGAAAAGGGATATACGGTTGTGGCGTTGAGACAGTGGATTACAAGGGGAAAAGGAGCATTAGGATTAGTATCTAATGTAAAGAATTGGCTCCATGATGGTGCCTTCTTGTTAGAATATAGAAATATACAAGCCGATCATCTTAATAAACCTATATCTTTTGGAGCAATAGGGAGTGAAATGGATTTACCACACATCCTTACTTATCAGACATCTAAAAGTTGTAATGGTGTTTCGATTATAACTGGTAATTTTGAGGGAACAGATGTGCTACGTGTTGGGAAATTAGCTCCAACTAATGTAGGAACTTGTATTAACGCTGCTATCTGGGAACTTGTATTTCTCGACCACGATGCCACCGAAGAAGAACTGACCAAGATCAAAGACTACTTCGTCAAAACCTATCCCTGGCTCTTCCCCGACCAAGCATGGACAGTGGTAGGCAAAACCAACGAGGACGAAGATCGTGCTACTATTACCAACATTACGGGCAATGGTAATGATCTTGTACTGTCTAATTTTGGGTTTGCACAAGGGAGCGGGTACAATGAAGAAGGTGAATATGCTGGCTATCTAGTTACTGATGGGGTGGATGATAAGATAGTTTCGTCATCTTTTGGAATGGGTAAGGATTTTACGATTGTTGGGGATTGGAAGTTTATTGATAATAAAAAGAGTGGTACTGGTTTAGTAAAAGGGTCTAGTTTTTATATCTACAACACAATGACTGGACTTGATCTTTATATTAATTCAGGATCAGTAAAAAATAGTCTTGACGGAATTAAAAGTATTAATGCTGCATGTTCAGATGGTAGGGCCTATGATCGTAATTGGAATGAAATACTGGCAAATACAGGTAATATAGTTGGTTCTGGTGGTACATTGGAGGTATCGAGTAGTGGTGGTAGGTTTGATCGAATAGCTTTTAAGAACCTTGCAATTTATCCAAGAATCCTTTCCAAAGACGACTGTATCAAAGCATATAACTATTTACAAACTTTAAAAGCAAAATAATTATGGTGTACGCAATAGTAGATTTATTATGGGCAAAATCACATGGTATTGAAATACTGCCCGAAATGAGAACAAGTATAGATCAGAGTAAAGTTATTCTACATGAAGAAATGTTAGTACCTTTTGAAGATGAATCATTTCCAAGATATTCATTTAGTGATCCAACTTTTATTGAATTGTTAAATAGTGAAGAGTGGACTAGTACAGAAGAAGAACCTGTAATTAATAGAGACTTTAGTCGTATCTTAGCTTTGAATATCCTTGGTGAAGAGATTACTAAAGAAATCAATACATACGATCTTACTCCAGGTGAAGCATTACAAGTTAAAGATCATTATCCGGAATGGGTTGCAGGTATCACTGTTAAAGTAGGAGAAAGATATTTATCTGATAATATTCTTTGGGAATGTATAAAAGAACATACTACTCAAGACAATTGGAAACCTTCTATGGCTACTGCAAGCTTGTGGAAAGTAGTAGACGAAGAACATGCAGGTACTATAGATGATCCTATTGTTTACATTCCACCTATGGAAATATTCAAAGACAAATACTATATCCAAAATGGTATAAAATATAAATGTACAAGAAATAGTGAACAACCTCTTACACATGATTTGTCAGCTCTTGTTGGATTGTATGTAGAAACTATTTAAAATAATTAATTATGACATTTAATTCATTAAATACAATAATTGATGATATCATACTTACTGTGAGGGATAGTGATGTTAGCGAAAGTGAAAAGCTATCCCGTATACAGATAGAGCAGTGGATACATCAATATAGAGCATATTTAATTAAACAGGATCTAGATAAGGGTAGAGATATAAATCCAGAGTATATACAAACTATTGGACCTTTACACATATCCAAAGTAAGTAATTGTACTGGTGGTTATAACTACAAATCCGATGAAGAGATACCTAATTTCATTGACTTACATTTTGGTTTAGGTTTGGTTGCTGTAAAAGATATGAATGGTGATTTAATTCAACTTGGTACAGAAACCAAAGCTAAATATCAAGTAAGTAGAAAATATACTTGCAGTGATTACATTGCTTATATAAAAGGCAATCATCTGTATATACTTGGTCCTGAACATTTAGAATATGTTAAAATAGAAGGTATATTAGAAGATCCTACCCAAGCTGGCGAATGTTTTGATAGAGATGATACTCCATATCCAGTACCAGCAAATATGATACCTACGATTAAACAAATGATATTTGAAAGAGAATTGAATATCATGTTACGAGTCCCTAGTGACACTACGAACAATAGTACAAACGACGTTAACAACGAACTGAATGCAAGAAACTAAATACAATAGAAAAGCTTATACGATTGCTGACTTCTATGATAGTTATTGTAATTACGTAGAAGACAATCCACTATATCAGGTTTCTTATAAAGTATTTAGACAAATTGTTTCAGATTACTTTAGATACTTAAGAGACGAGATAATTGAAAACGGAAAAGAAGTCAGATTACCTTGTAGAATGGGTACATTATCCATAGTAAAGCATAAACCTAAAGAATATACTGGTAAAAGTTTGAGAATGGATTATGCTGAAAGTAAGAAGTATGATAAGATCATATACCATTTGAATGAACATACTGGGGGATACAAATATCGTTTTTATTGGAATAAACAGAATATGCTTACTAAGAATAAAACAAAATATCAATTGATAATGACAAGAGATAACAAGAGACATCTGGCACAAATATTAAAGAATCATGTAAGAGATTATGTTGAAATTTAAATTTTATTATTTTGGTCATATTCAGATATCAGAAAATGTTTCGGGTATTTATGCCATTGTAAATACGCTCAATAATAAAAAGTATATAGGAAGTTCTGAAAATCTACGTAAACGATATAGACAACATTTCAACAATTTAAATAAAAACAAACACGTAAATACACATTTGCAAAGGGCGTACAATAAATATGGAGCGTCTGTATTCGAATTTTGGATTTTAGAAGAATGTGAAAATATCAGAGACACCTTAATCACTTTGGAGCAAAAATGGATAGATTCCGATGGGGATTATAATATATGTAGACTGGCTTCTCACCACAGTGGTGAAGTTTATACCGGACACGTGATAACTGAAACACACAGGAATATTATTCGAGAAGCTAACAAAAATAGAATATGGTCAAAAGAAACATTACAAAAAAAGTCAGAGTTTATGAAGAACTCTGATTATGTAGCTAAGTTAAGAAAGGCCGTATTACAACTTGATTTAAACGGAAACGTAGTTAATGAATATAATTCTATTACAGACGCTGCAAAAGCTATGGGATCTATAAATAGACGTGTACAAATAAAAAGATGTTGCCAAGGTAAATGTAAAACTGCATACAAATATAAATGGAGATATAAAAATGATTACAAAACTGATTAGTTCTAAATCTGTAATTGCAAAAATAATAGCGGATTTAGATTTAAAAGAAAATGAAATTAAAATCACAGACTACTTCGAATGGATTGCTGAAGGAATGGAAAAAATTGGTGCAGTTACACAATTAGAACCTAAGGTAAAGACTGTAGAAATACACAATCATCAAGCTCAGATACCATGTGATTTACATCAGCTTCATCAAGTAGCGTATTCATTTAATTGTGATGGACCGTGGTTTCCAACTAGAAAAGCCACAGGCTCATTTGCTGTATGGGATCATGACGATTGCTGTTGTGATTGTTGTGATCATTTTGGGCATACTAAGGAATGTAGACATGATTGCAAATGTGAACACTGCGATCCAAATATGATTGTACAGAATGATGTGATGGTGAATCTAGTGGTAGATATGTATGGTAATATAGATAAAACCGAAGCAATTGAAATGCTTAATACAAATCAGAATCTTAGAACTATAGTATCTAATTTAATTAACCAACACACTATAGGTGATCATCAAGCTTTTCATTTTGATACAGCAAATCCAAGTTTAGGTATACAATATACTGTTAAACCTGGTTATGTTATGTGCAACGCTCCATGTGGTTATCTTAAACTATCATACAGTGGTATTTATACAGATGAAGAAGGTTATGCTTTAATACCAGACATGACCTCATATACTGAAGCTCTATACTGGTATGTTACAATGAAAATGAAATACCCAGAGTATCTTAATGGTAGAATGAATAGGGAAGTATATTATGATATTCGTAGATCTTGGAATTTCTATAGGAATCAAGCATATGCGGAAGCATTGATGCCTAACGAAGATGGTTTAGAATCTATAAAGAATAATTGGAATAAGATTGTTCCTGAGTTTAGAGATCATAATTCCTTCTATAGTCATACTGGTGAACGTCAAATAATTTATAATGCTACTACATAATGAATGCACAAAGACAAACAAATACTTTTCAGAAGGGGATGAACTGTGATCTAGACTATTCAGTTATAGATTCAGGACAATATCAATGGGCAGAAAACATACGTATTATTGCCAATGATAATAGTTCTACTGGAGTAATGCAGAATATTGAAGGTGTACGTAAGCTCAATCCTACATTGACATTGAATGGTGAAACAATAGTCCATACAAATACAATTAGGGATTGGGCAATTGTGTTTACTAAGAAAGGTAGTAACTTCAATATCTATAGATACGATTTTGGTGCATCTGAAACTGAACCTATAGTAACTACAGTAGCGTCTAACATAGCATTAGACATCCCTATTATAGATGGGCATTATGCGGTTAGTAGTGTTTGTAAATGGGAATCTGACGATTTAGTTAAAATATATTGGTGTGATGGTGTACATCAGATTAGAGTATTAAATGTAGCCACAACTCATCCTAATCTTAATGTAGACTCTTTAAATATATCACCAAAAAGTCAATTACCACCTTTATTCTTTAAAGGTTTAGGTACAGGTGGATTGAAAGCCGGTAAGTATCAATATTGCTATCAACTATTTAATCCCAGAACATCTGAAACATCTATATCTGTTTTATCTCCAATTATTACAGTATCTAGAAGTTTAGAAAATACTAATAGCCAAGATATTTATGGTAGTTCTAAAGAAGAGACTACCAACAGATCCATTAAGCTACAGACTACTGTGGATACTAACTCTTTTAGTAGAGCTAGAATAATTTCTATATATTACTCTAGTAATACTGCAGAACCAGTTATTACAGTGATAGATGAAATAAGTATTTCGAATAATACTCTAGTTTATGAAGATAAAGGTGGTTCAGTTATTGATGAGCTTACTCTAGAAGAATTCAATGGTTTAAGTACTTATTTGTTTACTCCCAAAGTAATAGAATCTAAAGACAATATGTTATTTGCGGCTAATATCACTGAACAGACTTGGGATATTAGTGATGATGAATTTGATGCTAGAGCATATAGATGTAATAAGAATGGTCAAATATTATTAACTTCTACATCTGGACAAGATTCTATAACATTCTCTACTTCAGAAATAAGTACTAAAGATATACCAACTAATCACGACTGTATTTGTCCTGCAAACTATGATGATACTAGTCAGTATTTATATGCTCCAGATGCTACAGGTAAGTATGTATATGGCGGTATAGGTAAAAATATTTCATATAGATTTATAAAAACAAATCTAATTGAAAGTGATGCCCCTACATCTAGAACAGGTTTCGCTGAAGATTCTTTCTCATTAAACTCTAAAGCACGTTCTACATCTACTCTAGATTTATACAATATTGAGGAAGACGGTTCCTGGTCAGATGCAGGGTCTTTATCTTTTGCTGATGCTACTGCTAAAGTATTAAACTATAGTAATAGTGAAGTAGAATCAATGGCAAGGAGTTACATGAGAGATGAAATATATCGTTTTGCTATTGTATTCTACAATGAAGAAAATGTAGCATCCTCTGCACACTGGATTGCGGATATAAGAATGCCTAAAGCTAGTGCACCTGGTTACAACATCTTTACTTCTGGTATGCGAGTAGATATTGGTGGTAGTACTACTAATAGTCTAGAAGTAGTTACACATCCATTAGGTGTACAATTCACAATTAATATACCAAGTGATTTGATCCAAAGTAAGAAGATTACTGGTTATGAGATTGTAAGATGTGAAAGAACTATTTCAGATAGAACAATATTGATGCAAGGAGCTGTTAGTTGTGTTTGTAATTATGATAATACAAATCAATTAACTGCTTTTCCATATCTTACTTATTCCACTTCTCACGGTATGGTGTCACAAAATAATAAATATGCACATGCTTTTGACTTTAGTAGTCAGAATGCTAATGAATATTTCTTATTTATATCTCCAGAAATATGTGTCAATAGAACAAATGCATCTGAAGTAACAGGCAGAGCTACAGAGATTAAAGGTATATATAGACTAAGATCTTCAATATCTCCTGATGAATCTATGGGTAACGGTACTCCTGCGAATGATAAGGTTGTACCCAAAGGTGATAAAGTCAAAGTATTGGTTGGGGCAAAAGCTTCAAAACATGATTTAAAGAATATAACCTCGAATACTGGTACTAGTTGGGCTAAGAATAGCGGTTGGGCTTATACTTCGGTTACGGCTATAGGTGATTCTATAAAACAGTCTACTGCAAATAATGCAATTTATATGGGTGCAGAATCATGGTATGATGCCACTTTAGCTAAGTATTACAATAAAGTTACTACAGGGGGATATAATTCAGCATCAATTCAAGACATTACAATTGCTACTAATACAGATCCCTTTGACTTAGATGACGATGCATGGAGAACTAAAGCTACCAATGTAGGTAGCATGGTATACTATAACTGGGTATACGGAGATACATCTAAGGCTAGTGATTATGATGATAACAACGTTAGGAAAGTTGGACCTCATGGGGTATGTGCAATATTTCAGAGTACGGATATGACTTCTCGTAATACTATGGTTGGTGAAGTACCAGAATTAGCTGCTGGACCTGAAAGTGCTAATACAATCCTCATTGCCAATTTAAAACAGTCTGTAACACCTTATGGTGGTAATAGCTATGCTACAAGACAAAACTCTGTATACATTAGTACAGGATCTTATATTAGTGTAAAAGACAACAGTAATACTAAAGTAAATGTATTCGGTGGCGATACATATGTTGGTGTATTAGATTATGCTAACTGCATGTTTGCATACCACAATGCTAGTGATAATTACGAACAACCAGATAATGAAAGAATTAGAGCATATAATGGTGCTTATATACCATTAGAATCTTCTATCAACCTTTCATTAAGAACAGATACAGTAGGTACAGCTAAGACTTATGAATCTGGTACAGGCTATGCAAATCACTTTGTAGAGAATGATATAGTACAAGTAGGTTCTATATATGTTCAGAATACGCCATTATATGCTTATAATGATGCTTATTCTGCTCAACCCAGAGCTAAAAACTATGTTAGTAAATCAATCTATAGTATAGATAATTTACATACAGATACCAGAGTAATGAATTCAGAACCTAAGACTAACTTAGAAGTAACAGATTCGTGGACTAAATTTAGAGTTGCTAATTACTTAGATGTCGATACTAGATTTGGTTCTATAAATAACTTAAAGCTGTTTAAAAATAACTTGTTGTTCTGGCAAACTGACGCTTTTGGCACACTTGCTGTAAATGAACGTTCTCTTATCCAAGATAATAATGCAGGTGCACTTACGTTAGGTACAGGAGGTGTATTAACTAGGTTTGATTACTTTACTACTAAGAATGGTTCTAAAGAGAATCAATTAAGAACTGCAACACAATCAGATAGTACAGTATATTGGTATGATGCTGATAGAAATGAAATATGTGGTTTTGATAATCAATTACGTACTGTATCTAAATTAAAAGGTGTACAATCTTATTTACACGATAATAAGGACATAATTACAAATGATCCTATATCTGTATATGATAAGAAATACAATGAAGTTCTTCTTACTCTAGAAGATAAGACTTTAGTGTTTAATGAACAAGTTGGAGCTTTTACTTCATTCTATACTTATAGACCTGATTGGTATGCTGAATTTACAGATAAATTAATGATATATAAGAATTTAGCTGTATATAAGTATAATTCAGGTAACGAATTAGATATGTTTACTGGCAAAGATAAAATATCTTATGTTAGATTTATAGTAAATGATAAGTACCCTCAAACTAAAACATTTGATAATGTTGAATATGGTGGTGACTTTACTTACGATACTAACTTTGATAACATCTACTTTGAAACTAAAAGACAAACTAGTTTTACTCTTACTCAAGATGATATAGATTATAGAGAAGATACTTACAAGTTCTGTATTCCTCGCAGTAGTAGAGAATTAAATGAAGCTGAAGAGTTAGTAAACAAATCCTATAGAGATAGAATGAAAGGGAAATATTTAATCTGTCATTATAAGTATGATTGTAATGGTGGTAATACGTTTAAAGTTCCTTATATTAGTACAGCATACAGATATTCATTGATATAATATGAAAAAGAAAATAAATAAAAAGAAAGTTCCAGCTTACGCTTTTGGTATAGATCAAGGTTTAGAGATTGCTTCTATATTGGGAGCTGGTTTACAAGGCTTTACAGAAGAAGGATCTGGTGCAGATATTGCTGGCAGTACTCTAGGAGGTGCTGCCAAAGGTGCTTCTGTAGGTTCTGTTATTCTTCCTGGTATTGGTACAGCGGTAGGTGGAGTTGTAGGTGGTGTTGGAAACCTTGTATCAGCTATCTTTAGAAAGAATGCAATTAATAAACAGAAGCGTATTAAAGCAAATGCTAAAGAAATAGCAATGGGAAAAGGTAACGCAGCCACACTTGAACAAGAATATTGGGATGATAATTCTTTAGCTTATACTTTTGAAAATGGTGGTATATTACCAGATTTGGCTTATGTAGATAATAATGAAGTAATAAGAGATGATTTTGGTAATATTGAACAAATACCTAATAGTAAACCAGGTACAGACAATCATTTGATAGATGCTTCTAATCTTGAATCTGTTCTATCTGATAAGATCAAAAGACCTGGTACAAACAAAACATTTGCACAAGAAGGTAAAAAATTAGTTAATATGACCAAAGGAAGTAAAGGAAAAGATAGATTTGCTCGTAATGCTGATAAGTTAAATCAGATGAATGCAAATGCAATGTATGAACAATTGCTTACAGAACAAGAAGCAGTTAAAGCTAAAAAAGGCATTAAACCCAAAGTAAAAGGAATACCGGCATATGCAGATGGTAAATCTAGACAAATTGTAACTAGAATACCTGGAAAAATAGGTTATTTTAAATTTGATCCATCTGGTGGAGAATATTTTGATGTAAACGGTAAATACGCAGGTAGTGTTAATGTTAATGAAATAGATAGTGTTATAAATGCAACTGCTAAAGAGACAATGGCTGGATTAAATCTTCCCAAATTATCTACACCATCTATAACAGATACAAATAAAAGCAAAGCATACAAGACGAGTATTCCTACCAAGAATATCTATGATCCTAATAATTATATAGCGCAGTGGAAACCAGAATACTCTGAAGCCCTTAAAGCTGCTGCAGTACCAAACAAAGAAATAAAATTAAATCCAAATAAGAGATTAATTCAAACTTATGGTAGTGCTCCAGCTTTCTATGACGTATTACCAGAAAGTAACGAAGTCGATGCTATTACTGGGGAAACCATCCCTGTAGGTACGAATGAACCTGTACGTGATATTCCTAAAGCATCGTTACCTGGTACAGCTCCTATAACAAAGAAAAAAACTGCTAAAGGTGTAACTACCCCAAGTAAACAAAGTAAATCAGTAGCTGCTCCTAGTCAAGCTCCTTTATTAGATATAGCAGACTTTAACCCAGCTTTAGCGTCTGATCCTATCTATGCTCCATTGGTTTCTGTTGACGATTTTAATCCTACGTTAACACCAGATGAAATTAAAACATCTAGCAAATCTTCATTTGGCTTTGGTAGTTTATCTGGTTTATCTCCTATACTGTACAATTGGATTCAGAGTAGACGTAGACCTGAAGTAGAAGATCAAGTCCTTAATCCTTACTCTGGAGCCATTAATAGAGCAATGGCTAGTCGTAAACTTAATATAGAACCCACTCTTGCAGCTAACAGAAGATCTAGAGCGATTGCTCGTAATAACATGGCTAGACTTAACCCTAATACCGGTATGAATTTAGCATATGGAAATCAATTAGCTACTGGGGAATATGCTCAGAATGCTTCAGTATATGCTAATAGAGATAATGCTAATAATCAATACTTAGGTGAATACGCAAATATGATGAACAATTTAGGTCAGCAATATGTACAAAATACTGTACTTACTAATGACCTAAATGCCCGTAATAGAGCTGCTGCAAGAAACTTTGGTGCTACTGCTGCTGGTCAGTTAGGTCAATGGTCTCAGACTAAAGAAAAGATGCGTAATCAGGCACGTAGAGATCGTCAGATATTACCTTACTTACAGAATTTCTTAAGATACGGTACAGTAAATAGTTTAGTTGATAGTTTAACAGTATAATTATGGCAGTAAATAGATATGACAATCCTGCACAAGCTCAATTTATAGATACCTATGTTCCAATCCCTTTTGAACAATTATATACATTGGGTAAGCAGGCAAATGAAAGAGTTGACAAAGCTTTAGCAGATTATAGAACTGCTGCAAATACATGGGCTGATTTTCAATCGCAATCGATGAAAGATATGCAAACCTGGGATGCAGAAACCAGAGGTAAAGTACTTCCGATTATTGATCAAGCCGCTAAAAATCCTGAGGCCATTAAAAGTATGGAATGGCAGATGGCTCTACAATCTGCAATAAATAATGTAGATAGAGCTAAACTTTCAGCATTAAGACAAAGTGCAGCTAATTTTGAAGCATATAACAAAGCCAAACAAGCTTTAATAGCTTCTGGTAAATATAACCCATTATGGCATGATAGAAACTTTACCAATTGGGATACTACTACTCAAGGTCTATACAAAGATATATCCCCAATAGCATATCAATCTGTAAATGATCTAGTAGATCCGTATGTAAATGATCTTAAACCTAGCGATATGGGTAGCGATGGTAGATATTTATATCATGGAGTATCTGCAGATAGAACTAAAGCACAAGTAGATTCTCATTTGAGTGAGATTCTTGCTACCCCTCAAGCACAAATGCATATGAGAACTATGATTTCTGCTGGAGTTGATCCTGAACAAGCTAGAGATATTTTTGTGCAACAAGTTTATACAGCAGCAAGAGAAAAGGCTTGGAGAGATAGAGCTGGAGTTGATCAGTTTGCATTATTAAATGCAAGACTTTCTGCAGAAAAAGGCTCCGCTCAGACTTCTCAATCTAGAGTAATGGAATTGGATGCAAGTTTGGCACAAAAACGAACCAACTTGTTGGCTAAGGAATTGAATAAAGCTCAAGCTGAAGGCATTATTGGTGACAATCCTACAGAAGATGATATTAGAAATCTTTATTCAAACATTTACAGAGAAGCCTTAGGTTCAAACAATCCTTCAAAAATAAAAGAATTAGTAAATTCACAATCCATTCCTTTCTCAGAAGGAGAATTTAAGATTATGTTAGATCCTAATTTCCCTGATTCTAGAGATGTGGATATATATAAGAAAGGAGAACCCAAAGGAAAGAATAAGAGAATCACATTAACTGATTTTACGCACGTGGTACCTATGAATGACACAGGTATACCTGTAGCAGAAATATCTAAAGAATTTCTTTTAAATAATGAAAAAAGCATTCTGGATACCTTTAAAACTTGGGGTTTTGATAATTCTATTGCGAAGAGAAAAGAAAAGTTAAGTGATCTTGTAGAGTCCTATGGTAACATTATTAGTGATCTTGTATCTAATATCCAAGTAGGTTATATGAAACCAAATGGTAGATTACAAGATTATGGTATTGTTAGTGATGGGGGATTAATACAAATGCCTTTAGTTCCTGGTAAAGTATTAGTTTCAGAAAGTGAAATTGATGCCATTTTAGAAAATAATAAAGGTAAGTATGGTAGTTTAACTACAAATGACATAAAGAAAATACTTTTTGAAAAAGGTATAAACGGAAAGCACAAAATAGGTAATAAGTTAGAAGACAGACCTTATACAGATGATAATCAAATGGAAGAAGATTATTATGAACTTAACATTGGTTATCCAGCTTTGAGTGATCCTGCACAAATAAAAGCATTTGAAGATGCTTACAGTGCTAAAATTTTTGGTGGTAGTTCTTCATTTAAAGCAGAACCATCACATGCAGCAATTTCTTTTGATAGTAGAAGAACAAATTCAAATATGTAATTATGTTTCCACGTTTTGATACAGTTAGCAACAAACCAAACGGATTAGAAGTATTAAGAAATACTTATAATTCTTATTATACTGTTCCTAACATTATAAATAACAATTTTAATGAAGGATTGGCCAATGAGGAAATAGAATCCGTGGCATTGGTAAACTCCATTATGAATGATGAATATATAGCCGCTGATGAATTAGGTGGCGAAAAGCAAAGTCTATCAGAATTGAATTTAGATGAAGATTTCTTGGGTAACACATTACTTAGGAAATCTTTAGGATATTTATCTGAAGAAGATTCAATGGATATTGAAGATTTTGCAGAAGGTACAGAAGGCAATACTAGAAATAACTTTTTAAAAGTTATGAAAGGTAAAACTGATGAAGTATTAAAAGGACTGAAGGAAAAAGAAAGCAGACCTGATAGTTTTAAACTATTTAGTTATTTTACTCCAGCTATTGATCCTGAAACAGGAAAATATACTTTAAAACAAGTAGTTGGTACAAAAGAATCTATGGCGAAAGTAGAATTAGCAGGTACTTCAATTATTAATTCCTACGGACCTAAAAAATTAACAAGTAACGCGTTACTGGGATTTACCGAGAGCTTTGCAAGAGGGTTACATGGTATTCTTCCTGGCATTTACAGTTTTGCTGCTGGGGCAGGAGATATTGCAGAAGCTGTTTCTAGTTTAGCTAAAGGTGAAGGTTATAAATCAGAATACGATAGTTTAAATGCATTAGCAGATTATCGACAAGAAGAAATAACCAGAGACACCCCTTACGGTAAGACTAGCGTAGAAGCTGATCAAAGTATGTTTGATAATTTGGAAAGCTTTAGTAACGTTATGGGTAATGTTATGTCTTCCTTGGTTTCCTATGCCGGAGTAGGTAGAGCAATAGCTAACACCGGAGTTGGTAGTCTTATTGGTGGTTTAGCTGCTACAGGCAAAGATGTAGAAACTTTGGGTACTATAGGTAAAACACTCAATGAAGCAATTAAAAGCGCTCCTACAGTATTACCAATGGTTGGTGCTGGTATGGTGTTAAATTACGGTGAAGCTTATCAAGCTGCTAGAGATGCTGGTCTTAGTTTAGAAGATGCAGCATCTGTTGGTTTACTTACTGGTGCTATTAATACAGTCATTGAACAAAAACTTGGTTCAAACGCTTTGACAAGATGGTTGGCTACAGGAAAATCTGGAAAAATGGCAGCACAAGCTGTAGTAAATGAAACTGGCGGAGATATGTCAAAATTGTTTGATAGAGGCATATCAAATAGAATTATTAATAACATAGTTAATGCCGTAGATAGATTTACCGCTACTAATAAAATTGGAGTAGGTAGCGCTTTTGAAGAAGGCTTAGAAGAATTTCTTCAATCTGAAGCTAAAAATTCTATTGAAGTATTATATGATCAGTTTATTGCTCCGGAGGATGTAGAAATAGGTAAAGGTAAGTTCGGCACAGAATTATTTAGCAAAGAATCTTTTAAATTGGCTTTGGAAGAAGGAGCAGCGGGTGCTATTGCTGGTTTACTTGGGGGATTTGTACATTCCAAAGTAAAAGAAGATAGATCTATTGTTCCTTTTATTGCTTCTGGAGAATATGAATCTTTGATGGCTGGTATGAATATGGCCCTTACTAAAGGCGCCATAACTCAACAACAGTACGACGGTATTAAATCTAGAGCTGAAGTATTAAATACTTTGTACACAGATAATAAAGATTTATTTGCTAGAGTAGCCTCATACGATCCTAAGAATCAAATGGAAATATCTGAAGCGGTATTAAAACAGCTTAGAAATCAAGATGATTATATACAAAATACTAAAAATGGCTTAGAAGATGATTATAAGCAATTTGTAGACATTTTAAATAATTCTTCTAGAGTGGTTACAGTAAATAATAAAGTAGCTGAAATTAGTACTGTAGATAGATTTGAAAGAGCTCTTAGAGAATCAGGTAGAACTGAAGAAGCTGATATTATCTCATCTTCTAAAAAAGATGCAAAGGATAAAATAAATAAAATTTTACCCAAACCTAAAAAGTTTGAATCTGAGGAACAAAGAAGAGCTTGGTTACAAACTAGACAAAATATTGAAAATAGTATCTACACAATAGATGCAAATAGACAAATCAATAATCTTAGAAATAGAAAACTAAATGGTGAAATAAATTCATTATTGTCTAATAATAATGATTTAAAACAAGCTGTAGAAGAAAATTTTACTAGTAATGTAAAATATACAGATACGCTTAATGAAAAGTATGATGCTATAAGAAAGGCTGCAGATGAAAATGAACTAAAAAAAGCAGTAGAAGATGCTAGGAATTTTGTAATAAAACACGCAGTTAATTTTGAAAATCGTAATTCTCAGATAACAAACATACATGATTATGCAATAAAACAAGCACAATTAGCGAACAATGCGATTGATGAAGTAATAGATATAAAAAGATTGAAAGATCTTACTACAAACAAAGATTATGTAAAAGGTCTGTATGATAAACGATTTCAAACAGAAAAAGTCTATTCATCAATAAAAGCAATAGAAGACAAATTAGCAGCGATAGAAAAGAAAACCAAAGCTGTAGAAGATTATTTCAGTAGTGATGATTATAAAACGTCTTTAGATTCAGTTATAAATGATCCAAACACATCTGAAGATACTTTACGTCTTTATACTTCTGCAAAAGAAGGCGATACAGGATCTCAATTAGAAATCGCTGAAGCACAGAAAAAGCAATTAATAAGAGATTTAAACAAATTACCAGTATCAGCGAAGGAAGAACGAAGTAATATAAAAAGTTTAATAGATGATAAAGACTTCGAAATCAATTATCTGAGAGATAAAAAGACTAAGGAAGACGAAGAAATTGCAAAAAGTATTCCCAATCCTGTAGATGCTGACTTTAGTAATGTAAATGATAAAGTTATCTCAAAAGATGGTAAAGAGTTTACAATAGATAAAAAAGCTACTAAGAAATCAGAGAAGTACGGTTTTGTTTATACTTTAAATGATAAAGATGGTAAGCCTATTGAAGTTGGTCAAGGGGAATTGTTAAATTATAACATTGAATCCAAATCTGGTGGCACAATAAGTTTAGCACAATTAGCTGCAGAACAAAATAAACTTTTAGAAGATGCTTCTCCAAGACAAGAACTAAATCTAAAAGAGGGCCAAAATGAAGATTATGAAATTACTAATCCTAAGTCAAAATTAGCAAAGGATTATGCAAAAGACGATACCTACAAAGAGGGAGTAAGACTTGCATCTGATGATAAATTCAATGCTATAATCAATAATCCTAGTACAGATGTTAGTAAATTTGCTATTGACTTTACTATAAGTGATAATATTGAAAATTTATCAGGATACGCTAAAGAAAAGGCTGCAAAAAAGAAGTATTTAACTCTGTTAAAATCATCTAATCCTATTGAAGCTTTGGACAATTTATCTGAAGTAGAAAGAAATGAGTTAATTCAATATTTACCTATACAAGGCATTATTACTAATAAAGGTTATTCTAATAAAGTGTTTGCATTTTCAAACGCAAGTAAAGAAAAAACAAAGTTAGTACTAGAACTACTTAAAAATAAAGGTAATGTAAAAGTGCCAGCAGGTAATATTGTACGTACTCCGGGTTATAATAATTATCAACCTAATACTTCTAATACTTTAGTAAAGGGTTTGGGTCTCAAATTGAATAAGGATGGGGAATATGTATTTCCTAATGGTACTCCTATGAGAATAGGTATAGCAGATGCAACCAATTCTATTTTTTATATAGATCCTTCTAGAGAGTCAGAATATTTACTTACAGCAAATGCTACAGGTACTCCAGGTTCTCCTTATTTAATAATACCTGGTAAATATCAACTTACTGGTGAAGAGGGTTATGTTGCAAAACTTAATCCCAATAAAATACCTTTGGAATTAGCTACATCTATTGCTAGGGTATTTGCTGATTTATCTTCTAGAAAAATTAGATTAAAGGATGCTATACCTGCTGATAATACTTATGGAATTGAACCGGTTAATGTTGGGTACCTCACTTATGCTCAGTTCTTAAATAGTTTGGTTTACTTTGGGGAATCTACAGTAAATTCTAAACGTGAACCTAGTAAGATACTTTACTTTGATACAAACAATAGTAATATAGTACGATTTGGTGCAAAACATGAAGCATTGAGACCAAATGATGAAGACTCTATTGCAAAATTTGCCAAATGGATGTCTGTAAATAAGAACTTTGCTATTTCTAGAGCAATGTTAAACAATGACATGCCAGTTAAATATGGCTTTAAAATTAAAGCTGGCAATAAGATTATTGATTTTAAAAGTGGTGCTAGATATTTAAATACAATCATTGATAATGATTTTTTAAGTACTGATTTAGATATATCTAAAGGTTTAATTTCAAAATCTTATTTGGTAGTACAAAACATTCCTATAACCGAGAGAGTTATTACTACAGATAGTGTTCCTTCTCCGAAGGAAGAGAAAACTTCTGAAGTCTTTGAAAAAGAGGAAATAGTATTTAAAAGTGTAGAAAATTTATCTGAAAAGATAAACAATTTACCAGACGGTAGTACTATAACTGCAAAAATTCCGGGTGCTCAAAAGTATGCAAATAAAGCAGCTTTAGTAAAACAAGGAACTAAATTGGTTTCCTTAAAAGGAGAAGAACTGTTAAATATTGAAGGGTTAAATGAAGAAGAACTTTCACAGAATATAAGAAAAGCTCTTGTAGATGTGTATAACAAGAGTATAGACGATCTTATAAAATATGAAAGTGAACATCCAGAAGCTCAAGAAAAAGTAAAAGATGAGGGTAAATTAGTTACTGTTGATAAAACAGGTTTAAAGATTTATACACAAAAAACTGTTACAATCAACAAACAAAACAAACAAATTGAAAATCCCAAGTACTATGAAGCTATTAAAAAGGCTACAATTGCCCCACCAAAAACTGTAAAACCTTCTGCAGAGTCTAAAAGAAAGGAAACAGCTAAACCTGAACCAAAAAATACAAATACTTTTGGTTTGCTTACTAATAATCCTTTTGATTCCGTTGAGCAAACGGAAGAGGTGAAAAAATTACGCGAGGTTTATGATAGACTTATAAATAATTTATCAACATTATCTAGCAAATTGATGTATGATAGTGCTGTTAGATCTTTGTTGACAAAACGTAAAGCAATACCTAGTGCAAATATAACAAAAGAAGAGTTATCAAATTTATTGGATTATACTTTCCCCGATGGGAATACGGTAAGTAGAATACTTTTAAATTTAGGTAAAGTAATTCCAGTAGAAGCACCTCAACAAATTTCTCCAGTAAAAACTGTGCCAGAAAAAGTAGATGAGAAAGCAACGGATACTGAAAAACCTCTTGTTGAAATTACTAAGGAAACATCTCCGTTTAAATTAGGAGCGTATGCAAAAGACGCAACCGAATATCAAAATTTGGTAAATGAATATAGAAACAATTTTGATCAAATGGATTCCGATGAGATGATTGATTTCTTATCTAGAATGAATGATCAAATTTCAGATTCTATACCTAATTTTGAAATTTATAATGACATACGTAAAGGTACTCTTAAATTAAGAGAAAGAAAAATCAAAGAATCTCCAGTAAAAGAAGCTCCTGTTACCAACGCTCCATTAGATCCAAGAGAGTTAAATAAAGCTGCAGGTATTACTGATGAAATGATTGGTTTTACTAGAAAAAAACCAAAAAATAAGTTTACTACTTTTGGTAAGAAACCTTCTGTATCAATGCAGGTTTATGATAATGTTAAACAAACTTCTGATTTAGAAAAAGAATTATTAAATTATCGTAGAATGCTTGGTAAGAGAGCTGGTGGTAATATTAAATTGGTAGATCAATTAATTCGTATAATAGGAGAATCTGGTAGACCTGGTTGGGCATGGTCAATAATGAATGAGGATGGTGTAACTTTGTTTGAACGTCCTGCGGCTGGTGCTGCTTATCATGAAGCTTTTCATAGAGTGTCATTATTATTGTTGAGTCCAGAAGAACAAGCTAGAATGTACAATTTAGCTAGAAAAGAATATTCACTATTTAATCGTAACGATAATGAAGTGGAAGAATTTTTAGCTGAACGTTTCCGAGAAGATGTTATCAACGATGCTCCTGATTCCCACAGTAAGTTAGGTAGAGTTATTTCAGATATTAAAAACTTTATTAAATCATTCTTAGGTTTAAATAAAACCAAAATAGATAATATTGATGGATTTTTTAATAGCATTAAAAACGGTAAATATAAATTTGCTAAGATTAACAAAGCGGCATTAACTAATTTTAATCAAAGATATGCAAATGCGGATGCACCTCTTACTGTTAATGGAGTCACATTGCATCAAATTTACAATAGCTCTTTACTTGGAAATATTGTTAGTACTTTAACTTCTATGACCATAGATGTTAATGGTATACAGAATATAGAAAGTTTAGAGAAAGGGTTAAGTTTTAAGGCAGTAAAAGATCAACTAATTGACATCAGAGATAAGCATTTAGCAGCCTCACAAAACGAAGCGTTTGGTGAATTAGAAAGAGCTATCTACGAAGAAAAGGTAGATCTTTATAATGAAGTACTTGATAACTTTGATACAGTGTTTAGACCTCTTATTGATGTTAAGTTGCAAGGATTTAATATACGTAGAGTAGAATCTAAACTAGAGGAAAAAGATGATCTAAATGACTTAGTTAATGATGAAATAAGATCTGCTTATGAATTTTCAGCAAAAGAAAATGCGCAAGCGGATATTAGAGTAATGTTTTTAACATTAAAAGATTCTGAAACATTAGATCCAGAAACATTCCTTCCTGTATATATAAATCCCGATGTAGCTTGGTTTAATGCCTTTAGTGCAATTCACAATGCAAAGTCTATAGATGAAATGTTGGAGCTGTTGAAGAAAAAAGCAGATGAAACCAGTACTATCAGACAAGCCAAAGGAGATTCTAGTAAGATAAATATGTATTCAGAATTGTATGAAATCCTTACCACTAAGGATGAAAGCGGTAACGAGGATGAAATGTTGAAAACAAGATTCTGGAATACGTTTAAAAAACACAGAAATAGATTTATTAACGCTTACTTTGGTAAGGATACCAATGATAAAGGTAAAGAGCTAACTTCTTATACTATTACTTATGGTGACGCTGATGTTAATAAACGTTCTAATAGACTTGAACAGAACTGGTCAGCAACATTCGGTGTAAATGGTACATTTGCAAATAAGAATGTTTTACAACAAGCTATTGCAGATTATAAAGAGTTAAAAAATAAATCTAAAAAGCACAATTTCCTTAAAAACGATTATGCCGAGAATGTACTAGAATTAGTCCGCATACTTAACAATGTGAACATTGCTGTAGATGGTGATGCGATCGGTGTTTTATTAAATAATCATTATTTTAATAGCAATCTAAACGTTGCTTTAAAAAATCTTATAAATGGTGTACCTAGAGTTGGTTCTAAAGATCCTGTAGGATTAGACCAATTATTTGGAGAACAAGGTTTGTTTTACAATTTGGTTAACGACAAAATAGAAGATGTAACTAGTCATGCTTTAAATTTACTAAGCAAAGAAAAATCGGTAGCAGAATTGGCAAAAGCATATGTTGCTGCAAATCCTACAGCGGAAGATGATAGTGTGTTAGGACCAGATGGTAACTTGGTTTATGCGTATAGTGAAAATAACACCATTACTTCTATGTTTGAAGAATGGTTAAAAGACGATAGCTTCTTTACTCAGATAAATGGTGTAACTTATAATAAATCTTCATTTTGGTTGCAACAGATGACTGATCCCAAAGTAAGATCTAATGTTCACGTTGATACAATGCTATCTATGATTGATAAAGATGGCTATGATACAGGACGTGGTTATTTGGATATAGCACCAAATGAAGACTTATTACTTAAATTTAACGCTGTAAGAAACAATCGTTTACCTTTACCAACTCTTGCAAACAAACGTACATTCTATTTTATAACAGGTTTGAATCGTCAAGAGGTTACTATTCAAAATGGTTCTTTGAATAAAGAAACTATTGATTTATTTGTAAATTATGCTATCAATGAATACTCTACAATTCAAGCTGCAATAAATGCTAAGAACAACTTCTTAAATAGACTTGGTGTTTCTGAAGAATCTTGGAACAAGATGTCGAAAGTTGAACAGGATTCTTTAATGAAAGAGAAAGATACGAATTATAAAGAACTTGTTGAAAACTACCATTACATTGTTAAAGGTGGTGCAATGCGTTTAACAGGTAATGGTTACAAATTCAGATATTTCTCATCTTTGCAAAATAAATTATCAGATGATAAATTCTTTGATATTAATAGTAAAGGTCTTAGAAAAGTAATTGAAGAGAGTCTCATTCAACAAGTTAACAACACTATAAAACAGTTTATTAATCAGAAATTGATAAACGGTAATGAAAAGTATCTAGATGATGAGTTTATAAAAGAAAACGACAGTAAAAGGATAAATACAAATCTTATATTTAGTAATAGACTTTTACCAGCATCAATTGTAAAACAAAAAGTTAATGAAAAAATTGATTTAGCAGAAGCTATTGCGGATTATGCTATAAATTCAGCAATCGCTGTGTATGAATTTGAAAAACTTGTATCAGGGGATGTTGCGTTTTATAAAGGTAGTAAAGACTATCAGGCAATGTTGGATGATAGAGTAAAACGTTATTCTGCATTAACTTCAACAAAATCTGTATTACGTGAAAATTGGCCAGAAGGATTCTTAGACTTTGACACACATAAATATAAAACTGCTATATTCAATTCAAACATTGTAGAATCCAGAGTAATGTATAATGAAATGATGTCGAAGTACGTAGGTACTGATGACAATCATGGTTTACTTTGGAAACAGTTTGAGATGTTCAGAGAAAGACGTGTTGGTAGATTTGCTGATATGACTGATGAACAATTGAAAGAAGAGGTGGTTAAAGAAGCTGATAAACGTTTAAATGGTTATCTTGAAACTGACCAAACAGATGCGCAGGTACTTATTAGCCCAAAGATGTTTAGAAAACTTGCCATCATGAATGGTGAGTGGAATGGAGAAAAAGAAGAAGCTTATAATTTAATGGAATCAGATGAGCCTTTATCATTAGAAGATGAATTGTATGCTTATTCTGTAGTAATGCAACCATTGAAATATATACATTTTGGTTATGATTTCATTAATGGATTACAGATACCCATCTACGATAAGATGTCATTGGCTACTGTATTCAAAAGAGTAGCAAAAGGTAGAGACTTACAGAAAGTATATGATTTAATGAATGATAAAGATGTAGACATGATTAAATTTGATACTTCTGTAAAATCAGGTTTAAGACAAAAAGGTACATTCTATGTAGATGGTAAACCTAATACAGAATTACAAGAAATTCCTGTATATGAACAATCATTCAAGTATTTAGGTAAACAGTTGGTAACAGATCCTCACCATGTATCTAGAATCTCGTTAGGTACTCAGATGGCTAAAATTGGTGTTGCTGGAGTAGAAGACAATGATGTGTATGAATACGAAGGCGTAAAATATTCAGGTAAGCAATTAATTGACGACTACGTAGGAGCTATTTCAGCTTTATCAGATATTGGTAGAAATAATATTTATGAACAGTTTGGAATAAGCGAAATAACAGAAAATGGTAAAACATATATGACGGTTAATCGTGACAAGTTTGTTCAAATGTTAAAGGATGATGCCATAAATAGTAACTTACCATCAAATCTTATTGATGTTTTAAAAACCATTGAAAACGAAGATGGTAACAAAGATTACTATATTGAATTATCTGGTATACCCGCATTAGCATGGATCCAGAGTCGTATCATATCTATGATTAAGAAAGAAACTATAGATATAAATACTCCTGGCGGTTCCATGATTCAGATGTCCAACTTTGCTTACAAAGATTCTTTTGCCGAAGTAGATGCAAGCAAATACGAATACAAATTCAATAAAGAACTTAGATTTAAGGATGAAAATAATAGATTACAAGCAATTGTATCTATAAACCTATTCAAAGATGTATTACCCAAAGATTATTTATTAGAACAAGCAAAAAAGAATAATACTTCTTACTTTGAAGAGGCAAAGAAATTCATCCTAGATAATCAAGACTTAGCAGTTTTATCTTATCGTATTCCTACTCAGGGTATGAACTCCACATTGCCTATTACTATAGTAGATGTATTACCATCAAATGTCGGAGATACTATCGTATTACCTGCTGAATTAACCAAGTTGACTGGTGCGGACTTCGACGTTGATAAAATGTATCTAGCTAGATATAATTATGATGTAATAGGTGGTAAATTGTATAAGACAGAATTCATTGATGACTATGTAGGATTAGACGAATTAGGTAATCCGATTTATTTGAACGAAGAAGAATACTTGAAAAAAGTATACGATCACAGATACCGTTGGTTTAATACAGATTTCTACAAACAAGCAAAAGTAGAAATACCTAAAATATTACAATCTGTATTGGTGGATATTAATAGAAATGGAGAATTAACTGAAGATTCTATTAATATACTCAATAGTATGAAAAATAAATATTCAATCTTTATAGGTCAAAGAAAGTTTAATCAAATTTTAAGAGATCCAGAATTAGCTCCTAATAAAAAGATTCTTAAATTAGCATCATCTTTCAGGTTCGAAGATAGAAAAATGACTTTTGAAGAATTCGTACAGGAGAATTCTGGCAAAAATAAATGGCAATTAAATGATCATAGACAGATTGAAAATAGATTATTAGATGTATTTCAAACAACTTTAACTTCTTCAAATCATTACATGGATGCAACAGTACCTTTGGACTTTGCTACAGACGCATTAAAAGAAGCTGTAAAAGTAGTTGATTCTTATTCTAATATCAATAAGAATTATAACAATCTTGAACCATTATTCCCTTTATATCAAGAAAACGTTAAGACACAAAACGTTGGTGCAGACGCTGGTATTGGACCTATGGCTTTGATTAATACCTTCCGTGTAATTATGCAAATTGCAAAATTGGATCTTGATAAAACTATAGAAATATCTAGAAGAAGAGGCAAGGTCAATACAAAGAGAAATCTTTTTAGTATTATACCAAATATAGGTAATTTGTATGATAAATTTGATGCTAATGGTATCTCCATCATGGATTGGACTTCTGCATTGATCAATGCCCACGTAGATGCTGCAAAAGACTCTTATATTACTCGTTTAAATGTAAACTCGTATACTTATGATGTAGTAGCTTTATTAACTTCCTCTGGTGTTGGTTTGAATCAATTTTACTTTTTACCTCAACCGGTATTGAAAGAGATTGCAAATGAGTCCATTAGAAGAGGTTCATCAAAGATGGGTCTTACTAAGAAAGAGCGAAATGATAAACGATGGAAGGATTCTATATTAAACAAATACGAAAAAGCAGCCAAGCTTGATAAAAAGAATTTCTACAGTCGTTTAGATGATGGAACTCTTACTATAGAATGGAATGGTAATACTTACAATGTAAAAGATTTAGTATTTAACGCTGAATGGTTAAAAGAGCAATTGAGAGATCACTATAATAAAAATTTCTCTACAGATTGGTATAGAAACCAGGTGATTATATATGAATATTTTACAGATATTCAAAACTACAGTAAGGCATTAAGTAACATGGTGTTGGCTTCTCAGGTGGATACTGGTAAAATGGGTAAAAATCAAGCTGAATTAATATTGTCTTTACACAATATTGAAAGAATGATGGATGATCCTCATTTTACTAATGCGGAAGACGTGTATAATAAAACATTCTTAGGCAGAAAGCTGAACAATAGTACAGGTCTACTATTTGACTTACTTAAGAATGAAATGATAGAGTTCAGTCCAGGTTTCTTAAAAATGGTCAATAAGTTTGGTGAATTATCGAATACTTATTATGATAGAAAATCAAACAATATAACCAAGTATATGTCAGAAATGAAGTTTGCAATGCAGGCGGAATTCTTCAATGAATATTGTAAGCAAAATAATATAAATTTGAAAGACATGTTTTATGGTAATAACACTATTGTAGACCGAGTAGACAGACTTAGAAATCAGATATTAACTGGTACCAGGTATCTAGAATTAAGCGACAACATGTTACTAAAGATGCTTATACCAGGTATAAATGTAGAAGGTAAACCTAAAAAATTTGAAACGGTATTGAAATTAAGAGATACAGATGCAAAGAATGCGTACACTTATGCTTGGAGAGATCTATTAGAACACAGTTCAGAAGAAGTTAGAAATATTGCAAAAGATTTAATTATATACTCCTTCTATACTAGTGGTGGTAGAGGTACAGGTATTTATGCTACTTTAGATTTAGTACCTTTTGAAGTATTAGGTAATCTATCTTATACTGTGGATGGTGTAGATTATACTTACAATCAACATCTGAAAGACTTGTTAAAACGTTCTAACGATAACTCTTTAGATTTTAATAAATATATGGATTATGCATTTAGAGCTTTACAAGGCGTAGAAGATATAGTACAATCTGCTACACCAAACAGACAGCAATTACATGAAGGTCAAACAGTATATATTACTACAGAACAAGGAGACTATAATACCACTACTGGTTTACCAGTTCCTTATTTACAGTATAATAACACTCTTTTCAAACTTGTTGGTAGACTTCAAAACGAAACAGATTATTATCCTGTATACGCTGCAACCAATTCCATCAACTTCAAGGAAAGAGGTTTTACCATTAATGAAGGTACTACTACTTCTTTTATTGATGGTAATCAGAGGATAGATGCTACAGATCTTTCTATTGAATTTGAACCTAAATTCTTACAAAATGAAATGTTTGTACCTATTGACAATCCATTTGATGTTATAAATTCTGAAACTACAGATATAACTGAAGACAATGACGAATATAGGAAACCAGAAGAAAATATTCAAGTGAATGCAATCCCTGCTACTAAAATAATTTCGGGTGGTCAAACAGGTATAGATCGCTTAGGTTTGGAAATGGGTAGAGAATTAGGGTTAGAAACAGGTGGTACTACTACTCCAGGTTACTACACGGAAAATGGACCAGATACTAGTTTACAAGATTTTGGTGTAACTGAGATAGATCCTGAATTACAAGCTGGTAGAAAAGGCAAAGAATTCTACTTGCCGAGAACTGAACAAAATGTTATTAATTCTGATGGAACAGTATATTTTAGCACAGATGAAGATAGTGCTGGTAGAATTGCAACACAAAGATTTGCTAAGGCTCATAACAAACCATTTCTATTAAATCCAACCAGTCAAGAACTGGCGCAGTGGCTTGTAGATAATAACATCGGTACATTGAATGTAGCAGGTAATCGTGGCTCTAAGGTGTCTCCTGAATTTGATTCCCAAGTAAGAGGAATAATTAGAAATGCTTTTAAATCCCCTACTCAACAAAATCTATTTAATGAATTTAATAATTCTAAAGAATTTCCAACTGATGAAATGAATCATTGTATTAAAAGTTAATCATATATGAGTATAATTTGTCCTAATTTAAAAAACAAAGAAGTTGCAAGAGAATTCGAAGAATTAAAAAATGCAACAAGTGAAGCAGCGGCTTATCATATATGGTCGCTTAACAATGGTAATGGCATAGATAAGGCTCCCAATGGGGAGCCATCTAAGCTGTTTTCAGACCTTTTAGAGCATTATAATGGTGATAGAGTAGCTGCTATTCAAGCTAAGGCTAGAACTTACTCTGAGAGCTTTAAAGACTGGTTTGGGGATTGGGTTAATCCATTAAAACCTGGTGATATCGTTTTTGGTCACCCTGCAATTGGTAAAACATACTCATTGGAATCTGGTAAATATAAAGATAAAATCATCGATTGGGATGTAGAGTTCAATGAAAAACGAGACAAATGGATTGAAGACCATTCAAACACTGTTAAAGGAACTCCAGAATATAAAAAAGCTAGAAATGAGTATTTAATTTATCCAGAAAACCATCCAGATTATGTAGAGTTTCTTACAGAAGAATGGGAAAGAGTAAAAAGTAAAACTAAAAAAGAAGGTAAAATATTATTTGCTTCTCCACACAATTTGCTTAAAATGTTTCCACAAGACTTCGACAGAATTATAAATTTAAAAGACGAAGATTTTGTAAAAAGAAATATTGAAAGAGGTGGGAAAGAAAGAGAATCTAAATTATGGAAAGAAGGGATAAATAATACTATTTTAAACATTACTAACATTCCAATAGAGTATTTAAATGAAAATCAACATTTTGAAGATTATTTAAATAAATATATTGGTGTATCCAAAGTAGTAGACGAGAATGGTGAACCTTTAGTAGTGTATCATGGCACTGGTATACCTAACAAAATTGAAGAATTTAAACCTAAAAATAATAAAATATGGTTTACAAATAAAACTACAGCTCAAGCATATGCTAATTTTGACCAAGATATGCGTGATGAAATAGGATTAGACGGTTCGAATAATATATATCCTGTTTTTCTTTCTCTAAAGAATCCAAAATATTTTAATAATATTGGTTATAATACCTTAGAAAATTTTAAGTCAGCTGATAACGATGGTATAATTGCCACTAATGTTTCAGATTATGAAGGTTCTCAAGAACAAATTGTGGTTTTTAATTCAAATCAAATTAAATCAATAGATAATCAAGGTACATTCTCTACTCAGGATGATAATATTTACCACAATTTATCTATAGTAAATGGCATATCTGACAGTACATTATTTGAAAGATTGTTTAAACAAAAATTTACAGTAAGTGCTAGAACTATATTGGATAGAATTAATCGTAGCAATCCTGAGTTAAAACATTTAACAGACGTATTAAACAAACTTACATCTGATGTATTAAAAGATGTTAAATTAGAATATAAACCGGTGCATCTACCTAATCACAGTAAAGAAGTTGCAGCATCTTATAATCCAAATACTAATACAATTGTAATATTTGGTGATTCTATATTTAAAGGCAAAGATGGACTTGCGGATAGTACAATATTACACGAATTAGTACACGCTGCTACTGTACACGCTCTGCAATTAAACCCTAGTTCTAGAAGATCTGCACAGAAGTTGTTAGATTACGCTAGAACTGCATTTGAAAAGAAATATGGAAAAAGTTGGAAAGAACTTAGCACTAGTTTAGAATATAAAGATACATTTTATGGATTAACAAACATTGATGAATTCTTTGCAGAAGCGTTTGCCAATTCAAGTTTTATAAAGGAATTATATCAGATTGAATCAAGTAAACCTGTTAAAAACAATTCAAGTTTTATAAAAGATTTACTTGATTGGATAATGGGTATCCTTAGTAAATTATATAAATCTAAAAATAATAATTTATATAATGAAACTATGGTAGAACTTGAACGTGTGATGTTTATTGATAATTATCAGCACGAAGGTTTTGATGAAGCATCATATGAAGAAGCAATGCGTTCATTACCTGAATATTACAATGTTCAAAAAACTAGCGATGAAGCAAAAATAAAATCAATTTTATCCAATCAAAAAAATCACATAGCATTTGAATCTGAATCACACACATATACAAATGTAGATACAGGGGATATATATACTCCAGTATCTGTTATTAAAGATTTAAACGGTTATGGTGCCGATATTGAATCAATGTCAGATGAAGACTTGGCTTACGGAGAATATGCAGCTAAAGTAGGTACAGCTATTCATGATTATATTCATAGCGCTCTTACTGGAGAAAAAACCGCACCGTCTGAAGTAAAGCTAGCAGATTCCGCCAAGAAGATGATTAAAAATGTAGTAATTCCAAAAATCGTTAAAAAGGGTGATAAGGTTATCGCATCAGAACAGATTATTTCAAACGATGCTGCTAAAATTGCAGGTACGTTGGACTTACTAGTAAAAGATAGTGATGGTCAAATACATTTAAAAGACTTTAAGACAAAAGCTAGAGTGTTTAAAGGCAAAGGAAAGTATGGATTTGATTATTATTTTAGTGCTAAAAAAGAAACTAAAAAAGGTGGTAAACCAGATGCTTCTAGACATGACTATCAATTAACTCTGTATAAAAGAATGCTTGAACTGTTGGGTATTAATATTGATCATAAAGAGATTATTCCTTTAGAATACACTATTGATGAAAATGGGGTAATTACGGAAGTGTGGATACCGGATTTAGATTATGCTCAAGCAGATGGTTCCATTTATCACAGAACCAATAATGCTTTAGAACAAGAAATAAATCAAACAGTTTTGACAGCAGACGCTAATGCTATTACTTCGGACATTGATTCTGAGAATCTATTAAAACAGTCAGAAATTGTATCTAATATATTAAAGGTATTAAAAAACCAATTAGCTATTTATAAAGTGAAAGGTTATACTACAAAATCCGAAGTAATAAAGAAGACTATTGATGAGCTTAATTCTATGGAAGAAAGTGAAATACTAGTAGCTTATGTCAAAAAATCTATGGATTTACTAAAGCCTTTAATTGATGAATATAATGTCAATTTGGAATTAGAGCGCAAAGGCATCCAGAACATATGGAATTTACGTAAGTTAGAAGCGTGGAAAAACTATGCACAATCATTCTCAAATTTAGAAGATATTCAAAACTATCTATTTTTGAATCCTACCGCTTTGACAGGATTAAGTAAAAAAGAATTGAGCGAATTCAAGGAATCTTTAGCTACTGTAGTATCTTACAAAAACATATTAGAAAACGCTTATAAATCTAAAGGCGAAAAAATATGGTTAGATTGGTTGGCTCCTTTCTCCTCTAGAGTAGAAGCAGATTATAGATTAGATGCGGAAAAAGCTTATAAAAAAGCAAACAAAGGAACCGATAGACTAAATGATAAAGTTGCTATGAATAGATACATTGAAAATTATGTATCAGAACATAGAAATGAAATAGATTTAAGAAGTCGGGAACTACTTAGACAGCAGAGTAAAATAGCAACTACTTCTCCTCTAGGAATGATGAGTAGAATGCTAGATACTGTGTTTGAAAGTGCAGATCCGATAGTGGGGGCTATGGCTAGAGCATATCATACGCGTTGGACAGAATCAAATATGGAATTTAATAATATGTATAGAGATTTAATATCTCTTACTGAGGAGCTGGAGAATGCGTATCCCGCATTTAAAAGTAATCCTGCAAAATTATATGATTTCATGATTGAGAATGATGCAAACGGTATTCGTGTTATTTCAAAATTATCTCCAGAATTTATGGTAGCATATGAAAGAGCAAAAAAAGAAATAAACACTAATCCTAAGTATGAAACAAATAAAGATAAAGCTGTAGCAATAGCTGGATGGTTAAATGAAAATGCACCAATAGAAGGTAAAGCAGAATTAGCAAGAGAAAAAACCAGAGTAATAGACGAATTGTTATCTTCTGGTAAGATCACAGCCAAAGAATATAAATATCTTATAAATAATGAGAAAAAAGATCAATCTTTAAAGCGCAGTTGGGCTGATTTAGTGTATAGAAAACAAATTACCGAAGATGTTGCAGATTATTTAAGACAAAAATTTAATGAATTAAATTGGAATCACAGAAAACCTTTATCTTCCAAATACCCTAATAAAAAATGGAATGATTTAGAAAAGATTAGGAATACCAATCCTCAAGACATACGTGTTAGATTCTTTGATTTTATATCCGACTTAAGTAAACATGGAGATTCTTTTGTTCCAGACCGATTTAAGTTAAATGGTAGATTACCAGGTATGTCTAAAGTACTAGCAGAAAGGGTTGTTTCAGAAGGCGTTACTAGTCAATTAATAGAAGCGGTAAAAAAGGATTTTACGTTGCGTGCAGATGATACTGATAAAGGTATGCAAATGACAGATGAATTAGATAGACCTATAAAGTTTGTACCTATTTTCTTTACTAATATTCTACCATCAAGCGAACAATCTTTAGATGTAGCTACTATATATAAAGAGTGGTTCAGATCTGTCAATAATTATAAATATATTAATGACATATTACCTCAATTGGAATATACAAAATGGGTCATTGAGAATCGTAAGACAATCAAAACAGATTCTGAAGGAAATCCAATTAAAAACGTGTTATCAAAAATAATGAATAATGGCACTAATGATATTGATCCAACTACAAATGCTTTAACTACAGACGAAAACTTAATAGCACAATTAAATGCTTGGTTTGATCAAGTAGTATATGGTATAAATAATAAGAACTTAGGTACCACTTTTGGTTTAGACAATGCCAAGACATTGAAAATGTTCGAAAAGTATACTTCTTTAAGAATCATGGGTTTAAATACCGTAAGTATGATTAACAACGCTCTCATGGCAGAAGTTCAACAAACTATGGAAGCATTTGCTAATCAATATGTATCTGCAAGTTCTTATACTAGAGCTACTGGAGAATATCTTGCAGATATGCCAAACATTCTTGGTGATATAGGTTCTAGAAAGATTACTAGTCTAACTAATTTGTTGAATGAACATTTTGGTGTGTTTACAGACTTTAATGAAGGATCATTATTAGAAAATAACAGATTAAGTAAACTTGGTAAAATTTCAACATTGTATTTCACAACAAATGTTGGGGAACATGAAGCTCAATCTAGATTCCTATTAGCCTCGTTGATTGAAAAAAGAGCTCTGAATAAAAAAGGAGAAGATATAGGTTCGATGTTTGATTACTTTACTGTGGAAAACGGCAAATTAGTTTTTGATAAAGAACACAAAGTAGCCAATTTCAGTAAAAAGGATCAAATAGCGTTTGGTCAACAAGTGACTGCGATATTAAGAAAGATGCATGGTAACTACGCTTCTTATAGTAAAGTAGCATTACAGCAATATAGTGTTGGTAAATTAGTTCTCATGTTCCGTAAATGGATTTGGACTACTGGTAAACGTAGATGGGCTAAAGAATATTATGATGAATATGGTCAAACCTTTAGTAAAGGGTATTATAGAGATGGCGGAGCGTATTATTATAATAAAATCAGAGGTTTCTTTGAAAGATTTATAGATGAAGCGAAAGCTCTAGAGTATGCTGAGAAAGCTGATTGGGATACTATGACGGAAGCCGAAAAAGCAAATGTAAAGCGTTTTACTACAGAGATATGCTTATTTATGGCACTCACAGTAATGGGAATGCTATTAAATGAATATAAGCCTGATGACGATGATTCTGTTATGGCACAAGTATTTAATCATTTAGACTATCAAATTTTCAGACTTTCTACAGATATGACTTTCTATATTTCTCCTGCAAGCTTTATGAAAATTGTACAATCTCCTTTACCATCTAGTAGTGTATTAAAGAGTGTTTCTAATTTCATAGAAGCATTGTTTACTCCTACTGCAAGATTTGAAAAAGGTGATTGGAAAGGAGAACTTAAGATAAAGAAAAGAGCTATGAATTTAATACCATTAGTAAGACAAATATATCGTTTGCGTAACATTGAAGATGAAAAACAATTATTAAGTATCCTTTAATCAAATACTTCATTGCCCGGACAATACAAAAAACAAAGCCGTAACATTAATTTGCTACGGCTTTTCTTTTGTGTATAGTTTTGTTTTGTAGTACTACTACCAAGTTAACATCTCATTGAATCCAATACATTCTTTATTTATACTACTTTGACGAATTGTTCTATTCACGAAACCGTGAAAAGTTTCATAAATTAGTTTTTTGTTATATTTGTTTATATCAGAACTTAATATTCTCTTCTGACATTCGTAACTTATGTTATCAAATTCGCCATTTACTAAATATTCCCAATCATAATAAAATGTATCAGGTTTATTTAAAACTACTATTAGCATTGTTTCATTACTAATAGTAACAATTTCTTTCTTAAAAGTATTAGGTAAATTAAGTCTTTTTGACTTCTCTTTATCTATAATTCTATACAATATAAATAATTTATCAAGTAGTGGAATGTAGGGGCAATAACTATATGCCCCTACAAATTGAATTACATCATTCGAGATAATATAATTAAAACTATACAAAGGTAATAAATATTTTACTACATTATTGTAACAGTTCTGCGCCATCTTCATCATAGTATTCTTTCATATGATCCCATAGATTATTGTTTTTATGCCAAGCAATTCGTTTTATAGCATAATCTATGGTTACAAGTCTTTCCTCAATTGCTTTAGAATTGAATTTAAAGACTCTAACTTCATACCCATCATGAGATTGTACTGCAACAATATAAGTTTCGTATTCATATTCTTCAATATTAAGTTTTAGTTCGTTCTTAAAATACCAATGGATAGCTAACCAATAATAGGCCAACTGACGACAATAATCAAATTCTTCTACTGAATGTTTAAAATTATAAACATCAGCTGTCGTCTTTATATCCACCAATATTATTTTTTTATTTGTATGATCTATCATTACTCTATCTAGTAATGATTTACATGGTAGATCTCCTAATGAAGAAGCATTAGGATACTCCCAATTAATATGAAATTCATTATGAACTTCAAATGTTTCTGGATAGTTAAATAATAATTCATTTGCTTTCTTATGATCTTCCATATTCTTCTTAATTGTTTTTAACATATTAAGATCTGCAAATGATATTACTTTTTTAGAATCTTTATTTCTAAAGTATTCTATGTAATTTTGGTAAGTTTCTACTAATTCTTTTGCTTCTTGTATTCTTTTATCTATTGATTTATTATTACTATAAGCAGAATTATAACTCATAAGTAATATATCATCTTCAGATGCAAGAGGGTCTACCATTTTTGTATTTGCGTAGAATTCGAGTAAATCCTTTTGTTGCTTTACTTTAGGTACTGCAAAATCTAATATAATATAGTCTTTCCAGAATTCTTCTTGTTGAAGAATATATTCATGGATCATAGTACCTTTATCCAGAAAACTAGCTTTTAGACCTTCTTTTCCGTCAAGCATTTCTTTAAGATATCTTGGTCCTTTTTTTAAGAACCATCCGATATTAGAATTACTTATACGATTAAGATCTTCATAATATGGTATAGATATATCCATTATATGTTTTCTTCTGTATTATTTTCTAATTGTCCAATAAATTCTTCAGTAGAATTATCTATTTCTCCTAGATATTCATTAGTGTTATTTTCATATACACCTATGAATTCTGCTGTGTTTTCATCTGTTTTAAACAATTTAGCAATAATTTCAGATTTATTTAATTTTTTCATAGTTCAAATGTTAGTGGTTTATATTTAATCGAATAAGATTCATCTAATATACTTACATTAGCATATTTTGTACCTGCGTACTCTTGTAACACATGATCTCCAGAATGTATATGTCCAGACAATACATATTTAGGTTTCTTTTCTATAATTTCATTAAATAAATATATATTACCTGCTGGTACACCATTTGGATATGTTTCATTTTTATGTTCCATAATATTTGCTACAAATCCTACTTGGGGAGAATCATGACACATCAATATATCTACATTTTTTGGTATAGTACTATAAACACTTGGTAATATAGCATTACCAGGCATATATGCCCAGCAACCAAAATCTTTACAATACGGCGTACCAAATATTTTGTAGTATTTATCATCTACACCTGAATAAATATTTACTTCTCCATTAATTAAAATAGTTAATTTATCAAATAAATATGTCTGAGGTTGAGTAATCATTTTTTCAAACCAGAAATCATGATTACCTGGAGTAAGTATTACTCTATCACAAGGTAGATTCATAATCCATTTTTGAAACTCATTAAAGAACCATTTTGTCATTTGAATATAGTCTCTTTGAATTTCTAATGGTGAGATATCTCCGCAGATTAATAGCATATCACACGGTTCTATATCAATAAGATTACCATGTATATCACTAATTGCTGTCACTTTCATATCCTACTTTTCTTCTAGTTTTGGTTTTATCTTTAATAAATAAATATTCGTTAAATGCATCATTAAAGAAAGTGTTAGTAGAAATAAATTTAATCTCTTCTACTTTTAAGTTTTTTAACTTCTCGTTCATGTTCGGTTAACATTTCATTACATTTATCTCTTAAACATTCTACGAAAACAAGACATTCATTTCCTTCAAATTGTTTAAAGAACTGATCTGCTGCTTCTTTGTATATATTTATATTATGATTTTGTTTATAATATTCTTCGTGATCACTTAGAATTATATCCTCAAAATCATCATTAGATTTTTCAAAGATGTGCATTAATATCGCAGTTCGATGAGATATCTGTATGAACTTTCTTTTATAGTTCTTGAATTCGTCTAATACATTCATCTGTCTCTTTATAATTATGTACTACAAATAACTTATACTTCTCAGCTAAACCTTTATTTAATAATGACCACATAAACCATTTCCATTTATATGGCCATACATCATTAGGTCTTCCCTTTGCTTCAATAATAAAATTATCTCCAACAAAATCTGGAGTATAAGTCATAGCACGAATCTTTTTACCACAAAATGTAAATGATGGAATTAATTCAAACTTAATAGGCTCATATTCTGCTTTGAGATTATGAGCCTTTAATTGTTTATAAACATAAGTTTCTAATTGTGATTTAAATTGTATTCCATCATATACATTAGGTGTAGCATTTTTAACCTTTTTGTTCTGTGAGGTCTTTCTTTTTCTTCTTATAGATTTCATACGCTTCTAATATAGCTTCGATTCCTTCACAGACCATTGTAGCACCAAGATTAGAAATAAATACAATTAGTGCTAATTCAAATGTTGTTATTGTCATTTTCTATTCTTTTTAAATGTTTAGAAAGTTTTTCTAAAGATATTAAATCATAGTTAGCTAGATTTCCATCTATGCCTACATCTACTCTTAGTTCTTTAGAATCTATATTTATTTGATCTACTTTTCCATGACAGTGACCATGTATCATAACAGATCCTTTATCTTTATGTTCCCAACTTAGTATTGGAAAATGACACATAATAATTTCTAGATCTTTATATAAGAAATTATATACAGATTTCTTAAACTTAATATTCTTGATTTGAGTAATATGATTAAAATAACATTTTAAATGATCTGGTATTTTATCATGATTACCGAGTATTAATACTTTATTACCGTTTAGTCTTTGAAATAGTTTTCTTTTATCTTCTACTTCACCAAATGCTAAATCACCAAGAATATATACTGTATCTTTCTTATTTACTCTAGAATTCCACAACTGTATCATAGCTTCTTTAGCTTTTTCAACAGTATTTCCAAATATTTCTTTACGTTTTGGATGGAATTCTAAGATACGATCATGAAAGAAATGTAGATCTGAAGTAAACCATATCATAGTGTTTCTTTTAACCAATTTTTAATAGTTTCAAATCCGTTTAATTTTACTGCATCTGATATATCTTTAGCTTTCCATTTTTTATGTACTAAAAAGCCATTTAAGCCTGTTTTAAGACTTATTTTACGCATATTTTTAATACCTGAAACGTCTCTATCAAAACAAATTAAAATGCGCTTAAATCGTCTATTAAGCTGATTTAACGCCTTGTCTGATATAAAAGTACTTTCTGAAGATGGTGATATTGCAGTATATCCCATTTCATATAAACACATAACATCTTTTAATGACTTAGTAATAATTAATAAATCACCCTTTTTAGGTAATTGTTCATATCCTTGAATATCATAAGGAGCTAAATTATTACGCCATTTAGTATATTTATCTGCTAATGGTCTATAAATCTTAAAATGATCATATACTTTATAAGCATACATAGGATTTTCATCCTTATATATACCTTTAACAACACCATCACATAAATAATATTTTATACTAGATACATTAAATTTAATTAATGTTTCCTTAGTAATACTAAATTGTGACCAATATTGTTTATCAACATCTGTCCAATCTTGTCTAACAACACCTATTACAGTGTCTTTAGATTCATATTGCTTTGTACTTTTAAGTTTGGTATTATTAGTAATAGACATATCAGTTACTATACGGTTTAATATGTCATTATAATTTGTTAAACCTGTATAAAGCTCTACAAATTTAATAACATCTCCACATTCACCATTTCCATGATCTTTAAATAGTAATTTACCTGATTTTCTACTTCTGAATATTCCAAATGAAGGATTTTTATCTTCTCTAAATGGACTATTATATATAAAACCAATCTTAAATTGTCCGATATATCTAGCATAAATATCATATTCTGTGACTTTTGATAAGATATAGTCCAAAGTAATAGGAGTATCTTGCTGTTTTATTTTTGTAGAGTCATACATATGATATAAATTTAAATAAGTGCAATGTGGGGTAACGATCCCCACGAATCTAACCATTAGACATTGCTCCACCTTTAACAATACCCCCTGTGTGGTCAGTGCCAGCCTACGATCTGGTATACTTACATAACAAAAGTCAGAGGTAGTATAGTCTTCGTTCTATCTGCAGAATAGCTTATATCTTAAAACGGCAATCCATTAGGATCGGCGCTATTATTTTCATCCATAGAACTTCCCATAGAGAAAGGACTTGGATTAGATTTTTCTAAATCTGCTACAATAGGCTTCTCGAATTGATCGATACCTAATTTTACAATAACAGATTTATTTTCGTTTACCAAAGACATTGGTTCAATAAACGTATATTTTGCATACTTTGGTAATGTAGTATAACCACTATTATTATATACAATTTTAACTCTCAACAAAGTAGTCAAATCTGCTTTATTAAGCATTTCGGTTACCCATTGAGCAAACTGAGTGAAGTTTTCACCGATAAACTTACGATCTTCAGCATTAGGATAATAACATTTCAAAATTTGTTCAATTCTTGAAAATTGATTATCACATTTATTCTGAAAACTTTCTTCAGTTTCATCAGATCTCTTAGAAGGTTCCCATTCAGTATGCGTCAGTAATTTACCTTCTTTTTCAAACTTAAATTCAATAAAACTATTACCATTAATAGATTTATCAAATCTTACTGCAGTTAACATTACGTTATCTTCAATACCTGCTGACAAGTGTGCTACGTCTTTCTTTACAATAGTCTTGGCTCTTTCGGAACTATACATATTCTTTAATTTTGGTTAACTTAAACTTCTGGTAAATAAATTCTGTCCCAATGAAATACTAATTCATTGTTTTCATTGCTTTCTGCAATTACTATTTTTTGCTCACGCAAATGTGGTGCTCTTGCTCCTTTTGTAGTTTCATCTTTACTATCGAAATTAATAATTGTTTCATTACCTTTTCGATACATAAAACCTACTGCATCAGCTTCTCCACATATAATATCTCCTAGTTTACCTACAAGATCTAAGGACATTTCTGTCATATCCTCACCATTCTTATTAATCATTTTATCCTTAGTATGACCAATAAGAATTAAGTTATCAGTAAGTTCTTTAAACATATCGATAACTTTTCTTACAGCAAGTCTAATATATTGATATCCTGCTCCTTGTGGAAGCAATCTAACATCAGTACCTTGCCAAGATTTTCCTTGAGGTTGAGCTTTATCATTATATTCTATACAATTCGCAAATTTGTATACGTTCTCTTATGAACTGCTATATGTCACCATATAGATTAGACTATATCATATTCCCTATTAATTAATAGTAGGAATGCTTCCGTTTCCATTACCTTTAGCTTGTAATGTACTCCCTTTCGGGATAGTCGTTGAACGTTCAATGAAAAAATTATTATATATTTTACTTATTTTATCTAGAAAAACATCTATTGAATATTTATTTTTTATACGATTACAAATAAAACAACAAGGTACACAATTATCTATAGTATAATCTTTAGTAGAATCAATTCTATCTATACCAAATGCTTCTTTTTCTTTACAATAGTAACATGATTTTTGAATAATATTATAAATTTCATTATCAGTTAATTGCATATTTATATTTCTACTTTTTGCATTTCCTTTAATAGAACTAATTCTTTTTTTAAAATAACTAGGAATACCATTTTCATGTAGTTTTATTGCAGTTTCATGTTGTTGTTGATTAACGCAATTATTACAACATTTTGGTATCCAATATTTAGTAGTTAATTTATCTGATCTTACTATGGTTGTATTACCACATTTGTTACATTTGCATTTAAAATAAGTTCGTTTTCTTTGTTTTTCTTTATCATAAGTTTCATGGTCTAAAGCTATAACAGTTAATACACCATGAGTTTTACCAATATATTTGTTTAATGTTTTTTCTTTCATTGCTTCGCTTCTGATTGTTTTACCTTTTACTTTAAATATATTTTTAACGTACTCAAAGGTAAAATGTTCCAGAAATTAGAAAGCTTTTACACTATTTATTACTAAATAGCGCTCCATAAATTTAGAGAGTACCTGCGTAAGGTAGACATATCTCTTCTAGTCGTGTAGCATTATCTATAGTAATATACTTATAGGGCTTTTTACCTGTTTCTTTGATCTTTTCTCTGATTGCATTTGCAATATCAGCAAAATCATTAACAGTTCTCGCTTGTACTGCCAATGCATCTAAGAATTCAGAGCCACCCTCTAGATCAATAATTAAATTATTCTCCAGAGCTGCTACACAACTAGTTTTACCAGTTTTAGGTCGACCGTAAATAATCAAAAATCTAGGATTATTTACTTTTGCTTTTACTTTTTCTGTAGGTAATACTATCATATTAAGATAATTTTACCTTTTCAGATATAGTTTGATAAGTTACGAAAGAATTTGATAAAATTTGAAAGAATCTGAAAAGTTTTGTTAATAATTACGCAGCAAAAATAGCGTTAATTTCTACTGCAATATTATAAATGTTAATCTGATCTTCTTTCTTCATAGTTGTAAAGAAATCAGAACGGGTAAATGTCGGAATAATTTCCGAACCTACCTGAATATAATTACCATGAATTTTAATCGGTGTATCACAGATAATAAAATCATAAGTAGGATTATTAGCATAATATGCACATTCTAACAAATGTGTAGCTGCTTTATTCCATTCCAGATTCAGAGAAGTAGGAGAAATATTTGTAATTGTAAAACTCGGCTTCTCAAACGTATATTTCTTCGTCGGTTCATCACCGAAGATGATATAAATACTATCTTTCTTATCTTCTTTCTTTGCCCAAGGAACCAGATTCTTAAAGGCCTTCGTCAGAAGATTATCAATATAATTATCATCTTTTTTCTTACTGATTTTCTCGTAATACGGATTCAAGAAATCATAAGTGTTAAAGTTAAAGTTATTATTGTTACCCTTTTTATTCAAAAATGTTGTAGTCATGTTAGCCAAAAATTAAATTAATACTGTGGTTTATTCTCAGATCTATCTACTTCAATTAAGTTGTTATATTGCAGATCGTTCTCATATTCAAGTATGGCTAATTTGCCTTCTCTAACTTTTAAAAAATGTAGATATACTTTATTTTGTACAGGTAATCGTGACGGTCCGTATGCAGTAATACCTAATGTTTCAGGTCTTGATAAAACTGCTATAACATCACTACCTTGAAACACAGAATCTGAGGATGATAAGTCACTTCTCATAGGATAATGACTTGATGGATTTATAATCCTTTCAGGCATTTCAATATTACGATTCATTTGAGAAAGTTGAATTATGCTTGTTTTGCCAACTTTCTTAGCTCTGATAAATACTCTTTCTAATGCTGCTATAATTTTACGTTCATCATTAGTATCATTTCCTTCGACCAATAATGTATGATCTAGAAATACGATAAGCCATTTATCTTTTGCAATCGTATTTTGAAAATAAGTTATAGTATCTTCTATCTTACTTACTGTAGCTGATTCATCTACATAGTAGATGGGATATTGTTTAATAACTTCTACTTCTTTTTCAATATCCTGTAGTAAACTATCAGAAACATCTTCTGATGCACTATATAGCTCTGAAGTTGTGTGACGCAACTTATTAGATAGTTTTCTTCCTACTTGTCTACTAGAGAGCATTTCAAAAGAAAATGATAATACAACTAATTCCTTATCAGGATTAAGTTCAATTAAGTCAGTTTCAAGCGTATTTACAAATGATGATTTACCAGTACCAGAAGCTCCTACTATAGTATAAACACATCCTGGTTCAATACCACCACAGCACATAAAATTAAATTTATTCCATCTACTTTTAAGTGGTTCAATTTCATGATTCTTACGCTGTTTTATATAGGTAACAGCTTCATCAGCGGCTACAGATATATGTTTGTATGGTAAGGGACTAGATAAGTTCTGTTCCATAGAGATTATCTTTTATTGGTTCATTAATTTGTTCTTCATAAATTTCCCATTCAGAGTTAGTAAGCCATTTCCACATAGTTTTCATATAACCTATCTTACCACTCATAAGTTTGTCAGATACTTCTTTTTCTAGACATTGAATGATATGATTATGTAAAATAGTATCATTTTTAACTATTTTATTATATAATGTTCTACATTTCTTTGAATTACCTTGCAAAAAGCCTTTAGTACCATCAGGTCTTACTACTACTATAGGATAATGCTTCTTAAATTCTTCAAATAAATCTGCATTACCAGTAATAATGTTTACTAATAGTTCAGTTTCTTTATAAGAAACTTTTTTAGCTTTTTCTTCTCTAATAAGAAATCCTCTGTCGATTAAATCCTGTATATCATTGTCGCTGACCTGGCTAACGATGTCTTTGACCTCTTTGATAGATTTTTGATTATTGTCTAATACAAGATTTAAAAATACTAGCTGACTTAATGAAAGATTGTCTATTTTTTTTAATAGACTTGTATCTATTTCTAGTATCATAATGAATTAATTTAATTCATCTGTTCTAGAGTATGATAGTTTTTGTTAATATTCGTCAAAATTAAACAGATTTAACTGCTTTGGTTTTAGTTTTTCAATTACTTTTATACATTGATTAATATAATACTGATAATCTATATCATAAATACTTTGGAATGTTTCTCCTTGAGAGTATTTCCATTGAAGATCTTCATCAGAATAAAATTTATTATGTAATCTTACTCCATGATCTTTTAACATTATTTGATAAGACTTTTTACCAGTATCATCTAATTTCCATTTCCATAAATAATATCCACTATTACTAACATAGAAACGATTAATTCTTTGTTGAATTTGTTCATTATACTCAACTGTCCATTGTTTACCAGTTTTTTCAGCTTGTAAGAATTTACATATATCTTTACAAGACTTAATTGTATCTTCTACTGGAATATTATGTACAAAGTAATTTATAATTGCTTCAGGTATAATTTTAGGAGTTAAACCTTTACCTAATTCAATATCAGTCAGAAAGAATCCTTTCTTTTTTATTTTATTATTAGGTTCTACTCCAAAATAATCATTAATTGCCAATTGATAAAACTGAGTAAATTCTTCAGTTTCCAGAGTAAGCATAGTGAGCTTTTCCCATTCTTTTAATACTTGCTGTAATTCTTCATATTTAGACTTTTTAAGCTTATATAAAATACCATCAGTATTAATCTGATATAATTTGCATCCTAACTTTAGGAGTCTTTCAGCGAGCATTAAAAGTAATAATTGACCATTAATTCTTACTTGCATAACAGTAAACGGTGAAAATAACCAAGATGTTTCATCTTGCATTTTACCTGATACACCATTTAACATGTATTTATATGTTTCGTTTTTGTTTTTTTGACCAGTCCTCTTAAATTCTAATCGATCATCAATAATTTGTGGAAATATTTGTCCTAATACATCCTTTAACTTAGGTGGATAAAGATGATACATTCTCATAAGAGATGGGTATAGTGAGTTAACATCGCTATCTAATAATAATTCATCTTCATTTGGTTTAATAATACAAGTACCATTATCACCATGAATTCCACCTACTCCAATAGTTACTTTCATTTCACCAAACATAAAAGTATTTATATATCCTTTTCTACCTGGTGATACATTATGCTGATTTTTCATATCAGTTAACTTTTTTTGCAATATTGGAGATTCAAATTTTATCCAAGGAAATATTACTTTTTCAAGATCTACATAGTTAGCTGGAGATTTCATATTCTCTAATTGCTTCTTATTTAATCCTGTCTTTTCCATTACTTTTAATTGAAGTAATCTATCTCCTAGATTTACTCGATCTAAACTTAAGCAAGGTAATCCAAAATCTTTTTCAGTTTCTATACGCAATTCTAATAGATCTTTACATCTATATAGTAATTCTTCGGTAGATTCTACATCATTTATATTATATGATATTAATCTATCTATATCCTTTTCAGGAAGATCTTGATGCCAATCTACTACGAATTCTTCTACATTCTTATATTGCATTGTTACTTGCATCTCTTTTAAAGATACTCGTAAAGCTTTAGAATATAGCATTGTTAATAGATCTATTGATAAGAAGTTTCTAGCGTATTTATACTCTTTCCATAAATCAAAATCAGAATTTTTATCAATTACTAATTGACTCATTCTAAATACTGACTCAGTTAATTCTCTAGTACTATAACTATTAAAATAATGTTTATTATATAACATTATGATATAGTTTAGTATAGGATTATCATAATGTATATTATTATAACCTACAAAATAATAATCTTCATAAAAGAATGTAACTAATCCTTGTATATCTACTCTTCTTGGAGATATTTCAAATACTGTTATTTGTTTTGTATCAGTATTTTTACAAGTACAAGTAAATACGTTTTTTAAAACTTCAATATCAAAGACTATGCAAGTTTTTCCTTTAATTTTCATAGTACTATGGTTAATTAGTTGCGGGAGATAGATTCGAACTACCAACCTCAGCCTCGTGAAAGCTACGCGCTACCTTTGCGCCATCCCGCTAGATTGTGCGTTACAGACGCACCCCTGTTGTATATTATGCTGCTTCACTTTTCGGATTAAGTCTACTACGATCCTTAAACTTATCGTTCAACATCTCACTTATACATTTCTGATCTTTACCGATGCCAGAGTAAGCATAAATACCTACATATGTATCGGGTTCTTCTTTCATGTGTTTGTTATGAGCTTCTTTCATACGTTTGTTAAGTTCTTCTGGTTTACAAATGAATGCACAAACAGAATCACTTATAATTTCTGATGAAGCAATTGATGCAATACGTATTAAATAACGTACTTTTTCATCCTTCATTTTTGCTTCTGCAGCTTTAATATATTCTTCTGCTCTAGTTTTATCTACAGCAACATTGCTCTTTACTTTGGGAACTTTTATTCCACCCGTAGTAAGATACTTAGCACGTTTTTCTTCTTTTCGTGCTAGACGAGCTTTTTCAGATTCTATAAAACGTTTAAGATTCAATTGTTGAATCTTTTGTTGTTTAAGATATTCTGTAAAAATCTTATCTTTACGTAGTTTTCTACGCTCTGCAATCCTTGCAAGACGCTCTGTTTCAGTACGTCTACGTTTCTCTACGCGATTAGCATAACCTTGACGGTCTGCTGCAATTTCTGATGCTTGACGTTTCATTTCAGCATTAAAAGCTGCTTTACCAGCTTCTTTTTTAGCTTTTATTGCTTCAATTCTTTCAGTTTTTGTGGTACGTTTGAGTTTAATTTCTTTATGATGCAATCGTTTAAGAGCAAGTTCCGTATTATGTTTAATACGTTCTTCACGTTTCTTACTCCATTCTTCTACAGATTGATCCATAAATTCTTCTTTCTCATTGAGACGAGCTTCAATCTCTTCACGTTTAGCGACGTGAGCTTTTGCAAGAAAATCTTGTTGTTTCTTAGCATTAGCTATAGCTTCAGGACTAGGAATAGTTTTATTACGTAATTCTGCTTTACGTTTACGTTTCTTTTCGGCTATTGCCATTTTGTCCTTCTTGACTTTCTCCTTAATTTTCTTGTCGGCTTCATCGAATTTTTTCTTCTGCTCTTCTTTCTCGATAGCGCGAAGAATAATTCTATCAGCTAGATCATTAGCTGCAGATATAATTGCTGCTTTTTTAGCTTTCATTATATCTGACATCTTTTTCAGAAGAGTTTGCTTCATCTCTTCTTTTACTTTGGTTTTTGCAGCCTTTTCTGCAAGCTTAGTTTCAATCTTCTTGATATATTCAGCCTGCTCTTCGTTTAAAGCTTCTACTTTATAACCTAATTTCAAAGCCTGATATACATCAGACTTCCATGTTTTACTTTCTACCGGATATTTTTTGGTAGAATTGTCAATTGTTTGAGATTTGATATCTTTTTTCATGACTTTACTTTTTAAAATGTTAATATTAATATTTCGAGACTTGTTGGTCTCCGGGGATTCGAACCCCACTTGCCACTCGTTATTTTGAAGAGAATTATTAACTTAAGAAGGCATACAATTTAAAAATATCAAAATAACTTACGGAGACCAGTTTACCTTATGCCGCTAAATACATATATGCAGTAGATATATCTATTTCAGCATTACTGTTGAAATCTTCAAGCTTCTTCTTCAGAGCATTGATTTCCAGCTGCAGTTTATTCTTTAATTTAGTAATATAATCTGCAGTAATTTCTTCAGTTTTAAACAATTTCTTTTTACCAAGTTTAGCTTTTAAACCAGGATTAATAGTCGGAATAGATCCCAACTGAACTAAATACTCATTCTTTTCAGATAGAGTATAAATGATAGGATAAATACTTTCTTTAGGAAAGTCTTTACGACTCTTAAAACCTAGATTAATAGCAATTGAATCCAGCTTGGTCTGAATTCGATTATTGGACATCTCTGTAATTGTATCCAACAAAGCTTTCATATCGTAATTTCGTGTAGCATTTTTATCGATCAAATTTTCAGTACGAATAATATTCCACATCTTTTTAATCTCTTTGTCATACTTCTTACGATTTTCAATAATTTCAGTTGATTTAATTTTCTTCATATACTTTTGATTTTAATTGATTAAACATAAAAGTATACTTAAATATGATCAACTACCTGTACTTTGTGGCTATGTTCATCCCGATATGACATCTTCGTCTTATTCTTGAAGCTTTCCTTCACTTAGTATCCATTACAGATACATTATCATAGCCTTATAAGATATAAGAGAAAGGACTTGACTTACATCTGCAAGTCCTTTGATATATCTTGAAAAGTAATAATTATATTTCCTATATTGTTTGCGTTACATCTGCTATTATATATTCAATGTTCTTATTACTTTAGAATAGTCAACTTTAATTAACTAGGATACTTACCTATTTTAATCGCATAGAAATCTCCGAAACCATCTTGTACCAATACTCGCTTATTCGGAAGTCTTACCTCACCTTTTTCCGAAGAAGCTTGCATTGCTGCAACATCGTTTAGATATCCTAGACGATAACCAATAAATATCCGAGTAATAGCATAGGAGTAATCTCCTTTATCTAAAGCTTTAGTAAAATCTTTTACAAGACAATCAAAAGCTTCATTGTTTCGCGTTCCTCCTTTTCCAGTAATGACTTTAATAAGCCGTAAACAAATATCATTAGTACTCAATACTTTCTCATCTTTAAAGAGTCTATTGATAAATTTGTATTTTGTTCTGCCTAACGTTACACTACCGTCTTTTTCGACATGAATATATCTAGCTATTTCTTTCTCATCCATAAATAGCAAAGATATAAAGTCTTTATCAGCAAACATATGCTGAAGGTCTAGGAACGCTTCTTTCGTTAAAGGCGTACTCATAGTTTACTTTATCCGAAATAATTGTTAATTTCGATACCTTCAGCGGCCATTGCCGTCTTACAAGCAGCAATTTCAGTTTCGTTTGCAGTTTCAAATGTTTTAATGAACCGCATCTGTTCGTTGACAAACGCTGTAAGTTTAGCCCGTGATTCCATATTCAGAGCAACTATTTCTTTTGTCAACTGAGGATAATCAATAAAGATTGTAATCTCACCGGTTGATTCGAACCGAGTAATCGCATTCTTTACGCTTTCTGCGTTGGGCTTCGGGATAATATCCGCAATGTCGTTAATACCGGAAATCTGAAGCCGTAACTTCGAATCGCCGTTATACTCTACAAATTTAGTGCCTTCAGCACTTTCTACTTCCTGAGCCATTTTAACCTTAATAGGTTTAATTGAATACAGATTAATCTGCTGACTAGTCCGTAATTCATTGTTCTGTACTTTCCGTGAATAATTCGGATCTACTGAGTTCTTCTCTATAGTGAGAATATATTTACCTAATGATGCACCACACTGTGATGCCAAAATAACTGATTTATCCATTTTTAAATTCCTTTTTTGATTCCGTGGTTGATTCCACCTACGGAGATGTTAAACAATTGATTTACATATTTTATGAGTTTAAATTAACGAGTTTTGCTCTCTTTGTATAGATTTTATTATATAGAGGATATGTCTAATCGTCTACGTACATTCAAGTACAATCCTTTACAAAGTATAAATATTTTCGTTTTAAACGCATAATCTTCATATTAATGATTTACTTACATCGAAATCAAGGTAGATACTTCCTCTTCCTTTCTGCATTCCTTGCTTCTACAAAGTAGTTCGGATACCAGAATTAATATTACTTATACGAGTGTCTATATATAATAAATTAATAGCTTATCATACTATTGATACTGCACGGCTTTTTCTTAAGACTAATGAGATCTAAGACATTTAATATACATATTATAATACCATTACTTTAGATTTTACAATTCTCTTACGCTTAAGAGAAAGGAACTATTGCTCATCATATTAACTTAGTATTTCCCGGCGTCTCGGGGTTAATCTCAGCAAGTAATCACAAATACAAAGTAACTGTTTGCAAGACAGTTGCACATGCAGATTGGCCTGTCATGTAGCTTATGATTACCCAGAAGTTAATATTTACCACTTTATCGAATCCGTTACAGATACGGTCGTTTTCTAACGTTACTTAACTAGTTCTGCCCTACAAATGCAGTAACGGTTTTAAGTTTCCTATACGGAATTACATACAATAATATATATTATTATATAACCGTCCATAGGATTGTTTTACAAGCACGAATATTGAGGACTTCCACCTACTTTTCACTACTCTTTCCGCACGACAGGTATCCAGTCTATGAAGATTCATGAAACGCTTTCTAATGAACACATATTGTTGCGCAATATACTCTATTAGTTTTATTTAGCAATAACGGTTGGCTTGCCAAGGACGCAGTCAGGAAACATATACTACTATACAATAGCAGATTCTACTATCCCTAGCGGGGACTCCCCTGGATTTATTATTTCGTGGGCGTAGCCACTACTTAGGTTAAACATGTTATTCTCGCTTTTATTTAAGAGTGACGTTAACTCTCGGGCCAGTGATGAATCGTTGGATTCAGGTAAATGTCATAACATTTACGTTTCTCTGGATTAACAGACTTGAATTTAGCCCATTGACTATACATTAGCCCAACTTTCGCCTTTTATCTCTCGGAAAGCCGACTGAGATCTGATTGAACTTCTACCTTTCTTCTCAGGTAACGGTGTTTCTACCGGCGTATTTAACTTTTCGATAACGTAAATTATTGAGATCCTTCTCACTTCTTGCGAAGTAACCACCTTGCTAAAGGGTGTCGTTATTCTGTAGTAGTGTTATAGGACACTTTTACAACCTGCTTCTTTCCATATATTATTGTGTCATAACTTGAAGCAAACACTGACACATTTGTATTAATCGTTCTATTAAGTATAGGTTTGGCACCTAATCCGGATAATCTGTCATACTTAAATATAATAAAAGTCTCGAATTCTTATTATATTTAATGAATTTAAAGTTCATTGTATGGATCATAGCCTCTCAGCCATATGTTCTAAAGTAATAATACAAACTATTATCCTTTACTTCTTAGAGTAAAAGACTACGGAATCGTACCGTTTTACTTCTTTACGTAGCACCTAATAGCACCCTCGATTAATCTCTCTGCCTTCATACCTACTTTTATATGTATTTAAACATACGTTCCAATTTAAACCATTTGGTACCTTGTAGAGAACACTACAGTAGCATTTTTATCTTATCTATATCTTCCAATAATAGATTCAGAATGGATGCTTTGGACACACCCAGAAACGTTAGTCAGGAGTCAAAACTTAGTAAATTTTTGGATATTTACTAAGGGGCAACTCGTGTTTAGTCCCTTCTTGATTTCGTACATGATTGTACCCACGGACATAGGTTTCTCCTTTGTGTAGACTTCAATACACTCATAAATATATCTCATAACTATATTTACTTTAGGATGCCGATACCTTTGCTGAATTTGTCTTCGTGTCTGCTGACCTAGATCGCGTTTTTTAAATCTCCGCCAGACGGTTCTCTGAGATTTTATGGGTTTAGCACGCTATCCCATTTTCTTACTAATTCTTCACGGATAAAGTAATAAATCCATAGTAAGCTATCATATTACCTTTTGAATCACAGTGTTAGCTGTTATCATATTCTCATATCCTGTATTACTTATCTATATATACGAATCCTCTTGGCCTTTGATATTCCTAATATATATATGCTGTCTTATTGCTTTTAGAGTGTACAGCTACAATACCACTATATAATGCCCTGCTTCTTACTACGGGGGAGAGACTCGTTTTCCCCGGTGCCATTCTACGGTAAGCACACAGTTAATTACTAATACAATAAGCAAAAAATAAACAAAATAAATAGAATAAGATAATACCAATTAATGATACTATATTAGTTTTAGTTATTTTTTGCTTCATTTCTCTACACTTTTAGGATACTCAGGTACAAATTTGTGAGAACGAGGAGTTGGTAGAGTGAACATTACCGGTCTCGTTTGTACCTCAGTTTTTGTTTCATATACTACTTTGGGTTTAGATTTTTTATACACTACCTTTTCCACGATTTTCGTGGGGTGATTGACAGTTATATCAGTACTTGTAACGGGTATATTACTTTCCACGATACTTTTACCTGTCTCTAAATCCAGGTTAAGTTTAAAATTACCTGGAATTGGGGGTAACTGAACCGTTTTAATGGTTTCTGTTGCCGTAACACTTTCGGGTTTGAAAATGTTAGTATTGTAGGACATAATAAGACCTACAACGAATACTGCTAAATAAGCAAATTTACCTTTCATTTGATATAATAGGTTATTTACCCATTACAGCCTTGAAATCTTCTTTTGTAAAGAGCGGGAATGCAGCTTCTTTATCGACATACATGTTACGTATTTCGATCATTTTATTTGCTGCTTTCAGAGCAAAATCTTCGTCAGATTTAGAACCTACTTCATCTTTATAGATATCATAGAACGGTCCCATAATCTTCTTGAACCAATCCATTAGTTCATCTTCTGCCGGCTTTTGCAACGCAATGCGTATAAACGTATCACGAGTTGGAGCCAAAATACCCTTTACTACACAAGGATCTTGTTCTATAGGCTGTGCAGGATCTGCGTGCATTACTTCAATAAACGCTTTAATCAAGTCTACTACATCTTGATCATTCAGACCTTTCATATTCTTCCGTAAGAGAGAATGTGCAAAGATCATAGTCTGACCTAACTTCAACGAAGTTGTGGTAGAAGACATGAGTCCAGAGAGTACAACAATACCTTTCTTACCGATAATGTTGAAATACTCTTTTGCAAGAGTTCCTAAGTTAGCACTACTCCAGATTCCCTTCTGAACGGGATCTTCTGTAGTATTCTCACGATATGTCTTGATTTTACCCAAGATACGTAAGAATTTGTTAGATGGAGTTTCTCCTGATTCTTGAAGATCTTGAGTGATTGCAGCTTTCGCTTCATCATCATTCTTCCAATTCAGGGGATTCATCTGTTCTTCGGTAAGTTTTACATGTTTAGGTGGTTTAACTGTTGAAGCTAAACCTGATGCGGCATTCTCTGCATCAGCTGCTGCTTTTGTTTCAGGAGAAATATCCTTAAACTCAAGACGCATCTGATTAGGGTCATCCGTAGGATGAGCTTCAAGAGCAACACCCATAGATGCAGCTGTATCAATAGCTTGCTGAACAATAAGTTCATCGTTCGGTGTAAGCATATTGCATTCACGTTTCTGTGCAAATGATTGTACAGACAAACGTACAGCATACCACATCATATTGTAATCCAGCATGGATTCCATCTGAATCGTAATAGGTTTACTACGATCCATCCGAGCAGTACGACGTTCAAGCGCCGATAAGAATTCTGCAGCATGATTCGCATCCATCAGATCATTAGGACCCATAAGTGAAATCAGGGAATCTACTTTAGGTGATTCTAACGGAGAAGCTACAGGTTTCTTTACTTCTTCTGCTGCTACATTTTCTACTGTACCAGTAGCATCAGTAGTAGGCTTTTTTGTCTCCTTTTCCTCTTTCTTAGGAGCTGTAGGAGCTGCGGGTTTAGGAGTTTTATCTTCCTTTAATCCCGTCTTCGGCTGTTCTTTCTTAGTTTGTGCAGCCGGTGCAGCCGCAGGAGCGGCAGTAGTTTTCTTTGTTTTATCGTCAGTCTTCTGACCTTTGTTCTTATTATTTCCCATTTTGATAATGTTTAATTCGCCTTTTCGAATATTAAAAGTTAATAAATTATTTTATAAAGCTAATAATGTGATCCCGTTATATTCATCTAGGATGAATCTGGGAATGGGGGAGCTATGCGTTCAGTATACGCAAGCTTTTTGGAATTTAATCGTGGAAACTCTTTTACTACAGTTTTATAATCCTGTACCTGACTCACAGCCCCAGAATGGCTAGTTTTTACAGGTTCCAACACTGTACAAACAGACTGTGTGGATACAGGATTACTAACTGCAATGGAATTTTCAATCTTAGTATTCTCTTTTTTACTATGGTTTCCCTTAGTAGCAAATTGAATACCAAGACCCACGACAACAGAAAATGCCAAAGTAAGCAATAAATTGCTTGCCATTGACGAACTACCGTAATATCGTGCAATTGCAACAATACCGATAATTACTAGCATAGATACAATGAATGTTGTCATGTTTTGTTAGTTTTTGAAATTTTTTGAAAATAATACTTGAGTCTATGCTTAGCTTTGTTTAAGTCAGACTTTACAGTTCCAACCGGTATACCAAGCTCAGCACTTAACTCTTCATAACTTAGATTACCAAAATATCTGAGTTCTAGAAGGTTCCTATATTTGGCTCTAAGTCGAGTTAATGCAATTCTAAGAATATCTATTGACTCTGATTTAATTAAATCAGTTTCGGGATCGTTATCACTAGATATTTGAATTGTATTATCCTCATTATCTATAGAGATATTATCTTGTTGATTCTTATTCTTTCTAATATAGTCAATGACTGTATTTACTGCAATAGTTTTTAACCATGCTTCAAAAGAAATAGTTTCAACAAAATAATCGAGACGTTTGAAGGCCTTAGTAAAAGTAACAGATAATAAATCAGCTGTTGCTTCTTCATCTTTTATTGTATCGTATATAATATATCGTATTAAACGATAATAATTATCATACAATTGCTTAAAGGCCTTTTCATCACCGTGCTTCGCCTTTTCAATTAGAATTTTTTCTTCTTCTTTCATAGGCCTACGGATTAGTGAGTAAGAGAGAACCCAATCTCTCTTACCCTATTATCATTTAATACTTAATATTTAAACGATAATCTGGCGCAAACGGAAGCTGTACTATTTCTTGCCAAAAGAAAGTATCATATGCTCGTTTACGAATCCAAAAACAATATATAGTATTATCAAATAGATAATCCTGATACTGTCTTGGAATGTTTAATTTGTCGATTAAAGAAGTAGCTATTCGTAGCTGTACTTTATCGGTTGCGATAGGACTTCCTACCATCAATTCAGGTAGAAAAAGTTTAGTACTAACTCTATATAACCAAGTTTGTACATTTTTTCTTTGTTCTAAGCTAAGAATAAATTTATCACTTATTGGTTTATAATAAGGTTTAAAATATTCTTTTGCTTCTTCTCCACCTATTATGTTCCAATCACATCTATAACCACTATTATTATCAAATAATGGTAATAAATAATCAGGAACACCTTCATGTTTAATGAAGTCAATAAACTGCTGTGATAGCTTTGCAGATTTATCGTAAATATGTTTCTTTACTTCATCTGCATTCACGGTCGTAATGATAATTTGAATTGTTTCCAAATCTCAGTGGCAGTGGCTACGTCAAGACCTTCATCTTTACATATATTAATAACTGCCATATTATCATCCATTCCTAATAATTTATCCTTATTATCAACTAATGTTGAATATCTAGATAAATCAAGAACATCTTCTTTTACATCTTTAGACTCTTTTTCTAATTTAACTTGAATAGGAGTATAAGTGTATGTATTAGGATGTTCTTCCATGTCGTTTTGTAATTTTTGTTTATCTGTAGCATCAGCATAGAAACCACTAACAAAGTCAGATAAATTAATTATATTAATTACACGTAACATAGGTAATTCACCACCTATACTTACTAAAAATTGCTTACCGGTAGAATTGTGTTCTGCAACATATAAACCTGGTTTATTAAGCGTTATGATTCTTGATGACATGTTTTGTTAATTTTATTGTTATACACCTCAATAATTTTCTCAGCTTCGGTGAGTGATACACCAAATTCCTCTTGAATAGCAATATTTGCCATTAAAGGATTAGGATTTTCATCGATAATCTGTTTAAGCTTATCTTTTTCACCTGGTTTAAAATAAATCCAATAAGATAGTTCCATATTACTCTGGGATTAGGGTTTCTAATTCTTTAATATTTAAGTTACTTATTACTGTACTCATTTGTTTTGGTACATTGTAAGTAATATAAGCTGGCTTACAATGCTTGTGTGCTTTGTTATGCCAATAATCCCACCATGATCTTTCATGCAATGAGATACGAGCGAATTTACTCCTAATTCCATCGTTAACACATAGAATAACAATCTTTTGCTTAGAGCTAATAAGACTGTTATCCTTTTCCTTACTGGATGGAATTGCTCCTAACTCAATAAGTTTTCGATACAATCCAACTACACTATTTCTACTTCCAGCTCCTATAAATTCTTTACTGAAAGTCTTTAGATTACCATGTAATTGGCTTAAAGTCATCTTTTTCATCTGATTACTTTTAAGAAATTAAACATAAGTTAATTGTTACTCTTGTGGGACTCGAACCCACATTCCGTAATAAAATTACGATTCTAACCTGTTGAACTAAAGAGTATCCCTAACTTTCGTATTTAGCACGCATCATATTCTTACGCTACGCAAGAATAATCAGTGACAAACATAGTGTTGCCATTTAATTAAAACAATGTTGAACCTATTTTATCTTCATTCTGTTAGTCAAAACCAAAAATGCCCCATATGCAGGTATTTATCTCGTTACACCTGCGAGTCCGGCAATCCTGTCTTATATACCGCGTGAGCTGGCGGTTTTGTGGAGCATGAGGGATTCGAACCCTCGTCCTAACAGTATCCAATAAACCTAATAAGACACAATACAGTTCTTATATTGTGAATATCTACTTTTAATAATTTTAATAATATGAACCAAAAGGTCGTGAAAGTAAGGAGATTTCTCTCCTTACTCTCTATTCCTCATAGTCATCATATGTACCATCATAAAGATCTGGAAAATACTCTAAATCTTCCTGAATGTTCATAATGATATCTATAAGTTCTTCTTTCTCTTCTATAAATAATATTTAAGCATAAAGCATTATATTACTTAGGATTGTGTGCCTTTGATAGACTGATAGAAATTGAAGTTTGCATAAATATTTTAAAAATCATAAATATGATTTACTTAACATTTATACTATATATTAAAAATAAAACTTCGGCATAAAGCACAATTTCTATATGTGTTTTGATAACCATTACTATAAAACTCTATAAGTAGAGCCTATTGTTTTTATGCAGGACATAAAGTACAATAGCTAAAACAATAGTAATGATCTTCGGCACATGATCAGTGGCACGTTGTTTTCCACCCTACGGCATATAGCACTTGAGGGAAGTTGTCAATTCAACTTAATTACCTACTAAATCCATTCGGTTTAATAACTTTCGGCACTAACTAGTATTAGTGTCTCTACAAATGTAAAGACACTAATATTAATTGATAAGCTTTACAGTACTTGTCGGCACAGGTTCGGAGTTGTTATTAATCATCCCAATCATTCAGGGCGTCATAACACTGCTTCTGCAACTGGTTACGCAGAGTGTAGTATTCATCAGAAATACTACGTAAAGCTTTAGCTTTTTCATCATCGGCTTTACGATTTGCTTCACAAAATTCTTCCGGTATCATCTTTCCTTCTTTTACTGCAATTTCATTTGCTTCTTTGGCCTTCAAACAAGCTTTGATTGGATCTTCTTCGTCACGATTACGCTGCAAATTCAACAATGCACTTTTGCGTTCGAATTCAGAGTCAACGGCAATACGCATCATTTCCTTTGTCAATTTTGCGTTACGTTTCTTAGCCAGTTCTTCAGCTGCTGCAGTTACTACTTCTTTGTTGATGATTCTACCATTACGGATTTCGTCTTTAATTTCGCTCATAATTTTGATAATTTTAATTGTTAATAAATAAAGTTTATTTGGATAATTCGTTTATTACGAGATCATTAATTTTTCTCCAGTATTCATGACCTTGTTTAGTATTTCTCCAAGTTAATGCAAGATCAATAGGGCACCCAGAGTTAATATTATAGCATATATTTTCTCTTGCTGTTCTGTCGGACCAACCATAACGAATAATTTTGTCTGTATATTCTTTTATGAATTTACCTTCAGCTTTATTCTCTCTTAAGACATTAGATAATACTGGATTTTTATTTAATTCTACTTTTTCTTTCTTCTGGTGGATCTTTTGGTGGATCTTTACCAGAGGCAAACTCAGCTTCAATAAGTTCATCAATCCAACCCATACTTTTTACTTTTTAATAAGATTATTATATTCTGTTTTGAAGATTTCTTTAAATGCATTACATTGCTGCGGATACAATTTAAGAAATTCTTCATTTGTTAGTTTTCTGCTCACCCGAGTTCTACAGAACTTTTGAGCTTCAGAAACTTCAACACCAGCTCTGGAATCACGTACACCAGAAATAGTATTGTACCAAGTTCCCATTTTACCGTTTGAACCACAAATTACCTTAAATCTTTCAATTTCTTTAATGGCTTGTCCATTAAATACATGAATACTTGTGGTAATTGTTTTCTTTTCCTTTTTCTTTGTCTTTTTATTATAGACAAAGATGTCTTTTGTTCCCTGTTTCTTTTCATACAAAGGAACAGCACTTTTGGTAGCTCCAACATGGAGAACGGCAAGGATGCGAGAACTTACCTGAGGATCTTGCGCAAAATACAAGACTTTACTTTCTTGTTTCTGTGCTTTCTTTACACGATGTTGTTCTCGTGTAATCTTGTTTTTTGTCCGCATAATTAATTGATTTAATTATTAATAAAAATAGTTTTTTTAAGCCTCGTATATGAATACGACACATAATTATAAGAGAGATTACGATATATAGTATCGCAGGAATATCACCAAACGCATATGACATAACAAAGCCAAAGATCCATATAAAGAATACTATATATTCTATAATCTCTCTTATCATATTATGCCTCCCACAAAGCCATAGGTACTATACCTGTAAGCTTTTTATTAAGTCGTGGATGAGTATAAGTATACTCTACAATTGGTGAATGTTTATCACGTATCACTTTTTTAAAAGTACATTCTACTTCTACTCGAGTTACAGAACTCTTGTAAGGATCAAACTGTACTTTACTATTTTGTGGTATATATAACCACAAAAATAATTTCTTTTTACTTTTCATATTTGATTGTTTTAAGATGCGAATAAAAAGAAAGTGTTTGTCTTATTCATTTAACTTATTTCGACAATATCCCAACTACTTTATCGACGTACTATATATCTTCATATAGCTTTGATTTGTCTTAGGACTCTGGACTTTTACACTTTCTTGGGGATAACCACCATATAATAAAAATATTTGATGTTACTGGCGAGTTTCATCATATTTTTTATTCTCTCTTTTGTAAGGAAGCATCCGCTTCTTATGAGAATTTTTATTTTCTCGTAAAGATTTGGATGCTTTCATGTCTTTAAATGTCTTTCCCATTAGAATCTAAATTTGGTTATACCAAGACCTAAGAAGTCACATAACCATCCTAAACCATTAGATTTAAGATACTTCTGTGCTGAAGCATCCATATTCTGTTTTAAGAATAGGATTGCCTGTGCTACTTTCGGATCTCCGTTACCATAGAGTGTAAAGAATCTTCCACTCCAATCAGAGTCTTGAGGATTACCTACAACGTCAATTAATACTTTTGCAGCATTGATAGATGTTGCATTTGACAGTATAGCATTTGCTTCACTTTCATCATAAGTTGTAACAACTAATGAATCAGCATCAGCTTGTGGTTTTACTGTCGTAAAGAAGTCGTGCTTAATACGATTCATAATCGCATCAAACTGTGCAGGAGCAATACTATTAGGTATTTTTACTTCTACGTGTTGTGATGCATCTGGCATCACAATTAATACAATTCCTTTCATTTTTTGGATTGTTTTTAAATTTGACATTTGATGACGGCATTGTATCTACAACTACAATGCAAATAACGAATGAACAGTGAGGGTATTGTTGTAGCAATACATAAACAAAAAGAAATTTTACCTAATAACGAGGATTGGTTTAGGAAAATTTGACTATCAAAACTTGTTTTAAGATACAGTAGAATTGTATTGTCAGTACAATTCTTATCATCTACCTGATTTTTACGTCCGCACGATCATAACAGTCAGTTTCAGTGTAATACTACATACTGACATTATAGTATTACTACTTAGTTACTTACGCCCCACAGGTTTGTCATTTTCTGAGGACGACTGCACCTACATTCACATGCAAGTACAGCCACTGAAGAAATAATGAAGTTGTAAACTGTTATTGATACACTATTGTATCCTTGGCAGCTTTTGCTGGAATTGGTACCTTCTCAGGTTTCTTTTCTTCTTTTAACTTTGTAGTTATTTCTACTCCTTCAATCCTTTTTCCATCTACTCCAGGGTTATCGAGTCCTTGTTTTTCTAATTGTTTAGCAATCTGTAATGATATGTAATACTCCCTATTACGTTCGTATTCATATACATAACTTTTTACAGGTTCTTGCGTACCCAATTTTTCAAACAATGCTTGCATTATTGCTGGTGGAAAGTTACTATAAACTTCGTAACACCTGGATGATTCTTTAAGATCGTTCCATTCTTGCATAGCTTCTTCCACTGTAGGCACAGCTTGCATTTCAGACTCAATAAATTCCTCAGTAGTGGAATTCTGTGTAACACCAGGGATTTCTCCCTTAACATACTTGTAAGTGCAAATACCTGCACATACTAACAGTAGTACTAATACTACCGACACGAAGCCTTTAAAGACTCCTGAACCTTGTTCATTTTCCATTTTTTGATAAACGTTTATTAATTAATAAAAATTGAACTATATAATTGATATAAATCAATTATTCTTTTGGAAACGAATCTATAACACTGCGTATACTTCCTATAAGATCTAAATATAAATCTTTATATTTCATTAATTCTTTACGCTCTTTCTCGTACTCTTTCTTATTAAGAAGAATACATTCTTGAGGGAATAGATTTTGTAGATGTGAATAAACTGTTAGTTGAAATGCTTCTTCTGCTTTATTGGAGAAGGAAGTATTTCTACTTCAATATTGGCATTACAATTTCGAATCATTTCGATTACATTTCCATCACATTCACATTGTGGAATAAATTCTCCAGAATCTACAGCATCTTTAGCCTCTTTTAAACCTAGACCAAATAAGTCTTTTATAAATTTTACTTGATAAAGTTTTCGATTGATTTTACCATCTTGTATAAATAAGAGTTTTATTTTCATGATTTAATTGATTTAAATACATTAATAATAAATAACCATAGTAATAGTAATAATTTCGCTAACGCCGCCAAGCTGCTATTATATTACTACACTATGGTTAAGTTAATCTCTAGTCCATTCACATGTCATCCGAGATAGAGTCTATAATTTACATATTCAACAAGTTAATTCGGATATTGTCTTTCTATAAGACTATGTCTTTTAATGAATAATTAGTTCAATAAAAGTTATATTAAGGCATGTAACCTGACATCTTTTAATAAGCTTGTAAGACTAAGAGATATCTCTTTATCTTCTATAATGCTCTTGTAAGACCGTTTATCAAGTCTTTTAACCCTTAATAGTATATTTACAGATCTGCTATGTTTAGCAATATCTATATATATGATCGTTCCTACTAAATTGTGGCTTATGATAGTTACTTTTCTACCTATAAGCTGTTGTATTAAACTACCACGTTCTGCTTTCATGATTTATAAACTTTTAATTCTATACTAAAACATAAGAAAGCTATACCAATAATAGTAGAAAGACTAAAATTCCCTATACCAATAGCTGGAGTTAAATACCAACAGGTGTAATCTTTTCCAAATTTGATTTCTATTTTCATAATATGAATGTTTTAAATTAATATTCAAGACAAAAGAGTGAGTAAAAGCAAATACAGGAATTAATGCAATACTCACTCTTTAAATTTACGTACGAGAAATGTAAATACGATATCCTCTATAGTAATCTACAATATAACAAGTATAGTGATTTGCATCAACTAAACTGTTAAATACTGAAGATATATCTGACATTTCTACATAGAAATAAGGTTTTAATCTATGATATGAAACATCAAGCTTTAAATTTAGAGGAAGTTCGTCTTTACAAGGTTGTATTAATATTGTTCTTCCTTTTTTAATATGATAAAACAATTTAATACATTCTCGTAGTTTTAGTCTCAATTCTGCTTTGAGAAATCGAAACTGTTGAAACCAACTGGTTTCGTACTTGTTCTCTAATATTAATCTAACCATATATATTATGAATTTAATATTCAGAGAAATAATGACTATTAGCTTCTATGCCAGTATGCTATACATATTACTATGTGTTAGTGTTCCACTGGTCTTATAATACTGGACTCCAAAACCCGTTACTCTTACGTGATTATGGCAAACGATAAACGATAAAATTAAGCAGGAGATGAGTAACTACGATGAGGTTGTCATTACTTTGGAGAGGTGAGAGTAATAGTGTTCAGTATACAAGTCTCCTAACCTGTACCTTGGCGCATCAACGCATACTTACTAACTATTACTTAGCGAGGAATAATCATTTCACAATGATAAGTCGATATAGGAAATCGACTGTGAGGAGTAGATATTCAAAAGACAGTTAACTATAAATATCTTGTGTAAACTCTATAGATTATATATTTCTTTGTATAAATCTACCGGTACTGCATAAGTGCTATCAGGACAAGGATGTCCTTCTATTTCTTGGCAAAATATACACTCTTCCCATCTTTCATGTTCCATAAAATCTTGTATTTCAGGCCATGATATTAATACATATAACTCTTTCATTGTGATAATTATTTAATTAAAATTAATATCCATCTGTATTTATAGAGGCTTTGGACTCTCATTCTATTGAATGGCTACATTAATATTAACCATGTAGTGATAGCCTTTCTGTATTATTGACTTTAGCTAATACAGTATCACTACATGGCAGGGTAGGCTCCCTTGTTTAATAATATACACATTATCTTCAGTGATATTTATTACTAAAGTTAATAAATAAGATAAATATGTATACGTTACATATATTTGGGTCTTGCACTGACAAGATTATCCAAATATAGTTAACTGATATAGTACTACTTATGTAGCATACCCTATATCTTTCATTAATAATTTAGAGTATCGCTCCCAATACTCGTCGCTCCGATACGCTATGTATCTGTCGAGCCTGATTATAAACAAATGCTTATTGAACCGTGCATTTTACACCTAAAACTTATATCGCAAGGAGTATATTCGTCCTCACATGCGTAACCTATAAGAAACTGGTGCCCTCAATGTCTTGGGAAGTTATTGAGTTTTTTAAATGTAACTTAAATCATAAAAGGCAGTTTTACTTCATGCCCAGGAAGTAAGTAAAAGCTACGAACGGATTTTAATGTCTTCACTGACCACCCGCTACGGAATTTTTCGAACAGCCGTCTTTACTTATTTTTATTGCTTTTCTTTATACTCTTTATATATTGAATAAAGAGTATGAATAAAAACTCCTATCATACCTATAGCTGAAGCATATAGTAAAATGGCAGTAGTAATCATTGTAAATTCTATATCTGACATGATGTATAATTTTATTGATTAAAATTAAATAAATTGAAAACAATCTAATCGATAGTCTCTTTCTTTATACATTATTTCTAACATATTGTGATTAGGATTATGTTGTTCCAGATATTTTATAGCATTAACTAAATGCTTATCTGACATTTTAGCAATTGTAGTATTAGACCATACTAATTGTCTATCATATTTAAGAAATAATAGATAATCAATATAGTCTTGTATTTCCTTATTTATCATCTTTAATAAAATATTTGTCTATTAAATGAAGAATGATAAACATCAAAACGACGATGTACTCCATAATGCGCTATATATTAAATGTAATGATTATTTATGGTTGATGATTGATGCCGTAAAAAGAGGGGAAGAGGATTTATTCCTCTCCCTCTTCATCCTCTAAAAATAACTCATCAGGTATCTGATTGAGATATCGTTGGAGTTCAGACTCAATTGTATCGCCTCGAAAAGCAACCAATTTAACAAAACTGATTACTCTTTCAGGCGAAGCCTTCTTGATATTACCTTTCGCATCACGCTCAAAGCGATAGTGTTTACGACAAGCAACTCTTTTAGCTTCACCCGAAACCTTTACACAATCAGTAAAGTCTTCATTACATTCCCAGGTATCTCCATCTCCAAGCTTTTTCTTTAGTCTGGAGTATAACAAACTCTGATTGTTTTCGAAGACAATTCGATTAAAGCCTATAACAGCGTCTTCAATGTCTTCACCTGGAAACAGTTTAACACGGATAGCATCGTACTCCTTCGTACTTGCATCCTCGATCTGAAAAATACTTAATTTATCCACAATACTACAAATTTAAATAAGAACAAAACTATACAATGGGGGTGTTTCCCCCGAAGGGGTAAGAGGGGGGCTTGGAGTTTGGTGCTTCACGCTCTCATCATCATACTATTCAAAATTTTTTATAAAATATTTTTTGAACTATATCCCCACATATGCGTTTAAGTAATGAATATTATATTAGACACTTATGAAAAACAATCAAGTAAAATTTGATAATACAGTAGTTTGGAGAGACTTCACAGCAAAGGATTTTGAGGAAGCACTAAAAATGTTATGTAATGTTGAATATTTTCGTAAACATTGTATACAATTTAGAAACTATATGGTTTGTGCAGACTCACATGAAAAGCAGTTAAAGAATGGGCAAAATTAGTTTACAAACACATAAATAAACACGAACATGATAGAAGCAATTAAAAAAGAACTATTAGATAAAGGATTTACTTATAATGAATCTAGTAAGCTATGGTACTATGAATATAGTGAATTTGAAGTATTAAGTTTTGTTATGGATGAACATACTAAGGTAAATGGTGATAAATGTATTAAGATATCTGCAATATCTTTAAATAATTATTTTGAAAATTTAACATATTTTAAGATTTGTTATACATTATATTTCGATAATATTAACAATTTTTATGAATTGTTAACACTTTTAAATTATAAAATATATTAAAAATAGTTAAATTATGTTAACAAATTGGTTAGAACAACACGGTTTTATATGTATAAAAGACTATAACACTTCTCTAGTATATCAGAAAATCAATAAAGATGATATACTAGAGATAGAAGTATCTAACAATGAAATCATAAATGTAGAATATTATTCAAATGTGGGCAAATCTGAAGAAAATATCTATGACTCAATTTCGTTAAATAATCATAAATAATGTTATAATTATTTTTATTTTACTAAAAATGGAACAAAATTGATATGTCAAACGTTATCTGTTACTGAGTAATAGATAGTAATAGATATATAATCCAGAGTAAAGATAATAAATTATAAACTATCTACTCTTACTCTAGATCACTTAACTTAATACTATTATGGATGATATAGATTATAACTATTGCAATGATGAAGAGCTTGATATAGATCCTTGTGATGGAGAGTTTAATTATGATTAGATTAGAAATGGGAGAACCAGAGGCTAAAGAAGCTATATTAAAAGGCTTAGTAACAATCAACGATATTGAATACATAGTACACCCTCAACCTAGTGGTAGTTGTGATGGATGTGTCTTTGAAGATAAAGAACATTGTCCAAAGATAGCTTTAGATATATGCTGCACCGGTGATAATATACTAAAATACAAATTATAATATTTTTGGAACATTTTCAAGAGTTATTACGTTATAGTAACCAATTAAATTAAGTTATTCATGAATACAGAAGATAAAGAATTATTAAATACAGTACTGTCTAAGTTAGAGTTTCAATTTATTAAAGATATTTTGGTAAAACCGTTACCAGAAGAATACATTGAAAAAGAAATAACAAAGCCTATCAATACTGGGGAAACAGATGAAAATGGCTATCAGATTACAGATAGTGAAACAGTTACAGAGAAAGTACCTACAACCTTTAAGAAAGGTATAGTGTTAGCAATTCCAGCTAACTATCAATGGACAGATCCTAACAATCATCCTGAAGTAGGTGATATTATAGCTTACTCTAGAAAATCTACAATTGATTTTGATCTATTTAAAGATTCTCAGTTAGTAAATCCATATAATGTAGTAGCTTTTATTAAAAAATAAACTAGACTAAAGCGTTAGTCTTTTAATTAAATCGTGGTTGTATGTGGTGTCACTAGGGGTTAGGTTTTACTTAACCCCTTTTTATTTGTAAAAAGTTGCAACAAAAACACAACTATTACGTTATAGAGTCATGATACAACAAATGATACAAAACATGTTAGGAGATTATAGTAAGCTTATAACTCTCCTTCCAAATGGGCAAATTAGATTGAATGTGATTAAAGACATTAATGATATTAATAGTGAAGTAATTGATTCTATCGATTTATCCATGCAAGATGCACTAAGTTTATATAATATCTTTCAGCAACCTAAACAATATACTAGTAACGGTATTACGATTAAAGAAGGTGATACTGAATTTGATATTAATAAGTGGATACAACTTGCAATTAACGAATTTAAAAATAAGTAATATGATTACAGAGTATAAAGTTATTAAACCTTTTGGATGTGCAGAAGTAGATGATGTATTTTCTTATAATAAAGAAAATGAAAATTTCATTATGAGTTCAGAGAAAACTACAGATAATACTTATTCGGCAAAGAGTATGGTTATTTCTGCAAAAGTGATCGATAACTACACAAAAGCAGGTCTTTTATCTCCTACTAAGGAAGATAAAATTGATAACAATTCTGATAAAGTAAAAAAGCTTTATACAGAAATTAAGAGATTACAGAATAAGTACAATCAACGTAATAAAGTAGTTGAAGAAAAATATGAAGCAGGTAAAATGCCTACATGTCAAAAAGTAGAACATGATACTGTTTACTTTAATCTGATGAAAGTTCTAAATAAATTTGAATCTATTATAAATGAATAAGCTTGTTAAACAAGTCAACAAGGATGAACTTATAACAGAATTCTTACATACACTTAATGGCATACTCAGGTTAACCGATAGAGAATTAGAGTTAATGGCTACATTGATTAGAATGGATATTGAATATGAAAAAGAACCAAACACAAATAAAAATGTAGCTAATAGACACAATAGAAAATGGATTATTGAGAATCTAGGTATTACTAAAGATAACCTGAGCAGATACATTAAGTCTTTCAAAGATAAAGGGATATTAAAAGCTGGTCCTGCAGAAGATGAATTATGTGTGAATAAAGCTTTAATACCCGTTATTATTGGTGATAGAGTCCAGTTGACTATTATATTAAAAATAAAATATGGAAACTCTGAAAATTAAACCTGGTAGCATCTTACTTTGGAAAGAATATTCGAGAATAACTAAACTATTTAGTAAGTCATTTCATATAGATCTATCATACAATAAGTTCCATTATATTACAGATCATACGACATTGTGTTTCCCTATTACTAAGGGTAAAATTGATTATGACGAATTAGTAATTTTAGAACCAAGAGAAGATTACACAAAAGAAGAGGTTGATTTACTAAATTCTTTAATAGTTTTTGATGCAGATCGTTGGATAGATTCTTTAAAGATATTTGCCAATACCATTAGACCCAATTCTATAAAAACAGATAGTGATCTCGATGATTTACTTTGGAATGAAAACTATAAAATGGCATATGATTTCTCAAAAAAGAATTAGCATATATACCCATTTAGCTAACAAATATAACATACCTTATCAAGTAGTAGAAGTAATATGTAATCATCCATTTAAATTTGCAAATGAAAAGATAAGTAATACCAAGGATATCAAACCAATAATGTTTAGTTATCTTTTTAAGATAAAACCTAAAAAGAAATATGGCAAAGAAATTGAACAAACCTCGTAATATTCTACTATTTCAGAATTTATATCCAATAAATCTTTATATATCAGATATAGATAATTGGGATGAAATAACTCAATTCTTTGACTTTTTCTTAACTACTAAACATCTTCAAAATGAAGATAAATGTGAAACACCAGATAAACCAAATAACACATTAGGGGTTACTTATTTGGTAGCAGAAAAGAAAAGTGGAAGCATGGGTATACTAATAGTATTAAAATCTAAAGTAGAATGTTCTACATTAGCTCACGAATCAATACATTATGCAGATGCAGTTTATGATTTTCTTAGAATGAATACTGAAGGTTATGATGAGGGAAATGAACAATATGCATATTTGGTTACTTGGTGTGTGGATCAATTAGAAGAATATTTACGATGGAAGGAAAGAAAAACGACAGAAAAGATGATAAAACAAGATGGGAATTAATACCATTAGATTGTCTTGAAGACATAGCTAGAGTATATACAGAAGGCGCTAAGAAGTATGGGGATAACAATTGGCAGAATCTTGATAATGGTTATGAGCGTTACAAAGGAGCTTTATTAAGACATTTGTATGCTTCTTCTCTAGAGGAATTTGATCCTGAAACCAAAGTAAGACACGAAGCAGCAATTGCTTGGAATGCTTTAGCTCTTTTATATTATGCAAAAAATGGAAGAAAAACTAGATCAGATTTTGCTAAATCAAGCAACAATAATGCAGATGCTAAAAGCAATATATCAAGAAGTAAGTAAGAGCAATTTTGCTGAAGATTATGCTGCAAATCTAGCAGCACAGATGACCGAAATAATATTAGGAAATAATATAGTAAGAAAATAACATGGAAGTAAAGTTTAAGAAATTAACACAAGATGCGGTATTACCTACTTACGCTAACCCAAATGATGCTGGATTAGATTTAACCGCTACTAGGTTTACTCAGGAATTTGATAAGAGTGGTAAGATGGTATTAGTGTATCATACTGATTTAGCAGTAGAGATTCCTGAAGGATATGTAGGTTTCATCTTTATGAGATCATCTGTATCTCAGAGATCATTATCAATGTGTAACTGTGTAGCTGTAATAGATGCTGGTTACAGAGGTGAAATTATGTGTAAGTTTAAACTTACTACTGATGCATTACCTACTATTTATCAACCGGGTGAAAAGATTGCGCAATTAATTATTATGCCTTATCCTACTATTGAACCTACTCTAGCTGAAGAATTAGTTGAAGGTGACAGAGGTGAAAACGGTTTTGGTTCATCAGATAATACAATAGAAAATGAGACACAAGAATCAGGACGAGATAGCGGAACAACTGAAGGAGATAATAAATAACTACAGTCGTAATCCGGAGTACGTAAATGCGTTTTACACTAAACAAGAAGCAATTGATGCTTTAAATAGACATTATAAATTAAGATACTTAAAATTTGATTAATATGATTTACAGTTTAAGATACAACAGTTTGTTGAGCACTACAGATGGTTCTATTGAAAATATTCAGGATTCTTTTGATAAATACGATATAATAGACTATTATTATATTTTACCTGAAGCCGGAGAATTATATTACGAGGGTCAAAAATATGAAATCACCGAACCTAGTATATTGTTCAAAATGTTTACTACAGAAAAAGATAAAGCTTCTGAAATTATAATTGTACCTTGTGCCTCTGCTATTAATAAATTAGTAGAATTAAAAGAAAAGAGAGACAATTATCTAAAAGTACGTAATTGTGGAAAGTGTGAAAAAGTTTGTTGTGATTGTTGTCCGAGCTAATGAAACTATTTGATATTTTAGCAGGTAAAGTAGTTATACACAATGATGCCCTAGGTATCCCAGCCTTTAAAAAGGTGTGGGATGCCGATAAGGCAGATAAAGAAACGGCTACTAAATATATCTCATATATAGTTCTTAAAAACAAATATGATAGTCCTTATGTCCAAAGTATGGACAGTGATAAAATAGAACCAAGATTGAAGCAAGAACTATTTGGAGATAAAAATATAAAACTTCCTAAAGAAGTAATTGAAGCTGAACAAGCTTATATAGCATTTGCAAACACCTTAACACTACAACTACTGCAAAATGCTAGAAAGAAATTAGAAAGTATATCTAGATACTATAGTGAATCCTTAGCTGATGAACTTGATGAAAAGAAAGTAAAAGATATATTAGCAGGTATGGGTTCATTAGGTAATACTATAAAATCTCTAGATTTACTTGAAGCTTCTGTAAGAGCAGAAGAATTAACAAATTCAAAAGTAAGAGGTGGCGGAGAATTGAATCCGTTCGAGATTCCGAAGTAGTTGTAACAATATAAACACAATTTAAAACATTAAAAACCAAGCAGCGTTGCTGCATAAAATTATAAAGATATGGCTAAGACTAAGACATCTGGCAAAACTGCCAAGGCTAATGGTACTATTACTCTGGATTTTACAGAAGCATATAAAAGACATCAGGAATATTTAGATACACCTTGTAAGGGTAGTATGCCAATTCCAGAAAAAGCACCTGTTAAAATTTCAACCTGGCAAAAGATCAAAAATTGGTTTAAGAAAAAGTAACATGGTTGATTTCAGTAAGAAGATATATAATACAGATAAATTTCGTACCCCGGCGTTAAGCTTTTTAGCGACCGGGGCTTACTGTAATTACCCTAAAGGAACTTCAGAATACTTCTCGTTTTGGGAAACCGAAATGGATAGATGTATTAATGGATTTACTGCGGATGATGGTGATTATATTACAGGTTATAATTATTTTTATCTTAATTACTGTCCTATTCAAAGAATTATCTATAAGATTACAAAAGATGCAAAAGGACACGATGTAGTAAAGAAGACTCGTGAAACAGCTTTTCCTGATTTTTATGATTATGATTATTACTATTTCTTATCTATAGAAGAAGCTGAGAATCAAGGTAAACACTTATGCGTAGCAAAAGCTAGACGTAAAGGTTTTAGTTACAAAGGTGGTGCTATGCTATGTAGAAACTTCTTTTTAATACCTAATTCAAAATCATATGTATATGCTGCTAATAAACAGTATTTAACAGAAGATGGTATTCTTACTAAGGCTTGGGATTACATGGATTTTATTGATGGTAATACAGCTTGGGGTAAAAAGAGACAAGTATCAAATACATCCATGAGACGTAGAGCTTCTATGCTTGTTACTGATGATTATGGTAACAAAGTAGAAACAGGTTATAAGTCTGAGATAATGGGTGTATCTATTAAAGACAATCCTGATTCAGTTCGTGGTAAAGCTGGTAAATTAATCTTATGGGAAGAAGCTGGATCTAATAATCAATTAGAAGCAGCCTGGCAAATTGCTAGACCTTCTGTAGAACAGGATGGTGTAGCATTTGGTTTGATGATTATGTTTGGTACAGGTGGTGATGAAGGTGATAACGTAGCGGGTTTAAGAAATGCGTTTTATGATCCTAAAGCATTTAACTGTATAGAATTTGATAATATATGGGATGAAGGGGCGCAAGGTGGTAAACCGTGTGGATTCTTTGTACCGCAGCATACTAATCTAGATATACGTGATGAGAATGGTAAAAGATTGTATATGGATGAAGATGGCAATACATTACACGAGAAAGCCAGAGAATTCATATTGAATCTTAGAGAAGAAGAATTAAAAAGTGCTAAAAGTTCTCAACAGGTAGATAGATATTGTGCCGAACATTCAGAGACACCAGCAGAAGCATTTACTGAACTATCAGGTAACATATTTCCCAAAAAAGAATTACAAAAACAATTAGCTAGAATAAGAACTAATAAGAAATTAGCTAATGCTAAACAAGTAGGATACCTTACTGAGGTAAAAGGAGAAATAGTGTGGAATATCTCAAAAAATAAAAATGATATAAAAGAGTTTCCTTTACCTAAAACCGCTGATCCTACGGGGGCTATAGTAATATGGGAACATCCAGTAAAGGATGCACCTTTTGGTTTATATATTGCCGGCATTGACCCATATGATCAAGATCAATCAGGTACTAATTCTCTTGGTTCTTGTATTATATACAAACGTTTTCAAGATTTTGAATCCTATCAAGATATAATAGTCGCAGAGTATACTGGTAGACCTAAAACAGCTGAAGAGTTCTACGAGAACGTTCGTAAGTTACTTAAGTATTATAATGCTAAAGCAATGGTAGAAAATCAGAATACTGGTATTTTTACTTATTTTAATAATAAGCATTGTAATTACTTATTAGCTGATCAACCAGATATCATACGAGATATCACTAATTCCTCTAAAGTAAACAGAGGAAAAGGCTGTCATATGACAAAAGAGATTAAAGCTTGGGGTATTGATAGAATAAAAGAATGGCTTGAAGAAGATCTTGGTAACGATACCTTAAGGTTAAATACCATTATGTCTGAACCATTACTTGAGGAATTAATCAAATATAATGAAAAAATTAATGTAGACCGAGTAATGGCATTACTACAGATTATGATATACAAAGAACAATTGTATAATTATCAAGTAAAACAAAAGACTGAAAAGGAGAAACAGATTAGATTATTTAATGCTCCTTTATTTAAAAATTACGATAATACTTATGAGCCACAGATAAATAACAGTTTTAGTACAACCACTTATATGTTTACTAACTAATATGGAAAGAAATATATCAAACATGCCTGTACAAAAGCTACCTATGTCTAAAAAGACAGAGGAATGGCGTAGAGATTGTGTAGACTATTTTATAGGTATATCTGGTTTTTCTTCTGCTAACTCAATTCCAGATGAAGAGGAATTACAGAGTTATTATGATTTATATAATAGTATATATAATGAAAAAGATCTTAAGTATGTTACAAATCCTTTTAACCAAGATGATGGTTTTCCAGCAATGGCTCAGGACTATAATATAATTAGACCTAAAATAGATTTACTATTAGGAGAAGAAACAAAGAGACCTTTTAACTACAATGTGTGTAGAACCAGTGATGCTGCTGCTGGAGATATTCAAGAGAAAGCTAAACAAATGTTACTGGAATATGCACAAGCAGCAATGATGGCTCAATTAGGTCCAGAAGAACAACAAAGATTTCAACAAGCTTTACAAACAGGCGAAATACAGACACCAGAAAAAATACAAGAATATCTCACTAAAAGTTATAAAGATGTTGCAGAAATAACTGCATACAATTCTTTGAACTTCTTATGGAAAAAATTAAATTTACCACACGAATTTGAAAAAGGATTTAAAGATGCTTTATGTGGTGGATTGGAATTCTATTACGTAGGTATTAGAAATGGTGATCCATTCGCAGAGAGAGTCAATACTATGGACTTTAAATATCCTGCAGAAGAAGGTATTGAATTTGTAGATGAAGCATCTTGGTGTGTAAGAAGAATACGTACATCAGTAGCTAGTTTGTATGATGATTATTATGATAAACTAGATGAAAAACAGTTAAATCATTTATTAGAATTGGTAGGTCAGAAACCTACCTCTGGCTACGGTCCTGATAAAAGTTCTGTTGATGATTACAATCACATTACCTTAAATAGATATAACTCAATTAACGGTTATATGGAAGATAGGGTATTAGATGATGTTATATTATATCATGTATGCTGGAAATCATTTAAGAAAATAGGTTTTGTAACTATTATGAATCCTGATACAGAAACCGTTGAAGAATTTGAAGTAGATGAAACTTATAAAGAAACAGGCAACGAAATATCTGTTGAATGGAAATGGATTACTGAAACTTGGGAAGGTTATAGAACGGCAGACGAAGGCGATGAAGACGCACTTTACTTTGGAATGCAACCTGTAGAATATCAATTTGAAAATAGTTCTACATTAAATTCCGGTAAGTTACCTTACACTGGGGTAGCCTACAGTAATACTAATAGTAAAGCTAAGTCTCTTGTAGCCATTATGAAACCATTACAGTATATGTATATTATTTTATGGTATCGTTTAGAATTAGCCATAGCAAGAGATAAAGGTAAACTTCCAGTTATTGACGTGACTCAAATACCAAAAAGTATGGGTATTGATGTTGATAAGTGGATGCATTATATGAATGCGCTGGGCGTAGTATTTGTAAATCCGTATGAAGAAGGATGGAATATTCCTGGTAGAGAGGGTGGTAAACCATCACCATACAATCAATGGGCTTCTATTGATGCTAGTATGGCCAATACTATTAATACTTATATTGGATTGCTAGATAAGATAGAACAAATGGTATCAGAATTATCTGGTGTATCTCCTCAGAGACAAGGAGCTATTTCTAGTAATGAATTAGTAGGTAACGTTGAAAGATCTGTAGTTCAATCCGCACACATTACTGAGCCTTGGTTCTGGTTACACAATCAGGTAAAGAAAAGAGTTTTATCAATGTTATTAGATACATCTAAGTATGCTTGGAAAGATACTAAAAAGTATTTACATTATATGCAAGATGACGTTACAAGAGTATTCTTACAAATAGATGATAATTTTTGTTACGAAGATTTTGACATATTTGTATCTGATAGTACTAAGGACAATCAAGCAATCGAACAATTACATAGTTTGATTCAACCTGCAATGCAGAATGGTGCATCATTATTAGATATTGCTGAGATCATTACTCTGGATAACTTAAGTATGATTAAATCTAAGCTTAGAGATATCGAGAATAATAGAATGCAACAGCAACAGGCTTTACAAGAACAAGAAGCTCAACAGCAACAGCAACTTGTTCAGATGCAGAATGAAGTTAAAGAACAAGAACTTATGCTCAAAGAAGCTGAAATGGATCTTGAAAAATATAAAATTGATCAAGATAATGCTACTAAGATTACTGTTGCTCAATTGAATGCCTATAGAGGTTCTGAAAATATGGATCAGGATATGAATGGTATACCCGATCCTGTAGAAATAGGTAAGCAAGAAATTGAAAGACAAAAAGCTATATCTGATGCAACGACTAAACAAATGGATATTGCAAATAAGATGCGTGCTGAAGATAATAAGAAAGCAATAGAACAACGTAAAATAGAAGCACAGAAAGAAGCTGAAAAACTTAAAGCTACTATTGAACGTGAAAGAATAGCTTTGGAAAAACGCAAGTTAGAAGAAGCTAAGAAGTTGCAGATTCTTAAGGATAAAGCTGCAATGGAAAGAGAGAAGTTAAAAGCACGTACAGCTCTGAAGAATAAAACTAATGCGGAAGCAGCTAGATCTAAAAAGAAATAGATATGAAAAAGATTCTAAAGTATATATGGCAATTGCCCCAAAATCTATTGGGGCTTGCCTTATATAAGTACTACAAAGGTTATGAAATCTGTACTAAAGAAACTTGTGGTGAGTGTATTAAATGTAAGTTATCTAGTAACATGCGGAGTGGCATCACTCTTGGGAATTATATTATTGTTAATAATATTAAGCATTTGCGTCACGAACTGGGCCATACTAGACAATCGAAAATCTTAGGTCCCTTGTATTTATTAGTAATAAGTTTACCTAGTTTAATACATGCAGGATTACATTCTAAAGTATGTAAAGATAAGAATTATTATCATTTCTATACTGAACATTGGTTATTTCCTGAAGAAAATAAATAATTATGAAATGGTCAGATCTAACATTAAAAGAGCGTAAACAAATATATGATGCCGTTAGAGCTGAGAATCCTAATGCTAGCTATTTTGATATTAAATCACAATTCGATTCAATTCCTGGATACGAAGACGGTAAATATACTCCAAGCCCATACATTATTGATTTCATTATAAAACGTGAAGGATTTATTCCAAGTCCAATAATACCAAAAGGGGATTCAAAACTTACTGTGGGATATGGTTTTACAGATCCATATATTATAAATAAGTATAAGAATCAAGAAATCACTCGCTTGGAAGCCGATAGTATATTAACAGAAGAATTATCAAAAAGAGTTGTTCCATTTATAGAAAGCACTCCAAATTTTAATAAATTAAATGGTAATCAAAGAGATGCTTTGTTTAGTTATTTCTATAATTTTGGTGAAGGGAATTATAGAAATAGTGATAAAATGCAAACAGCACTTAAAGAAGAAAATTGGAAAGAGGTGGCTAATCAAATTGATGCTGATTATACTGACCCAATAAACAAAGGAGCAAGAAAACGAAGAGACGCGGAAAGAGCTTTATTCTTGACACCAATAACTTCTGTAAATAACTTCAATGAACCTTACAAAGAGGTTAATCCTATCATTACCTGGGATCAAATAGTTCCCGCATATGAAGAGGGCGGTAAGAAAGTAAAGCCGCCTAAAGAGTTAGGTCTTACTCCAGGTACTCCAGAGTATTATAAGAGACAGCAACAAATATCTGGTAAAGCAGAATTAGTTCAACCTGAAGCATATATAACTCCTGCAGGTTATATAAAAGATGCGATTACTACTGCAGAAGAATTAGAAAAAGGTAATTATGGTAATGCCGCAGTAAGTACATTAATGAATGCCATTCCTTGGGGTGTTGGTAAGGGTTTAAGAAAAATAAAATCTAGAGTAAGTAACACATTAAACACTCCTATTGAAATACATAGTAGTATGGTTGATGAATATCCTTCTATTTTGGCAGAAAAGGCTCGTAGTAAAACATCAAAGAATAAGAAAAAAGTCAAAGAGGAAAGTGATTATGATTCTGAATTTTCTGAAGTAATAAGACGAGATAGAAATATCAAGAAATATGAAAAAGAAATTAATAAGACTATAGAAGATGCGGTACTACCAGATAAGAAAACTTATGAGTTAGTAAAAGGAATTGATACTGCGTATGGTACAGATTATCTTGATGCATACAAAAGAATAGCTGCAAGAGATATGACAAATCGTGGTAAATATATTAAATATGCAGAATTGCCAGGTAATAAAAATGCAAAAATAAGTAGAGTACGAGATGTGCAAGACTATGGACCTGTAGTTGATGATTATGTTATTACTATAGATCCATTACAATATTTACCAGGAACAGCAAATCATGAATTAGGGCATTTAGCTGATCAATTGGCATCAGATGCAAACAATCGTTATTTAACATATTTACTAGATGATAGAAATAAATCTAGATTTGTAGATAGGATAAATAATTTAACTCCAATGGAATTTATTACTCCATTATTATTACCTGTTGCCGGATATGAAATAAATAAAGAATAATCAATATGGAAGAAATTTATCCCTTATATCCAATACCAACTTATAAAGATGGTGGGATACATATAAAGAAGAAAAACAAAGGTAAGTTTAACGCTCTTAAGAAGAGAACAGGTAAAAGTACTGAAGAATTAACTCATAGTAAAAATCCTTTAACACGTAAAAGAGCTATATTTGCGCAAAACGCTGCTAAATGGAATAAAGGTAAAAAGAAAAAATAATCTAATTAATTACAATTATGGATAACAATAGTAATGATACACTATTTGGATTTGAAGCAATATCTAATATGTTTGTAGAAGATCATTCTAACACGACTACAATTACTCCTACTCCGGACGATCCCGATGCGATGACTGATGAGGAGTTAGAAGAATTGAAAAGACAATCAGCAAAAGCTAGACCAGCCACTCCAGGTGCCAAGAACAAGAAGCAGGAACCTGAAGAAGATGAGGTTGATGATGATGACGATGTAAATGATATTGATGATAACATCGACGATGACGATAAAACAAAGAATAAGAAAACTAAGAAAGTAGAAGAAGATGATGATGTCAATAATATCGATGATAACGATGATGATGTAGATGAAGAAGAATCTTCTAAAGTTACAGCATTATTCGATGCTATTGCTGAAGAATTAGAATGGGAATTTGATGACGATGAAGAAGAAGAGAAACCAAAGACTGTAGAAGAATTGGTTAACTATTTTAAAGAAGTTATCAAAGAACAATCAGTTCCTCAGTATGCCAATGAAGACGTGGCTAAACTGGATGAATTTGTACGCAATGGCGGCGATCTTAATGATTATTTTACTCTTACTCCAGAGATCGATTATGAAAACTTTGATACTACAATTGAAAGTAATCAGAAGCAAATTGTTAAGATGCTATTAGCTGAAAAAGGTTTTAACGAAAAGCAGATTGCTCGTAAAATCGAAAAATACGAAGACGCTGGCATCTTAGAAGACGAAGCTGAAGATGCTCTGGAAGCAATGAAGGAGATAGAAGAGACCAAAAAGGAACAGCTATTAGAAGATCAGAGAAAGCAACATGAGCAAATGGTAGCTCGTCAACAAAAGTTTATGGACGACGTTGTCGGTGAAATAAACGCTATGAAAGACATTCGTGGAATTAAAGTTCCCGAGAAAGATAAGAAAGCTTTACTTGCATATATATTCAAAGCAGATGCTAATGGTAAAACTCAATATCAAAAAGATTATTCAAAAAGCGTAAAAAATTTAATAGAGTCTGCCTATTTTACAATGAAAGGCGACACTTTACTTGATACTGCTAAGAAAATGGGTACTAGCTCAGCTATTAAAAATCTGAAACAGAGTCTCAGATCTACGGGTGTTAGTAAAGGTACAAGAAGAATCAATACCAACTCCTCTAACTCTATATTTAGTCGCGCAGTACAACTACTTTAATTAAATAAATTTTATTAATATTTATGGATAACGGAATTTTAAATAATTTACAGATCGGTAGAGGTAAATGGTTTTCAGATCTTGTAGATGAAAACATGATTTCAAATGCAATGTTAACTAGACCGTATGAAGTAACACGTGTTATTTCTTATGTATTTGGTTCTAAGGATGATGGTTATAGTACGTCTTTAGACGCTATTACTGGTGGTCTTGGTAACGTAATGTCAATTGATCAGAGAGATTACGAATGGAACGTAATGATTGATACCGATAGAGCTGTAACTATTCGTTCTGCAAAGTGGAATGGACAAGAAATTACTGCCGCTAATGCAGATACAGTTATGGCAGGTTTGGGTAACACACCTATCATGTTATGGTTGGAAGATAAATGGTTTGGTCCAGGTGCTATCTTGGAATTCGATGACAGAAACTATCAGGTACGTGTATCTGGTGCACCTTATCAGGATGGTAACGAATGGGTTTACACTTGTTTCATTGCTGATGGACAATCTAGTTCTTATATTCCTGGTGAATATTTAGTATCTGGTCATCAGGTATCTCGTTTGGCTTCTGCTTATGAAGAATACAGCGAAGAAGGTGATATCCTGAACTATAATACTCATTTCAAGATGAGAAACTTCTTGTTTACTACTCGTCTGGATTATGATATTACAGGTACAGCTTATTCTACAGTACTGTGGATCGCTTTAAAAGATCCTAAAACAGGTAAGACTTCTTACTTGTGGTCTGATTATCAGGAATGGAAAGCTATGAGAGAATGGTCTAAGAGATGTGAACGTATGTTGGTTTACTCCAAGAGTAACGTAAACAAAGATGGTTCTACTTCTTTACTGGGTACTAACGGTCGTCCGGTATATATTCCTGCAGGTTTGTTGCAGCAGATTGCTCCGTCTAATAGACGTTATTATACTGAATTGACAGCTGAACTGTTGGAAGATTTCTTGTTTGACCTGTCTTATAATATTTTAGGTACTAATGAACGTAAGTTTGTTGCTCTGACTGGTGAAATGGGTATGAGAGAATTCGATAGAGTTTTGAAACAGAAAGCGGTTACTATGAATTTAATTGATACTAAATTTGTAACTGGTTCAGGTCAGTCTTTAGTATTAGGTGGTCAGTTTGTTACTTACAAAATGACTAATGGTATCGAATTGACATTGAAACACTTCCCGCTATATGATGATACAACTTACAATCGTTTGTTGCATCCAGTTTCTGGTAAACCGCTGGAATCTTATAGAATGACATTCTTGGATCTGGGTCGTAGAGACGGTAAATCTAACATCGTTAAGGTGGTTAGAAAAGATCGTGAAATGGTAATCTGGAATACTTCAGGTTCTGTTGCTCCTGGTGCTGGTTATGGTAAGAACGCAAGTACAGTTAGATCAAACGCAAAGGATGGCTATAGCGTGCATTTATTAGGTGAGATGGGCATTTGCTTGTTCGATCCCCGTGCATGTGGTGAACTTATAATGGACGTTGAAGCCTAAGCAATTAACATTAAGAAACATTAATAAGAGGGGGCTTCGGCCCCCAATTATTATTTTTAAACAATAAAATTATGGAAGTAGTATTAAAATTCGCCCGAGTAAATCCGTGGGCTGGAATAGCTAAATATAAAAATTGTTACGATTATATTGGTACATATTGGACAAGAGCTGGTAATATTCATACAGGTTTAAGTGAAGAAGATGCTCGTAGACTTGAAAAAGTTATGGGTTATGAAGAAGGTCATTTAGCACCTACTAGTTCTTTTTGGAAAACTTATAGTGTAAGATTAGGAGCTAAAGATGTTTTCTTGCATACTGAAAAACCTGAAGATGAATTAGCGTATCTGTTTTTAAAAAATCATAAAAGAGTTGCAACTGGTTTAAGCAATATCAGACCTCAACATGATTATGTGTTAGTTAACACCGATGCGGAAGCAGAAGCCGCTAACAAACTTAACAAAATTAAACGTGAAGCATTTGCAGAATTTAATAAGATGTCTCTCGAAGAGATGCGTAAATGTTTACGTATTTATGGTCATAAGTCAGACAACATTAGCAATGAATTAGTAGAAAGCAAGTTGTTTGAATTGATTGAAAAAGATCCTCGTAAATTCTTCCTACTGTGGATTGATAACAAAAATAAAGATACTCAATACATTTTAGAGACTGCAATTAGTAAGAATGTAATTCGTAAGTCAAAAAATGTATACTATTATGGTACTGACGTGATTGGTAGAAGCCAAGACGATGCTATTAGTTTCTTAAATGAAAAAGCTAATCAAGATATCAAAATGGCAATCATGCAAGAAATTGAATCTAAATAATTATGAATATTAGTGAATTACATATAGCATTTAAAATAGAAGCTGACAAGAATGCCGTTAATATTGGTATGTCTGGTTGTCCTTCTTTTTTACCTGAGGAAATAGATTATTGGTTATATGCTGCATACCTCAGTAAAATAGCTACCAAGTTTACGGGCAATAATACTATTAGAACTCCTTTTGAAGAAAATAGTAAACGTGTATCAGACCTTGAAGGTTTAGTAAAAACGGATAAAGGTTTAACACTATTGAGTGAAACAACTAGTAATAGATTAATGCTCAATGACTTTAAATCTACTATTACTTATGGTAGTCAAACTCAAGATAAACGTATGTATTTTATTCAAGGTACATTACACTTTGGTAGTAAATTAGCTAATGTAAAACTAATAAGTCATGAAAACGCAATGAGGTTCTTAGAGACATATAATAACAAACCTTGGATAGAAGAACCTGTTGCTATACTAGAAGATAATAAGTTGATAGTGTTCGTGGATAGGGATCTTATGACTGGTCCCTATACTATCGACTTAACTTATCTAGCATATCCTAAGAGATTAAATAATCAGGATATTACTTCGGGCATGGATGAAATACCAGAGTATATGCAATATGAAGTGGTTAAGTTAGCTGCTGATATGGCATTAGAAAATATAGAATCACCAAGAGTTCAATCACACCCACAGTATGTGGCACAATTAGCAGAATAATATGAGTAGCAAGGAAATGCAAATGGAGTTTGAACGTAGACTCCAACTTATTAGTCCAGATCTTACTATAGAAAACAAACCTAATTCGGATTTAATCTTTTCTATACTGAATGAAGCACAAGATCGTTACGTAATGATGAACTATGTTGGTGATGATCAAATGGAAGTTGAGACTAATACTCAAACAAGAAATACCGATTCTATCAAAAGTCTGTTGGTTGAAAGAGAACTCACTCAAAGCGGTTCTACATCAAACGGTATAGCTAGATATAGACTACCCTATTCTACTACTGATGAATATTTCTTATACGTACACTCCGTAAGTAAAGTAAAAGGTACTTATAAGCAGTATACTACTGAAACTAAAGTAGATAATCAATTAGTAAAATATAGGGATCTACCAAAGTTTATGAAGACTGCTTATAATACACCAATTGTAAGACAACCAGCAGTAGCTTTAATATCTGATCCAACTACTAAATATATGTACATGGAAGTAGTAGTAGACGCCTATACTACTTTAAGCGGTGTTATTCTTACTTACTATAGAAAACCATTAAGATTTAATACTACAATTGGTGCTTCAAAATGTGAATTACCTGAATCTGTTCACAGTGAAATAGTTGACCTTGCTGTTAATATGTTTATCACAGAAGGTAAATACAGATTACAAACTAAACCATCTAACCAAAGTAATAGAGAATAATTATGAAGTTCATTGAATTACAAACTGCATTTGAAACCGAAATAGGTTTGCTTGATAATAATATTGAGAAACCAGTTACAGCAGATATTGAATATTGGTTAATGGCTGGTTTAGATAAATTTATTAAAACTAGATACTCAGGTATCAATTACAAGCGTACAGCATTTGAACAAGATCAGAAAAGAATTGATGATCTTCGTACACTTGTAACCAATAAGACATATCAGTTTACAACATTCCCAGAAGAACAAGTAGTTACATTACCAACAGATTATATGTTTACTTTAGGTGAAACAGCAGTAATCTATAGTAATAACAACTGTTGGCCCAAGGGACCTAATGGTCAACCTAGGACTAAACACACAGATGTGTTAGAAGCTACTATTGAGAATTTTGATAGACAAAGACAAAACACATTATCAGAGTATAGATTGCATGGTACTTCAGCAAGACCTTTGAGATTATTTCAAGGTAATGAAATCCATTTATATACCGATGGTAATTACAATATAAAGAATTATATCCTCACATACTTGAGGACTCCTAAAAGGATTAGTCTTACTACGGCTCCTTTTGATGAATATACGGATATGCCAGTATCTACTCATCAGGAAATCGTAAAAATAGCGGCTGAATTATACTTAGAAAATAAGGCTAATCCAAGATATCAATCGTATATGAACGAAGTTTCAACAATGGAGTAAGTATACGTTTTTTAAATTCTTAGTTTAACCTAACGCGGAAACTTGAAACACAGGAGTAGAAGGGTTAAATACAGTTAAACTAGGATATCCGTTTAACTAAAAACAAATTAATATTATGTTACAGCACGTGAATACTGTACTGATTGCTAAAACAGCTCCTGCTTCTTTTTCTACTGCAGATGCTTTGGCAGATGGTGCAATTGCTTTGTTTGATGAAAACAAGAAAATTTTAACATCTACTGCATTAGCTGCAGCAGCTAAATCTATTTATGTAGGTGTTTGTGAAGGTAAAGAAGATGTATATGATCAGAAAGGTGCTAAGAGCACTAAATCTGTAATTAGATTTTCTATGCCTATTCAAAAAGGTTCTAATCCTACTTTGGTAGTAACTCCTTTCGTTGCTAAAGCTGAAGATAAGATTGTTATTACTGCTACTAATGTAACTCCGGAAGTTGGTCATCGTTATGTTTTACGCTTAGTTTATAACGACATTTACGAAGCTCCGGGTCAGTTTACTCATACGTATGAAGTAATCGCTAAGACTACAACTCCGAAGGATTTGGTTGATGCTTTTGTAAAGAAAATTAATAAACACAAAGAAGCTAGAGTTACTGCTAGCGCTAGTGCAGCTGTATTGACTTTGACAGCTAAAGAAATTCCTTACAATGAAGGCATTACTTTGGATCATGGTTATACTCAGGTATCTGTAGAAGCTTTCATGTGGACAACGATTCCTTCTGGTTTACTGAGCAACGTAATGTATCCGATTTCTAATCTGACAATTGCTAAGACTCAAGGTACCCCGGGTAAGGGTAACGCTTACATTGTTAGAGATCGTGAAGATGCAGCAATGGGCTACAGAGGTATTACTCATAGAGCTAATGGTATCTATCCTTATATTGCTCCGGAATTTAGATCTGATTTGAGTGCAGAATACGATACTATTACAATGGAATGGGATAATAAATATCTGTCTGACGATAATCAATATATTAAAACAACTCCGCTGGCAGTTGAAATGTACATTGTAAAAGATCAGATCAAAACAAATAAATTATTTGTGAATATGATTAAATCTTTCATTTCTGGTGCAGAAGTATCTGAATAAGGATTTAATTAATTTTTAACCATGAAAGGGATTAGGGAAGTTATCCCTAATCCCTTTTCTTTTTATATACGATTGATATGAATGACATAAACGATAGCTTGTATTATGCAGAAGTAAAATTACTTACAAAGTACTGTCATAACTGCTTAGATAACAAGATGAAAGATAAAATCATGATGTTCTTATTCAAGAAAACTTTATATGAAAATGCTATAGCATTAGACTTTACAGAAGATGCAGATAGATATTATAAAGAAATGCTTAACTTGCTTGATATGAGAACATGCAATTGTACTATTAATGACTGTAAAAATTGTAAAGATGGATATTGTGAATTATGTAAATAAGGTTGGGGAATTAGTTAATCAGTCTACTAAGTACAATGCAAAACTGGATAGAGTTTCTATTACCAATTTAGTATTATTGTTACATTTAGATAAATTATCTAGTTGGGCAAGTACTAAAGTAGATGATGAAGATTTTCCCATTACTCAGGAAGATGTAGATAAAATTATAGAATGTATGCATTGTTTAAAAAAACAAATTAATTTCTATCCAGAAAAAGATATCGATGATGATTGTATATTAACAGAAGTAGAAGAACATATAATTCAAGAGTAATATGAATAAAAAGATATCACAATTTGAGGTTACTACATCTTTTGAAGATAATGATATTCTAACTCTTGTACAAGATAAAACTAATAAGATAATTCATAAAGATGATTTTGAAACTAGTTTATCTGGTACATTTGCTACTAATGAGAGAGTAGATGGGATTGAAGAAGATGTGGCTAATCTTGATACCAAAGTAGATAATAATTATGTAGATCTATCCAACAAGATAGTAGAAGGAGATACTAATGTTACTAATAATCTAAGTAGTAATATTAATAGTTACTATGATGTACTAAACAATAAGATCATTACTCTTGAAGATAAACACGATAAAGATTTAACTGAAGTTAATGATACAGTACAGGGTTGGATAGATACTATTGAGGATAAGTCTACTAAAGAACAATTACAAAACCTATTAAATAGGTTGATTGAAGATGAAAACATCATTACAGCATTAGCAGATTTAATTGCAAATGGTGGTGGTAGTGGTGAAGCACCTGGTTTTCATACACAACCTACTAGTACTATATTTCCACTATCTGGGTATTATAAAGGTGAAAATGCTGATCCTTTAACTACTACTGATACTTTAAATCAAGCTTTAGGTAAATTGGAATGTCAGATAGATAATATTGCTTCGAGTAGTTCTGGATCGCTTCCTTTAATTAAAACTGGGCAAACTACTGCACCTAGCGATGGTACAATATATACTTCAGGTAAAGTAAAAGAAGATTATCTACGCAAAGATGGTGATACAGCAACAGGTTATACTACATTTTTAGCAGGTATACAGGGTGGTAAAACTTTCAGATCTGGTTGGGATGGTGAAGGTGCTAGCTTATGGCCCGTAAATACCAAATGGCATTTAGAAGTAGATGATTTATTTGTTCGTGGTAATCTGACAGTAAATGAACTAATTGTAAATGAAATAAAAGCTGTTGGAGGAGATATATTAGTCACGATGGCTGATATGGAAATCGTTGAAGTAGTAGACGGCAGTGACGGTTGGACTTGCTATTTTGATGATGAAGATGGTACTAAATACAATCAATTTAGAGTAAGAGACCAGGCTATATGCCAGAAATTTGATGGCAAGAATGTAAAGAGATACTGGAGAATGGTATCTGAAGTAGGTAATAACTACATTGTCCTTTCTAAAAGTGTATGTGAACCTGGTAGTGCTAATCCTGAAGTAGGAGATAAAGTTTTATTGTTAGGTCATAGGGTAGAAGCAGATCCTGAATTGAATTCATCTATGAATGATAGACGTAATGCTATATTCATTTCTGCTAAAGGAGAAGGAGCTCCTAGAATTACTTTCTATGATAACATTGATGATTTTACTCTAGCTGGTAAAGATCGTACTGTGATCGGAAAGGAAAGTAAATTTGTTGGTACTTTAATGCAAACCACAGAGACAGGTGATGTAGTTAGAGTTCCTATTTATCGTGGAGAATGGAATCCAGATACTACTTATAACTATTATGATCAAGTTACATATCAAGGTAGTTTGTGGATTGCTATGAAAGATGGAGTTACTAGTGTACCAGGTCCTGATAATGATGAGTGGCAATTACAAGTATCAAAAGGTGATTCAGGTAAACCTGGTGATGATGTAGCTAAATGGGTTGAAATCACTGGTACAAGACTGTTCTTATATGATACTCCTGATTACTCTGGTACACCAACTCCATCATCTGTAGTATTGTATTGTAATACTTATGGTATGACTAATCCTACATATGAATGGAGATTGTTAACCGAGCCGATAGAAATAATTGGCAATAATGTAAGTACTGAAATACCACATACAATATTTACTACAAGAACAGCTAATGTACGTTGTGTAGTTACGGATTCAGATGGCAGTCAATATTATGATGACATACAAATTGCTAAATTAGCAAATGGTGCTGAAGGATTAGATGCATATTATGTAGATTTAACAAACAGTACTGTAAATATACCTTATGATTCATCTGGCAATACTCCATTAGTAAATTTAAATACTATTTATACAGAAGTGTATGCATATCATGGTATAGACCCTATAGAAATTGTATCTATAGAAGCTTCTACAATTAATGGAAATGCTACAGTTGAAATACAAAATAACCGTATTACGTTAAGCACAATTACTACAGTAAGTGCTACTATAAGATTGACTATCAAAGTTACAGACGCTACTATCCTTACTAAGGATTGGTATATAAATAAAACTCATGACGGAGAATCTGGATTCGATGGCATAGATGCCGCGTATGTGATGGTTACAGGAGAACAGGTATTTAAATATGCTTCTGGTGCTACTACTCCAGTTCCAGCTACAATTAATTTATTAGCTACTGCGTTTAATGTAGAATCACCCATGTTTTACTGGTACTGGGCTCTACCTGGTACGAATGATTGGCAAGAACTAGTAAATGAAACTGGTAATAACCTATTAGTAAGTCCTACGGGTAATTATTTCTCAGGCAACAATGAAGTAACATTTAAGTGTGAAGTTACATCTACTAATGGGGGTGTTACATATATGGATATGATGACCATCAATAAACTGTATGACGGTAAAGATGGTGAAGGCGGTTATAGAGGTGCTTTAACCAATGAAGCTCATACAGTTGCAGCTAATTTTAATGGGGAAGTAGATCCTACGGAACTATCTAAAGCGGTAACTGAAGCTAGATTGTGGTTTGGTATAGAACAAATTGAGAATAATAACTATTCTATTACTGGTACATTAATGAGTGGTAATGGTTCAGTAAATGTAGATAATACCAATAAGAAAGTAACAGTAACATCTCTTACTTCGGATACTGCTGTGTGGAGAATTCATTTCTTAGTTGATGCTAAGGAAGTAGATGTTTGTGATTTTACTGTTACTAAAGCTAAAGGTGGTGCAGCAGGTTATCAACCAATATCTATATATTGTATGACTAATAGTACCCCAAACAGACCGTTATTATCTACTAGACCATCTTCTTCAGGTACTTCCAGTAACGGGTATACTTGGTATCCTGATCCTACATATTCTACTAGTTACGCTACATGGGAAAGTCATGGTAACATAGATCCAAATAATGGTGGAGTTGTAGTAGCAGATGAAACTACAGGTTATAGATGGACAACTCCAGTAAAGATAAGTGGAAAAGATGGTGAACAAGGAGATAGAGGCCCTGCTGGTTCTCCAGGATCTCCTGGATCTCCGGGTTCTGATGGTTTGGATGGACCAGGATTAAATTACAGAGGTGAATGGGCATCTGGAAAAACCTATGGATGGACTGATGGCAATGCAGGTAATGTTAGAGATGTTGTTAAAGATGGTAGCTATTACTACATGTGGAATAAGTATTATAGAGGTAGTGCACCAGTAGCTACTAACAGTAATAAGCCATCAAATAGTTACACTACAGTGGATGGTACTTCTGGTAGGTATTGGACAAGATTTGGAGCATCTTTCGAATCAATAGCTACTGGTCTACTATTAGCAGAAACAGCAACTATTGCGGGTTGGGAATTTGCAGATGAGTATATTTATGCTCAATCTAATACTATGCGTTTAGATGGTAGAACTTCACCATTAAGCGATGTGCATTTAGCAGCCGGTAGTAATGCAGCATCTAGTCCTGGTAGTGCACCTTTTAGGATAAAAAAAGATGGAAGTATGGTTTCTACTAAAGCTAATATTACTGGTACAATATCAGCGAGTAGTGGTGATATTGGTGGAGTTCAAATTAGTAATGGTTTAAGAGGAGATGGATGGTCATTAAGTAACTCCGGATATTATTGTAAGGGGGATGGAGTTAACGCCGGTTTTGGTATTAATTCTGCTCCAGCAACGTATGGTAAAAATCTTCCAATGTCTATAAGTTACACTAATAACATTTATGGTGATTATATTTTAGGATCTACTATCAGTGCTAATAACTCACAAGGTTGGGCTGTCGGTTTAGCTGTCACAAGTGGTTTTATTTGGAGTAGACATGGCGTATATGATACATGTAAAGCACAATTAAATCCCAATAAAGATAGCAATAGTATTCAATTAGTTTGGCCGGCTAACAGCTCCGGTGGGGGAGGATATGGTTGGAGATTTGAAATTTACAGTACTAGTTATAGTACGGTGTATTTACCATCCAGATCATTATTAGCTGAACATCTAGGTTTAAGTAGCAGCAATTATTTTAATATAGAAGTGTTATTATATGCTTCTAACTGGGGTACTTCATATAATATTTTCCCTAGTTCTGGTATGTCGCTGTTTGATGAATCTGGTAAAAACATAAGTAGTTATAAATTGGATAAAGCTATGGCAAGAAGATTTTTAATTACAGCTTCAGATACTTATTATGCAAGAACAATTTAATATTTAAGTTATGACGATAATAGTAAGAAAGAGTGATGGTTATGTACTAAACAGTGATGAATTTAATGGTTTAGACATGACTGATCAAATAGATGTTTTAATAAATAATCTAGATCTTAATTATTATGATGTAGTAGATGTTGAAGATCCGCACGATGAGGCTATAAAATATCTAATGAAGAGATATTTCTACAAAAATGGTGAATTATTGTGTACATATTACATTACTGCGGAACTAGAAGAAGCGTTAAAAGAAGCAGAAGAAGAATTAGCTTCTACTGATTATATAATGACTAAGGCTGCAGAAGCAATGGTACTAGGACAAGAACCTTCTTCACAATATAATTATACGGAAGTTGCAGAAAGAAGACAAGTTCTTAGAGATCTTATTAATGATCTTAGACAAAAGAAAGAAGATTATCCTTTCACCAGTATGTATCTAACTGAACCTTTAATCTATAAACAATACAGTAATGATAAAGAATAATGTATATTATGAATTCTTTGCAAGCTATATGGTACCCAATTCTAATGAAGTTGGGTACTGGATAGACTTGGGAGCAAATTCAAAAGGAAAAGTAATTAAAGTATATAATCCTGATATTAAGTCTTGGGTTAAACTAACAGATGCTACTAGTGAAGATGCTGTTGCTCCTTTCATTGGTTCTAATGGTAACTGGTGGATAGATAATCGTGATACAGGCATACCTGCTTCTGGTAAAAATCCAATTATTGGTGAAAATGGTAATTGGTGGGTATTTGATTCTGCATTAAACGAATATGCTGACACTGGTGCTACTGCATATGGTAAGACTGCATATGAATATGCTGTAGAACAAGGATATACTGGCACTGAAGAAGACTTTGGTAGAACGCTTGCAGAAGTACCTAATGCAGTTAAAGATGCTAAGCAAGCTGTAAAAGACTCAAAAGAAGTACTTCAAAATCCACCAAAGATTGTAGATGGTAATTGGTATATCTATGACTATGTAAATGATACTTATCAGGATAGTGGTATTAATGCAGTAGGTGATGCATTTACTATTGTAAAGACATACCCTTCAATCCAAGCTATGGAAGATGATTACAATAATCCTGAAGTAAAGACAGGACAATTTGTAATGATTGATACAGGTGATGTTGAAAATGAAGAGGATTCTCGATTGTATCTAAAAGGAGATACTGAATGGAAATTCATATCAGACTTATCTGGTGCACAAGGTATTCAAGGTTTATCAGCATATCAAGTAGCAGTACAGCATGGTTTTGAAGGAACAGAAGCTGAATGGTTAATCTCTTTGAAAGGTGAGAAAGGTGAAACTGGGCCTAAAGGAGATAAAGGTGATACTGGAGAAAAAGGGGCTACTGGTGAAAGAGGACCTCAGGGTTTACAGGGAGAAAGAGGTTTACAAGGTGTCCAAGGTGAAAAGGGTGAACCTGGTCCACAAGGACCTAAGGGAGATACTGGTTCAGGATTAAATATTAAAGGAGAATTAGATTCTGAATCACAATTACCACAAGAAGGTGTATCTGGTGATGCTTGGTTAATTTCTGGTAACCTATATGTATATGTCGGTGAAAATGGTAATGTTGTATCAAACCCTAAGTGGAGTAATATAGGTAGTATTCAAGGACCAGTAGGACCAACAGGACCTAAGGGAGAACAGGGAGAACCTGGTCCTAAAGGTGAACCAGGAGCTAATGGTGCACCTGGAGTACAAGGTCCAAAAGGTGATCCTGGAGAAAAAGGAGAGAAAGGAGACCCAGGTAGTGATGCTTCTGTAACCAAACAGAATGTAGAATCTGTACTTACTGGGGACATTACTAGTCACAATCACGACAGTAGATATATATCTAAAAGCAATACTAGTACATATACACCTACTACAGATTACCATCCTGCTACTAAGAAGTACGTTGATGATACTGTCGCAGCAGTAGATGTTACTGAACAAATTTCTGGTAAAGCTGATAAGACTTATGTAGACAGTAAGTTAGATACCAAAGTAGACAAGGAGGAAGGAAAAGGATTAAGCTCTACTGATTTTACTTCGGCTGAAAAAAGTAAATTAGCAAGACTTAATGGTTATGTTGTAAATATGGCCGATAACATGGTTTCCACAGCTGAATTTGGTCGTATTACGTATTCATTTAAGAATGAACAAACAGGTGTTAATGGTAGTACTCAATCTAAAGTAATAGAGATACCAGCAGCTACAACTTCTGCTGCAGGTTTAATCACTGCTGAAGGATTTAATAAACTTACTGGATTACCAACATCAGAAGAAATAGATCAGAAGATTAATACTGCTATAGGTTCTGTATATAAGGTAAAAGGTTCTGTAGCTAATTATGAAGCATTACCTAAAGACAATGTAACAATAGGCGATGTATATAATCTTGAAGATACAGGGGCTAATTATGTAGCTACTTCAACTACTCCGGATTGGGATAAGTTAAGTGAAACAGTAGATCTTAGTGGGTATTTAACTAAGACTGATGCAGCTAGTACTTATCAACCAAAGGGCAATTATCTTACTTCAGTACCTGAAGAATATGTAACGGAAACTGAATTAAATGCAAAGGGTTATGCTACTACTACTCAGGTTAATACAAAATTAGATTCTTCTGCATATACTGCAGCAGATGTATTATCCAAAGTAAAAACAGTAGATGGGGTTGGTAGTGGTTTAGATGCTGATTTACTTGATGGTAAACAAGGCAATGAGTATGCTTTAAAAACAGAAGTAATTACAGAGGCACCTTCAGATGGTAAGATATATGGTAGGAAAGATAAACAATGGTCAGAGATTATAGCTAGCAATCAGTATCTTGACTTAACAACTTTATTTCCAAGTGAAAGTGGTACATTATCAGATGAAAACTATCAAAAGATAGTTGATGCAGTAAACAAAGGAATAACAACAGCAAGAATTGAAACGGATCCTGATGGATTTAGCCCGATAACAATTAGTAATTCTACTGAAACATATAGTATTATAACAAATTTTTTAACAGTAGACTCCGGTGATCACTCTATAGGATTAATGGTAACAACCGTAATTATTAATAAGAGTAACAAGACCTATACTTCGGTATCTAATCGACAAAGTTTACAAAATACTGGCTCCGGTACAAAGTACCTCTCCGACAACGGTGAATACCGTACTCCCCCTATCGCTACTCCCACCACTGCGGGATATATGTCGGCGGAGGACAAGAAGAGGGTGGATGATATAGTAAACTTCGGCACAGGGAGTAATTCTGTCACCACTCTTGTGAATATACCGACAAGCAAGAGGTTGGTTAAGGCTACCCTGTCTTCCGCTTCAAACCTGTCGATAAATGAGTCTGCAAGGGCACTGAATGTAGGCGAAGAGATATATCTTGATTGTAATCCTACCGCTTCTTTTACGCAGCCTATCCCTACTACTGGCAGTTTTAGATCAATGTCCGGTAGTTCTATTACCACTACTTCCGGCGTGCCTTTCGAGATGTCTATTTTGAAGATCGCTACGAGTGGTGTCAGGTATTCAATAACCGTTAAAGAGAAAGATTGATATGTTGAGAAGAAGGACGATAGGAAGTAAGAAGTTAGTATTCTTTCAGAAGCGGTTTTATCCGGCAGGAAATTACACATGGACGGTTCCTGCGGGATGTATGTGGGTTGATGTGTTTCTTGTCGGAGGAGGGGGTGCAGGACATAATGGAAGCGGTGGAGGTGGCGGCTATACTAAAACCTTCAAAAAAGATACATCCGGATGGAGAGACGGTGATGCTATCTCTGTTGCACCGGGTCAGTCAATTCCGATAACAGTTGGGAAAGGAAGAATTGGAGGGTATTCTGAAGTTGCCCCCAACGGTGGATACTCTCAATTCTTAAATTCAAGTTATAGAGCTAATGGCGGAAATGGTGCGGGTAATGGTCATCCAGGCGGAAATGATGCCGGAGCATATACTGGTGGCAACGGCGGAAGTGGCGGAGCAGGAGATGATTCAAATACGGCTAAAGCGGGTTCTGATGGATCTAACGGAATCGGCAGCCGCAATGAAAATGGCTCTCTCTATCCAGCTGGTTCCCTATATGGCGGAGGAAAGGGTCAAAGGCATACAACCCGCGATTTTGGCGAACCTACTGGGAAACGAAATGCCGGAGGTGGTGGTTCAGACAGAAATATAAATGGGGGCATGGGTGGAGAATCCGATTACGACAAAGGATGCGGAACTGGAAATGGCAATAGAAAAAGTGGCGGTTACGGTGGTGGCGGTTGTGGTACTTACGGTAACGGCGGTGATGGCACTGTCCTGATCCGCTATTGGGCTTACGAAGAATGATCTGCCGTTGAAAAAGATGAAACAAGATATTAACGACTAAAAAATAGGAGATAAAGTCATGAGAAATAATTGTTTACAAATGTTAATGGGGGGGGGTAAACACCTCTTAACTAAAGTATCTGACCGACTTTCGGCGGAAAGGAGGTTGGTATGATAAGATCGATGATGGGACGAAAGAAAGTAGACAGGAATACTTTGCTGTTGCTACATTTTGATGGATCATTGAAAGATGAAGCCTCAGGCAAGCCTTATGTTGGTAGTAATATGTCCTATGTAGTGGGAAAATTCAAGAATTGCGTTTCGTTTTCAGGAAACGGGTATGTAAAGATAAGTGGAACGAATGCCATAAACGAGTCCCTATATCCAAACTATACCGTCGATTTTTGGATTAAACTGAAAAGTGGTGTGAGAAACGGTATAATGTCAAAAGGCAATGGTGGTGGAAGTTACAGCTTTGATATAATGGAGGAATCTGACGGACGCATTTTCTTTGGATTGCAGTATGGTGGAACCCGAGGGGATGCAATATGCTATTTTACGATGCCACGGGATCAGTGGGTTCATCTTGCGATCGTCAGGTCACAATCTCGATATTGGAAAGTGTATGTAAATGGAGTGTATGCGTCTGGTTTCACATCAACGATGGTTTCAGGGTACTATAGTTCTTTAATGATCGGAAAATATCGGGATTATGGATTGTATCTGAACGGTATGATTGACGAGTTTCGCATCAGTAATATTGCCCGTTGGACATCAAACTTCACTCCGCCTGCAAGGCCGTATTAATAAATTAGTGACACTGTCTTTGGGCTGTCACAGCAGAAAGACAGCAAATGTATATTCAGAAAAAATTATTGATAATCGCCAACCCCAGGTTGGGTATTTTCTTTTAAAACAAATGGAGATATAAAATGTTCGGTGGCGAAAGAATAATAAAACAGCCTCCAGGCTATCACAGATTGGAGGCTGTAAAAAAAGAAAATTAGGGGGACCGAGGGTCTCCGGAAACAAAGTTAAACAATAAAGTTTGAAAATCATGTTATTATTAATTATTTCTTTTTTGGTTATCGCAGTTTATATGGCAGCAGTTTGTATAAAGGCAAAAGGTGTACCGTACTCAATTAGTGCGACGTATTATACTCTTGATCATAAATTGATCTTTGGAGCAAGCATGGCACTGACGGCTATGTTCCTATTCCCGGTCATTTGGGAAATGAGTACAACCTTTACTATGCGGTTGCTGGCGATCGCAGCCTGTATCGGTTTGATTGGTGTCGGTTTGGCTCCTGATTTCAAAGACACTTGGATAAACCGCATTCATTGTGGATCGGCGGCATTGACGTTGCTTTCTTCTCAGCTATGGGTTGGCTGCACGTCTTTCTGGTGGGTTCTTATTCCGGTGTGGCTGGCTTTTATCGTTTACACGGTAATAGGCATGAGTAAACGGTTGAGTGGTAATATATGGCAGGACTTTGTATCAACGAAGCCGATGTTCTGGTGTGAGATTGCAGCGTTGTCTACGACTTTTGGCGCGTGTGGACTTGCGCTTTAGAAATCTACCATAAACAGAACATCTACCTTATATATTAAAACACGACAACCGGTAAAATGTCATATATCCGGTTGCCGTGTTTTTTATTGCCTAAAAATAAGTAGGTTATTTAGCAGTATGGAAATAAAGCGCGGAAATACGGTAGTTTGTGACGTTTATCTGAAGGATAATAGTTATACGGTCGAAGAGATTATGGGTGAGGACACTCTTACCCTGAATTTTCTTTCCCGAAATGTGGTAAACCTTCAAATCAACGACTATATAGACTTTGAAGGGACAAAATACAAGATCCGGCATAATGAGAAGGTGACGAAAAAGGAGACATCTCTTGGTTGGGAATATACCGTTCAGTTCTATTCAAGTCGGTACGACCTTTTGGATGCAGAGTTTTTCCTTCATGGTACACCGGAGCGGAAAAAGAACTTCGACTATTACACCGGTACCGCCCGTGACTGGCTAACCCTATTTGTCAAAAACATGAACCGTACAGGATCTGGTTGGGTGGCCGGATCCTGTATCGAATCCCGGATGGTTACCCTTTCTTTCAAAGATAAGAAAGTCGGGACGGTACTTGACGAACTCATTAAAGAATTGAATACGGAATACTGGATATCCGGCCAGACAATAAATATCGGCAGGAGGGAGTATTCAAGCAACGGCCTTGTCTTGGCACAGGGCGAAGGAATGGGTTTTACCGAACTGGAAGTGTCTGCTGTTGATGATACGCCACCAGTAACGGTTTTTTATCCATACGGTTCAGACAAGAATCTCGGTCCTGATTATGGCACTGATTATCTTCTTCTGCCTGATGGTCTGCTTTCTATCGAAAAGAATGTAGAGAAGTACGGCCGGATAGAAAAGTCCATGCAATTCGACCATATCTTTCCGAAAGGAGAGTTTGCCGTAACAGAAAAGATCGACGATTACACTCTGAGAGCTGCCGATATGGATTTCAATCTTACCGATTGCCTGTTGGACGGGGTGGAAGTGATCGTTACATTCCAGGATGGCGGCTTGGCTGGCTATGACCTTGCAATCGTTGAAGACAGTTGGGACAATGACTTGAAACAGTTCAAACTAAAGCAGAATGACCAGGAAAACGCCTTGAAAGTTCCCGGTGACATTAATTTTTCTGTCGGTGACAAGTTTATCCTTACCGGCCTGAAAATGCCGCAAAGCTATAGGGATAACGCTTCATTACAGCTACAGGAAGAGGCGCAAGCATGGTTGGATGGCAAGTGTGAGAAACGCATCCAGTTACGAGGAAAATGTGATGAAATTGTTTTTCGTTTGCAAAACATCTTTATCGCCTGTGGCCAGATGGTTGGCGTATATTCCGAACAGTTAGATATCGATCGAGAGATTCGTGTTACCAAAATAAAAAGGTATATCGAGAAAGACGGTACACCTTCATACCGGTATGAACTTACCTTGTCCGATTTCCTTGAATCGAATGGTTTTAAGGATCTGGTGGATGATGTGAATAAAGTGCCGGAAGAGATTGAGGATGCGGTTAAGCCGGTCCGGGAGCATACGAAACGCTCATGGCGGGACGTGATGGAAACTTTGGGCATGATGTTTGACCCGGAAGGGGATTATTTCACTGAACTTATCAAGCCGTTGGCCGTGCATACGGCTCAACTTATCGTCGGCACCAATTCCCAGCAGATGGAGCTTATAGGGATGAAGTTTATTCCGAATGCGGACAATGATGCCAACTATTTCAAGAATACGACAGGAAAGTTAGTACACTTTACCGTTAGCGAGGAAATCCGTGAATGGGCTATTCCGGCGGCTTCTTTCCGGCTGAATAATTCGCTTGCCTATTATGTTTATGCCAAATGTCCAAAAGAAGGAACAAATGGCTCAATATATGTCAGTGAACGGCAGATAAAGTTAGAGGATGAAACAGGGTTCTATCATTTCTGGGTAGGGGTGCTCAATACTCCGGAGGATGGCGTACGCTCTTGGCTTCCGAATTATGGATACACTGAGATTGCCGGCCAGACGATCACGACAGGATTGATAAAGGACAAGTTAGCCCGATTGGTGATTGATCTGGTGAATGGGACTATAACCGGACCTGTGATATTCAAATCCGGAACATCCGGTTATAATAACATTTCCGACCGTCCTAACCTTCAACCGTTGTATGATGGGGTAAATGATGCCCTGACGGATGCAGAGAATGCGTCGAATGCAGCCAACAACGCCCAATTGACTGCAAATAACAAGGCAAGGGTATTTTATCAAACGACGGATCCAACATCGGGTATGCGGACAAATGACTTATGGGTGGATGGGGAGAATATCTATAGATATAGCGGTTCTAAATGGGTTCTTGCCTCAAAATATGACAATACAATAACGAAGATCAATGGCGGACTCATAACTACGGGTGCGATCGCTTTTGGAAGCACAGGTGGAATGTCGGCGTCTGGTACAATCCGTATTTGGTCGGGAGGAACAGCCGGGGCGAAAGGGCAACCACCCACTGATCCGACATTCCGGGTAGAAAGCAATGGAAACGTGGAAAGTAGAGGAAGTATCTATATAGCAAATTCAAATGGAGAAAAACTTGCCGGGTTATCGGGAGGTGGAACTGCCGGAAACTCTGTTCGAATCTGGGCTGGAAATGCAACACCTGCAAATGCTCCGTTTAAAGTTTATCAAAATGGGGATGCCTACATCGGAGGACTTAGGATGGAGTCTGGAGGACTATTCTCGGATAACCGCTATTCCGGTGAATCGTCTTCTAAATTTTTCCTTTATTCATCAGGAAGTAATGCGTTTTTGGGATTTTCATCTTCCGGTAAATGGGCCGGCCTAGGTCTAAATACCTTGCCGTCTACGCTTGGGGGAACAAGTGCTTTGATGCGCCTTGAGTATACAACTAATCACAACGATATAAATTATGGGGCTGTGATAGATGTTCATGGTGGACGGCGCAACTATGCGTTATACTGCATTGGAGGTTTAAAGGTCAACGGATCGATCTCGACTGCCCGTTATGCACCCTCGTCGGACAAGAGTGATACAATCGTCCTGAACATCGGTTATCGGGACACGTTCGTCTTCAGTACCAGTACGTATCTTAGCGTCTATCTCCCTTCCCGGTCGACGATCACAAAGAAAATGGGAGAAGTCCACCCGGAATACGGAGATTCGTGGAGCGAAGTCGGTTTCAATTCCGTGATTTTTGTGCATGTGATCGTGGCGAAGTTCTCTTCCGAAGGTATCAGAATAGAACCAGAAAACTCTGATACACCATTGTTGGACAATAACGGCAACAGCATGACACTTGACATGAATAAGGGTGACTGTGCAACGTTCGCTTATTTTAACCAGGGATGGTATCTATTCAATAGACATTATTAATTACAATGCAAACAATCATAAAAACATACAATATGGAACTGACATTAAAAGACAGAGTATTAATACTCAACACCGTGTTACCACAGTTTGACACGAGAAAAAACATGGAACTGAAAGTATCGATAGACAGTAAGATAGCGATCTCGGAGGTTGATCAGAAGCGTATCGTTATCAAGGATATGGGGAGTGGTCAAATCAATATCGGATTTACTGATGCAGCGGTCATAACAGAAACAACAGATATAGCTTTGACTGATGAAGAACTTCAATACCTCAAACAACGTGTTGACTTCATAGATCGCAACGGCATGTTCTCTGAGTTCACGATGCCGACGTATGTCAAAATTTTGGATGAACCGCTAAAAGAGGAGCAACAGGCTGAATAATATAAAAATCCGCCTCCCATCTATCACAGACCGGAGGCGGAGAAATAACAAACACTGCCTTATGGCAATGAAAAAACTCGTAACAAAGATGATCAAATAAAAACGGAAGGAGGTGTAAAGTGAATGTAGAATTAACTGACATCCTGACAATCATCGGAACATTGGGAGGATTCGAGGCGATAAAATGGGGGATTAGCTTCTATACGAACCGGAAGACAAACGCCCGTATTGAGGACGCCCATGCCGATGTGGAGGAGTTCAAGGCTTTACGTGAGTATAACGAGTTCCTGCAGAAACAGCTATCAGAAAAAGAAGAACGTTTTGTAGAACAAACCGGAAGGCTTCGACAGGTACAGGATGAGCTTTTTACTTTGAAAGAGAGCTATTCGGATGTCAAGCTTGAACTTGCTATGAAAAGGTGTGAGAGAAAGAAATGCGGTGATCGTGAACCGCAGAATGGGTATTAATAATAGGAGGATAAAAATGAAAAAGATAGATTCAATCATTATCCATTGTTCGGCCACACGTGCCGGACAGGATATCAAAGCTAAGGATATTGATCGTATGCACCGTGCACGCGGTTTCAGCCAAATTGGTTATAACTATGTAATCGACTTGGACGGAACCATAGAAGCCGGTCGGCCACTCACGATAGCTGGGGCTCATTGTATCGGTTACAATGATCATAGCGTCGGGATTTGCTATATTGGTGGACTGGACACTTCCGGAAAACCGGCTGATACCCGGACTCCGGTGCAAAAGACGGCAATGGACGACCTAATTAACAAGTTAACGAGAGAATATGAGATTGCAGAACTTCTCGGCCATCGAGATACGTCACCGGACCTAAACGATAACGGCATAGTTGAGCCGTTTGAATTTATCAAGGTGTGTCCTTGTTTTGACGTTCGGGAAGAATACAAATCATTTTTGAAACTGATAATTGTACGGCCATGAAAGCCGTGATGTCGGATGTGATGGACGGTTGGAATATGTTGTATGTTGGCACGGCATAAGAGCTGTGCGATGTGTTCTTTGACATAGTGGGGACATTATTTTTATGCTGATGCTATTTTTAGCATTGAAAATACTATTTTATACGTGATTTTTCCTATTTTTGTACAAAAATAGCATCAGTATATGTATTTGATTAAAAACAATAGTAACCTGAGAAGCGAAATTTTGCCTTTGCGAGATGTCTTATCTCGATTTTTGAAAGAGAATGAGATAACAGATTCCGCTATCGCTGAAGAGGTTGGGGTAACAAGGGCGACTTTAAGTAAATTCTTAAAAGGGGAATCGGAATTAAAATTTATGCAAGCCGTTCGATTAATGAAAGTTTTAGGTATTCCTGAGACTGACTATGTGACTGCTTATTGTGAGGGCAAGGATGCTGAAGAAGATTCTCTCGAAAGACTTGAAAGAATTTCTTATATTTCCAAGAATTTTGATTTGGCGGCATTAAAAAAGCTGGGAATTATACCAAAAGTGAAAGTAGAAGAGTATGAGAAGTGTATTTGTAATTTTCTTGGTATAAATTCTATTTATGAATATGATGACACTTCTTTAATGCCCGCTCTTTTTAGTAAATCAAAACGGAGGATGTTGGAGGAGAAAGAATCAAAAATGACCTCTTTCTGGTTAAAGTGTGCTATTCAGTCGTTTCTTAAAATTGGGAACCCAAATGATTTTGATAAAGATTTGCTTTTGCAATTACTCCGTCGGTCAGCAGAATTTACGAAAGATGAGAAGAATGGGTATTATAGGTTTGTCCTTGTATTGTACCAGATTGGTATTATTGTACTAACGCAATCTTATGCCACTGGGACGAATGCCCATGGTGCCACTCTTATTTTAAATGGCAAGCCTTGTATAATCATTACAGATATGGGTAAAAAATACCATAAACTATGGCTTAGTTTACTCCATGAACTCTATCATGTTGTTAATGACTTTGAAATAATAGAAACTTTGAACTATCATTTTTCAACTCCAGATATGCCTGATTTGCTTTTGAATGAACAAAAAGCTGATCAATTTGCATTAGATATTCTAATTAATCCGGTTATCCAAGAAAAACTTGGAAGGGTTGTATCATTTCCTGCAAAAGTGAAGGCTTTAGCTAATGAATTACATATTTCTCCTTCTATTATTTACGGAGTGTATTTGGAATCTTTGCCTAATGGAAAAATGAAAAGTCAGCAATTTGCGAAGTTCAATAATGAAAAAATGTTGATTGCTTCAGAAATAGCGACTAAAAATATTTTGTTTGATCCTATCTCCAAACGTTCCTTGAAAGTCGCAATAGACGAGATGAAATCAATTTTAGAAAAGAAAGCTATATAACTAAAAATTACATTATATGGAATTATCAAAGAAATCATTAGACGATTTGATCAGTGCAGCTGATAAAATTATTGAAGCGAACAGTAGTCCGGAAAATGACTTATTTGGGGAAGTACAAAATCCAGAAGCAGTTAGAGAAATACTGGGTATCTCGGAACAGAATCCAAACCTTTCACATGAATTGTATTATGCTAATATCCAAAAATTTTTAGGAAAGTTTTTGCCGAAAGGTGAAGATATAACTAGGGTTATCCGTAATTTAGTTTGTATTTTACTTGCTCATAAAGAACTATCTGGGTTAACGTATGGAATACGAGGCGCGGATTCTCGTATGTCAAAGACGGAAGATATGGAGAATATGATAGATGTCCTATCTGAATGGTCAGAAACTCCAACGGATTATCTTAAGTTAGCTACAATCCTTTTGGATAAGTGTAAAGAATTAGGATATGTACCACAAGAAAGGAGATTGAACGATTACGTGCCAGCAAATACAAACTCCTGACTTGACTTTATTAATAATATCAAGGTGGTGTCCTCACGAAGTTGGAGTTCACCGCCTTTTTTATATCCGGGCGAAGTCTAAATACGGATATGGCAATGAAATAATTAGTCATGAAAACTTGGCATATCATATTAGTTTTAGTTTTTTGCCTTCTTTGCTTCCTGGCCGGTCGGCACACGAATAGGGCAGGAGGTGTACTTGTTGGAAAAAACGACACGTTGATCCTGTATGACACTATTCGAGATAGTATCCCTTATCCTGTCTACGAAACAGTAATTCAGACAGTGCCGGAGATGTTTCCTATCTACATCACTCTCGATGGGGATACTGTGAGAGAGCCGATCGTTGTACCTGTCCCAATCAACCAGAAGGAATACTTGACGGAGAATTATCATGCTTGGATAAGTGGATATAACGCTGCCTTGGATAGTATAGATGTGTTCCCTAAGACGGTTTATGTTACGAAAAAGATACCCGATCGTAGATGGGGACTCGGAGTAATTGGTGGGTATGGTGTCGGTCAACTTGGTTTGTCTTCCTATATTGGTATTGGTTTTTATTATAAAATTTGGTAGATGGTTATGTAGAAATCAGAATAACAGCGTCTTTAATAAAGAATCACATGTGACTTTTTTCTAATATGTAAAATGATTATGTATAATTTTGTTATCTTTGAGCTATAAATATAAAGGTATGAAAAAAACATCAGCTACTCGTTATTTAGAACTATTGCATGGTTTATTTATCGTGAAAGATTGTCTGAAACTAATATCCGAAGGTAGAGATTATCATATAATTACTATCTCAGGTCAATTAAGGGGGATATTCTTGGATACAGATAAAGAGAAACGTAAAGCATTATTTTTTGAAGTGATGGATTATTTTAGATTAGCTCCTATTGTTTATATAAATTCTTTATCAGAACAAAAATTCCCAATTGAAGGATTAGTTTTAAAATATGGTATAAACTATCCCCAACTCCGTCCTACGAGATGGCATACAAAATCAATATCCATTGAAGAATGGCTCGATCTTCCAATACTTCAAGTTAAAGGTAAGGAACTGTCTTCAAAATCATTAATTAGGTTAATATCTGATCGATTCGGTGGTGCACATTATGATTCTAAAATTGAAAAGTGGAATTTTGATCTAAAAAATATGCAAGTGTTTAATGTTAAGGTTTTGGACAATGCTCTTATCCAATTAAGCGAATTGTTATTACACTTAGCGTGGGAAGTGATACGACCGCTATCAAATTGGTCTTATTGTTTTGAGTTTGGAATACGATATAATAAACTAGAGGAACCTAAGAATATAATATCTTTTCATCAAGGAACTTCTTATAATTCAGTTTATTTTATATTGCAAATAGATAAGTCTTTAATAGCTAGATTTGTAAGTCCTTGGGGAAAAACTTTTGAGATTTCAATATTAGATAAAGTAGACTTTGATATAAATTCTATAGGCATAAACTATTATATCTCTCCAGAGTTTGAGTATTGTCTTGATATAGCTAATGCAGGAAAGGTGTATAAACAGATAAAACTACCTTACCCCATATTTATAGACGCTAGGTTATTTAAATATAAAACAATATCTTATGGCGATGATGGATTGACTGTAGGATTTATGAACCATGCTCAATATACAAACGTATTAAATAAGGAAGGATTTGCTAACTTGTATCAAATGTTTATCAAGCAAAGAAAAAAAGTTGATGTTTTTACGAATCAATATAAAACGATAAAAGATAATGATTATGAAAAACAAATATCGGATAACTATAAAGTTATAAGTTATGAAGAATGGCTTAAGTTGTGAAATGAAATTTTTTTGCAATTTTGTATCAATAAAAAACTTTAAGATCCAGATTTTATATTTGAATCTTAAAGTTTTATTGTCTTATATGTTGATAATCAATGCCATTTAAAACAGTAACATTCCTTTCTTTTGATCGAGGATAGCATTAAAAACTTTTTGGTAAACCTCATATAGTTCTTTCCTGTTTTCTGCTCCCGGCCAATCAGCAAAAGACTCTCCTGCAAAAAATTTCCAAGCAAAGATACGTTTAGCTTTTTCGGATAAGCCTAATTGATCGATCTGATTTATTTTAGGCCATCCCATTTAAACAAGGATAACAACTTCCTGTTGGCTTCCCAAAGCACACTGTAGTCCCGTTCGATATACACACGAGCCAGCTTTAAAGTTGAATCGGAGTGGTTTAGCATTTCATCAACTCTGGCAATATCAATTCCAGCCTTATTTGCTGCTAACGTTGCCATCGTATGGCGGGCATAATAATAATTCAGATCTGGAACCTCTATTATTTTTCCTATCTCATCTAATCCTTTATTTATTGATTTATTGAAATTCTCTGAACTTCTATACCACTTATGAAAAATAAAGACTTTCTCTCCAGATGGGTCGGAGTATTTCTCAAACAGGCTTTTTATTTCCGGTTCAATCCTGACCTTCATTTCTGCCTTATCTTCACGCCTTGTGCGTGTCTTAGTCCTTTGATAGGTAATAATTTCGTTTTCGGCGGTAGGAGCATTATAGAAATCAGCACTATTCATGCCCATCATCGCAAATGATAAGATAAATAGGTCTTTCGCTAAATTGAAAACAGGCTGACCTCCATTGCGAGCATTTTGTTTATACGGAAGATCTATTATTTGCTGCACTTGGTCTATAGACAATGTTCGATGCTCACTTTTGGGAACTGGTGCGATTTTGTATTTTGAGAACGGGGAAAATGGGATGCGTATGATTCCTCTGTCCTCGTCATTATATTCATTTTTAGCGAGGTTGTGTAGTGTTTTGATTTGTGATGTGTAAAGAGATATGCTCCGTTTACCTTTAGGCTTATCAGTAGGTTTTGATCCACCATCGCGACACCCCTTAAAAGAAGGTTCGTTTTTCAGAAACTTCTCAAACGCCCTCATAAAAGATGCTGTAATAAGGTTTATGTCGAGTTCTTCTTTTCCGATAAACCTGACAAGCGCATTTATGGCTATCCGATAGTTCTTTGCCGTACCCAACCTTCCATCTTGCTCAAGATCATCCGCTATTTTTCGTCCATAGGAAATGAAATTCAGACTGAAATTCTTTTCCTCTGTAGTCAAGTACTCCACAATTCGATCAACATCCCAGTGTTCTGCTTCAACACCTGCGGATGTCAATTTTTTCTTAAATCCTAATATCATCTCTTCCATTAGGTCGATTACGGCTTGATTCTTGATCTTGATTTTTTCTTTTCCGTTGTCTTTCTTTTTTATAATATCTGAAGCTGATACATTGTGGCTGGTCTTGATGTATTTGGACTTGCCTTTCTGTGTAATACGGATTTTTACGTTATATGTACCATCTTCTTTCCGTTGATGCGGGAGTACCAAAAATTTGAATGTAGCCATAATCGTGCGCTGTAAAACATTTGTAAAAAAAATAGTACACAAAAGTACGTCAAAAAGATATTTTATATGTACGTGTTTGGATTATTTAATTAGCTGAAAGATTTTAATTGTATAATTAAATGTTTGGTTATTAGTAAATTATTGATATTTTGTTCACGTGAAAATACGGTGTATTAGCTAATAATTGAACAATAACTTTTACTTTTCATTGTTGTGTATATTCTGTCTTATGCCCACAAAAGTATAAAAAAATGAATAGACAATGTCATGGCTCCGCTTATTTTTCATTTGATAAAAAAGGACCTGTTTCGTTGAAGTTTGGATACTTTTTCTGAAACAGGTCCTATGGAATAGGTAAAAGGTCCGGTTTAGAAGGTTTTTGGCTTTTATGGATAAAAAATGTTTTCTTATTCTCTACCGCCGCCTAAAGCTTGATAAAGGTTGATCACGCTTTGTATCTCGGTGAACCGGTTAGCTGTTTGTGACAGCTGTGCACTCAACAAGGACTGGCGGGCGGTCAGCACTTCCAGATAGGTCGTCGTACCATGTTCCATCAGCAACGAGGTGCTTTCCAATGCTTTTTCCAAGGATTGGATTTGCTTTTCGAACAAAAGGGTCTTGGCCTTGCTTGTCTGGCAGGCGACTAAAGCGTCGTTGACTTCGCTGCCGGCATTCAGCAAGGCTTGCTGGAAAGACAGGCTTGCTTCTTCCTGCTGTGCTTTGGCGATGCGGTATTGGGCCATGATCTGTCCTTTATTGAACAACGGTTGTGTGAGTGAGCCGACTGCCGAAGCCAGGAATTTGCCTGGATTGACGATCATACTCCCTGCCGAGTTGGTCCATCCGGCACTTCCACTCAGTACGATGGAAGGATAGAAAGCGGCACGAGCCTGGTTGGTCGCGTAAAATGCTTGTTCCAGCGAACGTTCGGCAGCACGTACATCGGGACGGTTCGATAACATTTGCATCGGTACGCCGACTGCTACGTCTTCCGGGAGCCGCTGGTCGGCCAGCTTTCCACGTTCGTAGCGGCGCGGTGTCTCAGCGAGCAATAGGGCGAGACTATTTTCGACTTGGTTGATCTGCTCTTTCAAGTCAAGAATGGAAGTCTGTACGCTGTAGTAAGCCGCTTCCATTTGGGAAGTGGCCGCCTCGTTAGCTAATCCGGCATCCATCAATGCACGGGTAGAAGCCACCGTCTCTTTCCAGGCTTCTTCTGTCTGTTGCGAAATGGCTAACTGTTCATCTAACATCAACAATGTATAGTATACGTTGGCGATCCCGGCGATCAACTGGGTACGCACAGCCTGCTGGTAGTCCTTGCTTTGGGCATACAGTGCTTTGGCCTGTTGCTTGGCATTGCGCAGACGTCCGAAGATGTCCAGTTCCCAACTGGCTGTGACTGGCAGCGTGTATGTCTTTGTCGCTTTCCCACCGTCGAAACTGCTGATCGTTCCTTGCGGGGAAAGTGCGAACGAAGGAAGGAAAGCAAGTTTTGCCGACATTAACGCCGCTTCCGCTTCCTCGATCTGCAATTGGGCGGACCGGAGATCGGTGTTGTTTTGTAACCCTTGTTCGATAAGAGCCTGTAACTGCGGGTCCGTAAAAAGTTCCCGCCAGTTCACATTACCGAAGTTGGTCGTATCATCGACAGCCACCTCTTCTCCGTACAGGTTGTCCGGAGTCGTCTCGGCCGGTTGATATTTGGTGTATATGCCGCAACTGCTCAACAGGGCGGTTGCGGTTGTTAATACGATTATTTTCTTCATACCTTATTTATTTTCATTGTTTAAACCGTCACGTTCGGTTTGGCTCTTTTGCTTTTCCAACGCAACTTGCATATCGGTTTCAACTTCCATCGGCGGACGGATTTTTTCTTGCATGTATTCGAAAATGATGTAGAATACCGGCACGACGAACAGTAATGCCAATGTCCCGACCGCCATACCGCCGACAACACCTGTTCCTAATGAACTGTTACCGTTGGCTCCGGCTCCGGATGCGAACATAAGCGGAAGCATACCGAAGATCATCGTAAGTACGGTCATCAAAATCGGACGTAAACGGGCTTGTGCGGCCGAATAAGCCGATTCGACGATCCCCATCCCTTTACGACGGCGTTCGATGGCGAACTCAGTAATCAAAATTGCCGTCTTGGCCAAAAGTCCGATCAACATGATTACACCGGTCTGCAAGTAGATGTTATTTTCCAATCCAAACAGTTTGGCAAACAGGAATGAACCCATCAAACCGAACGGAACAGACAGGATAACGGCCCAGGGCACAAGAAAACTTTCGTACAGACAAGCCAGAATCAAGTAGATAAGCAAGATACAGACCGCATAGATAAAGAGTGTCTGCGAGCCTCCCGTATTGGCCTCTTCACGTGCCATACCGCCATATTCGTACCCGTATCCTGTCGGCAGCATTTGGGCAGCCACTTCCTCGATGGCCTGTTGTACTTCACCCGTGGAATATCCCGGTGCCGGGTTCACATTGACCGTGATACAGCTAAAGAGGTTGAAACGATTGGATACTTCAGGTCCGAGTACCCGTTTCAGGGTTACGAACTGGCTGAGCGGAGCCATTTCCGTCCCGTTGCGGACGAACATGTTGTTCAGGGCTTGTTCGTCAAGACGATATTCAGGTGAGGCTTGTGACATCACACGGTATACTTTCCCGAATTGGTTGTAGTTGGAAACGTATGCACCACCACAATAGCTACCCAATACGTCGAGAACCATCGAAGGTGAAATGCCTGCCCGTTTACATTTGGCTGCATCCACATCGACCGATATCTGCGGGAAGTTCATTGCATAAGAAGTATAAGCCATTGCAACTTCTGGGCGCTGGTTTAAAGCTCCGATATACTGCATGGCGTTGCCGTAGAAAGTGCTCATATCTCCACCTGTACGGTCCTGCAAGTTCAACTCGATAGAGTTACCCAGACCGTAGCCCGGAATCATACCCGGCTGGAAGCAGAATATCTGCGCTTCTTTGATTTGGGCGAATTGTGCGTTTAGGCGGGCTACTACTGCGTCGGAAACATGTTCGGCCCCTTTTCTTTCATCCCAGTTTTTCAAACGGATGATTGCCATACCGTAGGAAGTACCTTGACCAGCCAGGAAGCCGTAGCCAGCTACGCGGGCGTAGTGTTCTACTTCGGGCGTGTTCTTCAGGATATTCTCTACTTTGTCCAGCACCTTGCCCGTTTCTTCCAATGTGCTACCCGGAGCAATGGCCACGTTTGCCATGATGGTCCCTTGGTCTTCTTGCGGGACAAGACCTGTTTTGGTATTGCTGATAAGCCATCCCAGCAGAATAATGGATGCGATCGTTCCGGCCCATACCATCCAGCGGTGGTGAATAAAGAACATGACGCCTTTTTTGTATTTGCCCAACACGGCATTGAAAGAGGCATTGTAGGCTGCACGTACACGTCCGTTGAAACTTTTGGCACTCTTGTTTCCATCGCTCGGGCGCATCATCATAGCACACAAGGCGGGGCAGAGCGTCAATGCACAGATCATGGAAAGACCTACGGAGGTTGCCATCGTCACACCGAATTGTGTGTAGAAAATACCAGAAGTACCGCCCATGAAAGTTACCGGTATGAACACGGCCATGAACACACAGGTACAAGAGATAACGGCCATCGTCACGTCACCCATCGCATCTTTCGTTGCTTGATAGGACGAGGTGTAACCCGCATCGAATTTCGCCTGTACGGCTTCTACCACTACGATCGCGTCATCCACTACCGTACCGATGGCAAGCACCAGGGCAAACAGGGTCAGAATGTTGATCGTGAATCCGGCTGCGGTCAGACAGGCGAATGTACCGATCAACGAAACGATGATTGAAATAGACGGGATCAAGGTACTCTTGAAGTCTTGCAGGAAGAAATACACCACGAGGATTACGAGGATGATCGCCACGATCAGTGTTTCGACTACATTATAAATAGAAGCAAATAAGAAGTCGTTGGAGCTCATCATCGTGATGAATTCCATACCTGTAGGCAATTCTTCTTTCATCTTTTCCAATTCGGCGGCAATACGTTCGTTGACTTCCGTAGCATTGGAACCGGCTACCTGGTAAATCATGAATGTCACGGCTGGTTTGCCGTCCATTTGGCTGTCGAAACCGTAACTCAATGTTCCCAACTCAACCTTAGCGACATCTTTCAGGCGTAAGACAGAACCGTCTTCCTGAGCACGGACGACGATATTCTGGAATTCTTCTACGCTCTTCAAGCGTCCACGATATTTCATCGTATATTGGAAAACGTTTTTCGAGTTTTCACCCAGCGAACCGGTCGGAGCCTCGATATTCTGTTCTCCTAATACAGCAGTCACATCCGATGGAACCAAGCCGTATTGGGCCATTCGTTCGGGGTTCAGCCAGATACGCATACTATAGGTATCACCCAACTCCATTACGTCACCTACGCCTTCGATACGTTTGATACGTGGGATGACGTTGATGTCGAGGTAGTTTCCGAGAAAGGTCTTGTCAAATCGTCCGTCAGTGCTGACAAGTGCGTCGATCTGCAGGAAGCTGGTCTGTCGTTTTTGAGTGCTGACACCGATACGGGTTACTTCAGCAGGCAATAAACCCTGTGCCTTCGTTACACGATTCTGTACGTTGACGGCTGCCATATCGGGGTTTGTCCCTTGTTTGAAATATACCTCGATCGTTGCCGAACCGGCATTGGTTGCTGTTGAAGTCATGTACATCATGTTTTCTACACCATTGATGCTTTCTTCCAGTGGCATGATAACACTGTTCATCACCGCATTGGCATCCGCTCCGGTATAGGTTGCCGATACGTGAACCGTAGGCGGCGCAATGTCAGGATATTGCTCGACCGGCAAGGTAAAGAGCGAAATTAGTCCGATCGCCAAAATAAGAATGGAGATGGAGATGGCCATAACAGGCCGTTTGATAAATATATTTCCTTTCATACTTCGATCCTTTATTTAACTTGCGTTCCTTCGCGTACTAACCCGGCTCCTTCGGATACGATTTCTTCGCCAACCTTCAATCCGTCAAGTACGATATATTCGCGACCGTCGTTGATTTCAGCTACAGTAATCAATGTGGAAACAGCTTTCCCATCCACCACTTTATAGACAAGCGTCTTGTCCTGCAAACGGACTGTTGCACCTTGAGGAATTACGATACAGTCTTTATAAGTTTGCGGTATGAGCACATTGCCGGAGGCTCCGCTATGAAGTAGGCGGGATTCGTTGGGGAATACGGCACGTACGCCGACTGTCCCGGTCTTCCGATCGATCACTCCGCTAATCGATTCGATCTTTCCTTTTTGTTCGTAAATAGACTGGTCATTCAGTTTCAACGACACTTCCGGCATGTTTTTCAACGCTTCGTCCATGCTTTTGTACTGGCGGCTCATAGCCAGTAATTGATTTTCGGTCATGGAGAAGTAAACATACATGTTCGAATTGTCGGAAACAGTTGTCAACGGTTGGGGAATACTGGCGCTGACCAATGCTCCGGCGCGGTAAGGCAACATACCGACAACTCCGTCGGACGGACTTTTGACTTCCGTATAAGACAGGTTGTTGCGGGCGTTCACTTCTTGTGCTTCCGCCTGCGCCAGTTGTGCTTTGGCCGTCAGATAGCTGTTTTCGCTTGTTTTCAGGTTGAAAGCGGAAACGACTTTTTTCGCAAATAATTCTTTAGTACTGTTGTAGTTCAGTTCGGCTGTAGCTAAAGCTGCTTTTGCCACTTCCACATTTGCCTGGGCTGTCTTTAAAGCAGCTTTGTAAGGAACTTGGTCTATAACAAAAAGTAATTGTCCTTTCCGTACGACCTCTCCTTCGGTTACACAAAGCCTTTCGATCGTTCCCGATACTTGCGGATAAATGTCTATATCCTGGCGACCGCGGATCGTGGCCGAATAAGGGGTTGTCAGCTCTTTGTTTGCCGTAGAAACTTTCATCGTCGCGTAAGATGCTTTCATCTGTGCATCCGGTGCATGTTTGCAGGATGCCATCCACATAGTCGTACAGCCGATAACTGCCATCAGCCGTATCCATTTTGCATTTGCTCTTGTCATATTCGTTTTATTCATTAAAAATGACGCAAATGTACCTTAAAAAGAGCGGTTTTATTTGTCTGAATGTCTATATAAATCTTCCATATTTATACAGTATAGATATTTTAAGAAAAGAATGATTGAAAAAAAACAAATAACTATAACTTATTGCCGTGTATTATGTAAATAGGGCGTTTGGAGGAGGAAGACAGGTTTATGGGGAAGATAAATTTCACGAGAGAGGGGTGGTGTGCACACCACCCTCTTCTCTATTTTTATTGCAGATATTCTGCCAGTTTGGTCGGCAAGTAGAATGTATTGTTTTTGTCAACGTATACGATTACCGAATTCAGGCGGATTTCTTCCCGGCCTTTCTTTCCGATCGTCACGATGTTGCTGAACGGCGTGATGTTGATCTGCTTCCTTTTGTTTTTTACGACCAGTGAAGGAGAACCTTTCTCGTCTTTAGCCGGAACGATTTCACATTTGAAATCTTTGAATACTTCCGTGTGAGGAGCGAAGTTTCCGGTTGTCAGTTCTTCCAGCGTGTCGTGTGTCATGCCGAACAGGGCACAGAGATAATGATTCAGTTCGATATTCGTGTGCATACCGAGAGGTAAGCTTGTACGGTCGGGATGGTAAGCTGCAAGGAACACCTCTTCGCCTGTGTGGCCGCCAGTTGTGAAACCGAAACAGGTTCTGGAGGTAAGCAGCTTGGACATGAAAGTCGTCAGCGAACTGCTGTATAAAGAGCCTTTGCCTTCGATCGAGCGTTCATTTTCCGGGATCGGGCTGTTTTTGTAATTCTTGCAATGGTTCAAGGCATCCAGTTCTTCAGGTGTCAGTTCGAAGCCGGCATATTCCCGGAAGACGTTTTGCACTTCGGAATTCGGTACACTGTTCACTTTCTTGGCAAAGCCTTCGGCTGTCAATTTATACAAAGAAAGCTGATGAAACAACTGGTCCTTGCTCAGTTTATCGTAACCTTTACAGTCGGCACGGCCGATACTGATACCGCTGTTACCATGATCGGGAACGATCACTACGGCAGTCTCGCCATTCTGACGGGCAAATTCGAGGGCAGCACCGCAAGCACGGTCGAAAGCCAACATATCCGTGGCCATGCCGACCGGATCGTTCGCGTGGGCAGCCCAGTCGACCTTGCTGCCTTCCACCATTAGGAAGAAACCGTTCGGGTTTTGGGATAACTTTTCGATTGCCTTGCGTGTCATCTCTTCCAAGGATGGCTGTTGGCTCGGATCTCGGTCGATGTCGTAAGCCATTTCCCGATCTCCGAACAAAGCCCACATATTGTTGCCTTTGTAATTACGCATACCGTCGATGTCATTCTTGAAAATACCGTATCCGTTACCTTTCAGGTAGGCTTCGCTCTCTTCGGGAAGCAGGCTGGCGCCGCCACCGATCACGACGTTCAGGTCGTTGTGAGCCATCTGCGGAGCGATCCATTCATATTTGCCACGGTTGTAGCTGTGGGCGGAGCAGTCGGCCGGTGTTGCATGCGGGAATTCGCAGGTGAAAACCAGTCCCGTTGATTTGCCCTGTTTTATTTTGGCAGCTTCCAGGACGGTTGTCAGCGGTTGGAAAGCGCGTGCCGGATCGGTCGGGTAGATATCGTTGTCACCGTCGTTCTCCGGGTAGGTGGAAACGTAGCCTGTACGGCTGGGTTGTCCTGTCATGTAGCAGGAAGTCGTAGGAGCCGAGTCGCCGATCGGGGCATTCGAAGAATGCGTGCGGACTGTTCCGCAGAGATACGGGTCGATGTTCAATTTCGGTTTGTCGGGGTTGGTATACCATTGCAGCCAACGCGCCATAGAGACTGTAGCCAGTGATGTCCCGTCCGGGATTAGAAGAATGACATTCTTCACCGGCTTTACGTTTTCTACATCTTGTGCCTTTACCGGCATGAAGATGACAGACAGTAACAGGAGAAGTGAGATTGTTTTTTTCATTATGATTTATGATTTATGATTTATGATTTATGATTTATGATTTATGATTTATTTGTCTAATTGTATGATATCTTCTGTGAAGTGCGTGATCTTCTCCAGTCCGGTTTCCGTAACCAGGAAACTATTTTCGATGCCGACGGCGCCGATACCCGGTATCACATATTTCGGTTCGAGTGCAAATACCATGTTCGGTTCCAGCATGTCTTTCGAGCGGGGCGTAAGTACCGGCAGCTCGTTTATCTGGATGCCGATGCCGTGCCCTACGAATTTGGCTTGTTGCTTGGTCCCCATGAAGTATGCGCCAAGTCTCTGGCTTTCGGTGATTTTGGCGGCTATCTCGTAGAGTTCGGCACAAGGTGTGCCCGGCCGGGCGATATTCTCGATCTCGCTTTCGATAAGGAGGGCTGTCTGATGTGCCCGGTAAGCAAGCTCGGTCAGGTGGCCGACGGAGAACACACGTGTCATATCCGTCATATAAGCCGTATAATTTCCTGCCATGTCTACCATGATGGCTGTCCCTTCTTTCAGAGGCGTTCCGTTTGCACCTAACGGGCAGGAAGCGTCGATACCACTACCACCTAAGGCAAAGTCGAAAGGCGAGGGGACTTCGGCGTTTTCTCCCGCCAGGATACTTCCCATAAAGATATCCATATTAGCTCCGAAGGCGCGGAACAGTCCGATGGAACCGTTCTTGCGCATCCGTTTTTCTATTTCATACTGGAATTCGAGATCAGTCATTCCGGGGCGGAAACATTCGGGAATTTCGGCATATGTCTTGGCGTGGCGTTCGGCCGAGATGCGGAACATTTCGATCTCGTACGGTGTCTTTATCCGGCGCAGTTCACGCATCATTGCGGTTGCGTTTCCGGTCTCTTTCGGATTGAAGATCTTTTGCAGACGTATATAGTCGTTGTATGTCAGTTCGTCGGCTTCGAGCAGAAGCTTTTCCGGCATTTCCAGTCCGTAGAACGCGAAGAGCTCGGCCATCTGTTCCGGTTTGCGAATGTATTCGACATGATCGCCTGCCAGTCCGTTCGGCCGTTTCACGAAGAACCACGGAGCACCTTCCGCAGGAAGATAGAAATAGCCGCTATAGATACGTCCGGTTGTGTAATACAGATTTACATCCACGGTAAGCAGGCATCCGTCGGCATTTATCTTCCGCATCGCCTGTTGTATGCGATCCCATTTCAGCTTAAGATCGCCGGTCAATTCTTTTTGTATCATTTCCAACACTTATTTTTATCCGGCATCAAAGATATTAAATTAATGCCGGGATTGGAATGATTAGGGATATTAAATCTTGATTAAATTTAGAATTGTTCGAGTACTTGTATCCGCTTTTCAATGGGTGGATGAGTGGCGAAAAGTCCGCTTAAACCGTTCAGTGCGCTTTTGGCCTGTTGGCCCGGATGCTGGATGAAAAGCTGGGCTACGTCTTCTCGTTTGACGGCTTCGATGTCGGGATCGGCCGAGATTTTCCGTAGTGCGCTGGCGAGGGCGAGCGGATTCTTGGTCATCTCGGCAGCCCCGGCGTCGGCCAGGTATTCCCGTTTGCGCGAGATGGCGAAACGCATCAGCATGGAGAAGAAATAACCGATGGCTGCAACAACCATGACTAAGACGATGATGATCGCAGTGTTGTTTTTCTCGTCTCTCCTGCGGCTCATCGACGAGTAGTAGACGGAACGCATGGCCATCTGTGCGAGCATGGCAAAGATGCCGACAAAGACAATCGATACGATCATCAGGCGCACGTCTTTGTTGCGGATATGCGACAGCTCGTGTGCAATGACCGCTTCCAGTTCTTGGTCGTTCAACTTGTCGATGATCCCCCGTGAGAGGCTGACGGTGTAAGTCCTTTCGTTGATGCCGCTTGCAAAAGCGTTCAGAGAATCGTCGTTGATGATATTGATCTTGGGCATTTTCATTCCCTGGCTCATACATAGGTTTTCCACTAAGTTGTATACCCTTTTGTTTTCCATTCTCGACAAAGGTTCGGAGCCGGTTGCCGAGTTGATGATGCTTGTATTGGCAAAATAGGCGATGATGAACCATATGAGTACACCTCCCAATACGTATGGCGCCAAATGGATGAACATCCCGGTGGAATATCCGAGCAGTTCGGCCCCCGTCAGGCCGTCGTCGTTCATTGCCAACAGGTGGAGCAGGTAGCAGAACGCAAAAAGCAATCCCATTACCAGGCAGGGAAACAAGCAAAGCAGGAGCAGGGACCGGAAATTGTTCCTGCTCTGTTGGGTTTGTATACCGACGTATTGCATCCTTAGAACTTGATTTTAGGTGCTTCTTCGAGTGTCGCGCGTTGTTCGCCCAGGTCGAACATCACTTCCTTCTTGAAACCGAACATACCGGCGATCAGGTTGGACGGGAATGTCTCGACTGCGTTGTTCAACTCTTTCGTGGCCGAATTGAAATAACGGCGCACGGCAGCCAGTTTGTTTTCAAGGTCGGAAATTTCTTCCTGCAACTGCAAGAAGTTCTGGTTGGCTTTCAGATCGGGATAGGCCTCGAGCGTGATCTTCAATCCGGCAAGAGCGGAAGTCAGGACGTTTTCGGCCATGATCTTGTCGTCGATCGTTTTGGCGCTGATCGCTCCGTTACGGGCGTTAATGACGCGTTCCAGGGTCTCTTTCTCGTGTGAGGCATAGCCTTTGACCGTTTCGACCAACTGTGGGATAAGGTCATGGCGTTGTTTGAGCTGTACGTCGATGTCGGCAAATGCGTTCTCGCGGTTGTTGCGCAATTTCACTAACGAATTATACAAAGAAACGATCCAGATTGCCAGGATCACGATCACTGCTATTAAAATGATTACTGTCATTGTCTTTATTTTTTTAGGTTACGGCTGCAAACATACGAATTAATTTACAATCTTGTTTCTCTTGAATCCTAAAACAGGTCACTATGTGATTCATTCCGAACCAAGAGCCGTTCTACAGTAAAAAATATCCACAAAACCGTAATTTGTATTCCTTCTGTTCGAGTGATGCCCTGTAATTTTGTTCCCGGAAGAAAACGAATAAAAATCAAATCTGAAATTTGAAAATATGGAAACAACAAAAACAGTGCTTGCTCCCGGAGAGCGTATTACAGTGATCGATGCCTTGCGTGGCTTTTCTCTTATCGGCATTTGCCTGATTCATTCTATGCAACATTTTGGAGCTATGGGGACGATGACGTCTCAGGCTGTGTTCCCGTGGGAGGGAACGATGAACGAGATTTTCAGTTGGCTTATCAATTATCTGGTTTTCGGGAAATTCTTCATTATCTTCTCTTGCCTGTTCGGTTTAAGTTTCTTTATCCAGATGGATCGGGCGGCGAAGAAAGGACTTGACTTCCGTCCACGTTTTTTGTGGAGGCTGGTTCTTTTGTTGGCGATCGGTTATTTACACGGCTTGATTGTCCGGGTGGATATTTTGCTGATATATGCGATACTGGGGTTTGTTTTGGTGTTGATGTATAAATGGCCGACCAAGCTGTTGGCAGGGATTACGCTGTTTCTTTTCTTAGGGGGGGCGACACTTGTCCCGGTAGCTTATAAAAGCCTGACGGCTCCGGCGGTCGAGCAGGTGGAACGTGTTGCCGAAAGGCCTGCTTCCCGTCCGGCAGGTCCTCGGAAAGTCCCGACCTTGTCTGAAACGATCGAGAGTAACGCTTGGGACGGGATCGTCGGAAAAATGCGCTTCCAGGTGTCGAGCGGGCGTATTTACTTGACCTTGGGACTTTTCATCTTAGGGTTCATCGTAGGACGCATCCGTCTATTCGAACGTATGGACGAGTTTCGTGGCCGGCTGAACCGCTGGGCCTTGCTTGCCCTCGCAGGATTGGGACTGCTCTATGTGGCGCGTTCTTATCTTCCGCCTGTGGCTTGGGGAGAGGTCTCTTTTTATTCGTGGATGAGTTCGACGACGACTAATCTGATTAACCTGTTGACTGCTTATCTATGGGTAATTGTGGTGATGGAGGGATACCGTTTGCAGAAGGTGCAGCGGGCGATGGCACCGTTAGTCAGTTACGGGCGTATGGGCCTGACGAATTATATCGCGCAGTCCGTGATCGGTGTCTTTATTTTTTCCGGTTTCGGGTTGGATTGGAGCCATCTGGGTGTTTTCTTGAGCGTATTGGTTTGTCTTGCTTATACGGGTGTTCAGATAGTGTTCAGCCATTATTGGCTGAAGAAGTTCCGTTATGGACCGATGGAGTGGTTGTGGAGAACCGGAACTTATATGAAATGGCAGCCGTTGGCACGGTGAACTCCCTCATCTCGCCTATAGTCATTGTTGTTGTGATCATTTTTTGAGTGTAAATGTTTGCTTTCCGCCGGATCTGTGAGTACCTTTGTCTAATATCAATACATTAATACCATGTTAGACAAATTAGATTATTCTTTGGTTCCGAACGACTTTGCACTTTGTTTTAACGGGAAATGCCTACATGCTTCCACCTGTCTGCGTCATCAGGTGTCGCGGCATATCCCGAAAGAACGTTGGGCGGTGAGAGCGATCAACCCGGAACGTGTTGTCCCCGATGGCGATTGTTCCGGGTTTATGGACGACAGCCCGTTGAAAAATGCCTATGGCATGGAGCACCTGTTGGACAATATCCCTTATCGTCAGGCTAAAGAAATACGGCGGGAGATGAGAGAATATTTCGGGACGACTCATTTTTACCGTTTGAAACGTAAGGAGCGTTGTTTTACTCCCGAAGACCAGTTATACGTACGCGATTTGCTCCGTCAATACAATATCGAAGAGGAACCCCTCTTCGACCGGTATGAAGAAAATTTCGGTTGGGAACGTTGTTCTGATACCATTGCATGAAAGAGAAATTTCCATCGCATGAAAATAAATTTTCCATAGTGGGGAAATAAATTTTCATGTGATGGAAAATTTATTTTCACTGTTGGGGAAAGAATGAAAATTTTTAGGGTATCTGAAGAAACGAGGTTTCTTGTATAAATTGCTTGTGTTGAAAAAAGACCTATCTTTGCAAACTTGATCGACAAAGTAAACTTAAAAAGATATTGTATATATGGAAAAACAAAAACAGTCCCGGCGACTGCTGTCGCTGGATGCCCTGAGGGGGTTTGATATGTTCTTTATTATGGGAGGGGCTTCTCTTTTCGTTGCGTTGGCAACGTTGTTTCCGAATTCTTTTTTTCAGGCGATAGGTGGACAGATGGATCATGTGGAGTGGGACGGGTTGACACACCACGACACGATTTTTCCGCTGTTTCTGTTCATTGCCGGCATCTCGTTTCCGTTCTCGTTGGAAAAGCAGCGCGAACAGGGGAAGAGCGAGTCGGATATCTATAAAAGGATTGTCCGCAGAGGAATTACGCTGGTGTTGCTGGGATGTGTCTATAACGGATTGCTACAGTTTGACTTTGCGAACCTTCGTTGCGCCAGCGTCTTGGCGCGTATTGGGTTGGGATGGATGTTTGCCGCCTTGCTGTTCGTGCATTTCCGGACTTCAGTCAGGGCGTGGATAGCCGGGACGATCTTGGTCGGCTATTGGGTTTGGATAGCTTTTATCCCTGTGCCGGGTGCGGAGGCCGGACCATTCACGCTGGAAGGCAACTGGGTCGGCTATGTGGATCGTTTGTTGTTGCCGGGGCGTTTGCATCAAGGATTTTTTGACCCGGAAGGATTGTTGTCCACGTTGCCGGGGATTGTGACGGCTATGTTGGGAATGTTTACGGGCGAGTTTATCAAGTTGCGTAAAGAGGGATTGACGGACAAGCGGAAGGTGGCAGGCTTGGTGTTGGCCGGTGTGCTGTTACTATTGGTGGGGGTGTTGTGGAGTTTGGTGTTCCCGATCAACAAAAAGCTGTGGAGCAGTTCGTTTGTCTGCGTTGTCGGAGCCTATTCGGTTTGGATGTTCGCCCTGTTTTATTACATTGTCGATGTGTTGGGATGGCGGAAATGGACTTTCTTCTTCCAGGTGATCGGGGTTAATTCGATTACGATCTATTTGGCGCAAAAATTCATCGATTTCTCTTATACATCCCAAGGCCTGTTTGGTGGACTTGTCGGATGGATGCCGGAAGCCGCGCAGCCTTTAGCCAGTTCGATCGGCTACATTGCCGTTTGCTGGGGATTCCTGTACTTCCTGTACCGTCAACGAATTTTCCTGAAAGTGTGAAGAAATTTGTGATTTCAGATTTATGATTTATGACCAGAAAACATAACATTAAACATAAATCTGAAATCTTTTTTTATACAAATCATAAATCATAAATCATAAATCATAAATCATAAATCATCATGAAACCATCTTATCAACGCCTGGAGTCGCTCGACGTGTTACGTGGCTTCGATTTGTTTTGCCTGGTGGCGCTGGAAGGGGTTCTGCATCCTCTCGGACGTGCGATAGATGCGCCTTGGTATAACGATTTTTTGTGGTGCTTCTCGCATGTGCAGTGGGATGGGTTCTCTTCGTGGGACTTGGTGATGCCGCTCTTCATGTTTATGGCGGGCGTGTCGATGCCGTTCGCCCTTTCCCGATATAAAGTGATGCCGGATAAATGGGCGGTCTACCGTCGTATCGTCAAGCGGGTGGCCTTGCTCTGGATCTTCGGTATGATGTGCCAGGGAAATCTTTTAGGATTGGACCCGGACCGGATTTATCTTTATTCGAACACATTGCAGGCAATTGCGATGGGCTATCTGATTTCGGCAATGCTGTTCCTGCATGTGCGTCTGTCCGTGCAGATCGGGACGGTGGTCGCCTTGTTGTTAGCCTATTGGGGAGCCATGCAATTTATTACGGTCGATGGTTATGGAGGTGGCAACTACACGCCGGACGGTAACCTGGCGGAATGGGTGGACCGTACGGTCCTGGGGCGATTCCGCGATGCTGCTGTTGTGGAGAATGGACAGATCGTATTTGCCGAATCTTATCGTTATACCTGGATATTAAGCAGCCTGAACTTTGGCGTGACGGTGCTGACCGGAGTTTTTGCCGGGCATATCTTGAAGAGCGGAATGGACCGGAAGCACAAATGGCAATGGCTGTTAGGAATCGGTGCGATAATGGTTGCGCTGGGCTGGCTGTGGGGCTTGCAGTTGCCGGTGATCAAGAAGATATGGACGAGCTCGATGGTGTTGGTCAGCAGCGGCTATTGTTTCCTGTTGATGGGCTTGTTCTATTATTGGATCGATTATAAGGGACACCGGAAGAACCTGACTTGGTTGAAAGTCTACGGCATGAATTCGATCGTGGCCTATATGCTGGCTAACGTGATTAGTTTCAGATGTATAGGAACTTCTCTTTTTCATGGCCTCGAACAATATACAGGAAATTATTATCCGGCTTTGATTGCAGCGTCGAACGCATTGATTATTTATGTAATTTTGTGGCTGCTTTATAAGCGGAATATATTTTTGAAAGTGTGAAAAGATTTATAATTTATCATCAATGCATAAACTATAAATCATAAATTACAAATGATAACTCATAAATCTCAAAACAATGGAATCGATCAAGCAAATATACAGGATCGGTCACGGGCCGTCCAGTAGCCACACAATGGGGCCGATGCGTGCTGCCCGGATGTTCCTGGAACGCAATCGGGGAGCCGTACGTTTTAATGTTACGCTCTATGGGAGCCTGGCGGCTACAGGCAAAGGCCACATGACGGATGCGGCAATTCTCGAAGTGTTGAGCCCGGTGGCCAAGACCAATATCACTTGGGAACCGAAGGTGTTCCTGCCTTTTCATCCGAACGGCATCCTCTTCCAGTCGTTTGACGAAAGCGGAGAGGAACTGGATAACTGGACGATTTACAGTATCGGGGGAGGGACGTTGGCAAACGAAACCTACAACGAGTTGACGCAGGGCCAGGTTTACGAAATGCATACTATCAAGGATATACAGGCCTGGTGTGAAAAAACCGGCCATTCCTACTGGGAATATGTCGAACAGTGCGAAGGTCCGCAGATATGGGACTATCTGGCCGAAGTATGGGAAGTGATGCAACAAGCAGTCCGTAATGGCCTCGAAGCCGAAGGCATCTTGCCCGGCGGTCTGGGAATCCGGCGTAAGGCATCCGACTATATGATCCGTGCCAAAGGTTACGGCAGCAGTATCAAAAGCCGTGGGATGGTCTATGCGTATGCTCTGGCCGTTTCCGAGGAGAACGCTTGCGGAGGCAAGATCGTGACGGCCCCGACCTGCGGTTCGTGCGGTGTCATGCCGGCTGTGCTTTACCATCTGAAAGAGTCCCGCGACTTCCGTGACTCCCGTATCTTGCGTGCGTTGGCGACAGCCGGGTTGTTCGGTAATGTGGTCCGTACGAATGCATCCGTTTCCGGGGCCGAGGTAGGATGCCAGGGAGAGGTCGGTGTGGCTTGTGCGATGGCTGCTGCTGCGGCCAGTCAGTTGTTCGGGGGGACGCCTGCACAGATCGAGTATGCGGCCGAGATGGGGCTGGAGCATCACTTGGGACTGACTTGCGACCCGGTTTGCGGGTTGGTACAGATTCCTTGTATCGAACGCAATGCCTTTGCGGCAGCCCGTGCGCTGGATGCGAACACCTTCTCCAATTTCTCCGATGGCAAGCACCGTGTAAGTTTCGACCAGGTGGTGGAAGTGATGCGTCAGACCGGAAACGACCTGCCGAGTCTCTATAAGGAAACATCCGAAGGGGGGTTGGCTAAGAATATGGAACAGAAAAAATCTAACTCATAAATGAAAAAAAGTTTATATGTGCTATTGTGTGCTGCCGCATTAGTTTCGTGCGGACAGCCGAAACAGCAACAGAAGGCTGTTGCTGATGTCGTGACCAGTGGTAATCCGATATTCGAGGGCTGGTATGCCGATCCGGAAGGGATCATTTATGGTGATACCTATTGGGTTTTCCCGACCTGGAGCGATGCGTATGAGAAGCAGACTTATTTCGACTGTTTTTCATCCAAGGATTTGGTGAACTGGACGAAACATTCGTCTGTGCTCGATACCTCCGCCGTGAAATGGGCGAAGAAAGCCATGTGGGCGCCGTCTATCATCCATAAGGATGGCAAATATTATTTTTTCTTCGGGGCCAACGACGTGCATGAAGGTGAAGTAGGAGGAATCGGGGTTGCCGTCAGCGACCGCCCGGAAGGTCCGTATAAGGACCTGTTAGGCAAACCGCTTATCAACGAGATCGTAAACGGGGCACAGCCGATCGACCAGTTCGTTTTCCGTGACGATGATGGCCGCTACTATATGTATTACGGCGGTTGGGGACATTGTAATGTCGTTCGCCTGAACGACGATTTCACCGGGTTGGTTCCTTTTGAAGACGGGACGGTCTACAAGGAAGTGACACCGGATAAATATGTGGAAGGTCCGTTCATGTTCAAGAAGAACGGTAAGTACTATTTTATGTGGAGCGAAGGGGGCTGGACAGGTCCCGATTATTGTGTCGCTTATGCGATTGCCGATTCGCCTTTCGGACCTTTCAATCGTATCGCCACGATTCTCCAGCAGGATTCGACAATCGCGCGAGGAGCCGGGCATCATTCCGTATTGCATGTTCCGAATACTGAAGATTATTATATCGTCTACCATCGCCGCCCGCTGAACGACAATACTCGCGACCACCGTGTGACTTGTATCGACCGGATGACTTTCGATGAGAACGGATTTATAAATCCTGTTAAAATGACTTTCGAAGGTGTTCCTTCCCGTACAATAGATAAGTAAGATTTGGTTTATCTCTAAAAGATATTAAAACAGGAGTGTAGCTGTTGCGCTCCTGTTTTTTTATATTGCTTTTGATGCGTGTGTCAGACATATTGGAACATTATTGGATTATTGGTTTTATCCTGCTCACGACAGGTACCTGTATCGCCTGGCTTGTATATGGGTTGATGTCGGTGGGCAATAGGGGGATCATCTACCTGTTCGTAGTGTTCTTTAACATACTGGCCATCGTCAGCTACAAGAAGAGTTGAAAGTTGCTTCGCGTTGCTATTTGCATTTTCACTTTCACCTTTCAACTATAATGTGTTTTACGACATACTTAACTAATTTTTACAAACATCCTGCTTGCATTTATGCGCTCTCTTTTATATTTGATTCAAATCTGAAACAATATTTCAAATATGGAAAGCGTTATTCCAAATATGGAAAAAGCAGAAGAGAACTACAAGGTTCCGAATCTCGAAAAAGGGATCGCTGTACTTGAGTACTTGTCGCTTCACACCCAGGGTGAGACGCTTCAGGATATCAAGTCCGCCCTTGATATTTCACAGACTACGGCCTACCGTATTTTAAATACGTTGGTCCGTCTGGATTATTTGATCTATAATGAAGACACAAAAAGGTACAAGTTATCCCGTAAATTACTAACTTTGGGATTCAGATCGTTGAATGAACACAATTTGCTGGAAACTGTTTTGCCTCGTTTGCGCGATTTGCGCGACCAAGTGAAAGAGACGGCATGCTTCGGCGTGCTGGGGGACCGGAAAGGTATCTTTATCGAGCAGGCGCAGGGACATCATACGTTCCGTTTTATCCTCTCGCCGGGAAAACCTTTCGATTTGCATTGTTCGGCTCCGGGAAAGGCGATCATGGCTTATTTGCCGAATACAGTCCGGGACCGATATTTGTCTTATATGGAATTTACACGCTACAACGCCCGGACTATTACTACACGTGACGCTTATCTGGAGGAACTTGAAAAGGTCCGGAAATTGGGTTATGCCATGGATAATGAGGAAGAACTGAACGGTGTGATTTGCATCGGAGCGCCTATCTTTAATTATACGGGTTATCCTTGCGGGGCAATTTGGATTTCAGGCCCTAAGGACCGGCTGTCGAAAGAGGTCGTACGTGTTTCGGCAGACTGTATAAGGAAAGTGGCCCAGACGATTTCTCTTGAGTTGGGATATAGTAAAGCAAAAAAAATATAATATACCATGAACACACGAAAATACATGTTTAAAAACTCACTGGTGGCTTGTTTTGCCTGCTGTTGCATCTCCTTTGCTTCAGCAGGCAACCCACCGTTCTTCCCGACAGATGTCGTGGCGAACGCCAAAGGTGAGTTGCTGATGACAGATAAAGGAGTAAAGCGGGTGGATGTTTTTTCGCCTGATGGCAAGACATTGTTGCGTTCTTTCCCGATGGACGAAGCGCCTACGGGTATCCTTTTGGATGGCGACAAGGCATATGTGACTACATTCGGAACGACAGGCCATTTACAGATCCTCTCGCTCGAATCGGGCAGGGTGGAGGCTTCTATTCCGACCGGTTCGGGAGCATGTCATCCGATGTTCGGTCCGGACAAGAAGCATATATATGTATGTAACCAGTTCCAGACCACGATTTCCGAAATCGATCCGGTTGCGCGGAAGGTGATGCGTACGGTGAAGGTATTGCGCGAACCGAAGTCCGCCGTGTTCAGCAAGGACGGCAAATATATGTTCGTCACGAACTTCCTTCCTGCACAGCGGGCTGATCTCGATTATGTGGCCGCCTGTGTATCCGTCATCGAAATGGATGGCTTCACGAAGGTGAAGGACATCCAGTTGGCAAACGGAAGCAATGCCCTTCGGGGAATCTGTATAACTCCCGACGGCAAATATATATATGTATCGCACAACTTGGGGCGTTTCACCGTCCCTACATCTCAATTGCAGCAGGGATGGATGAACACGAGTGCTTTTAGCGTGATCGATGTCGACAAGCAGGAGTTCCTGGGAGCCATCGTCGTGGATGAACCCGAACGGGGTGCGGCCGGTATCTGGAGCATTGCCTGCAACGACGAGTCTGTTTTCATCTCCCATTCGGGAACGCACGAGATCAGCGTGATTGACCATAAGGCGATGTTGGAGAAATTCCTGAACTATCCCAATAAGGCGGTGTTGGACTACGACCTGACTTTCTTGTATGGCCTCCGCGAACGTATCCCGCTGGAGGGGAACGGTCCTCGCAATATGATCCTGAACGGTGACAAGCTGATTATCCCGACTTACTTTGCCGATATCCTGAACATCATGGATATCAATACGAACGAAGTGACGTCTGTCGAACTGAATCCCGGACGTGAAGAAACGGCTGAAAACAAGGGTGAACGCTACTTCAACGATGCTTCGCACTGCTTCCAGAATTGGCAGAGTTGTAATGGCTGCCATCCGGGAGACGGACGAACGGATGGCATGAACTGGGACTTGATGAACGACGGTGTCGGCAACTCCAAGAACTGCAAGAGCATGCTCTTTAGTCATGTGACTCCTCCCAACATGATTTCCGGTATCCGTGAACATGCGGAACGGGCTGTGCGGGCAGGATTCAACTTCATCCAGTTTTTTGAAGTTTCGGAAGAAGATGCTGTTTGTGTGGATGCCTATTTGAAATCACTTCGTCCCGTGCCCAGTCCTTACTTGGTGAATGGCGAGCTGTCTGATTTGGCAAAGGAAGGGCAAAAGGTTTTCGAAAAGCTGAAATGCGGGGAATGCCATAGCGGTGTTTATTATACGGATATGAAATACCACCGCATAGGTGAGGATATAGAGTTCGAAAAAGGTTGGGATACTCCGACTTTGCGTGAAGTGTGGCGTACGGCTCCTTATTTGTTCGACGGACGTGCCGTTACCATGAAGGAAGTGTTCAGTGTCCATAAACACGGCATCGAGAAGAAAGTTTCAGAGAAAGATATCGAAGCATTAACCGAATATGTGAACTCTTTATGAACTATTGCGATAAAATACATTATAATATTTATACGACCGGACTGGCTACTTTCGGTGAAATGGTAGACGCCCTGCTGGCACAGTTGCCTCAAGACGAACAGATTCTCCGTTTGGCATTCTTCGGCATGCCGAACGACAACGAACAATACGTTTCCCGTCGCATCATGCTGCGTGAGAAAATCCGTAAGTTTTATGGGAATCATGAACCGGTATTGAGTTATGTTTCCCAGCCACCTCTGAATGCCGGACTTATCTTGGAAGTCCATAGCTACAAAGCGGACGAAGACGATCATATCACCTTCCGCCGTCACGGCGGCTTCCCGTATGTCGTACTGGAAAATGCCGATGGCCGTTTCCTCTTTGCCGGTGGCCTCCATGGGGATGTGATAAACTTCGGTATCCAGCAACAGTCCGCCGAAGTATTCCACATGATGGGAGAGGTGATGCGCCGGGAAGGCTTCCCCGTAAACTGCATCATCCGTCAGTGGAACTACATCGAGCAGATCACCCGCTTCGACGGGCCGGACCAGCATTACCAGATGTTCAACAACGCCCGTGCCGATTTCTATGGAAAGACGGACTGGAGCAACGGTTATCCGGCTGCTACCGGTATCGGGGCCAACTTGGGAGGCATACTGGTCGATTTGGATGCGGCCGTGTTCGCCCGTTCCGAATGCTATGCCACCCCGATCGACAATAAATTGCAGATAGCCGCCCACGCCTATTCGGACCAGGTCCTCGAAGCTGCCCAGCAGAAGAAAGCCACTCCGAAGTTCGAACGGGCCAAAAGCATGACTTTCGATGACCGGCGGATCGTTTATATTTCCGGTACGGCAGCTATCCGCGGGGAGGAAAGCCTGGTTGGAGTAGGGCTCGGACGCCAGCTCCATATCACGATGGAAAACATCGGCCAGCTGATTGGTAAGGCGAAACTGAAAATGCTGCGTGTCTATCTGAAAGAGAAATCCTTCTATGAAGAGGCACGCGAACTGCTGGAAGGATATAATTTGAATATCCCCATATCTTATATGTGGGCGGACGTTTGCCGGGATGAGTTATTGATCGAAATAGAAGGGATCGCCATCGAGTAAACGTTTCATAGGCATCAAACAAAAGTTTCCTCGTATGGAAACAGTCGTTTCACCCTATGGAAACAAAGTTTCTCCGGTAGGAAATAGGTACAGAACAAATATTACTAACTAAATAAACAAGAGAAAAAATGAAAAAGAATCTTATGAAATCGGCCGCTATGGGAGCCCTCCTGCTTTCGATGGCTGCATGTAACGGCAAAACATCTACTGGCGAGGCTACCTGTTGCGCAGCGGCAGGCGAAGGACAATGCACCGAACAGTGCGGAAACGACTGCAAGAATGAATGTAACAACAATGCTAACTGTAAAATTAATAAAGAAATGAAGTATTCAAAGAAGTACACAAATGCCGATTTCTACAAAGACGGCAAGTTCCAACAGGATGTTGCTATGGAAGCAATGAAAGACATGTTCGCTTTCTACGGTGTTCCTTTCACCGAACTGATGGCTAAGGACATGTGGGTGACTGATTTCGGTCTGGGTGATTTTGAAAACGTGGGTATGGGTGGTATTTTCTGGGTCAACGATCCTGAATACGGCTACTTCGCTCACGCGATCTACCTGCTTCCGGGACAGATGATCCCCGAACATGCGCATGTAAAGACCAAATTCCCGGCTAAACATGAATCCTGGATGGTAGAAAAGGGATGGGTTTACAACTTCTCTGAAGTAGGCGACGAGACTCCGAACGCTCCTGCTATCCCCGCTACCCACGGTGCGATCAAGAGCAAAAATTTCGTCGTACAGAATGTAGGTGATGTTCTTCGCCTGAAAAAACTGGAAACATTCCACTTTATGATGGCTGGTCCTGAAGGTGCTATTGTTGATGAATGGGCATGCTACCACGATAATGACGGCTTGCGCTTCACCAACACGAAAGCTGCGTTATAATAAGTAATAAACACCTTATAATTTATTACATGAACAAATACTATTTATTAGTATCACTCTTTCTGTCCTCTTCTGTTATGGTGTCTGCCGGCCCCAAGCAGAAGAAGGCGGAAACGTGGATTGATGCTTCAGTCAAAGCCAAAACGGAATTACAGGCAAAGCTGAAGAAATCCGGAATGCCGATCGTTTCTACCTGGATGAAGCATAAGGCGAAAGCCGAACCTTTCGTGGTAGACTTGAAAGGCGTGGATAAGCTGGTGCTTGTAACGGCCGGTGGTCCCGATGGTACGGATTACGACCAGGCTGTATGGGCGAATGCCCGTTTGATCAAAGCCGATGGTACAGCCGTATGGTTGGACGAAGTTCCTTATGAATACGGTGTTGCCGGTTGGGCAAAACCCAAGATGAACACGAATGCATACGATCATGAGATCGTTATTGCTGGAAAGGAATACAAACACGGTGTGTTCTGCCATGCGAACGGCACGTTGGTATACCCGGTGGGTGGCCAGTATGTCCGTTTCGAAGCCGAAGTCGGTATCGATGATACTTCAAGTGGCGGAAGTGTGTTTTTCCAGGCATTGAATACGGTTCCGACCTTTGTGGCGGAAGAATTGAACAACAAGTATCCGGAAGAAATCGGTATGCTGGGTGCGGTACTGGACGGCCTGGATACCTGGTTGATCACCCCGGATGCCTCAGTCGAAAAGCAGGCTGCGGATAATGCGATCGCCCGATTGAAGGACGGAGCCTACTATTCGAATGTGGCAAAGCAGATCGCAAACGAAAAAGATCTCAATACACAGATACGCAAATATCTCGAACTGGTTGAGAAAGTACAGGAGCTGTACACGCTTCAGAGCGATTTGGAATGGCTGAACGTCGAGGCTGTCAAATTGGCTTTCGCCGATATGAAAAAGCAGAAAGGCTACGACGCCGCCAAATACGAACCGATGCTGAACGAACTGGTACGGCTCGAAAAGAAAGGTTTCAAAGGCATCTATAACGGTGACGAACAGGCTATCGCCGATGCCAAGAAAGCATTGGAATGCAAACGTGCCATCTTGCTGGCTAACCCGTTGCTGGATGCCGACAAGATCGTGGCAGCCCGTTTCAAGGTAGGTTCAAAGGCACACCAGATCATGACTCCTTCCTTGGGGACTCAGGCCAATAACTGGAGTAACCAGGAATCTGCCGGTCGTGAGGGCTTCGATGCCGAGATCGTCGAACTCTCCAATCTGCGTGGCGATATACAGATGCGTCAGGTCTACAAACCGAAAAACGGTTCTTCCATCGCTGACCTGAAACTGCATTGGGACGGTGACCGTGTGATGTTCACACAGACACAGGACGACAAGCGCTGGAACATCTATGAAGTGAATCTGGATGGGACAGGCTTCAAGCCGCTTGTGGAAAACGACGAGCCGGATCTGGAGTTCTACGATGGTACTTACCTGCCCGACGGTCGTGTGATCGCTATCTCCAACATCGGTTACCAGGGTGTTCCTTGTGTGAACGGTAGCGATGCGGTAGGTAACATGGTGCTGTATGACCCGAAGGACAAGAGCATGCGCCGCCTGACATTCGACCAGGATGCCAACTGGAATCCGGTCATCATGAATAACGGCCGCGTGATGTACACCCGCTGGGAGTACACCGACCTGACCCACTACTATTCCCGTATCGTAATGCACATGAACCCGGACGGAACGGAAAACAAAGCCCTCTACGGTAGCGGTGCGATGTTCCCGAACAGTACGTTCGACGTGCAGCCGTTGCCCGGCCACGGTTCGGCGTTCGTCGGTATCATCTCCGGCCACCACGGTGTGGCACGTTCAGGCCGTATGATCATCTTCGATCCGACCAAGGGACGTAAGAGCACAGCCGGTATGGTACAGGAAATCCCTCACCGTAACCGTCCGATCAAAGAAGAAATCAAGGACCAGCTGGTAAACGGTGTATGGCCGCAGTTCATCAAACCGACTCCGCTGAACGACAAATACTTCCTGGTTGCAGCCAAGTTGGACCCGCATGCCTTGTGGGGACTCTATCTGGTGGACGTCTACGACAACGTGACCTGTCTGATGCAGGCAGAAGGCGAAGGCTATATCAGCCCGATCCTGGTGCGCAAGACAAAGACTCCTCCGTCCATTCCCGACCGTGTGAAACTGAATGAAAAGGAAGCGACCTTCTTTATTCAGGATATCTACGAAGGAGAAGGTCTGAAAGGTATTCCTCGCGGAACGGTCAAGTCTCTGCGTCTGCATGCTTACGAATATGCGTATGTAAAGACTCGTTCCGACCATAACTGGCATGGAATCCAGTCCGGTTGGGATATCAAGCGTATGTTGGGGACGGTTCCTGTCGAAGAAGACGGTTCCGTGATCTTCAAGGCTCCTGCCAATACACCGATCTCCATCCAGCCTTTGGATAAGGACGGCGTGGCTATCCAGTGGATGCGAAGCTGGGTGACCGGTCAGCCGGGCGAAGTGGTTTCCTGTATCGGTTGTCATGAAGACCAGAACCAGATCGCGATCCCGAAACGTGTGATCGCTTCGCAGAAAGCTCCGTCTGCTTTGACTCTGCCCGAAGGCGGTACACGCTCTTTCACGTTTGACCTGGAAGTGCAGCCGATCCTGGACCGCGCTTGTATTGCTTGTCATAACGGTGAAGGAAAAGCGTTCGACCTGCGGGGTGGAAAGAAAGACAAGCTAGGTTATGGCACGTCTTATCTGAACTTGCATCCGTATGTGCATCGTCAGGGAGGCGAAGGCGACATGGTCGTTTTGCAGCCGTACGAATATCATCCCAACACGAGCGAATTGGTACGCTTGCTGAAGAAAGGCCATCACAACGTGAAACTGACCGATAAGGAATGGAAGACGCTTTATAACTGGATCGACTACAACGCTCCCGACAAGGGTTATTTCAATGCGAACGTATTGACTGATCTTCCTTATAAGGGATTCGACCAGATCAAGCGTCGTAAGGAATTGACCGACAAGTATGCGAACGGAGCCGGTGTCGACTGGAAGAAAGAAATCGCCGACTATGCCGACTACCTGAAGAAACAAGGCCCGATCACCCCGGTAATGCCTGAAAAGGCCGCTCCTGTAAAGGAAAAGACCTTGAAGGTGAAAGGTTGGCCTTTCGGTGCTGACCGGATCAAGGAAATGCTGGCTAAGGAGAAGGAAACCCGTAAGGTGGTTGAGATCGCTCCGGGTGTGAAAGTCAATTTCGTCCGTATCCCGGCCGGTGAATTCGTGATGGGTAGTTACCGTGGCGAACCGGATGCTTATCCGACTGCCAAGGTGAAGATCGACAAAGCCTTCTGGATGGCCGAGCTGGAAACGACGAACGAACAGTTCAACGTTGTCTTCCCGGATCACGACAGCCGTTTCGTCGATCAGCAGTGGAAAGACCACGTGGTTCAGGGATATCCGGCCAATAAACCGGAACAGCCTGTTATCCGTGTCAGCTACAACGATGCTATGGAATTCTGCCGGAAACTGAGCGAAAAGACCGGTCTCAAGATCACGCTTCCGACAGAAGCACAGTGGGAGTGGGCTTGCCGCGCCGGTAGCGACCAGGACTTCTGGTATGGCGACATGCATGCGGACTTCGGCAAGAAGGACAATTTGGCGGACAAGACAACGCTGTTGTTTGCCGTTTACGGTGTAGACCCGCAGCCGATGGCGAAGACCAACCCGTGGTACAAGTACTATACCTTCCTTCCGAAAGAAGAGAGCGTGGACGACGGTAACCTGGTCCAGGTCGGCGGCAAGGCTTATGAGGCCAATCCCTTCGGTCTGTACAGCATGCACGGAAACGTAGCCGAATGGACCCGTTCCGACTATGTATCGTATCCGTACAATGAGAAGACGAAAGAGACATCCGAATACAAGGTGGCCCGCGGCGGTTCTTATATCGACCGTCCGAAATATGCGGCTTCCCATACGCGTAAGGCTTACTATCCGTACCAGCGTGTGTTCAACGTCGGCTTCCGTATGATCATTGAAGATTGATAATGAAAAGGTATAGATGATATCTATCAACTAATAGAGGACACAGATGTGGCAGATTGCCACCGGTTATTTCATCAAACGATTAATCTGCGTACATTTGCCGCATCTGTGAACTCTAATAAAAAAGTAAATGAAAACAAATCTCGAAAGATTTTTCTCCTCCTTTGTAACGACGATCGTCCTGTTACTGATTTATGCCTTTGGCCTGGCCGTTGCCACTTTCATCGAAAAGTATCACGGTACAGCGACAGCCAAAGCAATGGTTTATTATTCCCCCCTGTTTTTTCTGCTCCAATTCCTTTTAGTTGTTAATTTTATTGCGGCTACGATCAAACACCAATACCTGAAACGCGGCAAATGGGGACTGATGCTGACTCATTTCGCCTTTATCATCATCCTTCTCGGCGCCTTGACCTCTTTCCTTTTCGGCGAAGAAGGAATTTTGCATCTGCGTGAAGGGGAGACAAGCAACCAGATTGCTGTCCGCACTTCCGATAACACGACCTTTCATACCCTGCCTTTTTCCGTTGAACTGAAGAAATTCACCTTAACCCGCTATCCCGGTTCCGCCAGTCCCTCTTCCTACGAGAGTGAAGTGATCGTCCATGTGGATGGGGAAGACCGCGAAGAGCGGATCTTTATGAATAACGTATTGGATGTAAAAGGCTACCGTTTCTTCCAGGCCTCCTATGACCAGGACGAACACGGGACCATCCTTTCCGTCAACCGCGACGTGGCGGGGCGGAACATCACCTACACCGGATATCTGTTGCTGGTCATCGGCCTGATCCTTTGCCTGGTCGGTAAGGATTCCCGCTTCATGCGTCAGAGCCGCCGCCTGAAAGAATTGCGCAAGGCGACCAACGTAACGGTCCTGTTGCTTGCGCTCCTTGCCGTTCCCCTGTCCGTAAATGCCGGCGGGAAGGCTTCCCCGATGCTCGATGCCGTGCAGAAATATGCGGTGAGCCCGGAACATGCTGCCCTCTTCGGAGCCCTTCCGATCCAGTCGGGTAGCGGCCGTATGATGCCGGTCAATACCTTCTCTTCGGAGATTCTACGTAAGCTCCATAAGTCGGATAAGATCGGTCAGTTGAACTCTGACCAGTTCCTTTTGAGCCTTTTAGCCATGCCCGATATGTGGATGCGCGTTCCCTTTATCGCTCTGTCCAATCCGGAGTTGGCCGCCTATTATGACCTGACGGACGGCGAGTGTGCCTATATCCAGGCCTTCGACAGTAACGGCAGCTACAAGTTGCAAGAGAAGTTGGAAGAAGCCTATAACAAGATGCCTGCCCAGCGTACGCGTTTCGACAAGGACCTGATGAAACTGGACGAGCAGTTGAACATCTTCCATCAGCTGATCAATCACCAGATGCTGAACCTTTTTCCGAAAGAAGACGATCCGAATCATAAATGGTATGCACCCGGCGACGACCTCTCTGCCTTTACTGGCAAAGACTCCATGTTCGTCTCCCGTATTTTCGACTGGTATTTAGGCGAAGTGCAGGAGGGCTTGAAGAGTGGCGATTGGGCGAAAGCCGATGAAGTGGTCGGCATGATCGACACCTATCAGCAAGCCAAGAACAAGACACTCGATATCAGTCCGAAGCGCATGCAGGCCGAATTGAAATATAACAAGATGGATGTCTTCCGCTATTGCAAGATCGGCTATCTGGTCTTGGGCGGACTGTTGTTGGTCCTTTCTTTCGCGATGCTGTTCCGCCGGACCCGCTGGATGAAGGTCGCCGTATGGCTGTTAGGAGCCGGCGTACTGGTCGTCTTTCATTATCATATGTTCGGAATGGGGATGCGCTGGTATATCGGTGGCTATGCTCCTTGGAGCAATTCCTACGAGACGATGGTCTATGTGGGATGGGCGACTGTCTTTGCCGGACTGTTGTTCGTGCGCCGTAGTACGATCACCTTCGCGCTGGCCACCCTGTTCGGCGGTATCATCCTCTTCGTTTCCGGTCTGAACTGGATGGACCCTGAGATCAATCCGCTCGTACCGGTCCTGAAATCGCCGTGGCTGATGTTCCATGTGGCGGTCATTGTTGCCGCTTACGGCTTTTTCGGTATCAGTTGCCTGATCGGGCTGACCAATATGGTGATGATGTCCGTCGTCGGAAAGAAGAACAAAGAGATTTTGAAAGCCCGTATCACCGAACTGAGTATTGTGGGTGAGATGGCGTTGTGGGTAGGGCTTGCCCTGATGACTGTCGGCACTTTCCTCGGTGCTGTCTGGGCGAATGAGTCCTGGGGTCGTTATTGGGGGTGGGACCCGAAGGAGACTTGGGCGCTGATCACGATGGTCGTCTATGCCGTAGTGACTCATCTCCACTTGGTGAAACGCTGGAATAGCCTTTGGTTGTTCAATCTGGCATCCGTGATCGCGTTCGCTTCCGTGCTGATGACTTTCTTCGGTGTCAATTATTTCCTGAGCGGAATGCATTCATACGGTCAAAATGATAATGTGCATGGAATATTCACCTATCTTTATATCGCCTTGGGGGTAGTCATTGTCCTGGCTGTCCTTTCGTACAGGAGATGGAAGACGAAGGTGTGAAACATATATGTTTTGAAAACGAAACACCGGTGTTTTGAATGCGAAACATCTATGTTTTGAGGTTGAGAGAACTGATAACGAATAAAAATAGTACGAACACTTAAAATTAATTAGTCATGAGAACATTTAATCATGTCGGTATCGTAACGACAGAACAAGTAGAAGGGGCTATGTTTAACGAAGGCCTGAAAGTATGGTTGACAGACTATAGCAAAAGTCCGAATCGCATCGAATTCCTGAAATTCGAGGAAGGCAGCTGTCTGCCCGAACTGGTACAGAAACAGGGACACATTGCCTACACTGTTCCTTCTTTGGAGGAAGAGTTGAAAGGCAAGAAGGTGATCTTCGGCCCGGCCGTATGCGACGAACACCTGACGATCGCTTTCATCGAAGAAGAAGGCATCGCCATCGAAATTATGGAAATCAAATAATAACATTAATAACATACTTAAATAAAGGAGGAATATACCATGTCAGACATAAAGACAAAATTTATAAATGATCCCGAACAGATAACACCCGAATTGTTGGAAGGTTATGTATTGGCATATCCGGACCAGGTCAAGTTAGGTGGTGAAAACATCGTCGTACGTGCCAATCCGAAGAGCGAAGACAAAGTGGCTATCGTGACTTTGGGCGGTTCCGGTCATGAACCCGCATTGAGCGGATTCGTAGGCGAAGGTATGCTGGACTGCTCTGTCGTGGGCGACATCTTTGCCGCTCCCGGTGCACAACGTCTGTTCCAGGCTTTGCAGCTGATGAAGCGTGAAGCCGGTATCCTGTTGGTTGTCCTGAACCACTCCGGCGACGTGATGAGTGCGAACATGGCTTGCCAGTTGGCAGAACGTGTAGGCATCAAGGTGAAACAAGTGCTGACTCACGACGATATCAGCGCCGGTATCGGTGCCGACATCAACGACCGTCGCGGCTTGGCCGGTTGTGTGTCTTTGTATAAAATATTAGGTGCTGCAGCCGAAGAAGGCAAGACGCTTGACGAGCTGGTCGAAATCGCCGAACGCTATAACAACAAGGTCGCTACTCTGGCCGTTGCCATGCGCTCTTGTACGCATCCGCAGAATGGTGGTACGATCACCGACCTGCCCCAGGGCATCATGGAGATCGGTATGGGACAGCACGGCGAAGGCGGTGGCGGACAGAAACCGCTTGTATCTGCCGACGATACGGCTGCCGAGATGGTAGACCTGCTTTGCCAGCAGCTCAAGCCGAAGGCTGGCGACAAGATGATGCTTATCATCAACGGCGTAGGAGCGACTACCCACATGGAGTTGAACATCATCTTCCGTAAGGCCTACAAGGAACTGGAAGCCCGTGGCCTCCAGGTTGTCGTAAGCCGCATCCAGGAAATCCTGACCGTACAGGAACAGGCCGGTTTCCAGATGATCATGGCTATCCTCGACGAAGATCATATCGATTATCTGAAGAACAAACGTGCTGATGCACCTTACTGGACAACAATCGGTAAATAAACGAGATATGAAACAACTGACTATCGAAAACTTCAAGGCGATGCTCGACAACGCCTTGAAGAACATCAAAGAACGCGAAGACGAATTTTCTAAACTGGACGCCGTTATCGGTGACGGCGACCACGGTCAGGCAATCGTGACAGCCATGTCCGCTATCGTGGCTACGGCCCAGAAAGGAACGGAGTTCAAAACCATGCTGAACGATATGGGTTTTGACGTCATGTTGCAGGTAAGCGGTTCCACCAGTACGCTGTTGGGGGCTTTCTTCTTAGGTATGAGCGACCATGCTTCCGGTACGGAACTGGATGCCGCCGGAGTGAAAGCCATGTTTGCCGGCGGTCTTGCCAACGTGCAGAAACAGACGAAAGCCCAGAAAGGCGACAAGACCATGATGGACGCCCTGATCCCGGCTGTGGAAGCGATCCAGGCATGTTCTTCGGACGATATCAAGGAAATCCTCGAAGCCGGAGCGAAAGCCGCCCTTGCCGGTGCTGCTTCGACCGTAGAAATGAAAGCCAACTTCGGCCGTGCCCGTAACTACGGCGAACGTTCCGTCGGTTATGCCGACAGCGGTGCTACCTCTTGGAGTTGCATGTTTGAATCGTTCGCACAAGCGCTTTGAGAAATTAAGAATTAAGAATTAAAAATTAAGAAAGGAAAAAAGCTATGGCAGATATGGATGGGTTCAGAGAAGCGAATAATTTCGGCTTCGGACAAACTTCCCAATTCGACAATTTTCATGTAAAAGGTGCGTCTAACTACTCTTGGGGTATGAAAGACCGCCTCTCTCGTATCTTCAACCCGAAAACAGGCCGTGCCGTCATGTTGGCATTCGACCACGGGTTTATCATGGGTCCGACTTCAGGTTTGGAACGTATCGATCTGAATATCGTTCCCCTCGTACAATATGCCGACTGTATCATGTGTACGCGCGGTATCTTGCAGACTTCCATTCCCGCCAACATCAACAAGCCCGTCTGCCTCCGTTCGGATGCCGGTTCTACGATCCTGACGGAATTGAACCGTAACGTCTTGATCGATATCGAAGATGCGATCCGTTACAATGCTTCCGCTATGGCAGTCATGTTCTCTGCCGGCGACGGCGAACAGGAAGCCATCACGGCAGCCAACCTGGTGGAAGCTGTCGATATGGGAAACCGCTATGGCATCCCCGTCATGGGTGTGACGGCTGTCGGCAAACAGATGGCACGCGACTCCCGTTACTTCGCACTCGCATCGCGCGTATGCGCCGAGAACGGTGCTTCTATCGTGAAGACTTACTACTGCGACGGTTTCGAAAAGGTAGCTGCCGCCTGTCCGGTTCCCGTTGTGATCGCCGGAGGTAAGAAACTGCCTGAAAAGGAAGCACTCGAACTCTGCTACAACGCCGTTAACGACGGTGCTGCCGGTGTCGATATGGGACGTAACGTCTTCCAGAGCGAAAACCCTGCCGCCATGATTCAGGCCGTACACGCTGTCGTACACGAAGGCTTGACACCGGAACAAGGTTTCGAAATGTTCAAGGATTTACAATAATGTGCTAATGGGTCAATATGCCAATGCACCAATGGAATGAATGTCCCATTTGGAGTATTTCACCGGCATATTGGCACATTTGCAAATTGATAAATTATTAGTTATGCATAAATTATTTACTTATCTCTGTTCCGCATTGTTGCTGGTAACCGCTACATCCTGCGAGAAGAAGACAGAAAAATTGCTGTTGGGTGGTTCCGGCTGGAACAAGATCGTGATCATCGATAAGAACACCAAGCAGGTAGAGTGGGAGCATCCCCTCGAAAAAGGTTGGGAATGCAACTCCGCTGTTGCCACTCCCGACGGGAATATCCTCTTTGCCTATGCCAGAGGTGCGAAGCTGATCGACCGCAACCATCAGGAGATCTGGAATATTGCCGCTCCCGATACCTGTGAGATGCAGACTGCCCGCGTGTTGCCCGACGGTAACTATCTTTTGGGTTGGGTAGGCCATCCGGCTGTCATCATGGAGGTGAGCCCGAAGGGAGAAATCCTGTCGCGTACCGAATATGAGACAGGCATCGAACATCCGCATGCCCAGTTCCGCCAGCTGAACAAGAATGCCCGCGGTAACTACCTGATGCCCCTCTTTGCCACTTCCGACGTGCGCGAGATCTCTCCGCGAGGCGAAGTCGTGAAGATCACCCGTCTCGAAGGAACGCCTTTCACGACATTGGCATTGGCTAACGGGAACCATTGGGTTGCCTGTGGTGACGGTCACTCCCTGATGGAAGTGAACCTCGACAACGGCGAAGTAGCCCGCCGTTACGGTGAGAACGATATCAAAGGCGCCCGCCTGTTCTTCGTTGCCGGCTTGCTTCCTGCAAAGGATGGCGGCCTGTACGTCTGCAACTGGCAGGGACATGACAAGAATGCCGTAGAGGCCAACAGCCCCCAGGTATTCGAAATCAATGATAAAGGTGAAGTGATCTGGAATCTGAACGATAACGAAAGGTTCGGTATGATTTCTACGATTAGCACGATCGAATAGGTCACTGGTTTCATCACGTTTTTTCAGGCACGGATTTCTTTGAAATTCGTGCCTGAATCATATCTGCCTATATCTTTCCCTTCCTGTGTCTCTTTGAAAAGAATAGTGACGCTCTCTATCCATGCAGATTCCCATAACAATAAAATGACTAAAAAAACGTACGTTTCTTTTAGTCATTTTGATGGGGCAAATATACTTAAAATATTTGAAATTCACACATCTTCGTTTATTTTTTATTTTCCTGTCTGCCAAATATATCGAGTCTTTTGCACGCTATTTTCCGAAAGTCAATAGTTAACAATCTTTCATAAATGGAATGACTAAAAGAAACGTACGTTTCTTTTAGTCATTTTGTAGACACTTAATCTTCATATGTCCAGACTGTTATGTCTTTTTCTGCTTTGGGACTGACGAGCTTTTGTGTGGAATGTATTGTTTGTTAAGTTGTTGTAAATCATATTGTTTCAAAAATAGGTTAACAGAGTGAAAAAATATATCCCGTTCTTTTGCCCGTTCTATCGGAAAGAGAAGGATAGACAATCTACTTATTTAGAAACAGTATAATTTTAGTATAAAATCGATATAATTTTGATAATGCTTGATATTCAATAAATATTATATGATAAGATGTGCTATACCGCTTTCTAATCTATATATTATTTGATTTTTTTAGTTAGAGCAAAATAGAATTAATCCTTGATAATCATTGGATATTTATAATGATATCAAACTATTGATTATTAGGTATATAAAAAATTAAAAGGTTTGAATTTCAAATAAATTAACTATCTTTGTGCGCTCTTGGGAAAATATATATTCAGTGTATAAAAGCTGTTTGAACAGCTTTTATTTTGTGCTATATAGCACAAAATAAACAACGTGCAGTAACCCTTTTAATATTTTATTAAGATATTTTGCTGCCAAAATCGATTTCTATTCGTTATTCCACTATTGGGACTGACGAACTTTGTTGTAGGGTAATAAATTCTTTAATTATATGAAAATCAATGATCTACTATTAAGATTAACGAAAGAGAAATACCTCAATCGCTGGATAATTTTTTTGATTGACCTGTTCCTTTCCGTCTTTTCGACCGTTACTTCTTTGGCTTTGGTCAGTTATATTCTGGATTGGAACTATACCGACCAGATCATTCTGACGGTTTTTCTGGCGTCGTTGTTCTGTAGCACTGCCAGCTTTCTTGTTTGCCAGACCTATAAAGGCATTATTCGCCATTCCGCCTTTACTGAAACCGGACGCATCGCCATGTCCTCTTCACTGAAAGTGGCGACCATCCTGCCGGTTCTTTTGTTTACGACCGGCCTTCTTTCCTTTCGCGGTTTCCTGCTGGGAAGTGTGGTGGATCTCTTCCTCACTTTTTTTATCCTGACGATATTCCGTGCTTTCCTGATCACGCTCTATACCTTTATGGTGAGCAGCATTGTATCCAACCGGAAAGACAAGCTTTTCATATTCGGGCATGAAGATTCTTCTCCCGCCCTATTGAACGATTCCTTTCTGCGTGAAAACTCATCCTATCAGGTGGAAGGCTTCCTCCGTTTCGGCCAGCGTGTCTCCATGCGCATCGGTTTGTATAAGGTCTATTTCATTACCGACCAAGAGGAATTCAGCCGTTTGGTGAACCGCTACAATATCAAGGCGATCCTCTTTACGGACTATAAGGCGGTGAAGGAAGAAAGCGAACGTCTGGTTCGTTTCTGCGAAAAAGAAAAAGTCCGTATGTTGCTCCTTCCTTCTTTGGACGAATTGAAAGGAGGCAAACTGAAGATGCGCGCCCTTCCCGAAGTCCGCATCGAAGACCTGTTAGGACGCGAAGAGATCCGTATCAACATGGAGGAGATCGCGGGTTCCCTGAAAGGCAAAGTCGTTTTGGTCACCGGAGCCGCCGGTTCCATCGGTAGCGAACTCTGTCGCCAACTCTGCCATTTCGGGCTGAAGCAATTGGTTCTGTTCGACAGTGCCGAAACCCCGATGCATAACATCCGGCTGGAGCTGGAAGAAAAATTCCCCGATGTCGAGTTTACCCCGGTCATGGGAGACATTCGCATGATCCATCGTGTCGAAAGCATCTATCAGCGTTTCCATCCCCAGTTGGTCTTCCATGCCGCCGCCTACAAGCATGTGCCCCTGATGGAAGAGAACCCCTGCGAAGCCGTCCATACGAATGTCTACGGTACGCGTAACGTAGCCGATATGGCAGTCAAGTACGACGTAGACAAGTTCATCATGGTCTCGACCGATAAAGCCGTCAACCCGACCAATGTCATGGGAGCGTCCAAACGTTTGGCGGAGATGTATGTGCAAAGCTTGAGCATCGCTATCAGCAAAGGCCGGCATTCCGGTAAAACCCGTTTTATCACCACCCGTTTCGGCAACGTGTTAGGCAGCAACGGTTCCGTCATTCCTCGTTTCCGCGAACAGTTGGCAAAGGGTGGCCCTCTGACCGTCACCCATCCCGACATCATCCGCTATTTCATGACGATCCCCGAAGCCTGCCGCTTGGTTTTGGAAGCCGCCTTTATGGGCAAAGGAAACGAAATCTTCGTCTTCGATATGGGAACCCCTGTGAAGATCGCCAATCTGGCACGCCGCATGATCGAACTGGCAGGCCTTGTCCCCGGCGAGGATATCGAGATCAAATATACCGGTCTCCGTCCGGGCGAAAAGCTCTACGAAGAACTGTTGGCAACGAAAGAAAATACATTGCCAACGGAAAACGAAAAGATCTACCGTGCCCAAGTCCGGGAATACGATTACGAAGACATCTGTACGGTCATGTCCCCCTTGATCGACCTCGCGATCAAAGTAGACAAAATGGGAACCGTCCGAATGATGAAAGGAATCGTGCCTGAGTTCAAGAGCAAGAATTCGGTATATGAGGCGTTGGACAAGGCTGAATAATACCCTGCTCCTGTTTTTTGCAGTATTATCCGCCCTCTGTTTGACCGGAGGCTATTACGTTGATGGAATCTGTATCTGGCTGTCTTTCCTTACATTGTTGGTTTGGCCGATATTGGCAGTCAACCTGTTGTTGCTGGTAATACAATTATTCACAAAAAAGAAATGGAAAAGTACGGTTCCTTTGCTGGCGATCCTGCTTCATGCAGATTATCTGTCAGCCGTTTATCAACCCTCGTGTTGGCATAAACCGGCTGCATCTGAACAAGCAGGAACCCCTCTGACCGTAGTCACCTACAACGCCAGCCATTTCTATTGGGATAGAAAGTACACTATGAACGAAGCCGCCGCTTATATCAAGCAGCTACAACCCGATATCATCTGCTTCCAGGAAGCTCCCGGTGACGGATATTACCATCGGGACAGCATCCGGTACGCTTTCGATTATGTACTGTATAAATATATCAGCCGGCGTACAGACCATTTACCGACTACGATCTACAGCCGTTATCCGATCCATTCGGTAAAAGCTCTGTATTATAAGAATTCCAGTAATATGTCATTAATAGCCGATGTAAGAATAAACAACCAATACATCCGCGTGATCAACAGCCACTTCGAGACAACAAGCGTCAATGCCTATCGCGGTATCATTACCGCTCCCGGCAAGAGTTTGGAAGTCCGTGCAAAAGCAGTTAAGAACTTGATCTTGCAAATGAAAGACAACAACCGGAAACGAGCGATTCAGGCCGATTCAATTCATGCTGAAATCCAACGATCTCCTTATCCGGTTATCGTCTGCGGTGACTTCAACGATACACCCGCCTCCTACACCTATCATCGAGTGAAAAAAGGTTTGACAGATGGTTTTCAGGATGTCGGAAACGGCTATCAATATACTTTTCGGCAGTTGTATAGACTGTGGCGGATTGATTATGTTTTTTATTCAAATGAGTTCTCAGGATTAACCTATATCTCTCCGGAACTCTTCTTTAGTGATCATAACATGGTGATTTGGCGTGGAAAATTGCAATAAGGGAAAAATATTGGATACAAATACAAGTAATAATAAGCGAATCGCTAAAAATACATTGATGCTTTATGCTAGAATGTTTTTGACTATGCCTATTACGCTTTATTCTTCACGAGTTGTTTTAAATGCATTAGGTGTAGATGATTTTGGGCTTTATTCTGTGGTTGGAGGTTTTGTTGCGATGTTTGCTATTATATCGAATTCTTTAACTGCTTCAATAAGTCGATTTATCACATATGAATTGGGAGTTGGTGGTAATAAAGATCAATTACGTAAAGTTTTTTCTACAACGGTTATTATTCAATTGCTTATTTCTTGTATTGTTATATTTTTATCTGAGACATTAGGTGTTTGGTTTTTAAATGTATGCATGAATATTCCATCAGAGCGACTTTTTGCTACTAATTGGGTTTTTCAGTTTTCTTTGTTGTCATTTATTACAAATCTTATGAGTATCCCATATAATGCAAGTATTGTTGCTCATGAAAAAATGGGAGCTTTTGCCTATATTAGCATTGTTCAAGCTATAGGAACATTATTTGTTGCTTTTTTGATAGATTATGCTCCATTTGATCGTTTGATATTTTACGCAATGTTAATGTTGGTGTTGTCTGTTTCGATACGTTGTCTTTATTTGTGGTATTGTAAGAAACATTTTTCAGAATGTCATTTTATTTGGTTATGGGATGTTTTTCTGATAAAAAGAATATTTAGTTTTGCTGGATGGAATTTTATTGGTGCTTCTTCTGGTATATTGCGTGATCATGGTGTAAATATTTTGTTGAATGTGTTCTGTGGACCAGTTGTAAATGCGGCTCGTGGTGTTGCTATGCAAGTAAGTGGGGCTGTTACTAGTTTTGCTAATAATTTTATGATGGCTTTAAATCCACAGATAACAAAATCTTATGCAGTAGGGAATTTAGAATGTACCATGGATTTAGTTCTACAAGGAGCTCGTTATTCTTTTTATCTATTGTTGTTATTATCTCTTCCTGTTTTAATGGAAACACATACAATACTCAAATTATGGTTGAAGATAGTACCTGATTATACAGTTTCTTTTGTCCGTTTGATTCTTTTGTATGCAATTTTTGAGTCTATATCAAATACAATGATTACATTAATGTTAGCTACGGGTAAAATTCGAAACTATCAACTATTAGTAGGAGGACTACAATTGATGAATTTTCCTATTTCTTATTTATTATTGAAAATTGGGTATGCTCCGGAAACAACAGTGCTTGTAGCTATTGGTATAGCATTTTGTTGTATGTTTTTGCGTGCTTATATGTTACGTATAATGATTGGATTTGATATTCGTCGTTTTTTGCATGTAGTAGTTCTGAATGTACTTTTAGTAAGTTGTTTGTCTTTAATAATTCCTTATTGTACTACGTTCCTCTTTGAAGAAGGTATTATTCGTTTGGTTATCAATGTGCCAATATGTATGATATCAACAACTTGTGTTATATTTTTTATAAGTTGTTCTGAGCAGGAACGTTCTTTTGCATTAAAGAAAATTTTTCAGTTAAAACAGAAATTCTTTTTATGAGAATAAATAAAACGAAAACAGATTGTTGTGGGTGTACGGCTTGTGAAAATATTTGTCCACATAAGGCTATTGTAATGCAGCCGGATAGTTTGGGATTTCTTTATCCAAAGATTGATGATTCTTTATGTGTTGATTGTGGATTGTGTGAAAAAATTTGTTCTTTTCACACAGATTATGATAAAAGTTTGAATTTGTTAAATCCTGTTGCTTATGCTGTTCGTCATAAAGATTTGCAAGAAATACAGACTTCTCAAAGTGGAGCGGCTTTTGTTGCTTTTTCTGATTGGATATTGAATAAAGGAGGTGTTGTATATGGAGTTGGTTATATAGGACATTTTCGAGTCGTTCATAAAAAAGCAACAACAAAAGTAGAAAGAAATGAATTTAAAGGAAGTAAATATGTTCAAAGTGATTTAAATTCTGTTTTTTCTCAAGTTGAAGAAGATTTAAAAAAAGGTTTAATAGTATTGTTTTCTGGTACTCCTTGCCAAACATCAGGATTAAGGTCCTATATTAAAAAATCATTGCAAGGAAACTTATTTTTGGTAGATGTGGTTTGTCATGGCGTTGCTGCTCCTTTTGTTTGGGAGGATTATTTAAACTTTTTGGAGAAAAGAGAAGGCCAGAGATTAGTAAAAACAAATTTTCGTGATAAGTCTTTTGGCTGGCGGTCTCAAGTTGAATCGTTTTTGTTTTCAAATGGAAAGAAAAAGACATATTCGTTTACATTTTATACAACTATGACCATACGTCAATCGTGTATGGAATGTCCATATACTAATCTAAAACGTCCTTCTGATATAACGGTTGCTGACTTTTGGGGAATAGAGAAAACAAAGGCTGTTTCTATGGGGATTGATAATAGAGGATGTTCTTTAGTTTTATTAAATACTGAGAAAGGCAGATGTTGGTTTGAGCAGGTAAAGAATAAGATGGAATATCAAGAAGTTTCATTAAGAGATTGTATGCAACCTCAATTATCTTATCCTACAGAACTTCATCCGAAACGTTTAGAATTTGAATATCTTTATACAAATAAAGGTTTTAGCTATGTGTTGAAATATTATGGTTTTATTGGTTGGAAACATTTTGTAAAACGTATTATGCCGAAATCAATAAAAGTAGTAATTAGAAGAATCGTAAAGTAAAATGAAAATAGGTATTTTAACATTCCACTGTGCACATAATTATGGTGCTGTTCTTCAGGCTTTTTGTTTACAAGAAAAACTAAAAAAACTTGGTCATGATGTTTATGTTATAAATTATCGTCCTTCTTATATAGTTGATACAATATATCGATTTAGTTTTAAATGTTGGATATCAAAATCTATTAAAGGTTTTTTTTATAAATGGAGTAATGAACCGTTTTTAATATTTGACAGAAAAAGTCGTTATGATAGCTTTATGCATTTTATAAATGATAATTTAAGATTATATCCTTATAATGCAGATTCTGATTATTCAGAGTTTGATGCTCTGATTTTGGGAAGTGATCAAATATGGAATCGTGATATAACTGGAGGATCTTATGATGATACCTTTTTTGGGAAAAAAGCTAAATGTAAAGTTATATCATATGCAGCGAGTAATAAAAGTTTTGAGCTAGAACAAAATGAAGTTGAATATTTTAGAGATGCTTTATCCCATTTATCTGCAATTAGTGTACGCGAACTTTCGTTAGCAAAACTTTTGCAACCATTAGTTTTAGACAATTATATTTTTACTGTTGTGGATCCGACCTTATTGGCCGGAAAAGAAGTTTTATCACGTTTTGTTTCTTGTTCGAATAAGCCACATAAAAATCCTTATGTTTTTATTTATGAATTGAGTAGTCATGATGAAACATTGAATGTCGCAAATTCAGTGGCTAAACAATTAAATGCAGATATTATTGAATTAGAAGGTTGTTGGTCTGCAAAACGGTTGAAGCAGAAAGATATGGCAACATCTCCAGAAAAGTTTGTAGAGTATATTGCTAATGCGGCTTGTATTGTTACAACCTCATTTCATGGAACTGCATTATCCATTATTTTTAATAAACCATTTTATGCAATTAAGCAAAATAACTCTTCTGATAATCGAATCTCTTCTCTTGTTAATAAATTGAGATTAGAGAAGCGATTTTTGAATAAAGGCATATTGCCTACTTTTGAATTGATTGATTATAAAGATATTAATTTAGCTTTAGAGAAAGAAGTCGTTTTGTCTGAGAATTTTTTAAAAGAATCTCTTAGCAAATAAAATAAATTGTTGTTCTATTTGAATTTATGAGAAACTTACATATAATAATGCCTATGGCAGGTGAAGGCAGTCGTTTCCTCAAAGAAGGATGGACAACACCTAAACCTTTAATCGAACTTAATGGGCAACCTTTATTTAAACATGCTATAAGTAGCGTGACAGATAAAGATATCCAGATGAAATATTCATTCATCGTCCGTCAAGAGCATATCGATAAATACCAAATAGATAAAGGTATTAGGTCGTTTTTACCTGAAGCAAATCTGTTTTCTGTCGTAAAGACAACACGTGGAGCAGTGGAGACTTGTTTGATAGCAGAAAATGCCATTGCTGATGATGATGCAGTGATTGTTATGGATTGCGATTTGGAATTTCGTAGTAAGAAATTTATGGAAATTATTAAGCAAATTCTTAATAAACCGATAGAAGAAGCAACAGGTGGAGCGTTAGTCTCTTTTGAATCCAATGAACCTCGATATAGCTATGCGGCACTTGGGGAAGACGGTTTTGTAGCTCGTACAGCAGAAAAAGAGGTTATCAGTAATCATGCTCTTTGCGGAGCTTACTTCTTTGCTTCCGGTAGACGTTTTAAGCAAATTGCCCATCTGCTCTTGGCTGAGCCTGCATTTACTAAGCCGGAATATTATGTGAGCCTTCTTTTTAATTACCTTCTAAAAGATGGTGAAAAGGTTTGGCTTGCTCCTATGGAAGAATATTATAGTTATGGAACTCCTGAAGAACTTAAGCGATATTTATGATTAGAGCAATAATAACCGATTTTGACGGAACATTAGTGGATACTTTTGATGCAAATCTAAAGGCTTACCAAAAAGCATTTGGAGAAGTTGGTGTGGTGTTGAGTGAAGAAAAGTATCGTGAATGTTTCGGTTTTCGTTTTGATCGGTTTATGGAAGTGATGGGAATTTCTGAAAAAGAAACCATAGTTCGTATAAAGAGTTTGAAGAAAGATTATTATCCACTGTTTTTTGAATCTTTGCATCCGAATGATGCACTAATTGAATTGATTCGTAGTTTTAAATGTTTTGGGGGGAAAACAGCAATTGCATCAACGGCTCGTAAAGAAAATTTAATGAATGCGCTAAAATACTTGGGGATTGTTGATTTGTTCGATCTGATTTATACAGGACAGGATGTGGAGAATGGGAAACCTTCACCTGAAATATATGATAAAACGATGGCTGAGCTTCAAGTTCAACCATCGGATACTCTTATTTTTGAAGATTCAGAAGTTGGTCTTCAGGCTGCAAAAGCCTCCGGTGCTTATTTCATTAAAATAACATTTTAGAGATAATGGAAATAGAAGTGAAGGGCCATTCCGGCTGCCAGATAGATGTTGTTTCCGAAGAAGGGCAGATTTTTGTTTATAAATCGACAGCGGATCCTTTATATTTGAATCGTCTTGCTTTACAAGCTGAAAAACAACGTAATGCCAGTTTGATAGAGTTTCAGCATATCCGTGTACCTCTTATTTATGAATTAAAAAGAACGGATAAGAAAACGATTGTAAAGATGCAATATGTTTATTCAAAGAATTTTATTGAATTTTTTGAACAAGCAGGTTTTGAGCAAATCGATTATTTGGTTGGGGCTTTGAAATATTTCATTGAGTATGAAATTAACAAATGTAAGCTTCAAGTCGTATCTCCTCAAATATTTCGTGCGAAGTTTGACGACATCCGTATGAAGTTAGAGAAGAATGCATTTTTTCAACAAGATGCCCAAGTGGTTCGTATTATTGAAGATTGTCAATCTTATTTTGGTCACCTTCAAGAGATGTTGCTCCCCATTGGTGTATGTCATGGCGATCTGACTTTCTCAAATATTCTTTTTAATGGCAATAATTATTATCTGATTGATTTTTTGGATAGTTTTATAGAAACTCCACTGCAAGATATAGTAAAGATTCGTCAGGATACGGCATATCGTTGGTCTCAATTGATGTATACTAAACGGTATGATGCAGTTCGCTTAGGTATTATCTGCGATAAGATTGACCATGAAATAGATCTATATTTTTCGAATAAATATCAGTGGTATACAGATCATTATAGAACTGTCCAACTTATGAATATATTGCGTATTCTACCTTATGCACATGAGGAAAAAGTAGTTTGTTATCTAAAAAATATTTTAAATAGTTTGTTGCATGAGTAGTAATTTGATTGTACCTGTAGCAGCTGATAAGCCGGAATACAGTAATAAGCTTCCTTATGTGTTTGCTTTAGGTGAAGATGGCATAATCGTTTGTATCAAATCTGTATTGGGACTTCCCTTGGATCGATTTGATAATATTTATTTTACTGTTCTTCGCAAACATGATGATCTTTTTTATATAGCCGATTCGTTACGGATGCAGTGTAAACGTTTGGGACTTGTCAATGTCAAGATTGTAATTCTTGATGAACCTACACGCGATCAGGTGGAAACTGTGTTTATGACGATTCAACAAGAACGGATTTCTGGTAGTATATACATAAAAGATGCCGATTGCTATTTTGAATCGAAGGAAGAGATACGAAATGGGGTTGCAATTTATCCGATTGAAGAGTTGGAAATGCTTGACCCGCGTGATAAGAGTTATGTCGCTGTAGATGATATGTATTATATTACGAATATAATAGAAAAATCAGTGATTGGTCATTATATCAGTGCTGGTGGATATGCTTTTGAAGATTGTGATATGTTTTGTAGATATTATACTAGTTTACGCCATTATGATCGTTTGTATTTGTCACATATCATCTATGCCATGTTGTTGGATAAAAAAACATTTCGCCCTTTTCTGGTAAAGAATTATGAGGATTGGGGTTCAAAAAGAATGCTTGGTTTAAGATTATAAAATATATGTTTCCATTAGTATCAATTCTTGTTCCTGCATATAATGTAGCACAATACTTGCATAAGTGTTTAGATAGTATTGTCAATCAAACCTATCAACAATTACAAGTCGTGGTTGTGGATGATGGTTCAAGTGACAATTCATTGTCTATAGTGAAGGATTATGCTGCTAAATATCCATTTGTGGAAGTCTACCATCAAGAAAATGCAGGTGTGGCAGCAGCGAGGAATAATCTACTTTCGCATGTAAAAGGTGATTATATCCTTTTTGTTGATTCTGATGATTGGTTAGAATTGGATATGATAGAGTTCTTGATAAGTAAAATCGAGAAATATAAAGTAGATGTTGTTACATGTGGCATGGTAGTGAATGACACGGCAGTAAGGAAGGAATATAAACAGGAATGTTGGAATCAAGAAGTAGCTATTCAAAAATTTTTATTCCATAAAGAATTGTCAGGCTCGTTGTGTAATAAACTCGTCAAGACGAGTTTATTACACAATATTGTATTTCATTGTGGAATTTCCTATGGGGAAGATGCTCTTTTCTGTTGGCAGTTCTTCCAAAATATAAACTCATTACTTTATACTGATCGGCAATTGTATCATTATCGGATGAATCAGACGAGTATTAGTCATCAAAGTTGGAGTCCTCAAAAAAAAGGAACAGATCATGGAGTATGGGAAGCTATTAGTTCAGATACAGAAAAATGGTGGCCTCAATATTTGACTATAGCAAAAGCTCGTTTTGCAATTCAAGATATGTGGGCATTGTATTATGCTTCTCTTTCTGATTATAAATATGATAAACATATACAACTTCGTCAGAAAAATATTCGGGAAAATTTGAAGAATATAAGGAGATCTCATTTGTTGGGGATGAAAAAATATATTTTCACTTGGATTATTAGTCGATGGTACCAAATAGGGGGGAGAATTATTCGGATAAATAATATTTTCAAATAGTTATATATGTTAAATATATTAAAGATAGGGGGGAATGAAGCCTTTTATATCTTAAAAGCATTTTGTGCATGTTGGGTGGTTTTTCTTCATTTACCTGGAATTTCAAAGGAGTCATTATTGTTTTTACCATTTTTGCGTATTGCAGTACCTTGTTTTTTCATGATTTCAGGATATTATTTAGTATCAAATAATGATTTAGATAGAGATAAAGTAATTATACAATTAAAAAAAGTAGTTCATTTAGTTTTATTTTATAATGGATTATTTTTACTATGGAAAATGTTTAGTAATTATCTTTTATTACTACCTATAGTCGATGAGAAGTGGGGCTTGATGGAGTTTTGGTTGGAATGGTTACTCAAGGGAGATAATATATGTTATCCTTTTTGGTATCTGACTGCCTATTTTCAGGTATTAATTATTTTGTGGATAGTTTCTAAATTAAAGATATTAAGGTATATATACATACTTATCCCTATTTTGTTCGTACTAAGTGTATTGTTGAATAGATATTCTTTTATATTGACAGATCAAGTATTGGATACTGAAATAAGTAGGAGTGTCTTATTTTGTGCTTTCCCTTCTGTATTGATGGGAATATACATTAAGATTCAAGTAAAGATTAATATATTGAGAAACGTAAGTTGTGTTTTTTTATTAATATCAGCTTTTGCTTATATTGAATTGTTATTACTTAGTCATTACGATGTTAATGGTTCTGGAGCTGATTATAATATGATGACATATCCGTTGGCAATTGCCTCAATATTATTATGCATAAAATATCCTATCCCGAATATCAGTAAGTATTTGAAAAATCCGCTGATTATTGTAGGTAAAAAGTTTGCAACAAATATCTATTTATTTCATATTTTGGTTTTTTCAATTTTAGAAGTTGCTTTTCTGTTGGGGATAAACACTCTTGCATTTCAGAATGCTGAATCTGTAGTATTAATAATAATATTGGTTTTTATAGGATATTTCTTATTACAGGATCTATTTCGAAATATAGTAGTTAGGTTCACAAAATATAATGAATAAAAATAAAAAGATAAAAGTATGTATATTACAAAATGGATTGGCTCGTGGAGGAACTGATACTTTTGTGATTAATTTATGTAGGGCTATTGATAAAGACAAATTTGATATTACGGTTGTAAATTCCTGTTTAGTACCTGAGAAGAATGTACGAGAATCGGATTTGTTAGAGACAGGAGTGCAGTTAATTTACACAAGTGATGTGGGTTTAGGTTTAAAGGATAAGATACAACATTTGAAAATGTTGTATCACATTCTAAAAAGAGGAGAGTTTGATGTTTTTCAGACAAATGTAGACCTTTTTAATGGTCCAAATCTGTTTATTGCATGGTTAGCTGGGGTTCCAATTAGGTGTTGTCATTCTCATAATAGTATGCAGGAACGCGAACTTATTGAGGGAAATACCTTGGCAGTTTGTTTATATCAAAATTTTATGCGTTTTCTGTGTTGGCATTTTGCAAATCGTTATTCGGGTTGTTCTGAAAAGGCTATGGATTTTTTATTCGAAGGACATGACTGGCATCAGGACCAATATCCTATTGTTGTCAATAATGGAATCGATATAGAGAGGTTTCGAAATTTCAAAGAACAGGATAAAATACTAAAGAAAAAAGAACTGGGTTTAACAGCAAAATATAATTTGCTCACTGTTGGGCATTTTTCTGCTCAAAAAAATTCCGTTTTTATTGCCGATACAATTGGTCGTTTTTTAAGACAGCGTGTTGACTGTAATTTTGTGTGGGTTGGAATTGGTCCCAAAGAAGATGAGTGTAAACGAATATTGGCAGATTATGATGTCTTAGATCAAATACATTTTTTGGGGAGGCGAGCAGATGTAAATGAAATCATGCAGTGTTGTGATTTATTTTTTATGCCTAGTGCTTTTGAAGGATTGGGGATTGTTATCATTGAAGCTCAGGCTGCTGGTCTACCTTGTATTGTTTCTGATGTCGTGCCTATAGAAGCCAACTGCGGAGCTTGTCAATATGTTTCTTTAAATGAAAAGAAAGAGACTTGGATCGATTCTATTAATAAAATTTTGGATGGTGAAAAAATATTGAAAGTTGACGAATCAAAAATGCAAAAGTTCTCGATTAAGTGTATGACAGAACAGATGCAACAAATATTTCAAAAAAAATAAGAAGAAACATGAGAATCGTATTTGTAAATCTTCATACAGATTGGATGTTGGTAAAACCTTCATCTGTGTTTATCTTTAAATTTTCAGCAGCAGTAAAACATAAGTATTTATTGGATTATCTGTTGAATCATCCGGAATACGAAGTTTGTAGTTATATTAACGATCGAGGTTTTTCAATCTTGACAAAAGGAAATGAAACCTTTTTGAAGTTTTTGAATCTCTTCAAGTATTTAGAGCATAAAATTATTTTGAAGAAAAACGGAATAGATCCTAAGAAGATAACAGTTATCAAACGATTGGAAGATATCCGTCCAGATGATATAGTTATTCTTTATAATATAATGACTGATAATTATCGAGGCATGTCCAATGTAAAAGCTTTTAAAGCATTAAGTATGTTACATTTTCACGGACGTTCGACAGAAGAGGCTTTGATTAAAGAGGCTAATATCAACTGCTTCTTTAACGAGGTCAATTTGCAGGAAAGCTCGGAGTTGTTTCGGAAATATTATCATATAGATAAACCTTGGATTGTTCATCCATTTGTATATCAAGAACGTTTCAAGCCGATAAAGCCTTTTGCTGAACGTAAAAATAGGGTATTTTCCACTGGTACAATAACCTATAAAGAACATGAAGAATTCCTTTCTGTATATAAAGACCCTTGTGATCAGCCGGCACGTAAATTCGTGAAAGACAATCCTGATTTTTTTAGAGATACCGTGGACTGTTATAGCAGTGATTATTTGGAAGGTAGCGATGTGAAACCTTATTTACCAACAGATAATAAGATAGTCCGTTTATATAAAAAAATTCATAACCGGTTTAATACTGGACATCAAAAAGCCTATTTCTCATTTGATATGGTAGAGAAGTTTAATGAGTATAAAATGTGCTTGGTTGGAGAAGAGATCTTGGGAGTACCGGGTATTGGCTATGTTGAAGGTATGGCTTGTGGTTGTGCTTATATAGGATTGGATTCACCTATGTATCGAAATTTAGGATTAATTCCTGGAGTACATTATATCAGTTATGATGGTACAAAAGAGGGATTGAGACAAGTAGTTGAATATTATCAGCAAGAAGAACACCAAAAAGAGTTGGAACAAATTGCTAAGACTGGGTGTGAATATGTAAGAACTAATTTTAATGCAAATGCTGTTGCGGAAAAATTAATAGATAATTTGAAGAAAAAAATCGTAAATAGAAGATGATACCCGGATCAGCTTATTTACCTATTTATCTTATATTAGTGATCTTTAGTTCTATAGTTGTTATTCAAAAGTATAGATCTTATCATGGTTTGTTGCTAATTGATAAAAAAGGTTATGCTTTGTTTTTAGCTATTGTTTTTTCTTTGTTTATCGGAGGACGTCCTGTTGATGCTGTATTTGCTGATACTGTTGGTTATGCTACTTATTTCAAATATATAACACCAAGTACATTTTTCTTTTTAGAAAATCCTGAAAACATTGTATTTGATAATATAATACATTTTTTTGCGACATCAGGATTAGGATATGAATTGTTTTTTATATTTATTGCTGTAATCTATTTTATTGGGACCTATATTGCTTGTAGAAAATTTTTTCACAACAATACTCTTGCAGCTTATTTGGTTTTTTTAATAGCATTTTCTACTTTTTCTTACGCAGTGAATGGAATTAAAGCAGGAGCTGCTTCTGCTATATTTTTATGTGCTATTGCTTATAAAAAAGATCATCCCAAAATATCTATTCTTTTGGCTGTTTTATCATGGACTTTTCATCATTCTATGTTTGTGTGTTTAGCAGCATATTTTGTTATTTGTTTTTATAGTAGACCAAAGTGGTATTTCTTATTTTGGGTAGTTTGCTTATTATTATCTTTAGCACATGTCTCTTATTTTCAAAATATATTTGTCAATATATCTGATGAAAAAGGTGCTTCTTATTTAGATTCCAATAATTTAGCAGGATGGGGTGGAGAAATCGGATTTAGATATGATTTTGTATTGTATAGTATGATGCCTATTTTGATAGGTTGGTATGCCATATACAAAAAGGGAATTATATCTAGGCAATATAATGAAATATTGTGTTTTTATCTTCTGGTTAATGGATTATGGCTTTTGTGTATGTATGCAGGTTTTACGAATCGAATAGCGTATCTATCATGGCTTATATATCCAATCGTATTGATTTATCCATATTTGGATGATGAGTGTGCATGGGGAAGTAAAAGATATTCTCAATTTTCTATTGTTATGTTATTGCATATGATGTTTACAGTAATTACCTTTTTTACAGGCCAATATCATTAATTATATATATGTATCGTATCACAGTTCTTATGGGAATCTATAATTGTGCAGCAACGTTATCTGAAGCTTTAGATTCTCTTATTAATCAGACTTATAAAAGTTTTAAAATTATTCTATGTGATGATGGTTCATCAGATAATACATATCAAATTGCTAAAAGATATGCAGATAAGTATGATAATATAATACTTATTAAGAATGAAAGAAATATGAAGTTGGCGGCAACTCTTAATCATTGCTTGAAATATGCAGATACGGAATATATTGCTCGTATGGATGGTGACGATATTTCACTTCCTACTCGTTTTGAAAAAGAAATTAATTTTTTAGATGCACATCCTGAATATGCTTTGGTTAGTTGTCCGATGATTCATTTTGATGAAAAAGGAGAATGGAAAAGAGGAAAAGCAATAGAAAAACCGACAAAAGAATCATTCCGGATTGCTTCTCCTTTTTGTCATGCTCCTGTAATGATACGTACTTCAGTTTTAAAAGCAGTTGATGGATATACTGTAGCTTTGAAAACTGAACGGATGGAAGATTATTATCTATGGTATAAAATATATAAAGCTGGTTATATTGGATATAATCTTCAAGAACATTATTATAAAATGAGAGATGATAAGAACGCAATAGCCCGGCGACATATTGCGGATCGATTGCGTGGTTTTAGTACAGATTTAGAAATAACAAAAGGTTTGGGGCTTTCATTTTATTGGTTTTATCCAATGTTGCATTTATGTAAAATATTAATTCCTCAATTTATGGTACCGTTTCTTAGAAAGTTAAAAGAAAAAATACAATTATGACAAAGGTCTCTGTTGTAATTCCTATATATATGGTAGAAAAATATATCGAGAGATGTGCTCGTTGTCTTTTTGAACAAACACTTGATGATATTGAGTATCTGTTTATTAATGATTGTACTCCAGATAGTAGTATGAATATATTGGCGAGGGTAATAGAGGATTATCCAAAACGAAAATTTCAAACTCGAATTTTGGAAATGCCGACGAACGGCGGTCTGGCCGCCGTTCGTCGGCATGGTATAAAATTGGCAACGGGTGATTTTGTTATACAATGTGATAGTGATGATTGGGTTGATGTTGATTTGTACGAGAAGATGTATACAAAGGCTATTCAGGCCAAGGCGGATATTGTGGTATGTGATTTAAAAGATGTTTATCAAACTCATTCTGTTATACATTATAATCCGGAATTTTGTTTTAATGCAAAAGAGACAATAAAAAGACTTTATAAAAACTATTTTCATTTAAGTACAGCAAATAAATTAGTCCGTAGATCAATTCTTGTTGATAATAAATTATTGCCTTATGAGAGAATAAACATGTGGGAAGATAATGGCTTGATGTATCGTGTTTTTTATTATGCGAATGGATTGGCTCAAGTGAGAGATTCTTATTATAATTATAATCGATGTAACGAAGGCTCTATTACGACAGGATATGGAAGTAAGGCTGTAGAGCAGATGATTGAGTGTGCATCGTTGCTTACTGAATTTTTTGAATCAAAGTCGGATGCTGCTGAATTTGTAAATTGCGTGCAGTTTATACAATATTTGGCTAAAATAAATCTTATAACTTCTGAGTTTTCGGGAATACGGGAGTTTAATTCTTTATTTCCTAAAGTTAAACACCCTCCAAAAGACTTTGATAAAAATGCGTTTTCTAATAAAGGTAGAATGCGACTTTTTTTTGTTGAACATCATTTGTCGTGGCTTTTTATATTATTGTTTAAACTCTTAAAAACTATCAAATAATAAATTATTATGGCTAAATTGGAACGTCAATCTAATTTAGAATTGCTTAGAATTTTATCGATGTTTGGTGTACTTACTTCGCATTCTTTAACAGCTATGTATGATCTACATACTGCAAATTTTTCTTTGCCAAATGAAATTCGTGTCTATATTATGAATGCGAGTGTATTAGCTGTGAATTGCTTTGTTTTAATAAGTGGATATTTCCAGATCAAACAGAGTTGGAGAGGATTTGTGAAATTGTTATCACCTTGTTTCTTTTATGTTTTATTTTTTTCGTTGATTGCATTTTTTATGGGGAAAATGAATATTAAAGAAATGGTAATAAGATCGATTTTTCCATTAACAGAAACAAATATGTGGTTTTTAATTACATATTTTGGACTTTTTTTATTGTCTCCATTATTGAATACAGCATTTAATGCTCAAGATAAAATTCAACGTATTATTACTTTAATCTGTCTACTTTTTATTGATGTATATTTAGGTTATATGCACCAAAGTAAAGAAATAACGATTGATGGATATCATCTTATTCATTTTGTTGTAATTTATTATCTGGGTTCTTTTGTTAAGTCTATCAATTTGAAAATCAGTAATTTAAGATTGTTGTGGGGGGGTATTTCTTCTTGGTTTTATTGATGACAATGTTTCACATGATAAAAATGGTATTTTCTCCAATAGCTATTGTTTATTCGATGCGATATAACTCTCCTTCAGTCATATTTGTTTCTTTATTTCTGTTTATTCTTTTTACCCAATTGAATATAAAATCAAAAAAAATTAACTGGATTGCAAGTTCTGTATTAGCAGTTTATATTATATCGGAACAACTTGTTATAAATAGATTTTATTATGGAGGACTGTGTTATATACAGCAAAATTATAGTGAATGGACAGTTATTGTTGTGATACCTTGTATAATGGTTTTATTTTATTTATCGTGTATTTTTATTGATAAAATGAGGATACAACTATTCTCTTCCGTAGAAATAACGATTACAAATAGGTTAGAAAGACTCAAAGGTATTTTGTTTTCCTTAATAGGTCGTAACTTAAGATAATTTATGTGTTTCTATATTATGTATTTATGAACATCCTACACGTCGTAAACATCTACTTTGTTCTTCCATATTTTATAGGTGATCAATTCAAATACTTCAAAAGTAAAGGCTATAATATGAATGTTGTGTGTAGTCCGAGCGAGTATTTGGCTGATTATGCTAAGAAACAAGGTTTTGATTATATAGAGAGTCCGGTTAATCGTAGTATTTCGTTGAAAGAGGATTTTATTACGATTCGGAATATTTGTAAATTCATTAGGAAGAAAGATATTGATATAGTAGTGGGACATACTCCGAAAGGAGGACTTTTGGCTATGGTGGCTGCTTGGCTGATGCGAGTTCCTAACCGTATCTATTTTCGTCATGGGTTGGTTTATGAGACGAGTCGTGGTCTTAAACGTTTTATTTTAATGAGCGTGGACAGGCTGGCATCATTTTGTGCTACTGAGATCGTATGTGTAAGTCCTTCGGTTCTTAAGCGTAGTATTGAGGATCGATTGGCGCCTGCCAATAAACAAATAGTATTGGGACATGGTACTTGTGGAGGAATTGATACGGAGTCCAAATTTAATCCGGCCCTTGTGGATCGGCAGAAAGTGGCTGACCTTCGTAAGAGGTGGGGGATTAAAGAAAGTGATTTTGTGATTGGATATTCCGGTCGTCTTGTACGGGATAAAGGTATTATTTCTTTGGTACGGGCTTTCGACATGCTGGAAGATGCAGACGATTGCAAGCTTTTGTTGGTAGGTATGTTTGAGGTCCGGGATGCTTTGCCGGAGGATGTAAAGGAAAGGATTGAGAATGATCCGCGTATCATTTATACCGGATTTGTCAATGGAGGAATGGAATATTATTATTCCTTGATGAATCTGTATGTATTACCCAGCTATCGTGAAGGATTTCCTACTGGTGTCTTGGAATCTCAGGCAATGGAATTACCCGTGCTTACCACCCGTGTAACGGGTTGCTGTGATGCCATTTGTGATGGCAGGAGTGGTCTTTTTATTACCCATGATCCGGAAGATATAGTTGAAAAGATAGATGAGATCCGGTTGAAACATCGTATAGATGGTAGGTTCGGACGTGAATGGGTAAAAGAGTATTTTGATTGTCGAAAGGTTTGGTGTGAAATAGAAAAATTATATAAATGAAAATTTTAATAACCGGTATCCATGGTTTTGTGGGATCTAATTTGGTAAATGCATTAAAAGGAAAACATATTCTTTACGGATTAGATATTGTTGCTCCTGAAAAGGATGGAGTGGTAAAAACTTATAGTTGGGATGATCTTGGAAAAAGGAATATTCCGGAGGTGGATGCCATTATTCATCTGGCGGGGAAGGCGCATGATACGAAGAATCAATCTAAGGCGCAGGTTTATTTTGATATCAATACAGGGCTGACACAAAAGATTTATGACTATTTCTTGGGTTCTTTTGCGAAGAAGTTTGTTTTCTTCAGTTCGGTGAAAGCGGCTGCCGATCAGGTGAAGGGGGATATCCTGACCGAAGAGGTTGTGCCTTCGCCCAAAGGACCTTATGGCGAGAGCAAGATCAAGGCCGAGGAATATATTCAGGAAAAATGGCCGGCTGACAAATCAGTCTATATATTGCGTCCCTGCATGATTCACGGGCCGGGAAACAAAGGAAATCTGAATTTGCTCTATAATGTGGTGAAGAAAGGAATCCCATGGCCGTTGGGGGCTTTTGAGAATAAACGGACGTTTACTTCTATCGATAATTTGTGCTATGTTGTGGAAGGTCTGTTGACCAAAGAGGTGGCTTCGGGAGTCTATCATATGGCTGACGATGAAGCCTTGTCGACCAACGAACTGATCGCTGTGATTTGTGAGGCTATGGGACGGAGGGCGCATATCTGGCATTTGAACAAGAAGATGATGGAGATGGTGGCGAGTGCCGGAGGTTGTCTGCATCTGCCCTTGAACAAGGAGCGTCTGGCCAAGTTGACTGAAAATTATGTCGTTTCCAACCGGAAGATAAAGTCGGCTTTGGGAGTAGATAAGATGCCGGTCAGGGCTAAGGAAGGTTTGATCAAGACGATTAAAAGTTTTTGATATATGTTGTATCTGTTGATTTTTGTGGTTCTGCTTATGGCAGAGCTGATTTATTTCCGTATTGCCGATAAATGCAATATCATTGATAAGCCGAACCAGCGCAGTTCTCATTCAAAGGTGGTGTTGCGTGGGGGAGGAGTCATCTTTTTGGTCGGTACATGGGTGTGGAGTTGTCTCTATGGTTTCCAGTATCCGTGGATGTTGGCAGCGGTGACTTTAGCTGCTGGAATATCGTTTGTGGATGATATTCACAGTTTGCCGGACAGTTTGCGCCTTGTGGCACAATTTGTGGCGATGGGATTGATGTTCTATCAGTTGGATATCCTGCATTTGGATATGTGGTGGATCGTGCTTCTTGCATTGATCGTATGCGTGGGAGCGACGAACATCATCAATTTTATGGATGGGGTGAATGGAATCACGGGGGGATATTCGTTGGCGGTGCTTGTTCCGCTGCTGTTGATGAACCGGAAGATCCAGTTTATGGAGAGTTCGTTTTTGATTGTCGCGATCTTGTCCGTAGTGGTGTTTTGCCTGTTCAATTTCCGTCCGAAAAACCGGGCGAAATGTTTTGCCGGGGATGTCGGAAGTATCGGAATTGCTTTTATCTTATTGTTTTCTATCGGGAAATTGGTGATACAGACCGGAGATATAACATGGCTGTCTTTTCTTGTTGTGTACGGGGTGGACGGTTGTCTTACGATCTGCCATCGGATTATGCTTCATGAAAACTTGGGAGAGGCACACCGTAAACATGCATACCAGTTGATGGCGAATGAATTGAACATGTCTCATCCGGTGGTCAGCCTTGTTTATATGGTCTTGCAGTTAGCCGTTTCTTTGGTCATGGTGTATGCGTTACCGGATCGGGTGCTTGTTCATTGGGTTTATTTGGGAATAGTGATCGCTTTGTTGGCTGTGGTTTATCTCTTGTTCATGAGGAAATATTATCATCTTCATGAGAGATATCTAGAGTCATTGAAGAAGTAAGGTGGTTGTTGAATAATCAAAGAAAGGATGGATATACAAACAATAGATAAGAATCTGCTTTCCGATCTTCATCAGAAAGCAGTTGCGAATGAGCGGAAGCGGATGAATTTTGATTTGCGTACTTCTGCTTTGGATCAGAGTCAGCGTATGCTGAATGCGTTGGAGCCTGGGACACAAGTACCTGTTCACCGGCATATGGAGACGGCGGAGACGACGATCTGTATAGAGGGATATTTGGAGGTTGTTCTATATGCCGAGGTTTCCGGTCAGGATGAAACGGGCGGGGAAAGGAAGTTCGTGGAGGTTTCCCGTGTTACGCTTTGTCCGCGCGAAGGCAAATATGGGGTACAGATCCCGTTAGGTGTGTGGCATAGCGTGGATGTGAAAGAACCAAGCACCATCTTTGAGGCCAAAGATGGTGCTTATGTGAGCGCAAGCAGATAGATTTTACCGAGGAGCTTTTATCCCGCCAGCACCTTATAAAGACTCCCGATCCCTCCTGCCAGCATCAGGGTGTAGCCGGAGAGGCCGAGCCAGTCGGCTTCGGGGGGCGGGGAGAGAGGAGGGAGAGAATCGCTCCGAGAGCGGCGAGGGTTACTTCCGTTTCCCCTCTCCACAGGGAGAGGAGGGATAGGAGGCTCAGGCAGAGGACAAGGACAAAGGTCGTCACCGGCAACCGGGCGTTTGCGCCGGGGAAAGATGATCCGGGCGAGGGTGGTGAGGAAGCTGAGGATGGTTTCAAGGACGTTCATGATTTATGAATTATGATTTATGGGGTGGGGAATGAGTTTACTGATTTTTCTGCAAACCTTGACCAACAACGCTTGATAGGCGGCACGGTTGTCGCCGTTGACTTCGCTGATGTATTTGCTGTAGGCGATCTTGCGGGCGAAGGCTTTCGGGTCGTCGCTGACGTCGGCGGCGAACGGGTAGACCGAACGGATCAGGCGGGCGTAGTCCATGAACGAGTCTCCGGGACTGTCGTAGGTACGGAAACGGAGGGAATGGGCGCCTAACTCGATGCTTGCGCCTTTCCACCAGACGTTGGAGCGGCCGTAGGCGGTGAGACCGAAATAGTTGTGATGCTCGCTGGCGAGATCACTTTGTCCCCAGCCCGACTCGATAGCCGCTTGTGCCAGGATAACCACCGGATTGATCCGGAATGCTTCCCCCGCCTTTCGGGCGAGGGGAAGGAGGGAGGAAAAAAATTCGCTTTGCTTCATTTTTTTTAGTTGAAAGGTGATTTTTTAGTTGAAAGGTGAAAGTTGAAAGTTGAAAGTTGAAAAATAGCAACGTGGAGTTACTTCCACCTTTCAACTTTCACTTGATTTACAGTTCTCCCGGGCGATCATCCGTGCCACCGCCACCGCCGGCCGATTCGCTGGAGGCGTCCTTTTTCGGGACGTAGCGTTCGAAGGAGACGTTGTTGACGAGGTTGATCAGCATCGTGCCGGGGTAAAAGACGATGTGGGCACGGTTGAACAGGGCGGTGGTGAAACCGTCGACGGTGGCCGAACCTTTGCTGCCGGCAACCATACGGAAGCTGCCGAATTCGCCCAAGTGAACCGATTCGCCGTCGGAAAGGGCTTCGTTCATGACTTTGATCAGGCCGTCGAGCACCAAGATGATCTCACCGCGGCTGGCGGTACAGATGTTTTCGATACGGGTACAGATCTTGTTCAGCGTCAGTTTTTTCGTGATGCTGGTCTGTGCATGATAAAGAGTTGCGCCTGAGGCTGCGTCTTTGCTCATGTCTTTGCGTTTGACGAGAGTGTAAATTAATGGCATAGGGATTGAAAAATTAAAAGTTAAAAATTAAAAGATTGAAAATTAGGGAGATGTCCCTTTTGACTATACAAAGATACGGCAGGGAAAAAACGCAAAGTCGATTAGAGTCGATTAGAGTCGAATAGAGTCGATTAATCTTTCGTATATTTGCATCCGATTGTTCAGTTTCAAAACACCGGTGTTTTGAAAACGAAACATAGGTGTTTTAAAATCAAAACATATATGTTTTGAAAGGAAGGGAAAAAAGGAAGAATGTCATATAATACTACGGTCTGAAAAACATTAGAATTAATGAAAGATCAAAAAAACAAAAGGGAAAATTTCATGAAGGATTTCCTAAGATGTGATAAAAAAAAGTGAGGGCGATAACGGGTAAATATCTGTCTTTTCCGCTTCTGCAGGATTATATCGCCAACTTGAAGGCGGACCGGGAGGTGGAGTTGTTTGCACTCGCTTTCCTGTTCAAAGGGTTGAGGGGTGAGAAAAACGAATCGTGGAATCGTTTGGCGGATCGTTTTTTCAAAGTTTACAGTGACGAGTTGTACCGCTATTGCGGCTACGAGACGGAAACTCCGGGGTTTGCCCGGGTATGGGTGGCCCGTCCCGACTTGTTCATGGTCTATATGGGGGCGATGATGAGGGCCGGCATTATCGAGGACTGCTCGTTCGCCCGGATGGCCGGTCATGTGGACCGCATCTTCGACACGGGAAATACGGAAAACACCGTTTTGAACAAGTTGAAGGAGCAACTTCCGGAGGCCGATTCGATCGTGGACGGAATGAAAGCGGAATTTAAGAATTTCAAATCACGTAATAAAAAATAAACCGATCGGCGGTATTATATGGCTTCTTTTTAAAGGGTGAAAGGAATTGAAATTCTGCATAAAATAGTTTTTTTTAATAATGGATTTGACTCTACCTTTGTGATGGCTGAAAGTTGAAGATCGCTCTTCTGAAAAAAATGCGAAAATCGCTTTTTATAATTAGTTATAAGAAGTATGTTTTAGTTATTATATATTAGGGAACGGACAGGGCAAATGGACACCTGCTGTCTATTTGCTGTCGTAAATATTTGTTTATTAATCCGTTCGGACCGATTTGCAAAACGACAAGCCATAACAAATTTATTCATTATTAAATCCATCTATTATGGATCAGAATTTAAACAACGAAAGGATTGTGGGATTCCTGGGACAGTCATATGTCCTCATTCCGCGAAAAGTGTTGGAGATGTTATTTCGTGGCGAAGGCCGGGAAAGATCGGTCGGCATGGTGTACTTGGCTTTGTTCTCGGAAGTGTTTTTCAAGGACGGGAAGGTTTTTTTGAACAAGCGTTATTATGTCTGTAAGCGCGGCGAGTTTGTCGGACAATGTGAAGAACTGGCGAAAAGATGCGGGATGTGTACGAAAACTCTGAACCGAAGTCTTGTTTGGTTGCAAGAAAAGGATTTGATCGGACTGAAGCGACTTAACGGCGGGATTCGTGTTTGTGTCTGCGGATACGATTCGATCATGGGGATCCGTCGTAAGGAAGCAGGGAAGGATGCGCCGGAGCAATCCGCTTTCCTCGCCCTGGAAGAGGCCGAACGCCGTATGGGCGGACGAAGCATGCAGTTCGATTGTTGTACCGCAGACGGGGAAGGAGGCTTGCAATGATGAACGGTGAAGAAACGGACGGAGGAATCTCTTTGGGCGATATGGAAAAGGCGTTGGTCTGCCTGTTGATGACCTCGATGGAAGCGCCGGTGCAGGCGGAGTCTGCAGGGCTGACTCAGGAAATGTTTGCGGATGCTTCGTTGGGATTCGTCTATGAAGTGATCATGAAAATTTATGCAACGGGGGTACGGCCGGACATGGTGCTGGTGGAACGCGGAATGCGCGAAGCGGACGAGGAACTGGCTGCCAAGCTGGGCGGTTTGTCGTTCCTGTTGCCCTACATGCTGAATGTGCGCCACGACGGGAACGTGGCGGCCTATGTGGAAGGAATCAAGAAACAATATAAGCTGAGATGCCTCGTCACGTTGTTCGGGACGATGGCGTTCAAGGCTGGCAAGGTATCGTCCGTCCCGGAGGAACTGGTCGACGAGGCGGAGCGCCTTCTGATGCAGTTCCGCCAGAAGACGGCCGAGGGCGCTCCGGTGCGTACGATCGGCGAACTGGCTGCCGAGGCGGTGTCCTGGCATTATCGTCGCTTTGGCGGTGAGCTGGAGGCCGAACAGGTGAAGAGCGGGCTTGCCGAGTTCGACTATGTGACCGGAGGGTTCCACAATACGGAGCTGACGATCGTCGCCGGACGGCCGAGCGACGGGAAGACGGCGGTGACGTTGCAGATGGCCCTGAACGCGGCGCGTGCCGGGAAATCGGTCTGCTTCTTCAGCCTGGAGATGTCGAGCCTGCAAATGTTGAACCGTGTGCTGGCAGGGATGACGGACGTGAACCCGGATCACCTGCGCATCAACAAGCCGACCGGACGCGAGTTGGGACAGTTGGAAGAGGCTGCCCTCCGGTTGAAGGACTTGCCTTTCTATCTCGACTATACGGTAGGGGCTACCGTCGAGCAGATACGGGCGAAAGTGCTGCTGCAATGCCGCCTGGGGAAATGCGACCTGGTGGTCGTGGACTACCTGCACCTTCTCGGCGGCGACCGCCGGAAGGGGGAGACACAGGAACAGATGGTGGGACGGAATGTAAGGGCGTTGAAGCAACTGGCGTTGGACAGCAATTGTCCGGTGCTGACGGTTTCGCAGATGAATCGTGCCTGCGAGGCGCGTGCCGACAAAGCGTATCTGCCGGTGATGAGCGACCTGCGCGATTCGGGGACGATCGAGCAGGTGGCGGATTGCGTGGCGTTCATCTACCGTCCCGAACGCTATGGCTTCACCCGCGACGAAAAGACGGGGCATAGCCTGGTGGGGGTCGGCAAGATCTATATCGCGAAGAACCGTAACGGTTCGACGGGGATCGCCCGTTTCCGGTACAACCCTTCGTTCACCCGTATCACGGACTATATACAGCCCGGTACGCAAACCTCTTTAGGGTTATGACGAAGCAAGAGATACAAGAACTGAAAGCCTCCCTGTCGATCAGGGAGGTGATCGGGCGTTATACGAAACTGAACCGTGTCGGTCGCCGATGGATGGGGCTTTGCCCGTTCCACGGGGATCGGCATCCTTCCCTTTCCGTCGATGAGGAGAAGGGGAGCTTTGTTTGCTATGCTTGCGGAGAGAGGGGAGATGTGTTCGCCTTTGTCAGCAAGATCGAGAACGTCGGCTTTGTCGAGGCGGCGAACAAATTGTCGATTGACAGTGGACAGTTGGCTATTGAAGGGAAAGACAATAAGGAGGCGAGGTTGTTGCCGGAACGGTTGGTAATCAAGGAGAAAAAAGAAAATAGCGACGCGGAGCAATTGCCCGTTGTCAATTCTCAATTGTCAATTGAAAACGAAGCTTTCCTGGCTTTGTTGCTGCCCGCGGGTAGCGGATGTTCGGAACTGACGCCTACCTGGTTGGATTTCGGGGTGGGGCAGTCGCCCTGCCTGGTTCCCGAACGCTGGAAGGCGATGCGGAACCGGCTGGTGTTCCCTGTGCGCGACGAGGAGGGCCGGTTGGCCGGGTTTGCCGCGCGGAGGTTGTCGGACGAAGATCGGGATAAACCGAAATATGTCAATTCGGAAACGGGCGGGCTGTATCGGAAGAGCGAGCTGTTGTACGGGTTGTATGAGGCACGGGAGGCGATCCGCCGGGAGGGGAGCGTCTTTCTGGTGGAAGGATATAAGGATGTGCTGGCGATGCATGCGGCGGGGTTCAGGCATACGGTGGCGTTGTGCGGGACGGCGCTTTGTACGGGGCACATTGCTTTGTTGAAACGATATACGACATCTGTCCGCGTGATGCTGGATGCCGACAAGGCGGGGCGCAAGGCGGCGGATGCGGTTGTCCCAACGCTTGCAGGCGAAGGAATGGATGCGGTGAGGATCGGGCTGCCGGAAGGGGACGATCCGGACTCGCTCTTTCGTCGGCTGGGGAGAGAGGCGTTTGCCGCTTACGTCCGTGAGGCGGTGCGGCAGACCCGGCCTTCGGAAGAACAGGTGTTGCTCGGACGCATCCGGAAAGGCATCGGGCTTTTGTCCGGTGTGGCGGAAGCGGAGAAACGGGAACGCTTGTTACGGGTGCTGGAGGATTGCCTGACGCAGTTGAAGGGCTTGTCCGTCGGTGCTTGCCGTCCGGCGACAATGGACTGGAGGTGGGTATGACCGGGACGTCGGATGATGAAGAAGGAAAATGGAAAAACCGTTCCACCACGCTCCGGAGGCTGGGACGGCAATATAGCCCAGATGTCACGCCCGAAGTGGCTTCTAGGCGCTTGAAACAGTGGATCGTCGGCAATCCCGTCCTGCTCGGACTCTTGCACGAGAACGGCTGGACGGCTTCGCGGCGGGTGCTGACGCCAAAGCAGGTGGAACAGATTGTGCGGGTCCTTGGGGAACCTTGAAAACAGAATATGAAACATAAAATAATAAAGAAAATCCTATTGACAATCGGCATTTCATTGTCGATTGTCAATTCTCATTTGTCAATCGCCCAACGCTCGTTGGGTGTTTCCGGTCTGCTGAACATCCCTTCGGCCGATATGCAGGAGGACGGTACGTTCATGGCAGGAGGCAATTATCTGCCTCAGGAGATGCTGCCTCAGGAGTGGGGATATAATTCGGGAAACTATTTCGTGAACCTGACGTTCCTGCCGTTTATGGAGGTGGCCTACCGGTGCACGTTGCTGAAGGTCGAGAGTACCGGCAAATGGAACCAGGACCGTTCGGTCTCCCTGCGTCTGCGTCCGTTGAAGGAGGGGAAATGGTGGCCGTCGGTCGTGATCGGTTCGAATGACTTGCTGACGACCGGCGAATTGAATCCTTTCCTGGATTCGGGCGGAAATCGTTATTTCTCTTCCGTCTATGCGGTCGGGACGAAGCATTTCGGTTTCTACGGCCATGATATCGGCGTGACGGTGGGAGGGCATGTGCCGTTTCGCAGCAGGAGCGAGAACAAGGGGGTGTTCGGCGGGGTGAGCTACCGTCCGGCGTTCCTGAAGCCGCTTGAGGTGATGGCGGAATATGACTCGAAGGCGGTGAACATGGGAGTGTCGGCACGGCTGTTCGACCATTTTTCCTTGTATGCCTATTGCTACGATTTCAAGACGGTGGCGGGTGGAATCCGGTATGAGCTGACGCCCCGTCAGCGTGTGTTCAACCCCGACGAGGTCCGTATGCCCTGGGACGGACGGGTGGAGCTGGTGCTGTATCCGCAGATCTCGCTGAGCAATTCGTGGCTGGACAAGATATACGGGGCGGTGATCAATATCGCTCCGGCGGTGGAGGCGCGGCTTTGGAAAGGGGCGGCTTTCACGGGGCAGGTGATCCTGCCGGTTTGGAACAATATGGTCGGGCAGATGGACTATATCCGGGCCGGGGTGCTGACCTTGAGTCAAGAGTTCGGATTGCCCGGAGGGGCGTTCGGACGGGTGACGGTCGGCAACTTCACGAACAACCGGATGGGGGCGGACCTGAAACTGCGCTATGTCACGCCGGACGACCGTTGGATGTTCGGCTTGGAAGGCGGTGTGACCGGATCGTCCACCTTCTACGAGGGCAAATGGCAGGTGTCGAATTGGAAGCGGGTGAGCGGGGCGGCGGAGGTTCGTTTCCGCGAAAGGCATTTCAATATGGATTTCAACTTGGGCGTGCACCGGTATATCTATGGCGACTATGGGGTGCGGGTGGACTGCATCCGCCATTTCGGACGGACGACGGCCGGCTTGTATGCCATGTACACGGGGGGCGAGGCGAACGGCGGTTTCCATTTTGCCGTTCCGTTGCCGCAATGGGGCAAGTCGCGCAAGGTGAGGGTGCGCCTGCCGGAATATTACCAGATGGAATATTCGGGACAGAGCGGCCTTGAATATTTCCGCCGGAAATTCGGACAGGACTACGAGACTCGGCCGGATGAGAGCAATAGTGTTCCTTATGATGGGAGGAGGGATGATTTATGAATTATTGCTGAAAAGAGAGATGGGGGATGAATATTGTATAATAAATAATATAAAGTTTTATTTTTAATGAGTATGAAAAAGAAAAATTTCTGGAGCGCAGTGCTGGCTATGGGCTTGGCTGCGACATTGAGTGTGGGATTTGTAGGATGTAGCGATGATGACGAACCGACACCTGAAATCGTGACCGATAATCCATTGGATAAGGAGGTCTACTATATCGCAGGTAAGGTGACGGAAGGAGGCAAGTCGCTGGAAGGTGTCGAGGTCAGCACGTCGGGCAAATCGGTCAAGACGGCTGCCGACGGGACGTACCAGTTGGCGATGGACAAGATCGGAACTTATGTTGTGACGTTTGCAAAGGACGGATATGTGACAGTAACGGCTGACGCGATGATCCCTTCGGGCACGCCGAAACATGGCAGTGTGGCTTTGTCGCAGACATTGACATCTTTGGCTGCTTCGGTGACCGTATCGGCTGATAAGGACGCGGTCGTATATGATGAACGTACGCATGTGGCCGAACTGCATATCCCGGCCGGGGCAGTTCCGGAAGATACCGATATCACGATGACCGAGTATGTGAAAGGGGTAAAAGTGGAAGGCGATCATGCCAGTCTGTCGACTATCAACTGCACGCCTGACGGTCTGGAGTTTGGAAAGGATGTGGAAGTGGTGATCAAGAACACGACCAGCAATGCGATCAGCTTCGCCGACGTGAAGCATTTCGTGGAAGAAGGCAATGACTGGAAAGAAATAGGAACGGCTGATTTTGATGCGGACCGCAACGCTTATGTCTGCTCGTTGGACGGTTTCTCTAACCACTCTTTCGGAACGGTTTATTCGGAATCCGCTGCCGGAAGCTCGACGGAAAACTTGTCTACCGTCACAATCGACAACCTGGGCAAGATGGAAGCTGCCGAGCAGGAAGTGAACGGTAAGCAGAAGATCGGTTGGGAGATCGAAGGTGACCTGAAACAGCAGTTGGGCAGCACGTTCTCTGCTTTGAGCAGTTCTGATGTTGACAAACTGGCAAGCCAGCTGAACGCGGCTATCACGTCTACCAAAGGTTCGACTGCCGGTGTGGAAGAAATTCCTTTCTCTTTAGGTACGGCCAAGGCTGATGGCGACCAGAAAGTGACGATCGACATGAAGGCCAAGAAGAACCTCTCTTCCTTCTCTGTCAACTTCAACTACCAGGGCCGCGTCGTTCCGTTTAGCGTGAAGGTGGCAACTTATGCCGGTGTAAGCACGACGATCACCAAGGAAGGCGGCGCAAGCCATCCGGGACATTCCGGCGGTGTTATCCAATAAACCGTAATTACTTATTTTAATCAGGAAAGAAGAGTGAAAATCTGGAATTATATGTTGATGTGCGTGGTGGTACTTTGTACCTCCTGCGCATCTTCGAAGAAAGTGGTTTACCTGCAGGATGTCGTCCCGCTGAAGCAGCAGGATATCGAGCAGAAGTACGAGGTGTATGTCCATAACGACGATTTGCTGGCGATCATGGTGAACAGCAAGAACCCGGAACTGGCGTTGCCGTTCAATATGCCGATGGTATCGTATCAGTTGGGAAGCGAAAGCGGAGGACAGCAGCGTGTGCTGGGCTATCTGGTGGATACCAATGGGGACATCGATTTCCCGATCCTCGGCAAGTTGCATGTGGCGGGGCTGACTCGTTTGCAGTTGACCGATATGATCAAGCAACGCCTGATAGACGAGGACCTGATCAAGGACCCGATCGTGACGGTGCAGTTCCTGAACTACAAGGTGTCGGTGATGGGTGAAGTGAACCGTCCGGGGTCCTTCAATATCTCCGGTGACCGTATCACCCTGTTGGAAGCCTTGAGTATGGCGGGCGACCTGACGATCTATGGACGACGCGACCGGGTGGCCGTGATCCGCGAGAAGGACGGGAAGCGGACGATCCTGATGCATGATCTCCGTTCGTCCGATATCTTCAATTCTCCTTGCTATTATTTGCAGCAGAACGATATTGTGTATGTCGAACCGAACAAGGCGAAAGCGGGGCAGAGCGAGATCAACCAGAACAAGTCGGTGGGAGTGTGGTTGTCCGCCGCTTCGATCCTGGTTTCTATCGCGTCTCTGATTGTGACATTAACAAAGTAAAAAAAGAGAACCTATGAACATAGAACAAGAAACGAACATCCGCATGGAAGAGAACGAATTGAACCTGGGGGACATCCTGCAAACGGTGTTGGCTAACTGGTATTGGTTTGTTCTGTCCGTCGTGGTATGTGCCGGGACGGCGTTCCTCTATCTGAAGTGGGCGCCCAAGGTATATACCCGGACAGCTTCGGTACTGATCAAAGATGATGCGAAGGGCGGTGCGATGAGCGAGTCGGCCGCTTTCGAGGATCTGGGGCTTTTCGGTACGAAGCGGAATGTGGATAACGAGGTGCTGGTATTCAAGTCCAGGCGGTTGATGACCGAAGTGGCGCGCAACCTGCATCTGGATGTGAGCTACACGGTAAAAGACGGGCTGCGGACGGTGGAACTGTACACCCAGTCGCCCGTACAGCTCTCTTTCCCGGATGCGGAAGAGGCACAGGCTTTTTCGTTGAAGGCGGTCCCTGTCTCCGGAAAGGAGGTGATATTGTCCGGATTCACCCTCGGCGGGCAGGAGGTGGCGGACGGCAAGCCGGTGAAGGTGGCGCTGAACGACACGGTCACGACGCCTGTCGGCCGGGTGGTGGTGGTCCCGTCGCTTTATTACGGCGACAAGTATTTCAATACGGTCGTGCAGGTGACGAAATCGCCGTTGCAGGATGTGGCGCTCCGCTTCCAGGGAGGCTTGCAGGCTACTTTGGCGAACAAGGCATCGACGATCATCAACCTGACGCTTCAGGATGTCTCCATCCCGCGTGCGGAGGATGTGATCAACACGCTGATCTCCGTCTACAACACGGATGCGATCAACGACAAGAACCAGATCGTGATGAACACTTCCAACTTCATCAACGACCGTCTGATCGTGATCGAGAAAGAACTGGGGGATGTGGATTCGGATATCGAGTCGTACAAGCGGGAACACCAGCTGACGGATATCTCGTCCGAGACGGGCATGTACCTGCAGACTTCCAGCCAATACCGCCAGGAGGGATTGAGTCTGGAGAACCAGTTGAGTCTGGCGAAATACATCAAGAACTACCTGACGGACCCCGGCAAGAGTTCGGACCTGATCCCGGCGAACACGGGCATATCGGATGTGAACATCGAGTCGCAGATCGGGGAGTTCAACGAGATGTTGCTGAAACGCGACAAGCTGATCAGTAACAGCAGTAGTAAGAACCCGGTAGTGCAGGACCTGAACAATTCGCTGATCGCGATGAAACAGACCATCATCCGTTCGGTGGATAACCTGATCGTCGGCCTGAACATCAAGATCAAGAATATCCGGGCGCAGGAGGAACAGACGAGCCGCCGTATCTCGGCCGTGCCGACCCAGCAGAAGGAGGTCCTTTCGGTGGAACGCCGCCAGAAGATCAAAGAGGAACTGTATCTCTACCTGTTGAACAAGCGTGAGGAGAACGAGTTGACGCAGCGGATGACGGAAAGCAACGCACGTATCATCGACCCGGCGGCGGGAAGCAATACCCCGGTGGCTCCGAAGTCGATGATGATCCTGTTGGCTTCCATCGTGCTGGGATGTGCGATACCGGCAGGTGTCTTGTGGCTGTTGGCGGTCAGCGACACGAAGGTGCGCTCGCGGAAGGATGTGGAGGGGGTACTCTCCGTGCCGTTCCTGGGCGAGATCCCGATGCGCGACAAGAAGGACAAGAGCGAGGTGGTGGTGCATGAGAACGGCCGCGACTCGGTTTCGGAGGCGTTCCGTATCGTGCGTACCAATATGGACTTCATGCGGGTGAAGGATAAGAAGATGCAGGTGGTGATGTTCACCTCGTTCAATCCGGGAGCCGGCAAGACGTTCGTCTCCATGAACCTGGCGATGAGTTTCGCCCTTACGCACAAGAAGGTCGTTTTGGTCGACCTCGATATACGTAAGGGTACCCTTAGCTCCCATGTCCGGGTATCGGACAAGGGGGTCACCAATTATCTGTCCGGCCGTATCGACAATGTCGATGAGATCATCCGGCAGAACGAGTTGTGCGACAAGCTGGATATCATCCATGCCGGTCCTGTTCCGCCTAACCCGGCTGAACTCTTGCTGGGGGACAGGTTGGAGACTTTGATCGCCGAGCTGCGTAAGCGGTATGATTATATCATCCTGGACAACGTACCGGCCGGTGTGGTTGCCGATGCGGTGATCGTCAACCGGGTGGCCGACCTGACGATCTATGTCGTCCGTGCGGGCAGAATGGACCGCCGTGCCCTTCCCGAAGTGGAGAAACTCTACCAGGAAGGCAAGCTGCGTAACATGAGCCTGATCCTGAACGGGACGGTTTACAAGCATGGCGCGTACGGCTACCGTTACGGGTATGGCTACGGTTATTCCTACGGCTATGGGTATGGTTACGGACAACGTAAAAATAAATAGAAAAGATGTTTTCCCTACTTTTTCCAAAGAAGAACGCGGTTCACACCGATTTGTTGAGGGGGACGGCAGATGTGCATTCACATCTGCTGCCCGGTGTGGACGACGGTGTGCAGAGCGCCGATGATATGCAGGCGGCTCTGAATGCGATGCAGGAGGCTGGTGTGGAACGTGTTTTCCTGACTCCTCATGTAATGGCGGACCTGCCTGACAACCGGCGCAGTTACTTGCAGGATCGTTTTGCTTGTATGAAACAGTTTGCCCCGGAAGGGATCGAGTTGAAGCTGGCGGCGGAGTATATGCTGGACGCCGGTTTCCGTTTGCAGATGGCGGACGGCCTCTTGACGTATGAGGACAGGCAAGTCCTGGTCGAGACTTCCTATCTCTCGCCTCCTCCCGACTATCTGAACTTGCTTTACGAACTGAGCTTGGAGGGCTACACGCCTGTCTTGGCTCATCCGGAACGGTATATGTATATGACGAAGGAGGATTATTTCCGGCTGAAGGACAAGGGTTACAAGTTCCAGCTGAACTTGTTCTCACTTGCCGGCGTGTATGGCGCCCGTCCTGCCAAATATGCCACATACCTGATGAAGGAAGGCTTCTACGATTATGCCGGTTCCGACCTGCATCATCCCGACGATTACAAGAGAAACCTCGCCCGGCTGAAACTTTCGGGCAAAATGCTCGACGGTCTCAGAGAGGTGCTGGAGAATAACAAGGGACTATAGTTTTTATTTATCATGCCATAGATAAAACTGATGAGCTTTCTACATGCCTCTTGATAATTCTGCATACCTTTGCGTTTAACAAATCTAAATAAACCAATAATTATGCTTAACACTATTCTTTGTAAGAGGACGGCATTGCCTTTAGGGCTGCTTTCTTTGGCTCTGGTTCTGCCTTCGTGTGGTTCCTCCGAATACAAGAAGTATGCGGACAATCAGGCAAAACAGGTTGCTTCCATCCTTCGTGAGAACGGATGCATGCAGTGTCACTCGGCTACGGCGGCGACTCCTTTCTACGGTAATCTTCCTCTGATCGGTCCGACTGTCAAGGCGGATATGCGGGAAGGTACGCGTTATCTGGATCTGACGGCGATGCTGGAGGCGCTCGACAATGGCAAACTTGTTTCCGAAGCCGACCTGGCCAAAGTGGAAGATGCCGCTCTCTCAGGTTCCATGCCTCCCGCCAAGTATTCGCACATGCCGATGCACTGGGGGACAAACCTCGATAGCGACGAAAAGGCGGTCTTGCTTTCCTGGGCGAAGGATGTCCGTAAGAAGAACTATTCGACACCTACCGTCGCCGAAGAATTTGCCAATGAGCCAGTGCAACCGTTGATGGCTTCCATCCCGACCGATTCGGCCAAGGTAGCGTTGGGGTTCGATCTTTATCATGACACCCGTCTTTCCGGCGATAACACGATCTCGTGTGCTACCTGCCACGGGTTGGCTACTGCCGGTGTGGACCGCAAACAATATTCCGAGGGGATAGACGGACAGTTCGGCGGCGTGAATGCTCCGACTGTGTATAACTCGGCTTTGAATATCCTGCAGTTTTGGGACGGACGTGCTGCCGACCTGAAGGAACAGGCTGCCGGGCCTCCTTTGAACCCGGTTGAAATGGGCAGCCACTCGTTTGACGAGATATCGGCCAAGCTGGCGGAAGACAAGGAGTTGAGCAAACGTTTCCTCGAAGTGTATCCGGAAGGTTTCAACCAGTCTACGATCACCGATGCTATCGCCGAGTTTGAAAAGACGTTGCTCACGCCGAGCCGCTTCGACAAGTATCTGATGGGTGACAAGACGGCTCTGACTGCCGAGGAGGTCGCAGGCTACGAATTGTTTAAGGAGAATAAATGCGCTACTTGCCATACGGGGGTGAACCTGGGTGGACAGTCTTTCGAATACATGGGTATCAAGGATAATTATTTCGATTATCGCGGCACAGGGCTGACGGATGGTGACAACGGACGTTATTCCGTCACGAAGAACGAACAGGATCGCCATCGTTTCAAGACTCCGACTCTGCGTAATGTGATGCTTACCCCGCCGTATATGCACGACGGTTCGATCGCGACGATCGAAGATGCCATCCGCATCATGCACCAGTTCCAGATCGGTAAGAACATCTCGGACGCGGATACCAAGAGCCTCGTGGCGTTCCTGAACACGCTCACCGGAGAATATAAGGGCGAGTTGTTACAATAAAATCGAGCTGCTACAATAAAATCAAGAGCCTTGCGTTATTGTAAAGTAAAACGATAACGTGTATGCCCTTCCGCCTGGTACATATCATCCTTCTGTTGGTCGCTTTCGCGGGCACGGGGGATGTGTGGGGCCAGGAGGAAGGGCTTGCTTCTTATTACCACAACCGTTTCCACGGCCGTAAGGCCGCCAGCGGGCGGGTCCATGATGCGGATGAGCTGGTTGCTGCCCACCGCACATATCCTTTCGGCACTTTCCTGCGTGTCACCAACCTGTCCAATATGAAGCGGGTGATCGTCTGTGTCACCGATCGCGGTCCTTTCCGCAAAGGACGTATCATCGATGTCTCTGCAGGTGCGGCCGAACTTCTGGATTTTAAGAAGAAAGGTCTTGCCCGTGTCCGTATCGAGGTTGTTCCGGGCAAGATAGATCTTAGCCTCCTCGACCTTCTCTATCCCAAGATTCCTTTTTTGGAAGTGGATCATCTTCGGGTGAGGCCGCCTTACAGGATCGGAAAGAACAAATGATCTGATGATTTTTATCCTATATTTGTAGTCCGATACACAAAAACATGTAATGGCAAAGATATTATTAGTAGAAGATGAAATAAACATCGCCTCTTTCATCGAGCGGGGCTTGCAGGAGTTTGGTCATGAAGTCCGCGTGGCCAATGACGGGCAGGCCGGCTGGGAGTTGGTTCAGCAGGAGGATTTCCAATTGTTGATACTCGACATCATCATGCCGAAGATGAACGGTCTGCAACTCTGTAAACAGTATCGCCAGACGTATGGCTACCAGTCGCCCGTTATCATGCTGACCGCCTTAGGGACGACGGACGATATCGTGAACGGACTGGATGCCGGTGCCGACGACTATCTGGTGAAACCTTTCAGTTTCCAGGAACTGGAAGCCCGTATCAAAGCCCTTTTACGGCGTACGGGGGTGGAACCTGCCGTACCGCTTCTGAGTTGTGGAGACCTGACACTCGATCCGTCCAGCCACCGGGCGATCCGTGGTAAGGTAGTGATCGACCTGACTGTAAAGGAGTACCGCCTGCTCGAATATCTGATTCGGAACCAGGGGACGGCACAGAGCCGGCTGACCTTGCTGAAGAATGTCTGGGACAAGAACTTCGATACGAATACGAATGTGGTGGATGTCTATGTCAATTACCTGCGTAGCAAGATCGACAAGGATTTCGACCGCAAACTGATCCGCACCGTAGTGGGAGTGGGCTATATGATGGAAGCATGAAGACCGGGAATAAGATTGCTCTTTTTTATACGGCTATCACGATCGGTATTATTTCGATGGTGACGGTCGTTTTCTATTTTGTGGCGACCGACTATATCAGCCGCCTCTACTATTCCTATCTGACGGAGAAGGCATACGCGACGGCACAGAAGCATTGGGAGAAGGATGAGTTGGACGAGGAAGATTATGCCCGTATCCAGCAGCATTATGAGGAGACGTTGCCTGTTGCGGCGGAAATATTGCTGAACGCCGACAGCATCGCAGAGGCGCATAGCGTCTTGTCCCGTTACCTGACCGATGAGAAGATCGCTTCCCTGTATGCAGGCAATGTGGTTCGTTTCCATGAAGGGAAAGAATTAGGAGCGGCTGTCTACTATCCGGATAATGAGGGCAATTTTATCGTACTGGTTGTGTCGAGCAACCAGTACGGCGGGGATATCCAGCACCGGATCGGCTGGCTGTTGCTGGGGATGCTGGTGATCAGTGCCGTCCTGGTCTATTTCGTCGGCCGTTTGTATGCGACCCGCATGGTCGACCGTATCGATGCGGCTTACCAGAGTGAGAAGTCTTTTATCAGCAATGCATCTCATGAACTGAATAATCCGCTTACGGCCATCCAGGGAGAATGCGAGATCAGCTTGCTGAAGGAACGTACGTCGGCCGAATACCAGGCAGCATTGGGGCGTATCGCTTCCGAAACGAAACGCATCATCCTATTGATGAAGAACCTGCTTTTCCTTTCTCATGGGGATAAGGAGATCCTGAAGAATGCACGTGAGACGGTTTTGCTGGCCGACTTCCTGATGCAGTTCGTGGGTAACCGCGTTCGTTTTACAACCGACCATTTCGCTTTCGCTATCGAGGCGAATCCGCATCTGCTGAAGATCGCTATCGGCAACATCTTGAATAATGCCTGTAAATATTCGGGAGAAGCGCCTGTCGAGATGCAGCTGAAAGGTTCTGTCCTGACCATTACGGACATGGGAATCGGTATTCCGGAGGAGGAGATCGCCCGTGTGTACCAGCCTTTCTATCGTGCCTCCAACACACGGGAGTTCGCCGGGCATGGTATCGGACTTAGTCTTTCCATGCGTATCCTAAGAAGCTACGGGGCGGAAATCACGATTACGTCCGAGGTCGGGAAGGGAACGACGGTGGAAATCGAATTCCCGTAAATTTTAGATTGTTACGCTTGGACGGATGGAAAGAATGGCTATCTTTGTTTTATTAGATAACACAAACACAAAACAGAAAGGAGAGACTGTATGAATATTATGAATATGATGTGGTTTATGGGGATGTGCTTATTATCGACAGTTATTATAGGTGGCTTTTTTATTCATCGGGATAATAAGCGTAATGCAGCTGCGAATAAAAAAGGACAGTCTTCAAAGGAAGGCTGAACGATATACTTCATTATAAAAACTATATATGGGTAGAGGTCCGGTTAAGCACTCTTTAGCCGGACCTTTCCTTTTCTACTACCCACCTTTTCTTTTCAACATTTAGGCCGTTTTGATTGTTAGATATAAAAACAAATAATATGGCATACAAAATTGCATTCTTTGGAGCTAAACCGTACGATATAGCTTCATTCGACAAAGTAAATGAAAAGTACAATTACGACATTCGTTACTACAAAGGACATTTGAATCCGAACAATGTAGTCCTGACGCAAGATACGGACGTGGTCTGTATCTTTGTCAACGACACCGCCGATGCCGCTGTGATCGATGCGATGGTGGACAATGGTGTCAAACTGCTGGCCCTTCGTTGTGCCGGTTTTAATAATGTGGATCTGAAAGCGGCCAAAGGAAAGCTGCCGGTCGTTCGCGTACCGGCCTATTCGCCTTACGCCGTAGCCGAATATTCGCTTGCCCTGATGCTGTCGCTGAACCGTAAGATACACCGTGCCTACTGGCGTACGCGAGACGGTAATTTCTCGCTGAACGGCCTGATGGGGTTCGATATGCACGGCAAGACGATCGGTATTATCGGCACGGGAAAGATCGCCAGGATCCTGATCCGCCTGTTGAAAGGGTTCGGAATGCGCATTCTGGCTTATGACCTTTACCCGGACATGAAGTTTGCCGGAGAAGAAGGTATTTCTTATGTTTCGTTAGACGAACTGTATCGCGAGTCGGACATCATCTCCTTGCATTGTCCGCTGACCGACCAGACAAAATATATGATCGACAAAGACTCCATCGACAAGATGAAGGAAGGCGTAATGATCATCAATACAGGCCGGGGCCAACTGATCAACACCAACGACCTGATCGAAGGCCTGAAGGAAAAGAAGATCGCGGCGGCCGGTCTGGACGTGTACGAGGAGGAGGGCGAATACTTCTATGAAGACAAGTCTGATAAAATTATCGACGATGATGTATTGGCCCGTCTGCTTTCTTTTAATAATGTGATCGTTACTTCGCATCAGGCTTTTTTCACGAAAGAGGCCCTGCATAACATTGCAGAGACCACCCTTCAGAATATCGAAGACTTCCGCTGCCATCGTCCTTTGGTGAACGAAGTTATTCTGTAAAAAGACGATGTTTATATCGCTGATTTATTATATTTTTGTAGCCATTGTCCGGTGTGAGCCAGGCAATGGCTATTATTTTTATGGTAAACAGATATGGAAATAGACAGTCGCACAGGTCTGGTGCTTGAAGGAGGAGGGATGCGTGCCATCTTCACCGTCGGAGTGCTGGACTGCTTTATGGACCATGACATTTGGTTCCCTTATACGATCGGTGTGTCTGCCGGGGCGAGCAACGGTATTTCGTATGCCTCCCGGCAGCGCGGGCGTTCCCGTTTCAGCAATATCGACCTGCTGGAAAAATATGATTATATCGGTTTCAGGCATTTCCTTCGGGGGCGGGGATATATCGACATGAAATACCTTTTTTATATTTATCCGGAAAAATATTATCCGCTCGACTACGAGACGTATTTCAAGTCGCCGAACCGCTTCGTCATGGTCACCAGCAATTGCCTGACGGGTAAAGCCGAATATTTCGAGGAGAAGCAGGATGCAGACCGCCTGGTCGATATCTGTTGTGCCTCCTGCACGCTTCCGGTGCTTTGTCCGGTGGCGTATGTCGACGGTGTCCCGATGGTCGACGGCGGTGTCTGCGATGCCATCCCGATCCGGCACGCCATCGACGACGGTTTCCGCAAGAACGTGATTGTCCTGACCCGCAACAAAGGCTACCGTAAGGAAGAGAAGGACTTCTGGCTGCCCGGCTTCATCTACCGCCGGTATCCCGCTATCCGCAAGCAGTTGAAGCTACGCTACCGCAACTATAACGAAGTGCTGGATTATATCGACGAGCTGGAAGCGAAAGGAGACGCGATCGTCATCCGTCCGCAAAAGAAAATGGAAGTCGGCCGCACCACCAACGACCGCAAGAAGCTGTCCGCCTTGTATGACGAAGGCTATGCCGTCGGCCGATCCATCGTCGAAAACAACCGGTTCGATTTCAAAACACCGGTGATTTGAAAACGAAACACCGGTGATTTGAATTCAAAACATATATGTTTTGGACATCGAGTGAAAATGAGGGCTTAAAATTCGGATTATTCGAGGAAATTGATTATATTTGTATATTAACACAACTAAAAGAATAAGTGATGATGAATAATTATGCAAATTACCTGTATATAGCTATTCGCGCCGCCCTCGATGCAGGCAAAGCGATCATGGATATTTATACCGATCCGGAATCCGATTTCGGCATCGAACGTAAAGCCGATAACTCCCCGTTGACAAAAGCCGACAAGAAGGCCCATGCGATTATCTCGATGGCCCTGTCCGTGACGCCTTTCCCCGTGTTGAGCGAAGAAGGAAAAGAGAAGCCTTTTGCCGAACGTTCAGGCTGGGACATGCTCTGGATCGTCGACCCGTTGGACGGGACGAAGGAGTTTATCAAGAAAAACGGCGAATTTACGGTTAATATCGCCCTTGTGAAGGAAGGGGTTCCGGTATTGGGCGTGATCTACGTGCCCGTGCGGAAAGAGCTGTATTTCGCGGCTGACTCGTTGGGAGCGTTCAAGCTGGCGGAGATAGACTACGGATACCAGCCTTCGATGGACGAGATAAAAACGAAAGCCATACGCCTGCCTATGCCGATGGGACACCAGGGAGTCGTGGTGGTCGCCTCGCGTTCGCACCAGACGGAAGAAACGACGGCCTTTATCGAGAACCTGCGCAAGCAGGGACAGCCGGTCACCCTGATCAGTAGCGGCAGCAGCTTGAAGATCTGCCTGGTGGCGGAAGGAACGGCCGATGTTTATCCCCGTTTCGCACCGACGATGGAGTGGGATACCGCCGCCGGACATGCGATTGCACGGGCGGCCGGATGCGAAGTTTATCATATCGATGGCAAAACACCTTTAAAGTACAATAAGGAAGACCTTCATAATCCGTGGTTCATCGTCAAACCGCTCTGACGGGCGGTTTGTTCCGTTTGCTGAAACTTTTGGTCTGTAAGCAAGATTATCCCTAAAATTGGTTATCGTAGTAAGATTAGATTTAATATTCTTATTACATTTGCAACCCTAACAGATAATTGACAATTGATAATTAATGGTCTCTGTTCTTAATTGTCGATTGTCAATTGTCAATTGTCAATTGAAAGGATGAACTTTGAAATAATATTTGTATTGCTGGCATTGGTCGGCATGATCGGGGCGTTGATATGGGATGGGCTGAGGCCTGGAATGGTGTTACTCACGGTTGTGGTGCTGTTCCTCTGTGTTGGAATATTGACGCCGAAAGAAATGCTCGAAGGTTTTAGCAATAAAGGGATGATAACCGTCGGAATGCTTTTTCTGGTAAGCGAGGGTATTCGCCAGAGCGGAGCATTGGGACAACTTATAAAGAAGTTGTTGCCGGAGGGGAAGACAACCGTTTTCAAGGCGCAGTTGCGTATGCTTCCGCCTGTCGCTTTTGTATCCGCTTTTCTTAACAACACGCCTGTTGTCGTTATTTTCGCTCCTATCATCAAGCGTTGGGCGGAGTCGGTCAAGCTGCCGGCGACGAAATTCTTGATTCCTCTTTCGTATGTGACCATTTTAGGCGGCATCTGTACTCTGATCGGGACATCGACCAACCTGGTCGTACATGGCATGATCCTCGATGCCGGATATGAAGGGTTTACAATGTTCGAGCTGGGAAGGGTGGGGATCTTTATCGCGCTGGCCGGCATCATTTACCTGTTCGTGTTCTCCAACAAGCTGTTGCCCGATTCCCGCACCGATCGCTACGAGGAAGAGGAGGAAGACGGCAACCCCGGTAACCTGCACCGGGTGGAAGCTGTGTTAGGCTCCCGTTTTCCGGGTATCAACAAGACATTGGGCGAGTTCAATTTTACCCGTCATTACGGTGCGATCGTGAAAGAGGTGAAGAGCGGGGGACAGCGGTTTACCCGCGATCTCGATAAGGTGACGTTGCACGAGGGCGATACGCTGGTTCTTTGGGCGGACGATACGTTCGTGCCGACATGGGGCGAATCCAGCGTCTTCCTTTTGCTTGCCAACGGCAAGGACGGTACGGAACCTGTTTCCCGCAAGAAACGCTGGCTGGCATTGGGCTTGCTGATCTTTATGATCGTAGGCGCCACGATAGGGGAGTTGCCTGTGGTGAAAGAGGCGTTCCCTGAAATACGGCTGGATATGTTTTTCTTTGTCTGCATTACGACCATCATTATGGCGTGGACCAAGATTTTCCCTCCGAAAAAGTATACCAAATATATATCCTGGGATATTCTGATTACGATTGCCTGTGCCTTTGCTATCAGCAAGGCGATGGAGAATTCCGGTTTCGCCGCTTTGATAGCCCGCCATATTATCGGTATGTCCAGCAGCATGGGACCGTATGCTTTACTGGCGATAGTCTTTATCATCACCAATATCTTTACGGAACTGATTACGAACAATGCGGCTGCGGCGCTCAGTTTTCCGATTGCCTTGTCGGTCGCTACGCAGCTCGGTGTGGACCCGACGCCGTTCTTCGTGGTGATCTGTATGGCGGCATCAGCCAGTTTCAGTACGCCGATCGGTTATCAGACCAATCTGATCGTACAAGGTATCGGTAGTTATAAGTTCACGGACTTCGTGAAAATCGGTTTACCCCTTAACCTGATCACTTTTTTGATCTCGGTGTTCGTGATACCGATGATCTGGAAATTCTAAACAGGTGAAAGTTGAAAGGTGAAAGTTGAAAGTGATGGGGAAGAGTTTGACGGCAGAAAAGTCCTTTGGTTTTGCGATCCGTATCGTTAGACTATATAAGATATTATATGAAAGAAAAGAATTTGTTCTGTCAAAACAGATGTTGCGTAGTGGAACTGCCATTGGCGCTCTTTTGAAAGAAGCTGAGCATGCGCAGTCCAAAGCCGATTTTATAAGCAAAGTGAATATTGCTTTGAAGGAAGCAAATGAAACGGAATATTGGATTATGTTATTGAAAGAAACGGATTATTTATCTGAAAAAGAATACGAATCGATTATAGAAGACTGCCGTGAATTGATTAAACTGACGGTCAGTATTGTGAAAACAAGTAAACAAAATATGAATGGAACAAGTAAATAATAATAATATCGAAGAGAAACTTTCAACTCTCAACTCTCAACTTTCAACTAACATCTATCCTATTTTCGATAGGATGATGACAAGGGAGGATAAGGAGCGTTTGTTGAAGCAGCGCAGTGTGATGGTGTGGTTTACCGGGTTGAGCGGTTCCGGGAAGAGCACGGTGGCGATAGCGCTTGAGCGCGAGTTGCACAAGTGCGGTTTGCTGTGCCGCATCCTGGACGGCGACAATATCCGCAGCGGGATCAACAACAATCTCGGCTTTTCGGCTGAAGACCGGGTAGAGAATATCCGCCGTATCGCCGAAGTAAGCAAACTTTTTATCGATACGGGAGTTATCACGATAGCGGCTTTTATCAGCCCGAATAACGATTTGAGGGAAATGGCGGCATCTATTGTCGGGAAGGAGAACTTCCTGGAAATATATGTCAGCACTCCGATCGAAGAGTGCGAGCGGCGCGATGTCAAAGGGTTGTATGCGAAGGCACGCCGGGGCGAGATCAAGGATTTCACGGGCGTTTCCGCTCCTTTCGAAGCACCCGAACATCCTGACCTGACGTTAGACACTTCCGTGTTGAGCCTGGAGGAATCCGTAACCCGTTTGCTCGAACTGATATTGCCGAAGGTTTCCCTTGGCGGGAAACAATAGTTTCCCCGGCATGAAATTTTTGTTTCTGCAGCATGAAAACATAGTTTCATGGGCATGGAACTATATTAGAATAGAAAGGTAAGAATAATAACAACATTAAATAACATACAATGTCAGATTATAAATTAAGCCATTTACAGGAGTTGGAAGCAGAGTCTATCCATATCATCCGGGAGGTAGCTGCCGAGTTTGAGAATCCTGTGATGCTTTATTCTATCGGAAAAGACTCTTCCGTCATGGTTCGCCTGGCAGAAAAGGCTTTTTCTCCGGGAAAAGTTCCTTTCCCTTTGATGCACATCGATTCCAAATGGAAGTTCAAGGAGATGATTCAGTTCCGCGACGACTATGCGAAGAAATTCGGATGGAACCTGATCGTGGAATCCAATATGGAGGCATTCAATGCCGGTGTAGGGCCTTTCACGCACGGAAGCAAGGTGCATACGGACCTGATGAAGACGCAGGCGTTGTTGCATGCGCTCGATAAATATAAGTTCGATGCCGCTTTCGGAGGCGCCCGTCGCGATGAAGAGAAGAGCCGGGCGAAAGAACGTATCTATTCGTTCCGCGACAAGTTCCACCAGTGGGACCCGAAGAACCAGCGTCCGGAGTTGTGGGACATCTACAACGCCCGTGTCCATAAAGGGGAGAGCATCCGTGTGTTCCCGCTGTCCAACTGGACGGAGTTGGATATCTGGCAGTATATCCGCCTGGAGAATATTCCGATCGTACCGTTGTACTTTGCCAAGGAACGCCCGTGCGTAGAGATCGACGGCAACCTGATCATGGCAGACGACGACCGTCTGCCGGAGCAGTACCGCGATCAAATCAAGATGCGCATGGTACGCTTCCGTACCTTAGGCTGCTGGCCGTTGACCGGGGCTGTGGAAAGCAATGCCGACACGATTGAAAAGATCGTCGAAGAGATGATGACGACGACCAAGAGCGAACGCACGACACGCGTGATCGACTTCGACCAGGATGCAAGTATGGAACAGAAAAAGAGAGAAGGATATTTTTAATTAGTTGAAAGTGGAGAGTTGAAAGTTGAAAGTGGCTTCGCGTCACTATTTTCAACTTTCACCTTTCATCTTTCATCTTTCACCTTTCAACTTAAAATATATGGCAACATTAAATATAAAAGAATACCTCGACAGAGATGAACAAAAGGATTTGCTTCGCTTTCTGACTGCCGGATCGGTGGATGATGGCAAATCGACGCTGATCGGTCGTTTGTTGTTTGACAGCAAAAAGTTATACGAAGACCAGCTGGATGCCCTCGAACGCGACAGCAAGCGCATGGGGAATGCCGGCGACCATATCGACTACGCTCTGTTGTTGGACGGCCTGAAAGCCGAACGCGAACAAGGGATCACCATCGATGTGGCCTACCGCTATTTCAGTACGAATAACCGTAAGTTCATCATTGCCGACACTCCGGGACACGAACAGTACACCCGCAATATGATCACCGGCGGTTCGACTGCCAACCTTGCCATCATCCTGGTGGATGCCCGCACGGGAGTGATTACGCAGACGCGCCGCCATACCTATCTGGTTTCGCTCTTAGGCATCAAGCATGTGGTGCTGGCGGTCAACAAGATGGACCTGGTTGATTTCGACAAGAATATTTTCGACAAGATCGTTTCCGATTATAAGGAGTTTGTCGCTCCGTTGAATATCCCGGATATCACCTGCATCCCGCTGTCCGCTCTGGATGGCGACAATGTGGTGGAGAAGAGCGACCGTACGCCTTGGTACGAAGGGCCGTCGTTGTTGGACTTCCTCGAAACGGTTCCGATCGACCAGGACCGCAACTTCGAGGATTTCCGCTATCCGGTGCAATATGTATTGCGTCCGAATCTGGACTTCCGCGGCTTCTGCGGGAAAGTGGCCAGCGGCATCGTTCGCAAAGGCGATACGGTGATGGCTTTGCCTTCCGGGAAAACATCCAAAGTGAAAAGTATCGTGACATACGACGGAGAGCTGGATTATGCATTCCCTCCCCAGTGCGTCACCATCACGCTGGAAGACGAGATCGATGTTTCACGCGGTGAGATGCTCGTCCATCCGGATAACCTGCCGATTGCAGACCGTAACTTCGAAGCCATGCTGGTGTGGATGGACGAAGAACCGATGGATGCAAGCAAGCAGTTCTATATCAAGCATACGACCAATCTGACACGCGCCCGTGTGGACAGCATCCGTTATAAAGTGAATGTCAATACGATGGAACAGTTGTCGGTTGACAATGGAAAACTGACGACTGACGATTTGCCGATGAAGCTGAACGAGATCGCCCGTGTTGTCTTCACGACCGGAAAGGAACTGTTCTTCGATCCGTATCAGAAGAACAAACAGACAGGCGCTTTTATCCTGATCGACCCGATCACGAACAATACATCGGCTGTCGGTATGATTATCGACCGGGTAGATGCTCGCGACATGGTGACGGAAGACGCGTTGGCTGTACTGAATCTTCCGGAATTGGGTATCGGCCCCGAGCACTACGAAGCTATCCGTTCCGTTTGTAAAGAGCTCGAACGGCAAGGGGTTTCCGTCAAGTGTATAACAGAAAATAAATAAGGTATGGGATTACTGGAATTTGACAAACTACCGATCAATACTTTAGTGGGTGCTGACTGGAAAACGTTCAAGGCTGTGACAGCCAATAAAACGATCGACAAAGGATTTCGTAATAAATATTTCCTGACTAAATCCGTTTGCCGTCTGCTCAGCCTGTTGCAACCCTTCGAAGATGCGCGTTACCGTAAGATTGCGGACAAGCCGTTGGAGATGGACCCGGTGTTCATTCTCGGACATTGGCGTAGCGGGACGACATTCATGCACAATGTCTTCTCGTGTGACAAGCATTTCGGCTACAATACGACCTATCAGACCGTATTTCCGAACCTGATGCTTTGGGGACAGCCTTTCTTCAAGAAGAACATGGCGTTCTTGATGCCCGACAAGCGTCCGACCGATAATATGGAGTTGAAGGTGGATCTTCCCCAGGAAGAGGAATTTGCCTTGGCAAATATGATGCCTTACACGTATTATAATTTCTGGTTCTTCCCGAAGCATATGCTCGAATATTGCGACCGTTATCTGCTTTTCGACAATATCAGCGAACATGAGCGGGAAGTGTTTAAGGAAACGTTCCTCAAACTGATCAAGATTTCCCTCTGGAATACGAAAGGAAGTCAGTTCTTGAGCAAGAATCCGCCTCATACGGGACGTGTGAAGACCTTGGTGGAAATGTTCCCGAATGCTAAATTTATCTATCTGAAACGAAATCCGTATACGGTGTTCGAGAGCACGCGCAGCTTCTTTACCAATACGATCCAGCCGCTCCGCTTGCAGGACATCTCCAACGAGCAGATCGAAAGCAATTTTATCGAAGTATACCGCCGTTTGTTCTATAAATATGAAGAACAAAAGCATCTGATACCCGAAGGAAACCTGGTAGAGGTGAAGTTTGAGGATTTCGAACAGGATGCTTTCGCCATGACAGAGGATATATACAAGAAATTAAACCTCCCCGGCTTTGAAGAGTCTAAAGCTGAAATCGAGAAATACCTTGGGAAAAAGAAGGGCTATAAGAAGAACCAATACAAGTATGACGACCGCACGGTACGGCTTGTGGAAGAAAATTGGGGAATGGCTCTCAAGGAGTGGGGATATTCTTTATAATTGACAATTGTCGGCTCTGCCGGCTTTGCCGACTTAGGGATTTTAGAAAAAACAGAATTTGAAATGAAACAGAAAGCAAAATTCCTCTTTCTCTTGGGAATTGTCAATTGTCAATTGTCAATTGTCAGTTCCCAAGAGCACGTAGTGCCGTTCAGTTTTGGAGATATGGATCATTGGGTCGTTCGCGAGATACATGAATCCGGCATTATTGGAGGAAATACGAAGCATCTTTACGAGCTGGGGCCGACAGATACGATCATCGGCAATACAGCCTATACGAACCGAGGCGGTTCGCCGTGGGCGAACTCCAACGTGATGGCGAAGGTGGCAGGTGTGGTGAAGACGAATACATCTGTCTTCCCTGAAAGACGGGATGACGGTTGGTGTGCACGTCTGGAGACACGCATGGAAAGTGTGAAGGTTTTCGGCTTGGTCGATATTGAAGTGGTAGCCGCCGGTTCTGTTTTCCTCGGAACGGTGCACGAACCGATCAAGGGGACCAAGAACCCGCAGGCCATGTTGAACAGCGGAGTGGCGTTTACCAAGAAGCCGAAGGCTTTGCGTTTTGACTATAAGGTGAAGCTGGCTCCGGAAAAGGACCGTATCCGAAGTACCGGCTTCAGCCGCAAGACGACTGTTGCCGGACAGGATTCGATCGCAGCCATTCTTTTGCTCCAGAAACGTTGGGAAGATAAAGATGGAAATATTTATTCCAAACGTGTCGGGACAATGGTGCAGCGTTATACGGAATCCAGCAACGGTTGGGTGAACGATGCGACCTACCCTATCTTGTACGGCGATATTACGAAGCATCCGGAGTATAAGCCTTATATGCGGATTCAGGTGGAAGAGCGTTATGCCTTGAACAGCCAGGGTAAAAGTGTCCCTATTCAGGAAGTGGGCTGGGCGGCGGAAGGTGAATTGCCGACTCATATCGTCCTGCAGTTTACTTCCAGCCACGGCGGAGCCTATATCGGCTCGCCGGGCAATACGATGTGGATTGATAATGTAGAACTAATATATTAGTTGAAAGTTGAAAGGTGAAAGTTGAAAGTGATGAATTTTTCTTTTTAACTTTCACCTTTCAACTTTCACCTTTCAACTGAAAAAATGGTGGTAAAAGATAAAATAAAAGCACTTCGCGAAGCGCTGGAGCAACATAATTACAATTATTATGTGCTCTCGGCACCGACGATATCGGACCGTGAGTTCGATGAGATGATGAAGGAGTTACAGGTCCTTGAAGAGGCGCATCCCGAATATGCCGATCCTCATTCGCCGACCCAGCGGGTGGGGAGTGACCTTTCCAAAGAGTTTGAACAGGTAGTGCATAAATATCCGATGCTTTCGTTGGGCAATACCTATTCGGAAGATGAAGTGAAGGATTTTTACGAGCGCATAGCCCGTGACCTGAACGAGCCTTTCGAGATTGTTGCCGAGTTGAAATATGACGGAACTTCCATTTCCCTGACATACGAGGACGGACGTCTGGTCCGAGCCGTGACGCGTGGCGACGGGACACGTGGCGACGATGTGACGGCCAACGTGAAGACAATCCGTTCGGTCCCTTTGAAACTGATGGGCGACCGATACCCGGCAACATTTGAGATAAGGGGGGAGATCTTGCTTCCCTGGGCCGAGTTCGACCGCTTGAACAAGGAACGTGAAGAACAGGAGGAGCCTCTTTTTGCCAATCCGCGCAATGCTGCTTCGGGTACGCTGAAGCAACAGAACCCGGCTGTCGTGGCGGCTCGTAAGCTGGATGCCTATTTCTATTATTTGTTGGGAGAGGAGCTGCCGGCGGAAACGCATTTCGATAATTTGGAGGCGGCCCGTTCATGGGGGTTCAAGATCCCGAATGTGATCCGCGTATGCAACAGCTTGGAGGATATATACGATTATATCGCCTATTGGGATGTCGAACGCAAGAACCTGCCGGTTGCAACAGACGGGATCGTTTTGAAAGTGAATTCATTGCGCCAACAACGCAATTTGGGATTCACGGCCAAAAGCCCACGTTGGGCGATTGCCTACAAGTTCCAGGCCGAACGTGCCGTGACGCGCCTTAACTCCGTGTCTTTCCAGGTCGGGCGGACAGGAGCCGTCACTCCGGTTGCCAATCTGGAGCCGGTATTGCTGGCCGGAACGACCGTAAAGCGTGCTTCCCTTCACAATGCGGATATTATCGAAGGACTCGACCTGCATTTGGGTGACAAGGTGTTCGTGGAGAAAGGCGGCGAGATCATCCCGAAGATTGTCGGTGTCGATGTCGAAGCCCGCGGTTTGCTGGTGGGCGATAAGGTCCGTTTCATCCGTTCTTGTCCCGAATGCGGGACACCGTTGATGCGTCCTGAAGGAGAAGCGGCTCACTATTGTCCGAACGAAGCCGGCTGTCCTCCCCAGATCAAGGGGAAGATCGAGCATTTCGTCACCCGGAGGGCCATGAACATCAATATGGGGCCGGAGACAGTCGAAGATTTGTACGAAGCCGGCTATATCAAGGACACGGCCGATCTCTATACGTTGGAAATAGCCGATCTGCTGCGCTTGGAACGTTGGGCTGACAAGAGCGCCCGTAACCTGATGGCGAGCCTCGAAGAATCCAAACAGGTTCCCTTCGAACGGGTACTTTATGGATTGGGGATTCGTTTTGTGGGTGAAACGGTGGCAAAACGCCTGGTATCCGCTTTCCATTCGATGGAGCAGTTGGAACAGGCTTCTTTCGAAGACTTGACTGCCGTGGACGAGATCGGTGAGCGGATCGCCCGAAGTATCATCGCTTACTTTGCCGACGAGCGTAACAGGACGTTGGTGAACCGTTTGAAGGAGTATGGGTTGCAGATGTCCGTGGCCGAAGAAAAGCTGGCCAACCGTTCCGAGAAGCTGAAAGGCTTGAGCATCGTTATCAGCGGGACATTCGCCAAGCATTCCCGTGACGAGTACAAGGCCATGATCGAGCAGCATGGCGGGAAGAACAGCGGCTCGGTGTCCGGTAAGACCGATTATATCCTGGCGGGAGATAATATGGGACCGGCCAAGCTCGAAAAGGCGGCCAAGTTGGGTGTGAAGATTATAAACGAAGACGAATTCTTAAATATGATAGCGGAATGAGACTGACGAATTATTTTATTAAAAAGAAAGTGCAGTCTTTAGCTTCCGGGGCTGCCGGCCGCAAGCATGAGTTTTGTGCGCTGGAAGACGCAGACCATATCCTGGTCCTTTATCAGGCAAACGATCGCGAGCTTGTCGAGCCTTGTCTGGACGTCCTGCGTAAGAAGAACAAGAAGGTGCAGGCGTGTGTCTATGTAACCGGCGATCCGGAGGCAGATGCCTCGTGCATCCCGGTCCATGCCAAGAAGGATGTGAACGTCTGGCAGGTTCCTTCCGATGTCGTGCTGGAACGGTTCAAGACGGTCAAGGCGGATATCCTGATCGATCTTACGCGCCCCGATTGCTACCCGATGCAATATCTTATGCTACAGCATCCTTGCAGATTCAAGGTGGGAGTGAAGCATGCCGATATAGATTTGTATGATTTGTCCATATCGGTAACAGAGCGTGAAGATATCAAGCATTTATTCGAACATATATTATTTTATTTGCAGGCGATACGCTCAAAATGATATAAATTCCTTATTTTTGCAGCACCGTTGACAATTGACAATTATTATCATGGCAGACATAAATTTAAAAGGAATGGGTGTGGCGTTGATCACTCCCTTTAAAGAAGATGAAAGTGTAGACTATGAGGCGTTGGCCCGGCTCGTAGATTATCAGTTGCAGAATGGAACCGATTATCTGGTTGTGTTAGGTACCACCGCTGAAACCCCTACACTCACGGAAGAAGAAAAGAAGGATATAATCAATTTGGTCGTGACGAAGGTAAACGGACGCATTCCCATCGTGTTGGGGGTTGGCGGAAACTGTACGCGTTCGGTTGTCGAGAAGTTGAAAAACGATAATTTTGACGGTATAGATGCGATCCTGTCTGTCGTACCTTATTATAACAAACCATCCCAGGAAGGAATCTATCAGCATTATAAAGCGATTGCGGAGGCGACTACGTTACCGATAGTCCTGTATAACGTTCCGGGACGTACCGGTGTGAATATGACGGCCGAGACTACGCTGCGTATCGCCCGTGAGTTCAAGAACGTGATTGCAGTCAAGGAGGCTTCCGGCAATATCACCCAGATGGACGATATCATCAAGAACAAACCGGCGAACTTCAATGTGATTTCAGGAGACGACGGTATCACCTTCCCGCTTATTACGTTGGGAGCTGTCGGCGTGATTTCCGTAATCGGCAATGCTTTCCCGCGTGAGTTCAGCCGTATGGTGCGTCTGGCATTGGCTGGTGACTACGATAGCGCCCGCACGATCCACCATAGTTTTACGGAGCTGTTCAGTTTGCTGTTTATCGACGGTAATCCGGCGGGAGCGAAGAGCATGCTGAATGCGATGGGCTTTATTGAAAATAAATTACGCTTGCCTTTGGTTCCGACCCGTATCACCACATTCGAAAAGATTCGTGATGTATTACGTCAGTTGAGCATTAAATGTTAAGATTTTTCAGGCTTGTAGGGGTGGGGTTCTACTCCGCCCGATATCAGTAATCCCGCATCTACTTTTTCCGTTTGCGTCAGGATAATCGTACCGTCCTTGTCGGCAAGGAATACGCGGGGTATGGTGTTGTCGGCAAAGAGGGAGTAGACGTTCAGGTCCGGATCGGCGAAAAACTTCATATTGTACTGATGTTCCCGGAAATAGGCCGCTACCTGCTCTTCGGTTTCTCCACGTGCGATCAGAAGCACACAGACGGAGGGATCGTCTTTGTATGTATGATATAAAGTGGAAATATCCGGGAAGGCCTTCTGGCAGTCGGAACAGGTCGTACTGAAGAAAATAATCAGGGCAAATTTATTTTCCAAGTCTTTTTTCGATACCGTTCCATCCGGATTGGAAATGCTGAATTCGGGTAACGGGTCGCCTTCCTCCAAAGCAAAGCCATCCTCAGGCGGCAATTCCTCGTGGATGCAGGCGGTGAGAGATAACAGACTGATTATGTAAAACAATAAATATTTCATGGGGTAAAGATACGGGTTGTTCGCCATACTTTGTGACTTTTTGCATGGATATTTGCATATTATCCTGTATATTTGTACCGGAATTTCAGATATCAAAGAACAAAACAGCAAGAAATACACTTGGTCATACAATCTAAAAATATGGTGCGCGTGATGCGGTTTATACTGGTCGGTACGCTGAATGCGTTAATTACGGTCTTGATTGTCTGGCTGATGATGGACAAGCTTGGTTGTAACTATATCGCTACCAATATCACCGCTTATGTGATTGCGCAGATCAATAATTTCTTCTGGAGCAAATATTGGATATTTTCATCCCGCACCGGTAAGTTTCGCCGTGAGATTCCCCTTTTTCTGATCGCTTTCGGATGTGCTTATTGTTCCCAATTCCTCGCTTTGCTTATCATGGTGGAAATCTTTGACTTGAACGAATATCTCGCCCAGTTCTTAGGATTGTTTATCTATGGTGCAGTCAACTATATGATGAACAAAAAAATCACCTTCCAACTCACCCCTTAATTCTTAATTTTTAATTCCTCAGTGCGCCCGTTCACGAAACTCCGACGGTGTCACGCCCTCTTTCTTCTTGAAGAAGGTGGAGAACTGTCCGGCATTCTCGAATTTGAGACTGTAGGCTATTTCCGAGATATTCATGCTGCTGCTGGTAAGCAGTTCCTTTGCCTTCAGGAGTTTTTGCTGCAATTGGTATTGGGCGGGCGATACGCCTGTATATTCTTTGAACATACGGCGGAACCAGGAGTAGCCGAGCCCCAGGCGGGAAGCTATTTCTTCCGGTGTCAGCGGGTTTTCCACCTGCTCTTTCATCAGGATGCGGGCTTCGTTGATCTTATCCACAACGTAGGTATTCGTGAAGGAGTTGTTTCTTCTTTTATAATAGACCGTACCCAATATATGAAGGACGATACTCGAAATCATCTCCTGGTAGCCCGTCTTTTCCTGAGAGGCGAATTTCAGTATGTCTTCATATAGTCCGACGATCGTCGCACTGAGCCCGATGTGCTGTAACGGTTCCTCGCGGGTAAAAAAGCGTTTTTCCACGCGCCGGTCGATGTGGACACCGCGGAAACCGACCCAGTATTCGTCCCAGCCTGTCTCGCTGTCGGGATAGTAGCTGTGCCATTCTCCCGGAAAAAGCAGGATCATCGTGCCGGCGTTTATCTTTTGCATCTTGCAGGATTGCGAAGAGAAGTAACCGCTTCCCTTCGTGATATAGACCAGCTGGTATTCGTTCAGGATTCGTCCGGTCTGCGGCTTGAAGTTATAATTGTCCGGATGCTTCGAAAGAGGATAGTTCCCTTTCGGGGGAATAAACTGGTAGCCGACGGTCGTGACGACAATTCCCCACTCTTCGTCTATCGCACTTATCGTCAGATATCTCAATTGATCGCTTAGTTGTTTCTCCATCTCCTCTGTCAGATTTGAAAGGTTTAAAATCATTTTCAAAAGCAAAGATAGTAATTTACCGTTTACTTTTGCAATCATAAAACAAACAACTTTGTTGTACCATGAAGAAATATAACTTTTTAGCCTTTGATATAGGAGCGACCAGTGGACGTGCCGTGTTAGGCACTTTGGTTGGTGACAAATTTGAAATGCAGGAACTTCACCGTTTCCCGAATGCGATCATGGAGTTGCATGGGAAATATTACTGGGACATATACCGGTTATATGATGCCTTGAAAGAAAGCCTTACGATTTGTGCACGCCGGAACTTGCTCCCGGACTCTATCGGGATCGATACCTGGGGGGTGGATTTCGGGTATCTGGCGGAAGACGGCACTCTGTTGGGGCTACCGCGTGCGTATCGTGATCCTTATACGGACGGTGCGCCGGAAGAATATTTCCAGCGTGTTCCCCGGTCGGAAGTCTACCGGCTTACCGGTATACAGATCATGAATTTTAATAGTGTTTTCCAGTTATTCAGGGCTAAAAAGGAAGGTTTCAGGCCGTTGGAGGCTGCCGAAGAGATACTGTTTATGCCCGATCTGCTTTCTTACCTGTTGACGGGTAAAAAGGTTTGTGAATATACGGATGCTTCCACCTCCGGATTGCTGAATCCGGTGACGAAAGAGTTCGAGGCGTCCTTGTTGGAAGTGGCAGGGGTAGCTCCGTCCATTATGCGTCCGGTAGTGATGCCGGGAACTTTTGTCGGGGAGCTGACCGATGCGCTTGCACGGGAAACGGGGATCGGCAAAGTGCCGGTCATAGCAGTTGCCGGCCACGACACGGCTTCGGCTGTCGCGGCTGTTCCGGCGGCGGACCGGGAGTTTGCCTATCTTAGCAGCGGCACATGGAGCCTTATGGGGATCGAAACGGAAGAACCGATTATCTCGGAAGCCTCTTTCCTGCATAATTTCACGAACGAAGGCGGTATAGATGGAACTACCCGTTTTCTGAAAAATATCACAGGGATGTGGTTGCTCGAACAGTGTCGGAAAGAGTGGGAAAAGGCCGGGTGCGACTATTCCTATCCGGCGATAGTCAAGATGGCGGAACGGGCGACGCCTTTCCGTCGTTTTGTGAATCCCGACGATCCGTGTTTTGCCAATCCGCCGAGCATGACGGAGGCAATCAAGGCTTATTGCCGCGAGACGGGGCAGCCCGAACCGGTCGAGGACGACGAGTTTATCCGCTGTATTTTTGAAAGTCTGGCATTCCGGTATAAGGAGGTGCTGGCATTGTTATCCGAAATGGCTCCTTTCCCGATCCGCAAATTGCATGTGATCGGGGGAGGCTCGATGAATAATCTTCTCAATCAATTTACGGCAAATGTAATAAACATGCCGGTTGTGGCAGGGCCTTCGGAGGCGACGGCAATCGGCAACTGCATGGTGCAGGCGAGGGCGGCGGGATTGGTAGCCGACCGTTGGGAGATGCGCCGTTTGATCAACTCTTTCCTTTCGCCGGCTGTCTTTCTGCCGGAAGGTAGTGGAGAGTGGGAAGAGGCTTTTAGGAAATATAAATCTGTAACCTCAAAAAAATAAGACCATGACAAAAGAAAACATTATCAGACAAGCGTATGAGGCAGCTGTTGAACGCTATGCAGCTGTCGGTGTGGATGCAAGGGAGGCAATGGACAAATTGCAGAAGATATCTCTTTCGATGCATTGCTGGCAGGCGGACGATGTGAGCGGTTTCGAGAACCAGGGCGGTTCGCTGACGGGCGGAATCCAGGTGACAGGCAACTATCCGGGACGTGCCCGCACGATCGACGAAGTGCGTGCCGATGTCTTGAAAGCGGCTTCTCTGATCGCTGGTAAACATCGCTTGAACCTGCATGAAATATATGGCGACTTCCAGGGCAGGAAGGTCGACCGTGACGAAGTGGAACCTGCTCATTTTGAGAGCTGGATGCAGTGGGCGAAAGAGAACGGGATGAAGCTGGATTTCAACAGCACTTCTTTTTCGCATCCGAAGAGCGGCGACCTGACGTTGGCGAATCCCGACGATGCGATCCGCAATTTCTGGATCGAACATACGAAACGCTGCCGCTGGATCAGCGAGGAGATGGGCAAATACCAGGACGATCCCTGTATTATGAACCTGTGGATTCACGACGGCAGTAAAGAAGTTCCCGCCAGCCGTCTCAAATATCGTCAGATACTGGAACAGTCGCTCGACGAGATTTTTGCAACTGAATATAAGAACATGAAGGATTGTATCGAGGCAAAACTGTTCGGCATCGGTCTGGAAAGTTATACGGTCGGTTCCTATGATTTTTACTTGGGCTACGGTGCGAAGAAGAATAAGATTGTGACGCTCGACACGGGCCATTTCCATCTGACGGAAAGTATCGCCGACAAGGTTTCGGCCCTGCTTCTTTTTACACCGGAGATCATGTTGCACGTGAGCCGTCCGATTCGTTGGGACAGCGACCATGTGGTGATCTTGAGCGACGACTTGCTCGATCTGGCACGCGAAATCATCCGTTGCAAGGCATTGGACCGTGTGCATATCGGCTTGGACTACTTCGATGCGACGATCAACCGTATCGGGGCGTACGTGATCGGTTGCCGTGCAACGCAGAAGGCTTTTATGCAAGCCCTTCTTGAACCATCGGCAACTTTGCAGCAGTACGAAGCCGAAGGCAAATATTTCCAGCGTTTAGCTCTGCAGGAGGAAATGAAGAGCCTTCCGTGGACAGCCGTCTGGGATATGTTCTGCCTGCAAAACGACGTCCCGGTAGGTGAGGATTATATCGCCGAGATAGAAAAATACGAAGCGGAAGTAACAAGTAAACGTTAACCTTAGGGGCGAACACACAGGTTCGCCCTTTAAAAATAACATATATGGAAATAATCATCGGATTGATCATAATCGCAATCGGTAGTTTCGGGCAGAGCAGTTCCTACGTTCCGATCAACAAAGTCAAGGATTGGAGCTGGGAAAGTTTTTGGTTGGTGCAAGGCATTTTTGCCTGGCTCGTCTTCCCATTCTTAGGAGCGCAGCTTGCCATTCCCAATGGGAGCAGCCTCTTGGAACTGTGGAGTGTCGGCGGAGCTGCGGGGGCCGTTATCTACGGAATCCTGTGGGGGATCGGCGGGTTGACCTTCGGGTTGAGCATGCGTTATTTGGGGGTTGCGCTCGGCCAGAGCATCGCGCTTGGAACGTGTGCCGGTTTCGGGACGCTTTTCCCGGCAGTTTTTGGCGGAACGGATTTGTTTCATGGCGATGGCCTGGTCTTGCTGATCGGTGTGTGTATCACGCTTGCCGGTATCGCCGTGATCGGGTATGCCGGAAGTCTTCGCGCCCGTAATATGACCGAGGAGGAAAAGAAAGCGGCTGTAAAGGATTTCGCGTTGACGAAAGGTTTGCTTGTCGCTCTTTTGGCCGGTGTGATGAGTGCCTGCTTCAATCTGGGCCTGGAATCCGGCGCTCCGATCCTTGAGAAGGCGAAACAGTCCGGCGCAAGCGAATTGTTCGCACTGAATCCGGTCATCCTGTTGGTGACGATCGGGGGTTTTATCACGAACGCCTCTTATTGCCTTTTCCAGAATGTAAGGAACAAGACGGGGAAAGATTATTTCTCCGTATCAGGCGGTACTTTGCTGAATAATGTCTTATTTTGTGCGCTGGCAGGCGTTTTGTGGTATTCGCAATTCTTCGGGCTGGGAATGGGAAAGAGCTATTTTGCCGAATCTCCGGTGATGCTGGCCTTTTCATGGAGCATCTTGATGTCGCTGAATGTGATCTTCAGCAATGTGTGGGGCATTATCTTGAAAGAGTGGAAAGGGGTGAGCCGGCAGACGATCGTCGTTTTGGTTTGCGGCATGTGTCTCCTGATATTCTCACTTTTGCTGCCTAATTTGATTTAAGATAATGATCGGATTGGAAATGGATAGGCATGGGACGTTAGTTCGATAGGTATGGAACTTAATTTCCATAGGTATGAAATTAAGCTCCCGTGCTTGTCTGTTTTTTGCCGGGTGAAGAACAATTTTGAGCCGGGGGCGTGTCCCTCATAAAAAAGATATATAAGTAAAATGAAAACAATCAGAAACAATGAAAAATTGATGGCCGAGATTGGCCGTATCGCTGAAGTGGCCGGCTATCTTTGGACAAAAGGATGGGCGGAACGTAACGGTGGTAACATTTCCGTAAACCTGACCGACTTGATGAACGATGTCGAAAAAGCACTTCCCGCACTGGGACCGGCTATTCCTTTACAAGAAGCGATGACCGCTCTTGCCGGACATATTTTCTATGTCACCGGTACAGGAAAGCGGATGCGTTATGTAGCACAGGAACCGTTGGCCAACGGTTCCTTGATCCGTATCGCCGGGGATGGAAAAAGTTATGATATTATTGCTGAACAATTGATTTTGCCTACTTCCGAGTTGCCTTCGCACTTGATGATGCATAATTATCTGCGTGGCCTGGGCCGTGATAACAGAGTCGTTTTGCATACGCACCCGACCGACCTGATCGGCATGACGCATTGTAAACCGTTCTTGGATTCGGATGTCATCACCCGTACGTTGTGGAGCATGATTCCCGAATGTCGTATCATTGTCCCGAAAGGAGTCGGTATTGTTCCCTATGAAATACCTGGGACACTGGATTTAGCACGTGCAACCATTAAACAATTGGAAAAGCACGATGTCGTATTCTGGGAAAAACATGGTATTTTGGCAGTCGGTGAAGACCTGATCGAATGTTTTGACGCAATCGACACGCTAAGCAAGTCCGCCCAAATCTATTTCAGCGCACGCATGGCAGGATACGAACCCGCCGGCATGACTGACAAGCAGTTGGATGATTTGGTTCCGGCCTTCGGTTTGTGATAGGTTACGATCGTAAATGATGATTTATAGGTGTGTTTATAGCAACGAGGTATAGCTTTGTTTGTCACTACACCGGTAAATCATCATTCATATAAATACCATATACCATGAAAACATTATTTATTCTTATATCTCTATTCTTTGCCGTATCATTGTCCGCTCGGCAGCGCGATAGTCGTGTACGCGAATATCTACCTCCCGCACGCATCGTCTGGCAACAGGAAAGCCAGTTGATACAGGGTGCAAACCATTTGCTTCTTTCTGGAAACGGACAATCCAATCTTGTGAATCATAACATCTGTAAGCTTTCGAGCACCGACCGGCAGCATCCTGCCATCCTTCTTGATTTTGGAAAAGAACTGCAAGGCGGCTTGCAAATAGTAACCGGCATGCCGGCTTCGCACGAACCAGTCGCCGTCCGGATCCGTTTGGGTGAGTCGGTAAGTGAAGCCATGTGCGATATAGATGGGGTGAACGGTGCTTCCAACGATCATGCCATGCGCGATTTTACTATTCGCCTACCCTGGTTGGGGGTTATGGAAGTGGGTAATTCTGGGTTTCGGTTTGCTCGGATTGATCTTTTGGACGATTCCGTCGAATTGCATATTAAAGAAATACGTGCCATTTCCGTTTTTCGGGACATCCCATATAAAGGCTCATTTCGTTGCAACGACGAACGGCTGAACCGGATTTGGCAGACTGGTGCTTATACGGTACATTTGAATATGCAGGAGTATATTTGGGACGGCATCAAACGTGACCGTTTGGTCTGGATTGGTGATTTGCATCCGGAAGTGATGACGGTCAACACTGTTTTCGGATATAACGAGGTGATACCGAAAAGCCTTGATTTTATCCGCGATGCAACGCCGTTGCCTGGCTGGATGAACGGGATGTGCAGTTACTCCATCTGGTGGTTGCTGATCCAGCGCGACTGGTATTACTATCAGGGGGACTTGGCTTACTTGAAGGAACAGAAAGACTATTTGACCGGTTTGCTCCGTCTTTTGATCTCCAAAGTCGGTGACGACGGCGTCGAGAAGCTCGACGGAGGAGGACGTTTCCTCGATTGGCCGTCCAGTGAAAATCCGGTTGCCATCGATGCCGGCTTGCAAGCCTTGATGCTACAGGCGATGAAAGCCGGAAACGAACTTTGTAAGGTGTTGGGCGAAGATGCGTTGGCGGCAGAATGCGAGGCTGTAGGAAACAGGATGACCAAGGCCGCTTCGAAGGTGATAAAACCTTTCCTGAAGTCAGGTGTTGCTCCGGATGCTCCTGGATCGAAACAGGCAGCTTCCCTGTTGGCGTTGGCCGGACTGATGAAGCCGGAAGAGGCCGATCGGAGATATCTCGCAGTTAATGGAGGGCATGGATTCTCTACTTTTTATGGTTATTATATGCTTCGAGCGATGGCTGCTGCCGGCAATTATCAAGGGGCGATCGACGTGATACGCCAATTCTGGGGTGCGATGCTCGATTTGGGTGCAACTACTTTTTGGGAAGATTTCAACTTAGACTGGTTGCCCGGCGCTTCTCGCATCGATGAATTGGTTCCGGTAGGCAAGAAAGATATTCATGGCGATTACGGGGCTTATTGTTATAAAGGTTTCCGCCATAGCCTTTGTCACGGTTGGGCTTCTGGTCCGACTTCCTGGCTGAGTGAATATGTGTTGGGTGTCCAGGTTGTGGAGCCGGGTTGCCGCGTTGTCCGGATCACACCGCATTTAGGTGACTTGGAGTGGGTGGAAGGAACGTTCCCGACTCCTTACGGTGTGATCACTATCCGTCACGAAAAAGGCGCTGACGGGAAAGTACGGAGTCGGATCGATGCTCCGTCCGAAGTAAAAGTTGTACGATAATCAAATCAGATAAAGATATGGTAAAAAAAAACACGCTGTTGATCTGCTCACTTGCCTTCTTCTCGCTGATGGGTTGCAAAGGTAAAAACGAGCTTACGGTTCCGGTGAACCTGCGAACAGAATACCTGCGCGAACCGATCGGTTTGGATACGAAAAGTCCCCGTTTCACTTGGGAATACAAAGGAAGTGAGAAGAACTTTTTGGCTTCCCGTTCGGAAATCCGTATCGGGACCTCGCCGGATAACCTGCAACCGTATACCGATAATATGACATTGGAACCGCATACCCGTTACTATTGGAATGTGACGGTATGGGATCAGGATGGAGACATTTGCGAGACTTCGGAAACGGCTACTTTCGAGACTGCCAAATTCAAGTCGTCCGACTGGTCGGGAAAATGGATAACCGACAGTCACGATAAGGAGTTCGAGCCGGCCCCCATGTTCCGCAAAGCTTTTACATTGGGAAAAGAGATTGAAGAAGCCCGCGTGTATGTGGCTGCCGCTGGTTATTACGATTTGTTTATCAACGGTAAGCGGGTAGGAGAGAACTATCTTGATCCGGGCTATACGCATTTCGACAAACGTATCCTATATGTGACACATGATGTAACCTCTCTTTTAAAACCGGGTGGCAACGCTATCGCTACCGTTTTGGGTAACGGCTGGCACAATGTACAATCCAAAGCTGTCTGGAATTTCGAGACTGCCCGTTGGCGTAACCGTCCCCGGATGCTCTGTGAATTGCGCCTACGCTATACCGATGGTACGACTGAAGTCATCGCCACCGATGAAAGTTGGCGTACCGCGACCGGTCCCTATACCTATAACAACATCTACAGCGGTGACAAATACGATGCCACGTTGGAAGAAAATGGTTGGAACGCGGAAGGGTTCGATGACAGCAAGTGGGATCCGGTACAAGTTACGGAAGCTCCGGCTCCCTTATTGGCCGCCCAGCAGATGCCGGGTATCCGGATTACGGAAGAATTGCAGCCTGTCTCGATGAAGAAGTTCAGCGATAAACTTTATGTATTTTCATTCGAAAAGAATTTTGCCGGTCTGTCCCGATTAAAGGTGAAAGGTGCTCCCGGTACGCGGATCACTTTGAAGCATGGAGAGTTGCTGAAAACAGACGGTCGTCTGGAACAGGGAAATATAGATGTCTATTATCATCCTGTGAAACCGGGAGAGGTTTTCCAGATGGATGTGTTCACACTGAAAGGAACAGGTGAAGAGGAAATCTTTATGCCTTCATTCGCCTATCATGGTTTCCAGCATGTGGAAGTTGAAAGTTCGGCTCCCGTAGTCCTGACAAAAGAGAGTCTGACCGGACTGTTCATGCACACAGCGGTAGAGCCCGTAGGCTCCTTCTCCTGCTCCGATCCGTTGTTGAACAAAATATGGAAGGCGACAATGGAAGCCTATCGTAGTAACCTGCACAGTATTCCGACCGATTGCCCGCAGCGTGAAAAGAACGGCTGGACGGCCGATGCGCATGTAGCAATCGACCTCGGCCTGTTAGGTTTCGACGCCATCACCTTGTATGAGAAATGGATGAACGACTTCATTGATAACCAGCGCGAAGCCGGTGAGATCTCCGGTATTATCCCCTCCAGCGGCTGGGGATATGGTGAATGGCCCGGCCCGGTATGGGATGCCGCCATGTTTATCATCCCAAATGCTTTGTATAATTATTATGGTGAGACACGCAGTATCGAGAACCTGTATCCTACGATGTTGCGCTATTTGGATTATTTGAAAGCAAAAGAGAAGGACGGTGGTTACCTGACCTTCGGTTTAGGAGATTGGGTGTACTGGAAGTCTACGACCAATAACACTTATACCTCTACTGCTTATTATTATTTGGATTACACCTTGATGGCCCGTTTCGCCGGACTGTTGGGTAAAGATGCCGCCCCTTATCGGCAGAGAGCCGACGAGTTGAAGGCCTTGGTCAACCGTAAGTTCTTCAATCCCGAAACGGGGGTCTATGCTGAAGGAACCCAGACGGCACAGGCGATTGCCCTCTATTTAGGAATCGTACCGGAAGGTAAGGAGCAGTTGGTCGCCGATAAACTTTGCGAGGTCGTGCGTGCCAACAACCATTTCCTCGATTTCGGCCTGCTCGGAAGCAAGTCTGTTCCGGCCATGCTGACCCGCTACGGCTATGTCGAGGATGCTATGAAGATGATTACGAAGACGGAAGCTCCCTCTTGGGGCTATTGGGTGGAAACGATGGGATATACGACGTTGCCTGAAACCTGGACGTTAAGTCCTGAGTTCCGCGACGCCTCCCTGAATCATGTCTTTATGGGAGATGTCTCTGCTTGGATGATGAATCAGCTTGCTGGTATCAACTACGATGCTGTTGAACCAGGTTTCCGCCATATTCTGATTACGCCTCATTTCGTGGAAAGAGTGAATTGGGCGAAAGGTGAGTATCATTCTGTACGGGGCTTGATTTCGAGCGAATGGAAACGGGAGGGAGGCAAAGTTACTCTTACCGTGACGATCCCGTCCGGCTGTACGGCGGATATCCGTGTCGGCGATAAGACGGAAACAGTCGGGTCTGGTACACATGTGAAAACTTATTAAACGAGAATACCATGAAACATTATTTTCTGTTGTTACTGTTAATCGGATGTATCGCTTCCGGCCATGCTGAATCTGGCTGGAAAGCCCATTGGATCAATACGGAACGTTGTCAGAGCGAGACGAACACCTGGTTGGCTTTCCGTAAAACCGTCCATATAGACAAGGTTCCGCAAACTCTTACCGCCCGCATCGCTGCCGATAGCAAATATTGGTTGTGGATAAACGGTCGCCTGGTCGTCTTTGAAGGCGGGCTTAAACGGGGACCTTCTCCGTATGACACCTACTACGATCCGGTAGAGATAGCTCCTTATTTGCAAAATGGCGAGAATACGATTGCTGTGCTGGTCTGGCATTTCGGTAAAAGCGGATTCAGTCATGTGAACAGTGGTCTGGCTGCCTTGCTGTTTGAAGCTGTCGCTCCTGGTGTCGAGATCGTTTCCGACAAGAGCTGGCAATGCACCGTATATGATGCCTATCAGGATACTGAGGCGCCCTATCCGAATTATCGTTTGCCGGAAAGCAATATCCGTTTCGATGCCAGGATGGAAATGTCCGGCTGGAATCAGCCCGGCTACACAGGCAAGATGCCGAATGCCGAAATTATTTCGTCTGTCGGGGTCGCCCCTTTAGGTAAATTGGTCGAGCGTCCGGTACCCCTATGGAAAGACTATGGCTTGAAACCGTATGTCAGTGTCCGCCGGTCGTCTGCCGGCGATACGCTTTATTGTCGTCTGCCTTATAACAGCCAAGTGACTCCTTATCTGAAAGTGGAAGCTCCTGCCGGCAAGGTGATCCATATCCGGACGGACAACTATGAGGGCGGTTCTCAATACAACGTCCGCGCTGAATATGTCACGCGCGACGGCGTGCAGGAATATGAGAGTTTAGGCTGGATGAACGGTCACGAGATGCAATATATCCTGCCGGAAGGCGTGAAGGTGCTGGATGTGAAATTCCGGGAAACCGGTTACGATACCGAATTTACAGGTTCTTTCAGTTGCAATGATCCGTTCATGAACGAACTTTGGAAACGTTCGGCCCGCACCTTATATATAACGATGCGCGATAGTTATATGGACTGTCCGGACCGCGAACGGGCGCAATGGTGGGGTGACGAGGTGAACGAATTGGGCGAGGCTTTCTATGCCCTTTCTCCCTCTAGCCATAAACTGGCGCTGAAAGGCATCTACGAACTGATGAACTGGCAACGCGAAGACGGTGTGATTTTCGCTCCGGCCCCGGCTGGTAACTGGCGGAAAGAGTTGCCATTGCAAATGTTGGCTTCGGTAGGTTGGTACGGTTTCTATACCCAGTATTATTATAGTGGCGACAGTAGCTTTGTCGCCGGTATTTATGACCGAATGCACCACTATCTGCACGAAGTATGGCAAGTAGATAAGAGCGGCCTGGTTATCGAGCGTGACGGCGATTGGAGCTGGGGTGACTGGGGAGAAAACATCGATATGGGCGTGTTGGTAAATTGCTGGTATTATTTGGCCTTGAAAGCAGAGAAAGCTTTTGCCCTCCAACTTGGAAAAACAGCCGATGCCGATGAGATCGGCCGTATGATGTACAGTATAGGGAAATGCTTCGACACAAAGTTTTGGACAGGATCAGCATATCGCTCTCCCGGCTATAAGGGAGAAACGGACGACCGTGCACAGGCGATGGCTGTCGTTTCCGGTTTAGCTTCCGCTGATAAATATCCTGCTCTGGTAAAAGTCCTGAAGAAGGAATGCCATGCCAGTCCCTATATGGAAAAGTATGTGCTCGAAGCCTTGTTCCAAATGAATGAACCGGCCTTTGCTTTAGAGAGGATGAAGCAACGCTATGCGAAAATGATGGATTATCCTGAATATACGACCTTGTTCGAAGGATGGGGAATCGGTCCGGACGGTTTCGGAGGCGGTACGATCAACCATGCATGGAGTGGTGGCCCTCTTACGTTGCTGAGTCAGAAAGTGTGCGGTATAGAACCTACCTCTCCAGGTTTTCGTTCCTTCAAGGTTTGTCCCCAAATGGGCACTTTGACCGAAGCCTCTGCTACAGTAGATACGCATTTCGGCAAGATAGAGGTGTCGCTGAAACGCAAAGGTAAAAAGATACAGGCCACCCTTTCCGTTCCCGAAGGAACGACAGCCGAAGTCATCTGGCCCGATGGCTCCCGCAAGAATTTCGATCCGGGGCGCCATCAGGCGAAACATGTAGGCCTTAAAGGAAAAAAATAGTACTTTTGTATCATTCTTTCTATTACTCTTCTGCGGGTAAGCCGTGGTAATTTATAAAAACATCTCCCTTTTCGAGAGGAGCGTGGGGCATGTGATCTTCGTATATCGCCTGGCAGCATTTTTGAAGATTGCATGCCTTTTTTGTGTCCTGCTCAAAAAGGGAAATACTGTCAGGCTACTGCAATCGGTAAGTTAACGGGACGGTATATTGTACGCGGACGACTTTTCCGTCTTTCATCTTTCCCGGAGTCCATTTGGGCATCGACTTGACAATCCGTAAGGATTCTTCATCCAATGAGGGATATAAAGCCTGTGTCACTTTGGCGTTTGTGATGCTTCCGTCTTTTTCGATAACGAATGTGACGACTACTTTTCCCTGTTTTCCCTGTTGCTGGGCTTCTGTCGGATATTTTATGTTTTTAGCAAGAAACTGCAATAATGCATTTTGCCCGCCCGGAAATTCCGGCATGATATCACATGTGTCATAAATCTTGTCTTTTTCCGGTGGAAGCGGATTGGCTGCTTCCATTTTGGAAACAGTAGTGGTGGCGAGAGCAGTCGGCTGTTGGATAACCTCTGCTACCTTTTCATTCAAAACACGTGCCATCGCATCGATATTATTGAGCAATAGCAAGCCTGCGGCCATTGGAACCAGTGCCAGGTATTTCACTTTTCTGGCGTTGTTCGTTCTTTTTTTGTTTAACATAGTAATTCTCTTTTTAAGTGGTAAGACACTGAAATTGTTATATAAATTTGCAATAGCCGTATTGGGATGTTTTACTCCGATCAGATGGTACTGGTATTCTTTTTTGTCGAATCCGGCAAGCATGACTTGTTCATCTGCGATAAATTCATGATTTATACCGATCTCTTTCTTTAGCCACCAGGCAAACGGATTTAACCAGCAGGCGATACAGATGATTTCACCAGCCATCATGTCGATCGAATGCCATTGGCGGACGTGTGTTTGTTCATGGATCAAAATGTCATCAAGCCTTTCCCGTTGATGCGGATCGGATGAAATGAAAATCCAGCCGAAAAAGGAGTAGGAGGCTTCCGCTTCCGGAAGGATACAAACTTCGATGCCGTTCAAAGTGATTTTCCTACATTTCCGGTGTAAACGAGAAACAGTGAACAGCTCCGCCAGACATCTGGACAGCAACAGGCCGGCTCCTGCCAGCCAGATAACTTGCATAACCTTGAGCCCGGTTTCTTTCCAGTCGGAGGCGGCTATTTCATTGCTTGCTGTCAGGACTGTTTCTTTAGGTAGCAACCCTGAATAGTAGCCGACTATACCTGCTACGCTTGTCTGGGTGGATAACCAGCCGCTTAAATCCGGTAAAGGGTAAAGGAATGCGATCAGGTAAATCGACAATAACACCCCTCTGCGTAACCTGAAGAACGTATCGTCACGGAATAATAGGCGATAACAGATATATAAAAATGCCAACGCCAGATTTACCTTTAGAAAATAGATTAGTATCGGAGTTATCATATTGATATCTTTATAATTGATTATTCTTCCTTTTCGATCTGATCCATCAAGTCCTGCAAATCGCTTTTGGATAATTTACGATCGCGGACAAAGAAGGAAACCATTTCTTTATAAGAACCGGTGAAATAATTTTGTACGACATTCGACATGAAAGTACGCTTGTATTCCGCTTCTTTCACACGTGGAGAAAAGAGTGTAATCGTTCCGAATTTCTTCGGGGTGACGTACTTCTTTTTTTCAAGGTTCCGGACCACCGATGCCACGCTGGTGTAGGGCGGTTTCGGATCGGGCATTTCGTTCAGTATGTCACGGATGAAACATGATCCTAATTTCCAGATATACAACATTACGCTTTCTTCTTGTGCAGTCAGTCTTTCCATTGTCTTGTTGTTTTTTTGAATTTCAGATTACTATCTTTTCGCAAATCTACTTTATTTTAGTAGATAAGGGTACGTGTCTTATGGTAATAATTGTTAATGAGGAAAAAAGGGCTTCTTGCTTCCGGTGTTGTGGAGGATTTCATTTTCATGCCTGTGTGTTTTGATTTGGACTAACGGATCTTTAGGAAAAAGTACGATAAGAAGAAGGGAGGCGATAAGCCCTGTTCTTGTTTTTCGCTTTTTATTATGTATCTTTGCCCGACAGAATCAAAGAAAAATACTTACCGGATGATAGACTTCAATATGATACCATCTCCCTGTTATGTGATGGAAGAAGAGTTGCTCCGCCGTAATTTGTCACTGATCAAGAGCGTGAAGGAGAGGGCGGGAGTTAATGTAATCCTGGCTTTTAAGGCGTTTGCGATGTGGAAAGCATTTCCGATCGTGCGTGAATATATTCCGTATTCGACAGCAAGTTCGAAGTTTGAGGCCAGGCTGGCTTTTGAAGAGATGGGTAGCCGGGCACATACCTATTCGCCGGCATATACGGAAGCGGATTTCCCGGAGATTTTAAGATACAGTAGTCATGTGACGTTCAATTCGCTTACGCAATTCGAACGTTTCTATCCGATGGTGCAGGCGGACGGAAACCGGGTATCGTGCGGTCTGCGCATCAATCCTGAATATTCGGATGTCGAAACGGATTTGTATAATCCTTGCGCTCCGGGCTCCCGGATGGGAGTGGTTAGCGACCTTTTGGATGGTCTGTTGCCCGACGGTGTCGAGGGCTTGCATTTTCATACGCTTTGCGAATCGAGTTCGTATGATCTGGAAAAGACGTTGGGAGAAGTAGAAAAGCGTTTCGGCCGTTTCCTGCCGCATATCAAATGGTTGAATATGGGAGGCGGGCATCTGATGACACGAAAAGGCTATGATACGGAACATCTGATCGGGCTGTTGCAGGCGTTCAAGGCCAAATATCCGAACCTCGAAATCATCATGGAGCCGGGAAGCGCATTTGCGTGGCAAACCGGATTTCTGCTGACGACGGTGGTGGATATCGTGGAGAATCATGGTATCAAGACCGCGATCATAGATGCCTCTTTCACTTGCCATATGCCGGATTGTCTAGAGATGCCCTATAAACCGGTGATTCGCGGGGCTATAGAGCCGGAAGAAGGAAAGCCTGTTTATCGTATCGGAGGAAACAGCTGTCTGAGTGGTGACTATATGGGCGATTGGTTTTTCGAGCAACCCTTGAAAGTGGGTGATAAATTGATATTCGAAGATATGATCCATTATACCATTGTCAAAACGACCATGTTCAACGGAATCCCGCATCCATCCTTGGCTTTGTGGAGCAAGGAGGACCGGCTCGTGATGTACAAGGAGTTCGGCTACGAAGATTACAAGGGAAGAATGGACTGAATCAATTGACAATTAATAAAGAAGAGGAATGTCTGGATTGTAAATCAGGTTGTGCAAATAAAATTGTCGATTGTCAATTGTCAATTGTCAATTATTTAGTAATTTAGCGCACTCATTCAGAAAAGAAATAATTAAGCAATAATTAAGGTATGGGTATTTTTAGCTTTTTCAGTAAGGAAAAAAAGGAAACTCTGGACAAGGGGTTATCTAAGACAAAAGAAAATGTATTTTCTAAGATTACCAGAGCCATTGCCGGTAAAAGCAAGGTGGACGACGAAGTGCTGGACAATCTGGAAGAAGTACTGATTACTTCCGATGTCGGAGTAGATACTACACTGAAAATCATATCCCGTATCGAAGACCGCGTAGCCAGAGACAAATATGTGACGACCAGTGAGCTGACTGCGATCCTGCGTGAAGAGATCGCTTCCCTGCTTACAGAAAATCATACGGAAGACCTGGAGTCGTTTACGGTTCCGGAAGACAAGAAGCCGTATGTCATTATGGTCGTAGGCGTGAACGGGGTAGGCAAGACGACCACGATCGGCAAACTGGCTTATCAGTTCAAGAAGGCCGGTAAAAATGTGTATTTGGGAGCAGCCGATACGTTCCGCGCCGCAGCTGTAGAGCAATTGGTGATTTGGAGCGAACGGGTAGGAGTGCCTATCGTGAAGCAGAAGATGGGTTCTGATCCTGCTTCAGTGGCATTTGACACGTTGAGTTCGGCAAAGGCGAACGGGGCGGATGTGGTGATTATCGATACCGCCGGTCGCCTGCATAACAAGATCAATCTGATGAACGAGCTGACCAAGATCAAGAATGTGATGAAGAAAGTGGTTCCCGATGCACCGCACGAAGTCTTGTTGGTATTGGACGGTTCTACCGGACAAAACGCATTTGAACAAGCCAAGCAGTTTACGGCTGCAACCGAGGTGAATGCTTTGGCGGTTACCAAATTGGACGGAACGGCCAAAGGTGGCGTCGTGATCGGTATTTCGGATCATTTCCGTATCCCTGTCAAGTACATTGGCTTGGGAGAAGGAATGGAGGATCTCCAGGTTTTCAATAGAAAAGAATTTGTAAACTCCCTTTTCGGAGAATAAAGGGAGTTGTACCATAATATATGAGGAAAAATAAGGTAGATATTATAACGCTGGGATGTTCAAAGAACCTGGTGGATTCGGAGCAGCTTATGCGCCAGTTCGTGGCGAACGGGTATACCGTCGAACATGACCCCCATAAGATTAATGGTGAAATCGTTGTTGTGAATACCTGCGGTTTTATCGGAGATGCCCAGGAAGAGTCGATTAATATGATACTCGATCTGGGAGAGGCCAAGAAGAAAGGGAAGATCGGTAAATTGTTTGTCATGGGATGTCTTTCCGAACGGTTCCTGAAAGACTTGGAGAATGAGTTGCCGGAAGTCGACCGTTTCTATGGAAAGTTCAATTGGAAAGAACTGTTGAACGATTTGGGTAAATCCTACCACCGGGAATTGGCTGCCGACCGTGTTTTGACGACTCCCCGGCATTACGCCTACCTGAAGATCGCCGAAGGGTGTGACCGTACCTGTTCGTATTGTGCCATTCCGATCAGTACGGGGCGTTACCAGTCCATACCGATGGAAGAGATCGAGAAAGAGGTTCGCCTGCTGGTGAAACAGGGTGTGAAAGAATTTCAGGTGATCGCCCAGGATTTGACTTATTACGGTTTGGATTTGTATAAACGCCATGCGTTGCCGGAACTGGTGGAACGCATCTCCGATATTCCGGGAGTGGAATGGATCCGCTTGCATTATGGTTATCCGTCCCATTTCCCTTATGATCTGCTCAGGGTGATGAGCGAACGCGATAACGTTTGCAAATACATGGATATTGCCCTTCAGCATATCAGCGACCCGATGTTGAAGAAAATGCGCCGTAACATCACGAAAGAAGAAACATATGCCTTGATACGCCGGATGCGGGAAGAAGTACCCGGCATCCATTTGCGTACGACCTTGATGGTCGGCCATCCAGGGGAAACCGAGCAGGATTTTGAAGAACTGGTCGAATTCGTAAAAGAAGCCCGTTTCGAACGTATGGGCGCCTTTGCTTACAGTCATGAGGAAGGGACCTATTCGTTTAAACATTATACCGATGATATCGATCCGGAAGTCAAACAAGACCGTTTGGATTATCTGATGCGTATACAGGAAGGCATTTCGGCCGAAGTGAACGGTTCCAAGATCGGAAAGGTATTCAAGGTGATGATCGATCGGGAAGAAGAAGATTTCTATGTCGGCCGTACGGAATTCGACTCGCCGGAGGTCGACCCGGAAATACTTGTTTCTAAAGAGAAGCTGTTGATTCCCGGAATGTTTTATAACGTGTGGATTGACGATGCGCAAGCTTTCGACCTGTATGGAAGCGTACTTTAATTTGACATAAAAACTGCAAAGATGTTTGTCGGTTTACGAAAAAATAACTAATATAGCTGCATAATCTATTAATGGACGCGGATATGAAAAATAAGGAACTGGTTACTGAACTTGCCGCCCGTATGGGTTGGACTGCGCAGGAAGTTGCTGAAACGCTTTCTGTCCTGAGTTCCGTCGTCAGTTCGCGTCTGGTAGATAACGACACCATATATTTGCAGGGCTTCGGTCAGTTTGAGGTGAAAAAAAAAGCGGAACGGATCTCTGTCAATCCTTCAAACGGAAAACGGTATTTAGTTCCTCCCAAACTTGTCCCGGTGTTCAAACCCGGAACGACCGTCAAGAATAAACTAAAAGAATTAGGCGACCATGAATAACCGGCTGGCGATACAGGATCTGGCCGGTCTGTTGGCCGAATATACAGGTAAGGACAAGAATAGTTCCGAGCGCTTTTTGAGAGAATTCATAGCGGTCGTGTCGGAAGGTGTCTATACGGATAAACTGGTAAAGGTCAAAGGGCTCGGTACTTTTAAGATCATTCCGGTGGAGAAGCGTGAAAGCATTCATGTGAATACGGGTGAACGTTTTGTAATCCCGGAACATTACAAGTTTTCCTTCCTGCCGGACAAGGAACTGCGGGAGCTTGTTAATAAACCGTTCTCTTTTTTTGAAACGACCGAACTGCGGGAGAATGTCGATTTTACCGATATGGATGTCGTGTTGGACGAACCGGACATAAAAGAGACGGAAGACGAATCGATTGAGGAGATGATACCGGAAGAGAAACATCTTCCCGAAGAAGAACCTGTTGTCTTCTCGGAAGAGGGATCTGCTGTTCCTCCGGAAGAAGACCCGGTTGTCTTTTCAGAAGAAGAACCTGCCGGGCAGCCCGAAGATGAAGGGATGGATACCCTTGAACCGGTTGTGGACGAACGTTCAGATAGTTCCGGACCTGACAGTCCGATCGAAGAGGTAGAAACTGGTCCGGATGCGGAAAGAAAGAAGCCCCGCACGAAGCGGATTGCCGTTGTTTCTATGTTTGTATTCCTTCTTATGCTATTCAATATCGGGCTTTACCTGAATCGCACGTACTTTTTCGAAAAGGAAAAAGAGCCCTTGAGGATTGATACGGTCTTTCCCAAAGGAGAGACTGTTGCGACCGAAGCCGTTCCGGATACGACAATCGTTTTTGCCAATGAAGATTCCTCCCAGACTGTGGGTGAAACAACGGTGGAAAATCCGGTAGTTGAACCCGAAGCCGTTTCGCCTAAAGTCATTGCCCGTGTCAAGATCGAGCCGGGAAGCCGCCTGACGCTGATCTCGTTGAAATATTACGGAAGCAAATTGTTCTGGGTATATCTGTATGAATATAATAGAGCTGTCATAACGGACCCGAATAACGTGCCTATCGGCACTGTGATCGAGGTGCCTGCACCGGAAATGTACGGCATCGACCGTCGTGATCGTTCTTCCATTGAAAAAGCCGCTGCCCGCCAGACTGAGATACTGAGTGGCAAACTGTAATAAAAACTCTCTCTTTTAAGTAAAATAAAACAAAATAGTTCTGTGCAGGTTAGTATTATTTAACTGCGAAAGTGCAGAATACGAATTTAACATTTCTAATTTTGTGCATCTTAAAAAAAGCAAGTAAAAAATAGTAACAATATAATTGAAAAAAATCTATGAGTCAGACAGTAGACATTCGTGAGTTGAACGAGCGAATTGAAAGTAAAAGTTCGTTTGTGAACATGATTACGATGGGTATGGACCAGGTAATTGTTGGACAGAAACATTTGGTTGAATCATTATTGATCGGTCTGCTTTCAGATGGCCATATCCTGCTGGAAGGTGTGCCGGGATTGGCAAAGACATTGGCCATTAAGACACTGGCATCATTGATCGATGCGAAGTATAGCCGTATCCAGTTCACGCCGGACTTACTGCCGGCTGACGTGATCGGTACGATGATTTATAGTCAGAAAAGCGAAGAATTCCAAGTCAAACAAGGTCCAGTCTTCGCTAATTTTGTATTGGCGGATGAAATCAACCGTGCTCCGGCAAAGGTGCAGAGTGCCCTTCTGGAAGCAATGCAGGAACGCCAGGTGACAATCAGCGAAAATACATACAGATTACCGTCTCCTTTCTTGGTAATGGCGACCCAGAACCCGATCGAGCAGGAAGGAACCTATCCGCTGCCTGAAGCACAGGTAGACCGTTTCATGCTGAAGGTCATCATCAACTATCCGAAGAAAGAAGAAGAAAAGTTGATTATCCGTCAGAATATCTCCGGAGTGAAGCCGGACATTAAACCGATCCTGACGAAGGAAGAGATCCTCGAAGCCCGTAAGGTTGTCCGTGAGGTTTATCTGGACGAAAAGATCGAACGCTATATCGTAGACATTGTGTTTGCTACCCGCTTCCCGCAGGAACATGGTTTGGCAAACCTGGCTAACATGATCTCCTTCGGAGCCTCTCCGCGTGCGTCCATCAGTTTGGCGCTGGCTGCCCGTGCGTATGCCTTTATCAAACGCAGAGGATATGTGATCCCCGAAGATATCCGTGCCGTATGCCACGACGTGATGCGCCACCGTATCGGTTTGAGCTACGAAGCGGAAGCGAATAACCTGACATCTGAAGAGGTGATCAGCGAAATCCTTAATAAGGTAGAGGTGCCTTAACCTTCGGTTCTGGCAATGCTTTTTTACTGGTGAAAAATGCCTTCCCGGTTTGGGAAACGACTTTGTACCCTTGTAAAATGCTTTCCCGGCGTGGGAAACGACTTTACACCCTTGCAAAATGCTTTCCCGGTTTGGGAAACAGTTTTTCACCCTTGTAAAATGCTTTCCCGACTTGGGAAACGGTTTTTCACCCTTGTAAAATGCTTTCCCAACTTGGGAAACGGTTTTACATCAGTTTTGAAAGCACAAATTGAAGAAAAATGGAAACAAGTGAACTATTAAAGAAGGTTCGGCGAATTGAAATAAAGACCCGCGGCTTGTCCCGCAATATTTTTGCAGGACAATACCACTCTGCCTTTAAAGGCCGTGGTATGGCGTTCAGCGAAGTGCGCGAGTATCAATACGGAGACGATATCCGTGATATTGACTGGAACGTGACCGCACGTTACGTCCGCCCATACGTGAAGGTGTTCGAAGAAGAACGGGAGCTGACGGTGATGTTGCTGATCGACGTGTCGGGCAGCAGGGACTTCGGTTCCGTGAATGTAATGAAGAAAGAAGTCATTACGGAGATTGCGGCGACACTGGCTTTCTCGGCTATCCAGAACAACGACAAGATCGGTGTGGTGTTCTTCTCCGACAAGATAGAGAAATTCATTCCTCCTCAGAAAGGGAAGAAGCACATCTTGTATGTCATTCGCGAACTGATCGACTTCCAGCCGGATAAAAAACAGACCAACATTGCACAGGCATTGAAATATCTGACCAATGCGATCAAGAAGCGCTGTACGGCTTTCCTGATCTCCGACTTTATCGACAAGGATGGTTTCAAGGATGCCTTGACCATTGCCAACCGCAAGCATGACGTGGTGGCCATACAGGTGTATGACCGCCGCGAGACGGAACTACCGGCTGTAGGGTTGATGAAGATCAAGGATGCGGAGACCGGACAGGAACGCTGGATAGACAGCTCGTCTGCCCGTGTACGGGCCGCCTACAAGGAATGGTGGGACCGCCGACAGGCTGCCATGAGCGATTCATTCAAGAAATGTCGTGTCGATTCGGTCTCCATCCGTACGGAAGATGATTATGTGAAAGCATTGATTGCTCTTTTTGACAAACGTAATTAAAGCAAACAAATGAAATTAATAAAGAAAAGCATTCTGTTACTTGCACTTGCCGGTGGAACATTCCTGTCCGGCGGGAAAGCATATGCGCAGCAGACGCTCGTTGACGTTCGTGTCGACTCTGCCGCCATACTGATCGGAGAGCAGACTGTTTTACATTTGACGGTAACGGCAGACAAAGATAAGGCCGTCCAGCTTGTCATCCCACGTGACACGTTGATGGCAGGAGTGGAGGTGCTGGAAATTCCGAAAGCGGACTCCACCTTGATCGAAAACGACCGCCTGCTGATCGAGCAGGACTTGCTGGTGACCTCTTTCGACTCTTCTCTATATTTGTTGCCCCCGTTTATGGTGATCGACGGGGCGGATACCGTTTACTCCAACCAGGTGGCCTTGAAGGTGTCGACGGTTCCTGTCAATGCCGACAAACCGGAGGAGTTTTACGATATTAAAAACGTCTGGAAGCCGCCTTTTGTATTGGCCGATTACTATCCCTGGATATTCGGCGTGTTGCTGACTCTGTTCCTGATCTGTGTGGTTGCCTATGTGATCAAACGTATGCGTAACCGTCAGTCCATCCTGCCGTTCAAGAAGCCGGAACCTAAACTTCCGCCTCACGAACAGGCGATCAAGGAACTTGACGAGATCAAGCAGCAGAAGCTCTGGCAACAGGGGCGTAGCAAGGAGTATTATACATTGATTACGGATACGTTGCGTCGTTATATTGTGGATCGTTTCGGTATCAATGCGATGGAAATGACTTCCGGTGAGATACTCGATATCATCCGTAAGCAGCAGGAGGCGACTTCTGTCTATGAAAGCCTGAAGCAGATCATGCAACTGGCCGATTTCGTGAAGTTCGCGAAGATGAATCCGCTGCCCGATGAAAACGACTTGAGTTTGATGAACGCTTATCTGTTCATTAACCAGACGAAGGAGGAAGAGATTCCCGTTCCCGGAGAAGGTGAAAAGGCTGAAGGTGAAGTAAAGTCTGTAGAAAAGAATGATTCAAATATAAGTAAAGAATAAGATGATATTTGCAAATCCTACATATCTGTATTTGTTATTGTTGCTGATCCCGATGATCGGATGGTACGTCTACAAACTGAGCAAGAATCAGGCAAGTTTGCAGGTATCGTCTACAGAAGGTTTCGATGCTCCGGGAGCAAGCTCCTGGAAAGTCTGGCTCAGGCATATCCCTTTCATTTTGCGTATGGCGGCGGTGGCTGTCCTGATCGTGATATTGGCGCGGCCGCAGTCGACCAACAGTTGGCAGAACTCTTCGACGGAAGGTATCGACATCGTGCTGGCAATGGATATCTCGACCAGTATGATGGCGCAGGACTTGAAACCGAACCGTCTGGAAGCATCCAAAGATGTGGCGTCCGCTTTCATCAACGGCCGTCCGAACGATAATATCGGTTTGGTCGTGTTTGCGGCGGAGAGTTTCACGCAATGCCCGTTGACAACCGACCATACGGTTTTGTTGAACCTCTTCAAGGATGTCCAGCCGGGTATAATCCAGGATGGGACGGCGATCGGTCTGGGGTTGGCGAATGCTGTCAGCCGTATCAAGGATAGCCAGGCCAAGTCGAAAGTGATTATCTTGTTGACGGATGGTGTGAACAACCAGGGCGAGATCGCTCCAGTGACGGCTGCCGAGATAGCCAAGACGTTCGGGGTCCGTGTCTATACGATCGGTGTCGGAACGCAGGGCAAGGCTCCTTATCCGTTCCAGACGGCCTTCGGTGTCCAGTATATGGATGTCGATGTGGAGATCGACGAGCCGACCCTGAAGCAGATTGCCGCTACGACCGGCGGACAGTATTTCCGTGCGACGGATAATGCCAGCCTGAAGGAGATCTATTCGGAAATCGATAAGATGGAGAAGACGAAGATCAGCGTGCAGGAATACAGTAAAAAGCAGGAAGAGTACAAGAATTGGGCGATCCTGCTGTTCTCGCTGTTGCTGGTCGAGATATTATTGAGAAATACATTGTTAAGAAATATACCGTAAATATAAAAGGCTTATGTTTCGTTTTGCACATCCGGACTTTTTATACTTGCTCTTCTTGCTTCCCGTACTGGTTGCATTCTATGTGTATGCAATCGTCTTGAAAAAGAAGGCAATCAAGAAATATGGTAATCCCGAATTGTTGGCAGAGTTGATGCCGGAGGTTTCTCCCAAGCGTCAGCATCTGAAGTTTTGGCTGTTGTTCGGAGCCATCACGATGGTTATCATAGTTATGGCCGGACCGCAGTTCGGCTCCAAACTGGAGACAGTGAAGCGTCAGGGAGTGGAGATCATGGTTTGTCTGGACGTATCCAATTCGATGTTGGCAGAAGATGTCTCGCCGGATCGCCTGTCCAAGGCCAAGCAGATGTTGTCTAAGCTGACTGACGGCTTTTCTAATGATAAGGTCGGACTGATCGTTTTCGCAGGAGATGCTTTCACGCAGCTTCCTATCACTTCCGATTATGTCTCGGCCAAGATGTTCCTTTCATCCATCAACCCGTCGATGGTGTCGACACAAGGTACGGCTATCGGCGCAGCTATCAACCTGGCGATGCGTTCCTTTACACCGAGCGAGACATCGGACAAGGCGATTATCCTGATCACCGATGGCGAGAACCACGAAGACGATGCCGTGAAAGCAGCTGCCGCAGCAGCAGAAAAAGGCATTCATGTGAACATTGTCGGCATGGGCGACCCGAAAGGTTCTCCGATCCCGGTAGACGGCAGCAACAACTACATGAAGGATAAGGATGGGAATGTGGTGATCACGAAACTAAATGAAGAGATGTGTCAGGAGATTGCGGCTGCCGGCCATGGGACGTATGTCCGTGCCGACAACACCAATTCAGCGCTTCGTGCACTTCAAAAAGAGATCGATAAAATGAATAAATCGGAACTGGACAGCAAAGTCTATTCGGAATATGACGAACGTTTCCAGACGTTTGCCTGGATCGCATTGATTCTGCTTTTAGTGGATTTCATGACGCTGGACCGCAAGAACCGTGTATTCAAAAAAGTAAAATTATTCTCTTAAAATGCTATGGATAAGATGAAACGTATGCGAAAATCGATTATATGGATGGCGGCATTCATGTTCTGCTGCGGGGCTGTGTTTGCCCAGAAGGCGGAACGTAAGAATGTGCGGGAGGGGAATAAACTTTATGAGACGGAAAAGTTTACCGAGGCGGAAATCGCCTACCGGAAAAGTTTGGAAGTGAACCCGCGTTCGTCCGAAGGAACTTATAACTTGGGGAACGCTTTGTATAAGCAGAAGAAATTCCCTGAAGCTGCTGAGCAGTACCAGTTGCTAGCCGGACAGGGGGAGAAGATGATCGAAACGCCCGAAGGTAAAGCCCGCTTGGCTGAGATTTACCATAATGTCGGAAATATTGGCATGCAGAGTAAAGAGTATGCCAAAAGTGTCGAAGCTTATAAACAATCTTTGCGCCTGAATCCGAAAGATGATGAAACACGTTATAATTTGGCTTTGGCACAAAAGTTGTTGCACGATCAGCAGAATCAGCAGAATGAAGATCAAAATCAGGATCAGAACGAGGACAAGAAGGAAGATCAGGATAAACAGGATCAACAGCAGCAGAACCAAGATCAGCAACAACAGCAGGATGATAAGAAGCAGGATAAGACACAGGAACAACAGCCGCAGCAGCAGGAACAGATGAGCAAGGATAACGCTCAACAGATGTTGGATGCCTTCCTGCAGGATGAAAAAGACACTCAGGAGAAGGTGAAGAAAGCGCAGGCTCAACAGCAACAGCGTCGTCGCACGGATAAGGAGTGGTAAACGGAAATTGAAAATTAAGAATTAAAAATTAAAAAATAAGGATTGAGGAATGAGGAAATTAGTTTTCTTATTTGTTCTCTTTGCAACTTTCGGAGTGGTAGCCAGAGCGGCGGATGTGACGTTCAAGGCTTCTGCTCCGGAAGCTGTTGTTATGGGAGAAACTTTCAGATTGTCGTACACGGTGAATGCGGAAGGTAAGGATATACGTGTACCGGAAATACCGGACTTTGAGGTATTGATAGGTCCGTCTACTTCCACAAATATGAGTACCCAGATCATTAACGGTAAAATGACAACCGAAACGTCATTGACGTTCACCTATATTCTCCAACCGAAGAAAGAGGGTACTTTCAATATCGCACCGGCAACAATCAAGGTCAAAGGCGCCAATTACACTTCTAACGCATTAGTGATAAAAGTGCTTCCTCCCGATAAGGCGGAAGAGGCAACCAAAGGCGGTTCGACCGGTACTGGTATCAGTAAGGACGATGCTTTTCTGACAATCGATGTTTCTAAACGGAATGTATATGAACAGGAAGGTATTTTGGTTACATTTAAATTGTATGTAAGAAAAGATATCGGAGGGATCGACCAGCCTAAATTCCCCGAATTTACAGGTTTCCTTGCCCAAGAGGTAGAATTGCCGCAAAATAAGCAACTGGTAATGGAGAACTATAAGGGAAAGAACTACGGGACTGCCATTATAAAACAGACGGTGCTGTACCCTCAGCGTTCAGGGAAGATTACGATTCCTTCCGGGAAATTGGATATTGTTTTGCGTGTGCCCGGACCGGCCAGACAGAGAAGCAGTGTATTCGATGATTTCTTCGGTTCGTCGTCTTATATAGATGTAAAGAAAGAATTGACAACGCCCCCTGTAACGATCGATGTCAAGCCGTTGCCGTCGGGTAAACCGGCGTCATTCTCCGGTGCGGTAGGCAATTTCACAATGACCTCCAGCATCAGTTCCAATAATGTAAAGACAGATGATGCCGTTACCGTGAAGGTGAAGATTTCCGGTAATGGAAACATCAAGCTGGTAAAGAATCCGGAAGTCGCTTTCCCGAACGATTTCGACGTTTATGATCCGAAGGTGGAAGTGGACATCAAGACTACCGCGGCAGGAACTTCCGGTACGAAGACGATCGAATATATGGCTATCCCGCGTTACGCAGGCGATTTCGAAATTCCGGCTATCGCATTCTCTTATTTCGATACGAAGACCGGTTCCTATAAGACAATTACATCCGAACCATACAAACTGCACGTAGAGCAGGGCAAGGGAGGGGGAACATCTTCTCCTGTTGTTTCTAATTTCAGTAACAAGGAAAGTGTTAAATATCTGGGTAAGGATATCCGTTACCTGAAAGTGAACGGCATTCATTTTGTTCCGAATAATGAACTGTTCTTCGGCTCATTCATGTACTATATGTGCTATCTGATTCCGGCAATCCTGTTCATTGTTTTCTTCTTCATCTACCGCAAGCAGGTGAAGGAAAATTCCAATCTGGCATTGGTCCGTACGAAGAAAGCCAATAAGATGGCGGTAAGACGTCTGAAAAATGCCGGCAAGCTGATGAAGGAAAACAAGAAAGAAGAATTCTATGACGAAGTGCTTCGTGCCTTGTGGGGCTACTTAAGCGACAAGTTGAGTATACCTCAGGCCAACTTGACAAAGGATAATGTCGAAACGGAACTGGCAAAGTATGGTGTGGATGACGCTTTGATCAAAGAATTTATGGATATCCTGAACACTTGCGAGTTTGCTCGCTATGCTCCGGCACAGGCCTCGGATGCAATGGATAAGCTATATGAACAGACAGTGGATGCCATTGGTAAAATGGAAAATACAATTAAAAAGTAACGCGATGAAGATGAATATAAATATGAAAAAGATCGTATTCTTTCTGCTGGTTCAATTCGTTACCTTAGGGGCATTTGCTCAAGAGGCGACGATTAAAGAGGCGGAAGTTGCCTATACGAAAGAAGACTATGGCAAGGCTATCGAACTCTACGAAGGGCTTCTGAAAACGCATGGCGAATCGGCTGAGATTTACTATAACTTAGGGAATGCCTATTATAAGGAGAACAAGATTGCCCCGGCCATCTTGAATTACGAGCGGGCTTTGCTGTTGGATCCGGGAGACGGGGATATCCGTTTCAATTTGCAGCTGGCACGTCAGAAGTCTGTAGACAAGATCGAGCCGGTGGGCGATTTCTTCCTGCACCGTTGGTTCGACAAGGTTCAGAACATGGGGGCTGCCGATTCGTGGGCGCAAATCGGTATTGTTTGTTTTATCCTTTTTATCGGCTGTCTGATCCTGTTCTTCTTCTCCAAGTGGATTCATTTGAAGAAGATCGGGTTTTATCTGGGGCTGGTATTCTTGGTGTTGGTCATCTTTGCCAATATCTTTGCCGGCAACCAGAAGGACGAGCTGATAAACCGGAAGAGCGCGATCGTGTTTGCTCCGACAGTGACAGTGAAAAGTTCTCCCGATGCAAGCGGAACCGACTTGTTTATTCTGCATGAAGGAACGAAGGTCTCTATCAAGAGCAAGTTGGGAGACTGGAATGAAATAGAAATGGAAGATGGAAATGTAGGATGGATGCCCAGCAAAGACATGGAAATCATTTAGGATTTGTGATTTATAACTTATGATTTATCATTGACGCATAAATTATAAATCACAAATCACAAATCTCCTTTTTCAATGGTTGAGAAAATACTAATTTACGAACGCGACGCGTTCTTTGCGCTTAACGGCAGCGACTCTGCTTTTCTGGATCGTTTTATGTGGATTTTCACAGGAAAGGCAGTTTGGCTGCCGTTAGCCTTTCTGATCCTGTTGGTTCTGATCTATAAAAAGAACTGGCGTGAGTCATTATTGATCCTATTGGCGATCGTATTGGTCGTTACGCTGTGCGACCAGTTTGCCTCTCACGTCTGTAAGCCTGTCTTCACCCGTTTCCGCCCGACTCACCATCCTGATTTTATGGATCAGGTGAAAACTGTTTTCGGATACCGGGGAGGACTTTACGGATTTATTTCCAGCCATGCTGCGAACGCTTTCGGTTTCGCGACTCTTATGGCATTGATCATGCGGGATAAGTTGTTCGGCTGGACAATCTTTTTCTGGGCGGCTCTTACTGCTTATACACGGGTTTATCTTGGGGTTCATTTCATTTCGGATATCGTGCCGGGAGCCATTTCGGGTGTGTTCTTCGGTTATCTGGTCTACAGGCTCTATTCTTTCAGCCGTTCGAAGTTGCTTCCTGTGCAGGTGAATAATGGGGAACCACTGTACTCGAAGAAACGTATCCGTCTCATCGTCTATGCAATATATGTGACGATCCTGATTATTATCGTTTTTAATGTACCGCTTGCGGCTTGTTTGCAAAAATGATACATGTCGTAAAGCATATTTATTTATATGGAATAATTTTGTTGCTGTAATTTATAATGACTAAGTTAGTGGCATGAAATTAAACAAAGTAATTAACCTTCAAAATAAGGAAGCCATGACAAAAACTATTACATTTAATGAACTTCGCAGACTGAAAGACAGCCTGCCTGACGGAAGTACTCACCGTATTGCTGATGAACTGGGAATCTCTGTTGAAACAGTTCGCAACTATTTCGGCGGGCATAATTTTAAAGATGGCAAAAGTTGTGGAATACATATTGAACCGGGACCAGACGGAGGCTTGGTAGTATTGGACGATACCACAATATTCGAGCGTGCTTTGCAGATACTTGCTGAAAACGAGGAAGTGTCGGAAGCACAGCAAGCGTAAAGAAATTCATTTTACAAAGAAATCCCATAGCTGAATCTGAAAAGACGCTGTGGGATTTTTTTTTCTCAACATTTAGTGATTTCCGATTGTTTAATTTATAAAAACACACGAGTATGGAAGATAAATTAGTAACGTTAGCGATTCACACGTTTGAGAAAGCTCAGATTCTCAAAACGATGCTTGAAACAGAGGGGATTGAAGTTTACATACACAATGTGAACCAAATCCAACCGGTAGTTTCGGCTGGTGTACGTGTGCGAATTAAAGAAAGCGATCTGCCTCATGCCTTGCGTATCATCGAAGACAGTAAATGGCTTAGCGAGGATGCCGAACAAGAGGAAAAAGCCGGTCATCAGGAAAAGAAGATATTGATACCGATAGACTTTTCCGACTATTCTATCAAAGCGTGTGAATTGGGAATCAACTATGCCCATAAAGTCGGAGCCGAAGTGATGATCATGCACGCTTATTTCAGCCCTTATTTCCCGTCTGCTATTCCGATGGGCGACACGTTGGCTTATCAGGTGAACGAGGAAGAGACGGCGCAGAATGTCCTGAAGCGTGTCCAGATCGATATGGAAAACATCTGTACATTGATCAACCGCAAGATACACTCTGGTGAACTTCCTAAAGTGAAATACAATTATGTGCTCCGCGAAGGTTTGCCGGAAGAAGAGATCATTGCCTATAGCAAGGAATATCATCCGTCATTGATCGTGATGGGGACTCGTGGAAAGAGCCAGAAAGATATGGACCTGATCGGCAGTGTCACGGGTGAAGTGATCGAGGTGAATAAGGTTCCTGTCCTGGCCATTCCCGAAAATGTGCCTTTTGAAGATTTGAGCGAAGCTAAAAATATAGCTTTTGCCACTTCCTTCAATCAACGCGACTTGGTGGCATTCGATGAGTTTATGGAAATCATCAAACCGTACAATGCCCACATTCATTTGTTCAATATCTCGACAAGTAAGAACGAATGGAATGAAATACGGCTGACCGGAGTCAACGAGTATTTCAAGAAGCAGTATCCGCAAGCACATATCACCCATACGGTGCTGGCCGACGGCGACCTGTTGCTGGCAATCGAAAAGTTTGTGCGGGACGAACATATCGACGTGATAGCGCTCAGTACCTATCGCCGGAATATCCTGGCACGTATGTTCAATCCTTCGATCGCCCGTAAGATGCTGTTCCATACCGACACGCCGTTGCTGGTGATGCATGCATAGGTCATGGTGAAACAGTTGGTGTTTACTACTAAACGGTAGATGACACGGGACACCCGGATAAACGTAGATTTTAGGGATCTACGTTTATCCGGGTAATCTATATAAAAGTTTTGCAAAACAACTGTCATACTATCATAATTGAATTTATATGCTTGTAAAACAGTATGTTATTTTATGATAGTTCCTGTTTTCAACTATCATTCATCTATCATAACCATCATAGTTAAAAACAATAAAGCATTATATGTCAATCTTCTATCAAATTCCAGATATCTTCTGAAGCTGATACAAAATAGATTAAATAGGCTCGTTTTTTCATGAAGACAAGCTGTTCTTTTACCAAAAACAACTTGAAAAGTTTCTTCAGACCCGGGTGGAAGGGTATGGGAGATCCGGGTGTGGAGGAGGTGGAGACCCGGATCTTCGTGAAACCGGAACGGGGATGTGGAGCTGTTTATCTGCCTTGTTTGAGGAGATTTTATGCACTGTTTCTCAAAAAATGAAGCCGACTCTTTTAAGGGTCGGCTTCATTTTTATTCTTCCACTTGCACCTTTACAATCACTTTGCGGATATTACCTTGGCCGATACCGGGAGCATGGCCATCTTCGGGGAAATAGATGGCGAACTGTCCCGGATAGATCTTGGTGTAGGCTGTAGGACGGTCGATATAGAAAGCGATGTCTTTTTGCTCGTTATAAGGAGTTGATTCTTCCTGCAGCTCACATCCCGGTTTCCAACCGATTTTCTCCACACCTAACAGAGGCATTTGGATGTCGATGTATTTTTTGTGTGTTTCGATAGCGGCATCTTTCTTTTCCTTGCCAAAGATACTGACAACGCTTACATATAAGCGAGAACCATCCAGTTCATGCTTACCATCTTCCACTTTAGAGAAGTCTGTAGATTTTAGATAGTCGAATGCTTTTTTGAATAGAGGATGCAGGCATTCGATTTTTTTTGTGTTGTTTAATGAATCAAGTATCATACGTCTTATTATTTAATTCGTTCATTCGTTTGATTACTGGCAAAGGTCGTATATTCGAATGTTAAATAATAGCCTTTATCTGCAAATAATTCTATTAAAATCAAAGAATATTTATTTGGCTACAAAATAACCGAATAAACCGTATCTTTGTTATACTAATGAAACAAATTTGACATTTAAACACGATATGAGAGAAACAGAAACGAAGGTATTGCCTGTTCTTGAAATGAGTTGTGCCGTCTGTGCGGGCAACGTGGAGAGTACGGTGCAGGCATTATCTGGTGTGGAGAAGGCAAGCGTGAATTTCGCTGCTGGTACATTGACGGTAACTTATAATCCGTCCGTTATCACTTTGGAGGTTATGCAAGCTGCTGTGCAGGCTGCTGGATATGATCTGATAGTCGAAGCCGAGGACCCTGTAGCCATGCAGGAAGAGAAAGCTCGAATGCATTATAAGATATTGAGGAGGAATACCATAGGAGCATGGACGTTGTCTATCCCGTTGGCGCTTTTAGGGATGGTGTTCATGCATGTACCGTTTGGAAACTGGATCATGATGGTGTTGGCTTTGGCTATTATGATCTTTTTCGGACGTTCGTTCTATGTGAACGGTGTGCGGCATGCCCTCAAGGGAAAAGCCAATATGGACACATTGGTCGCACTTAGTACTTCGATAGCTTTCCTGTTCAGCCTTTTCAACACCTTATGTCCCGGATTTTGGCTGGGAAAAGGACTGGAACCACATGTTTATTATGAGGCTTCAGGTGTGATCATCGCGTTCGTCTTGTTAGGCAAACTGATGGAGGAGCGGGCTAAGAACAGTACCTCTTCAGCCATAAAAGGATTGATGGGATTACAGCCTAAAACAGCTCGTTTGGTAACGGACGGTAGAGAAGAGGAGGTGCCTATTTCGAATCTTCAGGTCGGTAATGTAGTCAGTGTACGGCCGGGCGAAAAGATTCCAGTGGACGGGACGCTTTTACAGGGGAGCTCTTCGGTGGACGAAAGTATGCTAAGCGGAGAGCCGATTCCGGTGGAGAAAAATGCCGGTGACCGAGTGTTGGCCGGAACGATCAACCAGAAAGGCGCTTTTACGATGGAAGCGACAAGTGTCGGAGGTACGACCGTATTGGCCCAGATCGTGCAGATGGTTCAATCGGCGCAGGGAAGTAAGGCCCCCGTTCAGCGGATTGTAGACAAAATAAGTGGTATATTTGTACCGGTCGTCGTATTGCTTTCGTTTCTCACCTTTGTTTGTTGGTTGGTGATAGGAGGAGAAAGTTATTTTTCATATGCATTGCTATCTGCCGTTTCGGTGCTGGTTATTGCTTGCCCGTGTGCGTTGGGATTAGCTACGCCGACTGCCTTAATGGTCGGAATGGGAAAAGGGGCCGAACAGCATATCCTGATTAAGGATGCCTTCGCTTTGGAAAATCTATGCAAGGTTGATACGGTTGTTTTGGATAAGACCGGAACATTGACGGAAGGTGTGCCGGTTGTCACGGATTCGTATTGGATTTCAGATGACAATATCCGTTATTTGGATGTCTTGTACACAGCGGAGCAGAAATCCGAACATCCTCTGGCATCCGCTATTCTCTGTTGGTTGGAAGAATCCGGTGCAAAGGTCTGTGAGGCAGAAAATTTCGAGAGCCTGACGGGACGTGGCGTACGCATTCAGGTCGAAGGAGTTACCTACTGGGTGGGGAGCCAGGGATTGCTTGACATATTTCAGGCTGGTATTCCGGAAAAGGTACGGAAGCAAATCGGGCAATGGCAGGAAGATGGGCAAAGTGTTGTTTTTTATGGTCAGGAAACCCGCCTATTGGCAGTTCTGGCGATCTCGGACCGTATCAAGCCGACTTCTGCAGAAGCCGTTAAGGAACTGAAAAAGCAGGGAATAGAAGTACATCTTCTGACGGGCGACGGTGTCCGGACAGCCGAACGGGTTGCCGCAACCTTGGATATCGGTTATTATAAGGCGGAAGTGATGCCGAACGATAAGGAGGAATATATCATATCTTTACAGCAGCAAGGTAAGAAAGTGGCGATGGTCGGCGATGGCATTAACGACTCGCAAGCGCTTGCACGGGCCGATGTCAGCATCGCGATGGGAAAAGGAACTGATATTGCAATGGATGTGGCTATGGTTACGCTTATCACGTCCGACCTGTTGCTGCTTCCCGGTGCGATCCGTTTGTCCAAACAGACAGTCCGCCTGATTTATCAGAACTTGTTTTGGGCATTTATATATAATGTAATCGGTATCCCATTGGCTGCGGGCGTTTTGTTCCCGATAAACGGACTGCTGTTGAATCCGATGCTGGCGAGTGCAGCAATGGCTTTCAGTTCCGTCTCAGTGGTATTGAATAGTTTAAGATTGAAATTCATGAAATGAAAAAAATTATGATTTATGAATTATAATTTCATGGCAATATCCCTATTTTTGTATTCATAAATCATAAATCGTAACAGCTATGGCAACAATAAAATTTAAAACGAATGCAAAGTGTGGTGGATGTGTAGCGGCAATAGGTGCAAAGCTCAATACATTGATGGCTTCGGATGACTGGTCGATTGATTTGGCCGATCCGAATAAGGTGTTGGAAGTGAAAGTTGATCTTGCTCCTGCTATTGTGATTGCAGCAGTAAAAGAGGCCGGGTTCAAGGCCGAACAATTATAAGCGGATGGCTGCCAGGCAACGACAAACATATGGTGAAGAGGTTGCCAATGTCTTGACACATGGTGCCGGAATGCTTTTTGGAATGACCGCTATCATTATTTTGATGATGGCGGCTATCCGAAGTGGAAATCCTTGGGCGATCGGCAGTTTTGCTGTTTATGTCGTTTGTATGACACTTTCGTATGTGACGTCTACATTTTACCATGCTTCGACCCGTGCACGACAGAAAAGACTCTTGCGGCGGTTCGATCATGGTGCGATTTATTTGCATATTGCGGGAACTTATACGCCCTTTACGTTGCTGGCCCTCCGGCAGGAAGGTTATTGGGGTTGGTCACTATTCGCCGTCATATGGATCGCGGCAGTGGCAGGTGTCTGGCTGAGTTTCAGGAAGATGAGAAAGAAAGACCATCTGAAAACAGTTTGTTATCTGGCAATGGGTTGGGTAGTCATAATTGCTTTTAAACCCTTGTTGCATGTCTTTCGTGAAACCGGTTCGATGGATGTTCTGTATTGGTTGATCGGAGGAGGGCTATTTTATACGGTAGGCTGCCTGTTTTTCTTTTTAGACAAATATAAATATATGCATCCAGTATGGCATTTCTTCGTATTGGGCGGTAGTATCTGTCATTTTATATCGATATACTTGTTGGTATAATATGTTCCATCTTTACTTAGGATTGATTTGAAAACATGTTTATAGAGGATTGTATGCATTGGGGCACTTTTTTCTAACAATTCAAACCAATACATTCCCTCCATATGTGTTGTATAGCATCTTTATATTGTCTACTTTTGCGCCTAAGTAGGAATAGGTTTTATCAAGAGAGATGGCAAAGAGAAAAAGCGCAAGGAAACCGCGGAAAAAAGTTCAAAAGACTTCGTCTTTCCTTTCCACAGTGAAGCGAATGTTTATTGGCGCCTTTATTGTAGTGGCTTGTTTTATAGGGGTTCTGTTTATATATGATTATTTTGTTCCGATGGCCGGACACAAACCGGCGGCTCTGGAGAAAAAGGGACAGGAAGTCGTTTCTTCAAAAAAGGCTGCAACCGCTCCGAAACAAAAGATACAGGACAAAACATCTGCCTATAAGACTCTTGCCAAGTCTTCCACAAAAACATTTAAAATCCCCGCAAATACAGAGATACCCCGCCTAAAGGAGAAACGCCAGGAGCAGGTTATCAAGCACGAAGGATATACGGTTTCTTATAATTCCGAGTACCGTATAGCTAACTGGGTCGCGTACGAATTGACGGCAACGGAAGCCAAAAGCAAAAAGACGGAACGTTCTAATAAGTTTGTACCCGACCCGCAGGTGAAAGGTTCGACGGCGATGAACGAAGATTATACGCGTTCCGGCTACGATCGTGGCCATTTAGCTCCGGCAGGCGATATGAAATGGTCTGCAAAAGCCATGCGCGAGTCTTTTTACCTGAGCAATATCTGCCCGCAAAAACCGAAATTAAACCGGGGCATATGGAAAGACCTGGAGGAACAGTGCCGCTTGTGGGCGTTGGATAACGGTTCGCTTTTGATTGTTACGGGCCCCGTTATTACAGGCGATATGAAACGGTTGGGAAAAAACAGGGTTGCGATACCCAAAGCCTTTTATAAGGTATTGTGTTATCATACGGAGAAAGGCTATAAGGGTATCGGATTTCTTTTCGAGAATAGGGATTATAAAGATAATTCGCTGAAATCGATGGCGATACCTATCGACAGCGTGGAGAAGGCAACAGGTATTGACTTCTTCCCGTCTATCCCCGACGATCAGGAAAACGAAATGGAAGCGGCGGTTGATTGGAGCCGTTGGTCATTTTAATGCGTATATCCGAAAAATTATCGGAGGGTACACTTTGAAATCCGGTCGGAACCGGAACAATAGATTTTAAAAGAATGTTGTATTCTCTGGGTATGCAATTAATAGTCAGAATATAATAGTAATAATAAATAACTAAATGCAAGTTATCATGAATGGTAAATTAATCCCTGTTTTTGTATTGGCAGCATTGATGTCGTGTAGTCAGCCGCCGGTGAAGGAGCAAGGTCCCCGTCCGGTAAAGTTGGCGGAAGTGACCTCATTGAATCTTGTGGAAAAGTCGTTTAGCGGTGTCGTATCGCCGGATCAGTTCAGTGATCTGGCCTTTAAAATGTCCGGACCGCTGATTTCGCTGAAGGTGGATGAAGGACAAAAAGTCCGTACGGGACAGGTCGTGGCAGAGATCGACCCTCAGGATTTCAAATGGGAATATGAAGCGAAAAAAGCCTCTTTTCAAACTGCCGAAGCACAGTTGCAACGTGCGAAGAAGCTGTTATCCAAACAGGCTATTTCGAAGCAGGAATATGAAACGACCGAAGCTTCCTATTCGAATGCAAAGGCTGCATTCGAATATGCGCAGAATCAGCTGGAACAAACGAAACTGCGTGCTCCGTTCGATGGATTTATCCAGAAGAAATATGTCGAGAATTATCAGAAGGTACAGGCCGGGCAAGGGATCGTTTGCTTGATTAACCCGAACAAGTTGCAGATCCAGTATACGATGCCTGAAACGAACATTACCTATTTCTCGACTCCTTATCAGATCTATGTGGAGTTTGATAACTACAAGGGAATCCGTTTCAAAGCGAAAGTGAAGGAATATGTGGAAGCGTCTCCCGATGGTTCCGGCGTTCCCGTTTTCCTATATATCGACGATCCCGAATTTAATCTGAACAAATACAAAGTGGCTGTCGGCTTCTCCTGTCGCGTGGTGCTGCATATCGAGAGTGCAAGCTTTAACGAGGGAGCAGTGTTGGCGCCTCTTTCCGCTATTGTAGCGAGTGAAGAAAATAACGACAAATTTGTCTTTGTCTATAATGCCCAGTCGCAAAAGGTGGAACGTCGCCAGATCGAAGAATCCGGACTGGTAGGAAAAGACAATGTTATAATAACCAAAGGGCTGAAAGCCGGTGACCTGGTCGTTTCCGCCGGGGCTACCCGCCTGGTTGAAGGACAACAGGTAAAAGTATTAACAGATTAAGCTGATAAATAATGAATCTTCCAGTATATTCTTTAGAGAATAAGAAGATTATATATTTCTTTTTGGCTATCATGCTGATAGGAGGTATATATTCTTTCTTTAAATTGCCGAAGAAGGAGGACTCGCCTTTCGTAATCAAGCAGGCTGTTTTGGTTACGCAATATCCGGGTGCTACTCCTCAGGAGGTAGAAAAATTGATAACGGAACCTATCGAGAGGGAAATTCAGTCCATGTCGGATGTTTTTCAGATCAAGTCTGAATCTTATTTCGGCATGTCGAAGATCTCGATCGAGTTGCAGCCGACTTTGGCCCCGGATTATATGCCGGTCAAGTGGGACGAATTGCGTCGTAAGGTGGCTAATATACAGCCTCGCCTTCCGAGTGGTGCCTCTGCCATCAATGTGAGTGATGATTTCGGGGACGTGTTCGGTATCTATTACGCCCTGACAGCCGACGAAGGTTTTACCTACGACGATATGCGCGATTGGGCGCAGAAGATCAAGACCGAGCTGACTCCTATTCAGGGTGTGCAGAAGGTCTATCTGTTTGCGGAACAGACGCAGGTCGTGAATGTGCGTATCTCGGTTCCCAAGCTGGCGAACTTGGGGATCGATCCGAATTCGATTCAGCAAGTCCTGCAAACCCAGAACCTGCTGGTCAATACGGGTGAGATCATGACCGGGACCTACCAGCTTCGTGTACGTGCCGAAGGTACTTATAAAAGTATAGAGGATATACGCGACCAGCTGATCGTGACAAAGGGTGGAGGCGAAGTACGCCTGGGTGATATCGCAACCATCGAACGAGGCTATATGGACCCGCCTTCCAACCTGATGCGTGTGGATGGCAAACGGGCCATCGGTATCGGTGTGGCTACGGGTGCGAAAGATGATGTGGTGGCTGTCGGTGACGCTGTTGCCGAACATTTGAAAGAGATGGAACAGCTTTTCCCGATCGGTATGGAACTGAAAACCATCTATCCGGAAAATCAGATTGCCAACGAGGCGAATAACGGATTTATCCTGAATCTGATCGAATCGTTGCTCATCGTTATCGTGATTATCTTCCTTGTGATGGGATCGCGTGCAGGTATGCTGGTGGGTAGTTCACTGCTATTCTCGGTTGGCGGAACGTTGCTGATTATGCTGATCTGGGGTGTCGGGCTGAACCGTACGTCTCTTGCTGCTTTCATCATTGCGATGGGTATGCTGGTGGATAACGCGATTGTGGTGACCGATAATGCGCAGGTCGGTATCAAGCGCGGTCTGTCACGCTATCAGGCGTTGGTCGATGGGGCCACCAAACCGCAGTGGGCATTGTTGGGTGCGACCTTTATCGCTGTTTGTTCTTTCTTGCCGATGTATTTGGCGCCAGCTTCGGTGGCCGAAATTGTCAAGCCATTGTTTATCGTGCTTGGTGTATCCTTGGGGTTAAGTTGGATATTGGCTTTGACGCAAACGACGACTTTCGGGAATTTCATCTTGAAGGAGGCGAAACCGGGTGAATCCAAAGATCCCTATGACACCAAACTGTACCATAAGTTTGAAAATGTGCTGGGACGTCTGATCAAACGTCGTTATCTCACGCTTACTTCGGTGGTGGCAACCTTGTTCTTGTCTTTGTTCATCATGAGCATTATGCCGCAGAGCTTCTTCCCGATCATGAACAAGCCCTATTTTCGTGCCGACCTGATCTTCCCGGAAGGGTATGGGATCGACGATGTGGAAAGGAATGTGATCAAGATAGAAGAGTATCTCAAGAATAATGATAAGATCAAATCCTATTCGTTCACGCTGGGAGGTTCGCCGGTACGTTATTATCTGGCAAGTTCGTCTATCGGTCCGAAGCCGAACTTCGCCAATGTCCTGATCGAAACCAAGGACGCGAAAGATGCACAGAGCGAGGAAAACAAGTTCTATGAATATATGGTCGCCAACTATCCGGATATTTTGACTCGTTCAGCTTTGTTTGCTTTGTCTCCTGTGCCTGATGCTGCAATTGAAATCGGGTTTGTTGGCGATAATATCGATACGTTGGTGGCTCTGACACAGCGTGCACAAGAAATCGCCCGCAAGAACGACATGGTGATGGAAGTGCGCAACAGCTGGGGAAACAAGGTTCCGGTATGGAAGCCGTTGTACTCGCAGGAAAAAGGTCTCCGTTTAGGTATCACCCGTCAGCAGATGGCTTATTCGCTTCGTTCGGCAACCAATGGCGTGCCTTTAGGCGAATATCGCGAAGGAGATGTGTTTATGCCGATCCTGCTGAAAGATGCCGATCGCGATTCGATGAACCTGAACGATATCAAGACTTTGCCTGTCTACAGCGCCAAGGGGCGTTCTGTCAAAGTGGAGCAGGTGATCGACGACTTCTCGCTTGATTATGAGTACAGTGTCGTGAAGCGTTATAATCGTCAGCGTTATATGATGATGCAGTGCGAGCCGAAACGCGGAGCCAATACGATGGCTGCTTTCAGCCAGTTGTGGCAGGATATCCAGCAAGAGGTGCAGGTTCCCGAAGGATACAAACTGCAATACTTCGGCGAACAGTCTGAACAGGATAAAGGTAACAAGGCGATTGCTGCCAATATTCCGTTGATGTTCGGTCTGATCTATCTCACCCTGTTGTTCCTCTTCCCGAAATACTACCGGAAGCCGGTCTTGATTATGTGTATGTTGCCTCTGATCTTCATCGGTGTGGTATTGGGGTTGCTGGTGTTTGGCAAGTCGCTCGATTTCTTTGCCATGTTAGGTCTGTTAGGTCTGATCGGTATGAATATCAAGAATGCGATCGTGCTGGTGGACGAAATAGGATTGCAGCTTGACAGTGGCCTGGCGCCGGTCAATGCGGTGATCGAGGCAACCAAGACGCGTATCGTTCCGGTGACGATGGCATCGGGGACAACGATTTTGGGTATGTTGCCATTGTTGGGCGATGCCATGTTTGCCGGTATGGCGGCGACGATCATGGGAGGTCTGTTCGTTTCGACCATCCTGACCATCTTCGTGCTTCCGGTGACCTATTGTATATTCTTTAAGATTAAATCGGTATAATGAGTATGAGAAATAAAATAATTATCGGTTGTATGCTGTTGGGGGCTTTATCGGTGGGAGCACAGGAAAAGCCCGTCACGGCTGCGGACTACAAGCAGAAAGTGCTTGAATATAGCCGCCAGATCAAACAGAGTGCGGAAGAACGTATTGCGATGCAGCATGCTATCAAGGCGGCCAAGACCGCTTTCTTCCCGGCTGTCGATTTCTCCGGCAGCTACCAGTACCGTATCAATAAGTACGATTTGGATTTCGGCCCCGGCATGGCTGTCGAAATGGATCATAACACCTATAGTTTGGGAGCTACCGTAAGTCAGCCGATCTATGCCGGCGGACAAATCTACAACAATTACAAGGCCGCCCAGATACAGGGACAGATCGCTTCCGAGGCGGAAGACCTGACGACGGATAATATCGTGTATGCCGCCGACCTGAACTACTGGTCTGCTGCTGCCCGTAAAGGCATGTACGATGTCATGTGCCAGTATGTCGATATTGTGCAGGAATTGGCAAACGTGCTGACAACCCGTTTCAATGACGGGCAGATCAGTAAGACCGACCTCTTGCAGGTACAGTCCCGTTTGAAAGAAGCGGAATTGAACAAAAGCGCTGCGTACAAAGATTATCAGATCGCCTTGCAGAACCTGAATGTGCTAATGGGTGTTCCTCCTATGACACCGGTGGAGATTGCCGATGCCATCACGACGGTGCAGCCGTTGCCGATGCACATAGGGGAAGAGGCCGCTTTGCAGAACCGGCCGGACTTTACGATCTCCCGATTGAATGTTGAATACCAGAAGCGGCAGATCAACTTGTCAAAAGCAAAGTATAATCCGACACTGGCTATCGGTTTTCAGGGAACCTGGGGCACTCCGATGTTGAACGTGAAAGGGTCCGACCAGCTTTGGACACCTGCCGTGTTCGCCTCCCTGAAGATACCTTTGTTTCGTTGGGGAGCCCGTTTCAAAGAGGTGAATTCTCAGAAAGCTATCTTACGCAGTAAGGAATATGTTATGGATTACACCCGCGACCAGATTTCCCAGGAGGTAGCCAATTCCTGGACCAGCCTGACGGAAAACACGAAGCAGATCGATGTTGCCGAAGAGGCCTGCAAGATCGCTGAGGAAAATCTCGACCTGAATACGTTCAGCTATAAAGAGGGAAAACTTCCGATCCTCGATGTTCTTTCCGCCCAGCTTTCCTGGATTCAGTCCTATAGCAGCTTGATTCAGACTTGGTATCAGCAGAAAGCGTCTCTCGCCCAGTATAACAAGGCGGTGGGTATTCGTCGCTTGCAGTAATCGGAAAACACCTTTATCACAATCTTTTTAGGCACGGATTTCACGGATTTATACGGATGAATTTATTTTTTCCGTGTTTTCCGTGAAATCCGTGCCTAAATTATATCTATTAGTAAGCAAAATTTTGCTTCGACACAGCTCCCTGTCAAGAGCAGAAACAAATGCAAATATTATTGAAACTCCTTTTTCAGTTTCGCCACCCATTTCAGTATCCGTTCCTCCGTTTGTTCGGACTGGTTCTCGATATCGAGGGGAAGTCCCAGGAAATGTCCTTCCTTGACGGCCCGTGATTGGGTGAAGTGGTGATCGCTGACAGGCATGAAACCGATCAGCTCCGCATTGCTTTTGGTAAAGGCTTCCGCCAGAATGCCGATCCCATCGACGAAATTGTCGGGATAGCGTTCTTGGTCTCCGAGCCCGAATAGTGCGACTTTCTTGCCCGTCATGTCGATGGATTCTATTTCCGGCATGAACTCGTCCCAGTAAGTCGGCAGTTCTCCGTCGAACCAGGTGGAAGTTCCGGCAATGATATTGTCGAACGATTCGAACTCCTTGCGTGTCGCCCCTTCTATCGGGATCAGGACGACTTCGTTTTCTGTGAATGCTTCTTGTATTTTCAAAGCGACTACGGCTGTTTTAGCGGTTGTGCCACCATAGAATAAACCTATTTTCTTCATTTTGTATGTTGTTTATAGAAGGTGTGTCAAAACTATCCTGTTCCCGCGCCCCTCGCGGGATCGCATTAAAACCGGCCCTATAAAATCTGATTGATAAGGTCTGTCCTTTTGCGGCCCCGCATCAAGCGCGGGGACAAGAAGATTTTGATATACCCTCTTCATTAATATTCCAATAATGCTTTTGCTGCGTTGTAGATCCGTTCTTCTCCGGGCAGGATCGCCTTTTCGAGGACCGGATGGAAACCGACAGGGGTAAAGGTAGAACCGACGCGTTGGATCGGAGCATCCAGGTATCGGAACATTTCCGTGCCGACGATACCGGCTATTTCCGCTCCGAAACCTGAGAACACTTTGTCTTCATGTACGATCAGCACCTTGCCGGTTTTTTTCACGGAAGCGAAGATCGTTTCCGTATCGAGTGGGATCAGCGAGCGGATGTCGATGACTTCCACGTCCCAGTTATGCTCTTTCTTCAACCTCTCGGCGACACTGAGGCAGAAATGCGTGGTATTGCCATATGTGATCACGCTCAGGTCGCTGCCCGGCCGGCGGATACGGGCTTTCCCGAAAGGAACTTCGAAGTCTTCCGGCACAAAACCGGCTGCTTCGACCGAGTTATATTGCGCTTTCGGTTCGAGAAAGACGGTAAAACCCTTCGAACGTATGCTGGTGCGCAACAGTCCTGCCGCATCATCGGCAAACGAAGGATAGACGATGCGGGCTCCCGGAATGGAGGTCAGCGCCCCTTCAATCGTTTGCGAGTGGTAGAGCCCTCCGCCGATATAACCGCCCGATGCCAGGCGGAGTGTCAGGTTAGGGGTGAACTGTCCGTTGCTTCGCCAGTATTCGTGTGTACATTCGACATACTGCTCGATGGCCGGCCAGAAGTAGTCGGCAAATTCGGCTCCTTCCACCACGACATGTATTTTCGGGTCGAAGCGGCACATGCCGTTGGCCGTGCCTACAATGTAGTCTTCGGCAATGGGAGCATTGAAGATACGCTTCGGTCCGAACTCCTGTTGCATGCCTTTGGTGACGTTGAACACGCCGCCTTTGTCTTTGTTGGCCACGTCCTGTCCCCACAGGAATGTATCCGGGTTATGGCGGAATTCTGCTTTCAGTGTTTCGTTGATTGCGGTTACCAGTGTTTTCTTTTCGCCATTTTCTTCTTTGTGTGTGCCGTCTGTATATTTCTGCGGCAGGTAAGGTTCGGGCAAGACATAGTCAAAGATCGTTGCAGGATCGGGTTCGGGAGCCGCCATCGCTTTGCGGTTGGCTGTGCTCAGGTCTTTTTTTGCCTGTGCTTCTATCTGCTTCAGTTCCTCTTCGGTCAAGCGGTTGTAACGGAGCAGCATACGGCGGAATTTTTGCAGCGGATCGGCTGCTTTCACGTAGGCAAGTTCGTTTTCATCGCGATACAAAGTCTGCTTGTCGGAGTTCGAATGGGAGCCGATGCGCACGCAGTTTGCATGGACGATCACCGGATTATGCGTATTGATCGCATGTTCGCGGGCTTCGGTCATGGCGTTCATCGAGTCGAAAACGTCTTTTCCGTTGCAGTGGATGATGCGCAGGTTCTTGAAGCCTGAGAAGTTGTCGGCTACCTTGCGGTTGGCCGTCTGATCCTTTTTGGGGACGGAGATGCCGTAGCCGTTGTCCTGCAAGACAAAGATAACGGGGAGCTGCTCGTTGCTTGCCCCGTTGATGGCTTCGTAGACGTAGCCCTCGGAAGTGGCGGACTCGCCGTGCGAAGTGATCGCAACGCCTTTATGGTCGTAATAAACCATTGCACGGGCGACACCTACGGCGTGCAGGTCGTGTGTCCCGGTCGCCGAGGAGATGTTCTCGATATGCCACTCCGGCTTGGCGAAGTGGTTGGACATATGCCGTCCGCCGCTGGACGGGTCGGTCGCTTTCGAGATACCGTTCAGGATGATTTCTTCCGCCGTCATTCCGGCAGACAGGACGGTCAGCATATCGCGGTAGTAGGGAAAGAGGTAATCCTCTCCCCGGTGGAATACCTGCCCGATGGCGAGCTGGATGCCGTCATGCCCGGCATAAGGGGCATGATAGGACCAGCCTAAGGACTGGAGCAGGTAAGAAGGCGCCTTTTCATCGAGCGCCCTGCCGAGACTCATCAGGTAATACCATTTGCGAAGGGTCTCGGTATCGGTCGTTTTTATATCGTATCGTTTCATACTTGATTATTTTGTGTGTTGTTTTAATTGTTTTGTGATCTGTTACTTTTGGCTTGACCCAAAAGTAACCAAAAAGTCAAGGCTTAACCGTCCGGTCTACTCCGGGCAAAGGTTCCGCTGTCGCCTGCGAAACTCGCCTCGCTCAAACAGCGCAGGCTCCGGCCGCTCCACCTTTACCCTCCGCTTGACAACCGTCCGCATAGGCCTTTCCAAGAAAGCTCCGCTTTCTCTTGGGATGGCCGATACCATCTGTTATATAGGTGTCGGTATCGGCCATCCTCAAAGAGCCGTCAGGCTCTATATCCGGCCTAAGCAGGTGAGCGTTAAGCGCAGAGACTGGAGTGAGCGTCCGGAGCGTCTGCTGTTTGAACGAAGCGAGTTTCAGACGCGACAGCGAACGAAGGGAACGGAGTAGCGAGCCTGCTTAAGCCTTGATCTTTTGGTTACTTTTGGATCAAGCCAAAAGTAACAGATAAATCATCATTTAAAGGCTCTAATCTTCTTAGAAACTATACTGTACCGCCAGATTCACCCGGTTCGCATGACGTGTGTCACCGTTGAAATCCGTACGCCAGCCGCGCAGATATTCGGCTCCGGCCTGCAGGTCGGACGTGATGTTCCAGAAAAGCGTGGCGTTCAGGTATTGTCCGTAGCGGTACTGGTCGGAAGCAGTAACAGGATAACCATCATGGCTATACAAGCGTGACTGCCCATATGTGCTGGTAATAAACACTTTCGGAGAGAAATTATACTGCATGCCGGCAAACCAGCCCATCATCGGGAGCACCTGCATCTTCCCTTCTTTTTCAGGATTCGGGACCACATCGACATTCAACATGCTCATGTCGTTCAGGAACTGCCCGATACCTTTGCCATACACACCCTGTCCATAGACCTGCAAACGATTCGTCAGGTTAAAAGTGGCAGAAGCCAGAACACCCCATCCGATCTCCGATTCCGCTTTGCGGGCCGTCAAATCATCGTAGGTCATGCTCCTGATAATAGCCGCAGCCCGGAAATGGCTTTTAGGGTTCCAGCCATACTGCACGTAGACCGGGAAGTTCGGCATCCGCTGCTTGGCAATACTGACATGCTCGTTTGTCAGCCCGTCCACAACCGGCATTTCCACACCGATACCGGCTTTCAAACCTTTGGCGAGCGCATGTTCGTAACGGATCTGTGTGGCATGATAGATCGACATCCCGTTAGGACCGGCAAAGTCGATCGTGGCAGGCACATTGCCCAAGTCCATGAACGAACCATAATCGTAACCCGCCGTAAAGCCTCGTGCCGACACATAAGCATTCCTCAACTCGAATATCTTGCCGCTTCCACCGCGGAAGTTACCGGCCGTATACACCACGAAATCGCCCAAGAGATCCGTATGCCCGACCAGCTTCAGGAAGATCGTGCTCGTAGTGGCGTCCATCTGGAACTGGTTCCGTACATACGACTGTCCTCTGCCGGGAATCAATGCCGGGTAAAAGTCGATATTATCGGAAATACCGCCAAAATCATATTCGGCTGCCAGTTTCACATATCCTCCGATACCGAGAGCAAACTTGCCTTTCCGGTCTGTCAGCAGGAAACGGGGCGCTTTCGGTTCGTGGAAACGGGGATTCTGTGACGCATTCATGATCCGGATAATCTCATTGCCCGCCTTATCGATCGTGACGAACATGACGGAATTCGGTTCTTTATCCTCAACCACAACTTTCTGAGCCTGGGAATGGGTAGAAAGCAATCCCATTCCGAGCAGTAGAACTGCGCTTTTCAACAATGTTTTCATAAATATGCTTTTTGTTTAGATGAATTACCAACTTGAACAGATGCCAACGGAAAAGGTTGTGTCAAATGATTGCTTTAACGAGTAAATATCACTATTTTTGTTGCCATAATACAAAAATAAGATGAAGATGAAAAAGCTGTTTGCTATATGTTTAGTGGCCCTCTCGGCTCTGATATCCGTCCATTTGCAAGCGCAAGAGGTTGAAACGCTGGTACTGATCGACACCGATATGGGAAAGATCAAAGTGAAACTTTTTAACGACACGCCCCAACATCGTGATAATTTTATCAAAAATGTGAAGGAACACCGCTATGACGGACTGTTGTTCCACCGTGTCATCAAACAATTCATGGTACAGGCAGGCGACATTAATTCCAAAGACGCCCCGATGGAACAGCACTTAGGTGACGGAGATCTGGACTACACCATTCCGGCAGAGATCGTCTACCCGAAGTATTTCCATAAACGCGGCATGTTCGCCGCCGCCCGTACAGGCGACGAAGAGAACCCCGAACGCGCCTCGTCGGCCACCCAGTTCTATATCGTAACCGGCAAGTTCTTTACGGAAATGGAGCTAGACAAGATGGAGAAGGAACAAGGCATCACCTTCACCCCCGAACAACGCCAAGCCTATATGCTGGAAGGAGGCACGCCCCACCTGGACGGTAAATACACGATTTTCGGCGAAGTCGTAAGCGGCATGAAAGCAGTCGACAAGATCCAGTTCACCGAAACGAACGCAGACGACCGTCCTGTCAAGAACATCAAAATCAAGTCAATGAAGATAGTCAACAAATAAACAACAAAGAATGGAAACAAAAGAAACATTAGTGGTGATGGACACCACACTCGGAAAGATAAAATTCAAATTATACAACGATACACCTCAGCACCGCGACAATTTCATCAAGCTGGCAAAAGCCGGACAATACGACGGCCTGCTGTTCCACCGCGTCATCAAAGACTTTATGGTACAAGGTGGCGATGTCACTTCCAAAGACGCCCCGATGAACAAGCAGTTAGGAGCCGGCGACTTGGGCTATACCATTCCGGCAGAGTTCAACTATCCCCAATATTTCCATAAAAAGGGAGCCTTGTGCGCCGCCCGCACCGGAGACGAAGTGAACCCGGAAAAAGCATCGTCAGCCTCACAGTTCTATATCGTCACAGGCAAGAAATATTCGGAAGCCGAACTCGGCCAGATGGAAAAGCAGATGGAAGGACGCCTGAAACAGGCCATCTTCAACCGCCTCCAGACAGAGAACAAGTCCAAGATCATGGAACTCTACCGCAGCGGCAATAAAGAAGAGCTCGCCGTGCTCCGCGACACCCTGATCGGCAAGACCGAACTGGAGGCCGAAAAGCGTAAAGACGAGACGAAGATGCCTTCCGAACTGCGCGAGACCTACAAGACGATCGGCGGCGTGCCCTTCCTTGACAACCAGTACACCGTCTACGGCGAAGTGGTGGAAGGACTGGACGTAGTAGACGCGATCCAACAAGTAAAGACAAATAAGCAAGACCGCCCGACGGAAAATGTAGTAATTAAGTCGGTAGAGGTTTTGGAATGATGCAACTTTCGGTTTACAAGGAACATTACAAAGAAACGATACGCCTGGGTGTCCCGATCATGTTGGGACAGCTGGGCATTATTGTTGTAGGCTTTGCCGACAACATCATGGTCGGGCATCACAGTACGGCCGAGCTGGCTGCCGCCTCGTTTGTCAACAACTTCTTCAACCTCGTGTTCATCGCAGGGATGGGATTTTCCTATGGACTGACTCCCATCATCGGAGGGTATTTTGCGCAGAAAGAATATGCAAAGGCAGGCGAGACACTGAAAAACAGCCTTTGTATCAACCTCATCGTGGGATTGTTACTCAGCCTCTGCATGTTGACACTGCTTCTGAACATCCATATCCTGAAGCAGCCGGAAGAGTTGATGCCCTATATCGTGCCTTACTATATCCTGCAACTCTTCTCGGTCATTTTCGCCATGCTGTTCAACTCGTTCAAGCAGTTCAGCGACGGCACGACAGACACGGTCACCCCGATGTGCGTCATGTTAGGAGCCAACGTGCTCAACATCATCGGGAACTACTTGCTTATATACGGCAACTTCGGATGCCCTGAACTTGGGCTTACCGGAGCCGGTATCTCGACACTCGCCAGCCGTATCCTGACATTCGGGATATTCTGCGTCCTGTTTGCCAAGCATTCCCGTTACAAACTTTACAGGGAAGGGTTCAAGAAAGGGACAGTCAACCGGGCGAACATAGGCAACCTGGTCCGCCTCGGCCTGCCGGTCGGCTTCCAGATGGGAGTCGAGACAGGCTCGTTTAGTCTGAGTGTCATCATGATGGGGTGGCTGGGAAGCACGGCACTCGCCGCCCACCAAGTGGCAGGCGTGATCACCACGCTCGGCTTCATGGTCTATTACGGCATAGCGGCGGCGGTTACCATACGGGTAAGCAACTTCCGGGGCCGGAACGACTGGCCTGCCATACGGCACGCATCTTTTGCCGGCCTGCATCTGGTCATGGGGACGGCAGCCATCGTTGTTCTCCTGATCGGGATTTTCCGTAACATCATGGGATATATCATCACTCCGGAAAAAGAGGTGGTCGAACTGGTCGCCCTGCTCGCCTGGTCAGTGATCCTGTATCAGGCAGGCGACGGGCTGCAAATCCTCTTCGCCAACGCTCTGCGAGGCATCTCGGATGTCAAATACATGGCTTATATGGCTTTCTTCTGCCACTTCGGACTGGCACTTCCCATCGGTTACCTGTGCGGGTTCACTTTTGGTTGGGGAGCCATCGGCATCTGGTGCGGCTTCCCGATCAGCCTGACCACGCTCGGACTGTTACTTTGGAGACGTTTCAATCGATTGACAATAAAAAAATAGGGTATGACTAAAGATATAACAGCAGAACACGTATTAAACGACCTGCGCTACCTGACGCTGCTGGCACGCAGCTTTCCGACGGTGGCAGACGCCAGCACGGAAATCATCAACCTGGAGGCCATCCTGAACCTGCCGAAAGGGACGGAGCATTTCCTGTCCGACATCCACGGCGAGCACCAGGCTTTCAACCATGTGCTGAAAAATGCCTCCGGTGCGATCAAGCGCAAAGTGAACGAGATATTCAGCAACACGCTGCGCGACTTCGAGAAGAAGGAGCTTTGCACGCTGATCTACTATCCGGAACAAAAACTGGAACTGATCCGGCAACGCGAAAAAGACCTGGACGACTGGTATCTGATCACACTGAACCAACTGGTACGCGTCTGCCGGAACGTTTCGTCCAAATACACGCGCTCGAAAGTGCGCAAGGCCCTGCCGAAGGAGTTCTCCTACATCATCCAGGAACTGCTCCACGAGTCGAGCGACGAGCCGAACAAGTCCGCCTATGTGGACCAGATCATCAACACGATCATCTCGACCGGCCGGGCCAATGACTTCATCATCGCCATGTGCAACCTGATCCAACGCCTGACGATCGACCTGCTGCACATCATCGGCGACATCTACGACCGCGGGCCGGGCGCCCACATCATCATGGACACGCTTTGCAACTACCATAACTTCGACATCCAGTGGGGCAACCACGACATCCTCTGGATGGGGGCCGCCGCCGGCAACGCGGGGAGCATCGCCAACGTGATCCGCATGTGCATGCGCTACGGCAATCTGGCAACCCTTGAAGACGGCTATGGCATCAACCTCCTGCCCTTGGCGACATTCGCCATGGAAGTCTATGGAGACGACCCCTGCGAACTGTTCATCCCGCGTACGAACGCGTCGGATGCGACCTTCGATGAAAAGACAACCCAACTGATCGCCCGCATGCACAAGGCGATCACGATCATACAGTTCAAGCTGGAAGGCGAGATCATCCGTCGCCGTCCGGAATTCGGGATGGACGACCGCCTGTTGCTCCACCATATCGACCTCCACCGCGGGACGATCCGTATCGAAGGAAAGGAATACGAGTTGAAAGACAAGAACTGGCCGACTCTCAATGCCAAGGACCCCTATGCCCTTTCGATCGAAGAAGAAGAACTGATGCGGCGCATCAAGCACTCGTTCGAATGTAGCGAGAAACTGAAAAAGCACATGCGCTGTCTGTTCACGCACGGCAGCATGTACCAGGTCTGCAACTCCAACCTGCTCTTCCACGCCTCCGTCCCGATGAACCCGGACGGCACGCTCAAGGCGATCCGTATCGAAGGAACGGAATATAAGGGCAAAGCCCTGCTGGATAAAGTGGACCAGCTGGTGCGCACCGCCTATTTCGATGCCGACGACAGCCCGGAGAAGGACTTCGCGATGGATTACATCTGGTATCTTTGGGAAGGCAAGGACTCCCCTCTCTTCGACAAGAGCCGGATGGCGACTTTCGAACGCTGCTTCATCGACGACAAATCGGTGCAGAAGGAGGAAAAAGGCGCCTACTATTCCCTCCGGGAAGAAGAATCGGTCTGCGACATGCTGCTGGACGAGTTCGGCGTCACCGGCCGGCACCGCCACATCATCAACGGACATGTCCCCGTACGCTCCATCAAAGGCGAGAACCCGATCAAGGCAAACGGGAAACTGCTTGTCATCGACGGCGGCTTCTCCAAAGCCTACCACCCGGAGACAGGCATTGCAGGTTATACCCTGGTCTACCATTCGCGCGGCTTCCAGCTTGTACAGCACGAACCGTTCCTGTCGACCGACCAGGCCATCAAGGAGGGCAAAGACATCCGTTCGACCACCATCGTCGTCGAACTGAACTCCCACCGCCAGATGGTCAAGGACACAGACAAGGGGGCGGACCTGCAACAACAGATCCATGATCTCGAAAAACTCCTTTACGCGTTCCGCAACGGGTTTATCAAGGAAAAAGAGCGTTATAAATAAGAACACTTGTCATGAACAGCGAGAAACTGAAAGGTCACATCCTGATATTGATAACCAATATCCTGTTTGCCGTCAACATGCCGATATCCAAATATCTGCTGCCGGCACACGTTCCCCCCGAAGGTCTTACGATCATGCGCATGGCTTTCGCCTGTGTGATGTTCTGGATCGTGTCTCTCTTCACGGTAAAAGAGAAAGTGCCGTTGAAAGACTTGGGGATGCTTTTTGTATGCGCCCTTTGCGGAGTGGGAATCAATCAGGGATTGTTCATCGTCGGGCTGAACCGTTCTTCTCCAGTCGACGCCTCCATCATCGCCACCGCCGTGCCGATCTTCGTCCTGCTGCTGGCCGCCGTCATACTGAAGGAGCCGATCACCCGGAAGAAGTCGTTCGGTGTGTTCATGGGGGTCAGTGGCGGCCTGCTGCTTGTCTTCAGCTCCACGCATGCCATCGACAGCATCAGCAGCCTCGACGGTGACATGATGATGATCGTCAGCGGGTTGATGTATGCCATCTACCTGGTTCTGTCGAAACCGCTCTCCCTGCGCTATTCATCGGTCACGATGATGAAATGGATGTTCCTCTTCACGACACTGACGCTGGTCCCCTTCACCTTCCGGCATGTGCTCGACGCTCCCGCTTTCCACCGGGAGGTTTGGGACTTCACGGAACTGGGCGCGATCTTCTACGTCCTCTTCGGGGCGACGTTCCTCCCCTACCTGCTCATCCCGATGTCGTTGAAGAGAATCCGCCCGACAACAGTCAGCATGTACAACTACGTGCAGCCGATCGTCGCCTCGTTCATTGCCGTCATGATCGGCCAGGACACCCTTTCCTGGCAGAAAGTCCTGTCGGCTGTCTTGGTCTTCACAGGTGTTTATCTCGTGACACAGAGCAAAAGCCGGGAAGACATGGAGAAAGGGAAACGATGACACATTTGGCACATTTGACATGGGGTTGTAGAAATATATATACGCGAGATAAATAATTAATTATTTAATATACCTATGTAGGTATATATATACCTGAATATATATTATTACCTATATATAGTTTAGCAAACCGATGTCAAATGTGCCAATTGTGTCAAATCCCGTAAGGAATGTCTCCCGACGTTCCTGCAATCACCAGCCTGCGTTCCTATAAACGGCGGCCTGCGTTCCTGCAAATGTAGGCCGGTGATCATGGGAATACAAATCCTCCTTTAATCATCGACTATGTATGTCATCGCTTTGACCAAGAAGGAGGTAGCTCCGACATACCGCCCAAAATCTCACGGTTCATAGACCCCGTCAAACGGATTCTGGTCACCGGCCGGCCAGATTTCATCGACTAAAGATTTGTTGTTCTTCATTTCGGCTCCCGGCAACTGGAAGATGAAACGCCATGATTTGGCGGGCAACGTGATCAAGCCCCCCCAGTCCATATGGTTACCGGTTCGTTCCAGGCCCTTCTGCGTCCGAAGCATATCAAACAAAGAAAAACCTTCTCCATAGAGTTCTTTTCTTCTTTCTTTTAAAATAGCTTCGATCAGTTCATCGCCACTTGCTTCCGTACGCTTGGCATTACGCAAGTCCTGAAGCTGCCACAATAGCGCTTTCGCTTCCGTATCTTTTCCCTGGTGCGCACAAGCTTCCGCCGCATTCAGCAACATTTCGTCGGAACGCATGACAACCATCGATCCGCGGCAGTCCTCATTATCCCTGAACTTATGAGAAATCCAGAATTCTTTTTTCGTCTGGCCAGAACCCGTAGACCAATTCTCGAACTGTTTGAAGCGAATATCATCTTCGTCAAACAAATCCACAAACTGATCAGAGAGGATAAAGCCTGCAAAAGTCCAACATTTACGATCACCGTTGTACCACATAGCAAAAGGAGAATAGTCGCCCATATTCTGCTCTTCCGTCTGTTTAATTCCCCAAATCCAAGATTTGGTAAGATGGTCATTAAATCCATTTGCATACTCTTCTGCAGTCGTCAAAGGATAAACCGCCAGCACCTTTTTAGCATATTCTTCCGATTTCGCCCAGTTATTCATTACTTGATAGACTTGAGACAAAACACCTTGTACAACCGTTTGGTCAAACACGTTCGGATAGCTGGAACTACGAACAAAGCCCTCCAACATCGATTCGGCAGTCGTCAGGTCTGACAAGATCTGCTGATAGGTTTCTTCCAACGTTCCACGCGGTTTACCTTGTGTACCGTCTACAGTCGGTTCCGTATAAATAGGAACTCCCGGCATGTCCTTTGCGATAGCATAAGTCTGCTGATACAAGCGGGCCAAATCGAAATAGGCCCATCCGCGCAAAGCCAAAGCCTGCCCTTTGATATATTGCTTATCCATATCTTCGCCTTCCGAATCATCGACATAAGTGATTACGGAATTCAAGTTATTGACCAACCGGTAATGGAAGGTCCACAACTGATCTGTACGGAATATATTAGCTTGAGTTTCTCCCCAATAATTATAGTTATATAAATACCATCCACTACCATTATTCATCACATCTTCACCGCACATGTCCGAAATCATCTGGATAGAAGGTATACCGTAGTCGTCACCCCGGTTAGCTCCCCCGCTACCATAGGCACGCATTTGATAGTAACAACCATTCAAAGCAGACTGTGCGCCGGAAGTTGTTTGAAAGACATCCGTATCATCGACAGATGTCGATGGTTTCGTATCCAAAAAATCACTACAGGAAACCATACTTCCCGTCATGAGACCTATAGCCAAAACCGACAATATATAGTTCTTTGATTTCATATTCTTCATCATTTATTTAATTAGACTTCTTACAAATTAAGTTGCAGACCGAATGAAACGGACTTCGTCACCGGGAACCGGTTGGCGGTCGTTCCGGATATGCTTTGTTCCGGGTCCGTACCACGACGGGCTGCACTACCAATCGTAACCAAGTTATCCCCCTGGACGAACAAGCGTAATGAATTGACCTGGAACTTCTTCGTGAAATTTTTAGGCAACGTGTATCCCAACGTCATATTCCTCAACCTCGCAAAAGAGTTGTTGAAAATAAATTTGGAAGTATAGGAACTCATATAATTCGCATAATTATAGTAGGTGGTCAAGCGAGGGAACTCGGCATTCGGATTTTCAGGAGTCCAAGAATCCAACATATCCGGGTGCATGCTATAGCCTCTCCGGTAATACATGGATTGCGCATAGTCGCTGTCATACAGCTTGCCGCCGATACTGTAATAGATCATGAAAGAAAGGTCGATGCCTTTATATGAGAAGTTATTGGTAAAGCCTCCAAACAATTTTGGAATGGCATCGCCCAGATATTTCTGCTGGCTGTCGCTTGTCACCTCATTATAATTTTCGGTCTTTACCCGTTCCTTCACGACTTTTTCTCCTTTGTCGTTTGTTTCGTAAATCGTTTTCCAATATTGGTCGTTTCCGGTTTCAGGGTTCACACCTGCATACTCGATTCCCCAGAAATTATAGCGGGATTCACCTTCACGCCATTTGAAGACACCGGCATTGACTTCGGCCTGCGGCAACTTGGTTATACGGTTCTTATAAGATGTCCCGTTCAAATCGATGGTCCATTTAAAATCTTTATTGGATATGGCAGCATAATTCAAAGAGAATTCGACACCCTGGTTCTTAACGTCACCGATATTACGGTCAATACCGCTCATGCCGGTAGACGGAGCCATCGGCAATGTAAACAACAGGTCTTTAGACTTACGGCTGAACCACTCGACACTACCGCTCAGCTTATTGAACACGGCAAAATCCAACCCGACATTGAACTGCAAATTCGTCTCCCATTTCAAATCCTTGTTTGACAAACGGCTGACCATAACACCTGGATCCCGGTAGTTGTTCATGCCTGTCGCATACAAACCTTGATAAGCATAATAAGTCCCCAAGTTATCATTACCGACAGCACCATAACTGGCTTTCAGTTTCAAATTATCCAACCAGGAACTATAAGGTTTCATGAATTCTTCATTGGATATTCTCCATGAACCACCTAAAGACCAGAATTGCCCCCAACGATTATCGGGATGAAAACGGGAAGAGCCGTCCGTACGGAAGCTACCGGAAATGTAATAACGGTCTTTATAATCATATTCGACACGGCTCAACCAGCTTAACAGACGGTATTTGTCGGTGTAAGAATTCATGCTGCTCATCACGGCTGCCGAACCGATCTCCGTAACACCAGGAAAAGGAAATCCCTGCTTTTCGGCAGATAACAACTTATATTCCAAAGCATAGGCTTCCTGTCCCAATAAAACGGACAAAGAATGATCCCCGAAAGATTTCTCATAAGTCACCAGGTTGTTGATCGTATAAGAAAGATTCCGGTCACTTTCCTTATAGGCTGAACCTTTATAACCGGCAGCAAAGCCATATTCGCTGTTTACATAGCCATCATAATTATACTGATAAAAATCCACGCTGAAATTGGTACGCCACTTCAATCCCGGGATGAATGTTATTTCAAAATAGGTACGATTGGAAACATCGTCATGTGTCCAAGGAGACTTGTTATAGGTATCATCAGCCAACGGGTTAGTCCCACTCCAGGATGTACGGTAGTTTCCGTAGTCAAAAATACGATTGCCGTTCTTGTCCAATCTGTAGGCATTCGTCGCACTGTCCCATTCATAAATAGGATACACTGTCGGCATCGTACGCAAAAGCCATACAGTCTGATCACTGGCAGACCCTTCGCGCACGCTATGAGACAAACTGATGTTGGTTCCGACCTTCAACCATTTGTTTACATTATAATTCAAGTTTGCCCGTGTTGAATAGCGTTCGAAACGCTGGATAGAAAATACACCTTTATCGTTCAGGTAACCGGCTGATATAAAGTAGTCGGCTTTTTTATTCTTACCACTGAAGTCTATCGTATATTCCTGACGCAGACGGGATTTCAACAAAGCGTTTCTCCAATCTCCCCAATAATTCAACTTGGCATCGGGATCCATCTTCCCATCTGTCCCGACCGGCATATCAATGTTATAAGGGTTATTACCGAACTCACCCATCACATAATAAGACGCATAGGAACGGGAATCTTCGTCCCGATAACCTGAATCCAGATAGCCATTATACAAAGCACGCCAAGTCAATTGCGATAGTTGGTCTGGTGACAGTTGATCCGGCAACCCTACAGCCAAACTGGAGAATCCCCAAGTTGAACGGAAATTGATCTGCCCTTTCTCGCTTGCGCCCTTACGCGTTGTGATCATCACGACCCCATTGGCTGCGCGAGAGCCGTACAAAGCGGTGGCCGAGGCATCTTTCAGAATAGTCATGGACTCGATGTCGTTCGGGTTGATAGCATTCAGGTATCCGTCATAAGCCGTTCCGTCGACCACATAAAGCGGAGAGCTGGATGCGTTCATGGAACCGATACCACGGATCATGATCGTCGCATCTTCGCCCGGCTCACCGGAATTGTTCAACACCTGCACACCGCTGCTTTGCCCTTGCAAAGCCTGGGTTACATTGGATGCTTTGATCTTCTCCAGCGATTCTTTTTTGACCACGCTGGCCGATCCTGTAAAGGTCGACTTCTTTCCTGTACCATAAGCAACAACCATCACCTCGTCGATAGCTACCATGTCCGGCTCCATTTCGATCTTCATGCTACGGCCGGAAATGGTGACTTCCTTTGTCTTATATCCCAAGTAAGAGAGATGCAGTGTTTTCGTACGAGGAGAAACGGTCATCGAAAACTCTCCTTTTTCGTTGGTGGTTACGCCATTCATCGTCTGCTTGTCTACGACAGCCACCCCGATCATCGGCAAGCCGTCTTCGGTAGAAACTACGATACCTGACACAGCCTTTTCCTGCGCCATCAGCAAATGTCCCCATAAGGACATCACAAAAAGAACCCAAAAGAACCTTTTCATAATCAATAGATTTAAATGATACATTCAAGTATAACCACATTGGCCTATAAAAACGTTTCCTTTTAATTTAAGGTATAGAAAGCATAATGATCCTCAATCAAAGGACGTAGTTCTAACAGGACATTGTATTCGACACACTAATAGATGCAAATATATTAAATTTATAATTAATCAAACTAAAATAATATATTTTTTAATCGGAAAGGCTAAAAAATATTCAGATTGTAAAATAACAAGACCATCAGGAAAGCTTTTTCCAGGCTTTTTTTCTACCGAATCTATACCCTCATGCAAGTAGGATGGTTTTATAATCTTCCGTTCCGATGGCCAGGAAAACCGGCTAAAACATCGTCCCGCCAAGTCCTGTTAGAACTACGTCCTTCTTTTTGGCGTGATATCGAACTTTTTTCTGTCAAATTTCAACTTTCAGGCAAAAAAATGCTTGCATTTGAAAAATAATGCGTAATATTGCCGACGTAAATATAAACACAAGGAAAATCGCAAATGACATTAACAGGTTTCACATATCATACCTGGGCACTGACAATGACCCCTTGGGGGGTTTAGCATATACAAATAGACAAATGCGGAGACCACGTCCCGCGTTGTTGCAATTCTCACATTGCACTTGCGTTTCTTTTTTTCAAATCAATCAATAATCAGTAAATAACTGACATTCTCAAACCGGCATGCAGTTTTGTTTTTAAACTGCCAATTGTCGATTACCGATTGTCAACTAAATAAATACATATCGATGAAAGTATTGAAATTCGGCGGAACATCCGTAGGTTCCGTGGATAGCATCCTGAGTGTAAAGAAGATAGTAGAGGCCATTGAAGAGCCTGTAATCGTCGTAGTATCCGCCTTAGGAGGGATCACGGACAAACTGCTGAAGACAGCCTCGATGGCGACGAACGGAGACGTAGCTTATGAAAGAGAGTTTTCCGAAATCGTAGCCCGCCATCTCGACGTCATACAAGGTGTTATCCCCGACAAAACAAAACGGATCGAAGTGCAGAAGCAAGTGATGGCTTTGCTCGACGAACTGGGTAATATTTACAAAGGTGTGTACCTCATCAACGACTTGTCGGCCAAAACTTCCGACACGATCGTCAGCTACGGCGAACGTATCTCCTCTCTGATCGTTTCGAACGTGATAAACGAGGCCAAACTGTTCGACTCGCGCAAATTCATCAAAACGGTCAAACAGTTCAACAAGCATATCGTCGATTTCGAATTGACAAACCGCCTGATCGAAGAAACATTCGACCCACTGCCTAAAGTATCGCTGGTTCCCGGCTTTATATCTTCCAGCAAGGAAGGAGAAGTGACTAACCTCGGACGCGGGGGCTCCGACTATACGGCCTCTATCCTGGCAACAGCACTTAATGCCCGCAGGCTGGAGATCTGGACGGATGTGGACGGCTTCATGACGGCCGATCCGCGTGTGATCAGTTCGGCTTATGTCATCGACCGGCTGACATTCACGGAAGCGATGGAATTATGCAACTTCGGAGCGAAAGTGATTTATCCTCCGACGATCTATCCGGTTTATCACAAAAACATACCGATCCGCATCCTGAATACCTTCAACCCGACTGCAAGGGGCACTTATATCTCCAAAGAACGGGTGCAGGATGACAGCAAGGCGATGATCAAAGGTATTTCCTCCATCAACGACACGTGCCTGATCACGGTGCAAGGTCTGGGTATGGTGGGTGTTATCGGCGTCAACTATCGTATTTTCAAGACATTGGCAAAGAATGGCATCAGCGTGTTTATGGTATCACAGGCCAGCTCGGAAAACAATACGACATTTGCCGTCCGGAATGCAGATGCAGACCTGGCAGTTAGAGTATTGGACGAAGAATTCGCACTCGAACGCGCCCAGGGTGATATGAGCGACACGGTAGCAGAAAAGGATCTGGCCACTGTCGCTATCGTAGGCGAAAACATGAAACGTACTCCGGGTATCGCCGGCAAGTTGTTCGGAACACTGGGCAGCGCAGGTATCAGCGTAATCGCCTGCGCACAGGGGGCTTCCGAAACGAACATTTCTTTCGTCATCAAGCTGAAATACCTGCGCAAGGCATTGAACTCTATCCACGACTCTTTTTTTCTTTCCCAATACAAAGTGTTAAACCTTTTCATAGCGGGTGTCGGTACGGTCGGAGGCAACCTGTTGGAACAGATCCGCATCCAGCAACCGAAACTGATGCAGCAGAACGGGCTGAAACTGAATGTGGTCGGCATAGCTAACAGCAAGCATGCCATTTTCTGCCGCGAAGGGTTGAACCTGGAAACCTGTATTGACGAACTGAAAAAGAACGGACAGGAAAGTTCGCCCGAACATCTGAAAGAAGAAATCCTGAAGATGAATATCTTTAACTCGGTGTTCGTGGACTGCACGGCCAACCAGGCGGTCTCCGATCTGTACGAAGAATTACTGAACAATAACGTATCGGTCGTTGCGGCAAACAAGATCGCTGCATCCTCTTCATACGAAAACTATATCAAACTGAAAGAAACAGCCCGTCACCGCGGCATCAAGTTCCTGTTCGAAACGAACGTAGGGGCCGGACTACCGATCATCAACACGATGAACGACCTGATCAACAGCGGCGACCATATCCTGAAACTGGAGGCAGTCCTTTCCGGAACGCTCAACTATATCTTCAATACGTTGAGTGCGGACATTCCTTTCAGCAAAGCGATCATGATGGCTAAAGAAGAAGGATATTCCGAACCGGACCCCCGCATCGACCTGAGCGGGAAAGACGTGATCCGCAAGCTGGTAATCCTGGCACGTGAAGCCGGATACAAAGTAGAACAGGAAGATGTGAAACGCAACCTTTTCATTCCCGAAAGCTATTTTGAAGGCTCGCTGGACGATTTTTGGCGTAACATACAGGGCCTAGATGCCCGGTTCGAAGAGAAGCGCCAGCAGTTGGAAGCGGAAGACAAGCGTTTCCGCTTCGTCGCCAAGATGGAAAACGGGGCATGCGAAGTCGGTTTGCAGGAAGTGGATGCCCACCACCCGTTCTACGAACTGGAGGGCAGCAACAACATCATCATGATCTCTACCGAACGATACCACGAGTATCCTATGATCATCAAAGGCTATGGAGCCGGGGCCGATGTCACGGCGGCTGGAGTCTTTGCCGATATTATTTCGATCGCTAACATCCGTTAAACAATTGATAATTGACAATTGACAATTATTAGAAGAGAATTATGAAAAGCATCATCATCTTGGGAGACGGTATGGCCGATGAGCCGATAGAGGCCTTGGGCGGCAAGACACCAATGCAGTATGCGGACACTCCCTATATGGACAAACTGGCCGAAATGGGCGTTACCGGACGAATGAAGACCGTTGCCGACGGTTTCCATCCGGGAAGCGAAGTGGCGAACATGGCAGTGCTGGGCTACGACCTCCCGACCGTCTACGAAGGACGGGGCGTGCTGGAAGCGGCCAGTATCGGATATGACCTGAAACCAAGTGAAATGGCCATGCGCTGCAACCTGATCTGCGTGGAAGGTGATATCCTGAAGAATCATTCATCCGGCCATATCACCACAGAGGAAGCGGACGAGCTGATCCGCTTTCTAAATGAGAAATTAGGGTCTGACCGCATACATTTCTATACCGGTGTGTCTTACCGCCACCTGTTGGTTGTGAAAGGAGGCGATAAGCGCCTGGACTGCACTCCGCCACACGATGTGCCCCTACATCCCTTCCGTCCCCTGATGATCAAACCGGAAGCACCCGAAGCACAAGAGACGGCCGATCTGCTGAACAACCTGATCCTGCAATCGCAGGAGATACTGAAAGACCACCCCGTCAACCTCCAGCGCATCGCTGCCGGGAAAGACCCGGCAAACAGCATATGGCCCTGGTCGCCGGGATATCGTCCGGCTATGCAAACCATGCAGGAAATGTATGGCTTCAAGCAGGGTTCCGTCATCTCGGCCGTCGATCTGATACGGGGCATAGGCGTTTATGCCGGCCTGGAAGTAATCGACGTGGAAGGTGCCACCGGACTCTACGACACGAACTACGAAGGAAAAGCGCATGCCGCCCTCGAAGCACTGAAAACAAACGATTTCGTTTATCTTCATGTCGAAGCCAGCGACGAAGCCGGACACGAAGGAGATGTAGATCTGAAAATCCGGACCATCGAAAACCTGGACAAACGAGCCATCGGTATCCTCTTCGAGGAATTGCAGAAATGGGATGAACCGGTAGCGATTGCCGTCCTGCCCGACCATCCGACTCCTTGTGCCATCCGTACACATACGAATACTCCCGTCCCTTTCCTTATCTATAAACCGGGACAGGAGCCCGACAGTGTGACGCGTTTCGACGAGTTCTCCGTACTGGAAGGGAAACATGGCATATTAGAGAAAGACGAATTTATAAAAGAATTATTATGAAATATTACAGCACGAACAAACAAGCTCCGCTTGCCTCACTGGAAGAAGCCGTCGTAAAAGGCCTTGCCGGTGACAAAGGTTTATATATGCCGGAACATATCCGACCTTTGGACAAGGATACGATCTCCGGTCTCAAAAACAAATCATTCCATGAAATCGCCTGTACGGCAGCACAGGCTTTCTTCGGGGAAGATATAGAACCAGAAACGCTCGATGCAATCGTCCGGGACACGCTGTCGTTCGAGACGCCGGTCGTCCCTGTACGCGACAATATCTACAGCCTCGAACTATTCCACGGCCCGACTTTGGCTTTCAAGGACGTAGGGGGACGTTTCATGGCCCGCCTGTTAGGCTATTTCATTAAAAAAGAAGGATTGAAGCAGGTGAACGTGTTGGTGGCCACCTCCGGTGATACGGGAAGCGCTGTTGCAAACGGTTTTCTCGGCGTACCGGGTATTCATGTGTACGTGCTCTATCCGAAGGGAAAAGTAAGCCCGATCCAGGAATGCCAATTCACTACGCTTGGACAAAACATCACGGCACTGGAAGTAGACGGGACGTTCGACGACTGTCAGGCATTGGTCAAGTCCGCCTTTATGGATGAAGAGTTGAACCGCCACATGAAGCTGACATCAGCCAACTCCATCAATGTGGCACGTTTCCTTCCGCAATCTTTCTACTACTTCAACGCGTATGCGCAACTGGATAAAATAGGCAAAGCGGACCAACTGGTAGTATCCGTCCCCAGTGGAAACTTCGGCAATATCACAGCTGGTTTGTTTGCACATCGGATGGGGTTGCCGATCAAACGTTTTGTGGCTGCCAACAACCGCAACGACGTGTTCCTGGAATACCTGCACACGGGGGTTTACACGCCGCGTCCCTCCGTTCCGACCATCGCCAATGCGATGGATGTCGGTGATCCGAGCAACTTCGCCCGCATCCTGGACTTGTACGGCAAGAACGGCAACCCGCACGCGGAAATCAGCCAGCTGATCAGCGGTTACCGTTTCACAGACGAAGAGATCGGGGCTACCATGAAGCAAGTTTACAACGAAACGGGCTACGTGTTAGACCCTCACGGTGCTTGCGGTTACCAGGCTTTAATCGATAACAAACTGGCTCCGAACGAAACCGGCCTGTTCCTCGAAACCGCCCATCCCGCCAAGTTCAAAGGGACGGTAGACAAAATACTGGATGCCGACATCGAAATCCCCGCCAAACTAAAAGCCTTCATGCAAGGAGAAAAGCAAAGCGTAGGGATGGAAAAGGACTTCGAGACTTTCAAAAGCTATCTGTTGGCACAATAAACATCTTGCACAAAAAAATAAACATCCCGCCATTCAAGGTGAAAACCAATTCGAAACCCTGAATGGCGAGATGTTCATGTCTTCGTACTACTTTTTGCAATCACCTATTTATCCAATTTCAAAATACTCCTTATAACGGTCATACAGATGCCCTGCCTGCAAATAGGCGGACTGAGGACTCATGAAATGGGAGAACTCGAAAGTGATCGCCTTATCGTACTTTTGCCGGGCGGCCGCTTCGAGCTTCATACGCAGCTTGTCGAACTTGATCGGGAGGAACTTGATCGGCATATCCCGGTCAAACGATTCGGCATTCGTCCAGCACTCGATACCGTACTTATCCGCCATCTTCTTATTGACACTGAAAAAGGCATCCAATTCATCGTAATCGATATGACCGTCCTGGAAAGCGCAGGCATCCACGTTTCCCTTGATCCCGTCGAATATTTCAGACCATTCCTTTTCATGCTGTTCCACAGAGACCGCTTCGGCTTTTGTCAGGTCGCCTCCGGCAGCAGCGACAGCTTTCTTTCCGTCAATCCAGGGAGAGATGAGAGTCGGCAGACCGCCTGAGACCTCCTTGCACTGCTTGCCTAAACTGCTGAATGCCGCGATCGCCCCCTTGGTCGCACGGCTGATCTCCTGGCAGAGATACCATCCTTGGAAACTTTTATGATGCCCGTATTTCTTCCAGACCTCCTCGATCACATATTTGTTGGATTCGATTTCCCAGGTCAGGTCGCCCGTATCCCAGTATTTGCCGGAATCGTATAGTCCGAAAAAGAACTTCATCCCGTATTTATCCGACAGACGCAGGTACATGTCAATCAGATCGACCGAAGGCATATAGCAGCCGAATGTTTTCATCAGATACTCCGAAGGATAGGTGATAAACTTGCGATAACCGCTCCGAATCACGATTACCGTATCGATCCCGATCGCTTTCATATAAGCAAAATCCCGATCCCATTCCTTTTCCCCCCAATTCTGATGCGGGATATCATGGGATATCTCATCCAAAAAAGTCCCGGATATTTTCAGCCCCTGCGCCTTCGGAATGATTAGTTTACTTTGGATATTCTCTTCCGTGCCGGCGCCCGAACAGCTTGCCGATGCCTTTTCTGCACACGAAACAAATGCTCCGGTTGCTAAAACAGCCCCGGTAGCAGAGACTTGCTTGATAAAATCCCTCCTGTTGTGATTCTTCATGGTAAATATACATTTTATCTAATCTCACAAATATATGTAAATATATTTAGCATTCGTTTTTCTAAACTTTCAGGAAAGAGAAACTATTTAGAACTCAGAAGCAAAAACTCCGGACGATATCACCAAACATGTTTCCGAGTTCTACAACCATGTTCCCTTGATTTTTTTCCTACGGGCAAAACATATCATTCAATGGCCCACTCCTTCATCTCATACATATCCAAGTATTCCTCCCATTCGGGGTCCACCTCCGTATAGATAGAGATCGGCAACATTTCAAACGGCGCCAGGGCTTCATTCAACCGTTCACCAAAAACGCGGACGGTGCGGGTATAATAGACCCATATCCTCTCTCCGCCGCCGGTATAAACGCCGGTCAGGATCGACAGCTTATCTTTTTCCATCGCCTTACGCAAAACTTCCTGTACCTCCTCCATCTTTTCGGCAAGCGCTTCGGAAGGCATTCCTTTATCGTCACCTTCATATTTCCAGGTGATTTCCACCCGTTCCTTGAACTTGCCCGACTGAATAAATTCAGTTAATTCATCACGACCGGAAACGGTGACCAGTTGTCCGGATTCATTCTCTGAAAGAGCGGTAAACCACTCGTTGCTTAATCTCATATCAATATCAATTATTCTACAAAAATACAGATTATTTTCCTTCTAATACATTATTTTTGCGGCAAGAATACAAGATAAAAGGGATATGATCAGACAAGTGGAGCTCCAGGACGCAAAGGCGATCACAAATATTTACAACGAATATGTGTTGCACAGCGTGGCTACATTCGATACGGAGCCGGTGCAGGAAGAAGAAATGCGTGCCCGAATTGCAGAAATATCTTCCCGCTTTCCTTATTTCGTCTACGAAGAAGACAAAGAAATCACCGGCTATTGTTATGCCCATACGTGGAAAGAGCGTTCAGCTTACCGCTATACGCTGGAAACAACTGTCTACCTGTCTCCCGGACATACCGGAAAGGGCATCGGGATGCTCCTGATGCAAAGATTGATTGAAGCATGTCGCGAAAATGGCTACCGAGCCTTGATCGCCTGCATCACGGAAGGGAACGAAGCCAGTAATATCTTACATGAAAGACTGGGGTTCAAACAGGTTTCCCGCTTCACGAAGGTCGGCTTGAAGTTCGACCGTTGGCTGGATGTCGCAGACTACGAACTTCTGCTGCTCCCGACTTGCGGCTGAAAAAAGCTCTAAATGGGATCATTTTTTCTCTTCTTCCACAACTGATAACTGTTAAAAAGATTTTGCCACAGGACGTATGATCCGGGGCCGACCGATGAAAGCGGGTCCAGATAGGTATAAGCCATCCAGATGGCAAGTACAGTGTTTTTCTGCCCAAGGGCCTGCCCGGCACTGATGCGGTCGGAGTAGCGGGTTCCGATCCGCTTACCCAAATAGAACTGGACGGCGCAGGTCACTAAGCCCGCCAAGGCTATCAGCACCTCCACTCCTACCGGAGCATTACTTTCGACAAGAGACTTCACGGTCTGGGCCGTCACGATGGCAAGCGCGACACCCCAGAGATAGAAAGCAAGGTCGCGGAAACCCAACAGGAAATGATGCAGTCCCGGAAGGAAATAGCGGAACAACATCGCCAGGAAAAACGGGCAGAGCAACAAAGGGAACACCTTGCTCAATATCTTCAGAAAAGCGGTCACAAAGGTTATATCGGCATGAGGTTCTACCAACGGAAACATCAACGGGACAACTATCGCCGCCAGAACGTTCGACAGCAACGTGTAAGTCGTCAGGCTGGATGCACTCCCCCCTAACTTGCCGGTGATGACAGCTGCTGCCGTAGCCGTCGGGCAGATCAGGCAGACCATCGCACCCTCGAAAACCTCCTTGTAAGCACCATCCATGTGTACGAATATCAACAAGGCAGCTACAAGCGAAGCCGAAACAAGCTGGAACAACAACAGCCATCCATGCCAGAGAGAAGGCATTAACTCGTGCGGTTGCACTTTGCAGAAAGTCAGCAATAGTTGAGCAAAGATCAAAGCGGGAGTCAGATAGGCCACAAAAGAACTCATGAACGGTTTCGTCGGCTCCAGAAAAGCGAAGTTGGCAAAGATAAAATACCCTAACGCACCGGCAAGCATCGCAACGGGCAATGTCCAGTTTTTCAGAAAATTCAACATAGCACCTTCTTTTATTTTCGGGCGCAAAGGTACGACAAATAATCAGATATATCAAAGCCTGTTCCGCCGTGTGACGAAACAGGCTTCGTTGCCTGACGGAGCCGCTTAAAGAGGCTTGCGATTGAAGCTTCGCGACCCGTCGATTGTATCAATCGTCAAGCTTACTTGCGGAACGGCGCTTTTACAACCTGGGCTTTCAAGTTACGCCCCCGAACCTTGATACAGATTTCCGTCCCGGCTTTTGCAAATTCAGGTTTCACATACCCCATACCGATACCTTTCTTCAAGACAGGCGACATGGTTCCGGATGTCACCACACCGATGATGTTGCCTTCGGCATCGGCAATCTCATAGCCGTGACGGGGAATACCTTTGTCTACCAACTCGAAGGCACACAGCTTGCGGCTAACGCCTTCTTTCTTCTGGCGTTCCAGTTCGGCGCGATTGGTGAAGTTCTTGCCTTCGGCGAACTTGGTGATCCAACCCAGACCGGCTTCGATCGGCGAAGTCGTGTCGTCGAGATCGTTGCCATACAGACAGAAGCCCATTTCCAGACGTAGCGTGTCGCGTGCACCCAGGCCGATCGGTTTGATACCTTCAGGCTTACCGGCTTCGAAGATGGCATTCCAGATCGTCATGGCATCATCCGGGTAAAAATAAAGTTCGAAACCACCGGCTCCGGTATATCCCGTATTGGAGATGATGACGTTCTTGCAACCTGCAAATTCACCCGTCACAAACGAATAGTAAGGAATGGAAGACAGGTCGACCGGAGTCAGGCGCTGCAAAACTTCGACGGCTTTCGGGCCCTGGACAGCCAACTGTGCAGTACGGTCGGAAGAGTTTTCCAGTTCCGCCCCTACTGTATTATGGCTCACGCACCAATCCCAATCTTTGGCGATGTTACCCGCATTGACAACCAAAAGGTATTTTTCCGGTTCATAATGATAGACCAGCAGGTCGTCCACGATACCGCCCTTGTCATTCGGAAAGCAAGTATATTGAGCTTTGCCGATCGGCAACACGGAAGCGTCGTTCGAGGTAACGCTCTGGATAAAAGCCAGCGCATTCGGACCTTTTACCCAAAACTCGCCCATGTGGGAGACATCGAACACACCCACACCATTCACAACGGTCATGTGTTCGTCGATAATACCGGTGTATTCGATCGGCATGTTGAAACCTGCAAATTCATGCATTTTGGCACCGAGTGCAATGTGCACATCGGTAAACGGAGTTGTTTTCATGATTTATGATTTGTGATTTATGATGTATAATTACCTTTGACCAATAGTTCTGCTATTTTAACGATCGTCTCCATGCTCTTTTCAAGCGACTTGACCGGGAGGAATTCATACCGTCCGTGGAAGTTCAACCCGCCTGCGAAGATATTCGGGCAAGGCAGTCCCATGAAAGAAAGGCGAGCACCGTCCGTACCTCCGCGGATCGGCTTCACCAAAGGTGTGACACCGGCTTCCTTCATGGCGTCGAACGCCAAGTCCACGATGAATTTCTTCGGTTCGACCACTTCACGCATATTGTAATACTGGTCGCGCAGTTCGAGCGTCGTACTGCCCGGATGCATCTCGTTCATTCGCTTCACCAACTCGTGCAGCAACTCTTTCTTCCGTTCGAAAGCAGTGCGCACATGGTCGCGTATGATATAGGAAAGAGAAGCCTCCTCGACCGTTCCGCTTATGCCGGTCAGATGGAAAAAGCCTTCATAACCGGTCGTATGTTCGGGACGTTGCGCGACAGGCAGCCAAGAGGCGAACTCTACCGCCAGCAACGATGCGTTCAGCATCTTGTCCTTGGCATATCCCGGATGTACGTTCAGCCCTTTGAAAACGACTTTGGCTCCGGCAGCATTGAAGTTCTCGTATTCCAACTCGCCGATCTGTCCGCCGTCGATCGTATAGGCCCATTCGCAACCGAACTTTTCGACATCGAAGTAGTCGGCTCCGGCTCCGATCTCTTCGTCGGGCGTAAACCCTACGCGAATCTTGCCATGTTCGATCTCCGGATGATCCTTCAGGTATTTCATGGCGGCGATGATAGCAGCCACTCCTCCCTTATCATCCGCTCCTAACAGGGTTTTGCCGTTGGTCACGATGATATCCTGTCCTTTATAATCGTCCAGTTCGGGAAACATAAGCGGCGAAAGCACCACGTTTTCTTCGGCGCACAACACGATATCCCCCCCTTCGTAACTTACGATACGCGGCTCGACATCCTTGCCCGACATATCGGGGCTGGTATCCAGATGGGCGATAAAGCCGATTGTCGGAACTTCCTTCGCCGTATTGGCAGGCAGGGTAGCCATCAGGTAGCTCTTGTCATCGAGGGTGATGTCTTCCAATCCTATCTCTTCCAACTCTTTCACCAACGCTTCGGCAAACACGCGCTGTCCCGGCGTACTGGGAGTCACACCCGTGGTTTCGCTCGACTCGGTGTCGAACGTCACGTACTTCAAAAATCTATCTGTTACAGTCATAAGCTTATCATTAATATTACAAGCCATAAAAGTAATTAAAGTGTCACTAACAACAAAAAAATCATGCGCATTTCTGCACATGATTTTCCTTATTTCATCCGATCATATCTCTTTAGAAACAACTGCTTCCGTCGAAACAATGCGTACAAACTTTGCATTTCGGTAGGCCGATTGCCTCGATGAGTGTTTCCAGCGTATTGAACTTCAACGAGCTCAAGCCGAAGCGGTCAGCAATGATCTGCACCATCTTTTGATATTCAGGAGAGTCGGTCGTCGCATATTTTTCCAGATTTTTGTTCTCGTCTCCTTCCAGTTCCTTGATGATACGACGGGTGATCAGTTCGAGCGGACTCTTCGACGAAGTAAAGCCGAGGAACGGGCAACCATAGATAAGAGGCGGGCAGGCAATGCGCATATGTACCTCTTTTGCCCCGTAGTCATACAAGATTTTCACGTTGTCGCGAAGCTGCGTCCCGCGCACGATCGAGTCATCACAAAACAAGATTCGCTTTCCTTCCAGCATGGCCCGGTTCGGGATCAGTTTCATTTTCGCGACAAGCGAACGCAATTCCTGATTAGCCGGAGTGAAACTACGCGGCCAAGTCGGTGTGTATTTGGCTATCGCCCGATGGTAAGGAGCCCCTTTGCCTTCGGCATATCCCAAAGCCATCCCTACGCCTGAATCAGGGATACCGCAAACACAATCCACTTCGCTCTCGTCCTTCTTCCCCATCTTGTAACCGCTTTGGAAACGGACCTCCTCGACATTCCTGCCCTCGTAGCAAGAAACCGGGAAACCGTAATACACCCAAAGGAAAGAGCAAACCTGCATCTGCTCGTTCGGACGGCGCATCTGCTCGATGCCGTCGGCACGCAAGCGGAGGATTTCTCCCGGCCCGACAAATCGGTCTATTTCATAATCCAAGTTAGGTAAACTGCTCGATTCGCTGGTAGCGGCATAGGCTCCGTCTTTCTTACCTATAATAATAGGCGTACGCCCCCACTTGTCGCGGGCCACGATGATACCGTCTTCCGTCAGCAGCAACATGGAACAGGAACCTTTGACCCGGTCGTAAACATTTTCAATGCCTTCGACAAAATCCTTTCCCTGCGTAATCAGCAACGCTACCAGTTCGGTCTGGTTCGTCTTGCCCGAACTCAGTTCGGAGAAGTGCATATTCGCTTTCAGCAAATCCTGTTCCAATTCCTCGATGTTATTGATCTTGGCAACCGTCACGATGGCGAACTTACCGAGGTGGGAGTTGATGACGATCGGCTGCGCATCCGTATCGCTGATGATACCGATTCCGGCATTTCCCACAAACTTGTCGAGAGCAGGCTCGAACTTCGTACGAAAATAAGAACTTTCCAGATTGTGAATCGAACGTGTGAAACCGGCTTCCTTATCGTATGTAGCCATACCGCCGCGCCGGGTTCCCAGATGAGAATTATAGTCGGTGCCATAGAATAAATCAGTTGAACAAGCCGACTTAGAAATAGTTCCGAAAAAACCACCCATTGTAAATAGTGTTTTTGATTTTTGAATTTGGTTGCAAAGGTACAAGATTATTTAGAAATCCGAAATATCCCACCTTATAAACAAACTCTATCTTCCTCCTATCATCGCATACATTTTTTAACACATCTAAAAACAAAAGGTTTCCAACCACTTACAAACAAATAACACTCGTACTCGTAGAAAACGCTTGCATTGTAAAAAATAATATCTACTTTTGCACCCGGGTAAGTCCTACACGGCATGCTCCCTCGGAATCCCCCAGGGCTTGACCGCAGCAAGGGTACTTGGTTGTAGCGGCGCGATGTAGTAAGCTTACCCACCTGCCTCTTTAGCTCAGTTGGCCAGAGCACGTGATTTGTAATCTCGGGGTCGTTGGTTCGAATCCGACAAGAGGCTCGAAACAAATGGACAATTGACAATTGACAATTAAGAAAGATATTTAATTGCGATTGTCAATTGTCTTTTTTTATTGTCAATTGTTAATTATCTGTTAATCGTTCGTTAATTGTCAATTGACAATTGACAATTGACAATTCTAAGCATTGTATATTCTCACAAAAGGATTAATTTTGCTGATGAGAACATTAAAAAAACAGCATTATCATGGAAGAGAATAAAGGTTTACTGTTGAAGTGCGCGATGTCTTATGGCCTGGCTATGGGCATATATTGGGTGATAAAATATCTGTTCCTCATTTTCGGGTATTCCATACCCTCGCTTATCTTTATTTATGAAGGCTTAAGTCTTGCCGTTCCTCTCATCGCCTATTACTTGACCAAGCGTTACCGGCAGGACATAGGAGGAAGCATCAGTTTCTTCCATGCATGGCGGTTCGGCATCATGCTGTATTTCTTCGCGGCCCTGATCGTTTCGATCGAGCATTTCATATTCTTCCAGTTTATCGCTCCGCCCGACTTCCTGAACAACACGATGACACAAGCCATAGTGGCGCTGAAGAACGCTGACTTCAACAGTGAAGTGATCGAGGCTATCAGCCGGACCAACTTCACTCCCATCCACATGGCTATCCAGGGTATTTTCAATAATATATTTTACGGAATCATATTATCCATACCGGTAGCAGCACTGGTTTGCCGCAAACAAACAGCAAGCCCTGTGTCCGAAGAAAAATAAGAAGAAAATAAAAACAAATAATGGACATATCAGTAGTTATACCACTGTACAATGAAGCCGAGTCTCTTCCTGAATTGTTTGCCTGGATAGAGCGGGTGATGAAAGAACATAATTTCAGTTACGAAGTAATTTTTATCAATGACGGAAGCACGGACAACTCCTGGGAAGTGATCGAAGCACTTAAAAGCAAGAATCCGGAAGTGGTACACGCTGTCAAGTTCCGCCGTAATTACGGCAAATCCCCCGGTCTGAACTGCGGTTTCCAACGGGCAAAGGGAGATGTGGTCATCACGATGGATGCCGACCTGCAAGACAGCCCCGACGAGATTCCCGAACTATACAGGATGATCACCGAAGAAGGCTATGACCTGGTGTCCGGTTGGAAGAAAAAACGTTACGACCCGCTGTCAAAAACCATTCCGACCAAGCTGTTCAACGCTACGGCACGCAAATTCTCCGGCATTACGAACCTGCACGATTTCAACTGCGGACTGAAGGCTTACAAGAACATCGTAATCAAGAACATAGAAGTCTATAACGATATGCACCGCTACATTCCCTACCTTGCCAAGATCGCGGGATTCAGCAAGATCGGCGAAAAAGTGGTGAAACACCAAGCCCGCAAGTACGGAACGACCAAATTCGGACTGAACCGCTTCGTAAACGGTTATCTGGACCTGATCACGCTCTGGTTCACCTCCAAATTCGGAAAGAAGCCGATGCATTTCTTTGGATTATGGGGAAGCGTGATGTTTTTCATCGGTTTCATCGCACTGGTCATTGTGTTGAGTGCGAAACTGATTTCCATCTGCACGGGAGATTTGCGGCCACTGGTCACCAACTCGCCCTACTTCTATGTTTCGCTCACGGCCATGATCCTCGGAACACAGATGTTCCTCGCGGGATTCATCGGAGAGTTGATTTCAAGAGATTCACCTAATCGAAACAAATATAAAATCGAAACAGAATTATGAACCTGTTAGAACTGGCACAGAAACGTTGTTCGATACGCAAGTACGCATCCTCCCCGGTGGAAGACGAGAAACTGGCATATATCTTGGAAGCCGGACGTATGGCTCCATCGGCAGTCAACTTCCAGCCCTGGTATTTCGTCATAATCCGGCAAGAGGCAGGGCGAGCAAAAATACAGGAATGCTATGCACGCGAATGGTTCCGATCCGCACCGCTCTACATTCTCGTCTGCGGCGACCACAGCCAGTCGTGGAAACGTTCTTCGGATCGGAAAGATCATATGGACATCGATGTGGCAATCGCCACGGAACATATCAGCTTAGCAGCCGCTGAACAAGGTCTGGGCAGCTGCTGGGTTTGTAACTTTGACACGGATCTATGCCGGAAGCATTTCAATTTACCAGACACGATAGAGCCGGCGGTTATACTCACGATAGGTTATCCGGAAAGTCCGGATCTTTTTGAACAGACTTCCAAAAAACGGAAAACGTTGGAGGAGATCATCAAGGAAGAAACATTTTAATGTAATATGTCATTTTTAGAAATAGTGTTACTGGCTGTGGGATTGTCGATGGACAGTCTCGCAGTTTCTGTCACCGGTGGGGCTCTCATACAAAACTACAGACATCACCACATGCTGAAGATCGGCTGCGTGATGGGGATTTTTCAAGCAGGGATGACCATAGCGGGCTACCTGGCGGGGATGAGCTTCAAGAAATACATCACGGCATTCGATCACTGGATCGCTTTCCTGCTGTTGCTTTACCTCGGAGGCAAAATGATATACGAGAGTACCCAGGAAAAAGAAGAGGATTGCAGAACGAACCCGCTATGCTACAAGACACTGTGCGGATTAGGCATTGCAACAAGCATCGATGCGCTGGCTGTCGGCATATCGCTGGCCTGCATCGAATCAGCCATTGCACTGGAAGCCTTGACGATAGGGATCGTCACCTTCCTGTTCTCCGCTTTTGGCGTCTACTTCGGCAACCACTTCAGCCGCAAGATAGACCTCAAACTGGACCTAATCGGCGGATTGATCCTGATCGGCATCGGCACCAAAATCCTGATCGAGCATCTTTATTTCAATGGATAAGTCACCATTTCACCTTCACATCATCTCAAACAACTATAAGCCAGTTGTTTCCTGTGAACTCAGTGAATGCACCCCAAGGTTCTTCCCCGCTATATAAATCGAAGCCCGCGCCGCCACCATCTTGTCTGTCTATCAAAACTCCTTGAAGCGACAATTCGCCAGGATACGGGCAAAACGACACAAGTCGAAAACCTGGCTCGGCGCGTTTCGGCAACCCACCCCAAATAAAAAGAATTCCGACGGCGGATATTGGTAAGACAGTACAATGGATAGGAGCAACTGCACAGGAATTAGGTGATTCCAGTCTTAATCAGCCGAAAACAGGGAAGACAGAACACTGTCCCTTTCTATTTTCCATCATATTCTTTTTCCTCTATATCTGTAAAAAGATTCAATTTTTTCCCTATCTTTAGCAAATAGTATTAACACATTGATTCATAAATTACCAAAAGTCACCTAACATAATCATTATATGGAAAAGAAAACATTGTATTTAATATATGTTATAATTGTCTTACCTTTTGCTGTTGCATGCAGAGACACAGAAGACAATCTTACAGTATCCACCTTACGCAGTGACATACATGATTACTTATATACAATCAACAATAGTGAAGCAACCCAACGCCTAGATTCGATCATGTACAACAAAACAGATACCGACAAGATATATGAACGTTTCAAGATTGTTCATATATCAGATCCACATATATCCGCAATATCTACTAATAACAATTATACAAACCCCATAAATCTAAAACAATCCGTAACCTTCGCCAATCAATCCAAACTCAAAATCAATGCTTTGATAGCAACAGGAGACTTTATTTCCAATTCCAGTCGAAAAGATGCTATTCTTTTCATGGAATCATTTACAAAACATTTCTACGAAGGGAATCATATCCCGTCTTTTATATGCACAGGCAATCACGACTGCAATATGATAGAAAAAGTCTCAAAAAATTACATCAGTAAAGAAAAAATTCACTCCATTCTATTTCCTAAGCAAACTCAAACAAATCAAAATTATTTCTATGCAGATATACCCAATCCTCAAGGAGGTACTATTCGAATCATCTCATTAGACATGTTAGATCAACCAGGCACTGAATATAATACACGCATTTATGCCTACTATTCACAAGAACAAATCAATTGGTTAGGTAATATTGCACTAAAAAAGGGAATAACTGACCAACATAGTATAATCATCTTGAACCACTACCCATTCCAAGCCTATTCACCAAAAGCTAATACTTATCTATGCGATGGTGATTTTGTCCACCCTTGGTTCATGATCCCTGAGATAATAGAGGCTTACCGATCTCGCTCCAGCATATCAAAAACATATCTCAATAAATTAAGGGATAATAAAAATATTTCTGTCAATTTCAACTTCCATGACAGTAAGGGAGAATTCATCTGTTATTTAGGAGGACATGACCATTTTACAACAAACTTTGATATACATGATCTTGAAAATGAAAATAAAAGCATTCCCCCTCAAAAAATGCTTCTCTGTACCAATCAAGCCCCCAGCGAAGTCGGAATTATCTATAATCGCGTCATACGTGAAGTCGATAGTCTCAGCAGCAACAGCTTTTGTATATATGCCATTGACACCAAAGAAAAAAAAATCTACATTACATTCTTCGGAGCCTACAAACCGACAGACAAGGCTGAATATCCCAAAATCCAAATTATTCCATATTCACAGAGCGAGGTTTCCCCCAATTCCTCATTGAGCGAGAACGTGAAAATCAATCAATTGGAAAAGATGTAAAGACCTCCCCTAATATCTACAAATACAAATTCACCCGCATTTATTTCCTAAATATAAACAAAGAGATTATCTTTGGATACAATAAAGTCAAATGCATACCGTTACACAAAAAACAATTAACACTATATGATTCAAGATTTCATCAATAAACAGTTTTTCTCACTATTTGTCTTTACACTCATATTCGGTTTACTTCTATATGGAACTATCGGATTTGACTTTATCGATGAAATATGCGCAACTTTATTATTTATATTATTCGGATATTCACTTTTCAAATCACAGGAGTGGTTAATAAATAAAGCTTTTTTAACAACCATTGGTGTATTCCTGTTTTATTTATGTTATTCTCTGTGCATCAATAGCAACACAAAAGCTGCTATTATCACAGATTTTATTATTCAATTTAAGCCATATTTAGCCTTATTTTGTGTATATTCTCTTAGGCCTCATTTTTCAACAAATCAAAAGAAAATACTAAGAATAATTTGTGTATTTTTTTGGTTGATTCTACTAATACTGGCTTGTATAGAAATATTCAAACCTCATACTCTATCAAATGTAATGGCTCACGCGACTTATTTTGCGGCAGGAGTCATAGCGACATCTCTTTGCTTTCTCTATACAGGAGATTTTTCAATGAAAGATAGGATTCTTTTTATTATAATGCTTTCCATAGGTCTTATATCCGGACGCTCCAAATTCTATGGATTCTTCACATTATCCGTAATGGTTATTATCTATTTTTCCAACATAAACCATTTCAAATTAAATATAAAAACTATTATTCTTCTCATTATTACTTTAATACTTATATTAGTCGTCTCATGGAAGAAAGTTTCTTTCTACTTTATAGAAGGAATTACAGGAGAAGCAGAAACAGATACAATTGCACGTTTTGTACTCTATACAACCTCTATCCAAATATTAATCGACTACTTCCCTTTCGGATGCGGATTCGGAAGTTTTGCTACCTATGCCTCAGGATTGTACTACTCCCACATATATAATCAATACGGAATTGAGAATGTCTGGGGGATTAGCAAAAGTTTTTATAGTTTCATCGCTGATACTTATTATCCTTCATTGGCACAATTCGGATTTGTAGGAATCATGCTTTATATTACATTCTGGATATATGTATTCAAAAAAGCTCTTATATTCTTCCAACACACAAAACAAGCTAAATTAATGATCATCGTATTATTACTAATTTGTTTTTTCGGAATAGAAGGGACATCGGATTCAACTATAACAACTCATAGAGGATTATTCATGATGATGATGATTGGTTTAATGCTTAGTGAAATGAAAAATAAAATTGCAAATTCAAAATCATGAAAATACTACAGCTCAATAAATATTTTTATCAAAAAGGAGGGGCTGAGACTGTTTTTTTCAACACAATCTCAACCTTGGAAAACAGAGGACATCAAGTAATACCTTTTGCCCTAAAAAACAAAAAAAACAAATTTTCAGAATATGAATCTTATTTTGTGGATTATCCTGAATTATCAGAATCCAACATTTGGACTAAAATAACAAACATACCTGCATTCATTTACAATCGACAGGCAGCCAAACAATTAGAACGACTAATTTTGGATAAGAAACCGGATATCGCTCATATTCATTTACTATTCAATAGCCTATCTGTTTCTATATTACCTGTTTTACAGAAATATAGAATACCAACTGTTATGACTGTTCACGATTATCGGCTTATTTGTCCTGCTTATACATTAACAAACGGAAAAGGGAAAATTTGTGAATTATGCAAAGATCGACATTTTATCCACTGCACACTAAACAGGTGCTCCAACGGAAATTTAACAAATAGTATGTTACTTTCATTGGAGAACAGCTTCAGATCTTGCTTTTACGAGCCACTTAATTATATTGACAAATTCATTTTCGTCAGCAAGTTCGCCCAAAAAAAACATATCGAATTCAATCCTGGATATGCATCAAAAGCAGTCCAACTATATAACTTTACCCCAGATATACCTACAAGAATCAATAAAAAAATAAATCATAGATACTTACTTTATTTCGGTAGATTATCTAATGAAAAGGGGATCAATAGTTTATTAGAAGCAATACGAGATATACCCGAAATTGATTTAAAAATTATCGGCAGAGGCCCACTTTCAAAAGAAATAGGAAACAACTATCCCAAAAACGTTTCTTTTTTAGGTTTTAAGGAAGGTCAAGAATTAAAGGAATACGTTAAAAATGCACTTTTTACAATCGTTCCTTCTGAATGGTATGAGAACAATCCATTGAGCATTATTGAATCGCTCTCCTTGGGAACTCCTGTAATAGGCAGTAATATCGGAGGTATTCCTGAACTTATACAAGACGAAAAAACAGGATTCACATTTACAATGGGAAGCCCAGCCGATTTAACAAAAACTATTCGAAAAGCGATAGCAATACCTGAAGAAAAGCTTTATGAAATGTCTATAGCTTGCAATAAATTTGCACAACAACATTTCTCAGCAGACAAACACTTCAACTATCTTATCTCTATTTATCAATCAATATTAAAAGCTTCAAAATGAAAATCATAGTAACTGGATTAAGAGGTTTTCCCAATATACAAGGCGGCGTAGAGACTCATTGTGAAAAATTATACCCACGCCTCAGCAAGCTTGGAGTAAATGTAACAGTTGTAAGAAGATCCTGCTTTGTAAAGGAAAATCCTCCATTAACAAGTTATCAAGGTGTTTTTTTCAAAGATCTCCCAGCTCCCAAAATAAAAGGATTTGAAAGTGCTATCCACACTATATGTGGGGTTTGGTATGCCTATAAACAAAAAGCAGATATAGTCCATATACATGCCATTGGACCATCAATTGCCATTCCATTTGCAAAACTACTCGGATTGAAAGTGGTTGTCACCCATCACGGTCCAGATTATGATCGTAAAAATTGGAATTTTTTTGCAAAATTCATTTTAAAAACCGGTGAATTCTTCGCCGCTAAATGGGCAGACGAAATAATTGTCATCTCCACAGTTATTGACAATATACTAAAAACGAAATATAATAGAAACAACGCAATATTAATCTATAACGGTGTTGACATTCATCAGCCAACTCAAACCGATCAATATATCAAATCATTAGGACTTAGTCACAGAAAATATATTTTAGCTGTTGGCCGATTTGTAAAAGAAAAAGAATTTGACAAATTAATTATGGCCTTCTCCGATCTAAACTTACAGGATTATCACTTAGTTATCGCAGGAGATTCTGACCATAAAACATCTTATTCAACTTATCTAAAAGAATTAGCTCGAAAAAAGCAAGTTATATTGACTGGAATGGTAAAAGGTGAATCATTGAAAGAGCTTTATTCACATGCAGGATTATTCGTTTTACCCTCTTCCCATGAAGGTTTACCTATCACATTGTTAGAAGCTATGAGCTACAATATCGATACTTTAGTTAGCGATATTCCTGCTAATTTGGCAGTGGGATTATCAAAAGAGCACTATTTCAAAGTAAATCACATGAACAGTTTAAAGCAACAGCTAACATATAAGATATATCAAAACAATTATCCTGTATATTATGACTTAAAAGCATATAATTGGGATCACATAGCCCAGCAAACTTTTAATGTATATAATAATTTACTAAACGTGTAATTCTTCAGGAATGATCCCCCCTAATACTGCTGCATAATAAGAAAAGACAGTATTATACATTTCAGGTGCTAATATCCTAATTACACGACTTGCTTTTGAAATCGCATAAAAATCTACAAATGTTTTCATTGCGACTTCATGAGTGTTTTCAGTAAAGGATATATGCCCGACTTTTCCATCTAATACTATTACAGGTAAGACTTTCACACGTTCAAGAAAGACTTTACTATCCGAAAAGACCACAATCTGCTTATTTTTATTTTGGTCTATAATCAGCCTAATGCCTTTTAGGCAACGTTGTATTAAATTCTCTCGCTTATCTTCTGTTAGGCTATTAAACTGATCTTTCTCGAAATTTTCTAAAGCATTAACAAATCGTAAATGAACAGCGACATAACCAGAACTATCTAAACTGCAACAATTCAAACATTCATTCAATGCTTGAGAAGGCTTGAATAATTCCAAAAATAAATTTCTCCATACAGATTCAGCATCTAAGACATGATTTGAAGATATAATATCATATCCTATATAACAATAAACATGATACTGCTTAATAGTTTTACTCAGTCTAGGTATTTTTCCACTACCATTATACGGTATAAGCCGAACATTCTGCAAGCTATAACTTAATTCGGACTGATTAGCTATCCAATTATACTTATTCACAGACAAATATTCTTCCAATTTAAATGGATGATTAAAAATCACTTTAAAATCAAACCCGTTTATTTTAGCCACATAAAACAATCCAACAATTGCCTTAAAACGATCGACTAATCCTGGATGTTTGATATTTGGATCTATAATAAAATAAAGAGTATTACCCGATACTTCACGATCTTTTTTAAAAGAATACAACTGCCAATAATAGTGTAAATTTCTAAAATAATACCGTAGGCTATTAACTGTTGTCTGAAAATATTTACGATAATATCGACTACCTCTAAGAATATATTTTATTTTTTCCAAATAACCCATTATAAACCGAATTATATATTTGAATACAAACTCTTCAATTTTATTTCATTTGCATGCCAAAGCCTACTTTTAAATATATAATTTTTTATTGTTGCAGAGGCATTTTCCTTATTTTCTTTATAAGAATGAATCTTTAAATTCAACTCATCTATCATTTCTGATGAAATATTTTCTATCTCATCCAAAATCATGCCGTAACCACTATCTTCAACAAGGACTTTGGCATCTCCCGAATATTTCGTTGCAATAACCATTGCTCCTACAGCCATATACTCTGCAATTTTAGTCGGAGAAGCATTTATATTCACCAAACTATTATGTCTCAAGACAAAACCAGCATCAATAATGGACAAATATAAGGGAACCTGTTCATATCTCAAACTCATACAAAGACAGTCATTCCCCAACAATTCTATTTTTTTTGCGAAAGGAGTCAAATCATCATTTGTATATATACATAAAAAGTATCTATCATCTTTCTTTTTTAAACGTAAAAAAATATCTAATGTTTCTTCCACACATTGCCACTTCTGCAACCCTCCTAAATAACATAAGACAATACGCTCTTTCAAATGCATTTTCTCACGCAAAGCGATCATCTGAGCCGGATCTATATGAAACTTTTCACTATTAAAACTACAAGGTAAAATAGAAAATGGACAATCATAAGAGTAATATTTCTTTAGATTATTTGCCAAATTATTCGACACGGCTATTATTCGTTGTGAACGAGACAATGCATAACAAACATCTTTTTCAGCACGATTTATTGATGATTTCGTCCTTCCATTCATTTGTAACTCAGGTACAGGATCTGCATGAAAATCAGTCACGACCAAAATATTTTTCTTCAAATATCTGACACATGAAGCCGAAAGCGATGTCTCTAATTGAATTAACTCTATATGGTTACACTTTACAATAATCCAAGTTATTACAGCCCGAAGCAATGCTGCTATCCCTCCTAATCCCCAACGATCTGGTAATGTAAATATAAAATATGATTTTATATTCGAAGGCACACTTTTTTTATTTAAAGCCAACAAAGAAAAATCTTTCTTGAAAAAAGCCAACAAACAAACATCAAATCCAATAGAATCCAAGGATTGAAGCATATTTAATGTTCTGACTTTATCACCTCCATCACCACGCAAAGGATATCCATTATGAATAACTAATATTTTTCTTTTCATAAAAACGATTTACAATAAAATATTCACAATAGACTGACTGGTTTTTCCATCTCCATACGGATTTTGAGCCTTTGACATTTGTCGATACAAATCTTTATTTTCCAGTAAATCAGAAACATTATCTATAATTGAATTATAACCTGTTCCTACCAATTTGACAGTCCCAGCCTCCAATGCTTCAGGACGTTCAGTCGTATCCCGCATAACCAGCACAGGCTTTCCTAATCCCGGAGCCTCTTCCTGTATTCCACCACTATCAGTCAAAACGATTGTAGAGTGATTCATCAAATAAACAAAAGGAAGATAATCCAATGGTTCTATAAGAAATACATTTGTTAGGGTTTCTTTATGGCTTTCACCCAATATTTCAGCAATCGGCTTCCGTACATTCGGATTCAAATGCATGGGATACACAAAATCTACCATGGAATATTTCTCAGCCAAAGTCTTTATCGCCTTACAAATATGGATAAATCCTTCACCGAAATTTTCTCTCCGATGTCCTGTAATTAAAACCATTTTCCGCTCTCCACTCTTCCACAAAGATAATAAAGAAAGAGGAATACCTACGCGCTCTAATACAAATTGAATATTTTTCTCTATATCTTTTCTTACCCCGATTTGCTCTAACACTAAATGCAAGGCATCAATAACAGTATTTCCAACAACATAGATATTACCGTCTGCAACACCTTCTCTTTGTAAATTTCTCCGACTCAATTCAGTTGGTGCGAAATGAAAAACAGCAATACGGCTTGTTATCTGCCGATTCATTTCTTCAGGCCAAGGACTATAAATATTATGAGTTCTCAACCCTGCTTCTACATGTCCTACAGGTATCTGCTGATAGAAAGCTGCTAATGCTGCTGCAGAAGAGGTTGTTGTATCCCCATGTACTAATACGATATCCGGCAATTCTTTTTTTAACACATCACGTAAGCCTAACAAAACACGAGAAGTTATGTCATATAAATCCTGCCCTTGCTTCATTATATTCAAGTCATACTCAGGTTTGACATCAAAAACATGTAAAACTTGATCCAACATTTCCCGATGCTGGGCAGTAACACAAACAACAGTCTTAAAATTTATCGTATCTTTTTGAAACTCTTTTACCAATGGACACATTTTAATTGCTTCCGGGCGAGTTCCAAAAATAAGCATCACTTTTTTCATTTTCGATTATATTATTCTTTTATATCCACATTATTTACATGATAAGTTATTTTACTCAAATCTGGCAATACCATATAATCTCCATATAAATAGGACAAATAGCCATCAGTATTAGCAGGAGCTGGAAAAATTTTTCCCTCAAAAGACACCTCACTTAGTGGAAAAATATTGTCCAACAACCTTACGCCCAAAAAACCTGATCCTAATCCCAATCGGTACTCTTTTGTATGAGATAACTTAACAATCATTCGAATGCAGGGATAAAGTATATAAGTCAAAAAGAACAACAAACACCTCATTACTCCTTTTTTTATCCCTAATCGGTCATTTTTTAAATAAGAAAGTCTATAAATATATCCATGAAATTTAGATGCAATCCATGCCATCCGATAATTAACAGGCTCTATATAAAAAATATCAATATAAACCCCATTATATTTGTAATTTCTACCAATATTATTCACTTCTGATATATAGGAATCCGTTTCCCTTAATTTTGCATAAGGGGCAACATAGTTACTATCAGTGTGCATTGTTTGAAGCACCAAATTAGAGGGCAATTCAAAAGGCAAGACTTCCATCAATCTTTTATAGTCCCGATATAACATCTCTATGTCCAAATCATCATCCCAAGGTATAAAACCTCCATGACGAACAGCACCTAACAATGTTCCCGAACTAAGCCAATAGCGTATACCATGTTTCCTACAAACTCTATCTACGAACTCTAAAATGCGAAGCATCTTCATCTGATGAAGTCTCAGCACTGAACCTTCTGGATTAAAACGATTAAACCCGTCCATAAAGCATAATTAATTTATAACGGTTACAATAATATAGCCTATAAATAGCTATTACAAATTCTGCAAAACCTAAGGCTAGTGCAAAATTAATAATCGAGAATGAATTTGTAAAATATAGTACCATATAAATTACAATTAAGACGAAAGTCGAAAGAACTACACTTCGATTAAAAGGCTTGGAATAACCAAAAGAAACCAGCACTGGCGACCCTGTGAAAGAAGTAATGCCTCCACTAAAAATGAACAAACTAAAAACATGTAATATATCAACAGATTCAGGCAACTTACCATCCGATAAAACAAAAACAGCAAATGGAGCAAGAATATATACAATTACAATGATACAGCCTGTAGCTAATAAAATCAATCGAAAACACTTATTGACAAATTTCCGATCAAGTGTTTTTGCAATATGAGGAAACAAAGCTTGATTCAACATTTGTAAAGGGACAAGTGCCGTCATTGCAATTTTTTGGGCCAAATCAAAAACTGCAACTTCATGCATTGAAAAGAAAATTCCACAAATCGTCTTTGCCATACTTGCATTAATCACAACTGATACACGAGAAACAAAAAACGGAACGCTCTCTTTAAAATACCGCCTAATCGATTCTATAGTTGGCACAAATAAGGATATCTTTTCTACCCGAATTAGCATAAAAAAGGAAATAACCCCTGATAAAAGCCACCCTAAAGACTGAAGTAATGGTATCAGTAAATAATCACTTTCATTTTTAATGAAAATAAAGACTGTAACAGTATAAAAGAAAATAGAAGTAAAACGAATCAAAGTAATATATTTCATCTTTTCTACCCCTTGATAAAACCAAACAGGAAACAAAATTTCTGAAAGGCAAGATAAAAAAGACAATAAAAATAAAACATAATTATCTCTAAATTGCTTCACACATAATAATAAAACTCCTAATGCTAAAAAAGAAAGTATAAAAAGAAAAGCTTTAATAATCAAAACTGAAGATACAACTTCCGATAGCTTCTCGTTATCAGAACGATTTATAGAAACATTCTTTACAGCCGAAACATCCAGACCAAAGTTGATAAATATAATAAAATAAGAGATAATAGCCTGTGCAAAAACGACCAAACCGTACTTATCCGCACCAACTGTAGATATCAAATAAGGTAATGCTACAAAAGGCATTACCATTTTTAATATCTCAAGTACAGACAAATACGTTGTATTATGAACAATTACTTTGTATTTATTATCTTGACCAAACTTCATTGCTATTCATAACTAATTCATACCCAAAACTTCTCGCTTAACTTATCCGAAGAAATATCTGGTAATGAATCTTTGACCTTGTCGTATACTTGAGAAGCAAAATAAATATCATGCAAAGCAATACCTATATTATAAGCCAAAATACGCTCCTGATCTGAAGTTCTACCCGGATTCTGCTTTAACAATATACGGGCGAACTCATCAAACTGTTTAAACTGATTAAAATATTTAAATCCTTCTACATGAGCGACATCATCAGCAAAAATCTGATCGAAGAATAAATCGCAATTCTGAAATCCACGCGTATGAACCGGTACGACCAATACTCCCGACTTAAAACATGTATCCGATGCAAACTGACCATGTGCAACAGTTACGCAAGATACAACCACATCTGCACCTGTAATCAAATCTTCCACATTTTCAAAAATAGAAAAATTTAATCGAGAATATTCTTTAAAGCGCTTCATGAACTCCAGCTCTTGCCCTTTATAAGACAAAAGACGAATGTTCAACGGCCCCTCTAACACAGCCATCAAGCACAACAGTGTTGCCCGAGCAGTGTTGCCTAGTCCCATAAATGCATATTCCCGAGCTGAAGAAGTCCTCAAATACTGTATGGACAATGCCGCAACAGCACCAGTACGCATCGCAGTAATCCAACTTCCATCCATCAGTGCCAAAAAATCACCATTTGTCGCATCATACAACAAAATATCACTAACCAATGCAGGCTCACGTTTCGGAAAACGAGAAACGACCTTAACCCCAAAACGTCCACAAGAAGGCAAATAAGATGGCATCGTATTAAAAAAGACATCCGGTTCTATTGTCATACTAATTTTATGAGGTAAACAACTATCATATTTCATTCTTAATGCTGTTTCTACCCACTTTACACAATCAGCCGGAGATATGGAAAGATTTCGTATCGTTTCAAAGTCTATTATTTTCATTGCCATCTTTTTTAACAATTATAATTCTTTTAATGCATCTATTAAACGTTGGTTGTCTAAAGTTGAACGTACTGCTATTCGTATATATTCGCCATTTCGGAAGGCCTTCTTCGTTCCACAGTCTTTTATTAAAATATTATATTCATTCAAAAGTAATTCAGTCAATTCTTTAGAAGAATATTTACTAATAACCTCACACAAAAAATAGTTTGCTTGTGAAGGTATGACACGTAGATAACCTATCTGCTGTAAATCCACATAAAAACGATCTCGCTCACGGATAAACAAACGACACGCCTGTTTATAATCCTGTTCATATTTATTAAATATCTGCATATAAAACTCTGCAAATGAATTAATATTCCATATCGGAACATTTTTGCGTACACGATCGATCAAAAGCAAATTTGATGAAGCTAAAATTCCTAACCGTAACCCTGGTACTCCGTAAGATTTGGATATACTCTTCACAACCACCAAATTAGGGTTTTCTTCAAGTATTTCATTAGTCAACAAAGTATTATCCACTGATTGTTCAGAAAAATCGACAAACGATTCATCGACAACCAATGTTACCTTCTTATCCTTACACCATTTAGCTAAATGAACTACATCAACTTTTGAAATATAATTTCCAGAAGGATTATCCGGATTAATCAATAAAATAGCAGCAACCTCACGAACTGCAAAAAATGCCATCAAATCATCAGCTGTATAAGAAAAATCTTTATTCTGTGGGACATAAGCAATCACCTTATCTTCCTGCATACGATTAGGATACTCCTCAAAAGTCGGATAAACAACACCCAAGCAACCTGTTAATTCATCCACTAAATACTTAATCAATTCGGCAGCACCATTTCCCGGACAAACATATTGTTGTGCCAATCCGAAATATTTCGCAATTAATAGAGAGTTTACATTCAGCCCAGAAGGGTACTCACTTAGTAAAATATCAAAATTAGCCCGCATCTCTTTCTTCATCTTCAAAGAAGGAAAGAAAGGATTAACCAAATAACAAAAATCCAACAAAGAAGGGAATCTCCAATAACCACCATATCTTTTTTGATAGCAAGCCAACTGATTCTCCTTTTCCGCAAAAATAGTTTCAGCGTTACTTAAGTCTTGAATATCGTCAATTTCATACCACTTTTCACCGTGAAGTGGCAACGCCTTTAAATCTGGCTTATCCAACAATGCAATTACACGCAAGACCTGCTCGTAATATTCGTTATTACCCAATGCATTTATATATGCATCCAAAAATGGAACATAATGAGTTCTTGAAAACTCTTTACTGAATTTATAGATATTGACTGTCTTATAATAAAATTCTTTATGATCAAAATTGAATGCTTTTTTTACAACAAAGTTTAGAATGTTATTGTCATTATCCAACATCACAACTGTACCATCCATCCAACTTTCATACTTGGCTACTAATGCAATATTAGGAAATGGATCTGATAAAATTTTATCCAACACCTTGTCTTCAAAAATAAGATCAGATTCTATAAGTAAAGTATCATCCTGCTGCAACTGTTCTTTTGCTAAAGACAATGAATAGATATTATTTGTTTTATCATAAATCGGATTTGTAATGTATTCAATCGGTAGCCCCTTATATGAATCACCAATAAAACTACGAAGTTCCTCTCCCTTATAGCCGATTACCATAATAACCTTATTCAACTTCAATTTAGAGAATTGATCCAAAACACGTTCAATTAAGGTCACACCATTTACCCGAATCATACATTTCGTATTATTCTGAGTAAGTTCCCCCAAACGCTTCCCCATCCCTGCGGCTAATATAATAACTTGCATATAATTCTCACTTTCTTTTATAAATATCTATCAAATCTCGTAATTGCTGTTTTGCGAACAAATATCCCATTGGAATTACAATTGTTAAAATCAGAAATCCTAAAACTGCAAAAAGTTTTCTTGGAGCTACAGGACGATATTTAGCAACTGCAGCATCTACAATAAATCCCTTATCACGCTCTTGACCTAAAGACAAAGCTACTTCTTCTCTCTTCTGTAAAAGTATTAAATACACTCCTTGAAGAATTTCCTGCTGTCTTTTATAATCAAGATACTCTCTTTCGTATGTAGGAACATAGTCCATTTTACTCATAATTGCTTTTTCTTGAGACTTAAGATCATTCAATACAAACTGAGAGCTTTTTCGTGCATTATCAATAGCCAAAACAACCCCATCTCTCAATTTGTCTATCTGAGAATCAGCTATTTCAGACAAAGGATTCACTGAGTTTGTTGATTTAGTTATTTTGTCTCTTTCCATTAAAGCCTCATTATAAGCAGATATAGCTCCACCTTTTTCGCCATCAGCAGACAACATGGCAGGAATTACACTATACTTATTTTTAGGATCCTTCACATAAGTATCTAACAAATTAATGATATGATTCTGCGCCTCATATTCAATAATTTTTTCTCGGATATTTTTCACTGCATCAGCATAAAATTGAACATCATATTCTATATCTGTCAATTTATTCTTAATTTTATAAGTTTCAATAGTGCGCTCAATACCATTAAGCTCTTGTAAAACACCATTGATACGAACATCTAAAAAAGTCATAGCTTTATGTCCTTCTTCTTTTTTTACAGACTCAGAACTATTATTATACTCATCCATCAAAGTATTCAACAGATCCTTGCCCCGTTTTCTTGAATAGTCCGAATACAATAGTTCCAATGTATTGGCATTTTTTGAAAACTCTTCAACAGTTATTGCCTCTGCCAAATCTTCTGCCATCCAACCTGCCGGAGATACAGATATGTTCAAAGAAAAAGGCTTTTCTATTTTCTTCGTCACATCTCCTTCTGTTCCATATAATATATCAAATACACCTTCTGGCACTCGAAGCTGAGCAGGTAAAGAGGCAAAAGAATACTCTTTACCGGTTTCTTTCATTTTTATTAAAACAGCACCATTTTTACTTACCTCTATTTTAAATGAAACAAAACAGTCCAAATTTTCTTGAGTCAAAGAGTCCGGAATAATTAACAAAGGAGAATCTTCATATAAAGAAATCAATGAATATGGTTTCTTATATGTAACATTTAATCCCAAACGGATAATAACTTTCTTCAACAAATCATTAGAAGACATTATAGCAATTTCATCATCTATATTGACGGCACCCCCCGAAATACTTCCCAGTCCAAACGATTTCATTAATCCGGCAGCCTCTCCCAATCCCATGCTTCCACCACTACCAAGATTTTTATCTTCTTGAATCTTTATTCGAGCCACAAATTCATAAGTTTGAGGATAAAGCACCATATATAGTATTGCGCAAACTAATGAAATACAAGCTGCAACTAAAAAAACTTTCCAATGATATAAATAATCTACTATTATTTTTTTCAGACTTATAGTCTCACTATCTTTCTGCATATTTTCCATATTACTTATTTGTTAAGCTTAACACCATCGCAACAATCACAGACAAGGAGCTGATCACTGTCGAAAATAAAGATATTGTAAACTGACGATCCGAACTAGTTCTTGCACGTTGCTTTGTTTTTATAGGTTCTACATATACTATATCATTTTGCTTCAAATAAAAATATGGCGATTCGAATATGTTTGGGTTGGTAATATCCAAACGACATGTTTCTTTTAATCCATTGTTATCCCGTATTACCAAAATATTTTTCCTATTTGCAGTAAGAGGCAAATCTCCAGCCATACCTATAGCGTCAAGAACTGATACCCTATCTCTTTTTACCGAATATGAACCAGGACGCGAAAATTCTCCCATAAGTACTATTCTAAAATTAAGAAGCTGAACATTCACTAAAGGATCTTTCACATATTTAGAAATCTTTGATTCCAATTTTTTGGAAATTTCTTGACGAGTCAATCCCGCTACATGAACCTTTCCTATAATAGGAAAATTTATACACCCATCTTCATCTACTAAATAAGTATACATTGACTCAGAAGCAATCAATGGCTGTTCTCCTTGTGATGAATATGCAAACACTGGCGGATTAAAAGGTGTAACGGCAACAGGATCCCAAGCCGTAACATTAATTGACAAAAGATCATCATTCTCTATTTTAATCGTATATGCTTGGCTCATCTCTGCCAATTCATCAGGAGTTAAATCATCTATACCCTGAAAATAAATCACATCTTTTGGTGCTTTACATGCACACATCAATACACAAAAAATGGCTAATAAATAATATTTCAACCTCATGCTATTATTAAGTATTTCTAAATTAGAACTGCAAAGATACAACTTTCAAAGGAACCGTCCATCTAAAAACTCCTTATAAAAACTATTACAACTATAACGATGCAAATTTTGTTATATTGCTGCTTGAGAAATAAAAAATATAGGATATTAGGCTATTTTCCCGTACTTTTGCCTCAAAATAAATAGCGAAATGGTAGAAATAGGAAAATATAATACATTAAAGATCATAAAAGATCTGGACTTTGGAGTTTATCTGGATGGTGGAGATGGGATGGAGATACTTTTGCCGGCCCGTTATGTGCCAAAAAATGTAAAACCTGGAGATGAAGTCGAGGTTTTTATTTACCACGACAATGAAGGCAGGCTGATTGCAACGACAGCCAACCCACTTGCTCAAGCAGGAGAATTCCAGTTTATGGAAGTGAAATCAGTTAATAATACAGGTGCTTTTTTAGAATGGGGATTAATGAAAGATTTATTGGTTCCATTTAAGGAACAAAAAATGCCCATGCGAGAAGGAAAATGGTATTTGGTATATGTACACGTAGATCATGTAACTGGACGTATAGTTGCCTCCGCTAGAATCGATAAATATTTAGACAATGTAATCCCCAATTACTCCTTTAACCAGGAGGTCGATTTGTTGGTTGCAGAAGACACAGAAATAGGCTATAAAGTAATCATCAACAATACTCATTGGGGATTGGTTTATCACAATGAAGTTTTTCAACGCTTGGAAAAAGGAGAACATCTAAAAGGGTACATCAAAGAAGTCAGAAAAGACGAAAAGATAGATGTCAGCCTTACCCCCTTAGGATATCAAAAGGTAGAAGGTATTGCCAAGACTATTCTGGATTCACTCAAAGCTCAAGGAGGATATGCGGCCGTCCATGACAAAAGTGAACCTGAACTTATTTATTCCCTATTTCGCTGCAGCAAAAAAGCATTCAAACAGGCAATCGGGGCTCTTTACAAACAAAAGATAATCAATATCGAGCCTGAAGGAATCCGATTAATCGATAAAGAGTAATCACAAAAATATATCCATTGCAAAACTCATGCTCATATCCCGTCACGCCCCCATCAAGTGACCACGATAACGGTCGACATGCCGACTTTTTCCAATAACTCAGAGAGTAAAATCCGATTGTTTCAAAAATAAACAAACAAATACTTGCATAGTAAAAAAGGAATGCCTACGTTTGTGCATCCAAGTCCTTGACTAAGAAAAAATATGTAACCTTGACTATGACTTCAAAAAAAGAATTTGTTAATCGAAGCGTTTGCTATCTTAATAAGATCTTTTATGCGGGGGCTCTCAACACTGAGAGGCCCCGTTTTTTATCAGACCCTCCCGCTCCTAGAATGCATCTTCCGGAATCCCGGATTCTGGATTCCTGCTTGTCGGACGATATGCCTTCCATTTGTAAGGCTGGTTAAACCTCTTCATTGAACGGCCTTCCTTAAGCCTCTTGTCGTACACCGCGTGTCCTCTATACTCCCAGTGTAGAATTCTGATCCAAGTCGGGCTTTCTCCACTGAACGGTCGGATCATTTATCCCCCCATTCGTGCACCTGCCGGATCTTGGGACATTACAATACGAGCATTACATGCAAATCAAACATAACGTCGTGGAGGACAAACTCGCCATCCAAAAACACGATCTCTAAAGAATGGGCTGTCGGAAACGAAAAAAGCCGACTCAAAACTGAATCGGCTTCCTTCACGGAGAACTTTCGCTCTCACTCCTAAAAAACGGCGGCTATCTACTCTCCCACTTTTACGCAGTACCATCGACGTGGTTGGG
>ERZ839767.13-NODE-13-length-281225-cov-7.940193_pt1:0-275000 | contig 281225 bp, 216 predicted proteins | sample MGYA00519879_ERZ839767 | MGnify/ENA primary metagenome ERZ839767 (study PRJEB31850, sample SAMEA3708852) | human gut metagenome | biome: human gut; feature: human-associated habitat; material: faeces | place: China | collected 2014 ...
TACATGCCTGTCACGCATGGGGTCACGGGTTCGAGTCCCGTACGCACCGCAACAACAATCCAAATCCCTGGAAAGTGATTGACTTTCAAGGGATTTTCTTCTTTTTTGGGGTTCAATCGGGAGACCAATCTAATGGGTCAACGTAAAAATCTGAGGGACTCCTTGATTAAGCATAAATTTTTATTAGTCTGAAGAGAAAGAAAGCTCTGGCCTTCACTCCTCTGAACTGCGTCCCCCCAGGAATTTCTCAAAAAGATGTTTCATCTTTCAGGTTATACGATAAAAGACTATCATATAACATGTTACGAGATGAAAGATAGAAAGTGTATCTTTCAGCTTTCTTTCATTGCGGAAAGCAATAAAAAGTTCTCAGCCAAACGATTTTTCAATCTCAGCCAAACGATTTTCCGTTCTCCTTAGAACGAAATGAAGCGTGGCTGAAGGATACCTGAAACATCCTTCAGCTCATAACATTAATATTACGAGTAACTTATCGTGAAATCTGAAAGATGAAACATCTTTTTCCAAAATTCCTGTGTAGAGGGTACCTACGGCATACAAGGAAATCCACTCTGCCCGTCAATGATCTACTGTTCCGTTTTTTCTGAAACTGTTTGTTTTATCATTAAAAAATGTATAAATAAGAATCTCCTACCAAATTTATTTGTACTTTTACTCCCATAATACTAAAGAAACAAAATACGACATGAAACATACTTATTTAGATTATTTGCTTCCAAGAAAGATTAATATTGCGGTTTTAGGTATAAGTTATATATGAAAAAGCCTAATACACTGTCATTTGGTTTATTCATAAAACAACGTTTTTCCGTCAGCAGAGAATTTAAAATTAACAAACAGCATATATAAAAAAGGGAGATTAATGAACAAGAAAGTGAAATGGGGGCTCATTGCCTTTATCGCATGTGGTTTAGTGGTATGGGGAGTTTATTCCCAATTACCCAAATTAAATTCCGAATTGGCTCAAGCCGACAAAGTAGAAAGCGGAGATAAAGCAAAAAAGAATATTTTGAATGTGAACGCACTAAAAGTCCGTACGGGTGTCCTTACTGACGAATTCACAGTAAGCGGCAATCTATTACCAGACGAAGAAGTAGACCTTTCCTTCGAGACATCCGGACAAGTCGTAGAGATTGGGTTCAAAGAAGGAAGCCACGTCACCAAAGGCCAATTACTTGCCAAGGTAAACGACAGGCAATTACAGGCCGAATTGAAACGCTTGCAAGCCCAACTCAAACTGGCCAATGACAGGGTGTACCGTCAACGCACCCTATTGCAGCACGATGCGGTAAGCCAGGAGGCATACGAACAAGTACGTACGGAACTCGAAACCTTAAAAGCAGAAATCGACATCGTAAAAGCTCAAATAGAGTTAACGGAATTACGGGCGCCTTTCGACGGAGTGATCGGCTTGCGCCAAATCAGCGTGGGAGCATACGCATCTCCTACCACCATCGTGAGCAAACTCACCCGTATCATCCCGCTGAAAGTGGAGTTTTCCGTCCCGGAACGTTATGTGAATGAAGTCAATCCGGGTACGGCTCTGACATTCACCATAGACGGTTCTTTACAAAACTTCCCGGCAAAAGTATATGCCAAAGAGTCTGCCATTGACGAAAACACGCACACGCTGAAAGTCCGTGCCTTATATGAGAATCCCAACGGACGCCTTACGCCGGGACGTTATGCCAGCATCAACCTCAAGAAGCAGGAAATTCAAGATGCCATTGCTATTCCGGCCGAAGCCATCGTACCGGAAATGGGTAAAGATAAAGTATTCTTATATAAATCCGGCAAAGCCCAACCGGTTGAAGTGACCGTAGGTCTGCGCACAGAAGAACGCGTGCAAGTATTAAAAGGATTGCAGGTGGGAGACACGCTAATCACATCCGGAACGTTGCAGTTGCGCACCGACTTACCCGTTGTACTCGACCGCGTAGATTAAGAGAAGGAGGACGTATATGAATATATCAGAGTTAAGTATCCGCCGCCCCGTATTGGCTACCGTGATGACCGTAATCATCCTATTGTTCGGAATGATTGGTTATTTTTATATCGGTGTACGTGAATATCCATCGGTGGACAACCCGATTATATCGGTTTCCTGTTCGTACGCAGGAGCGAATGCCGATGTCATTGAGAACCAGATTACAGAACCGTTGGAACAGAACATCAACGGTATTCCGGGTATCCGCTCTCTGACGAGTGTCAGCCAGCAAGGTCAAAGCCGCATCACGGTAGAATTCGAACTTTCGGTCGACCTGGAAACTGCGGCCAACGATGTCCGCGACAAAGTTTCCCGCGCCCAACGTTACTTGCCACGTGACTGCGACCCTCCTACCGTATCCAAGGCCGATGCCGATGCCTCTCCTATTCTTATGGTCGCCCTGCAAAGTGAAAAACGTTCTTTGCTCGAATTAAGCGAAATTGCCGACCTGACCGTCAAGGAGCAGTTACAAACGATTTCCGACGTAAGTAGTGTTTCCATTTGGGGAGAGAAAAAATATTCCATGCGCTTGTGGCTCGACCCCATCAAAATGGCCGGCTACGGTATCACGCCTATGGACGTCAAAAATGCAGTGGACAATGAAAATGTCGAATTGCCATCGGGTAGCATAGAAGGAAATACCATAGAACTGAACATCCGTACCATGGGATTGATGAACACGGCCAAGATGTTCGACGATTTGATTGTGAAACACGAAGGGAACCAAATTATCCGTTTCAGCGACATCGGTCGGGCCGAACTTGGAGCAGCCGACATCAAAAGTTACATGAAGATGAACGGTGTGCCGATGGTCGGCGTAGTCGTCGTGCCTCAACCGGGTGCCAATCATATCAATATCGCCGATGCCGTATATGAACGCATGGAGCAAATGAAAAAGGACCTGCCGGACGATGTACATTACAGCTACGGATTCGACAATACCAAATTCATCCGCGCCTCCATCAACGAAGTGAAACAAACGGTGTACGAGGCTTTCGTTCTGGTAATTATCATCATCTTCCTGTTCTTGCGTGACTGGCGCGTCACATTGGTACCTTGTATTGTGATTCCGGTCTCTTTGGTCGGTTCGTTTTTCATCATGTATTTGTTTGGCTTCTCCATCAACGTACTGACCATGTTGGCCGTCGTACTGGCCGTCGGACTTGTGGTGGACGATGCCATTGTGATGACAGAGAACATCTATATCCGTATAGAGCAGGGCATGAATCCGAAGAAGGCCGGAATAGAAGGCGCCAAGGAAATCTTTTTTGCCGTCATTTCCACGACGGTCACCCTGGTAGCCGTGTTCTTCCCTATCGTATTTATGGAAGGTACGACCGGACGGCTTTTCCGAGAGTTCAGTATGGTCATTTCAGGAGCGGTAGTCATATCATCGTTCGCGGCACTGACATTCACCCCCATGTTGGCTACCAAGCTCCTTAAACAACAGAAAAAGAAAAACGCCTTTTACCGTATTACGGAACCATTCTTCATCGGAATGAATAATATGTACAGCCGTTCCTTGCAAGTTGTCTTGCGCCACCGTATATGGACACTCCCTGTCATTGTCCTCATGCTGGGAGCTATCGTATATCTGTGGGGAGCCATACCTTCGGAAATGGCTCCATTGGAAGACCGCTCCATGATTACCATCAACACACGTGGAGCAGAAGGCGTGACGTATGAATACATCCGAGATTATACGGAAGATATAAACAGCATCGTAGACTCCGTGATTCCCGACGCAGACGCTGTGACTGCCCGTGTATCCAGCGGAAGCGGAAATATCCAAATCCGCCTGAAAGACATGGGAGACCGGGATTACACTCAGATGGAGGCTGCCGAAAAATTGTCGCAAGCCGTCAAAAAGAAAACCAAAGCGCGTGCATTCGTACAGCAACAATCCTCATTCGGCGGGCGTCGCTCGAGCATGCCTATACAATATGTTTTGCAAGCGACTAACATCGAGAAGTTGGAAAAAGTCCTGCCGGTGTTTATGGAAAAAGTCTACGAGAATCCTGTGTTCCAAATGGCAGATGTCGACCTGAAATTCAGCAAGCCGGAAATTCGAATCCACATCAACCGCGACAAAGCCAACATCATGGGAGTCAACACCCGTGATTTGTCTGAAACCCTGCAATACGGACTGAGTGGACAGCGTATGGGATATTTTTATATGAATGGAAAACAATACGAAATTCTGGGCGAAATAAACCGGCAGCAACGTAACAAACCAGCCGATTTACGAGCCATTTATCTGAGAAGCAGCGACGGTAAGATGATTCAAATGGATAATCTCATCGAATTGGAAAGCAGCATCGCCCCTCCGAAACTTTACCGTTACAACCGCTTTGTCTCTGCCACGATTTCCGCAGGTTTGGCCGAGGGAAAGACCATAGGGCAAGGATTGGACGAAATGGACAAGATTGCCAAAGAGGTATTGGACGATACGTTCCGCACCTCGTTGTCCGGTGACTCAAAAGAATTCCGCGAAAGTTCCTCCAGCCTGATGTTCGCCTTTATTTTGGCGTTAGTACTCATTTATTTGATTTTGGCCGCCCAGTTTGAAAGCTTCAAAGACCCCTTCATCATCATGCTTACCGTACCGCTTGCGATTGCCGGTGCATTGATATTCATGTACTTCAACGACATCACCATGAATGTGTTCAGCCAAATCGGTATCATCATGTTAATCGGGTTGGTAGCTAAAAACGGTATCCTTATCGTAGAATTTGCGAATTTGAAACAAGAAAACGGAGAAGACAAGGTAACGGCTGTACACGATGCCGCCCTGCAACGCTTGCGGCCGATTTTAATGACCAGTGCTTCTACCGTTTTAGGATTGATACCCTTGGCCTTTGCCACAGGAGAAGGCTGTAACCAGCGTATTGCCATGGGTATTGCCGTAGTAGGCGGTATGGTGGTATCCACTTTCCTTACCATGTATATAGTTCCGGCTGTGTATAGTTACATTTCAACCAATCGAATCAATAAAAAGGAGAAAAATGAAAAATAAGATACTGTGGCCTGTTTTATTTTTGTGCACATTGCCTGTACAGGCCCAACAAGACATGACAGAGGCGGAAGGTTCCGTCACTTTGCAGGAATGTTTATCACGCGGACTGGAGAGCAATTTCTCCATCCGAATGGTAAAAAACCAACAAGAGACGGCTGCAAACAATGCCACCCGGGCCAATGCGGGAATGTTGCCCACCGTGGACCTCAGTGCTTCCTACAGCGGCGATCTGGGTTCGACCCGTACTACCCCCCGCTCCACTGGAGTCACCACTACCGAACGTGGAGCGTATGACGGGACTGTAGATGCCGGCATCGACCTGAACTGGACTATTTTCGACGGCTTCAGCGTGTGGACCAACTACAAGCAACTGCAACTCCTGAAAGAACAGGGAGAACTGCAAACCCGCATTACGATAGAAGACTATGTGGCATCGCTCACAGCCGAATATTACAATTACATACAGGAAAAAATCCGTTTAAAAAACTTCCGCTACGCCATGTCCCTATCTCGGGAACGCATGCGTATCGTGGAAGTCAGATACCACATCGGTAATTTCTCACGTCTGGATTACTTGCAGGCCAAGGTCGATTTCAACGCAGATAGTGCCCAATACATGAAGCAACGGGAAGTACTGAACTCATCCCGAATAAAATTGAACGAACTGATGGCCAATCACGACGTAACGGCACTCATCGGTATACGAGATACAGCGATAGATGTCAATCCGGATCTGCAATACGATGAATTATGGCAAGCCACATTGGCCACCAACGCCTCCTTGTTGATGGCAGACAAAAATACGGAAGTCGTACGGGCCGACTATAAAAAAATCATGTCCCGCGACTATCCTTACGTACGTCTGAATGCAGGCTACGGATACACTTTAAACCGCTATGAACTGTCCTCCACGAAGAAGCGGGACAACTGGGGGCTGAATGCAGGTATCACCATCGGTTTCAACCTGTTCGACGGCAAACGGAAAATGCAAAAAAGAAATGCGCAACTGGCCATTGAATATGCCGAACTGGAACGGGAAGACCTGAAACTGTCTTTGAAATCGGATTTGAGCGACTTGTGGCAGGCCTATCGCAACAACTGGCAGGTGATGCTGATGGAACGCCAAAACCTTGTGGCCGCCCAGGAAAATTATGAATATGCCAATCTGCGCTACATGAAAGGAGATCTTTCCGGATTTGAAATGCGAGAAGCCCAACAAAGCCTTTTGGATGCGGAAGAACGACTTCTGGTTTCGGAATACGATACCAAAATGTGCGAAATCTCTTTGCTCCAACTCAGCGGAAAGGTTCTGACTTATTTAAATGAATAAAGACAGCAAAAACGAAAAGAGGAAAGCGTAAAATCTAAGTTTGCGGAGGAAAAACGACAGAAAAGACAAACGAAGCGGAGAAAAAAACGCCAAAAAGTTTGGTTCATCCATTCGTTTTATCTACCTTTGCACTCGCAATCAGGAAATCGCCTGATTCCTCTTTTAAAGGTGCGTTAGTTCAGTTGGTTAGAATACATGCCTGTCACGCATGGGGTCACGGGTTCGAGTCCCGTACGCACCGCTTAAAACTCTGAAGTACAGTTACTTCAGAGTTTTTTGTATCCTCTTGGCGAATAATTCCTCCCGAAAGGCTGTAATGACAGGCGTTTTTCGTATTTTTGCATATCAAATAAAAATCAGTCATGATCAGATATGCAAAGCTTAGCGACGCTAAAGCCATCGCAGACATCTACAACGAATATATCCTACATAGCGTGGCTACCTTTGAAACTGAAGCCGTTTCTGAAGACGAGATGCGCCGACGCATTGCCGACATCTCTTCCCGGTTTCCTTATTTGGTGTTCGAAAAAGACGGACAGGTCATCGGATATGCCTACGCCCATTTGTGGCAGGAAAGGGCTGCTTATTGCCATACGTGGGAAACAACAGTCTACATCTCTTCCTCGTCCGCCCGCCAAGGCATAGGACGACTATTGATGTCACGGCTGATTGAGGAATGCCGGAAATCAGACTGTTATGTACTCATTGCCTGTATTACCCACGGAAATGAATCCAGCTATGCCCTGCACCGCAAACTCGGATTTGAACAAGTAGCCTTTTTCGAAAAAGTAGGCACCAAATTCGGAAAACGTTTGGACGTCACAGACTGGGAGTTGATATTACGCCCATGAACCCGTTACCCAATACTTCAATTTTATATTCCATATCCATTTATCTTATATGAGCCAAACGACTTACGACTTTCAATCCAAGGAAAACAACGGCCACGCACCGCTCAACAATATCATCAACGCCAAACTCATTGCCTACGTAATCGGCATCCTGCTTTGGGTGGAGGGCGGCATGCTCCTCATTTGTATGGGTGTCTCCTTGCTGTACCGCGAAGACAGCTACAAATATTTTTTGTACGCCGCGGGTATCAACTTGATTACCGGAGGAGGACTGACGGCTTACGGCAAAGGTGCCAAAACCTGGATGACACGCCGCGACGGCTATTGTATCGTAACCCTCACTTGGTTGATGTTCACCATTCTGGGCATGCTTCCATTCCTGATGAGCGGTGAAATCCCGTCCGTAGCGGGTGCCTTCTTTGAAACGATGTCTGGTTTTACAACTACCGGCTTCACCGTGCTCGATCATATCGACTCCATACCCAAAGGTATGCTTTTCTGGCGCGCCCTGACTCAATGGGTGGGCGGTTTGGGTATCGTATGCTTCACCATAGCCTTGCTGCCCATATTCGGCGGAGGCAACCTACAGCTTTTCAGTGCAGAAGCTACGGGCGTAACGCACGACAAACTGCACCCCAAAATCAGTATGACCACTAAACTCATCTGGACCGTGTACATCATCCTGACCGGCTTGTGTATCGGTTTACTTTGCCTCGGAGGCATGAACCTGTTCGACGGGGTGTGCCATTCGTTCAGCATTATGGGAACCGGAGGCTACTCCACCAAACAAGACAGCATAGCCTACTGGGACTCTCCTTTCATTGAATACGTCACCTCAGCCTTTATGGTCATCGCCAGTCTGAATTTCTCCCTGCTGGTTTTATGTCTGCAAGGCAAATTCGGCAAATTCTTCAAAGACGGTGAAACACGATGGTTCTTGGGTTCCGTATGTGTCATCACACTCCTCATCACGGTCAGCCTGTTCTTCCAACGACAATACCCACTCGAAGAAGCCTTCCGCAAGGCACTCTTCCAAGTCTCTACCATCCATACCTCTTGCGGCCTCGTGACCGACGACTATACTTTATGGCCTCAATTCACCTGGCTGCTGCTGATTTTTGCCATACTGGCCGGAGGATGTACAGGTTCCACAGCCGGCGGTATCAAGAACATGCGTATCATGATTCTGTTTCACGCCATTAAGAACCAATTCAAAAGGCTTATTCACCCCAATGCCATTCTACCGGTACGAATCAACAAACATGTTGTGCCTCTCCCCTTATTGAACACCGTCACGACTTTCACGCTTTTTTATCTGTTATGTGGCTTTGCAGGATGTTTCCTGCTTACATTTTTCGGAATTGACTTTCTGGAAGCCCTGACCTCTTCTCTCTCTGCCATGGGCAATACCGGTTTAGGCTTCGGCTATTATGGTCCGGCTTACACCATGAGCAGCATGCCCGACGTGTGTCAATGGATCATGTCTTTCCTTATGCTCATCGGTCGTCTGGAACTGTTCAGTGTGCTGATTCTATTCAGTCCGGTTTTCTGGAAAGAGTGGTAGTATTTTCGTTTTTTTTCATTCCGAACCCATTCAGAAGGCATCCATAAACGTTTTGAATACAGATTTTGTATTTCAAGCCCGAGTTTTACACCGATTTTCATTATCTTTGTTCTCACGAAGATAGAATGCGGCTCGGCATAGCCAAATCAGAAAACTTCGTTTTCATTTGTCTCTGCGCTCGCCTTTCGCTATCTTTGTAAGTATGGAGATCGTGCGCTTACCTTTTGCCGTCTTTACTAAAACATTTACAACAGAAACATCATGCAAAACGAATTATTATCTTGTGCCATCAGGGCTGCCCTACTTGCCGGAAAGGACATTCTGAACATTTACAATGACCCCAAGGCAGACTTTGCCATCGAACGCAAAGCAGACAACTCCCCACTGACCATAGCCGACAAACGTTCCCATGCCCATATCATGGACGAACTGGATGCCACCTCCATTCCCGTATTGAGCGAAGAAGGCCGGTTGACAGACTATAATATACGAAAAGGATGGAAAACCTTATGGGTGGTAGACCCTTTGGACGGCACAAAAGAGTTTATCAAACGGAACGGAGAATTCACGGTCAATATTGCACTGGTAGAAAACGGCATCCCCGTATTGGGGGTAATTTATGTACCGGTCAGTCGTACGCTCTATTTCTCGGAAGACAGTATCGGAGCTTACAGGATAGAAGGGATTGATGCCCGTTCCGCCGGCCTTTCTCCCGACGATCTGATGGAAAAGGCAGACCGGTTGCCTTTGGAGCAGGCCGACACGAAAGGCTTTGTGGTCGTAGCCTCCCGCTCCCATCTTTCTCCCGAGACGGAGGAATACATCCGTAAGCTGGAAAGCGAATACGGACACGTAAACCTCATCTCTTGCGGAAGTTCACTCAAAATATGCCGGGTGGCAGAAGGCTCGGCAGACATCTATCCGCGTTTCGCCCCCACGATGGAATGGGATACGGCAGCCGGACATGCCATTGTACGGGCTTCCGGAAAAAATATATACCTGACGGATGAAAGAACACCGTTACATTACAACAAGGAAAACTTATTGAACCCGTGGTTCATCGTGAAATAAGAAAAGAGGCGTGATTCAACGCCTCTTTTCCGTTAAAGCCACCAAATAAATACCGGCCTCGTAGAGCATCCACATAGGCATGCCTACCAATAATAGTGTAAACACATCGGAGGTTGGAGTGATTACAGCGGCCGCCACCAAAATCAATACGATGGCATGTCGACGGTACCTACGCATAAATGAAGCCGTAAGGAATCCAAGACGTGCCAAAAGCCAACAGAGAATAGGTATCTCGAACACGATACCCATCGTAAGCGTCATCATCAGCAACGTATCCATATACGACTCCAACGTAATGGTATTTTCTACTTCCGCACTCACTTGATAAGTACCGAGAAAACGAAACGTGAGCGGAAAGATGAGAAAATAATTCAAAGCCGCACCCGAAAGAAACATCAGATACCCCACCCCTACCGTGCGTACGGCATACCGTCTCTCGTGGGTGTACAAAGCAGGGGAGACGAAACGAAACAACAAATAAAGCAAGTAAGGCGAAGCACAAAATACTCCGGCATACAATGCCGTCCGCATGTGGACGACAAACTGGTTCGCCAATCCCGTATTAATCAGTTTTACCGAAAAATCATCGGGTATCATCCCTTCCGCCCCCAAAAACCGGCCTATGTCGCCCATCAACCGATAGGTAACGAAACCGGCCTCTTTCGGTGCCAACACGACCCGAAAGAGACTTTCCTTGAAGAAGAACGCCACAAGCGCACAAACCACCGTCACAGCCAATGCCTTGAGCAGACAGTCGCGCAAAGCATCGAGATGTTCCCAAAATGTCCCGGTAGCCCCTTCGTCCGGATTATTCATCTTTTGCTTTCCGTTCTTCCGTTTTTTCACTCCCGGCCTCTTCGACCTTGTCACTCTTGTCCTGCGGAGTTTCCACCCCGTTCATCCCGTCTTTAAAGCTCTTCACCCCCTTTCCCAAACCTTTCATCAATTCGGGAATTTTCTTACCTCCGAAAAACAGCAAGACAATCAACAGGATAAAGAGAATTTCTTGCGTACCGATTCCAAACATAACCTTTATTTATAAATTACATATTTCACCATCCAATAACCACCCGCTATCTGTAAAGCCATTCCAGGCAAGCCGATACGAAAATCTTGTACGGCCAAGCCGAAATCTCCTGTCATAGCCCATTCTCCCAAGGTGCCAAGCACTTGATAGAACAACACTACCGATGACAGAAGCAGGACACTGACCCGGCGGAAACGGGAAGCCGCATAACCTGCCGCCAAAGCCAACAGCACCGACTTCAACAGAATAGCCGGTAATACCGCTGCTGCGGGCATACCGAACCACCACGAGTTGACGCACGGCGAGAGAACCGCCGTCAGCAATCCCACGCGCCAACCGTATTTATAAGCCCCAACCAACGTGAAAAAATAAATAGGCAACCAAGTCACGCCTCCTTGCGGAACCAAATGAAACAGTTGCGGCAATACGATATTGCCGACAGCGAACAACACGGCCAGCCAATAAGTCCGCTTCTCGGTATAGTCCGGAGCGTAAAGTCTTACAGTAGTTTCCATATTCTTATTCCTTCTTTATGTTATTATATTATTGTATTTCATACCCGCAGACGTTCCACAAAACCGGCTATCAGCGGCAGGCATTCTTCTGCCGTCTCCTTATCGCGGCAAAGCGTTTCCACCGGGCACCAACCGTTTCCCGCACGATTCCGTATAGCGGAAACCAACCGTCCGTAAGACACTGAGATTCCCGCTTGAAACAACAGTCCGTAAGCCGGCTCGCTAAGCACGTCGGCATATACTCGCCTTACCCGTCCCAATACCATGAGTGCAGCAGCTCCCTTCCCTACGACCTTATCGGCCACATCGGCACCGAGAAGCAAGCCGGGCTGTTCACGCAACAGGGCATACAGGTCTTCCACTCCCCTCCGCTCAAAGGTGTAGATTTCCCCGTTACGAAGCACGCAAGAACACTTCCGCTCGTGCAACAAGTCTATCAAATCTTGCAACTCATCTTTCATAAAGTCCCCTGTTTCAGTTGTTCCACGAAACTGTCAATACGATGCAACTCAGCCGGAATGTCGATGCTTTGCGGACAATGAGGCACGCACTGGCGACATCCGATGCAATGGTCAGCCTGCCGCAAACGCGGCACACTCCGGTCATACCCTACCAAGAAAGCACGGCGCGCCTTCCGGTAGTTCTCTTCTTGCGCACTTTCCGGCACGTTGCCCTGATTGACGCACTTGTTATAATGTACCAAAATAGACGGTATATCAATGCCGTAAGGACAAGGCATGCAATATTTGCAATCATTGCAGGGCACAGTGGGATACTGCATCATCAGGTCTGCCGTGTCGAATAAGAATGTCATTTCCTCGTCTGTCAAAGGTTGCAACGGACAGTAGGTATGCAAATTATCCTCCAAATGTTCCATATAGGTCATGCCACTCAACACCGTAAGTACATCGGGAAAAGTCCCGGCAAAGCGGAAAGCCCACGAAGCCACACTACGCTCCGGCTCACGTTGCTTGAGACGAGCCACGACATGGTCGTGCACTTTCGACAAACGGCCTCCCAAAAGCGGCTCCATGATTACAGCCGGAATCTTGCGCTTAGCCAATTCGTCATACAGATATTCCGCATTCGTATTCCGCTCGTTGATTTCCTTGGCATGCCGCCAGTCCAAATAGTTCAACTGTATTTGCACAAAATCCCATTGATACTCGTCGTGCCGTGAAAGCAAGTAGTCGAACACTTTGATGTCACCATGATAGGAGAATCCCAGATTACGGATACGCCCGGCTTTCCGTTCTTCGAGCAGGAAATCCAGAATCCCGTTGTCCATGTAACGGGCATTGAACTCCTTCATACCGTCTCCCATCCCTACACCGTGCAACAGCATGTAGTCTATATAATCCACTTGCAATTCTTTCATCGAGTTACGGTACATGACCAACGAAGCTTCACGGCTCCACGTAGCCGGAGCGAAATTGGAAAGTTTCGTGGCAATGAAATAACTCTTGCGCGGATGGCGGCTCAAAGCAATTCCCATGGCTCGCTCCGAACGCCCTTTGCAATAAGCGGGGGAGGTATCGAAGTAATTCAACCCGTGAGCCAACGCATAGTCCACCTGGCGGTTCACCATTTTCTGGTCTATCTCGTCTCCGCCCTCTTCTCCTTCCTTTTCAATCGTCGGGAGGCGCATGCACCCGTAACCCAAAATCGAAACTTTGTCTCCGGTAGAAGGATTCGTACGATAAGTCATTTTGTCCGTAGGTATTTCTCCCGACAGGCTGCCGGAAGCTGTTTTCCGTTCCGGACGGCAACCGTAAAACGCAGACGACGTGACTGCCGCACCAGCTCCCAAAAGCTTCAGAAACTTACGTCGGTCCATATCTTTTTTAGTCTTTTCCATGTTGCAGCACTTTGATTAAATAAAACGATGGGTCTCGTGTCCCTCTACGTAAATGGCACTGAACGGGCGTGCCGGACAAAGATTTTCACAGGCTCCGCAACCGATGCAACGCTCTTCATTCACGACCGGGAGCCGGGGAGAATCAGGGATTCCGGACACGGACGGCACCATTTGGATGGCTCCCGACGGACAATGACGGGCACAGTTTCCGCATTCCACACCGTCTGTATTCACTACACAATTCTCATATACGAACACGGCATGACCAATCTGTACGGACGATTTTTCAGCCACCGTCAGGGGGCGTATGGCACCGTTCGGACAAACCTCGGTACATCTTACACATTCCGGACGGCAATACCCGCGTTCGTAAGACATTTCAGGCTGCATCCACGTTTCTATCGAAGAAGAAGGACGCAAGACATCATTGGGGCAAGCCGATACACACAACTGACAGGCCGTGCAATGCGAAGCGAAATTGTGCAACCCTTGCGCTCCCGCCGGTTTTAAGTGCACCTTACGCTCCGGAATCTTCTTCTCCTCTATCACGGCCAACCCACCGTCTACCTTCTTTTCCTGCGCCCTTATCCAGGAACCAGCCGCAAACCATGAAGCTACGGCCAGAAAACTGCGGCGGCCATTATCCGGTCCCCCCTTTTCCGGAGCCACTTGGACTACAGCCGACGGACGGACATAACGTATGGCTCCCTTAGGGCATTTGTCTATGCAGTTCATACAAGCCACGCAACGGCTGTAATCTATCTTATGTTCCTTAATATGGATACACGATGCCTTGCAATTACGTTCGCACAAATTGCAATTCACACACTTTGAAGTGTCTATCACCGGTTTTAACCAGGCATAACGGGACAGGCAACCCAACAACGTTCCGACCGGACAAATCGTATTACAATAAGTACGCCCGTTCCGCCAAGCCAACACGGACAGCACAACGAAAGTCAGCAAAGCCACGCCCAACACGGAAAGCCCTTTCATCCAGACCTCCACTTCATAAAAAGCATAACTGTCCATATGCTCGGCCATATAGGCCAGCAAATTGTTTCCCCAACGATAGAAAGGAGCCAGCAAATTGGAAGCCATACGTCCGTAAGCACTATACGGCTCCAACAGGCCTGCCCACCCCATAAGTCCAGTTACCCCGGCCCAAAGTCCGACACCACAAACGGCCACAAACAAAGCCAACACCCCGTATCTCAACCATGACAGAGCCGGAGAATAGCGGAAACGGTTCCTTTTGTACTTGCCTCTCATACGGGAAACCACGTCCTGATACACCCCGAGCGGGCAAATCACGGAACAATACACCCGTCCGAAGACGCAAGTGAGCAGCACCAAAGCTACAACCATTCCGAAGTTCAAGGCCAACAATGCCGGAATGAATTGTATCTTGGCCAACCATCCGAACCATCCCTGCACGATTCCCGTAAAGTCAAGAAATAACAGTGTGACAAGGACAAAACAGACGCATGCCGCAACTTGCCTGATTCTTTTCAATCTCATAACCACTTTTTTTAACCCTTTCTATTTCATACCGATTTCTTCCAACCATCGTTCCACCTTCGGGCGAGCATCCCCCACCGTCCCACCATGGCAAATAAAGCCTTTCTTCAAATCAGCCTTACCCGCATGCCGGGCTAAATCACTAAAGCATTTCTGCTCCCCACCGCCACCATGCGTACAGAAAGGTATCACCGTTTTTCCAGTCAGGTCATACCCCTCCAAGAAACTCCAAATAGCCATTGGTGCCGTTCCCCACCAGTTCGGAAAACCCACATAAACCACGTCATAGGCATCCATATCTTTGACTTTGCTTTTCAAAGCCGGACGCGCATCAGCCTCCTTTTCCTTCTTAGCATACTCCGTACACGACCGATATTTTTCCGGATACGCTTTTACAGTCTCTATCTCGAAAAGGTCTCCACCCGTCAGTCCTTGAATCTGATGAGCCAAATTACGCGTATTCCCCGACCATGAAAAATACGCAACCAACACTTTCTTCGCGTTTGCCGTATGCTGTGCACCGGCTTCCAAGCCTATCATCGCCCACATCATGAGAAATACTCCTAAGAATTTTGTTTTCATACCCAATACTTTTTTCGTTCGTCGATTCATTTCTTTACACCTGCAAAAATAGAACATAATCCCCAACGCTCCGATATACGGATTACGGATATCCTTACCCTTTTTACTGATTGTCAAAAACAACCTCTTTCCGAGGATAAAAAGAACGTTCACGATATTCTTTCGGAGACATACCTACATATTGCTTGAAATACTTTCCGAAAAACGATTGCGTACAGAAATTCAACCTGACTGCAATTTCCTTAATGCTCAACTCCGAACACTCCAATAACTGTTTGGCTTCTGAAATCACCATCTGTATGATCCATTGCAAAACACTACGCCCGGACTTTTCTTTCACAACCGAAGAAAAGTAACGTGCCGAGAGGTTCTGTCTTTCCGCATAGAAAAGAACTTCGCGCTCTGCCCGGTAATGATTGAACAAATCAACAATGAAACGTTGAAAAATAATATCTTTCTGTGTCCGTTGTACAGGATGCATCGGCCGGTTGGTATAGTATATCATCAGCAATTCATAAAATAATGCTTGCCCGCCGGCTTTGATCAACTCGACTTTCAAGGAACGGCATTTGGAACTGCCCACTTGCCCATCTCCTTCTTTTATCCTACGCATATAAAGTTCCAGAAGCTTATCCACATACCGACACTGCGCATCTGTCAGCGTAATACAAGGATGGTCGCGCATGAACAAAATATCCTGTACATTCAACACTTTATTACTGATAGGCAAAATATAATCCACATCCACCTCTACCACGACACCGTCTATTTCTCCACCGACACGCAATACGCGTACCAAAGCCGAAGCCACATAAAAACAAATATCTCCCGGCTTTATTATATAAGGTGTATTGTCTATTTCCAATTCCACTTCTCCCGCACGACAAAAGAACACACCGCATCGATCAAGCGTGGAACGCAAATGTCCCCACTGAGAACCATATATTTTCCAATCGGACAAACGGCTTACCCGTATAGGAATCATAGCTTGCTCCATCCTTAATTATTAATAAAACTATTCATTGGAACAAAATAAATATAATTCTGAAAAACTTTAGTCACATCGGTAGTTAAAAACATACAAATCAGACAAAAAATAAGCCCTTTAGAACTTTCAAATATCCGACAAACCCGATATATTTGCATGTAGAACCAGAGAACTATTTTTATGAAGAAGTTTAATGTTATCATAGGAGGATTTATCCTTTTTTTATTCACAGCTTGCTCACACACGCGACAGGAAAGTAGTCGTTTACAAACCGTAAAAACAGACACCGTGATTTCCGCCGCCGAACAGAGTATCCTTCAATATCCGGGTAAAGTAAAGGCAGCGGAAGACGCCAGCCTATCATTCAGAGTCAGCGGAACCATCCGTAGAATATACGTAAAAGACGGAGCACGGGTACGAAAGGGGCAACTCCTGGCAGACCTCGACCCTACGGATTACCAAATACAACTGGATGCCACGGAGGCAGAATACCTACAAGTGAAGAGTGAGGCAGAACGAGTCATGGCTCTCTACAAAGACGGAGGTACCACACCGGCAGCAAACGACAAGGCAGAATATGGACTAAAACAAATCACAGCCAAATACAATCACCATAAAGACCAATTGTCCTACACGCGATTGTGTGCACCTTTTGACGGCTATATAGACAAACATCTGTTCGAACCCTACGAAACAGTAGGTGCAGGCATGCCGGTCATTACCATGATCGGCGACGGACGGACGGAAGTGGAAATCAATCTGCCTGCTGCCGAATATATACGCCGCGGGCAATTCAAACAATACTATTGTACATTCGATATCTATCCGGACAAGCATTATAGTCTTCAACCACTCTATATCATACCGAAAGCCAACGCCAACCAATTGTATACCATGCGCCTAAGACAGGAAGATACCGACCAGCCTCAACCGTCTCCCGGCATGAACACCATGGTGACCATCCTCTGCGATACAGCAGAAAATGCCCCGATGTCAATCCCGGGAAGCGCCATATTGTACGAAGACGGCAAAACAAATGTTTTCCTTTACGATGCCGCACAAAAGAAAGTTTATAAACGTAACGTAACCCTCATCGGGCTACAAACCGACGGCAGAGCGACTATCATTTCGGCACAAATCAAACCGGGAGACCTCATCGTCTCTTCGGGCATCCATCACATTCAAGACGGAGAAAGCGTAATGCCCCTACCGGCCGTCAGTAAAACCAATATCGGAGGATTGTTATGACAGACATCAGCAAATGGGCTTTTAAAAACCGTAATCTGGTCTATTTCTTTATTGCGGTTCTTTTGGTCGGCGGAGCATGGTCATGCTACGAAATGAGTAAATTGGAAGATCCCGAAATCAAAGTCAAAACGGCCATGATTGTCACCACTTATCCCGGTGCTTCCGCCCACCAGGTAGAACTAGAAGTGACCGATGTTTTGGAAAAAAATATCCGTAACATGGGAGGCATTGACAACATAGAAAGTTATTCTTATAACGACCTCTCACTCATTCAAGTGGAACTGCTGACCACCGTCAAGGACGACGAAGTGGAACAATACTGGGATCTTCTCAGACGCAAAGTAGAAGACGTACGGAATACGTTGCCCGCCGGAGCCTCCGCACCGATAGTAAAAGATGATTTCGGAAATGTATACGGCATGTTTTATGCCCTCACCGGAGACGGTCTGAGCGATCGTGAGCTGTCCGACTATGCAGAGCTCATCAAACGGGAACTCACTGTACTGAAAGGGATTGACCGCGTAGAACTGTATGGCAAGCGACCGGAATGTATCAACATATCTCTACTACAAGACCGTATGGCCAACCTCGGTGTAAAACCGGCTGAAGTGTTGGCAACTCTAAATGGACAGAACCAAACCACTTACACCGGATATTACGAAAATGGAGACAACCGTATCCGTGTTACGGTAAACAATAAGTTCCAAACAGTGGAAGACATCGGCAACATGCTCATACAAGGACATGACGACGACCAACTTCGCCTACGAGACATTGCCCGCATCGAAAAAAATTACGAATCGCCCACACGGAATGAGATGTTCTACGACGGCGAACGTTCCATCGGTATCCTGATAGCAGCTTCCACAGGATCGGATATCGTCAAAGTGGGAAGTGCCGTTGAAAAGGAACTATCCCAACTGAAGGACAAACGTTTGCCGGTAGGAGTTGACTATCATAAAGTATTCTATCAACCGGAACGTGTCGGAGATTCTTTAGGAACTTTCGTCGTCAATCTGGTCGAATCTGTCATTATCGTAGTGTTCATCCTCATGCTGACCATGGGATTCAAAAGCGGATTGATTATCGGAATCAGCTTAATCGTCACAGTATTCGGTTCCTTCTTATTTCTGGAAACCATGGATGGCACCATGCAACGTGTGTCATTAGCAGCATTCGTATTGGCGATGGGGATGCTTGTAGACAATGCCATCGTCATCGTAGACGGCATCCTGGTAGACCTGAAAGCCGGGAAAAACAGAATGGAAGCCATGACGGCCATCGGACGGCAAACATCAATGCCTCTATTGGGAGCTACACTGATAGCCATTATCGCTTTCCTCCCCATCTTCATGTCTCCTGACACGGCTGGCGTCTACACGCGAGACTTATTTATCGTTCTGGCCGTATCCTTATTATTAAGTTGGGTGCTGGCCCTGGTGCATGTACCCTTAATGGCCGAACGCCGTCTTCATCCGGAAGTAGAGCAAAACGTCTCCGGCAAACGGGTTTACAAGGGTTGGCCGTATGCCCTTTTGCGTAAGTCACTCTCTTTCGGCCTGCACCACCGTTGGAGCTTTGTGCTGTCCATGATTGCTTTGTTAGGATTGTCAGCCTGGGGCTACCGTTACATGCGACAAGGTTTCTTCCCCGACATGGTGTATAACCAAATGTATATGGAATACAAATTACCGGAAGGTACCAACTCATCCCGTGTGGCACATGACCTGGAAGAGATAGAAACCTACCTGAAAAGCCGCAAAGAAATCACGCACGTAACCCGTTCAGTAGGAGGAACTCCCGGCCGTTATAATTTGGTGCGCAGCATTGCCAACCCCTCATTATCGTACGGAGAATTGATTATCGATTTCACCTCACCGGAAGAGTTGGAAAATCACATGGACGAGATTCAAGACTACCTGACAGCCCACTATCCTGACGCTTATGTCAAGATGAAACGCTACAATCTGATGTTCAAGAAATATCCTATCGAAGCACAATTCTTGGGTCCGGATCCAGCCGTACTTCACAGGCTGGCCGACAGTGCACGGGTCATCATGGAAAAAAGTCCGGAGGTAAGGCTTATCACCACCAACTGGGATCCGCAAATACCGGTACTCACAATCGAATACGACCAACCGGCTGCACGTACATTAGGATTAAGCCGAAATGATGTCAGCATGTCATTACTTACAGCAACCAGCGGCATTCCCATCGGTTCATTTTATCAAGGTATTCATCGGGACAACATTTACCTACGTTGCCTAAACGAAAAAGGGAAACCTATAGAAGACCTGAACAACGCCCAAGTGTTTTCTTCCTTACCTTCGCTGAACGGGCTCCTCAACGAGGAAACCATGGTGAAACTGAAATCCGGAACCTTGTCAAAAGAAGAACTCGTGGAAAGCCTGATGGGCAGTACGCCATTAAAGCAAATCAGCAAAAAAGTAGATATACGTTGGGAAAATCCGGTCATTCCACGTTATAACGGACAACGTAGCCAAAGCGTACAATGTTCTCCGGCTCCGGGAATAGAAACGGAAAAGGCTTGGCAAAGCATCGCCCCTTTAATAGAACAGATCGTTCTTCCAGAAGGTTATAGTTTGGAATGGCAAGGAGAAAAAGCGGCCAACAACCAGTCTATGGAGTACTTGTTCCGCAACTTCCCTTTCGCCATCATCCTCATGATTACCATCCTGATTATGTTATTCAAAGACTACCGGAAACCGCTTATCATCTTCTGCTGTCTGCCTTTCATATTAGTCGGTGTCGTAGCGGTCATGCTCATAACTGGAAAGACCTTCAACTTTGTTGCCATCGTAGGTACCTTGGGACTTATCGGTATGCTTATTAAAAACGGTATTGTACTGATGGACGAAATCACATTGCAGCTCAATCGAGGGACAGAACCTACCACAGCACTCATCGACAGTGCACAAAGCCGGTTGCGACCGGTCATGATGGCTTCGCTTACCACGATTCTGGGTATGATTCCCCTGTTGACGGATTCCATGTTCGGCTCATTGGCAGCTTCCATTATGGGCGGCCTGTTGTTCGGCACACTCATTACCCTCTTATTTATTCCTATACTTTATGCTTTATTCTTCCACATCAAACAGACTGACGCATGAAAAAGATCATCATTTCTATCCTATATATAACATGTCTCATTCCCCAACTTCGTGCACAAGAGACATTAAGCCTGAAACAATGTAGGGAAATGGCTTTGACTCATAACAAAGAAATGGCAGCTTCTTTCCAACAGACGGAGAGTGCACGCTACACGATGAAAAGTTATAAAGGAAATTTCTTTCCTAATTTAACTGCCAATGCCACCGGCTTGTATAGCACCGCCGACGGTGGGTACAGTTCCGGAAGCGGACAACTCCCCATCTTCTCTTCCACGGGACAACTCCAACAATTCGCCTTCTTCCCGGGTATAAACCTCGACTATAAAATCGGACCGATGTTTCTGGGTGGCATACAATTGGAACAACCACTCTATATGGGCGGAAAGATTCAAGCAGCCTACCGGATGTCTGTATTGGGAAACGAAATGGCACAAATTAATGAAACACTGACGGCCACCCAAGTCATCATGAAAACAGATGATGCCTACGCCTCGATGGTAAAAGCACAAGAGATGAAAAAAGTGGCAGAAAAATACCAAACCGTCCTCACAGAACTTTTGAACAATGTAGAAAGTGCACACCGTCACGGCCTGAAGCCGCGTAACGACGTACTCAAAGTCCAAGTCAAACTCAATGAAAGTGAACTTGCCGTCCGCAAAGCCGATAACGCCCTCCGGCTGGCTACCATGAACCTCTGTCATCTGATAGGCAAACCGTTAGATACCCCCATCCGTATTTCAGAAGATTTCCCAGAAATTGAGCAACGAATGGAAATACAAATCTCCGACATCTCTGCACGCCCGGAATATGTACTACTCGACAAACAGGAAGACATGGCACGGCAACAAATCAAGCTGAACCGCAGCGAATTAATGCCCAAAGTCGGATTGCAAGGCGCATTCAACTACCTGCACGGCTTTGAACTAAACGACGAAACCTTCTTCAAAGACGGCAGTTTTTCCGTCTTGCTGAACGTGAGTCTCCCATTGTATCATTTCGGTGAACGTTCCAATAAAGTCCGGGCAGCCAAAGCCAAACTGGAACAAACCCGGCTGGAAAAAGAAAATCTGAACGAACAAATGCTTCTCGAACTGACGCAAGCAGCACACAACCTAGATGAAGCCAAAATGGAATGTCAAATTGCAGACCGCTCCTTGGAGCAGGCAGAAGAAAACCGGAAAGTAAGCCATAGCCAATATACCGTTGGATTGGAATCCCTATCCGACCATTTGGAGGCACAAGCCCTTTGGCAACAAGCATACGAGACCCAAGTAAACGCCCACTACCAACTATACCTGAGTTACGTCAAGTATAAGAAAGCAGCGGGTACATTATACCAACACTAATTCAATAAATTATGTACAAAACAGAAATTGGGACCAATGCCGGAAAAGTCTGGCGTATCCTGAAAGAAACGCGTGAAATCACCCTACAAGACCTGGCAGGGAAGTTAGAACTCAGTGTAGAAGACACGGCACTGGCCGTTGGTTGGCTGGCCCGTGAAAACAACATTTTCATTCAAAAAAAGGACTCTACATTCTGGGTGTCGGATGAAGAAGAAGACATTATGTTCAAATTCGGATAAATACCCGCCCCACCTTTAAACTAAAAAACGCCGATGCCATAAATACAAGCATCGGCGTTTTTGTCGAATCCCTGACAATACTAAAATATGTATATAAATCTACGTGCTGCAATATTTTTATCGTATCTTTGCAAACGGATAACCCTTATTATTTTATAACTAACATTTTCACTGATTTATGTTTAAGGAAAACAAAGGAGAAGTCCTGCATGGAATTTTACTTATCGTTTTATTTTCGTTTTCTGCCTTTTACATTGCAGAATTCGAGTTCGTCAAACAACTTTCCTTCAGCCCGCTGATTGTCGGTATCATCTTAGGCATGCTATATGCCAATAGCTTACGCAACAAACTGCCCGAGACATGGGTTCCGGGAATCAAGTTTTGTTCCAAACAAATCTTGCGCACAGGCGTAGTACTCTACGGCTTCAAGCTGACCTTCCAACAGGTACTGGCCATAGGACTACCGGCCATTACGGCTGATTTGATTATCGTCGCCGGTACATTGGCCTTAGGAATATTAATGGGAAAATTACTCAAAGTGGACAGCCAGACAGCTTTAATGACTTCTACCGGTAGCGCCATCTGTGGAGCTGCAGCCGTACTGGGAGCCGAACCGGTTGTACGCTGCGAAGCCCACAAGACAGCGGTCGCCGTATCCACCGTGGTGATATTCGGAACACTTTCCATGTTCCTCTATCCCATCATGTACCGTGCCGGATGGTTGGACGGCTTGAGCGACCAAGCCATAGCCGTATATATAGGTTCAACCCTACACGAAGTAGCTCATGTAGTCGGAGCGGGTAACGCCATCGATGCTGCGGGAGGCAATGTGGCAGATGCCGCCACCATCACCAAAATGATACGCGTCATGCTGTTGGCACCCGTTTTGGTCATCATGAGTGTATGCCTCTCCGGAAAACAAAAAAATAAAGGCATAACCGGAAAGAGTAAAATCACAATACCTTGGTTCGCTTTTTATTTTTTAGTCGTCATCGGTATTAATTCCCTGTTACAATCCGCCACTTTCATTCCTCAGGAAACTTTGCAGGCAGGTATAGGGTTCATCAATAACGTGGACACGTTCTTACTTACCATGGCCATGACGGCGCTCGGTGCAGAAACCAGCATAGACAAATTCAAACAAGCCGGAGCCAAACCTTTCTATCTGGCCGGCATCCTCTATGTCTGGCTGGTATTCGGTGGATATGCCATTGTAAAATTATTGTTCTGAAAAGAATTCGGACATCTGAAAATCCCCATGGTCCTAACCGACCATGGGGATTTTCAGATATGTTCCGTCTCTTACTGGAAGAAAGGAAGCAGCAAATCGGGAATCTCTATTCCATGCTTTCGGATGTCTTCCAACTTCTCCTTGGCCTTATCAGTCAGGGCAAAATACATCTGGCGCTTGTCTTTCTCCCCCAAAGTCCGAACCAACAAGCCTTTTTCTTCTACCGAACGTATCATTTTGGAAGCATGTGAGGCCGTCAGTCCCGTACGTTCCACAACCACGCCTGCCATCACGGTTTCTTCCCCAATGCTACACAGGACCATCGCTTCATTCAATGATAAACCGTATGTTTCCGACAGACGGGTTTCCAACAAAGCAAGAGAACGATAAAGGTCCCTCATGACACAAATACATTTGATTTTCTCCATGGCAGCGCTAAATAAACAAGTTTACATTAGCCTCTTCGGCACGTCCCATATACGTAGCTACTCCGCCGATCGTCACATGGTCCAACAACTCTTCCTTTTTCACCCCCATCACATCCATCGACATTTGACAGGCTATGAATTCCACTCCGTTTTCAATGGCCTGCCGGCGTAATGACTCTAAAGAATCAATGCCTTTACGTTTCATAATATGACGCATCATCCGTGCTCCCATGCCTCCCATATTCATTTTTGAAAGTTGCAGTTTCATGGAATCGGATGGCAACATCACGCCGAACATCTTTCCAAACCAATCTTTCTTCACTTTTGGCTTTTCTGTCTTTTTAATGGCATTCAATCCCCAGAAAGTGAAGAAAATGGTCACCTTCTCTCCAGTAGCCGCTGCACCGTTAGCCAAAACAAAAGTAGCTAATACCTTATCCAAATCATCACTGAACAGAATAAAAGTCTTACCTTTTGCCGTCGAGACCGGATGTGAAACCTCCATCGCACAAGGTGTCGCTTTCTCAACTCTGACTATGTATGTACCATTTTCGGTTTGAGCAGAAACAAAACGGTTTCCTGTCATCCGGCACCAGGCTTCGGCATCACGGGGAAAACCGGCATCCGTAGCACGTATCTCCAAACATTCACCAGATTGCAATTGCTCCATACTCGTTTTCAATTTCAGAATAGGACCGGGACATTGAATACCACAAGCATCTATTCGGACAATACGGGCAACCGGCACCTTTTCCTCCTGACTTACACAACACGTGTTACTCGATTTCCGAACGCAAACGTCTTCAGGCGCAGCAGGAATACAAACCGGAGTTACAGCCGCTTTATAGGTCTTAAGCCCTCCTATCAGATTCCTCACGTCATATCCATTTTCTTTCAGGATATTAGAGGCCAGATAACCACGTAAGCCCACACCACAATACACCCACACAGGTTTATCAAGAGGTAACTCCGCCAAACGTTCCCGCAACTCATCCAATGGTACATTCACCGCACCGTCTATCCCTCCCAGTGCATATTCGTCAGGCGTACGCACGTCCACCAATGTCACACGGTTCAAATCAGCCGTTTTTAAATCCCTCCAATAAAGCGGATTCATTTTCCCGTTCAATATGTTCCCGGCCACATAACCTGATACCGCCACCGGATCCTTGGCTGATGAGAAAGGTGGAGCGTAAGCGTGCTCCAACTCCATCAAATCGTACACTGTACCTCCGCGCTTAATGACCATAGCGTATTCATCTATCCGCTTATCCACACCGTCATAACCGACGATTTGTGCTCCGTAAAGTTTGCCTCCATCGGGAGAAAACGTAATCTTTATAGCCATCTGCAAGGCACCGGGATAATATCCGGCATGAGAACCTGAATGTATCGTAGCCGAAAGATAAGGTATCCCAAACTGTATTAAACGTTTGGCCGGAAGACCTGTTGAAGCCACGGTCTGGTCGAACACCTTGGCAATGGCTGTTCCGACTGCCCCTTCGTATTTTACTTTATTGCCGAACACCATATTGTCGGCCACAATACGTGCCTGACGGTTGGCAGGACCTGCCAAGAAATTCAGCCAAGGCTTACCTGTCAGCGGGTGAGGAAATTCTATCGCATCACCGACCGCATACACCGATTCATCCGATGTCTGCAAATACTCATTCACCCGGATACCTTTCATCTCTCCCAATTCCAATCCTGCAGCAGAGGCTAACGATGTCTCAGCACGTACCCCAATGGAAAGAATCACCAAATCCGTCTCTATCGTGATACCGGACTTGAACTTTACCGTCACTCCGGAAGTGGTTTCCTCAAAAGATTCCACCGCCTGTTCCAAATAAAGCTTCACCCCTTTCTGCAACAGATGTTCATGCACTAAAGCCGCCATAGAAAAATCTATAGGCCCCATGACCTGAGCTGCCATTTCCACCACAGCCACTTCTGCCCCTGTATGTTGCAAATTTTCAGCCATTTCCAAACCGATGAAACCGCCACCTACGATAAGTGCACGTCTGACCTGATGTTGTCGTACGTAGTCTTTTATACGGTCGGTGTCTTGTACATTACGCAACGTAAAGATTCCACGACTGTCGATACCTGTCAAAGGAGGACGTACCGGGGAGGCTCCGGGCGAAAGCAAGAGTTTGTCGTAAGTTTCCACATATTCCCGACCGTCAGATGTCCTTACCGTAACTTCTTTTCGACGTACATCTATTGCCGTCACCTCGGATACTGTACGGACATCCACACGGAAACGACGTGCAAAAGCCTCCGGAGTTTGCACGAAAAGCCGCTCTCTATCACGGATCACTCCACCTATATAATAAGGTAAACCGCAATTGGCGTACGATATATATTCTCCCTTTTCAAACAAAACTATTTCCGCTTTTTCCGTATTTCTACGAATCCGGGCTGCCGCAGTCGCACCACCAGCCACTCCTCCCACAATTACATACTTCATATTCTTCCTTCTTATTTTATATTATCATTATTTTCCAATAGAAACTTTTGCAAAGAACGCCTTTAATTTACAGCGAAACAAATTTCCAGCGGAAAACTTTCCAAGTTTAAGATTTTTTAGAAAACACGAACAAAAGCAATTCACTCCACCTCAAATTCCAGAATTTATCGTTATATTTGCAAATGAACCGCAAAACCATGGATATATGACAGACTTTGCCCCCTCCGTATTGCTGATTTATACAGGTGGAACTATCGGAATGATAGAAAACCCGGAAACAGGAGCATTGGAAAGCTTCAACTTCGACCACTTGCTGAACTTCGTTCCGGAGTTGAAACGTTTTAATTATCATATCAACACCTATTCTTTCGATCCCCCCATTGATTCTTCCGATATGGAACCTTACCATTGGGCAAGATTGGCACGAATTGTAGAACGGAATTACGAACAATACGATGGTTTTGTCATTCTACATGGAACTGACACCATGGCTTATACGGCTTCTGCATTGAGTTTTATGTTGGAAAACCTGTCTAAACCGGTTGTATTGACCGGTTCACAACTCCCGATGGGTATGTTGCGGACAGACGGCAAAGAAAACCTGATTACCGCCATAGAGATTGCTGCGGCCAAACATCCGGACGGTACGGCCATGGTGCCGGAAGTCTGTATCTACTTCGAAAGAGACTTGATGAGGGGCAACCGTACCACGAAAATCAATGCAGAGAAATTTAATGCTTTCAAGTCGTATAATTATCCGTGTCTGGGGCATAGTGCCATCGACATTAAAATCAAACCGGAACGCATACGCCGGCCTGACGCGTCACGCCCCCTGAAGGCACACTACCTGTTCGATACCAATGTAGTGGTTCTCACGCTTTTTCCGGGGATACAGGAAAGCATCATTACTTCTGTCTTCAACATTAAAGGATTGAAAGCCGTAGTTATGAAAACCTTCGGCTCGGGCAACGCCCCACAGAAACCCTGGTTTATCAAACTCATCAAAGAGGCTGCAGAACGTAACATCATTATTATCAACATCACCCAATGCCAGTCGGGAAGTGTAGAAATGGAACGTTATGAAACAGGCCGTCAGTTACTGGAAGCCGGAGTGATCAGCGGATATGACAGCACTCCGGAGTGTGCATTGACCAAATTGATGTTTCTTTTGGGCCATGACCTGCCCCCCGAAGAGGTCAGGCGTCTCATGAATACCAACCTGGCCGGTGAAATCACGTTGGAATAATACCCACAAACGACAAATATAAAATTATGGACGGACTAATCATAGGATTATTATTACCTTTTGCCGGTACTACTTTAGGTGCCGCCTGCGTTTTTCTGATGAAAAAACAAATGCCGGACTTAGTGCAGAAAACCTTATTGGGATTCGCTTCCGGTGTCATGGTAGCGGCTTCCGTATGGTCGCTGCTGATACCTTCTATAGAAATGAGCGGTACGGAAAATGCTACCCGGGTTATCCCGGCCGTAAGCGGCTTCATAGCGGGTATTGCATTTCTCTTGCTGATGGACCGGATCACTCCGCACCTCCATTTAGGCAGCCCTTCACCCGAAGGACCGCACAGCAAATTGTCACGGACAAGCATGTTGGTATTGGCCGTCACCTTACACAATATTCCGGAGGGAATGGCTGTTGGAGTAGCATTAGCCGCCGCCATGGAACACAGCACTTATCTTCCCATGGCCGGTGCATTGGCTTTATCTTTGGGAATCGCCATACAGAATTTCCCGGAAGGCGCCATTGTCTCCATGCCTCTGCGTAGTGAGGGAAACAGCAGATTGCGCGCTTTCGGCATCGGTACATTGAGCGGTGTCGTAGAACCTATCGGAGCTATCCTGACGATTCTGTTGGCAGCCTACATCACCCCCATATTGCCATATTTACTGTCGTTTGCCGCTGGCGCTATGATTTATGTGGTCGTAGAGGAGTTGATTCCGGAGGCTTCTCAAGGAAAACATTCCAACGTAGGAACGGTAGGCTTTGCACTGGGCTTCGTATTAATGATGATTCTGGACGTCGTATTAGGATAAACGTTTGGAGCGATATTCTTTAGGCCCGACACCAAAATGCTTTTTCACATATTTGCCGAAGAAAGAAAGAGAAGGAAAATCCAACTCCACCATAATTTCTTTAATGCTTTTGTTTGAATAAGACAACAAGTCCGCGATGTCTTTCGTCACCGCTTTATGAATCAGCATCGAAGCTGTTTCGCCACAAGTCGCTTTACAGACAGAAGACAAATACTTAGACGTTACATTCAATGTCTCCGCATAAAAAGATACGGAACGAGGTTTAGGATAGACCGATGTAAGCAAATCCAAAAATCCTTTGAACAGATTATGTCCTTGAGAGTAATTGACCGCACCGACCGAAATATAACGTCCTATCACGCCATACAATTCACACATAAACGATTTCAACAGACACTGCATGGATTCCCTATATCCCAACTTGTTCTTATCCCCAATCTTGACAGATATCAAAGAATAATACAATGATAAACAAGTATATTCCATATCCGTGAGCGACAGTATCGGATGAGCTATCAGAAATGAAACCACATCCCAATTATATGAAGAAAATGAAATGGCTTTTTGAAATAAAGAACGAGAGATACAAAGACTGTTTACAGACAAATCATCCGTCTTTTTCTGCCGTTCCAATACATAATTGGGCAAGGACATGATTATATCATGTGCCTTGACGTTATAATTCTTTCCATTGATGGTACATTCGGCTTCTCCCGAAACGACAATAGAAACAATCACCCATTCTACTTTTATCGTATCTGATGTCATCCGAGACAGATTCCTCCCAGCCTCCAAGCCATACATGAGAGCATCCTTCTCCCGTACTATCATAAAATCATCACTAACTAATAATACGTCACTTTCCATTTTCTACTGTTATTTTCCGATTGCAAAATAAATATCTTCATTCTTATAAACTGACCTGATTATTCACAAAGAGTGTTCTGAATAACATTAAAACTATCCTATAACAGACTTATAATACTCTCCACTGACACTTACAACGGAGAAAGACAGAAAAGCCCCGGACAAAGAAACTTTTATGCCGCTTTTTCTTAACTTTGCACCCGCTAATCCAAATGAAATATGATTTATCCACAGAATTTTGAACAGAAAATAGGATTTGACGAGATACGTACTTTATTGACGGGACATTGCCTGAGTACGCTTGGCATAGAGCGCGTCGGACAGATGAAATTCCTGACGGATTTGCATCTATTGCGCGAATTGCAAGAACAGACACGGGAATTCCTGCGCATTCAGGAAGAAGAAGAGGACTTTCCGGAGCAGGACTTCTATGATGTACGCCCGGCCATCAAACGCATCAGAATAGAAGGTACTTATCTCGACGAAACGGAACTGTTCGATCTGAAACGCTCGCTTTGCACGATTATCAACATCGTACGGTTTCTCAACAAGGATACCGAAGAAGATAACGGCACGGAGGAAAACCGCCCCGGCGATGATGCCTCCGTCCCCTATCCGGCCTTACGCCGCCTGACGCAAGGGGTCTCCGTCTACCCCCAACTGGTACGCCGCATTGAGAGCATACTCGACAAATACGGCAAAATCAAAGACTCGGCATCCGCCGAACTGTTGCGCATCCGACGCGAACTTGTCGCTGCCGAAAGCGGAATCTCGCGCACACTGCACGCCATCTTGCGGAACGCTCAACAAGACGGCGTGGTGGACAAGGATGTCACTCCCACCATGCGCGACGGACGCTTGGTCATTCCCGTGGCACCGGCTTTAAAACGGAAAATAAAAGGAATCGTCCACGACGAATCCGCCACAGGGCGCACGGTCTTCATCGAACCGGCCGAAGTGGTGGAAGCCAACAATCGCATCCGTGAACTGGAGGGGGAAGAACGACGGGAAATCATACGCATATTACAGGAATTCACGGCTGAGGTCCGGCCTCATTATCAGGAAATACTGCAATCCTACGAGTTTTTGGCCGAAATAGACTTCATCCATGCCAAAGCCGGACTGGCCCGCCAATTCAATGCCACGACACCGGACATCAAAGGGGCACCGCTGATAGACTGGACGCAGGCTCGTCATCCCTTGCTATACCTGTCCCTGACCCGTCACGGGAAAAAAATCGTGCCGCTCGACATCGAACTGAACGGGCATCAGCGTATTCTCATTATCTCCGGCCCCAACGCGGGCGGAAAATCCGTATGCCTGAAGACCGTAGGCCTCATCCAATACATGTTGCAATGCGGACTTCCCGTTCCTATCGGGGAAAACTCACGCACCGGCATTTTCGGCAGCATCTTCATCGACATCGGGGACGAGCAGAGCATTGAGGACGACTTGAGTACCTATTCCAGCCATTTGCTCAACATGAAAAACATGATGAAAGCTTGCTGTGGTACCAGTCTTCTGCTCATCGACGAATTCGGAGGCGGCACGGAACCGCAAATCGGCGGCGCCATAGCCGAAGCCGTCCTGAAACGGTTCAACCAAAAAAAGACCTTCGGCATCATCACGACACATTACCAAAACCTGAAACACTTCGCCGAGGACCATGAGGGCGTAGTGAACGGAGCCATGCTCTACGACCGCCAACACATGCAGGCCCTGTTCCAACTGCAAATCGGCAATCCGGGCAGTTCTTTCGCCGTGGAAATCGCCCGCAAGATAGGTATTCCGGAGGAAGTAATAGCCGATGCTTCCGAATTGGTGGGCAAAGAGTACATCAACGCGGACAAGTACCTGCAAGACATCGTAAGAGACAAGCGGTATTGGGAAAACAAACGGCAGAACATCCACCTCCGGGAAAAGGAAATGGAGAAGACCATAGCCCGTTACGAAACGGAAATCGCAGAGTTGCAACGCAGCCGGAAAGAAATCTTGCGCAAAGCCAAAGAAGATGCCGAACAACTGCTCCGGGAATCGAATGCCAAGATAGAGAACACCATTAAAACCATCAGGGAGGCTCAGGCTGAAAAAGAAAAGACCCGCAACGTACGCCAGGAATTGGATGAATTCAAAAAGACCTTGGACGACATCGAAAAGCAACACGAAGCGGACAAGATAGCCCGTAAAATGCAACAACTGCAGGAACGGAAAAAAAGACAGGCCGAACGGAAAGAGAAAAAAGCATCCGAAGCCGCCATGCGGAAAGCGCAGCCCGATGCCTTGCTGCAAGCCGCGCAGGAAGCGGAGGTACGCAACCGTCCCCTGCAACCCGGTGAGACCGTACGCATCAAAGGGCAGACCACCGTAGGCACGATAGAGGAGATAGACGGAAAGAACGCCATCGTCACTTTCGGCATGATGCGCACCAACGTGAAACCGGAACGGTTGGAACGTGCCGCAGCCCCCGATCCCCCGGCACGGAACCAGGCCGCCACCTTCGTCAGCAAACAGACGCAAGACAACGTGTACGAGAAAAAACTGAATTTCAAGCAGGATATCGACGTACGGGGCATGAGGGGAGACGAAGCCATCCATGCCGTCACTTATTTCATCGACGATGCCATATTATTGGGAATATCCAGGGTACGCATCCTGCACGGAACGGGTTCGGGCATCTTACGCACGCTGATTCGCCAGTATCTGCACACGGTGCCCGGCGTAAAAGATTTCAAGGACGAACACGTACAGTTTGGAGGGGCAGGCATCACCGTAGTGGATTTGGCCTGACTTCAGACCGGCAAATATGCACTGTAAACCGAAATTACATGTTATTTTTCCAACGGGACAAGGACTAAATAGACCATTATTTATTACCTTTGTACCCAATTAAGTACATATTGCGACTTTTTAGACTTTAAGAAAAAGATTATGCTGGAGAGATTTTTAAGTCAAACGACGTTCACGTCGCAAGACGACTTCATCCAAAATTTCCATGTAAAAGTACCGGAGAACTTCAATTTCGGATACGATGTAGTAGATACATGGGCCGCAGAAGCCCCGGACAAGATAGCCTTATGTTGGACGAACGACCATGGCGTACACCACGACTTCACTTTTTCCGAACTGAAAGACTACACCGACCGCACGGCTTCCTATTTCCAATCGTTAGGCATCGGACACGGGGACATGGTCATGCTTATATTGAAACGCCGGTATGAATTTTGGTTCTCCATCATCGCCTTGCACAAGATTGGGGCCGTGGCTATCCCGGCCACCCATTTGCTGACCGGAAAAGACATTATCTACCGCAACAATGCCGCCGACATCAAAATGATTGTCTGTGCCGGCGAAGAAGTCATCCTGAACCACGTCAAAGACGCTCTCCCCTATTCGCCCTCCGTCAAACACCTCGTCTCAGCCGGACCGATCGTGCCCCATGGTTTTGAAGACTTTCAGAAAGGCGTTTTAGGAGCCGCACCGTTTGTCAAACCGGAACATCCCAACCGGAACGATGACATATCCCTGATGTATTTCACTTCGGGAACTACCGGTGAACCAAAGATGGTGGCTCATGATTTCACCTATCCGCTCGGACATATCGCGACCGGATGTTATTGGCATAACCTGCACGAAGACAGCCTGCATCTGACCGTGGCCGACACGGGATGGGGAAAGGCCGTGTGGGGAAAACTGTACGGCCAATGGATTGCCGGAGCTACGGTTTTCGTATACGACCATGAAAAGTTCCATCCGGCCGACATCCTGCAAATGATACAAAATTATCATATCACATCGCTCTGCGCTCCTCCCACCGTCTTCCGCTTCCTGATTCGGGAGGATCTGACGCATTACGACCTTTCTTCCCTGCAATACTGCACGATTGCAGGCGAGGCACTGAACCCGGCCGTATACGAAACCTTCCGCAAGTTGACCGGCATCAAACTGATGGAAGGCTTCGGACAGACGGAAACGACCCTGACCATCGCCACTTTCCCCTGGATGGAACCCAAACCGGGTTCCATGGGAGTGCCCAATCCGGAATACGTGGTAGACTTGCTCAAGACAGACGGTACGTCGGCCGCACCAGGCGAGCAGGGTCAGATAGTCATCCGTACCTCCCAGGGTAAACCATTGGGATTGTTCAAGGAATACTACCGTAACCCGGATCTCACCCGTGAAGTATGGCATGACGGTATATATTATACAGGCGACGTAGCCTGGAAAGACGAAGACGGTTATTTCTGGTTTGTAGGACGGGTAGACGATGTCATCAAAAGTTCCGGCTACCGCATCGGCCCCTTCGAAGTGGAGAGCGCATTGATGACGCATCCTGCCGTAGTGGAATGCGCCATCACAGGCGTACCCGACGAGATTCGCGGACAAATCGTAAAAGCTACCATCGTATTGGCAAAAGACTATAAGGATGTAGACAAAGAGCATTTGGTCAAGACCCTGCAAAACCACGTCAAACAAGTCACTGCACCTTATAAATACCCGAGAGTCATCGAGTTTGTAGACGAACTACCCAAAACCATCAGTGGCAAAATCCGAAGGGTGGAAATCCGTAACAAAGACAATCAGAAATCTTAATCACAGGCTGCTCATACAGTCTGATTTTATACTTTTAAATTATGAAACAAAAAATTCTATTGCTGTCATTCCTGTTTCTCAGCCTGATAGGGTATGCACAACCCATCGACTGGAACAAGAAACTTCCGGCAGACCCGAATGTCCTGATCGGCAAGCTACCGAACGGTATCACCTATTACCTCCGGCATAACGAAGAACCTAAAGACCGGGCCAGTTTCTTCATCATCCGCAACGCAGGCGCATTGCTTGAGAATGACGATCAGGACGGCTTGGCCCACTTTTTGGAACACATGGCCTTTAACGGCAGTAAGAACTTCCCGGGCAACAGCATGATTTCCACACTCGAACGTCATGGAATCTCTTTCGGTGGGAACCTGAATGCCTACACCACACAGAACGAAACGGTTTATAACATCAGCGATGTGCCGATGGCAGACGAAAGCCTGACGGACACGTGCCTGCTTATTCTGCACGACTGGTCTTATTACCTGACCCTCGACCCGAAAGACATCGACGAGGAACGTGGGGTCATCACCGAGGAGTGGCGTACGCGCAACAACAGCGCAACCCGTATCTATAACCAGAAAAGACCTGTACTCTACAAAGGCTCGAAATATGCCGAGCGCGATGTCATCGGCGACATGGATGTCATCCGGACGTTCAAGCCCGAAACCTTGCGCGACTTTTACCACAAATGGTACCGCACGGACTTGGAAGCCATTGCTATCGTAGGAGACTTCGACATCAAGAATATGGAGGAAAAGATAAAGAAAGTCTTTTCATCCATTCCCGTTATCCCTAATCCGGAACCACGTCCGTTTTTTGAAATTCCTTCCCATGACGAAACTTATTTCTGTCTGGCCACCGACAAGGAAGCCACTTCGTCCAACGTACAGGTTATCCGTATCTTCCGCGACAAAGAATACGACGGCAAGGGATATGCCACGTACCAGGACGTGAAAAACGGTCTGATGATCGGCTTTTACAACAGTATGGTGGGTGAACGTATCGGAGAGATTATTCAACGCGGACAAGCCCCTTACGTAAAAGCTTCGGTCGGCTTTTTCGGTATGGTAAAAGGATACTATGCTTATTCCGTCAGTGCTACAGCCAAACCGAATCAGGAAAGAGAAGCGCTTATCGGAGCCTTAGAGGAGCACGAACGTATATTCCAGCATGGGTTCACCGAAGATGAACTGAACCGTGCGAAAGCCAATATGCTGACCAGCCTCGAATCCATGGTGAAAGACAAGGACAAAACATCCAATGACACCTATGCTGAAGAAATGCAATCCCATTTCTTAGGCAATGAAGCCATCATCAACATAGAGGATTATGCCGAGGCAGTCAAGGAAATCCTTCCGACCATCACGGCAGAAGAAGTTTCCGAACAAGCCAAAAGATGGTGGAAGACAGACAACCGTACCATCGTCATCAGCGGCCCAAGCGAAGGCGTCACACACCTGACGGAACAAGAGGCTCGGGACATCCTTGCCGAAATGGAAGGAAAGGAAGTCTCTGCATACGAAGACAATAGCGTAAAAGGCAATCTCATCGAAAAAGAACCCACAGCCGGAACGATCACAAAAGTGAAGGAACTGCCGCAATTCCAAGCCGAAGAATGGACTTTAAGCAACGGGGCAAAAGTAATCTACCGCAAGGCCGATTATGAAAAAGACGAAGTGGCACTGGCCGCTTACAGTCCCGGCGGTTCTTCTTTATATACGGATGTCAATTTCCTTCCTGCGGCATCCAATGCCGGACAATTTGCTTCGAACTACGGTTTGGGTACCTACGACGAAATCGCATTGGGCAAGCTGCTGACAGGTAAAAAGGCCGGATGTGAGGTTTCTATCAGCGGATTGTATGAGAACGTCAACGGAAGTTCTACGCCCAAAGACTTCGAAACGATGATGCAACTGATGTACCTCCGTTTTATGGAACCTCGCTTCGATACACTGGCACATAAAGTCATCATCGAACGCAACCATATCTATGCCAAGCAGATTGCCGGGCAACCGCAGACCATCATGCGCGATTCTCTCTCATTGATTTCCGCCAACTACAGTCCGCGCGTACAATTGTTCAACGACGCATACGTAGACCGGTTGACGCTCGACCGTATCGAAAAGGCTTACCGTGACCGTATCTGCGACGCCAGCGATTTTACTTTCTTCATCGTCGGGAACGTGGACAAAGACACGGCGCGGGTCATGGCTCAGAAATACATCGGTTCTCTCCCCTCCCTCTACCGGAATGAGAAGTGGGTGGACCGTCAGGTCAGGGCACCAAAAGGCAAGGTAGAAAAGAACATAGAAATTCCGTTGGAAGTTCCGAAGTCCACAGTCATAGTCCTGTTCAACAGGGAAATGAAGTACACCTTGAAAGAAGCTTATACCATCAACATACTGGGCAATATCCTCACCAACCGCTATACCAAGACCATCCGCGAAGAACAAGGCGGAACCTACGGTGTAGGGGTAAGCGGCTCAGCCTCACGCGAACCATACAACAATTATAATATGTATATGACCTTCGAATGTGACCCGGAGAAGGCGAATGAACTGAAACCCTTGCTTTATAAGGAAGTGGACAATATCATCCGTGAGGGGGTTACGGAAGAAGAGCTCAGCAAAGTGGTCAAGAACACGCTGAAAGAGGCAGAACAAAGCAAACAGCACAATGCTTATTGGTTGACCACCTTAGTTACATATTATAAGACTGGAGTGAACCTGAACGACCCGAAAAACATGGAAACCCTTGTGGCTTCCATCCAACCGAAGGACGTACAGAAATTCGCCAAGAAATTCTTCAAGGATGCGGATATCATCGACCTGATATTCTCACCGCAACAGAAATAAACAAGAATGGGAGGAACGCAAGACAAGCTTTCCTCCCATTTTTCAATTACACGTTTCCCCTCCCCGGAGTTTTTCAGAAAAGCCCTTTCATCCTTCAGGCCGTAGGCCAACTACCTCTCACATAATATATTATGGAATGAAAGATAGGAAACTCATCTTTCAGTTTCCTTTCATTGTAGAGACCCATAAAAAGTTCTGCGCCAAACGATTTTTCAGTCTCAGGCGAACGATTTTCAAATCTCAGGCGAATGATTTCCCAATCTCTGGCGAACGGAATGAAACGTGACTGAAAGATACCTGAAACATCCTTCAGCTTGTAACATCAATATTATGAGAGAATTACCATACAACCTGAAAGATGAAGGATATTTTTGTAAAATCCCTGTGTAGGGGATGTTCCCACAAAGTTTTTACGCCCCTATCAAAACACTGCAAAAAACGTTTGATTTAAATTAACGTAATTCCGATTCAACTTTGCCGACAACAGAAGCCTGATATTCCCCTTCCACAAGTTGTCATGACAACACCGGTTAAAAATATATGTATCCGGTTTATCTCTTACTAAGAGAGCGATTTTCGACTGCTAAAATAGGTAAAAGGAAGCAAATGAACAAGTTTCTTTTGTTAAAAATCACCTTTTTTTAAAATGAATAACAAAATACGCAAACCTTTTACAAAACATTTTCCAATAATAATAACTGTAACATAAGGAGTTACGTAGTCTGTACGCTCTCTTAGTAAGAGATAGACCTTGTAAAAGGCTAAAAAAGTGTTGATAACCGAATTGTACGATATTGTTTGAATGCAAAAGTTGATCATTAGGACACTCTTGATGTGGGTTTGTTTGACACCCGCTATTCTTTACGGGCAAGCCTTATCCGGAACAAAGGACGTAAAACATGACACCGTGCCCTTTCTTAAACGTTGGTCTATCATGACCAACGCCGTGGACTGGATAGTAGCCACTCCCAACCTCGGAGTGGAGTTTGACTTGGTTGGCAATGAAAAGACCCGTTTCTCTATACTTATGAACGGCAAATATAATTGGAATACCCACCATTCCATACAACCGCGCATCGTGTACAACGTGGCGGCCGGGAGTGTGGAAGCCCGGAAGTATTGGCGTACGGGTGGCTCCATCAGAGGGGCCATGGAACGCTACACGAAAGATAACCGCGACACCACCATCTCCCTGCCGCTCTGGGGCTTCAGGCGTTTCAGGCGCAACGTGCTCTCGGGACGTACCTTCATGAATCCTCGGGTTTGGCGTGCCTACTACGTGGGCGTGTATGCCGGTTATGAGAAATACACCATCAGCCTGGGACGGAAAGGCAAACAGGGCGACAGTTATAACTTCGGTTTCACCGGGGGATGGAGTGTTCCCCTTTATCCTTTCAAGGATGGCCGAAGCGTAGACTTGGACTTAGGCTTGGCCGTCGGTGCCAAAATGACGGCGTACGACAAGTTCGGCTATGACGAAGAATACGGATGTTACACTTACCAAGGTTCGAAGGGACGGCATATCGTACCTTTTCCGGTGGTACAGGACATACATCTTTCATTCGTCTTTCGCTTCCGCTCTATCGGAAAGAAGGTACAGGGGGGTGCCGAACGTTACGATGAATGGGATACCCGGCAAAAAGAAAAACGCAACGAACGCTCACGCGTACGGCAACGCAATTGGGAAATCCGCGACTCCATGTACAAGGTGCGCCGCAAAGAAGCGGAAGCTGAGAAATTCTCACGCGACTCGCTCCGCCGCACACTGGAGCTGAACGACTCATTAGAAGATGTAGCAAAGGAGAAGGCCAAGGCTGAAGAAAAAGCCAAGGCAGAGGCCGGGGAGAAGGGCAAGTCCCGCCGTAAGAGGAAAGGAAAGAAAACGGAAGGGGAAGAACAAGTGACGGCTACGCCCCAAGCCGCAACGGGCAACGGCACCTCCGAAACACCATCCGGAAGCGCCAAGGCCGACACGCCCGAAGACACTGGCGACAAGAAGAAAGCAAGCCGGAAAGAAAAAAGACGTAAGAAGAAAAATAAAGAATCCAAAGAAGAAGAACCCGTGGAAACCTATTTTCACATAAAAGGCAGACCATCCGGCGGATATTGGGCCGACAGAGGAAGACTACGACACAGCATCCCCGAGGAAACAAGAAAGGAGGGACGCGTATGAAACCATGTAGCAATCTGATTGCCGTACTCCCGCTCCTCTGCGCCATGGCTTCATGTACAGAAGTGGACTTATGCCAGGCGGAACACCCTCACCGTTCTTTCATGGATTTCCGTTTCCATTGGAAAGAGGAATACCAAGGAAACCATCCCGACAGCATGGGAGTAATAGCCGTGCGTCCGGTCAACATATTGCGGTATGAATTCCGGATAACCGCTGAAGAAAGCCACAACAACGGCATCCTCATGCAGCCCGAAACGGAAAGACAGCCTTCGGCCGACACATTGGCTCCGGCCGGAACGCACAACCTATGGGTACGCAGTGGTGAATATAACTTCGCCACATTCGGATGGGATGAAGGTGAACTGGTAGATGCCACCGACATCGTGGACGCGCAAGGCGACGCGGCGACATTGGGAAGCGGCCTGACCCCACTCTACCTTACCTACCGCCACTACCCCGTGGACGATCCGAAAGTGGCGGGGGCGTATGGTGAATGGAAGGATTACAACGCTTACTCCGACTTCATCTCCAGTGAGGGTGTCCCCGTGTTCTATGCCCGGGTAGACCATGTGTCCGTCCCTTTGGCCCAAGAAGGGACAGGCCAAGTGGTAGTGGACTTCACGCCCGAACCGCTCACACAGGACGTATCGTTCGTATTCCACATCGAAAAGACGGCAGACGTGGTAGTGGACAGCCTTACGGCCGAAATTTCCGGCATACCATCCACCATGGAACTGACCACGGGACTGATTCTGGCCCAAAAGACCTATAAACTGTTGTTCAGGCCGACATACGCCGCCCTGCCTTCAGCGGCCGACAGTGCCTCGGCGGAAGCGTTGCGCTGTGAAGCCTCCGTCAACATTCCCGGTATCGTACGGAGCCATACCGAAGACATGGTCACGGGGCCGGGCATCCTGCAAATCGCCATTTACACCCACTACGACTACGAAGAGGAAGGAACGCAAAGGAAAGCAGCCAAAGTGTTCCATGCAGGCATCAACCTCTACCATACCTTGAAAGAGCGCAAGTCGCTGCAATGGGACGAAGAGGAGAACGGCTACCGGCAAGCCAGCCGAAGCATCACAGTGGAAATCGGCTCACCACTGAATATCGACAAAGACGGTATCCTGAACGGTGGCAGCACCTCGACCGGACTGGACCAATGGATACCCGGCGAAACGTTTGAAATTGAAGTGTGAAACGTATGAAGAGGAAAAGCAAACATACTGAAATGAAAAGATACATCGCAGGAATAGGTTTGTGCTGCGCGCTCGCAGCCTGCAACGAGTCCTACCCCGGACTGTATGCGCCCGTCTACGACGCAGACAACCCGAATCCGGAAATGACGGCGGACAGTATCCCCGTCACCCTGTCGCTCACCGACCCGGCCTATGCCTTAGTGACGGGTAAACGGGGCCAAGGGTCTTTCGGCTTTTGGGACGACGAAGAGGAACGTGCCCAATGGATGGCAGCGGAATTCGGCGTCTACGCATTCCTGACGCGCAACCATGTGTACAACGGAAATCCTAACCTCACAGCCGACGAAACTTCCACTGGGGGCGGTGCGCCCCTTTGCCTGGTAAACGACCGCAAAGCACGGATTTCAGCCGCCTGCGAACTGTTATGGGCCGACGGCGAGCCACCGTATTACAGCGCGGTTTACCCGGAGCATAAATACAATTTCTTCCTTTATTATAAAGGAGATGCAGAAGAATATGCCCCGGAACAACGAACACAAGGCAGTATCACCAAGTTCTTCCGGATTGACGGCACACAAGACCTGATTTCGGCATACGCCCGTCCCGGCACAGAAGATGCCGAAAGACTGCCGGACAATGATGAAACCAAATATCTCATGAATCATGCCGGGGATTTGGTATACAGCACGAAAAGTGCACGCCTTCACGTCGAGCCGCATCTCCGCGTGAAGCACGAAATGGCACAAGTCAACTTCAAGGTGCAGGCGTTCGACGACCTGGCCGCCCAAGGGCGCGAGATACGCATACAGGCCGTGGCCTTAGTCATCCCCACGAAGGCGCAATTCACCGTGGCCGCCGACTGGGCGGGGATATCCCATGACTGGACGGACGAGACGAACGTCCCTCCCACGGGCATCGTATGGGAAACGGAACGCGACACGGTTTACCTGCCCCACGAAAACACACCGGAGGAATTCGGATCGACATACAAGATGGAAAATGCCATGTTCAACCCCGAACCGGGCGTGAGCGACCCTAAGGCTGGACCCATGAAAATAGGAACGCAACTGCTCGTCCCACCGGTAGACGAAATGGGCGTAATCATACACTACCGCCTCATCACCACACGCCCGGATGACCTCATTCCGTCGGGCTCGTTGTTCACGGCGCGTTATGCCAACCTGCACTTCGAAGGCGGCTTCCAAGCCGGCAAACAGCACGAAGTGCTGCTGAAAGTTTACGGACCGCAAAGGGTGGATCTCGAAATAGACGGCCTCCCGGGGTGGATTGACGGAGGCGATGTCGAAATCCCGGAATAAGGAAAAAGGCAGAAGACACAATTTTGTGTAGTTTTATATATTGTTTAATTTAAATTTATCGTAAGATGAAAAAGTTATTTTTTGCTTCAGCCTTAGTGGCTGGTATGGGCATGTGGAGCGGATGCTCCAATGACGACGTGGTTGCCACAAGCGGCAACGTACCCGGAAGCGCAAATGACGGGTTGGTACCCGTGGAACTGGCTGTGGCCGGTCCGTCGGTCTCCGTGGAAAAGCGTGGCATCGGTTCCGTGGGCGACTTCGGTGAACGCGGTAATTGGTGGAACGGCGAGAAACTCCGCGTGCTCATGATGGAGCGTTCCGCAAATGGCGACGGCGACGGTTGGAAGTATTCCCAGTGGTCCTATAAAGATGCTGAAGATGATGAGAATGTAGTTATCGTCAATTCCGCCAACGACGAAGTGAGCACCCCCAAACAAAACCAGGTGGAGACTGACAACAAATTGACGTGGACTGTAAACGACAAGCCTCGTTATTATCCCAACGAAGGCACGCACGACTTCTTCGCCTATCATTTGGACAACGCGAACTACATATACGACCCTGCAAACGCTTACACCGCGGAGGGCGACAACTCCAAGTTCATCGTGAAGGATACCGTCATAACCCCCAACAGTCATGCCACCCAGAAGTATGTGTGGTTTAAAATAGACGGTTCGCATGATTTGATGACAGGCATGGCTGTCAAGAAGACAGACGCTGACGAACTTGCAGCAAGTAGTACGGGCTTCTCCGCCGCTACGGCACGTGCAGGTGTAATCCCGAACATCGTCATGAAGCACAGGTTGACACGTTTCACGTTCCAAGTTGTGGGTATGAATGACGATTGTAGTGACGTGTCAGTGGAGAAAATCACGGTGAAATCCAAGACCACAGGTAAAATGATTGTGGCTTATGACATGGGTGGAGAGGCCGTTGCTCCTACACAAACCTTGTTCTTCGAAGTCCCGACCGGTAGCGTAGACGCACAACAGGAAGCAGCCCTCGTACTGAAAGACTACAATGAAGAGGAAAGCACAACAAAGGATTTGGTACCCGTAGCTTTGGTAAAAGGTGATGGAAACTGGGGTGAGACTTACCAGAACATAGGTCATTGCCTGATGGTAGCCCCCGGCGAAAAGGAATATGAAATGGTAATCACCCTGAAGCAGACCTTCAAGACCGATGACGGTTCAACCAACCCGGCAGGTACGACCGATATAAAGCGTCCCATCGTGATTCCGGAGAGTGCCGCAGCAGCCGAAGGTACTTCTTATAATGTGAAGGTCAAGGTCTACGGCATGGCGAAGATCGAAGTGGAAGCTACTCTTGAAGCTTGGAAAGAGGGTGGTGACATTGACGTGGACACCAACCTCGACGGCGGAGCAACAGAAGAGCCGGAAGAACCGGTAGAACCGTAAACCTGATAAGGACAGTTTTAATTACCAAGTAACAAATCATGAGACAGATGAAGTTACATCATTATCTTTGGGCCGTGGCGGCAGCTTGCATGCTGCTGCCCGGCTGTTCCAACGAAGACCTGTCGGATCATGCGGCCGCCCCCGTATTCATCCCCGGAAACAGCGAAGTGGAAATTCGCTTCGCCGCCCATTCGGATGAGGTATCCACTTCCGTGGACAAGCGAACCACAGTGGACGAAGACGGCAATCTGGACGAAATGGGGGTGTTCTGTCTCGCACGTGGGAAACAGGAGAAAAACGATGGCGCACCCGATATTTCGTGGTTCGACCCTGAAGACAACTACGCTTCCTGCCTGATGAAAAACGTGAAAGCGAAGAAGGACGGCAGCAACGTGTCGTGGGAGGGACACTATTTCTACCCCATCAGCCAATTCTACATGTATGAGTTCTACGGCTACTATCCGTATGCAGAGGATGCCCATATCACGTATGAAGCGTCGGCAGACGGAGACGGTGCCGGTGGCCCGCGTCATCGCGCCACCGTGCATTATACGATAGACGGCACGCAGGACATCATCTGGGGAAGAGCCACACTCCAGGACAAGTATGCTTACAGCGCACGCTACTTCCGGGAGAACAAGGACGCAGCCATGCCCTTAATCGGCTTGCAGCACATGCTGACACGTTTACAGTTCCAAGTGAAACCCGGAGAAGATCCGAAAAACGAAGGTTCCGTGTTCGAGGATGCAGGCAAGATTTCCGTGAAGTCCATCAAGATCCTCGATGCGCATTCCAAAGTAGACCTCATCGTGGCCGACTTGGAAAAGCGCGAACAATGGGGCGAGGATCCGAGCAAGAGACTCACGTTGGCTGAAAGAATCCAGCCATCGGCCGATGAAACAAGGGCAGATTTCACGCTCAAGGATGCGCAAGACGGAGACTTGCAGCCTGTAGCCATCGGTACGACCTTGGACCAGGCCACGAGAGTGGGCGGCAGCCTGATGCTGTACCCGGAAAAAAAATACCGTCTTGAAATCACGCTGCACAAAGAAGGAGAATCCCCGGAAGAAGGTTTCGACATCACTACGGAAGAATGGCTCACCGTAGGGCCTCCTTACGGTGCTTCCGAAAGCGACACCAACCTGTTCCGCCAAGGAATCTCTTACATGGTGACCATCACGGTGAACGACATAGAAGAAGTGAAAGCAAATGCCAGCCTCACCGATTGGCAGGATTCCGTCAACGGCCCCTCCGTCGAGCTATGACATGCCCCTCCCTTCTGGCATAAAAGCCCGACGGCACATCTTCCGGCCGCATGCCTCGCAACCGTGTGCGCCGGAGGATGTTTTTTCAAAAAAGAACAAACCAATCGAAAAGAACGAATGAAACGCCTTTTATCAACAATCATAACCGTAGCTGTAACAGCCGGACTGAAAGCGCAGCTATTGGCCCTGAAGACCGACGCACTGTGGGATGGACTGATGACCCCTAACTTAGGCATGGAAATCGTTACGGGCAATAAGACCAGCTTCGGCTTGTCCGTGTTCGGCAACTACAAACCGTGGGGTATGGACATGAAAATGGTGGGTGCCATCCCCGAATTCCGCTATTGGTTCGGCGGACGCCCCATGATGCGCGAATTCATCGGAGTGGCAGCCCTTGGCACGTCTTACGACATCACGTGGGGCAGCGAGACTTATAAGGGCGACGCCTGGGGCGGCGGACTGACTTTCGGCTACGCTTTCTTCCTCTCGCCCCATTGGAACATAGAATGTTACGGGAGTGTGGGTGCCGTCTACTACGACCACAAGCATTACTACCGCGACGACCATTATTCCGAAAACCGCCGCACAGCGCACGGCTACGCCTTCATCCCGTTCAAACTCGGCGTTTCCTTCGCCTATATCATCAAGTAAACCCACAACTTGCATATCACCATGTATAAAACTAATTTCTATATGATTATACGCCGCCTGATGTTCCTGCTGTTCATCGTAGCGGTCCATATCCCTGCAGAAGCCCAGGTGAAGAACATCAATATCACGGTTCGCCGCACGGAAGACTTGAACAGCAAGGATGCCGCCCCTTGGCCGGGTGTCATCGTATATGGCTTCTTCAATGCGAGCAAGGCCAACGCTTTCATGAAGAAATGCCAAGAAGAGGAAGCCAAGGGCATGACCTATGCCCCACAATCGGAATCGGAGTACGACGCCTTGGGCGAGACCGACCAGGACGGCTACTGCCTGATGCAGCTTCCTCTGACGGGCTATATCATCGTGAAACCGGAAGGGGCCACCCTCGTGAAGCGGGAATTGCGCGGCATGATGGACATCAAAGTGACCTGCCTGGCCGCCAAGCAGATGGGCACGGTGACCAAAACCGCCAAACGCAAACGGAAGAATGAGCCGCAAATCCCCAACATGTGCGGCAACCGCATGGTGGTCGGTCCTTTCTACTATTATCTGTCGGCCGACGACACGGACGACAAATCACGCATCATCGTCAGCCCCGTGGTCAAGGCGATTCCCATCAGCGAAGAGGTGAACCTGGACGAGAATGAGGAAGAAGGCAACGGCGAGATAGTGGGTCATCTGGTTCCCTTCGTGAAAGACGGCGAACAGTTCCAGAAAGGCAACCTGCGCCGCATGGGCTTCGACGAAACCCGCGACCCCTTGTTCAAATACCGCGAAGGGACGTTCATGCGTTCCCATGTGGAAGATTCCCTGCTCATCCACTTCGTTCTGGAACCCGTAGACCGCAATACGCGTTACCGGGTGGATGCCCTTCAGGCCTACGGCATGAACTCCAACACCCCCTACCGGCAGGACAGCGTCTGCCTGAGCGAGGGTTACGTAAAAGACCCCATGCGCTTCTTGGATTACAGCCTCATCGAGCTTCCCATCAACCGCGAGCGTTATGCACGAAGAGGACGAGCGGAATTCAGTAAAGACCACGAAAAGCTCGATTTGAAATTCGTGGTAGGAGAAGCACGCCTCGACCCGACAGACACGTTGAACTTCAAACAAATGAACCAACTCAAAGACAACATGTCGCGCTATATGGGTGCCGATGCGGGCATCACCAGCGCGGTCATCCACGGGTCGGCCTCGCCCGAAGGAGGACAAGCCATCAATGCCCGGCTCTGCCGCGAACGTGCGGAATACCTGCGCGGCGAATTGAGCCGTTTCCCTGCCTTGCAGGATGCCCGCCGCACGGGCGAGATCAAAACCACCCACAAGGTGGCCACATGGACTGATGTGGCGAACCTCTTGGAAGCCGACTCGCTAAAAGAAGAGGCTGCCAGTGTGCGGGCCGTACTCTCCACTACGAAAGATATGGGGCGGCAGGAGGCCGCCATCCGCAAACTGCCGTGCTGGAGCATCATCGAACAGCAGATCCTGCCGCAATTGCGCATCGTGGACATCGAATACCAATACTACACCAACCGCGTGAAAACACGCGAAGAGATATGGGAACTCTACCAGACCGATCCCGGATACCGCGCCGGGCAAAAACAAGTACCTTACGAGTTCTACGAACTGCTCGACATGGTTAAAGACCCGAAGGAAAAGGAGACTATAGCCCGGGCCGCCTACACGTCGGTCAAAGACGAGGACGGCCTGCGCCAATGGCCGTTGGCCGCCTACGAACTGGCCCGGTGTTATGCCCAACGCGGCGTGGCGGACACCAATCTGCTCAAACCTTACATCGACGTGCAACTGAATCTGGAATACCACAAACAAAAAATGGACGACTTCGGCAATGCAAGCTGGCAGGGGTGGTACAACGACGAAGCCATCGTCACATCCCACATCAAGATGCTGGCCAACGCCGGTGCCTTCGCCTCGGCCTATCGCGTAGCGGAAATGCTCCTGCCTGACGGCAAACCGGAATATCGCAGACTGAAAATGTTCCTTCGTTGCCTGAACTGCGAATGGAACGACCCGGAGGTCATGGATACCGTATCAAACTCCTCATATTGGAACAAAATCGTCGTATTGGCGGCGCAGGAAGACCCGGGATGCTGGGGCACTGCGCTCTACATGCTGGACGATGCCACACAAGTAGACCCCGCCGACCCAAGGGCGCTTTACCTCAAGGCACAGCTACGCTTTAATTTGGATGCACCTAAACGTACCACGACGGGATACATGGACGACAATTTCATGTTCGATGAGTTCTTCGAACCATCGGCCGATGACCCCACGGTGAACAGTTTCGGTGATAAACGTATGGACTGGGGGTTACCGATGGTGCAATGCTGCCTGAAGGATGAGCGCAACCTGAAACACATGCTCAACGACGGCACATTCAACAAGGACTACCGCAAAGCGTTCAAAAAATACTGGAAAAAACTCAAAGCCGACCCGGAACAATGCCGCAAGATATTGGCTGATTTGGAGAAGTCCGCAGCCCCTCAGCAAGCAGTGCAACCCGCAACATCCGGAGATGCCGGCGCAGTCACAGGGGAACAGGCAACCGGGACAGAAGACGCACCCGCCACCACCCCATCTGCCGGTCCGGCATCCGGAACGGAAAGCCCGATCGACAGTGCTGCCACGGCCAGTCCGCCAGTCGTACCGACACCCGTGCCGGTACAACAACCCGCCGCAACACCCATGGAGGAATGAAATGAATATGAAAAAGGCATTATATATGGCATGGTGGAGCGGCCTGCTTTTGGCTGCTCCATTGAAGGCCGTAGGGCAGGATGTCTCTTACCCAGAAGCGATAGACTCTTTTGTCAACACCGTGCTCGACGAAACGGACATAAAACGGGAACGCTACGCACGCTGTGGACGTGCCGTGTTGATGAAAGCCCGTCCGGGCGGGCTAACACGCGACTCCGTCTTACGTGTAAAAACACGAGAGGAGATATGGGGCGAGTACCAGACCGCCCCCGGCTACCGCAGCGGACGTAAACAATTACCCTACGAGTTTTATGAATTACTGGACATGCTCGAAGCACCGGAAGAAAAAGCTGTGATAGCCCAAGCCGCCATGGGGTTCGTCCGTGACGAGGATGGGGATCGTCCATGGCCATTGGCCGCTTACGAACTGGCGAAGGCGAAATTGCAACTCGGCGTGGCAGACACCAATCTACTCAAACCTTACATCGACGTGCAACTGGTATTGGATTGCCGCAAACAAAAGATGGATAACTTCGGAAACATGTGGTGGGCCGGATGGTACAACGATGAAGATTTTGTCTGGCTGCATGCCGCCATCTTATGCAGGGCAGGACTTTGCAGCCAAGCTTGCAAGCTCGTCTGGATCCTGTACTTCGGATGGCACGGTTGCTGCAGACCCTACCGCGTCACGGCAACGGAACAGGACACCGAACGTCGCGAACGGCTATGGAAACTTTTGGCGCGGACTGTCGGTGAAGAATAAGTCGGCATAAAAACCGAGGCAAAACAATATAACGAATACAAGACAAGATGATGTACGGAAAATATAAAATAATATGCACATGCCTGTGCCTGTGGTACATGTCACCGGGACAGGCGCACACGATGGTGACAGCGGTACGGCCTGTTGTGGAAACACCGGACAGCACGGCGACATCCTCCACACCGGAAGCAGCCGACACCACAGCGGTACAGCCCGTCAAGGAAACTCCGGTTTCCACGGCGGTATCCACCTCCTCCAAACCCAAACTAGACCACACCGTGGACTTCAACCCCTTGGACTACCTGTACCCGGACCGTTATGTGGAAAAAGGCAATACTTTCCGCAACCGTTTCCTTGACCATCTGTACGTAGGATTCACGACAGGCTTCTCGCAAGTCGCCCCGAAAGGCCGACGGGCCATGAAGAACGGGATACCTTTCGGCGGTGTGGCCGGATATGACTTCAACCGGCTACACGGCTTACGCGCCACACTATTGCACACGAACTATGACATGAAGGACGGCGATGGCACCGTGAAACAATGGGAAACCGATATAGACTATGTATTCCATCTGTCCGATTACCTTTATGGCTACGACAAACGACGCATATTCCGCATCTCTCCTACTCTCGGCGTGGGCTATATACATTCCGTTTTCCAAGGAGAGCGCGCTTCCATCTTTAAAGGACAGGCAGGCATAAACGTCGGTATAGGTCTCGGACGCAATGCCAAATTCTTCATAGAACCATTCTTTTCCGCACTGACCGACCAAGCCGACCATTCCGGCCATACGAACGTGTCAAAGTATGACATACAATATGGCGTGAAAGCCGGTCTGACAGTCAATATGGACAATACCAATGACTTTTATAACAGCGACGTGGTCTATACACGCGGATTTTTCTACGAACTGGCACAGGGTGTGACTTTTTATGACAGCGATGACTTGGGCTTCTTCAAAACGACCGGTACGGGCTACAAGATTTCCGTGGGCCGGTGGTTCGACCCCATCGTGGGACTCCGCCTCTCGGCCACGGCTTCCGAATATTATTGGAGCTACAACACCACAGCGGCCACCGAAGCCCGCCCCTCCTACGAGACACGTTACAAAGGCAGCATGTTTGCCGGACGGCTCGAAGGATTGGTCAATCCTCTCAACTTCTTCCCCTATTGGCGGCAAGTACGCCATCCATTTGAGATGAATATCGCCGTGGGAGGCGAATACGGTTGGCTGACCAAATACATCCCGGGAACGGACAACGGCCTGAAATGCAACTACGCCGGTTTCACGGGTGCCGCCACTTTCCTGTACAGCATGGACAAAGAGACTTCTTTTTTCGTGGAGCCCCGTGTGGTTGTGGCCAATTTCCGTGAACCATACGTGAATGTGGCTCGCGAAGCGTCCTTCACCGAAACTTCGGCCTCCATATCGCTCGGCGTGCGCGTCTGTGCAGCCAACCGGAAAGAACGCGCCTCGTGGCCCCCTTATATCTTCGAACCACGCCTGTTCTCCGGCGTGCAAGTAGGAGGGTTAAAACACATGCGTTCGGTGAACACCGTGGGCGACTTCGCCCTGAACTACTCGGGACAGTTTTACGTAGGCTACCACCTCGGGCCTTACGTCTCGCTCAAGGCTGCCATAGAGTATGAAACCCTCAACGAAAACAAGTATGGGAGTTATGTGGTGGATTTCATGGGCGTGGAGAAACAATTCACCGCACTATGGCAATACCGCTACAATCTGCTGAACATCAAACTGGCCTATATGCTTAATTTATCCAACGTCTACCAGAAATATGACTTAAACCGGAAGTTCAACCTCTTCGTGGAAGGCGGTGCCTTGTACAGCAAGTGCATGTCGGACAATGCCCGGATATACAGCGGCGAACTCGAAGTGGGTTCCTCCCCCCGTCCCCTGTCCGCCGCAAACCCTGGCGGAGGACCTGCATTGTTGCTCGGTGCCGTGGCGCAATACCGTATCAACGACCAATGGAGCCTGCTACTCGAACCGGAAGTCCATTATTACTTGAAAAACGGTTTCATCGGCGGTGAAGTGTTGTCACCGTTCAATGACGTAGTGGCCAAGGTCAGTCTCGGCACGAGCTACACATTCTAACAATTGTTTTTAGCACAAAAGAATATCTGTGAGGTTATCATTCATAAATTACATAATAAAAGACATCCCTTGGGCGGATGTCTTTATTTTTTTCACGATATGCTCTTCATGACCCTACAGAAACTCTCGAACGAAGCATCGAGGCATCCCAACTGATAAGGAGCGAGATGCAAAGAGAAGGTACCCTTCACCGGTGTCAGGTCGAAATACAGCTTGGCCACGCTGGCCAGATTGAACGACAAGGCATCTCCTTTTTTCATCAGGAACTGGCAACAACGCACCAGAAGATCGCGTTCATGCTCCAACTGACGCATACACTGGAACAATAAATAATAACAGGCCATTCCTCTGCCCTGCAACAAATATTGCACACGTTCGCGCGGCGTATCTACATGAAGGCTTACGAATAAATAAGACAAACCCTCCGTATCTTCCCCGAATATTTCCACCATGAACCGGATAAATTTGGCACGGTCCAATTCCGTCCCGGTATCGTTCAGGAACTTCGCTACCGGCACATAGCCGTCTTGCCGCAATGTAAAACCGGATTTTTGCTTCCGAAGGGGAACGGACTTGAGCAAAGTCACCAGAAAAGCTTTGGAATGGTGCACCAACAGGAAACGAAACGCCTCCCAAAACACCGTATCCGGCACACGAGGCATGATTTGCACGCTGATGATTTCACCGGCCATACGGAACTCGCGATGGGACAAGTTGTCCAGATACACAGCCAATCCGTCCCAGTCGCCCGCCTCGAAATAGGATTCAAGACGTGCTAAAATCAACGGATTATAATATTTTCCATACGCCATAAGCCCGATAAAATAAAAAGGCGAAACTATTCCGGTTTCGCCTTTGTGCTTTTTGAGCCTCTTGTCGGATTCGAACCAACGACCCCGAGATTACAAATCACGTGCTCTGGCCAACTGAGCTAAAGAGGCGGGTGGGAAAGCTTACTGCATCGCGCCGCTACAACCAACTACCCTTGCTGCGATCAAGCCCTGGGGGATTCGAAGGGAGCTGGCCGTACAGGACTTTCCCGTTTGCGGTTGCAAAGGTAGGAACTTTTTCTTTCCGTTCCAAACATTAGTATATACTTTTTTAATGCACTCCTGAAATAAAACTCATTTTCAACCGCTTAGATTTTACAAAAATAAAGAAGTTTAGTTCACTGTATTCCGCTAATTTTTCGTATTTTTGCACGCTAATATGTAATATATATCATAATGAATGCAATAAGCTACAAGCAACTCCGTGCTTTTGCCGCCCAATACGGTGCCGTGGTGGGTCTGATGTGGATTGTCAGTTTTGCTTTTTATATTATCGGGCTGACCCGTCCGCTCGTAGGCAACGTGGGTCTCATCATCGGATTGTTGTCCGTGGTGGCTGCCGGTTTCCTGATACGGAAGTTCAGAGGTGAAGTGTTTCCCCTTCGTTTCGGCCAGTCGTGGTGGATGGCGACGCTGATTTTCATGTATGCCTCCTTGCTCATGGCGGTTGCCCAGTTTGTTTATTTCCGCTACATCGACAACGGATTGCTCCTCCAAACTTATTCTACCATCATGCAACAGCCCGAGGCTGTAGCCATGATGCAAAGCATGATGCCGGGAGAGGACGCGGCCGAAGTCAGCCGCCAAGTCATAGACCTGCTTAAAAGTATCTCTCCCATACAACTGACTTTCGAATTCTTAGTATATAATCTCATGTTCGGCTTCCTGCTGGCCATCCCCACCGCGTGGATCGGATTGAGCGGAAAGAGCCGTACGACTCACAGTCAAAACCGATAAATATGGATATTTCAGTCGTAATTCCTCTCTTCAATGAAGAAGAATCCATTCCGGAATTATATTCATGGATTGAACGCGTAATGAACGCACACGGCTTCACATACGAAGTCATTTTCGTCAATGACGGCAGCACCGACCGTTCTTGGCAACTGATTGAAGACTTGCAGGAAAAGCATAGTTGCGTGAAAGGCATCAAATTCCGCCGTAACTATGGAAAAAGCCCCGCCTTATATTGCGGCTTCAAGAAAGCGGAGGGCGACGTGGTCATCACCATGGACGCCGACCTCCAGGACTCCCCCGACGAGATACCGGAACTTTACCGCATGATTGTGACAGACGGATTCGATTTGGTGTCGGGATACAAGCAAAAACGATATGACCCGTTGTCTAAAACGATCCCTACTAAACTGTTCAACGCCACCGCACGCAAGGTCAGTGGTATCAAAAACCTGCACGATTTCAACTGCGGATTGAAAGCTTACCGCAGAGAAGTCGTGAAAAGCATTGAAGTCTATGGGGAAATGCACCGTTATATTCCTTATCTGGCCAAGAACGCCGGCTTCGATAAAATAGGGGAAAAGGTGGTACACCATCAGGCACGCAAGTACGGCAAGACCAAATTCGGCGGCCTGAACCGCTTCTTCAACGGTTATCTGGATCTGATTTCCCTTTGGTTCCTGTCTAAATTCGGGGTTAAACCGATGCACATCTTCGGCTTCTTAGGTTCCATCATGTTCATTTTAGGTTTTATCGCAGCCGGCGTCATCGGGGTCAACAAACTGTACGACATGTATTGCGGAAACTCCTACCGTCTAATTACCGACTCACCATACTTTTATATCGCCCTGACCACAATGATACTGGGCACGCAACTTTTCCTGACCGGCTTCTTGGGAGAACTCATCAGCCGCAATTCGCCGGAACGTAACAACTACTTGATTGAAAAAGAAATATAAAGATTACATCTTTTGAAGATGAAGAAACTAAAAGGTATAACCCGCACACTGGTTTGCATCGGTGTTTTCATTGCTGTCGCGGCTTGCGAATCTACCGACTGTCCGATAAACAATATCGTTTACAGTACGTATGGATTTTATGCCGCCACGGATGAAGCGGAAAGCAAAATCCAAGTGTTGGACACACTGACGATCACGGCTGCCGGAACGGATTCCATTTTGATCAATCGTCTGGTACGAGGAAGTGAGGTGGAACTTCCGGTAAGTTACAGTGCAGCAACCGACACGCTCATCTTTCACTTTACTGATACGACGAGCCGTACACGGAGAGACACCATTTGGATTGACAAAGAAAATATTCCGCATTACGAATCCCCTACCTGTCCGGCTTCGATGTTCCACCATGTGACCGCCGTTCGCTGGACCCGACTGCTTGTAGACTCCGTTTCGATTGTAAATCCGAACATCAATTATAATGTATCCGAAAATTTCAAAATATATTTCCGTAGCGGTAATTAGCTTGCTTCTTCCTTTCGCATCGTACGCCCAACAGACCGAAAGCGAGAAGACCCAGCAAACCGTAGAAGACCTGACGAAGAAAGAAGCTCCCGTATTCGGAGGTGTGGCTCTGTCGGGCGACCTCGTAGGCGTTGTTATGAAATCCCTCAATTCGGATTACTCGCAAATGGAAGTGGCCGCACACTTGAATTTCAAGGAGAAATATTTTCCGGTTTTTGAATTGGGATATGGGGAAAGCAACTGTGAGGGTGAGGAAACTGGCAATACCTACAAAACCAAGGCACCTTATTTCCGCATCGGTATGGACTACAACTTTACTAAAAAGTGGTACACGGGCAATCGGTTGTATTTAGGCATACGTTATGCTTTCACGTCTTTCAAATACGATATAAGTTCTCCGGGATTCGCTGATCCGGTGTGGGGAAACGAAGTCCCGTTCGTATTCAACGGACTTTCGGCCAATTCCCATTGGGGAGAAATCGTGTTCGGCATAGAAACACGAATATGGAAAATTTTCCACTTAGGATGGAACGTACGCTATAAAATCCGTATGAGCCACAGCGAGGCTCCGCAAGGTTCTCCGTGGTATGTACCCGGTTTCGGTAAATACGGCAATTCATGTATCGGCGGTACTTTCAACATCATATTCGACATTTAAACCCAGGCAAAAACATGCAAACATGTACATCACAGAGGCTATATTGTTAGGACTGGCACTCGCCATGGATTGCTTTGCCGTAAGCATCACCTCGGGCGCAATCGTCAAGCACATCGTCTTGCGCCCCATGCTGACCATGATTCTTTCGTTCGGCCTCTTTCAGGGAGCAATGGTCTTGGCCGGCTGGTATGTCAGCACGCTCTTCAGCCGTATTCTGGCTCCCATAGACCATTGGATTGCTTTCGGATTGCTCTCTGCCATCGGCATCCAGATGATTCGGGAAGGCTTCGGAAAAAAAGAAGAAACCAAATTCGACCCGCTAAGTTATAAAGTCATCCTGACACTGGCCGTAGCCACAAGCATAGATGCCATGGCCGTAGGGGTTTCCATGGCTTTTATGCAAATAGGCAGCAGTTGGGATACCATCGCTATTCCGGCCGTCCTCATTGCCACCATCTCGTCTGCCCTTACCATAGCCGGATTGGGAACAGGCATATTCATCGGACGCAAGATCCCATGCTCCATAGCCCCCGTCGGAGGTCTTATCCTGATAGGTATCGGTATTAAAATCATTATAGAACATTTAGGTTTATGCTCATGAACGATAAAAGAAAAAAACTACGCTGGCAACTGCCTTTTCTCATCCTGCTGGTTATCGGCACGATATATGCCATACGCAGCCCACATTCCAACATTCCTTTCCAACGGGAAGAAGGAGCCATTTTCGGCACGTTTTACCACGTAACCTACCAATGCGATTCGAGCCTGCAAAAGGAAATCGAAGCCGAATTACGAAAAGTGGATGTCTCTCTCTCTCCCTTCAATAAAGAATCGGTCATTAGCCGAATCAACCGGAATGAGGAAGTTACCCCGGACAGCATGTTCGTCCACGTATTCCAACTGGCCAAAACCATCAGCGAACATACCTACGGCGCATTCGACATAACCGTCGCACCGTTGGTCAATGCCTGGGGGTTCGGCTTCAAAAACGGGCAGGACCTTACTCCTGCACAAATCGACAGCATTCTTTCGTTCGTCGGATTTGAAAAGGTAGCTTTGGAAAACGGAAAGATTGTGAAACAGGATCCTCGGGTAATATTGGATTGCAGCGCCATTGCCAAAGGATACGGCAGCGATGCGGTAGCCCGCCTGTTCGACCGTAAAGGCATCCGGAACTACATGATTGAAATCGGAGGGGAAATCGTGGTGAAAGGTCTCAGTCCAAAAGAACAAAAATGGAAAGTGGGCATCAATAAGCCCATAGACGACTCTTTGAATGTCAACAATGAAATCCAAACCATATTGAACGTCACGGACCTCGGTATTGCCACTTCCGGAAATTACCGTAACTTCTACTACAAAGATGGAAAAAAGTATGCACATACCATAGACCCGCACACAGGTTATCCTGTACAGCATTCCATTCTGTCGTCCACCGTACTGGCCAAAGACTGCGCTACCGCCGACGCATACGCTACGGCATTCATGGTTTTGGGATTGGAACAGGCTAAAAAGATATTGCAGTCCACTCCCGACATACAAGCTTACCTTATCTATGCGGACGAGAAAGGGAAGAACCAAGTGTACACAACCCCGGCCCTCCAAACGATGATGGACCGATAAAACAGACAGATATGGAAAACTTTACATTGGACACTTTGACCGCCCTCCCCTTGTTTCAAGGCATCGGAAAAAGTGAATTGACACAATTTTCCACGTCTGTCCCTCACCGGATCGTCCAATATGCCGAAGGAGAGAACCTGGCAGAACAGGACCACCCCTGCCGACAGTTGATACTGGCTTTCCGCGGTACCATCGGGATGCGTACCCGGTCGGACAACAACCGTTTCGCATTCTACGAACGGCTACAGTCACCGGTAGCTCTACAACCGGAAGCTCTGTACGGCATTACTCCACGCTACACGCATACTTATACGGCACAGACAGACATACGCGCCCTGATCATTCCCAAAGACGGGGTAACCTTGTTGTTCAGCCGTTTCGAGGTATTCCGGCTTAACATGATCAACCTCTTGTCTACCTATATCTACCGTCAGGGAAGATGGCTATGGCATAACCTTTCAGGGAATACGGAGAAACGTATCGTCAATTTCATTCACTCCCGCAGCGTATACCCCGCCGGAGAAAAGATTTTGGAAATCAGCATGGAAGACCTCGGATTACAAATCAATGAACCACGCATGAACGTGTCACGCGCCCTGAACCGTTTGCAAAAAGAAAACTTAGTCTTATTAAAAAGAAGGAAAATTATCATACCGGCCTTGGAGAAATTGATTCAGGCCTTCTAAAAAATACAAATATCGACATGGACATCATACAAGAAAACCAAACCGAAGAAAGAAAAAATCCGTTTTTCAGCTCTTCTTACGGAACGCCTCACGACACGGCACCTTTCGACCGGATACACCTCGAAGATTACGAACCGGCTTTCATGGAAGGCATACGGCAAGATGACGAACTGACGGACACCATCATCCAAAATCCGGAACCGCCCACGTTCGACAACACCATATCATTCAGCGTCCCCGACAACCTGCTGAGCCGGGTGAGCAATGTGTTCTTCAACCTGCTGAGTGCAGAAACCAACGACGAGATGGACGAGTTGGCACAGAAAATGTCACCGATATTGACGGAACATGCCAACAACATCCTGCTGAACGAGAAACTGTTCGCCCGGATAAAGGCCGTGTACGAAAACCACCGTGAATTGACGCCTGAAGAACAAATGCTTTTAGACAAGAGTTACGACGGCTTCATACGCAACGGGGCTAACCTTCCGGCCGAGGATAAAGAAAAGTTCCGCGCACTCAGCAAGGAACTGAGCCAGTTGACCTTGCAATTCTCACAGAATAATCTGAAAGAAACCAATAAATTCCAACTCCACCTGACAGACGAAAAGGATTTGGCCGGCCTTCCGGAATCCGCTGTCGAAGCTGCCGCATTGGCTGCCAAGGAAAAGGATTTGGAGGGATGGGTCTTCACCCTGCACGCCCCGAGCTACAATCCGTTCATGACCTACGCCGACAATCGGGAACTCCGCCGGAAAATGTATATGGCACGGAATACCATCTGCACGCACGACAACGAATACAACAACCTTGAAATCGTCAAGCGTATCGTCAACCTGCGACGCGAACGGGCACAACTGTTGGGCTATCCCACCTACGCCGACTTCGTATTGAAAAAACGTATGGCGGAAAACAGCCGGAATGTTTACCAACTGTTGAACGACTTATTGGAAGCTTACCTGCCCACGGCACGGGAAGAAGTGAAAGAAGTGGAGAGAAAGGCCCGTGAAAAAGAAGGAGAGGATTTCGTCCTGCAACCTTGGGATTTCGGTTATTATGCCCATAAATTACAACTGGAGAAGTACAATCTGGATGCCGAAATGCTACGCCCGTATTTCGAACTGTCACGCGTCAAACAAGGCGTCTTCGGACTGGCTTCCCGCCTGTACGGTATCACCTTCAAGGAGAATACCGACATTCCGGTATACCATCCGGACGTGACGGCATACGAAGTGTTTGACAAAGACGGAACTTTCTTAGCCGTATTGTACACGGATTTCCATCCCCGGAAAGGCAAACAAAGCGGTGCCTGGATGACTTCCTACAAAGACCAGTGGATAGACGAGGAAGGCGTCAATCATCGTCCTCATGTGTCCGTCACCATGAATCTGACCAAGCCGACAGAGAGCAAACCGGCCTTACTCACTTTAGGAGAGGTAGAAACATTCCTACACGAATTCGGACATGCCTTACACGGCATATTCGCCAATACGCGCTTCGAAAGTCTCAGCGGTACGAGTGTCTATTGGGATTTTGTGGAACTTCCGTCACAAATTATGGAAAATTTTGCCGTAGAACGCGATTTTTTAAATACCTTTGCCCAACACTACCAGACGGGTGAACCGCTTCCGGAAGAGCTTATCGACCGGATTATCAAAAGCCGCAATTTCAACGCGGCTTATGCTTGTATCCGTCAGGTCAGTTTCGGTCTGTTGGACATGGCTTATTATACACAGGACAAACCTTTCGAGGAAGACGTGCTTTCGTTTGAAAAACGCGCGTGGGAAGCGGCACAGTTGTTGCCGCAACCGGAAGAGACCTGTATGAGCGTACAGTTCGGACATATCATGTCCGGAGGCTATGCAGCCGGATATTACAGTTACAAATGGGCGGAAGTCCTGGATGCAGACGCCTTCTCCCTGTTCAAGGAAAAAGGTATATTCGACCGGGAGGTGGCACAAAGTTTCCGCGACAATATCCTGTCGAAGGGAGGCACGGAACCTCCTATGACATTATATAAACGGTTCCGCGGACAAGCCCCCACCATAGACGCCCTGCTACAACGAAACGGTATCAAACCCATAAACAAAGCTTGAGAGAAACATGAAAACTCCGGAAGAAAAAAAGCATGAACTGGACCTGCGCTATTTGCGTATGGCCCGGATATGGGCAGAAAACAGTTACTGTGAACGACGCAAAGTAGGAGCCCTCATCGTGAAAGACAAAATGATTATTTCCGATGGCTACAACGGTACACCGGCAGGATTCGAAAACGTGTGCGAAGACGAAAACCATCTGACCAAACCCTACGTACTGCATGCCGAAGCCAACGCCATCACCAAGATCGCACGGTCTGGAAACAACAGCGAAGGAGCCACCTTGTACGTCACAGACGCTCCTTGTATCGAATGCTCCAAGCTTATCATACAGTCCGGCATCAAGAAGGTTTTTTATGCCCGACAATACCGGCTGACAGACGGTATCGACCTGCTCCAAAGAGCCGGTATAGAGGTACATTACCTACCATTGGACACTCCGACAGAAGAACTTTAAAAAAACATGTATTTATGAATCAGAATAGTTCATCGCGATTTACGCCTATCCTATTGGCATTATGCCTTGTGGCAGGAATATTGATAGGAACGTTCTATGCCAACCATTTCTCGGGAAACCGGCTGAACATCATCAATACGAACAGTAACAAGGTGAACGACTTGTTGCGTATCATCGACGACCAATATGTAGACACGGTCAATATGACCGAACTCGTGGAGCAAGCCATGCCCCGCATATTGGCGGAACTGGATCCGCACTCGGGCTACATCCGAGCCAAAGACGCGGAAGCCTCGGTGGAAAGCCTGAAAGGAAGTTTCTCCGGTATCGGGGTATCATTCACCAAACAAAACGATACGGCACGTATCATCAGTGTCATTAAAGGCGGGCCTTCTGAAAAAGTGGGATTGCTGGCAGGAGACCGTATTGTCAATGTGGACGGAAAAGACATCACGGCCAAAGAAATCACGGCCGAAGACTGCATGAAACTCATGAAGGGCAAAAAAGGAACCAAAGTAAAATTAGGCATCCAGCGCATGGGAGAGAAGAAGCCCCTCTACTACACCATCACACGAGGTGACATTCCGGTACACAGCATAGAAGCTACTTACATGCTTACCCCCGAAACCGGATATGTCAAAATCAAAAGTTTCAGCGAAACGACCTACCCCGAGTTATTGGTCGCTTTGGCCGAACTGAATCAAAAAGGCTTTAAAAACCTGGTCATAGACCTGCGTGATAACACAGGGGGAATCATGCAGACCGCCATACAAATGGCCAACATCTTCTTACCCAAGAACCGTTTGATTCTCTACACGGAGGGACGCAAATTTCCTCGTGAAGAATACAAAAGCGACGGACGCGGAGCCTTCCCCAATCTGCCCTTGACGGTATTGGTCAACGAGGGGTCGGCATCGGCCAGCGAAATCTTCGCCGGTGCCATACAAGACAATGACAGGGGGACGATCATAGGCCGCCGTACGTATGGGAAAGGATTGGTACAGCAACCCATAGAATTCCGTGACGGCAGCATGATTCGCCTGACCATCGCGCGGTATTACACACCTTCGGGACGGTGCATCCAAAAGCCTTACGAAAAAGGACACGGAGAGGAATATGAAAACGACCTGATAGAACGTTACGAACGTGGAGAGTTCTTCTCGCAGGACAGCATCAAGCAGAGCGGCCCTCAATTCAAGACACGCTTGGGACGCACGGTATACGGTAGCGGAGGTATCATGCCGGACATCTTCGTACCCGAAGACACTTCCGACGTGACTTCATACTACAAAGAAGCATTAATAAGCGGATTGATATACCAGTATGCGTTCAACTTCGCCGACAGCCATCGTCAGGAATTGAACGAACTGGAAACGAACGAAGAGCTCGTCCGTTATCTGGACCGGCAAAATATAGTCGGCAAATTTGCCGACTTCGCCCAACACAGAGGATTACGCCGGCGCAACCTGATGCTCTACAAGTCACGTAAACTTTTCAGAAAAAGCCTCTACGCCTCTATCATCAATAACGTAAAGGAAACAGAACAATTCTACGAATTCATCAACAGCGATGACGCTGTAGTAGAACGTGCAATTAAGGTTCTGGAGGAAGGAAAAGCTTTTCCGGAAGCTCCTCAAAAGGCACCCTCAGAAAATAAAAAATAAAAATTTATCGGGAAAGCTATGGCATCCTGCGATACCGTAGCTTTCCCGAGTTTTGACTATGCTTATGGATAAAAAAGAACTAAGGACGCTTATCGCCCAGAATAAGAAAGAGACCTCACGGGCTGCCATACTCGATCTTTCAGGTCCTATTTTGAGACGTTTGGCGGTTCATCCGCGCTTTATCGCGGCACGTACCATATTGCTATACCACTCATTGCCGGATGAAGTGGATACGCAAGATTTCGTACGCTACTGGAGTTTGCGCAAGTGTATATTACTCCCAACCGTAAAAGGAAAAGATATAGAATTGCACCGTTATGCTGCTGAGGACCACCTCGAAACGGGGGCTTTCGGCATTCAGGAATCTACGGGAGAGGTTTTCACCGATTACACTTCCATTGATTTAGCCGTCATCCCGGGAGTGGCCTTCGATGCAGAAGGGAATCGCTTGGGACGCGGACAAGGTTTTTACGACCGCTTACTGACGCGGTTGCAACATTACAATATATATAAAATAGGAGTTTGCTTCGATTTCCAGCGGGTAGAGCATGTTCCTACAGAGCCTCACGACATCCCTATGGACGAGATTCTTTGAGTCTTTGTCAACGGAACACAATACTCTGAATGACTTGCGCTCCCACGTATTCATTCAGTTTGCGCACCAATGCTTCCCGTCCCATCATCAGATTGGCTTTGAGAGCAGGCGACTTTAAATGAACGTATAACACCTGATTTTTCACGAAAACATCCCCGGTGTACCGGGCAATAGCCTGCCCCATCACTTCGGACCAAGCCGCTGCCATCCGGGTCTCATTCAACGGTGTCTCCAACCCTTCCTGCCGGAGATATTGCCGGATGATGTCGCCTATGCATTCCGCCTTGTTCCGTCTCATGCTTTGATTTCTCCGTTTTCCACATAAAAGAGCTTGTAGTCTTCGTCCGTCTTCTCCAAAATACGGTCCAGATGGTCACGATTGGTATCCGTCACGAAGATTTGCCCGAACTGTTCGCCGGAAACCAATTTGACAATCTGCTCCACGCGGTCGGCATCCAACTTGTCGAAAATATCGTCCAGCAACAATAAAGGAGTGGTACGGCTTCCCGTACGGCGCAAGAAATCAAACTGCGCCAACTTCAAAGCAATCAAATAGGTTTTGTTCTGCCCCTGAGAACCCTCCCGTTTTATCGGGAACTCTCCCAAGGTCATCTCCAAATCATCCTTATGGACACCATGCAGGGAATATCCCATAATCCGGTCCTTGGCACGGTCGCGACGAATGACATCCAGCAGTTCCCCACGCTGGCCATGCGAAATATAACGCAGTCCCACATGCTCTTTTCCACGGGAAATCCGCGCATAGAAATCCTGAAACACCGGAATGAATTCCTCCACGTAAGCCTTTCGCTTCTCGTATATCTTCTCCCCCTCCTGAGCCATCATTTCTTCCCATAGCCCCATCAAGGCTTCGTCGGGTTCTTCCTCCTGTTTCAACAATACGTTCCTCTGTTGCAAAGCCTTGTTGTAACGCACTAACGCATCGAGATATTCATGGTCATATTGCACGATCACCATGTCCATAAAGCGGCGCCGCTCCTCACTTCCTCCCAAAATCAAATCGGCATCGGCCGGAGAAACAAGCACTACCGGCACCAACCCGATATGCTCCGACAATCTTTTATACTCTTTCTTATTACGCTTAAAACGTTTTTTCTGTTTACGTTTCAATCCGCAATATACCTCTTCCGGCTCTCCCGACTCATGTTCGTACTCCCCCTGCAACATGAAGAAGTCTTCACCGTGCCGGATATTCTGGGAATCTACGGAATTGGTCGCACTCTTACAAAAGGAAAGAAAATACACAGCGTCCAGCAAATTGGTTTTTCCTTCACCGTTATGCCCGATGAAACAATTCATCTTCGGAGAGAAGGCCAACTCGGCCTGTGCTATGTTCTTATAATTCAAGACAGAAATTTTTTTCAGTATCATCCGTAGGTTTTCCCGTTAAATCACCCTGCAAAATTAAGGTTTATCCCCCGAATCCTAAAAATAATAGCCTATAAATTTCATCAAACGAGAGAAATTCGCTACTTTTGCTCCGCTTTATTCCCGTACCATGCACTACGGGACGAAAAACAGGAAATAATAATAAAACCATCAAATAAAATGACGAACAAAAAGACACAGCATGATTCACTCAACGTGGAACAGACTTTGATTTCTTCCGAGGCTTTCATCGACAAATACAAGAAGCCTATTATGTACGTTTTCATCGCCATCGTCGTATTGGTAGGCGGATACTTCCTCTATCGGAGTTTCGTAAGCGAACCGCGCGAGGCCAAAGCCAATGAACTGATGTTCAAAGGACAGCAATATTTTGCTTCGGACAACTACGAAAAGGCGTTGAACGGTGACGGACAAGGCTTTCCCGGTTTCTTGAAAATCGCAAACGACTACGGAAGCACGAAAGCCGGCAATCTGGCACAGCTCTATGCCGGATTAAGTTATGCCAAATTGGGTAAATATCAGGAAGCTGTTACCCGTCTGGAAGATTTCAAGAATTGCGGCGACGCCATGGTGTCTCCTGCTGCCATCGGTGCATTGGGCAACTGCTATGCAGAATTGGACCAATTAGACAAAGCGACTTCCACTTTATTGGAAGCAGCCAAAAAGGCAGACAATAACAGCCTCAGCCCGCTCTATCTGATTCAGGCCGGTGAGATTTTCGAATCGCAAGGAAAAAAAGACAAGGCTTTGGAATGCTACAAAGAGATCAAAACCAAGTATGTGAACTCTATGCAGTATGCAGAAATCGACAAATATATCGAACGCGTAAGCGAATAAAGTCCTAAAGCACAAAGCGAAAATGGCAACGAATTTACATAACTTGTCAGAATACGACCCCAAGTCCGTCCCCTCCGCCAAAGGCATGCGCTTCGGCATTGTGGTCAGCGAATGGAATCACCACATCACCGGTCCGTTGTTGGAAGGTGCGCAAACCACCTTGCTCAAACATGGAGTCAGCGAAGAAGATATTCTGGTCATGACTGTGCCGGGCAGTTTTGAATTGGTATTCGGTGCCGCTCAAATGGCAAAAAGCGGTAAGGTGGATGCCGTGATAGCCATCGGTTGCGTGATTCGCGGCGACACCCCTCACTTCGATTACATCTGTGAGGGAGCAACCCAAGGATTAGCCGAACTGAACACAACTGGCGACGTGCCTGTCATCTACGGTCTGCTCACTTGCAACAATTTGCAACAGGCGCAAGACCGCGCTGGAGGCATTTTGGGAAACAAAGGCGACGAATGCGCCGTAACGGCCATTAAAATGGTGGACTACAAAAGACGCATCAAGGGCTAAAAAGCCATAACTTATATGAACGGCGGCCGTAATCTCTTAGGATTACGGCCGCCGTTCATATTTACGAGCACCATTATGAAACAAAGGACTACTTCTTGTTGAAAATCAAGTCAAGTCCTTGACTACGATAGAACCAAAAGCGTGTGTTACTTGGTCAGTAGCCATATATACGAAAATGTTGGTGTCGATAAGCACCCTCATACTTTACAACAAGAATGTAGGGTCGTTCACTATCAGACTTCCCTTCAACCGCATCATGGCCTCCCACGTCTTATTTACTCTCTTCGGAGGATTTTTCCTGTCCGCTTCCAAGATTTCTTCCACCTTACTTTTCTTCGTCGGTTCCATTGCTTTTTCAGTATTCTCTTCCATAGTCACTTTCCTTCCATGGTTACTACTATGGCAAAGTTACAAAAAATATAAGAACAGGGAACAATTACCCCGTTTTTTCGTTCGTTTCAGTTCTGCGCCAAACGATTTTTCAATCTCCTGCAAGCGATTTTTCGTTCTCCTGAGAATGATTTTCCATTCTGTGGCAAACGATTTTCCCGTTGACGGAAGCCTTTTAAGCGGACAACGACAACATACAAACTCCCCTACCCTACGTACAAGTATTTAAACGGGAAAAGGGTTCGCATCCTTCATACATACTGTAAACCAATCTGTTGCGGTGAAACTTCTTCGACAAGAGCCTTCACCGGACGTTCACGGCACGAGATGTGTGCATATTCATAATTTCTGAAACACAAACAGTTAAGGTGAAGGAACTTTATACTGTGCAAAAAACATCAGACCGGGACGGGCAGGATACCCCGAAGGTCGTCCACGATAGCCACGTGGGGATAAGCTTCCAATTCCTCACGCGTGGTCATGCCATGCAATACACCGGCAAAATCCGTACCGGCGGACTGTGCCGTTGCGGCATCCACCACACTGTCCCCAACATACAGTACCTCGGATTTCCCGCCACCGGAAGCACGTCCGATGGCCAACAGCAACCCTTCGGGATCCGGTTTGGCCGCTTTCACATCCTCTCCGCCCACAATGAAATCCACAAGGCCGTCATACCCTGTTTTTTCAAACAAGTCGAGGATGCGGTAACGGAATTTGGTGGACACGATACCCAACACGGCTCCTTGGCTCTTCAAAGCTTCCAAAACCTCTATCGTCTCCGGAAAAAAGAAGGTATTGGCAGTCATGTGGACATCGGCGGCCTTCACATATTCACGTTTGTAATCCGCCAACGTCCCGGCTTCGGTAATTCCCGTCAGGATGGAAAAAGATTCTTCCAACGTCTTCCCGATGGTGCGCTTGATTTCCGTATCCGTCACTCCGGTGTGCCCGTGGTTGCCGAGCACATGACGGAAACAAGTCACAATGCCCCGTGAAGAATCGACCAAGGTATAGTCGAAATCAAAAATATAAGTGGTATAGCGTTTCATATCTTACGAAAAACAGTATTAAAACAGATTCAGTTTTTTCTGCCGGGCTTCCTCTATCGAGACGGTCTCTACACTCCGCGTTCCTGCACTTTCACGCAAACGTTCCTGCTCTTCGCGTAACTCGCGGAAAGCCTCTCCCTCCGTGTCGGGATTCAGGAAACGGGCTGCCGTCAGCGCGTTCTGCGAAGCATCCTTCATCCAAATGACCGGCCCGTCGTACACAGGAGCTATCTTCAATGCCGTATGCAAACGGCTGGTCGTGGCCCCGCCGATCATGACCGGAATGGACAGCCCGGCCCGCTTCAATTCGCCCACCACATGCACCATTTCTTCCAGGCTCGGCGTAATCAGGCCGCTCAGGCCGATGATGTCGGGATGCAGTTCCTTGGCTTTCGCCACAATTTCTTCAGCCGGTGTCATGACCCCCAAATCCACTATCTCATAGTTGTTGCAGGCCATGACCACCGATACGATATTCTTCCCGATGTCATGCACATCTCCCTTCACCGTAGCCACCAAGACCAATCCCGCACGTGCTGCCCCCTCTTTTTTCTCGGCCTCGATACGGGGTTGCAGGATGCCCACGGCTTTCTTCATCGTACGGGCGGTCTTCACGACCTGCGGCAAGAACATCTTACCGGCTCCGAACAACTCGCCCACGGTATTCATCCCCTTCATGAGCGGCCCTTCGATGATGTCTACGGCATGCGGATAAGACTGTGCAGCCTCCTCCAAATCTTCCTGCAAATAGGAATCTATACCTTTCACCAAAGCATGCTGCAAACGTTCCTCCACACTGCCGCCGCGCCAGGCATCTTTCGCGGATATCCCGCCGCCATCCGCCCCGGGCTGTCCGGCCTTGGCCGCTTCGGCCTCTGCTTTCAGCTTGTCGGCCAACTCAATCAACCGTTCCGCAGCGTCAGGCCGACGGTTGAGCACCACGTCTTCTATGACCGTCAGGATGTCGGACGGAATATCGCCATACATCACCGACGTGGCGGGATTGACGATGCCCATGTCCATCCCCTCACGGCAAGCATGGTAGAGGAACACGGCGTGCATGGCCTCGCGGATATAGTTGTTGCCCCGGAAAGAGAAAGAAAGGTTGCTCACCCCGCCACTTACATGCGCCCCGGGGAGGTTACGGCGAATCCATCCCGCAGCACGGATAAAGTCCACGGCATAGTTGTCATGTTCCTCCATTCCCGTGGCTATGGCCAGCACGTTCGGGTCGAATATGATGTCATGGGGATTGAAACCGACCTCGTCCACCAACAAACGGTAAGCCCGTGCGCAGACTTCTATCTTGCGTTCATAAGTATCGGCCTGCCCCTTTTCATCAAAGGCCATCACGATGACGGCAGCCCCAAGACGTTTCACCTCCCGGGCATGGGCCAAGAAGACTTCCTCTCCTTCTTTCAACGAGATGGAATTGACGATGCTCTTGCCCTGCACGCATTTCAGTCCGGCTGTAATCACGTCCCATTTGGAAGAATCTATCATGACGGGCACGCGGGAAATCTCCGGCTCGGAGGCCAACAGGTTCAGAAACGTCACCATCTCCTGCCGGGCATCGAGAAGCCCGTCGTCCATGTTGATGTCGACGACCAAGGCACCATCCTCCACTTGCTTGCGGGCGATTTCCAAAGCCTCTTCGTAGTTTTTCTCTTTGACCAACCTCAGGAATTTGCGCGAACCGGCCACATTGCAACGTTCGCCCACATTGACGAACCGCACTTCAGGCGTCAGTTCAAACTGTTCCAAACCGCTCAGACACAATGCTTCTGCCTTTCCGGCCGGCACATGCGGACGCCCTTGCGTCGCCAAGGCCGGAAAACGGGCGATATATTCGTCCGTCGTACCGCAACAGCCTCCGATGATATTCACCCAACCTTCTTCCACAAAGAATTTCATTTCCTCTGCCATCTGGTCGGGGGTCTGATCATATTCTCCCATACTGTTGGGCAGTCCTGCGTTCGGATAGACTGATATATAATAAGGTGAACGGTGAGCCAAAATTTGTAGGAAGGGAATCAGGTCGTGTGCCCCGAAAGAACAGTTCAGCCCTAAGGAAAAAATATCGGCATGAGCCACAGAAGCCAGAAAAGCCTCCATCGTCTGACCGGAAAGCGTACGTCCGCTCTTATCCGACACCGTAACCGACAACATGAGCGGCACCCTGCGTCCGACGGTTTGCATGGATGCTTCTGCCGCATAAATAGCTACCTTGGCATTCAGCGTGTCGAAAATAGTTTCGATGAGCAAGGCATCCACACCGCCTTCGAGCAAGGCTTCCATCTGTTCCCGATAGGCTGCCACCAGTTCGTCAAAAGTCAGGGCGCGGTATGCCGGATTGTTCACATCGGGACTCATCGAACAGGTTTTGTTGGTCGGTCCCACCGAACCGGCCACGAAACGCGGTTTTTCGGGATTGCGGGCCGTGAACTCATCCGCAAGCTCACGGGCTATCCGGCAAGCCGCCAGATTGATTTCACGACAATAGTCCTCCACGTGATAATCCGCCATCGACACCCGTTGCGAACTGAACGTATTCGTCTCGATAATGTCCGCCCCGGCCGCGAGATATTTACGGTGGATATCCCGAATTACATCGGGACGCGTCAGCGACAACAGATCGTTGTTACCGGCCATCAATCCCGGCACATCCCTGAAACGTTCCCCTCGGAAATCAGCCTCTGTCAGGCCATACCGCTGAATCATGGTACCCATGGCACCATCCAATATCAATATCCTCTCCTTAACAATCTCTTCCAACCTCATGATTTCAAACTCTAATACCTTTTTACCTGCCGGTCTATCTCGCGCCGGTCTTCCTTTTCCTTCAGCGTCTGCCGCTTGTCGTATTCTTTCTTACCCCGGCACAAATACACATCCACTTTGGCACGTCCGTTCTCGTCGATAAACAACAAGGTCGGCACCAATGTGAAGCCGGGACTTTTCATGTCCTGCTGCAACTTCCGGATTTCCTTGCGGTTAAGCAAAAGCTTCCGGTCGCGCCGTGCCGCATGGTTATTGTAAGAACCGTACGAATACTCGGCCACATACATGTTTTTCACCCACACCTCTCCGTTATGGATGAAACAAAAAGTATCCACCAGACTGGCCTTACCCGCCCGGATGGATTTGATTTCCGTACCGGTCAGCACGATGCCGGCCGTATATTTGTCCAACAGCAAGAAATCAAACGAAGCCCGTTTGTTCTTGATGTTCACCGATTTGGTCTTATTTTTCTTTTCTGCCATCTTTTTTCCTCTTTACTCTTTCACCACCTCGGCAAACAGCTCGAGATGTTCATCCACATAACAAGCCAATGCAGCCGTGACTTCTTCTTCCATTTCCACAAACTCGTCGTCCAAGTCGTCAAACTGCGGATAAGCCTCGAACAAAGCCATAAACTCTTCGTCCGAACAGTCCTTCGTCAGTTCCTCCTTGTATTTGTCATACAGTCTCTTTCCTTTATATACCAGTTTGGAGAAATCATGTGCCCCCATCAACCGCATAGCTTTCGCAAAAGGATTGTCGAAAATAAACGGCCCGTAGCCGTTGTGTATCAATTGGATAAATCCTCCGTCCATCACTTCCTCACGAAACAGGGCATAGGCAAGCAATGAAATTTGTTCCCCATTGAGCATCCCCATGTTCCCGGCATTCAACTCTCCGCCGATAACCTCCCGGTAACGGTCGATGAAGACCTGCAAAAACTCATCCATTCCTTGTGCAGCCGCCTCGCGCAACCGCGCATCGCTGATTGTTATTATTTTCTGTTCCATTCCTTTGCGTCTTGAATTTGCAAAGATAGTGAAAGGTGAGAGCAGTTGCAAGCCAAAAGCTTGCTTTTGAGCGAAAAACTGCCGAGCCGCCTCCTATTTTCGCGATAGCAAAGACAATCCAAGGTGGGAACATGCCACCCTATCTTCAGTTAAAAACAGCATAAAAAGAGAAAATCCTAAAAATATTCCGCCTTTTATTTGTACGTTCCGCAATGTTATCCTATATTTGCAGTGTACTATTATACTAATACACTAATTAATTTATAAAACATTGCCTTATGATGACCATTGAACACCTCTCATTTGGATATTCCAAACGGAAAAACCGCGTATTAAACGATTGCTCCCTCCGTCTCGACGAGGGCAAGATTTACGGGCTTTTAGGGAAAAACGGAGTCGGAAAGTCCACCTTACTCTACCTGATGACCGGCCTCCTCACACCGACAGAAGGACATGCCTGCCTGAACGGCACGGATGTGCGTTTGCGCCGTCCGGACACATTGAGCGACTTCTTCCTCATCCCCGAAGAATTCGACCTTCCGGACTACAACCTGAAAAAGTACGTCCGCCTCAACGCTTCTTTCTATCCGCATTTCGACCACGAAAACTTGCTCCGTAATCTGGAAATGTTCGAACTGCCGGAGGACATCAAACTCGGCGAACTTTCGATGGGACAAAAGAAAAAGGCACTCATCTGCTTTGCCTTGGCCACCCGTACCTCGTGGCTCATCATGGACGAACCGACCAACGGACTGGACATCCCCGGCAAAAGCCAATTCCGCAAACTCCTCATCCACGAAATGAACGAATCGCGCGGTATCGTGATTTCCACCCATCAGGTGCAAGATGTGGAACAACTTCTCGACCACGTGGTCATCTTGGATAACGCCCACGTACTGCTCGATGCGTCGGTAACTGAAATCTGCCATAAATTATATTTCACGCAGACCGACAATGAAGCGGAAACCTCAGAGGCTTATTATGCCCTCCCCTCCTACAACGGGCACAGCGTCGTGCTCCCGAATCCGGAAGACAAGGATTCGGAAATCAACTTGGAGTTACTTTTCAACGGCACTCTGGCACACCCGGAAACCATCTGCCCCTTGTTTAATGCTGAAAAATAAAAGGATATGGATTCACAGTTTTTCAACCGGAAACGTTTTATCGCCTTGTGCCGCTGGGACTGGACGGAAAGACAGAAAGCATTGGGATTGCAGACCGTAGTGATTTACGCCGTCCTCACCGTGTTTTCCGGCTTCTACACGATACGCGGCGCACTCCGCGCCAATGCCCTCAGCCATTACGTCAGTCCCCAACGCGCGGAAGAATGGAAAGCCATATCGGCCGACCTCGCCCAAGGCGTGGACGGAAGCTGGACTTCCGTGAGTGCCCTGTTTTTCCCGATTCTTGCCTTCTACCTTGTCGGCACTGCACGCCGGACACAAAGGGCATTACAGACCACGTCCCAGGCTGCCCTCACGCTTACCTTTCCCGTGTCTGCCTTCGAGCAATTTCTGCTCCGTTGGCTCTATGCCGTCCCACTCACCTTGTTGACCTACTGCGCGGTATTCGTTGCCGCCGACTTCACACGTGTGGGGCTTTGCAGTCTCATCGTCCCGCAAGTGGACTATGCCCACCTGCTGCCATACGCTGACTATTGGGATGGCAGAGTGCACCCATACTGGTTGCTTACCCTGCTCAACCTGATGCTTTGGGCGCAGTCCGTTTTCATCTGCACCTCAGAAACGAAACGGGCAAGCGTGCGCACCGCCGTCCTCCTGCTCGTCGTCCTCGTGCCTTTCGCCCTCGTAAATTCGCACAATGCCCTGAGAGAAGCCTTCAACCTTTGGCTATTCCGCCCCATCCTCATGAATGCCTTCTTTCTGCTGTGCACCGTCCTCAACTGGTACATGGCCTACCGTCATATCTTCAAAACCGACCTCACTTATGTCAAATTCCCCAAACATTAAGCTTATGAACTGTTCTTGTTTCGACCGCAAACGCTTCGCGGCCTTACTCCGCGAAGACTGGACAGCCCGGCGTACACGTTGCCTCGTCACCCTCGCCGCAGGCTACTTGTTACTCTCTGTCATTCTCACGGTGTCTTGCCTCAAAGTATATTCGGAAAACGCCACCTTGCTACAGACCGTCCCAACGGATATACTGGAAGACAAGTTCGCCCACCTCACAGACACGGCCACCAACCAAAATGCTGCGATCGTCACCGTTACGGCATTCTTTTTCCTATTCCTTATATTCACTCCGTGGCTATGGAACGCGCCCATATACAACAAGGGACAGCACATCAGGTACTTGCTGCTCCCTGCCTCCACGTTCGAGAAGTTCGCCCGATTGTGGCTCTATACCGTTCCTCTTTCGATTTTGGCAGGCGTTCTTATTATTTTGGCGGCGGACATCACCCGTGTCATCATTTGCAACATGGCCTTCCCGGATTACAGCTTCGCCCGTCCCCTCCTCTTTACTTCCGGACTTCATACGGCCTCCTCCGGCTTTGTACTCAGGATGCTCCTCACGACCAGTCTGTTGGGCCAAGCCATTTCCGCCAGAAGCGAAACGGGACGGACACCCCTGCACCGCGCACTCGGCAAATGCCCAATCCTGTTGTTGCCCCTCCTTTTGATGATCGGAGTCTCGCTCATTGCCGGAGGCGACCCTTACACTTACCCCCAACAGCCCGGAGCAGCGACTGCCGAAGTGGTATGGCATGCCTTTTGGCTTGCCGTGACCTCCCTCTTTTGGCTATCGGCCTACCGCAGAATGAGAAAGAACGACCTCAAATACCAATATGCCCTCAATCCGAAAAGCGTATGAATTTCAAGGAAAACAAACCCATTTACTTGCAAATCGCCGACCGTATCTGCGATGAGATACTACAAGGACGGTACGCTGAAAACGACCGTATCCCTTCCGTGCGCGATTACGCCGCCACGGTGGAGGTGAACGCCAATACGGCCATGCGCTCTTACGACTTCCTGCAATCCCGTTCCGTCATCCGCATGCAACGTGGCATAGGTTATTTCGTGGAACCGGGCGCATCGGAACGCATCCGTTCGTTTCGCAGGGAAAGTTTCATGAATGAAGAACTCTACGATTTCTTCCGGCAAGCCCGTTCCATCGGCATCACGGCGGAAGAACTCGAAACCTTTTACCGGCAGTATTTGTCAGACACCTCTGACACTATGTCCAACCTTTAAAAACCCTTATCATGAACAAGAATACATTGAACGCCCAACGCCTCCTCCAATATTTCCGCAAAGATTGGAGCGAAAACGCCGCACAACTCTATTATTATTTCATCATCCCCTACGGTATCATGACCCTGCTCTTCATCTGGATGGATTTCACCAAAACGCACTCTGTGGTCGTGGCATTGGAACAAGTGCGGCAAGGCATGGAAACCGACAACAACAGCTACCAACTGATTATGGAGAACGCCTTGTCCGGGAAAGACGACTGTTGGTTTTCCATTGTCTTCACGGCCGTGCTGTGTTTCGATTTCTTCATGGCCTTTGCGGGCAGCACTTTTTTCAAGACATCAAAATACCGGAAGGATTACATCACCGACCTGACATTCCCGGTTTCAAATGCCGAGAAGTTTATGGTGAGATGGTTCAGAATCTCCATCATATCCTTCCCTATCTTTTGTTTAGCCACCGTATTGGCCGACTTCACCCGTATCGGTTTCATCCATTTCCTCTATCCTGAAGTCTCACTGTCGTTCCCCGTCCCATGGTTAAGTAGCGAATGTGACGTGTACCTGCCCTTAGCCATCCTCCAAGCCTACGGCCTGCAAGCCTTGTTCATTTTGGGCGGAACCTATTGGCAGAAGAAACCTTTCCAAAAAACGCTGAGCCTCGTGTTGTTCACGTCCTTGATGTACTATTTTACATTTTTCTGTACCGTATTTTATTTCATCGGACCGGATTTCGTTTACCATAATACCGCACAACAATGGGTGTACGGCTGGACATTCGGTATTCCCATCTTCCTCATCTTGTTTGGCTACCTACTGACCTACCTCCGCATGCGCCGTGCCACACTCCTCCCGTCATGGAAAGACAAGACTACGTTAGTGGTCTTTGCAGCCTTGCTCATCGGACTGGGACTTTGCGTCTGGATGCCGAACTTCATCGTGGACACTTTCCTTACAACTAAAAATACTTGCCGGGCAGAATCAGCTCTTGCGTTCTGCCCGGCATCCAATTTACTTTTTGATCCGTTTACCAACGCCTCAATCACCGCACACCGATAAAAAGAAATTCTAAAAAACAGACATAAATATATCCCTTAGAATACATCCATACTTTTTATATCTATTTTTATTATTTTATATTTATTCTAATTTTGTAAGGAGGAAAAAACCACTATTTTTGCACGCCCTAAAACATATAAGCATTTTAAGTAAGCTATCAGGTAACTATATTTTTTTCATTTTATATTGAATTCACATTAAATAAACAACTTATGATTAAAAAAAAGCAAAGAACGTTCTTGCAAAAACTAACAACACTGCTGATGTTTTCAATGGTATTTGCAGTTGGGGCATGGGCGCAATTAACCAATGGAAAGGTTTACAACTTTGAGAGTATTGGTCGAGCCGGAAAGTCACTGAGCAGCAGCGACAAATGCGATAATGGACAAGCCACAACCAACCATGCTAACCCCCATCAATTATGGATAGCCGTAGAAGGCAAAGGCAAGAACCAAGGCAAATTTGTATTGCGCAATTTAGGCAACGGACTATACTTACAAAGTTCACAACAAAAAGACAAGGCATGGACAATGGTTCCCACTATTGCATTAGACGATTCGTCATATAACTACTGTGTCAAGAAAGATGGTTCATCCGACATCTATGTAATGAGTGACAACGCACAAGGAACAGGAGACAAGTGTATGCATCTCTTGACAGACAAAGTTATCTGTGGAAACAGTAACGATAAAAATTCGCAGTGGAGAATTAAAGAGGTTCCTAAAACCGATGAAGAAATCAAAAAACAATTAGAGAAAGTTGCCAAATTCGAGAATGAGCGCACTGAATATTACCGTGCGCTGATCTACGAAAAAACATTATATAAGATTTTCACGGACAAATCTTGCACGCGACTCACTTCCAAATACGAATCAATGGCAGAAACAGAATTGGAGCAAGATGCCGACTATATGAAATTACCATCCGTGCTACGGAAAACGGTAAAGAAAGTCAAGAGCAACAATTGGACGGAAAAGAATGCCAATTCCAACAAACCGGAATGGGATGATATATACGCTCGAAAATTCCGTGTGCAACTCTACGAACCTTATAGTGACCCACACGAAGCCGGACTTGCATTGCACATCCAGCCACACACTGTATTGAATAACCCGACAGGCATCTATGCCAGCAAAGGAGATACCATTTATGTGATGGTGGAAGGCGAAATTAAAACAGGGGCAGATTTGTATTTCAGCACATATAAGGGCTATGACAGGCCTGTGGGTGACGCACGACGGGGAACAAAACTTAAAGAAGGACTGAACATCATTCCTTTCAACGGTGATTCTATCAACACATTTGTTTGTTATACGGTAGAAACATTCAAAAACAGACAAAAAACCGGACGTAAACTTTCCGAATACAAGGATTTGAAAATCCATATTGAAGGCGGAAGTCTCAATGGCTACTACAACCACATGGGAGACTCACTCTACAAAGCAGATAAAAACGAGGATTGGGATTACTACGAGAAGCGCGCCAACATGCCTTTCATCACCATCGTGGGCAAGTACCAAGTGCTACAACTTTATAAAGACAGCATAAAATCCAACGACGGCAAAACCTACCCAGGCTTGTCTTCCATTTTAAACGAGAAAGTGAAGATAGAAGACGTGATAACAGCTTGGGACAAACTCATGTTCAACCAACGTCTGACTTTGGGCGTACTGAGCAAAGAAGAAATTGAAGAAGCCAGAGAAAAGTACCCCACGCTTGACAATCCCAAAAGGGGTATATATGGTTACATCGGTGACGACTCCATTGCTGCGGCCGACTATTCAGACTCCTATCGCGTACATGGTATGTCATTGGGCCAACTTACCGGCTACATGGTGGGTTCTAACAGCTATAGCGGCTACAACATCAGCACTTTCGAAGCAATCACTGTAGGACTGGCGTCGAAAGAACATAATAACTTCGGCAACATTTGGGGAGTAGCCCATGAAATAGGACATCAACATCAGGCGTTGCTCCACATGAATGGTTTGAAAGAATCATCCAACAATATCTTCTCCAATGTGGCCGTGTGGTTTGACGGAAAAGCCACCTCCAACATGGCAGACGGAGCTTTAGAAAACCTGTTGAAAGTATATAACCGTAAAGATGGAGACTTTTTCCATACCACCCTCGGCGTACAGATGCACCTTTACTATAAACTATGGTTATACTATCACCTTGCGGGTAAAAATAACAAATTTTATCCCCGTCTCTTCGAGTTGCTTCGTCAAGACCCCATGAACATCACTGTCGACCAAGACGGTGCACAAAGCCTGCTTCATTTCTATAAGATGTGTTGCAAAGCCGCCGGCGAGGATCTCACCGAGTTCTTCCGTGCCCACTGTTTCTTCACTCCGTTGAAACAGCGCCACGTGGCCGACTATACCTCTTCAGACTACACCATGACACAAGAACAGGTAGACGCAGCCATAGCAGAAGTGAAATCATGGAACTTTCCACTTAACCGCAACATCATCTTCATCAACGACTGCGCCGGCAAACCGGTATACTCGCACGACGGTAAAACACAGCGCCATATCTACAACGGTAAGCCCAATGCGGACATGGGTATGTACACCGATTTCATCACCCCCGAAGAGGGCAAGGTCCAAGGCCTTTACAGCTACCGTTTCTCTGAAGGCAAGATTGTGATGAGCGGTGCCAAGGGTGGTGTAGGTTTCTTGGCTTACGACGACGAGGGTATGCTCCAAGCATTCTCCGACCGCTACAGCTTTGCGCTCTCCGAACGCGCACGCAAAAAACTTTCAAGCCAAAAGCTCCACTTCTATGTAATTGATGGAAACGGCAATCTAACCGAAATCAAGGGAAACGACGTGGTTGGCGAACAACGCGAACTGTTGCGTGCAGCCATGGACGATGCCAAGGAACTACTAAAGAAAGTTGATGAGGAGAACCGCCGCGTAGGTTTCTTCCACAAGCAAGCCGTATCCGAGTTGGAGAGACTTTTGGCTGAGGCCGAAAAGGTGTATGAGGAAAAGAAAAAGGAGGCTTACATTTCAACCTCTTACCTGCTGACCGAAGAATGCCGCAAAATCAACGAGTCGCAAGATTCACGCATCACTTTCGTCCCTAACAGTACCTACCTTTTGGAATGCCAATACGCCCCCAATCAATTTATATACCGCGAAAGCGATAACAAGCTTGCACTGAAAAAAGACACGACTAACGCCAGCCAGTGGCTCTTTGAATTGGCGGGCGAAAATAGCTACTACCTGAAACACGTAGGCACGAACAAGTATATGTCAAAAGCTGAAAAATCCATAGCTGTCAAGTTGGTAGACAAAAAGGATGCTTCCACCTACCATATCGAAACACTCGAAGACAATTATTTTGCCCTCGGCAGTGGAACGGGTTATTTGAACTATGACCATAATGGAGGCAAAGTTTGGGGATGGGCAAAAATTGAAGGCACGCAAAGCCGTTGGCGTCTCTTATTGGTCGATGTGCAAGATTCGGAAAAAGCATACCAAGACTTGGCTAAGTCTGCTGACATCGCAGAAGCATTAGTACGCAAAGCGGCTGTTATGAAAGAGGTTAAGTTGCAGGCCACTAAAGCAGACAGCACCGGTTACCTATACAGCAACGCCCCTTCTTCTAAAAACGAATCTGTGAACGGTTCTGCCAACAATGGCTATAACCTGCTTGACAAGGACATCAACACTTACTTTCATTCGGAAACGGATAATAACATAAACTCGAAAGACAGTTTGGACCATTACCTGAAAGTGGATTTGAAGGGCCTGAACTTCCCGGTGATGAGCATGCACTACACCACACGTAATGCAGACAGCAAGGAACGCCCTAAAACAATCCGCATTGAAGGAAGTGGAGACGGGCGGCACTTCACCCCCATCATGACCATTAGCCAAGGGCTTCCACAACACCGCACCACGGCATATGAAACCCCATTGATGGATGCCAGCTACCGTTACCTCCGTTTCATGGTAACCGCCACATACGGTGCAAAGACCAGCAAGGGGCATCCCTACTTTTCGATGTCTTCTTTCGGATTGGTCACACCTGTACTGTTAGAAAAATATGCTTCCACGTCAACAGAACTGGAAGCCTTGCTTGAAGAAATAAAAGCCACGCGCAAGGCATTGGAAGGAGGGAGAGAACAAATGGACAACCTGAAAGCCACCAAGGAAAAACTGGATTCAGCCTACGCCAAGTTTGCTGCTGCATGCAAGGCCATCGACGACCAAATCATGCAAAGCAAAAAAAAGCAGCTTGAAGCCCTCATTGAAAAGACGGACGCGCTTCTGAAGGAAGTAGCCACGGTGGACTACGAAGAAAACCGCAACGTGGCAACTCCCGTACCCGTTTCTTTGCAGTGCACGAACGCCCAAGGCAAGGCATACATTTCAAGCAATGCGGATCAGAATGGTCCTGGAAACGATGGCCAAATATCCGGCGGCAGCGAACCGGCTCTGATTGACAAGAATGTCAACACTTTCTATCACAGCCGTTGGAAAGGAACACCTGTCAATGAGCCACACAATATCCAGATTAAGCTGACAAACGTTGAAAGCGATGCCGAATTTGATTTTTCATATACCACACGGCATAATGGCGGCCCGTATCCGACAGCCCTTCGCGTCGAACAAAGCAAGGATGGAGTGAACTTTACAACCGTGAAAGAATTCACCCAAAAGGCAGACACGATGCCTGCAAAGAACGCCACACAGTGGAACTCCCCCAAACTCACACCCAATGGGACTTACCGCTACCTGCGTTTTGTGGTCACAAAGTCAACTAAATTCGATTTGAACCAATATAGTTTTGCCATGTCCGAATTTTCTTTCAACAACTACGAATATAAGACCGATATCAACGTAAGCAAGAAAGAAGAACTGTCATGCGTGAGCGATTCACAAGTAATAGATACAGAGTTGAGCAAAGTGATTGCCCAATCCATTACAGCCATGACTGTTTCAGAAACGATGCTCGATGAACAATTGGCAGAACTGCAACAGGTTTATGACTCTTTGTTTAAAGCAAAAGAAGCTTCTGCACCTTACAATGAACTGAAAGAGTACAGCCAAACCCCGGATTTGCCTATGCGTGAATTGAAAGCTGGTAACAAGGTAGGACAATGGAAGCTAGGCACGACCGAGGCATACAACCGGGCATACGTTCGTGCCGCCTATCTGCTCTCCTACAAGGGAGCTGAAGCGAAAGACTACGTTGCAGCCCTTGAAGCTTGGAAAAAGGCTTACGAAGACCTTGCCGTGAACCAACCCGAAACCGGCAAGCTCTACACCGTGCGTAAAGCCGACGGCAAAGGTGCTTCGCTGCTCTGTGTGGATTCAGACAACATACTCCGTTCAAGCACAGATACCAACAGTACCCAAAGCAATGCTGTTTGGACGTTTGTAACAGAAACAGGAAAATTATATATGAAGAGCCTGCACACAACTTCCTTCCTCTCCGAAATATCAGAGGGCAACAAATTGGTTGAAGAAAACGCAGCAGCCATCGAACTCAAGCCTTTGGCAGACGACGGGCAAGTAGCATTAGTGAAAGGCAATGCCCCGGACAATCCAACCGTTACAGGCCCAATAGCCGGAAAAACCGCAACCTCAGGATGGTATATCGAAGAAGTAGAAGCCCCCGAATCAGTAGGCCATGACCTCACGGTAAGCACTTACGGCTACGCCGGACTTTACCTCGACTACCCCGTACAAATGCCGGAAGGGACAGAGACTTACACTGTAAGCGCAATAGACGGGAACGCCGTCACCCTCTCCCGTATAGCCAGTAGCTTGGTGCCAGCAAGCACTGCGGTAATAGTGAAAGCCCCTGCCGGTCGCTACCGTTTGGCCTATGCCGAATCCGCCACGCCTGCAGAATCTGCCAACCTGCTCTGCGGGTCTTCATTCACCCGTTACATGGAAGGCGAAGCTTCAACTTCATACTACCTCTTCGGTGTGAAAACGAACAACGTGGGACTCTACAAAGCCTGGTTGGAATACAGTGACAACGGTACAATTGCGGATGGTAACAAGGGAACAGACAAGGGAGGCCACTTTAAGGTTTCGGCCAACAAGGTTTACCTGCCCCTGTCAGGCAGCACTCAACCGACATCCCTCACTTTCAATTTTGACGGAATACATACCGGCATCAACGGACAACAGATTAATGACGGCCCGACCATCATCTATGACCTTTCGGGACGCCGCATCCACAAGATCCTCCACACAGGCCTCTACATTGTCAATGGCCGTAAAGTATACTTAAACGACCAAGGACATCAAATCCAATCATTTCAGTAAGAACAAAAAACATTCCATATATGAAAAAAAAGTATATAGCACCCCAAATCATCATTTCACACCTTCATACCGAAGGTTTTTTAGCTGCGAGTAATAACATTAATATTTTTGAAAACGAACATGCAGACGGTGGTTTCGTCGAGCTGAGCTTGAAATCGGAATCTGTTTGGAACAAGGACGGGTGGTAAACATGGAAGCCACAATATAAAGAATACCATCTCCATTCAACGAAAAAGATCCGGTTGCGCCGTAACAGGCACATCCGGACCTTTCGTAGTGAAATTAAATGCCTATATTCCCTCAAAGCTCTTGCCCTGATGCGTTTTTATTCATAAATTCGCAACGATTAATAAACAAAAAAATCCTTTCAAATGAAAAAACAAACCTTAGCGGCTGCCATATTCTTGTCGGTCCTGAACAGTTCCATGGCACTTTCAGCCGCTCCTAAAGTTGAAGAACCACCATTCGAAGGCTACCTTTTTGCCTATTTCGAAGGAAGAGGAGATGCCAAGCAACAGGAGCACCTGCGTTTCGCCCTCAGCGACGACGGAGTGAACTGGCGCGCGCTCAACGAAAACCGCCCCATCATCGCGTCCGACACCATCAGCGAAAGTGGCGGTATCCGCGACCCGCACATCCTGCGCGGTGAAGACGGACGCTTTTACATCGTAGCCACGGACATGAATACCGCCAAAAACGGTTGGAACGAAAACCCGGGCATCGTACTCCTGAGTTCGGACGACCTACTTCATTGGAAACACGCCAAGATCAATCTGTCCAAAGATTATCCGAAACATTTTGGTGATGCTTATTGGGTATGGGCTCCTCAAACCATTTACGACCGCAAAGCCAAAAAATATATGATTTATTTTACCTTGCAACGCAACGACCGCAAAAGCCTCATCACTTATTACGCATACGCCAACAAGGACTTCACGGGCTTTGAAAGCGAGCCGAAACAGCTTTTCTCTGCCAAATACGGCAGCATAGACAACGACATCATCGAAAAAGACGGTACCTACCACCTTTTCTATAAAGGCAACACCAAAGACGAGAACGGTAAGGAAATCAAGAACGGCATCCAACAAGCCACCTCGAAAAGCCTGAAAGGAAAGTGGAAAGAGGACTTCAAGTATCTGGACGCTTACGCCGGAAAGACACCCGTGGAAGGGTCGAGCATCTTCAAACTGAACGGAAAAGACGAATACGTATTGATGTACGACATGTACACCAGCGGACGATATGAATACCAGACCAGTACGGATCTTTACCATTTCTCCGAACCCCAAGCGTTCACCAAGGACTTTTTCCCGCGCCACGGTTCCGTCATTTCACTGACCCGTGACGAATTGCAGCGTTTGCAAGAAAAGTGGGGCTACGTAGTCAAATACGAGTTTGAAAGCCAAGGCAACCCCATTGTCCGCCACATCCATACGGCTGATCCTGCCGCACTCGTCAAAGGAGACACACTGTGGCTTTTTGCCGGACGTGACCAAAACGGTAACCAAAGCGGCTACGTGATGAAAGACTGGCTCGTGTTCTCCACTACCGACATGAAGCATTGGACACAATACCCAGTCCCCTTGAAAGTAGAAGATTTCAAATGGGCTGCCAGTAAACAGGCGTACGCCGGACATGTGGCTGAACGCAACGGCAAATACTATTGGTATGTCAGTACCAACTGGTGTGGTATCGGCGTGGCCGTATCCGACAAAATCACCGGCCCTTATAAAGACGCTTTAGGTCAGCCGTTGCTCACCAACAAGGACTGTTTCGATTCCCACCACAGTTGGGCCTGCATCGACCCTGCCGTATTCATCGACGATGACGGGCAAGCTTACCTGACATGGGGTAACCGCGAATGTTACATCGTGAAACTGAAAGACAACATGATAGAAACAGAGGGAGAGGTGAAACGCATCCATATCGACGAAAGCCATCCTTTCACTGAGGCACCGTGGATTCACAAACACGATGGCAAATATTACCTCACATACGCCAGCGAATGGCCGGAAAAAATAGCCTACGCCGTAGCCGACCACATTGAAGGCCCGTATGAAACGAAAGGGATAATTTCAGAAATAGCCGGAAACAGCAACACAACCCATCCGGCCATCGTGAACTTCAAAGGACAATGGATATTCATCAGCCATAATGGCGGTCTGCCTACCGGCACCAGTTACAGCCGCTCTGTCATAGCCGAACCGATGGAATATAATACAGATGGCAGCATCAAGCCGATACCTCCCACTGCTGAAGGGGTGAAACCATTGTAAACCGCCCTTGCCTCAAAACAAATCCCCGGGAAAACGATGTTGAAGTTTTCACGGGGATTTGTTTTTCATACCAATTCTCACAACTGCAGACAAACGTCAGCCGCCTTTTCGTTGTGACAACATCCATTTGAAGTATTCTTCATGCTCATCCACCAGTTTCTCCCATGAATAATCACGTCGTATCACTTCCAAATTACGTTCCGTATATTCCTTTTTATGGGCTGACACCGCCTGATCTATTCCGTCCAACATCTCCGTAACTGCATCCGTGGAACCATAATATAAGGCATTTTCGCCCAAGACCGCACGGTTGAAGATATTGTCATGTGCCAAAATAAAACATCCGGAAGCCATGGCTTCCAACAAAGACGGATTCGTTCCGCCCACACTATGACCATGAAAATAAGCATAGGAATAATGACGAATGGAGTTCAGTTTACGGAAGTCATATATACCACCCACAAAGCGGATATTATAATCGCGACCATATCGCTCCACCAAATGTTTTCCATAAGGCGTATTCGTCTTTCCCACAACCACTAACGGACGCTTGCCATACTGGTTCGAAGCCAAATATCCCTCTATGGTCATGAAAAGGTTGTTTTCCGGCTCCAGACGGGCCACCACGATGAAATAACCACCCGCTTCCAAACCGAACTCCTTTAATACATCCGCATCGTAATCCTCATGAACGTCAGCTCCGTATGCCAAAAACTTGCTTTCCTTCCCGTATTTCTCCTTATAATAATCACGGATACCCATATTGTCTGCAATCAAATAATGACTGTGTTTCACCGCCATACGTTCTTCCCAGAATACAAACTTTTGTACCCATTTGTTAAACTTCGTACGTTTATATTCCAACCCATCCATGTTTGTCGTAAAAAGCGGATACTCGATACGCTTCACATTAAACCAGATATAAGCCGGAACGATGCTCGTATAGCCCGCTTCGTAAATAATGTCGAACTTCTCCTTCTTCAAAGCATCACGCAAAGACAGGAAATCGTAAAAGAAACTCCCCACGGAACTCCCCATCCATTTCTCCGGACTATAAATATGCTTTATGCGTACCCCCTTGTAATCAGGCTCCCGGTAAGGATGGAAATGCGGAGAGTACACCACAACTTCATGCCCCCGTCGGACCAATCCCACGGAGATATATTCTGCAAACTGCTCGAAGCCCCCGTAGTTGTTCGGTATGCCACGGGTGCTGATAAATGCTATTTTCATATAATATGTTTATGGATTAAGAATCAATGAATAAGAATTTTCGATGTAAAGCTGCACCGAGTGAAAAAACACTTCCTCACAGAGGAATAAAAAAATATAAAGAGAATAAAAGTTGCAAACCCTTATTATTTAGTTTGCAAATGGAACATAAAATTACTGATAAGATTATCTCTTAGGCAAAAAAACACCTAAAACACATTTTGGGTTTCTAATACAAATTTGGATGTGGTTCTTTTCACGAAAACCTGCCGTAGGATATATTTCTTGGCCTTCCCAAAAGCCCGCACGCACGGAATCATAAGCTTCAAACCCTTTAGCTTCATTGAATTTATGAAGTGATTCAATGACGTATTTATCTAAGAACCTCAACATAAGTTCACCGTTTTCTCCGACATTTCTACCTGGTTTATTGGGTTTAATATTGCCTGAATCATAAATTGGCCTTACGATAGTACTCCAAACAGAAACAAGACTTTGGACGTGTTTTCTGCAAGCCAAATCTAAACAATAACCTAAATCAAGTACTGCACCTAATACAAAAGGCTCATTACATTTCTTCACATCACGTGCAAACTCATAAGCCCTTTGTGGGTCATTTTCCCAAAAATATATGCCGGAACCCAACCAGTCGTAATCGTTCGTACTCTGATGAAAATCCTTTTTCTGAAGCAAGATTTCCATAGCCAATTGTTTTTCACAACCATGGAAACCTAAATACAAATATCTTTCATCACCAAGCATCACTTAAGGAAGTTTTGTAGGTACCACGACGGTCCCATCTTTTTTTATTTCCATTCCTACACTCCGTAAAAAAGACCTTGCCGCTTTCACCGACCCCACCTTCTTTTGAGCAAACTGCCGCATTTCCGCCTCCAACTGTTCTTTCGGAACATCACAGATTCTTCTCATTTCCCTCATCTTCATATCCTTTTCTACTTTTATCTATTACAAAAATACTAATATAAAACCATAGTCCCATAAAGCAGCCGTATAAAAAAGCTAAAACCATACTCCGGTAAGCATCCAATTCTGTCGTTCCTCCTGTTTTAGAGGCGGCACGTCTAAAATAAGATTAAAATTCGGTTGATATTTATAATTTGTTTGCACTCATGCCGATGGTCAATGGCATAAGTTTCCCGTAGTCGCGGTTACCAGCGGTTATTTGGGTAGAAAACTTCTTGAGGTATTCCAGGATTGAATACCCCTGAAGCTTTCACGTGGACACTACGGAGTAGTAGGCCGCACTTACACAGGCCATTTTGTCGCTACCGAAGAACAGCGAATTCTTCCGCTCGTTCGCTAAAGGTCGGATATACCGTTCCATCAGGCTGTTGTCTGTCGTGTAGTCCCCGCCCTTCCAGTATAGGAATACCTGGTTCCAAAAATGGTCGAGGTAATTGACCGCTTTTTCCACCAGGCTTCCGTGCCGCAGGGCATTTCCGGATTTCATCAGGTCGAGCAGGCTTCTCATTCCTATTATTATTTCCGTCGTTTCGGCAAAAATCCTTAGGTGTCTTATATCTTCCGCACGAAGTTTCAGCTCTATATATCTCTTTTCCAACGCGTAGAGTTTCCAATGTATTCGAGGACTTGTGGGCGTTCACGTCGTGCCCTATCTCGGCGGTGTATTTGAACTTGGCCCTCACGTGTACCATGCAGCACACATGGTCGATGTCTAACATCTCGTCATCCAGGTAAAGGCACACATTATAGCCGCCCATCTGGAGGGCACGCAACCCTGCCTTCCAAAATTCCCTTCAGCACCTTGCATCCGCACAAACCGTCTTCATTACAACACTAAGGTAGCTACTGAAGCCGGGAATCGCAATACGTCAGTTTTGGACGCTTACGGGTAGGGGTTGATAAAATACTATGTTCCAACATATTATAAAAATTATCAGCTATCAATACCCAGTCGTATTTGTCATTGAATGCTTTCCGGCTTGAAAGAGTACCATTCAAGACAGCAACCATTTTTGCTTTCAATTCTTCAATATTGCAGGGATGAAACAGACATTCGCCGAAGAAATCAAAGTCAGCCATCGCCGTCTGGTTAGAGCATAAGACAGGACAACCCATAGCAGCAGCCTCCAACGGAGGTATGCCAAATCCTTCTGCCAATGACGGAAAGACAAACAAATCGGCTGTTTTATATAAAGCCATCAGTTCCGGGTAAGAAGCCGCAACCATTACGACATTGTCTTTCACTGTTCGTGGTAGCGAACCGTAATAACCGCTGAAAGCTTTGTTCCCCATGTCTTTTGCCCCTACGAACACTAATTTTATTCCTTGGTCGTATAATTTCAGCTCCACCCATGCCTGCAACAACAACTGTTGATTCTTACGCGGCTCAATTCTACTGACTGTCATTATAAACCTGTCCAATCCGAATTTATTCTTCACATCCGGCAAAACCATGCCGGAGGCTGGCAAGGTCACACCGTTCGGTGTTATCTTTATAGCCCCCTCCAGTATGCCGAAATGTCTGACGATTTCATCCCGTGAGAAAGGCGATACCGTCAACAGCAAATCCGCCCTTCTTGCAGAACGCCTGAAGAGGAATTTGTTTTTCACCCTATACATCCATGGAAAATATTCCGGATAGTCAAGAAAAAGCAGGTCATGTATGGTGACAATCTCCTTGCAAGTCTTTACCAACGGACTGATGTATTGGAAATGGGCGCAGTCTATGCCATGTTTCCGTATTATCAGCGGAAACTCAACGGCAAGTCTTTCCAACTTGCTGCGACTTTTCAACTTGACATAATGGATGTTTGATGCAGTTCCGAACGTCCTCTCCAGATTGTCCGTATCAACGGCAGCAAAATAAAATTCTATATCTTCATGCCGCACCATATTCCTATATATGCCCTCAATGTAGGTTCTCGTCCCCTGATACTTGCCATCAAGCACGTGGGCATCTACCAATAATCTCATTTATCTCAACATCGTATTTTAAGTGCCTATAATCTTTTTTGTACAAATTGACAAAGCTCAATATCTTCTTCGTCATTGTCTTACATTTGTCCATGAAGCTCATCTTCGCCCAACTATGAGCACAGCAATGCACGGCGAAAGCTTTCTTGTTAAAACTATTATACAACTTGCTCTCATACACTACCATGTCATCACTCAACATCTGTGTCTGATTCTTATACTTGAAACCAAAAGATTCAGCGTGAAGCGCGTAAATGTCGGGTCCGATAAGTTCGTCCATAGTCAAAGTCCCGTCGTCTCTTATAAATCTTCTCATCTTATAATCATCCAGCACAGTTGCCATATACGGGTGGCCTTTCACTGATGCCATAAAAGTAATGTCAACACCCAATCCGCAAACGGCCTTCACACCTTCTTTCCGGTTTCCTTCATTGTCAACCTGACCCTTATCATACCGTCCGTTTTCCGGCGTGTCAATGAAAGTCACAAAGTCATGGTTGATAAATTCGTCAAACCTACGCTTCAAAAAACATCCGAATCCATATAAATGCCACCTTCCGTATATAAAACATAGGCTCTCACCACATCGCAAGCAAAAGCGTATTTTCCCACTTTAAGCGCATCTTTAAGATACCTGTAATCCAAGTTCCTAATCATCTCGATATTCCATAACTTTACGGTATAATCAGGTACGATATCCCTCCAAGATTGCAAACATTTGTTAATTAGGGGGGGTAGGAATCAGAGCCAAACCACATCAAATGAATAATTTTGGGAATTTTTTCGTTGTACATAAATATTATGTTTTTGTATTAACATGAATTTGAAAAATGCGGAACATGTCCTTTAACAATACAAAAGACGTGTTCTTTCATTTTTCAAAAAACATCTTCCGATTTATTGTATTTTATTTTGAAATTCATCGAACCCGTAATATTGTATTACTATTCACTTACGCCTCTTTATAACCTTGGCGGGAACGCATATATTGATGTGTTAACTATGCGTTGTAACAATGACTGGAAAGAGTATTCCTTATTATATAAAGCCCAGGCATTCTTTACTTTATTTTTAACTATGTCTGAATCCAAATTCCCAACAATAAAAATTATTTTTCTTCTTAAATCACAAGCATCATTGGCGTTATAAAAGAATACACAATTATCATCAACGTAATCTCTAATAGAGGGTATATCTGTTACGATAACAGGAACTCGAACTGCCATTGCTTCCATCATAGACATATGTCCAGCAGAAATGTTAGTATCTCTAAGTGGTAGTATAAACAGCTTGCTCCCTTTTATAAAAGACCCGAACTGATTTAATGTAATACCATAAATAAAATCAACATTGCAGTTTGACATAGATGGTGTTACACATTCAGGACGAGTGGCAACCAAACAATCTATCCTTTGACTGTTATCAATACCTCTCATGGCATCGCAAAGCGTCTGATAATTGCGATTACTACGACCACCACTAGAAACGTATTCTCTTGAATGATTGAAATGTTTCGCTTTTTTATAGTTATAGTCCTTACCATATTGCACAAATACAAATTTGTCTTTTAATTTAGGAAATATATTTGAATACAATTTTTGTTCATCCCTACCATACAGAATAATTGTTTCGACTTTCTTATAGCAGAAATTTACAAACTTCTTTCGAATCGCGTAATATAATCGACTCTGTTTATTCTCAAACAAAAAACCTGCAATTGATATTATAGTATTAATACATAGTATTCTGCAAATTGCTGCATAGAAAATTCCGACAATTGGATTTATGAAAATTATTCTCTTTTTATTTCTACATTTCAATAGACGTAAAGCGTAAATCAGTGACAGCAACCAATAGCTAATATGCGTCAAAAATCCACCTACTAGCTTTGTCCGTTGAAATATTTCTGTTAGTGCATTTTCATATTTTGTATATACAAATATGGGGTTACAAATATTTTCAATTGATTTTTGTAACTCTTTCTCTTTCAATTTGTACTCAAAAGAATCTAATACAATTACTGTTCTTTCCATTATGCATGATAATTAATTCCTATTCTTTTTAGTGCATGTTTTACCGTATATTTAGTAAGCATAATCCAATATCTAAATATGGATTTTATCCATGAAAAACGAACCGTGTTTTTTAGTATCAAGTAGTATTCCTTGATTGCGGCATAGGAATCACTCATTCCTCCAACTTGCATATTTACCGTTACCATATCCATAAAGTCTGATTCTAACCGATTACCTTTTCTCATCAACAACTCGTAATCAGCACATATCTTATATGATAAGTCAAATAACCCGATTTCATCAAATAGAGTCCTTCTATGCAATGCTCCAGGATGCGATATTGTCATACCATTAATACAATTCTTCCAATTCCATATTGCACCAACTGTATATATGGGATTTCCATCTAAGCCATACATAGTTCGCTTACTCGACACTAATTGACACGATGTTGACACTTTTTTTAGTTTTGTTAAATATAGAGTAAGTGCATTGGGCAGTAAAATGTCGTCTGCCCCTATAAACATTATCCATTCTCCATGTGCAACCTTAACTCCTTTGTTCCAAGCATCATAAATTCCCTTGTCCGGCTCGCTGACCGTATAGGCCACATATTGCTCATACTTTTTGATAATCGACAACGTTTCGTCTTCCGACCCGCCGTCGACTATCACAAGCTCCGTCGCATCTGTCAGTTGTGGAACAATGCTCTGCAAGCATCGCTCCAACGTCTTTGCCGCATTAAATGTGGCTATGACGATTGATATTTCAAGTTCTTGCATACCCAATACCATTTTGCGTTTTTGTTCGTTTCCCTAAAATTCCATATATCACAAAAAAGTAGAAAAAGGCGGTGGACGAGATAGGTTCTGCAAATAGTGTCAATAGGATTGTCAACAGGAAACCGATTCGGACAGTTGTGGGTTCCATGAAGTCTGCCTTTATCATACGATATAATAAGAACAAACCTATTACAAGTCCCCAATCGAGCAGGAAAATCATAAAACCGTTGACAATATAGGCATTAAGAAAACCCTCGTTATCACCTTTTATTTCCGCTTCATCCCATAAATATTGCCGGAGCGCAATGACGTCATTACTTCTCGAATATCCTGTCAGTTCCGTATTTGCTCCAATTACCGGATTCTTACTCAGCATCATAGCTCCAACATAAGTATCTCCAAACCTGACCATAGAAGATGTCGCTCCTTCTCCATTAAGTTTCTCATCAATGTTCTGGAAAATTATTCCGTAGAAAAAAACGCCCACAATGGCCATCCCTGCCAATTGGCCTATTTTTATTTTTTTCAGTACAAATGAAAGATAATACAATATTATTACTATCATTGTAAACATGCCGGATGTTGACAGTGTCAATACTACGGCACTGATGGCCATCGCTATTTGTTTTGCACTCCGCTTTTCAACCAAAGCAAAATAAAGATTAAAGTTCATTATCATTTGCCATATACCAGGTTCCCAAGCCAATCCACACAACCTGAATCCATTGGTAAAAGACATGCCGCCACTATCCACAAAATAAAACAAGCGATGGAAATGGTAAGCGAAAGTCCCCTCCAACGGAGAGAGTATTCCTGTAAAGAACAAAAAAGGAATGTGCATGAAAGTATAGTACATGGCATACCTGCACAACTTGGACATGTCATCATAAAAAGATGCCGCCCCCTTTCCGCGATAGTTTAATGCCGCTATGTAACCGATAGCCATTGCGACAAGGACAAAAGGATAGTTCGATACGCCTTTTATTATGGACAATATTGAGAATGCCCCCATCAAACATGCCATGACAACAACATCCCTATGAGGTATCTTCTTCATTTGTTTTCTGTTAAGAACAATCTCCACAAATAGCCAAACCAACAACGCGCCTTGTATTTGTATATGTTGGAGACCGCAACCCGACACGAACATCACGGTCAGAGACAACATCCTTATTGCCTGATTGTTTACTACCATATTTTAGCGTATATTTTAGAGAGAATCTTATGAGCTGAAATGCCTATGACGCACACAAGCAAGAGTGTGAGCAAGGCACATGAATCATAATGTTCCGCAAATGGAATTGGAAACATTCTTTTTAATGCCGCAATGACAGGCAGGTGAATCATATATATTTCCAGAGAGGCTTTGCCTACCCCCCCCATAACATTAATTAACATTTTGCAGTTACCCGTCTTGTTTGCCAAGGCCGCCAATACATATAGCAACAACAAGCTGACGAGTGAGGTCGACAAGCAAACAGTCATAGTCGTCTTCATACAGTAGAAGCCCACGCCAACGGCGGCAAATGCCCAAGCCCCAAGCCATAAAACTTTTTCCTTCTTCTTGATCAAGAGTACGTGTGCGGTAAAAAATCCCATGAAGAAAACCGGCAAGCGATACAGCAGCAAGACGTGTTTCCAAAGCCTGTCCGAATCTGTAAATGTCATGTTAGAATTTTCGAACACCACATAATAGCCTACCAAAAAGAACACAACAGTCATCAGAAAACCAAACAGCCGCATGTCGTCTCTTTTCATTATCGTGTGATACAAGAAAGGGAAAGCCACATAAAGAACCACTATGGACGGAATAAACCATCCGCCAAACTCACCATCCGTAAAATAACCCAAAGTCGAATATACCCACAGGAATTCGGTGATGCTGACATTCTTCTGATATAAAAAGTAGGTACATAAAAAACCGATGATGAAATACGTGGGGAATATACGCAGAAATCTTCTTTTGTAAAACATCATCACATTGTCGTTCTTTGACATTGAGTAATAGAGCCCGAAAGCAGACAGGAACATGAAAAAGTCCACTCCCATATAACCATAGTTGGAAATCACCGACAAAATGGGTGCTTGCAACCGAAAATGAAACATCACGACCCCAATTATGGCCATACCCATGATGGGGGAACGGTATTTACTTATTAAAGATAAAGAATTTTGCTTATTCATTTTTTTATATTTTTCAGCTCAACCATTTTACTTATCATGAATATGATACGTCTTCTCAACCGGAAAGGTATTCTTGAAAGTATCACAAAAAGAGTCCTGTAGCTTTTCCGTTTTTCCAACAGGCTGTTTTTATAACATGCAGGGAGATTAGGAAATCTAGAAATCTCGTCACACAACACTCGTTTTCCCTCCTTGGAAATCTCGCTGCTGTTCAAAGAGTTGCGCACTGTCATCACGAACGAAAAATACAAGACTTCCATCTTGATGTTCTCGGTGACAGGAGATTCCTTGGCCGCATCAAGGACATGCAACACATAGTCACGGATGGACAAATATATGTCTGCCGTCTCTTTCGTAACTTTCTTGGCCATGTTAAGGTTCGTTGTCGACGAACTCCTGACTAGATAATGCAGCAAAACGTCCTTGACCAACACCACGCGGACGGCATGCCTGATTACCTCAAACGAGAAGATGTAGTCTTCAACGATCTTATGTATGCACCTTATGTTGTTTTCCCTAAGGAAGGATGTCCTATACAACTTGTTCCAAGCGTATTGGGAATAATATGAATTGGACACATACACATAGCTCATAAACGACTCATTGTCGAGGAACGTCTTGTCTTCGTGCTCCACGGACACCGTTCTTGTGCCGTCTTCATAATGTATGTCATGAGAGCCGACCACCAAATCAGCGTCAAACCTGACCGCATGGCGCACAAGTGTTGATATGGCGTTCGGCTCTATATAGTCATCAGCGTCGAGAAAATACAGGTATGTACCTTTAGCGTCAATTATCGCCATATTCCGAGAAAGGCCTTGGCCTTTCTCGGAATATTCTTTTTCAATAATTCTGGCCGCGAAGCGGCCTTTTTTTATGACTTTTTTTGTCTTTTCCAATGTGTCATCATCGCTCTGGTCGTAATACACCAACAATTCGATATTGGTATAATCTTGCGCAAATACGGAAGTGAGACATCTCTCTACATATTTTTCAACATTATAAATCGGAATACACACTGCCACCAACGGATTACTTTCATTCATATATGTGTGTCTTTTATAAATTCAACTAAAACTCAATTTGCACATATCGCTTTCCACCCAACAAAGCTGCCTGGCGGGCGAAAGCACTGTTCCTATACATATCCCCGGTATGAAGTTGGTATATCACTTCAGCTTTCGACAGCATGAACATGTCCAAGAACGTCTTCATGTATATTTGCCTGTTTGTTTCATGGCTGTTGTCCACATGGGCTATCTCGCCCGGAACGACATAGATGAAATCGTACCGGCTCATGTAATCAATGAATTTCTTGCTGTCTGCCGTCAATAGGATTTTGGAATTTATGCCCAGTTCAGTCCTCAGCTTCAATATTTGTTGTTCACATTTCTCCATCAGTTCTTGTTGCCCGGCATCTTCGAGAGTAGGGAATTTTGCGTGTTCCTCCTTGAAATCGCCCAATAACATAAGGAAGCGAAAAGCCATCGCACAATATTTGCCCGAACCTATCTCGGCCAAGCACTGATCTATTGCGGAAAGAAGACTGCCACAGGGTTTAAACAGGAAATGGAAGTCATTGACATATCGTTTGATATAATAAGTAGAATCAGAATACACATGTATCTGCTTGTTGGGATTACGCTTTATCACCTGCTTCAGATACAACTTGTGGAACGAGGTATTGCTCTGCCAATCGTTAAGGAAGACGGGCACAGATATGCGTTTGCCGTATTTCACTTTTCCCCGATCCACTTTCCAGTCGTATCCATTGGGAAGCAGATAATCAGACAAGTCAAAAGGCGAGATGAAATGAATATAAAAGGGAATGTTGAAATCCTTGCTAAATTCGTAAGTCGTGCAGATACCCTTGAAACGGTCTGTCAGCCCACAATGAATTTGCCTGCCGTCAAACATTGCAATCAAACAAGCCCCCAGTTCGTTCTCTTCCACCGTGTCAGAATACCCACAATAATAATCATACTCGTCTTTCTTGAAAAAAAAATTGTTTGTGAACAATGCCACAACACTTCGGAATATCTGCATCATTTGCGACTTGAACAGCTTCAACCGTTTTATCAGCCTCATAAAATTAAACTTTTTATACGTAACCCGCTATTCGAGCCGGGTTGCCCTCCACTACGCAATTGTCTGGTATTGATTTTGTCACTACAGCATGCGGCCCAATACGCACGTTATTCCCGATTGTTACGCCTTTCAGTATCAATGAACCTATACATACATGCACGTTGTCACCTATTAATATAGCCGCATTTATTTTATTCGCTTCGTCCTTCTCCGATATGCGCCGATCCCGAAAATCCAATGAATGGGCATCCGAATCAATAATGACCACTCCGTCTTCAAACGTGCAGCCATTGCCTATCGTCACACTCTTGCGAACGTCAATTATTGTAGATGAAAACGTACAATCATTGCCTATTGACAGTATGCACTTGCTTCTGCAACCTATACTGTTCCTGTAATCGTATTGTCCTACACCTTTTTTGAACAAGACATTCCTGCCAATATTGATTTTCGCGTCTTTACAAATGTTGACTATTGGAAAACTCAAGAATTTACCCCCGATTAAATGAATTTTAACATTCATACACCGCAGAAGAACATTGCCTAAAATATCAATCATCGTTTCGTTCCCTCAATATTTTTATTACCTTGGCCGGATTGCCTGCTGCAATTACATCATCCGGTATGTTGCGTGTAACTACGCTTCCTGCACCGATAACGGACCGCGACCCGATGGTAACGCCCTTTAAGACCATGGAATTGGCACCTATCAAAACGTCATCTCCAATCACTATCGCCTTGCTTTTCTTGTTCCTGTCATCCATGTCGGCATCCCGACGGTCTATGTAATTGAGAGAATGGCTATCGGAATCAAGAAAAATGACATGTGCGCCCACTTGCACATAATCACCCATGGTAAGCGAATGCCGGATATTGATTACCGGAGAGCTGAACCCACAATGGTTGCCAATGACAACACTGGCATTGTCATGCACTTTTATCACGCCTTTGATGTTGCTGGCAAGTGGATTTATCCCCCTTCCACTTTTGAAAAAGCATCCGTCGCCGATACGGACTTCCGCCTTTGGCGATATGTCCAGTATCATTCGACCATTGACCATCAAGTCCTTTCCATATATGATATGGCAATGCTTGAATTGCCATCTTCCATAACGCCAGAAGAATGAGCTTTCAATCCGTCGCTTAATCTGTATTACAATGAAAAGCAAGTTCATATTCCAACCAGTTTTTTGTAAATATCCATCAATGTCGATATAATCTGCCGGGAATCATGGCGCGCATTTGCCGCAAGGATTGCATTACGACTCAATCTCTCTTGCAGCTCAGGGGCTTCGGCCAGCATCTTGATTTTTCCTGCAAGCATGTAGGCATCGTGAGATTGCACCAATATGCCATTCATGCCATTGTCTATCAACGAAGATACGCCTCCCACATTCGTCGCAATGACAGGGACACCTAAATATTGAGCTTCGCAAACGCTATTGGGGCTGTTGTCAATGTATGAGGGATGTACATAGACGGTTGACTCGCGTAGTTGGCGTGCCAGTTCGCCCGCCGTGGCTGTTCCTCTCAGGCAGACGTTCACGTCATCAGCCTTTATAGCCTCATGCCGCTCGGTGAAACGGATGGAGCCGACACCGTAGACATTCCATTCAAAATCCATGTCGGTGGTTTCTTTCAAAAGTTTTGCTGTCCTTAAGACAAGGCTTGCACCCTTGTACAGAGGTGGAGAAATAACGGATATCAATTTTGTCTTCCCGTATTGGCGCAATTGCCATTTAGGTGATTCCATAAAGTCCTCACGCAACATCTCATTGCATAAATAATATGTGGAGTCTGGTGAAAGCAACGAGGTCACAGTCCTGTCCCAATCTGTCCGTCCGATAAAATGCTTGCATCCTGAAAAGATTTGTCGTTCTCTTTTCGACTGGTATTCCCACGACACTATATCTTTCCTGTGAAAGAGTGCATACAGGAGACCGTTTCGGAAGAAATAGTCCCGTTCTGAGTATGATGGCGGCAATAAAAAGTCCTTATAGGGATTAAGCAATCCCTGTAGGTGTATTACACATGGTGTCTTCACCTTGGAGGCTATAAGACCATAGTTGTTCTCCGTTCCCCACACATGTATCACGTCAGGGCGATAATCCGCAATGATTTCCTGATATTCCTTTACGTATCTTGCGTCCGTGTCCGCACCGACAGCATGAAGACTCCTGAATTTATCAAAAATCTTCGAACGTACATTCTTGGGGCAACAGACGCTGTAGAAACGTATCCCGTCAATATCCTTCTGACCGTTTCGGGTACCTAACGACACCACTCCAACAGTCAGATTCTCACGTTTGATATGACTGAGCATGGAACGCATCCATCCACCGCCATTGTATCCCTTGGAACACAAGACGGACAAATCCCCATTGCAAAACCATAACACCCTCATTTTCTCATTTTTTTTAGAATATAATCAATAGGATATTTAAGAAGCATCGCACATATAACAGATACCACAAGAACAAAAGCCAATGAACGATGCCCCCACAAATACCATTGCACATTGAAGATACTGCCATGTAAAAGGTAAACCAAGTATGACAACGACGAGAAACAAACAACTGCAGAACGCGGCCTCAACGAAACACGGCGAAACAGTAATGCGAATATCACTATCGCCAACATCGCTATATTCGCATTCAGCATATAAGAATCAACATTGTCATTGGAGAACATAGTATAAGAAAGCAAATACAGTTCAACAACCGCCAACAGGAGAAGGACTCTAACTTTTGTGCTCATCATGTCTTTTTCGTACAAGGCTAAATAGAAACCTAAGACAAGTGCCCACAGGTTGCGCCAATAATGAGCGGGATAATGTATCTGCCGACAGACTACCGAGAACAACACCATCCCTACAATATATACGGCCACACACATTCCCTTGCGCTCCAATCCCACCGTTTTCTTTATAAGGAAAAAAAGGAAATAAGAAAAGGTTATCACGCACACAAACCACATGTGCGGATTTATGGAAACCGCACCCGTAAACAATAACGGAATCTTCCACAAAGGCATTACGCCACAACTTATCTTGAAAAAATTGGGCGTAACCTTTTCAGTATCAAAATCCGGAATATAAGACATCGGAAGAGACATCGCGACAACTATGACAAAAGCTGTAACCACCCAAAACGGTATCAGAATCTTGGCCATCCGCCGAAACAAGAATTCCTTGAATACCGGAGGATGCAGGCTTTCACTTTTTGTTATCCCGTAAGACGATAATATCAAGAAAATGCACAAGGCACAATTACCCCCCTATTTGTAATATATTTTCTACACCTTCAGATTGAAAACTGCTTCTCAATGCGAAATGATGACAAACTATAATTATGCACGCAAGCGCTTTCAATGAAAGCGATGCGTCTATGGGAATTATACTTTCCACGGCATGAATGCCATCGTTCCTCTGTTCCAAACTTACAATAAAGGCGAAAATGGCTATTGCAAGTACAACAACTGTTTCCATGTAATCTATTGCTTGTCAAATCGTTTTTCGACTTCCGCCATGGTGTAATCGAATACACGTTCAGAAGCCTTGTTGTCAATATGTTTAAAATATTTGCCAATTTCGGCATGTGATATGTTGGCATAAGACCTGGAAGCCAATATTTCACATACTTCACACCAATCGTGCGCCGTTTGACCCGGCAGACTGTCATAATCCATGTATATACCACGGCAGTTATGGATGTAGTAGTCAAAATCAAAAGGAGACTTGATTACCGGTTTGCCCATGAACAGAAAATCAAAATAAATGGAAGAATAATCTGTAATAAGAATGTCCACAGTCCGTATCAAATCCATATTATTTAATATCGGAGTATCCTCTATATTGATTATGCGAGGAGTCAGTTCTTTGTCTGTCAACGTCTTGTCCCAGAAATGTCCCTTGTTTAAAAGAACCATGTTGTTTTGTTCCAACACCTTGCTTACCTGTTCTTGGTTAAAACCGAATTGTCCGAATGGCCTGAATGGTATTCCTTTGTCACGTGCATCACGGAATGTGGGCATATATAATATCTTTATGCTACCGGGATATTTCTTTTCTGCATCTTCGGTGATTCTGCATGTCCTATTCAGGTAAAGCGCGTCATGGTTAGGAAAGCCTAACACAGGTACAAATGGTAATCCAAAACAAGATTCCGAAATTTTAGCGAAATAATCAGAACTTGCTGTGGTTATGACTTTTCCATGTTGCGTGAAACAATTCCGTAAACGTTCCTTGATCGTGAGTGGCGGTTTGACTACGCCTGCATCATAACCTATCTTCTTTATCGGTATGCCATGCCACAAGTTCAATTCGATAACCCCATCCAAGAAGAACCCCCTTCCTGTGATATCACATAGACCGATTGTATATACAACACAACCGGCTCGCAGCATTATCTTCTCAGCTTCTTTATTGTTTTCCGACTCTAAAACGGCCTTGTACCCCTTTGATTTCACATAATCACAAATCCAAGGGTCTTTTGTAAACCAATATGCGTCTATTTCAGGATGGTGGCGGTTTACCCATTCGAAAAATTCCATAGAATTATCTCTATATTTTTGTCCAAGCCAACAACCGAAAATCCATGTGTTCACATCCCGGGTTGTCATCTTTCGGCGCAAATATGCCGCATAAGCTTGCATCTTTATTTTTCTCAATTTTTCTTCCATGCTAAAAACTTTTTATTTACAAATCTCTTCAGTGCGTCTTTCTCTTTTGCTTCCAAGCCAAAAAACCAAATAAGAAGCGACAAGACCATCGTGTTCAACAGTACAATGCAAGGCAGCCTAAGCACACAAGCCCCAAAAGCTTTTTGGGCCATGCATGAAACAACAGTAGAAACGGCACCGATTAAAATTATCGGGCATATAACCTTTTCCAGATATACGCACAGCTTTAACGGAAGCTGTGAAGACAATACTTTCGTTTTCACAAAAATCAATACGACGTATATGCAAATAAAAACATAATATACCATTTCGGGAGGACAATTTTCAACATGATTGAATAGAAGCCACGACACAGGAATAACCAAAATTCCGATAACATTTACCCAAATGGAGTAATTCTTCATGCTGCCCGTCGCGACAACTGCCATGAATAATGTATTCACAGATAAGTTCACCAACGTTGCCATCAATGTCAAACGAAGAAAAACGACCGTATGGTCAGGGACTTCCACAAGCCACAATGTTAACACGGTATCTGCTTCCACAAAAAGAGGAACCAGAAAATACAGAAGCATAAAACATGAAAATTTGGCTCCTCCATATACAAGTTCGATCATTTTATTAATGTTGCCGGAAGCGTACGACTTCGTTATTTGCGGATTCAAAGATGTTGTAAAGTTATTCACAAACTGCATTACAGCCATCTCCACTTGTGTCGCGATTCCACGAGCCGCATTTACAACTACTCCAAAGAAAAAATTCATCAGTAAATTAACCCCCTGCGTGTTCAAGACATAAGACGTTTGACCAATGACATTCCACCCCGCTATATTTAACATTTGCCGGAAACTGGCTTTATCAAATATGAAATTGTATCTGCATTCATTGAAATTCATGTGGCAATATATGCCATATATGAGCCTGACAACAAGAGCAACGACCAACATAAGTACTGCATAAAATTTAAGCCTATCCATAACAGACATGCTTATCAGATATGCCACAATTAATTTGCAAACAGCTTCCACAATGCTTACATAGGCGAAAGCCTTCATCCTCTCATGTGCGATAATGCATGAATTGTATGGAACATTCAACAGAGCTATGACAAATGACAACAAACAACAATGTAAAGTCCAAACTGCGGCATCATATCGTGCCACGGGCATATTCATCTTGTAGCGCAAGAAATAATATCCGGCCAATTCACCCAATGCCAATACCACAACTGAAAGTATAACCTGTACATTAACAGACGTGCAAAATATTTTATGTAATACCGCCCTGTCATCTTTCCCTATGTAGAACGTGATAAATCGAGATATTGACACGGACAACGAGTTGGTCAATATGGAAAGCATACCTACAAAGCCACCCACTACGTTGTATATGCCAAAATCTTCGACTCCCAAAGACGAAAGGATAACCCTGCTCGTGTATAAGCTTATGGTCATAAGGAAAGCCATCCGCACATATAATATCAATGTGTTTTGGGCCAATCGTTTATTATCTGGCACGAACTTGTTGTTCATCATTTATTTAAAACAATATCCTCCGTTTATTTCAATCACACTTCCGTTCACAAAGCCGGGAGCAATGGCATTTACGGTCGTTCCCGTTCCTTCAAACACTTTCATCAAGTTCTTCGCCAGGGCATGTATGGCCGACTTTGTCATCCCATAGGCCAACGAAGTACCGTGGGGATATACGCCCATCATCGAGCCTATCGGCACAATCCGTGCGTTGTTCAGCAGCTTGGATAGCAGATCCCTGATGAGGTAGACATTGCTGTTCAAGTTAACCTGCATCACCCTTTCCCATACTTCATCGGTCGTGCCTGCTTACCCTTCCGCTCTTTACTTTGTAATCGAAAGAGTGAAGGCCTTCCGCACGAAAATCCGTGTGGTAACGCTCCAATACATCTTTATATATGGTATCATAATCGGGAATGAACAAATCGTCCTTTTGTTCCAAGTGCGATATGATTTCCTTTGCCAAATCTTCCGTCTGACTTATATCGGTCTCTCCTTGGTTGAAACTGGTTCCTTTTATCGAGCCGGGCGACACGTTCAATATCCTGTTCCTGCTGCCGGATTTCTCCAGTTCCACGTTCACGCTCTCTATGAATATCTTCAAGGCTGCCTTGGTCGCGGCATAGACGGAAAAGAAAGGAGAGGACATAAATCCCGCAATGCTCACCATCACACCGCAACGGAAATCATCCTGTCCCAAGAGCTTGTCATAAAAGTGCTTGATAACCCGGATGGCGGCAACGGTGTTCACGTTAAACGAGCGAACGATATGCTCCTCGCTTACTTCCGAGAACAATGCCAACTTGCCGAAACCTGCCGTAATCATCAGTGTGTCTATATCCTTGAATTGGTCAAGCAAACCGTAATCATCACAGGTCAGGTCAAACTGATAGCACATAAACTTTTCTTGTTGACGCTCTGTCGCTACGGGTGATTTGTCAACGATGTAGATACGTCCCACGTCTTGCCTCTCGGCCAAAACCGTGGCTATACTGAGTCCGATGCCATTGGCACCACCCACGATTAATGCGTTCCTCATATCTCGCTAAAGTTTATCCGTTCCGTAAATTGTTGCATGATTTTGGCCATCACTATGCTTTCTCTCCTGCGCAGCCTTGCCGTACTGAACCGATGGTTGTAGATGCAGGATACGAACTCCTGTATTTCGTAGCGCAAACCTGCACCATCCCACTTATAGAAGAACTTTTTGTTCTTATTCTGGTCTTCGTAGCGCAATTCAAAGTAATCTGTTTTCCACCATGGAGCCGGCACGTAGGCATATCCTTTTGTACCGCTTATTATCAAATTTCCTTCCGTCTTCACGCCCAAACCAAGCTTGAATGAACAAACGGACCTGGAGTAGCGCATCACACCCTTGGTGTACATGTCAATTCCACCCTCCATCCGTGAATAAAAACGGAGGTCTTCATAATCCACCCCCAACAATTTGACGATAGGCAGCAGGGGATATGAGCCTAATTCGTACATGGATCCACCAGCCTGGTTTGGGTCAAATTCCCTAAGCCGTTGGTCTGCCAACAGCTTCGATAAGGATGCCTCTATGTCAACAACCTCGCCAATCACGCCACTCTTTATCATCACAATCAGGTGGTTGAAGGCTGGGCAATGGGCTGTCTTGTTAGCTTCCATGAGCACTAATCCCTGCTGTTCAGCCAGTTGGAAAAGCTCTTTTGCTTCATCGCCGTTCAGGACCATTGGTGTCTCGCATAGCACATGCTTGCCAGCTTGCAGAGCCTGTTTAATGTAGCCGTAATGGCTCAAGTGCGACGTGGCTATGTAGACAGCATCCACCCGTGCCAACACCTCCTCATAGGTGCAGCACACGTCCGGAATATTCTTCTCCACGACAAACTGTGCCGCCTTGCCATAGTCGGCATCAAAGGCTGCAACCACTTCCACCCCGCTTACAAATGAGGATTCTGGCACAAAACGTTGTGATATCCTACCAGTACCAACCACACCGATACGCACCAATGTCTGTGATTTATTGCGCAGCATAGTAGATGATATGCCTTCCGTACGTGGCAGATAGACCACCCTGCAAAACTCGTTCAGGTAGTCGAACTTGCCTTCCCAGTCAGACCCAATGGCGAAAATATCTATGTCATACTTCTGTATGTCATCTATCTTCTGTCCCAAATAATCCTCTATGATTATCTGGTCTGCCAATCCTGTGGCCTTCACCGCTTCCACCCGTTCTAAAACATTGTTTCGCACATTGAGCTTGCCCCGGTCACGGTCGTAATTATCGTTGGTTACGCCTACAATGAGGTAGTCACCAAGTGCTTTCGCTCTCTTCAAGAGGTTAATGTGGCCTTGATGCAGCAAGTCATAAGTGCCATAGGTGATTACTTTTACCATCTATCAATTATTCTTATATTTTTCCATGACAATCAGTAAGCGACTAATTCGGTCGTGTCTCCTGCATTACAGGCGGCATGTCTAAAATAAGATTAAAATCCGGTTGGTTTTTATGACTTGTTTGCACTTATGCCGATGGTCGAGGACAATAGCTACACAGTAGTTTTCCTAAAAACATCCTTCATCCTTCAGGACACATGTTAATCCACTCATTATTTTGAAGTTATAACCTGAAGGATGATTCAGGCATCCTTCAGCCGCGTTTCATTTCCTTTGGTAGAGAACGGAAAATCAATCGGCTGAGAATGAAAAATCATTTGGCTTAGATTGGAAAATCGTTTGGCGCAGAGCGTTTGACGGCTTTCAGCCATGAAAGGGGACTGAAAGATGGGCTTTCCATCGTTCAGACTGTAATATATTATATAATAGATGTTTACCACAGTTCCTGAAGGATGAAGGATGTTTTTGCAAACTCTTAGGGTGGAATGTATAGGGGCATGGCGGGTTTCCGGCAGGAACTTCATCCCCCATCCGTCTTTTATCTCGTAATCATCCAATCCTTCAGGGTATGCCGTTCCATGTCAAAGTTAATGCCGACCTTCACCACTGGCAGGCCGCACAAGGCGAAGCGTTCGGGATAGTTCTTCAGGTCAATTTGCTGCATGGCGGCTTCGGCGGATTGGTTCAATTTCAGCTCCACGATGTAGAGCGTAGTAGCCGTGCGCATCACCATGTCCACCCGTCCCCTCGGGGTACGCACTTCCACATCCACATACATGCCCAAGAGGCTGAAAATGATATAGAGCATCTGTTGGTAGTGGCCTTCGTAGTCCGTATGGTCGCAATAAGGCACGGTGGAAAGGAAAGTCTGGAGGAGTTGCAACATGCCTTCCATGTCTCCTTTCACCAAGGCGCGGGCCAGATTGACGATTGTGGTCGTGGCCGTCAGCGTGTCGGGTGTGACATAATAGGGCAGGAGGCTACGCATCAATCCTATGCGCACTTCCTTATTGGGAATGTCGAGCCTGTAGATACCGAAGTCCGTATCCGCGTCCTTGATGGTGACGTATCCGCTTTGGTAGAGCAGGGGAGTGATGCTTGCCATGCGCTCTGTGGGGGCATCGAACTCTTCCGCCATGGCCTCATTGCCTCCAATCTTGGAGGGCAACACGCCATATTTCCTTAGCATTTCGATGAGATACGTGGGCGTGCCGCTGCCGAACCAATAAGAATCCAACCGCCCGGTGACGAAGGCGTTCAGCAGGCTGAATGGGTTATAGATGTCCGGTGAAGGCCAGGTGAAATGGTAGCCGTCGTAATTGTACTTGAGTTTCTGTACGGCTTCCTCGCGGCTTATGCCCATCCGTTTGGCTAAAATGTCCAAGTCTTCGTCCATTTGGGTGGCCATTTCCTCTTCCGTGATGCCACAGATGGTGGCGTATTCCGGCAACATGCTGATGTTTTGGATATTATTCAGTTCGCTGAAGATACTGAGTTGTGAAAATTTGGTAATACCGGTGAGGAAGACGAAACGCAGGTAAGGGTCGCAGGCTTTGAGCGGACTATAGAAGTTACGCATGATGTTACGCAGGACGGGCAGGTTCTTTTCTTCATGCACTACGTCGAGCAAGGGCGCATCGTATTCATCGATGAGCACCACCACTTGGCGGCCCGTCTGCTCGTAAACGTGACGGATAAGTTTTGTCAGCCGTATATTGGAATCGGGAGAGTCCGAATGTATGCCGTAATCTTCTTCTATTTGTTCCAGTTGGGACAACAGGTAACGTTCCAACTGTTCCTTTTCCATGTGCTTGCCCAAGCTCATGTCGAAATGCAGCACCGGATATTCCGTCCATTCCGTTTCCAAACGTTCCATGGCCAAACCTTTGAACAAGTCCCTCCGTCCTTCGAAATAGGCTTTCAAAGTGCTTGTCAACAGCGACTTGCCGAAACGACGGGGACGGCTCAGGAACACGTAATTGGACGCGGCATGCGTCAGTCGGTAGATGATTTCCGTCTTGTCTATATATAAATAGTTCCCCTTCCTTATTTTCTCGAACGTCTGTATCCCGATGGGATAAAGTTTGGTGGCTTGTGTCATACTCCGTTCCTCCATGTCATGATGTGCAATAGCAAAGATACAAAAATGAAGTGTGGCGTAAAAAATTTATTGCGGATTTTTTTCGCTTACAGGAGTTGTATGAATTCCGGTTCCACCTCCACGGCGGCGGCCAGTAACATCGGCAGTTCCACCAACAGGCGTTTCACGGTGGTGCCGCGTACGGTGACGAGGCTGCCCTCATAGCCGTGGAGCGGGCCGCCGATGATGCGTATTCTGCGGTTGCGCATGGCCGGAGTGATTTCTTCGGGACGGTAGTATTTGGAAGAGACGGAAGACGTCACGGCCAAGATAAAACGTTCCATGTCGGCCTCGCGTACGGTCATGGGTTCCATAAATCCTCCGTATATATAGCGGTATTGCAGTTTGAGCCCGGGTCTCATGAAAGGGTCGAGCACGTCGCGTGTGCTGTGGGCGAAAAGCAAGTCACGCATGTAAGGCACATCTTTCCAACCGTGTTTGCCCCTCCTTTCGATTGGTTTCTTTACCATCGGCGTGAAACATCTTACACCCCGTCCCGTCAGTTTTTCAAAAGCGGAAAGTTTGGCGTTGGGACGGCTCAAATCACGCAGGACATACCATTGGGGTGTTTCGTCCATCTTTCTCAAAAGGGTACTTTTATTACTCCAGCTTGTCTTTGCATTTTCTTGTTAGACAAGCTGTTAAGCTGAAGGTTGAAAAATAATCGGTTTCCCGGATTGTCTGTCCACATCGTTTTTCTGCCGCGTGTTTGTCGTTCCGTTTTCCCTTTGCGCTTTCGCACTTTTTGCGGTATATCTCTTGGTAAGAGAGCAACCGAATCCAATCATGGAAAAGTAAATAGTTATAAATCAGAATGAAACAAGTCTGAAACCGCTTACTTTTGTTTCGCAAACGGTGTACGAATGCTGTTTTGCAAAACAAGAGAAATAAAAGTTTCTGAAAAAAACAACTGTAAATTAGTATATTGTGTAATATTTTGTATAACTTTGTACCGTGGTTGCTCTCTTACCAAGAGAACGACCACAATGCTTTCCCTGAATCCTATCATTCTTTTTGTCATTTTGCTTTCATTTCAATCCTTTTTCAGACAGGATGAAAGTAAGGTGGCTGTCCTTGCAGGGGTTGATTCCTTGTTTGAAGTTCAAAACAAGAGCAACGGGGAACTTTTTTAGATACATTTTTTTAGTTTCCACGGCTGTTTTTCGCTTTCGTTAACCCAAGGAGCACTTTTTTCTCAGGAGAAAAATTTTCCGTTCGGCTGAAAAAACATTTTTTTTCTCCGCATCCCGTCCCGTTGCTCTCTGTACGGCGACGAAAAGCATGGCTGAAAACGGAAAAACGGGTTGCTGCCATCGCCCCTTTTTATGTTATTTGGACGGTTGGGCAATACAAAAGCGCGATGTCTTTTTGTAAGGCCGAATGCCTTGAAGCCTGCATATTTTATGCCTGCAAGCGCAGGATGCCGCCGTCCGGCAAACTTTTGGAAGGCATAACCTTGGAATAGCTTTCATCTTGCTTTTTCCGGGACGCGCGAGAATCGCGTATTTGCGGACACTTCTTATGACGGCCTGAAATAAGCAAGCCTTGCGGGGATGAGATTGACGATTTGACAGAATGGCAATGAAGTGCAAATAATTCTTCAATGTCTATGTAGGATATAATGAAAGGAGGACGACAAAAGAATAAGGCGTACCTTGCGGTACGCCTTATCCGTTGTTTGTTTGAAAGAAGTATTTAATAGAAGTTGTTTATGCTTCGGCAGGAGTTTCTGTAGTTTCCTCTGCGGGAGCATCAGCAGGAGCTTCTGCTTCAGCCTCTGCTTTTGCAGCAGCCTCGGCAGCTTTCTTCTCTGCTACTTTCTTAGCGATCTCTTCATTGACTTTCTTCTCAGCTTGCAGACGTGCTTCAGCGGCAGCCTTCTTCTCGGCGGCTTTCTTGGCCTCGAATGCTTCTAAGCCTTTCTGCTTGTCGTTCTTCCAAGCTTCGAATTTTGCTTGTGCGGCAGCTTCATCAAAAGCACCCTTCTTCACACCGCCACGGAGGTGTTTCATCATGTAGACACCTTCCTTGGACAAGATGTTGCGAACCGTGTCGGTAGGCTGTGCACCTACTTCCACCCAATAAAGAGCGCGATCGAATTTCAAATCTACAGTGGCGGGATTGGTGTTCGGGTTGTATGTACCAATCTTTTCTGTAAACTTACCATCACGTGGTGCTCTTACGTCTGCAATAACGATGCTGTAGAAGGCGTAGCCCTTACGTCCGTTACGCTGCAATCTAATTTTTGTTGCCATAATTAATGTTTTGTTTTTAATATAGGTTTGAAATATGCCGTTAACTCGTAACGGCGGCGCAAAGTTACACTTTTTCTCCGACTTGCCAAAGGTTACCCCTTGTTTTTTAGGCGTTTTTTCTCTTCTCCGTCATTTCTTGATGCGCATGCTCGCCTTTATCATATATATAATAAGGAGAACATACATCAGCAGGGAGAGCCATTCGCTGGCCGGACTGGCCCACCAGGTGGAATAGTCGAACGAGATTCCTCCGAAACGCAGGGCTGCACTGACTACGCCCATCAAGGCTCCTCCGGCAATGAATCCGGAAGCAATGAGCGTACCTTTCTCGCCTCGTTCCTTGTTGACTTGCTCTTTGCTGCTCCGTGTGGTGACATACCAGTTAATGAGCCCGCCGACCAACAAGGGCAAGTTTAGTTCGAGCGGAATGAACATGCCCAAAGCGAAGGCAAGGGCCGAAACGTTGAAAAGGGTGAGAAGGATGGCAAGGGCCGCGCCGATGCCGTAAAGCAACCAGGGAGCACCCGCACCGCTCATCAGCGGTTCGATGACGGCGGCCATGGCGTTGGCTTGAGGTGCGGCAAGTTGTCCGCTTGTGAATCCGTAAGTGTCATTCAATATCATGATGACTCCGGCCACGGTGGCGGCTGATACAAGAGTACCCAGAAACTTGAATGTTTCTTGTTTCTTGGGTGTGCTGCCCAGCCAATAGCCGATTTTCAAGTCGGTGATGAAACTTCCGGCCGTGGAGAGGGCGGTGCAGACTACTCCGCCCATAATCAGTGCGGCCACCATGCCAGCCGGACCTTTCAGGCCGACGGCCACCATGATGACGGAAGCCAGGATGAGGGTCATCAGCGTCATGCCGGATACGGGGTTGCTGCCGACAATCGCAATGGCGTTGGCCGCAACCGTAGTGAAGAGAAAAGCGATAACGGCTACGAGAAGCACTCCGGTGAGCGTGAAGAGCAGGTTGCCTTCCATGACCCCGAAATAGAAAAACAACAGGATGGCTGCCAAGGTCAGGAGAGAGCCGACAGCAATGATTTTCATCGATAAATCCTTTTGTGTCCGGGGAACGGCCGTGTCGCTCTTCCCCTTGCCTTTCATTTCTTGTGCAGCCAGACCCACAGCCCCCATGATGATTTTGCGGCTTTTGAAAATGCCGATGATACCGGCCATGGCGATACCGCCGATACCGATGCTTTTGGCATATTGGAAGATTTGTTCGGCACTGGCTTGGGAGGCTGTAACGGAAGAACTTCCGGCACTCACGACGAGGTCGGGGAACAACCATGAAATGGCCGGAACGATAACCCACCATACGGCCACGGAACCGCAACAAATGATGAGCGCATATTTCAAGCCCACGATGTATCCCATACCCAGCACGGCCGCCCCCGTATTGATTTTAAAGACAAGTTTGGTCTTGTCCGCCAGCGCTTGCCCCCATTCCAGACAACGTGACGTGACGCTCTCGTTCCACCAGCCTACTGTAGCGATGATGAAGTCATAAATGCCGCCTACGACTCCGGCCACGAGGAGCGGTAAAGCCTGATTGCCGCCTTTCTCTCCGGAAACCAATACTTGCGTGGAGGCCGTGGCTTCGGGAAAGGGATATTTGCCGTGCATGTCTTTCACGAAATACTTGCGGAAGGGGATGAGGAAAAGGATGCCCAAGACTCCTCCCAACACGGAGGCGATGAACACTTCTATGAAGTTCACCGTCATTTCCGGATATTTGTCTTGCAGGATATAGAGGGCGGGCAAGGTGAATATGGCTCCGGCCACAATCATACCGGAACATGCCCCGATGCTCTGGATGATGACGTTCTCTCCCAATGCCCCTTTCCGGTGGGTGGCTCCCGTCACGCCTATCGCGATAATCGTGATGGGAATGGCCGCCTCGAACACTTGTCCTACTTTCAGTCCTAAATAGGCTGATGCGGCCGAAAAGACCACGGCCATGAGCACGCCCCACAATACCGACCACACGGTCACTTCCTTATACGTGCGCTCCGGTGACATCGGAGGTTCGTACTGCTCGCCTTTTTTGAGTTCCCGGAAGGCGTTTTCCGGCACTCCTGTCTGTTGCTTTGCGTTTTCCATTCAATCGTTGTTTTTATGAATTTTTATAAATTGAGACAAAGATATATATTTCACGGCAGAATGTACTTTCTTCTTTTGTAGAATTTCTTTAAATAGTTTAATTTATAATGTGAATCCCTCGCTATTCACTAATTTTGCAGTTCAATTTAAAAGAAATCGCATGCTGCTGAAGCTTTATCATAGATACATATTATTGTTTTTAGTCTTGATGTGCTTTGTCCCGCATACCCTGAAAGCACAGATTCGGGGATGGGTGACGGATGCCGACACGGGAGAACCTATTCCGTCGGTCAACGTATACTACGGAAAACAAAAGACTGTGGGAACCACAACCAATGACAAAGGCAGATACACTTTGCAAACACCGGAGAAAGGAGATACCCTTGTGTTTTCTTATGTCGGCTACCAGACGTATAAGGTATATATAAAGGCCGGAGAGAAAAAGACATTGAATGTCAAGCTTCAGAATTTGGACAAGGAATTGTCTGAGTTACTGGTAAAACCGAAAAAGAGACGATACAGCCGCAAAGACAATCCTGCGGTGGAATTGATGCGGAAAGTGATAGCGGCCAAAGAGAAAAGCGACTTGAGACAGAACGACTATTACCGTTATGACAAGTATCAGCGTATCACTTTCGGCTTCAACAATATCACGCAACACTTTATCGACAGCAGTTTTTTACGCAAATATCCGTTGTTGGTCAAGCAGGTGGAATTCTGCCCGCAGACCCAAACCAACATCCTCCCCCTGACCTATAATGAGACTTCGTCGGAACATATATACAGGAAACAACCGGAGGCGGAACGGAATTTCATCCGGGGAACGAACTCGGAAGGCTTGAATGAACTGTTCGCCACGGGGGACATCGTGAACGTGGTCCTTCAGCGTTTCTTCGCCGACGTGAACATTTACGATAATTCGATCAATCTTTTGGAGCGTTACTTCACCAGTCCTTTATCTTCTACCAACGCCGTTTCTTTTTATCAGTATTACATCATGGATACTCTGGACGTGGAAGGAGACAAGTGCATCGAATTGAGTTTCATTCCTCAGAATCCGCAGGATTTCGGGTTCTCGGGACGGTTATGGGTATTGGACGATGGGACTTATCAGGTGAAACGTTGTCTGGTCAACCTGCCGCTCCGTTCGAGTGTGAACTTTATCAGCAATCTGGTGATAGAACAGGATTTTTCCACGCTCCCCAACGGTCAGCGGGTATTGGTGAAAGACAATATGATTGCAGAACTGGGCGCATTGAAGAAATACCATAATATGCTGATTAAGCGTACCACGGCTTATACCGGATTCGACTTTTCTCCCATTCCCGGCGAGAGATTCGACCAACGCGAACAGCCAAGGGAAGGTACACCGGTCATCAAAGACGAAGACTTTTGGACACAGCACCGGACGGACACCCTGACCCGTTCGGAAGCCAACATGTCCACCATGGTACGGGATATGACCCGTAAGAAAGGCTTCGGATGGGTGATTTGGATTGTCCGGGCCTTCGTGGAAAACTACGTGGAGACTTCGCCTCCGGGAAAAAAGAATTATGTGGATTTCGGGCCGGTCAACACGGTCGTTTCGTCCAATTTTATAGATAAGGTACGTTTCCGGGCCAGTGCGCAGACCACGGCCAATCTGAGCCCTCATCTCTTCCTGAAAGGATATGCGGCATACGGAGTACGGGACAAGAAATGGAAATACGAAGGAGAAGTGGAGTATTCGTTTTTGAAGAAACAATATTCGCCGGAAGAGTTTCCGCGAAACTCGATAGCGATTTCTACCCGTTACGACGTAATGGCTCCCTCAGATGCCATGTTGCCTACGGACAAAGACAATGTGTTCACGTCGCTCAAGACGCAGACCATCGACCAAATGTCTTATTTCCGTCAATACAACATACGTTATGTATATGAATTCGACAACCATTTCGGAATTACGGCACAATTGCGCCATATCACTCAAAACCCGACAGGCACGCTGTTCTATCGTACGCTGGGCGGACAAATAGTGCCGGAACTGACGCAAAGCGAGGCGACACTGAGTTTGCGTTACGCGCCGGGCGAAAAGGTGGTAGTCACGAAACAAAGACGTCATCCGGTCAACCACAATTATCCTATTTACACGTTAATGCACACGACCGGCTTCAAAGATGTTTTGGGAGGGGACTATGCTTCCAACTACACGGAACTGTCCGTGACAAAGCGTTTCTGGTTGAACTCATACGGGCGCATCGATATTTACGGTCGTGCGGGAGCGCAATGGAACAGGGTACCGTTTCCGTTGTTGATTACGCCTGCGGCGAATAATTCATATATCATACAGCGCAGCATGTTCAATATGATTAACAACATGGAATTCATGAACGACCGTTTCGTCTCGTTGGACGTGCAATGGGATTTGAGCGGCAAGCTGTTCAACCGGATACCCTTGCTCAAACATCTGAAATGGCGTGAGGTGATAGGTTTCAAGACGCTTTACGGCACGTTGACGGACAAGAACAACCCCTTTAAACAAGGAAGCCAAAGCGATTTGTTCGAGTTTCCGTCACGAAACGGACAACCGACTAGTTTCGTAATGGGAGATACTCCCTATATGGAACTGAATGTGGGTATTCACAATATCTTCAAGATACTTCGTGTGGACTACGTACGCCGGTTGAATTATCTGAACGCACCCAATGCCAAGAAGAACGGCGTGAGATTCGTATTGCAGTTTGACTTTTAAGGAGGATTTGACATGGCAGCACCTTTGGCAGAAAGATTACGTCCGCAAACGCTGGACGATTACATCGGACAAAAGCATTTGGTCGGTTCGGATGCCGTTTTACGTAAGATGATAGATTCGGGTCGTATTTCTTCATTTATTTTATGGGGACCGCCGGGTGTCGGCAAAACAACTTTGGCGCAAATCATTGCCCACAGGCTCGAAACGCCGTTTTACACGCTGAGTGCGGTAACAAGTGGTGTGAAGGATGTCCGCGAGGTGATAGAAAAGGCTCGGAACAACCGTTTCTTTACCCAGGCCAGTCCGATTCTTTTCATTGACGAAATCCATCGTTTCAGCAAATCCCAGCAGGACTCTCTCTTGGGGGCTGTGGAGCAGGGAACAGTCACGCTGATCGGAGCCACGACGGAAAATCCGTCTTTCGAGGTCATACGCCCGCTTTTGTCCCGTTGCCAGTTGTATGTCTTGAAAAGCCTGACGAAAGACGACCTGTTGGAATTGCTGCACAAGGCTGTGGAAAGAGATATCATACTGAAAACGAAACATATCGAATTTCGTGAGACGGATGCCATGCTCCGGTATAGCGGAGGAGACGCCCGCAAGTTGCTGAATATTCTTGAACTGGTAGTAGAGGCTGACGGAACGGACCAAGTGGTTATCACGGACGCCGTCGTAGCCGAAAGACTTCAGCAAAACCCGTTGGCATACGATAAGGGTGGAGAATTGCACTATGACATCATATCGGCTTTCATCAAAAGTATTCGGGGAAGCGATCCGGACGCCGCTTTGTACTGGTTGGCACGAATGATAGAAGGTGGGGAAGACCCCTCGTTTATTGCGCGGCGACTGGTCATTTCCGCCAGTGAAGACATAGGTTTGGCCAATCCGAATGCACTGCTTTTGGCCAATGCCGCTTTTGAAGCTGTCATGAAGATAGGATGGCCGGAAGGGCGTATCCCTTTGGCCGAGGCTACGGTCTATCTGGCAACCAGTCCGAAAAGCAACTCGGCTTATAAGGGTATCAATGATGCCTTGCAGCTCGTACGGCAAACCGGGAATTTGCCTGTACCGTTGCACTTGCGCAATGCGCCTACCCAACTTATGGAAGAATTGGGGTACGGCAAGGACTATAAGTATGCACATGACTATCAGGGGCATTTCGTGGAACAGCAATTTTTACCCGACGACATTCGTAACAAAAGAATCTGGCATGCCCAAGAGAATGCGGCGGAAGCTAAATTGCAGGAACGGATGCTGCATCTATGGAAAGACCGCTATAAATAATTTTTGCCTTGTCCCCTCTCCACGGAGTTTATGAAAACACCTTTCATCTTTCAGACTAAAAGTCAATTTATTGATGTATAACGTGTTATGGCATGAAGGATAAAAGAGTCATCTTTCAGTTTCCCTTCATGACCGTGAACGGTGGAAAGTTTGGCTTACGTTATTGAATCGTTCGGCTGAGAAAAAAGTGTTTCTTCAGCCAAACGATTTTCCAACCTCAGGAGATTGAAATGACAGGTGGCTGAAGGATGACTGAAACATCTTTTAGGTTTCAATATCCTCATTATGAATATGATAGACTCTATCCTGAAGGATGAAGGATGTTTTTGCAAATTCTATTGCGCTAATCTGTGTTTTTTGTGAGGCTGTTCCATGGAATTTTGCTAACTTTGTCTTTTCATATCTACATTGTTAAATAGAAAACGCTACAAATACAGATGAAAAGCGATATAGAAATTGCCCGCGAGTGCCGATTGAAGCCGATTGAAGACATTGCCCGCCAAGTACAGATTCCTGTGGATGAATTGGAACATTATGGAAAATATATTGCCAAAGTGCCGGAATCACTGATTGACGAGAAAAAAGTAGAAAACAGTAATTTGATTTTGGTTACGGCCATTACTCCCACGAAGGCCGGTATAGGCAAGACTACCGTTTCGGTAGGTTTGGCTTTGGGACTAAGCTACATTGGGAAAAAGAACATCGTGGCTTTGAGAGAACCCTCTCTCGGCCCGTGTTTCGGTTTGAAAGGTGGTGCGGCTGGAGGCGGTTATGCCCAGATATTGCCGATGGACAAAATCAACTTGCATTTTACGGGGGATTTCCATGCCGTTACTTCGGCTCATAATATGATTGCCGCTTTATTGGACAACTACATCTATCAGCATCGGGATGAAGGTTTTGCCATGAAAGAAATTTTGTGGAAACGCGTGTTGGACATTAACGACCGAAACTTGCGTTATGTTGTAACCGGACTGGGAGCCAAGACGAACGGGGTCACGATGGAAAGCGGTTTCGACATTACTCCGGCATCTGAAATCATGGCGATTCTTTGCTTGTCGAAAAATGAACATGATCTGCGCCGCAGAATCGAGAACATATTGTTGGGCACTACAATCGAGGGAAAACCGTTCCGCGTAAAAGACATGGGAGTAGCTGGGGCAATATGCGTACTTTTAAAAGACGCCTTACATCCCAATTTGGTACAAACCACGGAAAACACACCGGCTATCGTGCACGGAGGACCTTTTGCCAATATCGCACACGGATGCAACTCCATATTGGCCACCAAACTGGCTATGACGTACGCTGATTATGTGGTGACGGAGGCCGGTTTCGGGGCAGACTTGGGGGCGGAAAAGTTCTTCAATATCAAATGCCGGAAGTCCGGTTTGAATCCCAAACTCACCATACTTGTCGCTACGACCCAAGGTTTGAAAATGCACGGTGGGGTAGCGTTGGAAGATATTAAGAAACCTCATTCGGAAGGGTTGAAGAAGGGTTTTGAGAATCTGGACAAGCATATCAGGAACATGCAGGCCTTCGGGCAGACGGTAGTGGTTTGTTTCAATCGTTATGCAACGGATGTGGATTCGGAAATAGAGTTGTGCCGCGAGCATTGTGAGAATATGGGAGTAGGCTTTGCCGTGAACAATGCTTTCTCGGAAGGCGGAAAGGGAGCAGTAGAGCTGGCTGAACTAGTGGTGGACACTATCGCCAGTCGCCCATCCCGTCCGGTCGTGTTCTCCTATACAGACCGTGATAATATCGAGACGAAAGCGGAAAAAGTAGTTCGTCAAGTGTATGGAGCCGATGGTGTCGTTTTCTCAGCCGCAGCCCGTAAAATGTTGGAAAGGGTACGTCAGTTGGGTATAGAGGATTATCCCATCTGTATAGCCAAAACGCAATATTCATTTTCGGCAGATGCCCATGCATACGGAGTGCCGCACGGATTTAAAGTGCAAATTCGGGATATAGTAGTCAATTGCGGAGCCGAAATGATCGTACTGATAGCCGGAGATATATTGAGAATGCCCGGATTGCCGAAATCTCCCCAAGCGGAACGGATTGATTTAATCGACGGAAGAATAGAAGGGCTTTCTTGACACATTTGGGCGAATATCACGGGACCTGATTTATAGGGGATATGAGAAATCCGACGTTTTGTATAACAGGAAGAAAGAATCTTTCGGTTATATGCGTGTCTGTCATATTAGGATTATGTATAGGAGTCGGATATCATTGGTATGCTTCTTCACGTCCGGACATCACAAGAGTCGGAAAAGTAGATTCCCTGAACACTAAAGCTCGTTTGGTGCGCTACGTCCATCCGGACAGTGCGTTACTGTTTGCCCGGAAAGCAGCCCGTATGGCCCGGAATTATGCGGATGGGCGAAGCGAGGCCTTAAATCATCAAATGTTCATTTGCTTCTTGCGAATGGACTTTGATGAGTGTATAGACTTATATAGTCGGATTCAGCAGTCCACCAGTAACCAGATAGAATTATTGGTGAGCGAAGTGAATATGATGATGATATGCCAACGTGCCGCACAAAACCGTTTGTTCTTCGATTATTATAACCGCGCACTTGAAAGGATTCAACGTATCAGAGAAGAATATGATGAAGTGAAAGGCCGTAATAAAGAACGGTTGGACTACGCCATGACGGAATTCAGTTTGACCACGGCTACCAACTATATCAATCTGATGCAAGAGCAAGAGGCTGAAAAGGAACTTTCGGTAATTGATACGGATGGATATATACGTCAAAATAAAGCTTTACTTATTTACTATTATTACCTGAACGGTTTGATTTGCCAAAATCGTTTGGACCTGGGGAAAGAGCGTGTAGTAGATGCGTTCGATTATTTCTATCTGGCCTACTCTTTCGCTGAGCGTCTCGGTAACATTTACTTTTCCTCCATGTTGGAACAAGTCTTTTCGGAGATGTTTGCCCAACCGAAAAACTATGATATCATCAAGACCTACCGTAAAGTTGAATTGGATTATTTGTACAACTCATTAGTTACGGAGAAACTTAATGAGGCCGGATTCCCTGTATCCCTGCGTCTGTCTACGGCATTAGCCCAAAAGGCTTTGTCCAATGCCGAACAATGCGGAAATCTGTTGCTTAAGATTAACGGATTCCGAGTATTGGGAAATACTATGTTTGCCAAAGGGGAATATTATAGGGCTTTGAATTGCTTCGAGACGGCTTTGTCTTATTTGAATCTTCATCATCAAATTTATTATCCGGAAGACAAAGAACGATTGCTGACGTCTTTTGAAAGCCGGAAAGACTCGGCAGTAGACATGTTATGGTCGAAAGACAGTGAATTCCAAACCGTTCCGGGCTATTTGACCTACATCCGGGAACGTTTAAGTGCGACGTACAGTGCGCTGAATGACAAACAGAAATCAGATTACAACCGAAATCTGTATCTGGACTTGATGGATTTTACCCGTCAAGACAAATCTCTCGAAAGCCGTGTAGATATGGTGGCGCAGGACAACAAGATATTAAACACACTTCTGGGAGCTATTATTTTACTGACTCTTGTTTGTGGTTTTTTCCTCTTTTTATATGCACGCAAATGGAAACTGCGGGATGCCAAACAATATTCTTTATTGAAAGATATGTCCGAATGGTTTATGGAGGTAGCTTTCACCAAATCGGAAGAAGGACTGGAAGAAGTGCTCAATGCCTATCCTTGGATAAAAAAGGAAAAACGAATCCTTCATGAAATCCTCCGCCCTTATATCAAATGGACGGAAAAGAACCGCATCCTGTCCGACCAAATGGATGAGGAAAGGATGCAGCTTCGTGAAGAATATCTGCAAAGCGAAAGGCAAATAGCCTGCGACAAGAAGAAAAACATCTCCAAACGGGCGAAAGTTTCTTTAGTACATTCCATCATGCCTTTTATCGACCGTATTTTGTATGTGGTACGCCGGATGGAAAGCAAAAATCAATATGATCGAGGTACTTTGACCTACATAGGTGAACTTGCAGACGAAATCAATTGCTACAATGATGTACTCGCCGAATGGATTCGTATGAACCGAGGCGAGTTGGAACTGACAATAGAAAGTTTTCCGCTACAAGACTTATTCAAGTTACTGGATAAGGGCCAGTATAATTTCAAACGCAAAGGTATTGACTTTTTAGTGGAACCGACGGACGCATGGGTAAAAGCAGACCGTGCCCTAACCTTTTTCATGCTCAACACTCTGACAGACAATGCACGTAAATTCACGCCTTCGGAAGGGCAAGTCACGGTATGTGCAACAGAATTGGCGGATGCTGTGGAAATTAAGGTCTCAGATACGGGATGTGGACTTACGGAGTCTGAGATAGCATTGATTTTATCTTCAAAAATCTATGATGCTCAACAGATAGGTGTCAATTCTTCGACCGTACGCCATGAAAAAGGAAGCGGCTTTGGCTTGTTGAATTGCAAAGGTATTATCGAAAAGTACAAGAAGTCGGGAGAGTTCTTCAAAGTATGCTGTTTCCATATCGAAAGTGAAGAAAATAAAGGAAGCTGTTTTTCTTTTCGCTTACCTAAGGGAATAAGACGAAAGGGCATGATGGTACTGACGTTTATTTTCTATTTACTCACTTGCGGTCAGTATACGTATGCTATCCGGCCCAATATCGGTAATGCTCCAACTCATGAAGAGACAGACATGAATTACGGAGAGCTTAAATGGGCCGTGTTTTATGCCGATTCGGTCTATTTTGCCAATGTTCACGGTGATTATGAACGCAGTATGCAATATGCCGATTCCACCTTTAAATATATCAACCGTTATTATGAAGATTTCTTACCGGAAGAATGCGTAAGCCGCCAACTGACTGCTACGGGAAACGGCATGGAGGAACTGGAATGGTTATCTTTAGGAGTGAAGGCAGACTACTTCCTGATCATGGGATGTCGAAATGAAATGGCCATTGCGGCATTGGCGTTACATGATTGGGAGAAGTATGAGTTCAATAACAGACAGTTCACACATTTATATAAGCTATTGACCAAAGACGATTCTTTGGAGGAATTCTACGCCCGACAACGAAACACACAAATAAACTTATCGGTCAGTCTGGCCTTATTGGTCTTTATGCTCTTTATTTTTTCCGTCCTGATATACATTGTTTATTTTCGTCGGCGAATTCTGTTTCGTTTCAGCGTGATGCAGGTCCTTGAAACCAATCATGCCATGCTGAATGTCATCGAAATGTATGCACGTCCCGGACGTACGGACGAATTGATGTCTCAACTCTTATCAGTCGTGTTGTCCAGGCTTAAGGAATTGCATGAAATAAATAGCGTCCGGCTGTTGCTATATCGGGGAAAAGGAGAGAAAATAGGAACGTTTTTACAAGGAAAGGAAGACTATGGAGTATTGGCAGATTCTCTACTCAGTCAGGCTTATGAAACGGAAAATGCTGTTTTTGATGAAATGTCCAACACTCAGATTTATCCTTTGCTTCTTCGCCTGAACGAGAACGAACGTCTCTGTATCGGTTCTGTAGCTGTCAACTATGGGACTTACCGGATGCAAAAAGAAGATTTCATTTTTGAGAATTATATCGTAAACTATCTGGCCATTTTACTGTATGAAGCGGTCATACAGCGGGGGAAAGACCTGGAAAATGTGGAAAGTGCGGAGAACGAGAAACAACGTTCTTTGTACGAAAGAACACGTATCAAAGTACAGAATCAGATTTTGGATAACTGCCTTTCTACCATTAAACACGAATCGATGTATTATCCCAGTCGTATGAAACAAATCATACGGAAACTGGAAGAACAAGAGGAACATCATGATTTGAAAACATCCATCCACTCATTAAGGGAGCTTGCCGAATACTACAAGGAAATATATACTCTGCTGTGCGCGCAGGCAGACCGGCAGATTGACACCGGATACTTTAAATGCGAGAAACTCTCTCCGCACATCATCGGAGAAGAGTGGATGAAAACAATAGAAGTTTGGAGAAAGAAAAAGGCTTATGCCCTTCGCCTGTCTTTTGTCGACGAGTTGCAACAAAATAGTTTTATGAATGTAGATGCTACATTGGTGCGCTTCATGTTGGAGACCTTGACGAAAGAATGGGCAGCCCGGTTAGCGGAACATGAAAAAGATGGTTGCTTGACGCTTCGCGCATCGGAAGACGGTGGTTTTGTCCGTTTTACGTTGCAGGCCTCCGTTCGGATTTATGAACCGGAAGAAGCTGTAATATTATTCCAACCGGACGTCAAGCATTATCCCTATCTGTTGTGCAAGGAAATTGTTCGAGAACATGATAAACTAAATAATTTTTGCGGTTGCCGTATCAATATCGAGACTGATGTGCATTCTTCCGGATGCAGTATATGGTTTACCGTACCTAAATATAGATGAAATGGGAATGGATTCTTTTAAAATCATTATTGTCGAAGACGTTAAACTGGAGTTAAAAGGAACTGAAGAAATCATCCGCATGGAACTCCCGGAAGCCGAAATCATCGGAACAGCAATGAATGAAGGCGAGTTTTGGTGTCTGATTAAGAAAGAAGTTCCGGATTTGCTGTTATTAGACTTGGGATTGGGCGGCTCCACGACCATCGGAGTGGACATTTGCAGACAAGTCCGGTTGACCTATCCGGAATTACGTATCCTGATTTTTACGGGAGAAATACTGAACGAACGCTTGTGGGCCGATGTATTGAAAGCCGGAGCAAACGGCATTATCCTGAAAACAGGTGAACTGCTTACGCGTAACGATGTGTGCCAAGTGATGGATGGCCGCAATTTTGTTTTCAACGAGCCTATTCTGGAAAAGATCGTCAGCCGCTTTATGAAATCCGTGGAATCGGAACGTTTACATAAAGACGCGCTCATCCATTATGAAATCGATGAATATGACGAACGTTTCCTTCGCCATCTGGCATTAGGTTATACAAAAGAAATGATAACCAACTTGCGCGGAATGCCTTTTGGCGTAAAGAGCTTGGAAAAAAGACAAAACGATTTGATTTCACGTTTATTCGATACCAACGAAAGGGGAGGTATCAATGCCACCCGCTTGGTTGTGAAAGCATTACAATTACATATTATAGACTTAGAACATTTGGAACCGGATGAGGAATAGGTTCATGATATACCGGAAAGGACATAGTGTGGCTTCCGCACTGTTGTTCGTTTTGTTGATTGCACATCTGCTTTTGCCTTTATTGGCATGGTTGGGAAGTGCGGCGGGATTTCCTTTGGGTAATCTGTTTTCCAGCGAGGGAATACGATGGTATTATCTTCATATTCAGGATTGTTACCGTTCTCCGTTCATGGCTGTAGTCTTTCCCGTGGTTTTGGTATTTGGAGCGATAGAGCGTTCCGGTTTGTCTGAAATCATAAAGGATACTATCAGCAAAGGCGTACTGTCTCTCACTTACCGGCAACGTAAGGCTTGCCTTATGGCCGGTACATTCTTATTATTGTATATGGCCGGAATGCTGCTTCTGTTGCTCGGTCCACATGCCATATTGCTCAGTGTGACAGGGCATCTTTATCCGTCTCCTTTCGTGTCCGGCATCTTGCAAACCATGTCTTTGGGTTTTGTCCTGACCTCGTTATTATATGCCGTCCTGAGTTTTCATTTACGAGGCTGGCAGGAATGCCTGTCTGTACTGTATTGGGGAATCCAACGTTATGATGTATGGATTCTTATCTCCATGTTGGCCGCGCAGCTTTACAATGCCTTATGCTATGTATGGAACGGAGCCTAAAGAGGATGGGCGGAAAATTTTCAAGGCTTAAAGGAGCGTCATCCTTAGGCATTCAGGCGAAAATATCTATTTTGATGTAAGTATTAGAAAAAACATGATAAAAGATTTTTTGAAAAGGATAGAGGAAGAACTCAACGAAGAACAGCGTCGGGCCGTCTGTTACGACAAAGGCCCTTCGTTGGTGATAGCTGGAGCTGGGTCAGGCAAGACACGGGTATTAACCTATAAAATAGCCTATTTACTGGAGCGAGGATGGAAACCATGGAACATTCTGGCATTGACTTTCACCAATAAGGCTGCGCGGGAAATGAAAGAGCGTATCGCCCGGTTGGTAGGCCATGAACTTGCAGCCGGATTATGGATGGGAACGTTTCACTCCGTCTTTTCCCGTATCTTGCGGAAGGAAGCCGATAAAATCGGGTTTTCTTCCCATTTTACCATCTACGACCAAGCCGACTCACGAAATCTGATAAAGACCGTTATCCGTGAAATGGGGCTTGACGACAAAACCTATAAACCGGCAAGCATAGCAGCCCATATTTCCAACGCCAAAAACCGCTTGATACTGCCGGAAGCCTATCTGTCCGACAATGCTGTACGAATGGCGGATCAGGCGGCCAAGATACCGATGACGGGAGAAATCTATCTTCGCTACATGTCCCGTCTTCAGCAAGCCGACGTGATGGACTTCGACGATTTATTGCTCTATACTTATATATTGCTCAAAGAACATCCCGAGGTCTGCGAGCGATATGCGGACAAATTCGATTTCGTTTTGGTGGATGAGTATCAGGACACGAATTATGCCCAACACTGTATCATATGGGAATTGACCCACAAGAAACAACAGGTGTGCGTGGTGGGAGACGATGCACAAAGCATTTATAGCTTTCGTGGAGCAAATATTGATAACATCCTTAATTTCACGCAGAAATATAACAATGCGAAGCTGTTTAAGCTGGAACAGAACTACCGTTCTACAAAGACAATCGTTTTGGCTGCCAACAGTTTGATAAGCCATAACGACCGACAGATACCGAAGGATGTTTTCAGTGATAAGGAGAAAGGTTCGCCCCTTCATGTGTATTCCGCTTATAGCGATATCGAAGAAGCCGAAATCGTGGTAAACCAAATCGCAGCGTTGCGGAGAAAAGAAAAAATGGAATATGATGATTTTGCCATTCTTTACCGTACCAACGCACAGAGCCGTACTTTTGAAGAAGCTTTGCGCAAACGGGGTATGCCTTATCGGATTTATGGAGGACTTTCGTTCTACCAACGAAAGGAAATAAAAGATGTGATAGCCTATTGCCGTTTGACCGTAAATCCCCACGACGAAGAGGCTTTCAAACGGGTCGTCAATTATCCGGCACGAGGGATTGGCCAGACCACGGTAGATAAGATTGTATCCGCAGCTTCCACAGACGGAGTCAGTTTGTGGGAAGTGGTGTCTCGTCCCGAAGAGCATTCCTTGCCCGTAAATAAGGGTACGATGGGTAAATTGAAGTCGTTCACGGATATTATCTCCGGTTTCATCGAGAAAACAGAGCTGATGGATGCCGCCTTTCTCACACAGGAAATCATCCGTGAAAGCGGTATAATGAGAGAGATTTTTCAAGATATGAGTCCGGAAGGAATGAGTCGTCAGGAGAATGTGCAGGAACTGTTGAATGGCGTACAGGAATTCGTCTCCAGACGTTTGGAGGAAGGGCAAAGCACTGGACTCAGCGATTTCCTGCAAGAAGTATCGTTATTGAGCGATTTGGACGAAGACGAAAGTGACGAACAACACAAAGTGACATTGATGACGATTCACTCAGCCAAAGGGTTGGAGTTTCCGGTGGTATTTATCGTTGGAATGGAAGAAAATCTATTCCCAAGTCCGATGGTGGGAAACAGCCAACGCGCATTGGAAGAAGAACGTCGTCTTTTTTATGTGGCTATTACCCGTGCCGAACGTTATTGTTATCTAAGTTTTGCCCGCAGCCGCTATCGTTTCGGTAAAACGGAATTCAGTAACCCGAGTCGTTTTCTACAAGACATAGACCCACGATATGTGGAAATGGATGCTCAAGATGGTTTTTCGTTCGGACAGACAAGGCGAAGGAATTTTGCGAGTGAGCGAGTGCAGACCGAGCTCCGCTCGAGTCTGTCGAGCGTGAGCAAATTATGCAAATATGAAGACGAAGATGATTACGGTACATCTTATCGGGAACGTCATCACCGCGTTTACGGAGAAGGTGTCGGGACAAGTTCTCCGATAGTAGCAAAAGTTTCCGGTTTGAAACCTTTGGGAAGCGTAAACCGACAAGTTCCTATACGAGATGCAAAGCACGACGACACAGGGCATCCCGTTGTTCCGTCGCCACCGTCATCAACCAGAGATAACAGTGAGCTACGGGCAGGCATGCGGATTGAGCATGAACGTTTTGGTATGGGAGTGGTGAAAGCTGTCGAAGGCAGCGGAGAGAACACCAAAGCCACCGTGGAGTTTCAAAATACAGGTACCAAGCAACTGCTATTGAGATTTGCCCGCTTTAAAATCATGTCGGCAGAATAAAGCGATAAAAAATAGTATTTGGATTTTCATTGCCGGAAAGTATTATAAGCGACAAATCGGAATTTAACGGGAAGAAAAAATGGAGAAGAAATTATCTGAAATGAGTTTAGAAGAATTATGGAAACTATTTCCTATCTATTTGACAGAGCATCAGGCCTATTGGAAAGAATGGTACACTGATGAAGAGAGCTTTTTGACAAACAGAGTTCCTAAAATAGAGAGAATAAGCCATATAGGAAGTACAGCTATTAATTCTATTTATGCAAAACCAATTATTGATATTCTCGTAGAGATTTCAAAAGATTATTGCTTATCTGACTATAAAGAAGTGATTGTAAAAAGCGGTTATACTTGTATGTCTGAAACTTTTGATAGACTTTCTTTTAACAAGGGATATACAGAAGAAGGGTTTGCCGAGAGGGTGTTTCACCTACACCTAAGATATATTGGGGATAATGATGAGTTATATTTTAGAGATTATCTTATTGAGCATGCCAATATTGCTATCGAGTACGAGAGAATGAAATTGAAATTATGGAAGAAATATGAATTTAATAGAGATGATTATACAAATTCTAAAACAGATTTCATTCAAAAGTACACCGAGAAAGCAAAGTTGGAATATGGAGATAGATATTAATCAAAGCCGTAATCAATAAAAAATAGCCGGAGGAAATGAGTTCCCCGGCTATTTTTATAAAGTCATTTCACGTCCGTATAACCATCGGCACAAAGCAGTTCCACTATACGCTGCTTCCATTCCCCCTGAATGATGATTTCACCGTCTTTCACGGCACCGCCTACGCCGCACTTCGTCTTCAGTATCCGCCCCAGTTCTTTCAAGTCGGCCTCTGCACCGACGAACCCTTTCACCACGGTGACCACTTTTCCACCGCGATTCTTGCGTTCGATACCCACTCTCAGTTTCTGTCGGTTTTTGGGAGGCGTGTCAGCCTCTTTTTCCTCGCCGCTATCGAATGCGAAATCAGGGTTGGTGGAATACACCATCCCCAATCTCGATTTCCAGTCGTTGTCCTTTGCCGACATGGCTCAATCCTCCGTCAGTTTCCGGTAACGGATGCGTTTCGGTTCTTCCAGTCCGAGACGTTTCATCTTGTTGCTTTCGTATTCCGAGTAACTGCCCTCGAAGAAGAATACATTGCCATCGCCTTCGAAAGCAAGAATGTGCGTACAGATACGGTCGAGGAACCAACGGTCGTGACTGATGACCACGGCACAACCGGCAAATTCCTCCAGACCTTCTTCCAAAGCCCGGAGCGTGTTCACGTCGATGTCGTTCGTCGGTTCGTCGAGCAGCAACACGTTACCCTCTTCTTTCAGGGCCATGGCCAAATGCAAACGGTTGCGCTCACCTCCGGAGAGTACGCCACATTTCTTTTCTTGGTCGGCTCCGGAGAAATTGAACCGGCTCAGGTATGCACGGACATTGATGTCGCGGTTTCCCATACGCATCAATTCGTTACCGCCGCTCATGACTTCATACACGCTCTTTTCCGGAGAAATGTCCTTATGTGTCTGGTCTACGTAGGCTAATTTGACGGTTTCACCGACTTCGAACGTACCGCTGTCTGCATGTTCCAACCCCATAATCAAACGGAAAAGCGTAGTCTTACCCGCACCGTTGGGACCGATGACGCCCACGATACCGTTGGGTGGAAGCATGAAATTCAGGTCGTTGAACAATATCTTATCGCCAAAAGCTTTCTGCACGTGTTGCGCTTCGATAACCTTGTTACCCAAACGCGGACCGTTCGGAATGAAGATTTCCAACTTTTCCTCTTTCTCCTTCTGATCCTCGTTAAGCAATTTGTCGTATGAATTCAGACGGGCTTTACCCTTGGCCTGCCGTGCCTTCGGTGCCATACGCACCCATTCCAATTCGCGTTCCAAAGTCTTCCGCCGCTTGCTGGCTGTCTTCTCCTCCTGTTCCATGCGTTTGGTCTTCTGTTCCAACCAAGAAGAATAGTTGCCTTTCCATGGAATACCCTCACCGCGGTCAAGTTCCAGAATCCATCCGGCCACGTCGTCCAAGAAATAACGGTCGTGCGTCACGGCAATTACCGTGCCTTCGTATTGGTTTAAATGCTGCTCCAGCCAATCGATGCTTTCGGCATCCAAATGGTTGGTCGGCTCGTCGAGCAACAACACGTCCGGTTTCTGCAACAAGAGGCGACAAAGTGCCACGCGTCGGCGTTCTCCTCCCGAAAGGTTTTCCACCGACTGGTCGGCCGGTGGACAGCGCAAAGCATCCATGGCACGTTCCAATTTGCTGTCCAGATTCCAAGCATCCGTAGCGTCGATGATGTCCTGCAATTCCCCCTGACGGGCAAACAAGGCATTCATCTTATCTTCATCCTCGTAATATTCCGGAAGACCGAATTTCTGGTTGATTTCTTCATATTCCGTCAGGGCATCCACGATAGGCTGTACCCCCTCCATGACCACTTCCTTCACGGTTTTGGACGGATCTAACTGCGGTTCCTGAGGCAGATATCCCACGCTGTACCCCGGCGAGAATACCACTTCGCCTTGGAAATCCTTGTCCAACCCTGCGATAATTTTCATCAAGGTGGATTTTCCGGAACCGTTCAAACCGATGATACCGATTTTAGCCCCATAGAAGAAACTCAGGTAAATGTTCTTCAACACTTGTTTGTTGGTCTGGCGGATGGTCTTACTCACGCCGACCATGGAGAAAATGATTTTCTTGTCGTCTACTGTTGCCATAAGTTGTTTTTTGTTTTTATGGAGTTAAATGAATAATCCGATAGAAAGCAATGCCCCGAACAGGAAGATGTTGCGCGCCGTTTCGCCTAACACGCCGTTCAGTTCCCGGCCTCGTTTGAGCCTCGTCATGCGTCTCCAAGTGACGGTATGCGGTATGAGATAACACACCGGAAGGAGGGCGGCCACAGGTTTTCCCGAGAGCCACATCGTCTGGCAAAGCCCCACAGCCGCAATGCCGAGCCAAAGATAAAGATTTTCTGCGGCTTTTTCGCCTATTCGTACGACTAAAGTGATTTTTCCACCGGCTTTGTCGTTGTCGCGGTCACGATAGTTGTTCACCACGAGCAGGCAGTCTATCACCAGACCGCAGGCCAAAGACAACGCCCATACCTCGGGAACTACCGTACCACTCTGTAGATAGTACGTGGCACCCACCGGAACGAGACCGAAAAACACCAGTACGAGCAGGTCGCCCAACCCAAGACGGGCCATACAGGTGGTATAAAGGAAACAGAACACCACACAGCATACCCCGACGAGCACCATCGTCCATCCGCCGTACCACACCAACGGCAAGCCGGTGAGGCAGGAGAGGAGCGTGGTACAAATGATTCCCCGGCGCATGGCAGGCAATGTAATCCAACCTTCGGCACAGGCGCGTTTCGGGCCAAGACGCTTCTCGTCGTCCAACCCTTTCCGGAAATCGTAATAATCATTGATGAAATTGGCGTCGATTTGCATGAGGAATGCAAAAAGGAAGCACAATAAGGCCGGAACCAGACGGAAGAATCCGTCGGCCCAAGCTGCCGAAATCCCGATCATGACCGGCACGGCCGCTCCCGTCAAGGTCTTGGGGCGTGCGGCCAGAATCCATGCATGCGGTGAGTTCGTGGAGATATGAGACATATTTGCCATGGGTAAGAATCACTATAATTTCATACGTAAATAGGTACGGTCGTCAAAAGACTCGTTTCTGGCGGCCACTCCTTTGGTGGACAGATGTTCTCCGATGCGTAACGGGTCTTCGGCCAAAGAGCATGCCAATAACCGTTCGGTTTCCGCCAACGTATCGGCCAACACCGGATAGCCGTCCGATGCCAAAATCAATTCTTGGGTATCTGCCGGGAGAGGCAAGACGCGAATCTGGGACAAGTCAATCGGGAAGCCGTCGAGGACGGTGTATCCAAAAGGCCCGGCATCATCGGCATTCTGGAAAGCACACTGGTCTTTCAAGTGCGTCCAAATCCACTCACGCCCTACATCGCGAACACACAAGTCTGCGATGGAATGGCCTTTTCGGAGCAGATACCGGAGCACGTCGGCGCGTATTCCTGCGAGGATGCTATCCGTAGGTTTAGGATTCGTATAAGTCATCCCGTTGAAACGGCACAAACAATCTCCTATCATCCAAACTTCATGCCTGTGAACGGAGTAAACCACCGCACTGGCCGTCATACGGTTCTCCGCATGGCGTGCGGCCTCTTCGTATAACCCGTGCATTTCGTAATAATGACGGATGGAAGAAGTGAGGCAAGCTGCCGCCGTGGCTGCATCGGCATCTTTTGGAAGAAAGGGTATGGATGTACGAAGCACTTCCATGGCCATCCTTCCGGAACTTTTTCCGTCCATACGGAGTGTCCCTTTGCTGGTAGAACCGTCGATAACCGCAAAAAAGTCACGACTTTCCGCTATTCCGTCTTCGCATAGCCCTGTTCCGTCCGTCTCCTGCTTCTCTTCGGGGATTTTGAAGAAATCGCTCCCGCTCGGCAGACTTCGAGCAAGCTCGGTCTGCGCTCGCTTGCTCGCGATTTTCCCCTTTTGAAAACGTTCGACGACTGTGACCGGACCGGTCTTCGGGGCGGTGTCGTCTGCCCTCCAATTCATAATGTGCATTTCCTTTTTTATTCCATTCCATCGGACGCATGCGGTCGAAAAGCTTGTCTGCCAAGTCCGTTCTTCCGATACGCCGCAGTTCCGCTTTTATTTTTTGCTGTTCTTCCGGCTTATACCAGAAGAAGAACATCCGTTGTGCCAGTTTTTCACGAGGCGATTTCGCGCTATACACCGGTTCAAGCGTATAAGGATGGTAACCTGTGGCCCAAGCCTCGGTGCTCACGGTCATGGGCGTGGGCGTAAAGTCTTGCACTTGTTCCAGTTGGAAATCCATCCTTTTCGTCAGTACAGCTAACTCCGCCATGTCTTCTTCCGTACATCCCGGATGACTGCTGATAAAGTAAGGGATGATTTGTTGACGGAGGCCGGACTCCCGGTTAATACAATCGAAAATGTCCTTAAACTCCCCGAATTGCCGGAAAGAGGGCTTACGCATCAGCTCAAGCACACGATCCGACGTGTGCTCCGGAGCAACCTTCAGCCGGCCGCTTACATGACGCGTAATCAGTTCACGGGTGTATTCGGCATTCACTTGGTTGATACGCGCGTCTTTTGCATCATGCAAAAGCAAGTCGTAACGCACCCCGCTGCCGATATAGCTCCGCTTGATGCCCGGCAAAGCGTCTACGGCATGGTAAATGTCCAACAAAGCCGTGTGGTCGGTATTCAGGTTAGGGCATATTTCCGGATGGATGCACGACGGACGCTTGCACCTCTCGCACGCCTTCAGGTTTTTCCCCTTCATGCCGTACATGTTGGCCGAAGGGCCGCCCAAGTCGGAAAGATTACCCTTGAAATCGGGCATTTCCGTGATTTGCCTGACTTCTTTGAGAATACTTTCCTTGCTGCGGTTGACGATGAACTTACCCTGGTGGGCAGAAATGGTGCAGAACGCACATCCTCCGAAACATCCCCGATGCAAGTTCACCGAAAACTTGATCATCTCGTACGCCGGGATGCGCTTCCCCTTGTATTTGGGATGGGGCAGACGGGTGTAGGGCAAGTCGAACGAATGGTCGATTTCATCCTGCGTCATCGGTGGATAGGGCGGATTGACCACTACATACCGCCCGCCGGTGGGCTGGATGATGCGCTGCGCGTGGTATTTGTTGCTTTCTTCCTCGATATGCCGGAAATTTTCGGCTTGCGCCTTCATGTCTTTCAGACAGGTCTCATGGGTGTGCAGGATGAGGTCGTCGGGAACGATTCCGCCGGGAATATCCTCCTTATTATATATAGATACCGTTTGGGGAACGCAATGCCCATGCGTAATCACGTCGCGGAAGGCCTTCAGGCCGACGCGGGCCGTGCCATCCTCCGCATAATCCAGATGGGCATTTCCGTCCTCTATGGCCATCTGTAGGTGGTTTGAAATCTCCACCACCGCCTTTTCTCCCATGCCATATATAATCATGTCGGCTCCACTGTCGCATAAGATGGACGGGCGGAACCGCTCCTGCCAGTAATCATAATGCGTCAGACGGCGCAGAGAGGCTTCTATTCCCCCCAGTATGACCGGCACGTCGGGATAAAGTCGTTTCAGGATTTGGCTGTACACTATCGTGGGATATTCCGGACGAAGGTCGTGCCGCCCGTCCGGCGAATATGCGTCCTCGCTCCGCAGGCGGCGGTTGGCCGTGTATTTGTTCACCATCGAATCCATGCAGCCGGGAGCCACACCGAACCACAGGCGCGGCCGTCCCAGTTTCTTGAAATCGCGGAAATCACCGTGCCAGTCCGGTTGGGGAACAATCGCCACCCGGTAGCCTTCGGCTTCCAAAACGCGCCCGATGACAGCCGCGCCGAACGAAGGATGGTCCACGTAGGCATCTCCGGAGAACAGGATAACGTCTACATAATCCCATCCCCGCAACTCCATTTCTTTTTTGGTCGTGGGGAGCCAGTCAGTCAAACGGAAATCTTTCATCAAGGTCTCCTCTTCCCTTATTCTGCCAATACGTTTGCCTGTTCTATCTCCTGATGCGTTTCCAGCCAGTTTACGTATAATTTGACTAACTGGTTCAATCCGAATGCCTTCATGTTGTCATGGAAAAGCACATCCTGACACAAGTCTACGAGGTCGGCCTTGTTCGGTTCCGCCTCTATCAGGGCACGGACGTTCAGGCGCAGTTTCTCTAACACCATCTCATCAATGATGCCGCTACTGTCCACCAACTGTTGGAAAAGCCCGTATTTTTCAATCGTTTTGAGATTCTCATCAGTGACAAACATCTGACGCGAACCTTTGGCATTGGTCTGTATCTCGTACATATTCTTGTTTTTTAGACATTACGCTACAAAGATAGTGAAAGGCGAGTGCAGAGACAAACGAAAAACAAAGTTTTTCAAGTTTGGCTATGCCGAGCCGTATCCTATTTTCGTGGAGACAAAGATAGTAAAAGGTGGCATTTTAAGGATTCAAAACCGGCTGAATTTTTGTGCGCCAAATGATTTTTCATTCTCAGGCGATTGATTTTTCATTTGGCTGAGATTGATTTTCACATCTCCTTAGGGTGATTTTCAAGCAAGAAGCGGTCGCTCTCTTAGGAAGAGATAAACCTGTGGATGAATAACGCAGTTAATAAATGAGTTATGGCATTCAAGTGTTCGCATAAAAGCTGTTTTTAAAGATTTTGGATTACGGAAACATTGTCACATGCAGCAGGACAAATTTATCCAGAATGAGAAAAATATTTTAAAAACAGTACGTTGGATGAAATATTTTTTATACTTTTGCCAAACAGTTTATCTCTTCCTAAGAGAGCGACCGGAAAAATGAATTCAAATGTGTTGCGGGAAAAGTCCCGACTTTTTTATAAATCAAGTGTAACTGATTGGTTTCTAATATATTTTAAGAACAATCAGGACTAGATGCTTTATCCTTTATTCTATGGAGGCTTCTTTATCGTTCCCGGATGATGAAGCGGAATGTTGGTTCGTGTTAAGGGATCTGAAACGTTCCAACGCCAGACATCCCGCTTACCGCCAACTTGCGGAAATGGGGCTGCGCGTATTCACTCCGATGCATGAGGTGGTCACGTTGGTTCGTGGGCAACGCGTACGTAAGGACGTTCCCTTTCTTCGCGACCTGCTGTTTGTCCGAGAACATTATTCCGAACTCCGTACCGTAGTGGAAAGGGATCCCACATTACAGTTCCGCTATGTGCGTGGTGGATACTGTACCCCGATGACTGTGCGTACGGCCGAGATGGAACGTTTTATCCGTGCGGTGGAGTCTACTTTCCGTCCCCGTTACTATCTTCCGGGAGAGATAAGCCCTTCGATGATAGGACGCCAAGTCCTCATTGTGGGCGGCCCTCTCAACGGATATGAAGGGCATCTCCTGTCTATCCGCGGCAGCCGTGTGAAACGCCTGTTCATCGACCTTCCCGGACTGTTATCGGCAGGAGTGGAAGTAAGTCCCGAGTACATTCGATTGTTGTAATTCGCGTAAAAACTCCAGATTCATAAAATGGAAAATCGGTGTTCATCTTCTTCTCAGCCCTCCGGAGTCCGTCTGTTGGCATTACTGCAAGGACAATGGAAGGAAATCCTTCGCCGCGAAGAAAGCAATGTGTCTTTGATGTATCTTTATGGTACGGGCACGCATTGGGTGGCATTCGAACGTTCGGCCTGCCAGTTGTCCCGCCTTTGTACCGGGGCAAAAATAGTCCCGATGCGGCTTTCCGGCTTCCCCTTTCCGGTAGTGATGGCCACGTTCAGCCAAGCGCAATCGGAACATTTTATCCATGATTTACCGAAAGTGGAGGAGGGGATCGACCGACTTTCATTCAAAATGCCGGTATTGACGAATAGAGAATACGGCGTTTGGCATAACCGGCAGACTGAATATCTTTCAAAATATGACGTTAACAAAAACTAAAGCCAAGGCGAAAATGCTTCTTTTTACCTATTTTTGTAATAAAGCAATAAAGGAGTGATAGTCATGGAAAGGCAAGGAAGACTTTACCCGATAGGGATACAGACGTTTGAGAAAATTCGGGTGGGAAATTATATGTATATAGACAAGACGGAATACGTCTACCGTATGGTGCATTCTGCCTCAAATTACATATTCCTGAGTCGTCCGCGCCGTTTCGGAAAGTCGCTGTTGACAAGTACTTTGGAAGCCTATTTTGAAGGGCGTAAAGAGTTGTTTAAGGACTTGGCCGTGGAGCGGTTGGAGACGGAATGGACGGAATATCCCGTTTTGCGTTTTGACATGAGTACGGCGAAGCACGTGGACAAGGAACGCTTGGAAAGCGAACTGAATTTGAAACTGATAGAATATGAAAACGTATATGGCCGTGGCGAAGGTGAGGAAAATGTGAACCAACGCTTTCAAGGCATCATCCGCCGCGCCTACGAACAGACGGGTCGTCAAGTGGTGGTGCTCATCGACGAATACGATGCGCCCTTGCTCGATGTGGTGCATGAAGAAAAGAACCTGCCCGTCCTGCGTAACATCATGCGCAACTTTTATAGTCCGCTCAAAGCTTGCGATCCTTACCTGCGTTTCGTGTTCCTTACCGGAATCACCAAGTTCTCGCAACTGAGCATTTTCAGTGAACTGAATAACATTAAGAATATCAGTATGCTGCCGGAATACGCTGCCATCTGCGGCATCACAGAAGAGGAAATGGGCACTCAGATGGACGAGGACTTGGACATTTTGGCCGAACGGATGGGCATAAGCCGCGAAAAGACCGTGCAGAAACTCAAGGACAATTACGACGGTTACCATTTCACTTGGCCTTCACCGGACATCTATAACCCATTCAGCCTGCTGAACGCTTTTGCTGACGGGCGGTTGGATTCTTATTGGTTCGGCAGTGGTACACCCACTTACCTTATCGAAATGTTGAAGAAGTACGGCGTGCAGCCCCAACAAATCGGAGGACGGAAAGCTATGGCGGAATCTTTCGATGCCCCGACGGAACGCATGACGGACATCGCCCCGTTGCTTTATCAAAGCGGTTACGTCACCATCAAGGGGTATTCCCCCATCACGCAACTCTACACCTTGGACATCCCCAACAAGGAAGTGCGCATCGGACTGATGAAGAGCCTTTTGCCCGGCTATTTGGACCGCCGCACGACAGACGGATTGACCACCGTAGCTTTGCTCTATGAGGCCATTTACGAGGAGCGGTTGGACGATGCGTTACGTTTGTTGCAAACGTTCCTTTCCACCGTCCCTTACTGCGACCGTACGGATTACGAAGGCCACTACCAACAGATGCTCTACGTCATCTTCAGTCTCTTGGGCATGTATGTGGATGTGGAAGTACGTACCCCGAGTGGGCGGGTAGACATGGTGATGCGCACGGCCACCACGCTCTACGTTGTGGAACTGAAACTGAACCAATCTGCCGAGGCTGCCATGCAGCAGATTGACCTGAAAAACTATCCCGAACGCTTCGCCTTGTGCGGCTTGCCCATGGTGAAGGTCGGAATCAATTTTGACATGGAACGGCATACCCTGAAAGATTGGGTGATTACAAGATAAAATACACTCTACCCTAAGAGTTTGCAAAAATATCCTTCATCCTTCAGGATGTATGGTAAATATCTATTATATAACATATTACGGACTGAAAGATGAAATGCTCATCTTTCAGTTCCCTTTCATGGCTGAGAGCCGTCAAACGCTCTGCGCCAAACGATTCTCCAATCTAAGCCAAACGATTTTTCATTCTCAGCCGATTGATTTTCCGTTCTCTTCCCTGCGGAATGAAGCTTGGCTGAAAGATGCCTGAAACATCCTTCAGTCCATAACATACAAGTAATGAAAGGATTAACATACATCCTGAAAGATGAAGGATGTTTTTGGAAAAACTCCTGTGAAGTTTTTTTATGATAGGGTTCACCTTAACACATTGGTATACAACAAGTATGAAAGATGCGAACCGTTTCCCGAAAAAAACGGCTTTTCAAGATTGGGGGGGCAAAATTGGGTACTAACAATTCATACCGCTCCTATAAACGGAAAAATCGCTTTGGAAACAAATTATTAAACTAAATTTTAACTCAATCGGTTTAGGGTACTCATTCAAATGTCAGGAGGAGCAGGAATTATAACCTATGACGATATCCCATATACCTTTTAATTAACAGGTAAAGTGGAAAAAAACAATAATAGAACAAGGCTTATAAAAAATACAGCCTTCTTATACCTCAGGACATTTTTATCTCTTGTCATCAGTCTGTATACTTCCAGAGTGGTACTTTCCACATTGGGTATAGAAGACTATGGAATATATAATGTAGTAGGTGGATTTGTAGCCATGTTCGCATTGGTTTCAGCATCACTTACAAATTCTATTTCCCGTTTCATTACTTTTGAACTGGGACGAGGGGATAAAATACGATTAAACAGAATTTTCTGCACCAGCATTAATATACAAATAGTCCTTTCAGCCATCATTATTATATTAGCTGAATTGGTAGGCGCATGGTTCATTTACACCAAAATGAATATTCCTGAAGGAAGGGAATTTGCAGCCTTATGGGTTTTTCAATGTTCATTATTGTCTTTTATACTTGGACTTATCAGCGTCCCCTACAACGCACTCATTGTTGCCCATGAACACATGAAAGCTTTTGCCTATATTGGCTTAGGGGAATCTTTATTAAAACTTGGAGCAGTTTACCTACTTGTGCTGTTTGCAATGGACAAGCTTATTCTGTATGCTATTCTTTTGACCTCCATAGCACTGTTTTTGAGATTAGTATATAGTTTCTATTGCAGAAAACACTTTGAAGAGTGCCATTATCATTTTATCCTCGATAAATCCCTTTTTAGGGAAATCGGAAGTTTTGCAGGATGGTACCTTTTTGGGACAAGTGCCTACATCTTCAATACCCAAGGGGTAAACCTTATCATCAATATCTTCTTTGGAGTGGTACTCAATGCTGCACGTGGAGTAGCCACCCAAGTGGATTCTGCGGTTCGAATGTTTGTGAATAATTTCACGACAGCATTGAATCCCCAAATTATCAAGACCTATGCAGAAGGAAATACCACCGAATCCTTCAAATTGGTATTCAAAGGAGCAAAATTTTCTTTCTACCTCATGCTGTTTTTTTTAATTCCATTGGTGTTAGAAGCCGACTATGTCTTAGGACTGTGGTTGAAAGAAGTTCCTCCTTATGCTCCTTTATTTTTGAGGTTAGCACTATTTGTAGCTTTGGCGGATTTGCCAGGAGCACCGCTAACCACTTTGGCATTGGGTACAGGAAACATCAAACGTTATTATCTTTATGTGGGAGGATTTGGTTGTTTAGTATTTCCTTTCACATGGTTATTATTTAAATTAGGTTGCAATCCCGAAATCTATTACATTGTTTACATATTAGACAATATACTCCTCATATTCGTCAGGCTCTTCCTTCTAAAAAGTATGGTGAAGTTTCCGGTCTGGCGATATGTAAATGAGGTGCTGGGTATGGTTTTAATAGTTCTGCTTGTTTGTTTCATTCTACCCGTTTCTATTGTTGAGGTTCTTCCTGCTTCATTTGGAAGACTTATACTGACATGTATAGTAAGTTTCATGTCAACAATCCCCACAATATATTATATAGGAATGACGCATTCAGAAAGAAATACTGTATGTAACATGATTAAAAACAAACTAAAAATAAGAAAACAATTATAATATGGACTTACATTATACATCTGAAAAAAATTCCCTTATACTGATTTCACTCTTAAAAGCCCATGGAATACGTAATATCATAGCTTCTCCAGGAACAACGAATTTAAGACTTGTAGCCAGCCTGCAACATGATTCATATTTCAAGATTTACTCTTCAGTTGATGAACGCAGTGCGGCCTATATGGCATGCGGTCTGGCAGCAGAAAGCGGAGAACCGGTAATGTTAAGTTGTACGGGTGCCACTTCGTCTCGCAACTATATGCCGGCATTGACAGAAGCCTATTATCGTAAGCTCCCCATTCTTGTGGTGACATCCTCGCAATATTCGGAATGGATAGGTAACTTGAAAGACCAAATAACGAATCGCATACAGTTACCGGCAGATATAGTAAAAAAGAGTTTTCAGGTGGATGAAATTAATTGCGAACGCCAGGAATGGTACGCTGTGAATAAAATCAATGAAGCCATACTTGAACTCACAAGACATGGAGGAGGACCTGCACATATCAATCTGATTACTTCTTATAACCCGGATTTTTCCATAACTGAACTTCCATGCACTCGTGTAATCCACAGGTACAATTATAAAAACGAACTTCCGTCGTTACCCCAAGGTCAGATAGGAATCTTCATCGGCTCGCATAAAAAGTTCAACCAGCAAGAAGAAGCGAACATTGAGGCTTTCTGTAAAAAGCATCATGCCATCGTATTTTGTGACCATACCAGTGGATATTATGGGAAATACAAAATGAATTACTCTCTCATTCAGTTACAGAGTGGTAAAATCAAACGTTCGTTGAAACTACTGATACATTTAGGAGAAATTTCCGGGGATATGTTCAATATCAGTCCTTATGCACAAGAAGTTTGGCGCGTGAGCGAAGATGGTGAAATCCGAGACCCCTTCAAGAAGTTGGTAAATGTTTTTGAAATGGATGAGACTTTCTTTTTTAACCATTATGCGAAAGAAGATAGCACTTACCCTATTGACGAATATCCATCTTATAAGGAAGAGTATGAAGCTATAATGCAATCTCTACCGGATTTGCCATTCTCAAATATATGGATGGCTTCTGTAACCTCCGAAAAATTACCGGAAGGAACAATATTACATTTAGGCATTCTGACCTCTTTGAGATCATGGAATTTCTTCAAACTTCCACAAGGAGTCATTTCATTCTCCAACGTAGGTGGTTTCGGCATTGATGGCAATATGTCCACCCTTATAGGAGCCTCATGGGTACATCCGGAAAAATTATATCTTGGTGTGGTGGGTGACTTGTCATTCTTCTATGACATGAATTCACTCGGGAACAGACATTTGGGAAAAAACATAAGAATCCTATTAGTTAACAATGGAAAAGGATGCGAATTTACCCATCACATGAATATGGGATCAATGTTAGGACATGAAGCCTATCCATACATTTGTGCAGAAGGACATTACGGAAAGCAGTCCCCAAAATTGGTACGCCATTATGCCGAAGACTTAGGATTTATTTATCTCACCGCTTCCGGCAAAGAAGAATATGAAAAAGTCTTGCCTGATTTTTTAAACCCATCATCCGAAAAGCCCATTTTATTGGAAGCTTTTACCAAGGACACGGACGAAAACACAGCATTAAAAATAATGTCAACAATCAGGCAATCCCATAAAGAACAATCGAAAGAAATGGTAAAAAGACTGATAGGCGAAGAAACCTATGGTAAACTTAAAAAGATATTCAAGGGATAAAAAAGAAAAATATGCAATGAAGAAAGCAGTGGAAAACCTGAAAGTATGCCTTGTGACATGGTATGGCAGTAATAATTACGGTACCAACCTTCAAGCTTACGCACTTTACACAGTGCTTCGTTCCAAAGGGATTTATGTGGACATGATAAGACCGTTTCAGGGACGGAAGAAGTTTCACCAATATCCGGGACAACAAAGGGAATTCCGTTCCAAATGTGTTGCATTAGCCAAAAATATATTAGGTATAAGAAAACCAGAAGAAGTCCGCCAAACGAAAATCATGAAGTTCTTGAAAAATGAATTTTGTTTTGCTCCTCTTGCTACCTGTCCAAAGGATATTGAATTATTGAATAAGCAATACGATAAATTCCTCACGGGAAGCGACCAAATATGGAATCCATATAATCTCGATACGTTCTACATGCTTGATTTCGTGAAAGAAGATCAAAAGAAAATAGCCTATTCCTCTTCCATAGCGGTCAGTAAGATTCCGGAAGAGCAACAAGACATATACAAAAAACATCTTTCCTCTTTCAGTGCAATCTTTTGCAGGGAAGAAACAGGATCAATAGTGTTATCTGCCCTTACGGGAAAAACAGTAAAGACTGTATTAGACCCGGTTCTTTTACTTGATGAAAATAGTTGGATACAATTTTCCCACAAAGGGTCTCTTGTGAATCGGATATCCGTTTCCACACCTTATATATTCTGTTATTTCATTGGCGACAAGGACTTTGAATGGAATGCTTTGGAAACAATAAAAAAACAATATGGGATAAATCGGGTAATTGTTTTCAGCGTGGCTCCTCCGACTTTCAAGATAGAAGGATATGAATATTTGCAATCGGCAGACATCTATGACTTTGTATGGTTCTTACATCATGCGACTTATGTCGTGACAGATTCTTTTCATAATGTGGCCATGAGTTTAAAACTGAAGAAGGATTTTGTGGCACTTATGCGCTGCAAAGAAGACCAAAAATCCGAAAATTCTCGCATGTATGATTTCCTTGCCTCTTTTGGACTGGAATTTAAAATATATAATCCAAACAATACGGATTATTTATCTCCCATTCCTTATGAAAGAGTGCTCCCACAACTTGAAGCAAGAATCAAGGAATGCACGAATGAACTTATAGATAATTTAAATGAATAAAATAGAAGAAAGATGGACGCTATGATATTGGTGGCCTGCCACAAACCCTGCGAAATGTATAACAAAGGAATATACACTCCCATTCAGGTTGGAAAGGCCATATCTGAATACAACTTGGGAATTATCGGAGATGACACTGGAGATAACATCAGCCAAAAGAACCCAAGTTATTGTGAACTGACAGCCCAATACTGGGCTTGGAAAAATGTAGATTGTCGGTATATAGGTTTATGTCATTATAGACGGTATTTTGAAACGGTTTATACGAATGATTTATTGGAACGAATCTTTTCTAAATATGACGTCATATTGCCAAGACCTGTCTATTATGGTATAAGAGAAACAATGTTACACAAGTTAAGGATGAATATCCTACCGGAAGATTGTGCCATATTTCTTTTGGCTATTAGAAAACTATATCCAGAATATGAAAAAAGTACCTTACTATATCTTTCGCGTAATATAGATATTCCTTTTAATATGTTTGTAATGAGAAAGACTGATTTTGATAAGTTTTGCCAATGGCAGTTCTCTATTCTTGAGGAATGCGAGAAACATATCAAACCTTTGCCCTATTCAAGATACAATCGAATATACGGATATTTTGCCGAATATTTATTACCCATATATTGTCTACATAACCAAATGAAAATACATCACGATGGCGTTGTAGATATGATTGGGAATCATACAAAAAAACAAAATTGGATACGAAAAGAATTATCTGTACTTTTTCGCCAATCTCCAGCGAGTTCATTTGACGATATCATTAAAACGTCTGTATTAGTAGGAATGAAAAATGATGGAATTTTATAGTGCAAACTTTTCTATGAAAAATGGAATAGTATACAACATAATACGTCTAATGGTGTCTTTAAAGGAAAAAGTAAGTACTTCCATTTCTTGGAGATACAATATGCTATATGCAAAAGCAACAGGGTTACAACCCAAAGGACGATTTAAAATATTAGGAAAGATTCATATTCACAAAGGTAAGAATGCGATATTCTCTACGGGAGAGAACTTTTTATTTTTATCCGGAGCAACTTATAACCCCTTAACGACCAATGCACATGGGTGTATCTTTATAATGGATAATGCAGTGCTTGAAATAGGTAAGAATGTTGGAATGAGTGGTACCACAATCTGGGTCGCAAAATATATAAAAATAGGAAACAATGTAAAAATAGGTGGAGGCACTACGTTGATAGACACTGATGCCCATTCACTTTCTTTCAAAGATCGTAGAAATGAAATTTCTGATGTAAAAAACAGAATAGATAAAGAGATTATCATCGAAGATGACGTCTTAATTGGGGCTAATGTTATAATCCTAAAAGGGGTACATATTGGAGCACGTTCTATTATAGGCGCAGGAAGTGTAGTAACTAAAGATGTACCAGAAGATTGTATTGTTGCTGGTAATCCGGCAAAAGTAATAAAACAACTTACTAAAGATGAATAGTTTATAGAAATGCAAGATTCAATATTACAGAAAACGGTAAAAATAACAATATGGGAATACTTTATTGTATTTCTATTCATTGTTATGTGTGGCTTTACCTCTGGAGATATTATTCCAGGAAAATCATGGATTTTGGCTTTATTTGGAATCTTATATTTTCTCCGAAAAAAGAAGAGACAGTCTTTATTTCCATTAATCGTATTGATTATCTGTTATATCATTATAGGCATAGCTCACCAGAAGCTTTTTAATTATTATTCATCTAGGCCATTTATTACTATACCCATATTGATGCTGGCCGGTTTTTATGTCGTAGACAAACTCGCTGAAAGATTCAAATATGCATACATGAACATCATGACCATATTATCCATATTTAGTTTGATTTTTTATATTATTATGCGACTTTCAGGATATGTTCCGAATGTAGATTTATTAAATAGTCACCCTCAAACATATCGGGGTATATTCATCTTTAATGAAAGGATGGGAGAAATTATTCTACAACGTAATTGTGGTCCATTTTGGGAACCAGGTGCTTTCGCTGGATATATAGTTATTGTAGGAATCCTTTTTTTTAATGAATTAGGTACATTATGGAATACGCAAAAGAAAAAATGTGTAATATTATTAATAACGTTAATTACAACCTTTTCAACACAAGGATATTTTGCCTTTGCCTTGTTGATATTCTTTTATTTCTTTAAAGAAAAAATAAGCAAGAAATTACTCGCTGGCCTGTTTTCATTTACACTTCTAACTATAATAGCTTTCATATCCTTGGACTTTTTACAAGACAAAGTCAATGAACAATGGGCATTAGCAAGTGAATGGGAGACTGACGAATCTTTAAGTTCAGCAACCCGTTTTACAACTTCATTATTGGATTGGTATTATATACAGGAATCCCCACTAATAGGAAATACAGAAAATCCTCAAATTAGATATAGAGACCATGCTACAATTTTATGGATTATTGATAATTATGGTGGTTATGGCACGGGAAGTGGTACAACAAGTTTTATGGCAGCTTATGGAATCCCATTATTTTTATTATGGTGCATATTTACCTATAAATCATTACAACGAAAACATTCGGTAAAAGTGTCGTTTATGATTTTAGGTATGTATCTGATTTTAGGTATAGGAGAACTTTACTTTAATTATATATATTATATATCGCTACCTTTCATGATATACACTCATAAAAATAGAGTAAGTATTTGTTAAAACGTATCCTACTAATGAAAAAAATTACCGTAGTCACAGTGTGCTTTAACTGTGTAGGCATAATTGAACAGACAATTAAAAGTGTAATCTCACAAGATTATCCAGAATTGGAGTATATTATAATTGACGGCGCAAGCCAAGATGGTACTTTGAACATAGTATATAAATATCAAAATTATATCACAAAAATACTTTCAGAACCAGATAAAGGCATATTTGACGCAATGAACAAATCACTAAACTATGTTACGGGAAAATATATACTTTTCATGAATGCTGGTGACACCTTTGCGAATGAACATATCGTTTCTGATATTTTTAAAGATTATAACGGAGATGATGATCTACTTTATGGTGATGACTATGTGTTAAACAACTTAGGATATATGAAAAGACACGCTCACGCCATATATGAACATCCGTTCACAATTCGTGATTTGGTATTCAAATCTCAAGGCTTCTCTCATCAAAGTTTATTTACTAAAACAGAACAGTTACAACGAGTTAAATTCTGTTTAAAGTTTCCATTGGGAGCAGATTATCATACCACTTATAAAGTGTTCATGACAGGAAATCATAAACTTAAATATGTAGGCTTTCCCATATCAGTATTTGATGATCGGAATGGTGGAGCCTCACATAATGGAAAATTTATGATTCAAATATACATAGAGCGCAAAACGATGTTTAAATATGAATTTAGCTTCTTGGATAAAGTAATTTTATTATGGAAAAATATACGTTGTAACTCAAAGTATTATCTTTCAAAACTGTTTCCTTATTTAATTTCTGTATATAGAATAAAAAATCGGAAATATATAAAACAACTTCCATGACACCCAAAATATCAGTTATAGTGCCAGTGTATAATACAGGCGAAATATTGAGAAAGACATTAGATAGCATATTATTTCAAACATTTAAGGAGTTTGAGTTAATCATTATTGATGATGGTTCCAATGATGTGAGCATAAAAATTTGTGATGAGTACGCTGCAAAAGATGCACGCGTAATTGTGATACACCAAAAAAATGCAGGAATTTGCGCAGCTCGTAATACAGGAATAAAAATAGCAAAAGCCAAGTACTTGACTTTCTGTGATCATGATGACTTATATGATCCACGAAAGTTGGAAGTCCAATATAATTTGGCCATTCATTATAATGCAGATATTGTAAATGTAGGTTACAAGACTGTTTCTGATGTTTCACAAAAGTCTGAATTAATCCAAATGGAGTTGGTATGCCATGATAGAAACGAATTGAAAAACCATATCTTGGATATTACCTATTTACAAATATCAACAATATGGAACAAATTGTATAATGCAGAGAAACTCAGAGATATATTCTACTTCAATGAAGATTATACAAAAGGGCATGAAGACATTAACTTTAACTTAATGCTGTTACAGCATGTAGAGGTATTCGTCTCCAGTAAAGAGGTCTTATATGAACATATCCAACGAAAAATGTTAAGTACTTCTGCCAAAATCCATAAAGAAACATTGTATGGCATGAAGACTCATATTAAAAACTTTATGGCTTTAACAGATTCTTTTCATATAGACATGACGAAGAATAACATTTTATATTATAGAAATTTATCTAGGATATTACGTGTGTATGCAGTATATTCTATTAAAGCTGATTTATTGAAAACATCTTTCTTGAGTGATATGAAAGACCTCCATATACCTTATACGCATGTTTTATGGCATAAGTTTCACAAAGAAATTCCTATTAAGGACTTGTTTGTTCTTTGGTGCATTATAGCAAAACAATATCGATTGTTGTATTTTGCCCTGAAATGTTATGTGTCTATTACTAAAATTTAATTTGCAGTTCATTAAATAAAAACAAATAATATTAGATTATGGCTTTAATTAACAGGCAAAAGATTAAGCAATTTTTGTTGGCTGGCGTATATGCTACACCCGAAAAATATCTAAAGAAGAAAGGAGTAAAGATTGGTACGGGATGTCATATTCGGGCATGTAAACTAGATGCAAAAGAGGGATATTTAATTGAAATTGGGAATAACGTCCGCATCTCTCAAAACGTGGATTTTTTTACTCATGGAGGAATTTATGGTTTAAGAATACGTTATAACAATCCAAGATTTGATTTTTTTGGTAAGATAAAAATAGGAGATAGAACATTTATAGGTGAAGGAGCCAAGATTATGGCAGGTGTTACTATTGGCTCCGATGTTATTGTTGGTGCTGGCGCCGTTGTAACGAAGAGCATTCCAGACAATACTATTGTTGGTGGAAATCCGGCCCGTTTTATTTGCTATACAAACAAATTTTATGAAAGGATGTTAGTTTATGATCTTCAATCAGGTCAAATGACGGATGCCGAAAAACGGGAGTTTTTATTGTCTTTGCCAGAAGTTCGTTTTATACATAAACAAGAAATACAAATACCGATTGATTCAATCGCCGCTACAAAGTGAGTAAACACTCAAAAGCATATTTGATTAAAACCTTTCTTTCAATACAATGCGAATCTTATTAGCCAATAAATTCTATTACCGCCGGGGCGGTGATTGTGTTTACGTGCTCAATCTGGAGCAGTTGTTGAAGAAGCACGGCCATGAAGTGGCTGTGTTTGCCATGGACTATCCTGAGAACATGGATACGGAATGGAAAAGGTATTTCCCTAAGAACATGAATAAATGGATGGCTTTTACGCGTCCTTTCGGTTCAAGGGAGGTAAAGGACAAGTTCAACCGGCTTTTAGATGACTTTCGCCCCGATGTGGTGCACCTGAACAATATCCATACGCAACTGTCCCCCGTACTTGCAGAGTTGGCGCACCGGCGCGGCATAAGGGTGGTATGGACATTGCATGATTATAAGCTGTTGTGTCCGCGCTATGACTGCCTGTTAAACGGACGGACGGTGTGTGAGGCTTGTTTCAACGGCAACAAGAAAGCATGTCTTGATAACAAGTGTATGAAAGGTTCCAGATTGGCTTCTTTTATAGGTTACCGTGAAGCGGTGGTGTGGAATCGTCAACAGTTGGAAAATGCAACGGACATTTTGATTTGTCCCAGTCGTTTCATGGCCGATAAAATGGCACAAGGTGGGTTTGATGCAAGGAAGATGAAGGTGCTTTGTAACTTCATCGATACAGGGAAGTGTGCGAAGGGTGATTATGGGAAAGGCGACTATTATTGTTACATCGGGAGACTGAGCCGGGAAAAAGGAATAGGGACGTTAATAGATGCGGCGAACTGCCTTCCTTATAAAGTGAAGATTATTGGTAACGGTCCTTTGGCAAACGAGTTGAAAGCAGTGGCTCATAACCATATTGAGTTCTTGGGGCATAAGGAGTGGGACGAAATCAAGACGTTGGTAGGGCAGGCCCGTTTTTCCGTAGTTCCTTCGGAGTGGTATGAGAACAACCCGTTGTCTGTGATAGAGTCACAGTGTTTGGGTACTCCCGTGCTTGGTGCCCGGATAGGCGGGATTCCGGAATTGACCGATATGACTTTTAGCAGCGGTAATGTGGTAGACTTGAAAACTCGGATAGAAAAGATGTGGGACACGCCTTTCGATTACCGGAAAATGGCCGAAGAGGCACAAAGAAAATACAACGCAGATACTTACTATGATAACATTATAAAGGTATATTCAAAATAAATCCATAAAACAATGGCAGAAAAGAAACTGAACGGTACGGTCATCGTGACGTACCGGTGCAATGCGCGTTGCTCGATGTGCAACCGCTATAAAGCTCCATCGAAGGCAGAAGAGGAAATCTCTATCGAGACGATTAAGAAGCTTCCGAAGATGTATTTTACGAATATCACCGGAGGGGAGCCGTTTATCCGTACGGACTTGAAGGAGGTGGTACGTGAACTGTATAGGAAAAGCGACCGTATCGTCATCTCTACCAACGGCTTCTTCACGGATCGTATCATTGAGCTTTGCAAGGAGTTCCCGCAAATAGGAATCCGTATTTCCATCGAAGGACTGGAAAAGACCAACAATGAAATACGAGGATTGAATGATGGTTTCCGTCGTGGATATGACACTTTGAAGAAACTGCGCGAGATGGGGATGAAAGATGTGGGTTTCGGCATGACAGTGCAGGACAAGAACGCGCCGGACTTGGTGCCGCTATATGAGCTTTCCGACAAAATGGGGATGGAGTTTGCCACGGCTTCCCTGCACAATTCGTTCTATTTCGTGGAGGCCAAGAACATCATCCATGACCGTCCGATGGTAGCGAAGAATTTTGAGAACTTGGTCAATGAGCTGTTGAAGTCTAATTCGCCCAAGAAGTGGTTCCGTGCTTATTTCAACCATGGCCTTATCAATTACATCTACGGGCAGAAGCGCCTGTTGCCTTGCGACATGAGTTTCGACACGTTCTTCATAGACCCGTATGGCGACGTGATGCCTTGCAACGGGACGAAAGACAAGGAGGTGATGGGCAACCTGAACCGGCAGACGTGGGAGGAATTGTGGAACAGTCCCGAGGCGGAAGCCGTACGCCGCAAAGTGCGTTGTTGCAACCGTAATTGTTGGATGATCGGTTCGGTGTCTCCGGCGATGCACAAGTATATCGCCACACCGGCCTTATGGGTGGCCAAACATAAGCTAAAGTCGCTTTTAGGCATGAAGTATTCCATGTATGAGAATCCTGTATGCTGTGATTACCGTGACGGAAAAGTGACGAAAGAGCAGCTTGACCGTTTGTCTACGTGTGACATGAATGCGGAAATCAACAACGGTCTTTCTGATGATTCCAAAGAGGCTTTGAAAGGCAAACGGGGCGAGGACATTGTGAATGCCGACGTAGCGGGGCAAGGTTATGAGACTACAACGGCAGAAACAGACAGAAATATTGAAATCAAATGATATTCCGAAGGTAACCTCTTAGCGTGTTTAATGTTTCCTTTTGCCTGTCAGCCAAAGCCAAAGGGCAGAAAGGCACGTCAACGATAGAATGCCGACATATTGGAGTGTTTCTTTGATTCGGGTGACAAATGCTCTCATGAGTTCTCGAAGTTGTGGTATTTGAGTGTAAAAGTAATGAATTATTTTCAATGCGGATGATAAAATGAAGAAAATAGTGGTAACCGGTACCCGTGGCATACCCGGTGTCATGGGTGGGGTGGAGACGCATTGTGAGGAATTGTTCCCGCGCTTGGCGGAACGAGGATGGGATGTGACGGTGGTGCGACGCTCCAATTATGTGGAGGATGGCCTGAAGGAGTGGAAGGGTGTTCGGCTCGTCACGCTTCTTTCTCCCAAGAAAAAATCGTTTGAGGCCATTATCCATACTTTCCGTGCCATCAACGAAGCCCGGAGGGCGGGGGCGGACATCTTGCATATCCACGCCATCGGTCCTGCCTTGCTCGTACCATATGCCAAAGTATTGGGCATGAAGGTGGTCTTTACTCATCATGGGCCGGACTACGACCGCGACAAGTGGGGGCTTGCCGCCAAAACGATGCTGAAACTCGGTGAACGCATGGGCTGCATGTTTGCAGACGATGTCATCGTCATATCCGATGTGATTCGCAATCTGATAAGTCGAAAGTACGGGCGTACAAGCCACGTGCACCTTATATATAATGGAGTGTCGCGACCGGAAGTGTGCGATTTTCCTGAATATTTTGAGGAACTGGGTATCGAGAAAGGAAAATACATTTTGGGTATGTGCCGCTTCGTCCCCGAAAAGAACTTGCATCATCTTGTGCAAGCATTTGCCCGAATGAAAAATGCCCGGGGGATTAAACTGGTCCTTGCCGGTGATACGGATTTCGAAGACGACTATTCCCGGTCGTTGAAAGAAGCGGCCAAAGCAAACGGGGTAGTGTTGACCGGTTTTGTCAAAGGGCGCAAGCTCCATTCTCTGTTGACCCACTGCCGTTGCTACTGTTTGCCGTCAAGTCACGAGGGGCTTCCGATAGCCTTGCTTGAAGCTATGAGTTATGGCGTAGAGGTTGTAGTCAGCGACATCCCTGCAAACCTTGAAGTAGGTTTGGACAAGGGTTGCTATTTTCCGGTAGGAGATGTAGAGGCGTTGGCACAAAAACTGGACAAGATAGCTGCTTTGCCTTTAAAACATACAGACTACGGCATGTCGAAATACGATTGGAACCGGATTGCCACACAAGTAGCGGAAGTCTATCTTACCTTGACAACAGGAAACTCAGGAACGCACCCATGACCTTATCCCTGTCGGCAGCATATTTGATACACTCGAAAGGGAATCCCAACGTAATCGAACGGTAGTCTTTCCCTTGATAAGCCACGGCTGCCGAATAATTGGTTGGTGTATATAATAAGGTGGAAAACGCTTCAGGAAGAGGAATGAGACAATCTGCATGCGTAACGGCATAGTGTTGGGGATTGAGTTCCGTGTACAAATGAAGGGTGGTATTCATTCCCGTGGCTTGAGAATAGGCGTCCAAGGTGACCGGAGCGTATGCGTCTACCTTCAACGTATTACGCAGGAAGTCTGCATTTTCCTTTTGCTTCTGGTCCCGAGCTATATAGGCACCGCTCACTAACAGGCTGCCGCGCATACGGGTAAATTCTTGTAACGCACTACATAAAGCAGGTGTCAATGACGGATACGGTCGGGTACTGTATCCGTCATTTTTTTGCAATCCCAAAATCAAATCCACGATGTTGTATTCGTTTAAGTCCACAGACTGCGCCTCTACTGCCGCACGGGAAACGGATGCAAACGAGTATCCGCCTGCGGTGGCTATGGCTTCACCATGCGTGCGGCTATGGTCGAATGTATTTCCCGCTATCATCTTACCTTCAAGTTCATTCCCGCTAAAGCCCCACGCGCTCTTGGGGTTCAGTTCTGTGTTGAACACGATTTGCCGACCGCAGAATCCGGGAGAACGCATATAAGAAACACCGGGATCCGCTGACAGGTCGAATCCCCGGGTCGAATCCGTCAGAATAACCTGTGGTCCGGCCACCCTCTGAAAGCCGTCGATAATCAGGACTTTGGCAAAGGCATTTTTGGCTATCATGGCCGACAGTTCCTCCGAAGGAAAACTCTCTCCACCATCGTTCACGGCTGTCACTTTGAACGAATAAATCACATTCTCCTCCGCACGGAACGAGAACCGAGGCTCATGTACAAATATACCATTGTCGTAACCGTTCTCTCCCTGCTTGGTATACACGACATATCCTTTGGGAGTGGCAGAAGGTTCCAACGTATCTTGCCCGGGTGTCCAGGTTAATGTTATTTCTTTTTCATTCGGGTTCAAACGGGTCTGGAAACAAGTGACGGGAAGAGGCTGTACGACATAATCCTCCTCATGTTGATAGGATGTATATTTCAGAACTCCTTTATATATGGCCCGTGCCAAATTGAATTTGAATGCAGGGTCGTGCCCCAAGGCCATATCCCGGAAATTCTGGTGGGACAACATTTCCAATATCATGGCCGGAACTTGTGGCTCGCGCGTTTCACTGTAATTCCGGTCGAACATTTGGCGTCTTTTCCATTGTCCGTAAAGTCGGTTCAAATCCTCGTCCACTTGCGTCATGACCACATCGCATAGCTCACGTGATGCCAATCGCGACATTCCGGTCGCAAACATCCCTTCATTAAAATCCGTGGTATAAATGCCTAATGTACCGACAAAAGTACTGTCGGGTGCTATACCGGCATCGCTATGAAGCGCGATGGCCATTTCAATCGGTACGTGCAATCCGCTGTCGGCCGGAAAATAAGAAGAACCTCCGGCCAGATAGTTCGTCATATATGAACGGACATTGATGTCATCGCTATAATCGTTTGTCCCGTTTTTACCGCTGTATACGGAATAAGGCATGCCGCTCCATTGCGCATTGTAGCGGGCACCTTCCAAGTACCTCGGGAAACCGCTTACGACTTCCTGCAAAGAATCTCCACGGGCAATGTTTCCCATTCCGCCTCCGAAACGTACGGCATCCGCTGTCACCGTTCCGCGATAGTTGCTCAGATTGCTTAAACTGACATAGTTGGAATGGGGCTGGTCTTTGTCGAAATCAAACGTTCCGAGATAAACCCAAGTCCCTCCTCCCATTTGCTGGTTGACTTTGAAGGTCGTAGACACACCTTGGTGACGAACCACATAATGGGCATCGGAAACACTCGTAGGTAAAGTCGCGTATGAAACATATACGGCATAACGTCCGGATTCAGGTACGTCAGGTGTCCAACGTATTTCGGAAGCCTGGCTTTTTCGGGTTACCGTATGGGTACTGCGCACCGTCCCGTCCGTAAAAGGGTTCTCGCCGTCAAGGTAAGTCCGTTTGAGTTGCGCAAATCCTACACCGCCGTTTTCCCATGCATATTTGTTTTCATGTTCTGAATATGTCCCGCCCGAATCCCGGGTGTCATTGTCCACTATTACTTCGTGGGGCTGCCAATCCCTTTCACGGGGTGTAAAGACGTACGCTCCGGCGTTTTCCAACATGGGGATTAAGTAGGGGATGACTATCGTTTGAGTGAACAAATCTTCTGTCGTGCAATACAAATACGGACGCTGCCACGTCCACTCTTTTTGGTCGTTCTTGTAATAACGTCCATGACTGGCCCAAACAGACAAATGGCGTTGTTGCATACCTTTGGTGATAGGATAGGGGCGTTGCGTCCGTTCCACCCACGGTGCTCCGCTATACAAAGCCTGCCCCCATTTCTTTTGAACTTCCGATGAAGCTCCGCTCATGTCCGTAACAAGATTCTCTATGGGGATTCCGTTACCATATATAATAATAGTATAAGCATTGTATGGCGCAGGAAGCAAACGTTTTACGTCGCGATAGATACCTTTGACCTTATCCCTGCTAAAAGACTGTCCGGCAAAGAGTTCATTCAGATAAATCTCTGCCGTCCGCGCAGAAGCATCCACTTTAACCCTTTCTATCTTACAGCGGTCGGTAGCCGTAGTATAAGATGTTTGATAGTCAGAGAAATAATCCCCTAATCTGGATTTTACTATTTTCTCTCCACTCTGTGAATATACGGAAAGTCCCAGCAAGAATGCTCCCGCCAGGACCATAAGTCTTTTCTTCATACTTACCATTATTTTAATCCGGTTGCGAACTTTTCAGGATGCCGCCCTGTGAAATCTTTAAAGTATGCTTTAATGTCGTTCATTTGTTCATCTATATTTCCGTTGGGGACGACTACTTGCGTGCAACGTATGGTTTTGGTCGGATAATCAATTCCATACAATAAAATGGGCAGCCCGGCCTTCAAGGCGATATAATAAAACCCTTTTTTCCATTCTTCCGTACGTGAACGAGTGCCTTCCGGAGTGATGCAAAGGTGAAATATATCCCGTTCCCGAGCCACTTGTGCCAACTGGTCCGTCATACTCATCTTCTTACTCCGGTACACTGGAATTCCCCCCAACCATCGCATTAAGATTCCCAAAGGCCAGAAAAACCATTCGCTTTTCATCAGGAAGTCACAACGAAAATTCATCGCACGACTATAAAGCACTCCCAACAAAAAATCGAAATTACTTGTATGAGGTGCCAACGCAATGATATATTTATCCCCCACGGGAACCGTTACGTCAACTTTCCATCCCATCAGCCTGAACAGGAGGAAACTGCAAAAACGTCGGCTCATTTAACAAAGCTGGCTGATAGTGCTGACAATGTCGCTGACCTGTGCATTGAAATCCATGCGCAGCTTCTTGTAGAATCCTTTTACGTTTCCCGGTTCCGTATGACTGATCCTGCTGACAAATTCATCATGCATCAACAATATGCGGGTCATTACGTTGTCCACATCTTCTTGTTTTATATCTACTTTATAATGCGTCAACGCTACACATTCCGCAAACAGTTCACTACAGATATAGTTGATATTCTTTTTTAATGTTCTTCTTTTAGCCATATTCTTTAATTTCAAATTATGATGTAAATTAGTAACTTGGACAAAGATACGCAAAGTTGACGATATCGGGAAATTTTATAGAAGAAAATAAACTGTATGTTTTTGGGGTGAGAGTTTCTTCATTCCGACAAAAAACATTAATTTTGTGTGCTGAAAATGCTTTTCAACAATTAATTAGAATCACAACATGGAAAAAAGTGCATTGCAAATTGCAAGAGCGGCTTATCAGCCCAAGTTACCCAAAGGATTGCAGGGTAACGTATCTGTAAAGGAAGGCGCACCCACGCAGTCTGTGGCCGACCAAGAGGAAATCAAGAAATTATTCCCGAACACTTATGGAATGCCTCTTATTGAGTTCGTTCCGGGCGAGGCTCAGTCTTACGCCCCGTTCAACGTCGGTGTAATTCTTTCCGGTGGCCAGGCTCCCGGCGGGCATAATGTCATTTGCGGCTTGTTCGACGGTATTAAAAGACTGAACCCGGAAAGCAAGTTGTATGGCTTTATTTTGGGGCCCGGTGGACTGGTGGACCACAAATATATGGAATTGACGGCTGACATCATAGACCAATATCGCAATACGGGCGGTTTTGACATGATCGGTTCCGGACGTACCAAACTCGAAAAAGAGGAACAGTTCGAAAAGGGACTTGAAATCATCAAGGAATTGGGTATTAAAGCCATTGTTATCATCGGTGGCGACGACTCTAATACGAACGCTTGTGTCTTGGCTGAATATTACGCAGCCAAGAAATGCGGTGTGCAGGTTATCGGCTGTCCGAAGACCATCGACGGCGATTTGAAGAACGAACAGATCGAAACTTCTTTCGGTTTCGATACGGCTTGCAAAACGTATGCAGAGGTTATCGGCAATATCCAACGCGATGCAAACTCTGCCCGTAAATATTGGCATTTCATCAAATTGATGGGACGTTCGGCTTCTCACATCGCTTTGGAATGCGCTTTGCAGTGCCAACCCAACGTTTGTATCGTATCGGAAGAGGTGGAAGCCAAAAACCAAACGTTGGATGATATCGTTACTTATATTGCTCAAGTTGTAGCCGACCGTGCGGCCGATGGAAACAATTTTGGTACGGTATTGATTCCGGAAGGCTTGATTGAGTTCATCCCGGCTATGAAGGCTTTGATTGCCGAATTGAACGACTTGTTGGCAACTCCGGAAGGTGCTGCATTGGCTAAAGATCAGCAACGCGAATGGATTTTGAATAGACTTTCTGCAGCAAACAAGGCTGTATACGAATCTCTTCCTTTGGGAGTAGCGGCTCAGTTGACCATGGAACGTGACCCGCATGGAAATGTACAGGTTTCACTGATCGAAACGGAAAAGCTGTTGTCCGAAATGGTGGCCAACAAGCTGGCTGCATGGAAGAAAGAAGGTAAGTTCAACGGCAAGTTCTCAGCTTTGCATCATTTCTTCGGTTATGAAGGCCGTTGTGCGGCTCCTTCCAATTACGACGCAGACTATTGCTATGCTTTGGGTACAAGTGCCGCCATGTTGATGGCTAACGGCAAGACCGGTTATATGGCTATCGTAAAGAACACAACGGCACCGGCTGCTGAATGGATTGCCGGTGGTGTGCCCATCACCATGATGATGAATATGGAGAAACGTAATGGTGAGATGAAACCGGTCATCAAAAAGGCATTGGTTCGTTTGGACGGTGCTCCGTTCAAGGAATTTGCATCAAGACGCAACCAATGGGCTCGTGAAACTTGTTTCGTATATCCCGGTCCTATACAGTATTTCGGTCCGACCGAGGTCTGCGACCAAGCTACCAAGACGTTGCAATTGGAACAAGCTAAGTAATTCATTTATAGATATGCAAGTCCCTTTATCCGTCGATGAAGGGACTTGTTATTTTTCTGAATAAAAGGATAATAGAGACCGTTTCTATCATGTGTGCACAAACGCCGCAAACTGTAAAAAACAGAAAAACGATTGTTCAGAGGGGAAGCCGTAAGAAAGTGGATAGCACTCCCACAGCACGTAGTCCTAAGAGAAAAACCGTTTCGCGCAAGAAGCAAAAGAAAAAAGGGACAAGCAAATGGTTGTTTTTCAAACGCTGGCCGTCGTGGGCGATATGGGTAGGAGCATTGTCTTTGGGAATAGCTTATATACTTTTCTTTTATTATTTCTTTGTCGGTCCTTATTCATTCCGTTGGAAAGCCATCTATGGGGATCCTGTATACCCTGAAGGTTTTGACGTGCACGGCATTGATGTTTCTCATTATCAGGAAAACATAGATTGGGAACGTTTGCGCAATGCCAGCTTGAATTCATCCCCTGTCAGTTTTGTCTTCATTAAGGCAACCGAAGGTACGACATTATTGGATGACAATTTTAACCTAAACTTTTATGAAGCAAAGCAAAATGACTTTATAAGAGGAGCTTATCATTTCTTTTTGCCGGATGTGGATGCCCAAAAACAAGCTAGGTTTTTCTTGAAACAAGTACATTTGGAACCCGGTGATCTACCTCCTGTTTTAGACGTGGAAAAGGTAGGGAAGTTGACGGAAACACAACTCCAAAAGGCCGTAAAGACGTGGCTGGATATTGTAGAAAAAGAATATGGCGTGAAACCTATTATTTATACGGGATACAAATTCAAATTGCACTATCTGAATACTCCCGCATTCGATGAATATCCTTATTGGATAGCGCACTATTATGTGGAGAAGTTAGAATACAGAGGAAAATGGAATTTCTGGCAACATACGGACTGTGGAAAAGTTACCGGAATCAAAGGGAATGTAGACTGCAATATCTTCAACGGGTCGTTTGAAGACTTGATGAAACTGACCATACCGGAACAGGAAGACAATTATACCGACCCTGAAGATTCGTTATAAAGAAAAATAAAGCCGCCGGAAGTCCTACAGACATTACCGGCAGCTCTGGATTCATATCGCTTATTACAAACGTTCGAATAAAAGCGTAGCCCAATTCTTTTTTTCCGTATGGTTGAGGTAGCTCAGCCCCAAGCTTTTCGCTTTTTGCACAAGCAAAGGTATATCCTCTACATAAAAACCACTGAGAATCATTTGACTTCCCGCATGCATAACCGATACGAACGATGGCAAGTCGGCTAAAAGAATATTCCGGTTGATATTGGCCAGAATCAAGTCGAAAGCGTCTTTTCCTTGTAATATGGAGGCATTCCCTTCAACCACTTCCATGTTTTTCACACCATTCAGCAACATATTCTCTTTCGTATTGTCCACACTCCAACGATCTATATCGTAAGCCCACACCGATTTTGCCCCTTTCAAAGTACAGAAGATACCCAGTACTCCCGTTCCGCACCCGGCATCCAATACGGCTTTATGTCCGAGGTCCATCCCGAGCAAACGTTCCAATATCATGCCCGTAGTGTGATGCGTACCGGTACCGAAAGCCTGATGAGGATCTATCACGATATCATATTCGGCCGGAGATAGGTTATGATGCTCCGGGCTATGAATCAGAATACGGTCAGCGATTCGGACCGGTTCAAAGCCGTTGCGTTCCCATTCCTCGTTCCAATTCTTATCTTCCGCTTCCGCCAACCGGTAGGTCACTTTCACCCCGTCCATGGGGAATATGTCTGTCAAGCTATCCAATACGGAACGCTCGAAAAGTCCGGTTTGCACATATCCTTTCACCCCCTGTGGAGTATCTACAAAGCTTTCCAAACCGGCATCGGCTACCAATGCTATCAAGATGTCGGCTGCATCCCTGCTATAAGGGGATATAATGAAATCCAATTCCAAATATTTCATATTGTTTATTTTATGTCGAGAATCTATTGGTTCTGCAAAAATAGCAAAAAAAGAGTTATATACTAAACTTTATTCTCGTTTCCGTATTGTCCGACAACCGAGAAAAAGTTATATTTGCATATAATATAGGTAAAGGAGGAAAGACAATGAAAAACAGAATATTATTTTCACTCGTCGTTGCAGTGATTCCGTTTTTTAGCTTTGCACAAATAGATGACATGTATTTTGTTCCCCAGAAAGAAACGAAAGAACAGAAGGAACAACAGACAAGGTCGCAACCTTCAATGCACGCGATCTCCGAATCTGTAGCAACAACAGCATCCAACGAACATGTTCAGAATAATGCAAGAGATGTAGATGAGTACAATCGGCGATATCGTTGGGAAAATGACAGTACAGCCGCAAATGAGGAAGAGACGGCAAACGAAGAGAATGCGCGAGCCGACAGCATCCAGGGATTGGAAGAAGATTATCAATACACCAAACGAATTCTTCGTTTCAACACCCCAACTATCGGCGTTGCGGTCAGTAGTCCTTTATACTGGGACTTACGTTATGGTCCCAATTCCATATATTGGGATGTATATGATGATGGATTTTACGCATACGCTTATCCCAGCAGTTGGTATTGGGGACCTACCTTTTCCTACTCGTGGGGATGGGGATTATACAATCCTTTTTGGGGGTGGGGAGGCCCTTGGTATGCCGGATGGTATGATCCTTGGTATTGGGGGCCACACTGGCATCATCCGCATTGGGGACATCCCGGTCATGGATGGTATCCATCAAGATCGGTTACTCGTCCCAGTGTAAGATATCGGGAGAATAGTACACTGGCAAGAGGAACATCCCGCACTAATGTAAGAAACAGTTCTTCTGCCAGAAGAGCCATACGAAACACAGGCAACACCAACCGGCAAACCATTTCGGAGAATTCGGCACGATTTACTCCAAATCGTTCTTCAACAACTACCAGGCAATCTCCTCGTACGCGTACGACTTCAACTCCTCAACGTAACACTCAACCGTCGAGAAGTTCTAACTTCACGCCATCGACCACAAGAAGTACTTTCCGTCCGTCGGTAAGTTCCCCCAGCCGTTCCGGAGGCGGTTTCTCCCCATCCAGGGGTGGAGGAGCACGAGGCGGTCGACGTTAACAAACAAAGATAAACCATAAAAGGAAGAAATAATGAAAAGAAAAAACCTCATATTTGTAAGCGCATTGCTGGCAAGCCAGTCTATGATGGCACAGACACCATATATGAACGAGAATTATATGCCGACCGATTTAATCGGAAGTGCACGCTATGTAGGTATGGGCGGTGCATTAGGAGCATTGGGAGCCGATTTGTCTACCGCTTCTTCCAATCCGGCTGCATTGGGACTCTATCGTAGAAGTGATGCTGCTTTATCATTCAGCGTATTGACCCAGCAAGAAAAACCGGATTTAAATGCAGACATGACCCATTTGTCTTTTGACCAGATGGGATTTGTGGTAAGCATCCCGGTTATGGCTAAAAGCGTAAGATATGTTAACTTTGGAGTCAACTATCAGAAAAGAGCCAATTTCAACCAGTCATTTATCGCAGATAAGGGAGCCTTGAACGGTTTGTCACAGACGCAACAAATGGCAGACATTCTGAACCATACCCAGTATTCCACTCCTTTGGCAGACCTGATGTATAATTCCTGTCTTGTGAATCCGGAATACATACGGGATAATCAAGGTAATGTGCAGGTAGACCAAGAGGGCAATCCCTTATATGATTCCTATAATGCCTTAGCGTCCGACCGGAATAATTATGACCGTACGACGGAAGGCGGTATCGCAGGATATGATTTCAATCTGTCGATGAACATTAAAGACCGTGTGTATTTAGGTTTCACTTTGGGAGTGAACGACGTAGACTATTACAGTTACAGCACCTATCGGGAGTTCGGCACGATTTCGGACGGCCAAGGCAACTCTTACAGTGATTTCGAGAATTATTCCTTATATAACACCCAACATGTAAGTGGATATGGAATCAATGTGAAGTTGGGTGGTATATTCCGTCCCATCGGAAATTCCCCCTTCCGCATAGGTCTGGCCGTAGAAACACCGACTTTCTATCATTTGGAATCTTATTCTTCATATAGTATAGACTCTCCCATGATGGAGGATGAGAACTATGACATCTACATCAATCAAGACAGAAACGGTAAGTTTATATATACCAATTATCTTCCGGATGTAGATTTGGCAAACTTGCACATGAAAATTACCACACCGTGGAAATTTCGAGTTTCGTTAGGACATACGATTGGAACTTATCTGGCTATAGGAGCCGAATATGAATACGCCGATTACTCTAAAACGAAACAGGGGTATGAAGACTGGGACTACGACTATTGGGGCTATGGTTATTCCAGAGGAACGACACACGACCGCGATATGGATGCGTTGCACAAGTCTACGCTACGCGGAAGCCATTCTTTCAAATTCGGTATGGAATTGAATCTGACGGATAATGTCGCATTCCGTGCAGGATATAATTATTATTCCCGCATGTTCAAGGAAGAAGCGACTTTAGATCAAACAGGGCCTTCTCCGGCTTTCGGTTACCAAACTACAACAGATTATATGAATAAAAATGACGTGAATATATTCACAACAGGTTTAGGCTACCACGGAAAGCATTTTTATGCCGATATGGCTTATAAGTGTCGCATACAGTCGGGAGATTTCTATGCATTCGACGATACTTACATCACGCAAACCGGCGGTCGTCTTACTCCAGTGGATGTAAACCTAAATACCCATCAGGTATTTTTTACATTAGGATATAAATTCTGATTATAAAGGAACAAAGTCAGACGAAAAAATAGCAAAAAAGTTTTGCGTTTCAAAAAATATATCTAACTTTGCATCGTCAAAAAGGTTGGGGTATTAGCTCATCTGGCTAGAGCGTTTGACTGGCAGTCAAAAGGTGGCAGGTTCGAGTCCTGTATACTCCACATTTTTTTTCTTATTAAGAAATAAAAAACCAAGTAAAAGACATTTATTCAATGTCTTTTTTGTTATAATCCGCTATATTAATATATTAAAGCAATTCTGGTACAAGGTATCTTCTTTGATACATATAGTATTTCTTTATTCGGATACTCTTTTGGTATTTTATTCTTTTTTTATTGCAAAACATTTGCATTTAAAAATCGTTTGCACTATCTTTGCTCCAGAAGATGATAAATAAATGGAAGCAATAGACAAAATAAGAGAAGCTGGATTAAAACTGACCCCACAGCGCAAAGCCGTATATGAGGCTATGATGGAGTTGCGCCATGCTCCTATTGAGGCAATTATTTCCTGCGTGCAATCAAAAGACAAAGAAATAACCCTTTCTACGGTATATCGTATACTCGATTCTTTTTATAAAGCTGGTTTGCTATCGCAAGTATACCATCCCCAAACGAACAAATGCTATTATGATATCACGGTTCATAGTCACCACCATTTGTTCTATGGGCAACAAATCGTAGATTACGAAGACCCTGAACTTACGCAATTGATACGGCAACACTTGGAAAAGAAAAATCTTGTATCGGCTGATATAGAAAAGATACAAGTACAAATCACAGTTAATAAAAGTTTAATTTAGAAATGTTTTTGAAATGAGAAGTATCACCACATTTGACTTGCAGTATGCGCACAGATTTTATGGCTTCCAAGGCGAAGCCCAGTACCTTCACGGACATACCGGTGTATTGACCATTGAAGTGGAAGACACGGTAAATGAAGGTGTAAACATGGTTTATCCATGTAACGAAATTCAGAAAGTAGCTTGGGACGTGCTTAAAAATTTTGACCATGCCCTTGTTCTTCGGGAAGATGACCCTTTATTACCGGCTATTCTCGATGTGTACGAAAAGCAAGGTATCAAGAATGGTCATCCCCAGAACAAAATGAAAGGCGAAGCATTCAAAACTCCGCTCGCTACAGCCTATCCTGACTGTCGTTTGGTCGTAACCAAGGAAACTATGACAGTAGAAGGTATGATTAAAATCGTATATGATCTCCTAAAAGAGAAATTAAATATTGCTAAGATCACCTTTACGAGCGGAGTGAATGCCGGTTCTGCCGAATTTGAAACGAAAAATAATATCGAACGTTGTCCATTATGCGGTATTACCTTAAACAAAGAGGGAGTATGTCCGAAATGTGGATATAAGAAAAAATAACACTTCAATGTTGTTTTATTCAAAGGAGGCATCGGTAACGATGTCTCTTTTTATTTAGCTTTATAATATCTGATGCTTAGAGAACAGAAATATAAGAGTCTATCTTCTATTTTTCCTTTATTTTTCTCCCTTTGAAAGTGAGCTTATCTAAAGGAATTTCTGTATATTTGCCTATGTAAATACTCAAAGTTTACCAACGGTTTACTCTTAAATCTCTTTGCTTATGAAAAAAGGGACATTTTTATGGTTGGGGCGAATGGGATTACCCTTGTCTTTGGCATTATGCCATATATATCCTCTCGCAGCACAGAACAAAGTGATTCTGCCGGATTCCATTCCCTGGATGTTGTCTGATTCATTAATGAGAGGAGACATACTGCAAATCGGCTATGCCACAGGAGACCGAAGAACCGTAGCCGGTTCCGTAGATCAGATTTCTGAAAAGAGAATGAACAAAGGTATGATTTCCAACCCTTTGAACTCTATTAACGGACAAGTAGCCGGTGTCAGTATGTTACCGGGAAGGGAGGCCATGCTCAACTCCGTACGTGTCCGGGGTACAACATCCCTTACCGGAGGCAATGACCCTTTGGTAATCATCGATGGCGTGTTTGCTGATTTGAGTACGTTAAGTATGATTTTCCCAGCCGACATAGAAAGCTTCACGATCCTCAAAGATGCTTCAGAAACGGCTCAATATGGCGCACGAGGTGCTTCGGGTGTCATAAAAGTAAGTACCAAACAAGGGCACAGCGGAAGTTTCAGTTTGAGTTACGACGGAAATTTCAGTGTCGAGTCTATTTATAAAAACATGAAAATGCTTTCCGGAGATGCTTTCAGGAGCGTGGCACACGAACGCGGTATATCTATTCTGGATTTAGGTTATGACACGAATTTTCCAGAGGAAATTACGCGTATGGGATGGGTACAAAATCATCATGTAGCTTTTGGAGGTGGTACGGAATCCTCTTATTATCGTGCTTCTCTGGCACTTTTGGATCGAAAAGACGTAGTGAAAAGTTCGGACTACCGGAATTACATGGCCAAGATAGACATTACGCAACGGGCGTTCAATGATCGTCTGCGTTTCGACCTGGGGGTAATGGGGGCGGTACGTAAGAGCAACAATTTGGTAGATATACAAAAGACATTTTATTCAGCCGCAGCTTTCAATCCCACTTTTCCGGCTCATAAGAACACGATGGGCGGTTGGGATCAAGTGACAACTGCCAGTTGGATTACCAACCCTTTGGCCTGGATGGAAGTAAGCGACGAAGAATCGAATGCACATTTTAATGCCCATCTGAAAATGGAGCTGGTTCTAACCCCCCATTTGGTACTTTCCGCCTTCGGATCTTACTTGTACAATGTCATAGATAACGGACAATATCTTCCTACTACCGTATGGGCACATGGACAAGCTTATCGAGGCGAACAGAAGGTGGAAGATGTGCTGGGAAACGTGATGTTGAACTTCAATCGAGCTTCTGGAAAACATAAACTGGACGCCCTCCTGTTGGGAGAAGCGCAACAACGTGTTATGTCCGGCTTCCATACGACTGTCACGAATTTCACGACCGATAAGTTTGGTTTTCACAACCTACAGGCCGGAGCCGTAAGACTATGGGAGGGGACGGGCTCTTATTATGAGAATCCTCGTCTGGCATCTTTTTTAGGACGTGTCAATTACGTGTATGACGATCGTTATGTGGCTACCGTAAACATGCGTACCGATGCTTCATCCAAGGTAGGACGCAACCATCGTTGGGGCTTTTTCCCATCGCTTTCCGCGGCCTGGATTCTGAGTGAGGAAAATTTCATGAAGTCTTTCTACTGGCTGAACAATCTGAAACTCAGATTCGGTTACGGATATTCAGGAAATCAGGATGCCATTGATTCTTACAATTCCCTCCAATTGGTGAAACCCAATGGCGTAGTATCTTCTGGCGGTGACCCAACGGTGACGATGGGTTTGATACGCAATGCCAATCCTGACTTGCGTTGGGAGGTAAAACGTACGATGAACGTTGGACTGGATGCTGCTTTTTGGGATGGACGGGCTATTTTCACATTTGATTATTACCATTCCGTCACGGACGACATGCTGTATCAATATGATGTAAGCGTACCGCCCTTTGCCTATAATAAATTGCTGGCCAATCTGGGAACCATGCGTAACAGCGGAGTGGAATTAGGATTCGGCTTCACTCCTTTGCGTAAAAAAGACATGGAACTGAACGTCAACGTCAACGTAACATTCCAACGCAATAAGCTACTTTCTCTGAGCGGAATGTATAATGGAGAATATATGTCGGCTCCACAATATACGCCGATTGCCGACTTAACCGGTGCAGGCTTTCATGGTGGATACAATCACATCGTATACCAAATCGTAGGGCAACCTTTGGGTGTCTTTTATTTACCCCATTGCACAGGACTCATCCAACGCGAAGACGGGACATACGCATACGAGATAGCCGACCTTGACGGGGGAGGTGTGGACTTAGAAGACGGAGGAGACCGTTACGTAGCCGGACAGGCCACTCCCAAGACTCTATTGGGTTCCAACATCAGCTTCCGTTATAAGAATGTGGACGTATCGTTGCAAATCAATGGTGCTTTCGGACATAAAATTTATAATGGAACGGCCCTGGCTTATATGAATATGGGAAGTTTTCCCGATTACAACGTAATGGCAGCCGCTCCCCAACGTAACATTTACGATCAGACTGCTACAGATTACTGGCTCGAAAATGGAAACTACGTGAATTTTGATTATTTGACTATCGGTTGGAATATCCCGTTGAAGAAATGGGGCAAATACGTGCAGCATCTGCGTTTATCGGCTTCGGTAAACAATCTGGCTACCATTACAGCCTATTCCGGACTGACCCCTATGATCAACAGTTATATCGTAGATGCCACACTCGGAGTGGACGACAAACGGAACTATCCGGTATATCGTTCTTATACCTTGGGATTAACTATTCAATTTTAAAGCATGACGACATGAAAAAGTGGATTTTATGGGCGGGATACACCCTTATTTGCTGTTATGGTTGTGCAGGATTCTTAGATGAAGCCCCGCGAGACCAGTTACCCGAAGAGGACGCTTATGACACGCCAGCCAATATATATCTGAACACTGTAGCTACCCTCTATAACTATGTGGGTGGATACGAAGACAGTCAAGGGTTGCAGGGAACCTGTCGAGGCGTATATGACTTGAACACACTGACCACAGACGAAGCCTTGTTGCCGACCCGCGGAGGAGACTGGTACGACGGCGGACTTTGGCAAGGACTGTTCCTGCACGATTGGGGAGTCAATAATGACGTGATAGCAGCTTCGTGGGAGTATCTATACAAAGTGATTGTGCTTAGCAATAAGTCGATAGAACGTCTGACGGAACTGCAGAACCGTAAGGATGCTCCTGTAGAATTGAAAAATTATGTGGCAGAAGTCAGAGCCTTTCGGGCGATGTACTACTATTATTTGTTAGATATGTTCGGGCGTGTACCTTTAGTATTATCTTCGTCCACCCCCATGAAAGATGTCAACCAAAGCGAACGTGAGGACGTATTCAAGTTTATCGTAAACGAATTGCAGGCGGCATTACCTTATCTGAATGAGGCGCACAGCAATCAAAAAGGTGAATATTATGGTCGGATGACCCGTCCGGTAGCCTGTTTCCTGTTGGCCAAGCTATTCCTGAATGTAGAGATTTACACGGATAACGACTGGACGGACGGAAGCCGTCCCAGTGGAAAAACATATCGAGTGAAAATAGGCTCCCAAACAGTGAACGCATGGCAGGCCGTACAAGCGTATTGCGATTCGATACGGGGTATGGGATACCAATTATCCTCGCGCATGGCTGATAATTTCGTGGTCTATAACGAACCTTCGGAAGAAAATATATTTACGATACCGATGGATAAACATGCCTTGCAAAACCAAATGCAATATTTATTCCGTTCCCGCCATTACAACCATGGAAAGGCTTACGGACTGAGTGGAGAGAATGGAACCAGTGCTACGATTGAAACTTTACGTACATTCGGTTACGATACCGATTCGGTAGACCATCGCTTCGAAGACAGTTTCTTTGCCGGAACGGTTTTGGACCCAAATGGCAACCCGGTGAAATTGGATGACGGAAGCACTCTGGAGTATCTACCGTGGGCCATACGCTTGGACGTATCGGCACAACCTTACGAGAAATCCGCCGGTGCACGGATGAAGAAGTATGAAGTAGACCTGAAAAGCACAAAAGACGGTAAGTTGTCGGACAACGACATCGTATTGTTTCGTTATGCCGACGTATTACTGATGAAAAGCGAGGCTAAAATAAGAAACGGGGAAGACGGAACAACCGAGCTGAACGAAGTACGGCAACGTTCTGGTATGTATCCTCGCCCGGCTACCCTTCACAATATCCTGGAGGAACGTAAGTTGGAGCTCGTATGGGAAGGATGGAGAAGACAGGATATGATTCGTTTCGGCACCTATACGCAAGCTTACACCGACCGTCCGCAACTGGAGGGTGAGGCATCAGGCTACACCACGGTGTTTCCTATCCCAGCCAAGGTGCTGTCTTTGAATCCGCGCTTATCCCAGAATCCCGGATATGAGAAGTGGTGAATTGCCTGAAAAACCTGATAGGTTAAAAAAAACAAATACGGAGAATTTTCTGTTTAAATACCTACTATTAGTTACTAAATTAATGCTACATTTGCGGCGATTTGCAATATCGAGTTTACAAAATGGCCCAAATAATCATACATCGAGGTACCGTGAAAAGCGTGAAAGGAAAACACATCTGTGTGCAGATAACCCAAGCTTCAGCGTGTTCATCCTGTGTAGCTAAAAAAATGTGCAATTCGTCGGAAAGCAAAGAGAAGCTGGTCGATATTGTCAGTTCCGAAGCATTTTCTTACCGGGTAGGAGAGGAAGTACTCCTGACCGGAAGTGTGGAAATGGGACTGACAGCCGTGTTTTGGGCTTACGGTGCGCCGTTGTTGCTATTGATGGCTGTCTTGCTTGCTACTTTGCAAGTCACGACCGATGAGCCATTGGCAGCCCTGATGGCATTGGCGAGCCTGGCTGGCTATTACGGTGTGCTCTACCTCAACAAAAACAGGTTGACAAGAAAATTTTCATTTACCATTAAACACATAAAATAAACATTGTTATGAACGTGATTTTGATTGCAGTAATCATTCTGGGAGTCGTAGGGCTGGTGGCATCCATCATGCTGTATGCGGCATCCAAGAAGTTTGCTGTCGTAGAAGATGAACGCATCGGACAGGTGGCCGAAGTCTTGCCGCAAGCCAATTGTGGGGGATGCGGTTATCCGGGATGTGCCGGTTTTGCCGCTGCTTGCGTGAAAGCGGCAGACGGCGGTTCGCTCGAAGGCAAGTTATGCCCCGTAGGCGGACAACCGGTTATGGAAAAAGTAGCCGGAATTTTGGGGCATGCGGCTACGGCCAGTACCCCGAAAGTCGCCGTTGTGCGTTGTAACGGGACTTGTGCCAATCGTCCGCGTGTGGTGGATTACGACGGAGTGCGTAGTTGCCGCGTGCAACTGTTAGCGGGCACAGGGGAGACAGCGTGTGCATTCGGTTGCTTGGGAGGCGGCGATTGTGTGGCGGCGTGCCAGTTCGGTGCGTTGTCCATCAATCCGGAAACAGGGTTGCCCGAGGTGGACGAAGAACGCTGTACGGCTTGTGGTGCCTGCGTCAAGACCTGTCCGCGAAGAGTCATCGAGCTCCGGCCGAAAGGACCGAAAAACCGCCGGATGGTCGTGATGTGCGTAAACCGCGACAAGGGCGCTGTGGCTAACAAAGTTTGCAAGGCTTCCTGTATCGGTTGCGGTAAGTGCGTGAAGACCTGTCCGTTCGAGGCCATCACTCTCAACAACAATTTGGCCTATATCGACCCGGAAAAATGCAAGTTGTGCAGAAAGTGTGAGGAAGCTTGCCCGAAAGGAGCCATCCATGCCATCAACTTCCCGCCGCGTAAGCCGAAAGTGGAGAAACCGGCTGCAACAGCAGCCCCGAAACCAGCCGAGCCGGCGGCACAACCGGTATCCGCTCCCGCAGCACAGCCTGTAACCACCGTTACATCGGAAGAAAAGAAAGAAGCATAATTCATAGGATTGTCAAATTAAAAAAGAATATCGTGAAAACGTTTAAGATAGGTGGAGTTCATCCATCTGAAAACAAACTTTCCGCCACTTCTCCCATCCGCCGGGCCGGACTGCCCAAACAAGCTGTCTTTTCGCTTTATCAGCATATCGGCGCACCGGCCAAACCGGTCGTAGCCAAAGGAGATGAGGTGAAAGTGGGCATGATGTTGGCCGAGGCGGACGGTTTCGTGTCGGTTCCCGTCCACTCCTCCGTGTCCGGAAAAGTGAGCAAGATAGATGCGATTGTCGATGCCAGCGGTTACCGTCGTCCGGCTATCTTTGTAGACGTGGAGGGAGATGAATGGGTCGATACAATCGACCGGACCCCCGATTTGGTGACATTGGCCCAAAGGCCGGAGTTGACGGCCGAAGACATCGTGAACAAGGTGAAAGCGGCCGGTATTGTCGGTATGGGCGGTGCCACGTTCCCCTGCCACGTGAAACTGACTCCCCCAAAAGGGACAAAAGCCGAATGCGTCATCATCAACGCCGTGGAGTGCGAACCGTACTTGACGGCCGACCATCGGTTGATGTTGGAAAAGCCGGACGAAATCCTGGTGGGAGTGGATTTGATCATGAAGGCGGTAGGTGTGGACAAAGGTTATATCGGCATCGAGAACAACAAACCGGACGCTATCGCCCTTCTGACGGAGAAAGCGAAAGCTTATTCGCATATTGAGATCGTGCCTTTGCAAGTGAAATACCCTCAGGGAGGAGAAAAGCAGTTGATTGCCGCTGTTACCGGACGTGAAGTCCCGGCACCGCCAGCATTGCCCATTAACGTAGGAGCAGTGGTGCAAAATGTAGGTACGGTTTTTGCCATCTACGAGGCGGTGATGAAGAACAAGCCTTTGTTTGAACGTGTCATCACCGTGACCGGCAAGGAAGTGCAAAACCCCTCCAACCTGTTGGCCCGTATCGGTACGCCGATGAACCAACTCATCGAGGAATGCGGCGGCTTGCCGGAAAATACAGGAAAAGTAATCGGCGGTGGCCCGATGATGGGAAAGGCGCTGATGAACCTCGATGTACCGGTATGCAAAGGTTCTTCCGGTCTTTTGCTCATGAGCGAAAGGGAATCCCGCCGTGCGGAACCGCAGCCCTGCATCCGTTGCGCCAAATGCGTCAGTGCCTGTCCGATGGGGCTCGAACCCTATTTGTTGGCCACGGCTTCCGCGTTGCGCAACTGGGAGTTGGCCGAAGAGAACGACATCACGTCATGTATCGAATGCGGGTCGTGCCAGTTTACCTGTCCTTCCACACGCCCGATGTTGGATAATATCCGTATGGGTAAGACTACTGTAATGGCCCTCATCCGGGCTCGTAATGCAAAATAAAAGAGAAAGATTATGGCAAAGAAATTAATTGTATCGCTGTCGCCCCATGTGCATGGACGGGATAGTGTACAAAGAAATATGTATGGAGTGTGTATCGCACTCATACCGGCTCTGCTGACCTCGTTGTATTTCTTTGGGTTGGGAGCCGCAATCGTATTGGCCACGTCCGTGGCCGCCTGCGTGTTCTTCGAGTGGGCTATAACGAAATATGTATTGAAACGCGACCGCGTAACGATAACCGACGGTTCGGCCATCCTGACCGGACTGCTGTTGGGTTTCAACCTGCCTTCCAACCTGCCGATATGGATCATCCTCATCGGAGCGTTGGTAGCCATCGGCATCGGCAAGATGACTTTCGGCGGATTAGGGTGTAATCCCTTCAATCCGGCATTGGTGGGGCGCGTGTTCCTTCTGGTTTCATTTCCGGTGCAGATGACCACATGGCCTGTGCCCGGACAAATGGCAGCTTACCTTGATGCCGAGACGGGTGCCACCCCGTTGGCCGTCATGAAGGAAGCCATCAAGAGCGGAGATGCCTCCGTACTTCAGAAACTGCCGGACGCCATCGACATGCTCGTAGGGCAGACCGGGGGATGCTTGGGCGAGGTGAGCGCTTTGGCCTTATTGATAGGGTTGGCCTACATGTTGGCCCGACGCATCGTGACATGGCACATTCCGGTCTCCATTCTGGTTACCGTTTTTGTACTGGCCGGACTGCTTCATCTGTACAATCCCGTTTATGCGTCTCCCGTAACAGTGTTGCTGACGGGCGGTATGATGCTGGGTGCCTGCTTCATGGCTACGGATTACGTAACCTCACCCATGACAGCGAAGGGGCAGATTATTTATGGAGTGGCCATAGGTCTTCTCACCGTAGTCATTCGTACTTTCGGCGCATATCCAGAAGGCATGTCGTTCGCCATCCTGATTATGAACGCCTTTACGCCGTTGATTAACACCTATTGTAAACCTAAAAGATTCGGGGAGGTCGTAAAAAAATGAAAAAGTTAGAGTCTTCATTACTCAATATGGTCTTGGTGCTGACCGCCATTTCCCTCATAGCCGGCGGGACTTTGGCTTATATTAATAAGGTGACACAAGGCCCCATTGCCGAAATCAATGCAAAGAATTTGCAGGATGGCATCAAAAAAGTGATTTTGGGAAGCCAACCCGGCGATTTGAAAGTGGAAGAACCGGTAGAAGCAAACGGTTATACTCTCTATAAAACCGACAAGGGAACGGCTGTGAAAGCTGTAACCAATGGGTTTGGCGGCCCGCTTGAAATATTGGTGGGCTTCAACGAGGACGGCAATATTCTGGGCTATACGATTCTGGCTACGGTAGAAACCCCCGGACTGGGTGTGAAAGCCGACACATGGTTCCAGGAAGGCGGTAAGGGCAACATTATCGGACGGAATCCGGGAGAGAAAGAACTGGCCGTATCCAAAGACGGCGGAGACATCGATGCCATCACGGCGTCTACCATTACCAGCCGGGCTTTCCTGAATGCCGTGAATGCCGCTTATCAGGCGTTTAAAGGAAATACCAGCGATGCAGCGAGCGGAGCCAGCGCACAAGCCGGACGGGTGGAAAACGCAACCGGAACCGGAAGTGATTCTATTCATTAAAGAAAGGAGCGACGTAATATGAATAATTTTAAAGTGTTGATGAACGGTATCATCAAAGAAAACCCGACGTTTGTACTTCTTCTGGGTATGTGTCCCACTTTGGGTACGACTTCTTCCGCATTGAACGGTATGTCGATGGGATTGGCCACGACATTCGTGCTCGTATGTTCCAACGTGGTAATTTCTTTAATTAAGAATTTGATTCCCGACATGGTGCGTATTCCGGCATTCATTGTCGTTATCGCATCTTTCGTAACCGCCTTGCAAATGTGCATGCAAGCATTCGTACCCGACATTTATGCCACATTGGGCTTGTTCATCCCTTTGATTGTGGTGAACTGTATCATTCTGGGACGTGCCGAAGCATTTGCCAGTAAAAACGGAGTAGTGCCTTCGTTTTTCGATGGAGTGGGAATGGGGTTAGGATTCACAATCGCCTTGACTGTCCTCGGAGCCGTACGCGAGATTTTGGGAACGGGTAAAATCTTCGGCCTGGAAGTTTGGCCGGAAGACTACGGCATGCTGATGTTCGTGTTGGCTCCCGGAGCTTTCATCGTATTAGGTTACTTGATTGCCATTGTGAACAAACTGAAGAAAGCGTAATTTGTAAACTTAGAACAATATGGAAGCAATATATCAGTATTTAATCGTTTTCATTACCGCCATATTTGTCAACAACGTCGTGTTGTCGCAAATCCTCGGTATTTGTCCGTTCCTCGGCGTATCCAAAAAAATCAATACGGCCTTAGGCATGTCGGGCGCGGTGGCGTTCGTTTTGGTGCTCGCCACACTGGTGACTTACTTGTTGCAGTATTATGTTTTGAATCCGCTCGACCTCGGCTATTTGCAGACCATAGCTTTTATCCTGGTCATTGCGGCATTGGTGCAACTGGTGGAAATCATCCTGAAAAAGGTTTCCCCTTCGCTCTACCAAGCTTTAGGGGTATTCCTACCTTTGATTACTACCAATTGTGCCGTCCTCGGTGTGGCCATATTGGTTATCCAAAAGGAATTCAATCTGATGATGGGCGTATGGTATGCCCTGAGCACTGCGTTGGGCTTCGGACTGGCTTTAGTCATTTTCGCCGGCATCCGCGAGCAACTCAACCTCGTGTCCGTACCTAAGGGGATGCAGGGCATGAGCATCGCGTTAGTCACCGCCGGTCTATTGGCCATGGCATTTATGGGTTTCAGTGGAGTAGACAACGGATTGAAGGCATTTCTGAGCCTCTAATCTGCCACGTTTTTTCAAAACCGATACGACCTGCAAAGAAAATGCAGGTCGTATCGGTTTTTTATAGCCTAAAATTATACAACGTATAATTAAATTTAGTACATTTGCTACTGTTACAAAAACAAAAAATCGAAGCTTACTAATATGAAAGAGACAATTTTAGTGACAGGCGGTACCGGATTCATCGGTTCACACACGACGGTGGAACTCCAGCAGGCTGGTTATGACGTGGTCATCGTGGACAACCTCTCGAATTCACGTGAAGATGTATTGGATGGTATCGAAAAGATTACCGGCATTCGTCCGGCTTTTGAGAAAGTAGACTTGCGCGATTTCGACGCCACCGAGTCCGTATTCAAAAAATATCCGAAAATTAGCGGTATCATTCATTTTGCAGCGAGCAAGGCTGTAGGTGAAAGCGTACAGAAACCGTTGCTGTATTATCATAACAATATCGTTTCCCTGATTAATCTGCTGCAGTTGATGCCGAAGTATGATGTGAAGGGTATCATCTTCTCTTCATCATGTACCGTATACGGCCAGCCGGATGTGCTACCTGCGACAGAGGAGACCCCCATCAAAAAGGCGGAAAGCCCATACGGCAATACCAAACAGATCAACGAAGAAATCATCGCAGACACCATCAAGAGCGGTTCTCCGATAAAGGCCATCTTGCTGCGTTATTTCAACCCGATCGGTGCACATCCCACGGCATTTATCGGCGAAATGCCGAACGGTGTGCCTCAGAACCTGATTCCCTATCTGACGCAAACGGCCATGGGTATCCGTAAGGAATTGAGTGTGTTCGGAGACGATTACGACACGCCGGACGGCTCTTGCATCCGCGATTATATTTATGTGGTGGATTTGGCTAAGGCACACGTTTGCGCCATGACGCGCATCATGGAAGACCAGACCACCGAACCGGTGGAGGTTTACAACATCGGTACGGGTACGGGTACTTCCGTGCTTGAATTGATCAACGCTTTTGAGAAAGCTACCGGTGTGAAATTGAACTATAAGATCGTAGGACGCCGTGCCGGTGATATCGAAAAGGTGTGGGGCAACGTGGACAAAGCCAACAAAGTGTTGGGTTGGAAAGCCGAGACCCCATTGGAGGACGTGTTAGCCTCTGCCTGGAAATGGCAATGCGTGTTACGCGAAAAAGGAATAATGTAAATAGATTAAGGACACAGAAAACGCTTTATGCGTAATTGCACATTAATCCGGTTGGTATTTCCAATATGTGAATAGTCGGGAATGTCACGCTTTGAACTATTTAAGGCAGGTTAGTGTGCAGAATAGTTTTGTCGTGTTTTATTTTGTGTTTGTGTTGTTACTCTCTTCCGACGTGAGTCGGAAGAGAGCTTTTTTTGAATTAAACCGCGACATGATGAAACTTACATACAAAAATCATTCTGCGGCAAACGGTTTTTCATTTGCCGCAGAATGAAAAATCGTTTGCCGCAGAACGGCGTTCCGTTTGGCGCAAGGTGATTTTGGATGCGTAAGAGGTTGAAAACCAATTAAAACAAGTTCGTATAAAATGTCTACAAACGAAAGATGCCGATTATCCTATATATGGATTGTGGGCTTTTTCAAATCCTATTTCGGTGTGTGGCCCGTGCCCAGGATAGACACGGGTATCTTCCGGCAGAGTAAACAGCTTGTTCCTGACGCTCTCGCACAAGGCTTCACTGTCCCCGCCGGGGAAATCCGTTCGTCCAACGCTGCAATAGAACAAAGTATCACCGACAAATACGGCTTTTTCTGCGGCACAGTAAAAACAAATACCTCCGGGGGTATGTCCGGGAGTGCTCAGGACGGTCAACGTGTGATGTCCGAACGAGATATCATCCCCCTCCGTCAAGTAACGTGCAGCCGCCGGAGTAAGCCCTTCTTTCATCACCTGCGCCAACGGTCCGAATATCTCCGCTCCCATACCTTTATATATAGGTTCGTCCGCCCGGTTGAACTCCGGACCGACATGAAAGGTCTCCCACATGAAGGCGGCCCCGAAACAGTGGTCGTAGTGCATGTGGGTACAAAGGTGGTGCCTGACCTGTAAACGACGGTCTTCAATATAATCCGTAATCCGCCTGCGGTCGTCGTCGGTAAGGGCACCGCAATCTATGACGACGGCTTCACGGGTGTCATCGCTCACGACGTAGCAGTTCTCCTCCAGCATGTTTACCGGAATTTTTTTTATGTCCAGCATCTTTCCTATACTTTTAAAGTGAAACGTACACCACTTTCTTGGTGGCAAAATATTCTTCCGTAAAGAACTCTTTCAACGGGGTAACCATTGTGCGGTTCTTCAACGGGTTCGTCTCTTTCTCCAATTCGCCCCCCTTCAGGCAGATAAGGCCGTTGGGGATGGCGTTGTGCTGCACGGGAGAAATGTTCTTGCGTATAATCTTGACCAAATCTGCCAACGGCATGACGGCACGGCTTACCACGAAATCGAATTTGGCCTTCTCTTCCTCTGCCCGGCAATGGCGGAAAGTCACATTCTCCAACCCGAGCTCCCGAGCCACTTCCATGCAAACCTTGATTTTCTTACCGATACTGTCCACCAGATGGAAATGGCAGTCGGGGAACATGATGGCGAGGGGGATTCCCGGAAATCCGCCTCCCGTCCCCAAATCCATAATCTCAGTGCCGGATTTGAAACGAGTGAATTCGGCAATTCCCAAGGAATGCAATACATGATGTTCATACAGATTGTCGATGTCTTTCCTGGAAATGACATTGATTTTAGCATTCCAATCATGATAGAGCACGTCCAACTGACGGAATTGTTCTGTTTGTTTTTCCGAAAGTTCCGGAAAGTATTTTAAAATCAGTTTCATATATCTTTATTTTTTATTTCGTATGGGTTTCCAACCTACTGTACGGCAAAGTCAGCCTGATAGCCCCGACTTCGTACGCAGCTATCTCGTCGGCATTGTAAATGAAAGTAATGCCTTCTTTTCCCAGTTCATAGTTCAAGGGAATGTAAATGTCGGTAAGCCGCAGTATGCCTTTATCCTGCAATTCCTTCCGGTTGCGGCAACCGTACGTTTTCAGGAGTTCCTCTGTCAGCAGGGAAGGAAGCAAGGCCAAGGAAGCAGGAGGCAACACGTCCTCCAACTTCACCAACTCACCCGTTTCTGTATCGAAATTCAAACATTGCTCCTCCCGGTACTCGCGTGCTCCTCCCTCGTACTTTACTTTATGAATCAGATAACACAAATATCCCTTCAGCCCGTCTTTGTGTTCCGTGGCTATCCGGTATTTGTAATCGTACCACGAGGAGTTGATGCCGCTTTGTCGGTCAGCTTTGTACAAATCGGTCAAATCTCTCCGGTATTGCTCCGCGTACGTCAGACAGAACGAATCGGCGGCCGAGGCGAACGAACGGTGCATTCCTCCAAACAGATGAAAGGCAATGGTTCGGTTCATGTTCCGGGCGGCACGGGTTGTGTCGTTTATCTCGTCCGCCTCTATGATAACTTTACATGCAGGCGAGTGTTCGCTGCTGTCCAATGGTACGGTCTTCTCAACTTTCAATTGCTGAAAGGACAACGAACAACCTCCATCTTCACCTCGGCATGCACATAAAAAAGCCATGGCAAAAGCAAGGCCATATATATATTTACTCATCTTTCCGTATTTCATCCCAAAAGCCTGTTATGAATGCAAAGGTAGTGAAAGGCGGGCGCAGAGGCAAATGAAAACGCAATTTTCTGATGGAACCGTACCGGGCTACCTCTTGTCGGCTTCCGCCTTTTACGCAACATATCGCTTTTACCGATAAATCATAAGACAAATGCTTTTTGTAGCAAAAATACGATGGATTTCTGAAAAAATATTCGTACTTTTGGACACTATATAACAAGCGATAAACAATGATACCGGACTTCCAATCCTGCATGCTGCCTTTTCTTCGGAAATTAGAAGACGGCAGCGTCCATTCAATGACAGAAATACAAAACGCACTTATCAGAGAGTTTCATCTGACGGAAACCGATGTAAAGGAAATGTTACCCAGCAATAGGACCACGCGTTTCAGAAGTAACGTAGGATGGGCCAAAACCCACATGCAAAAAGCCGGTTTGCTGGAAACTCCTCAACGTGCACAATATAGAATTACGGAGGCGGGATTGCGCCTGTTGCAAACTCGTCCGGAGCATATTAATATGAAATTGCTTTTCAACTATCCAGCTTATAAGGAATGGATAGCTTTATCCAACAGAAACAGTGAACCGAAGCGGAACTCCAAACAGGAATCTGAGTGTGTCATACAGACACCGGACATCATCATGGAAGAGGAATATAAGAAGTTACGCAATATACTGGCGCAAGATTTGTTGGAGCGTATCTTAAAAAAAGACCCGGGCTTCTTCGAAGCCTTGGTTATCAAATTACTGGTAGCGATGGGATACGGCGGTTCCTTAAACGAGGCTGCGGGCATGGTGGTAGGAAAGAGTGGGGATGAAGGCATAGACGGTATCATCAAAGAAGATAAACTCGGTCTGGACAACATTTATATCCAGGCTAAACGTTGGAATAACGTAGTGGAGCGTCCCGAAGTACAAAAATTTGTCGGTGCTTTGGCCGGCAAAGGAGCCACCAAAGGGATATTCATTACTACATCCTCGTTCAGTCGGGGAGCACGGGAATTTAAACCGCAGAACAATATCAAAATCGTGCTGATAGATGGGAATCAACTGTGTGAATACATGATAGATTATAATATCGGGGTGTTTACTGCCAACACCTTTGAGGTGAAACGAATAGATATCGACTTTTTCGAGTCGGAAGAATGAAAATAAAAGGAAATAAGTGAACGTCGGACAAAATTACCTGTAAGCATGGAGATAATGCGTTTGAACGGGGTGGATGCCAGACTGTATCCGCTTGTGGGACCGTTGGTCATGAACCCGGCCATTTTAAGACAGAACAATAATTATCCCTTTAAGACCTCCAACCGCTACTTGTGGTATATCGCCATATCGGACGGAGTAATCGTCGGATTCATCCCCTTGAAGAAAAATGAAAAGAGTTACCATATAGACAATTACTACATACAAGGAGACCGTACGGAAACGATTGATGCTTTGTTGCATCGTGTCATCGACGATTTAGGAACCGACTCTTTACTGACGGCCTTGGTGCATAAACGTCATACGGAGGCTTTCCGTCAAAATCATTTCCGAACGGATAAACAACTGACTCTTTATGATAAAATGGAGTATATTCCTGTCCCTGAAATATGATACGCCAGTTAAATGTATACGAAGCCACGCAACGGAGATTAAAAATCATTTTTGATTATTTCGACTATGTATATGTATCCTTTTCCGGAGGTAAGGACAGCGGCGTGCTTTTAAACTTATGTATCGACTACCTCCGAAAATATGAACCGGGCCGGAAACTTGGAGTATTCCACATGGATTACGAGGCACAGTACCGGCAAACTACGGAATATGTGGAACAAACCATGGCTTCCCATCCTGATATTCTGGAGGTATACCACTGTTGCGTTCCTTTTAAAGTTTCCACTTGCACTTCCATGTACCAATCCTATTGGCGTCCGTGGGAGGAGAGCAAGCGTGACATCTGGGTTCGGGAAAAGCCCAAAGATTGTTATACGGCCAAAGACTTCGACTTTTTCAACGAGGAACTATGGGACTATGATTTCCAACACCTTTTTGCCCCATGGTTACGTATGCAAAAGAAATGCAAGCGTGTCTGTTGCTTGGTGGGAATACGCACGCAAGAGAGTTTCAACCGATGGAGAAGCATACACAGTGACAGAAACTACAAACGTTTGGCCTATTATAAATGGACTCACAGGCTCGACCATCACATATACAACGCATATCCCATTTACGACTGGAAAACCACGGATATCTGGACTGCCAACGGAAAATTCCAATGGACATACAACCATTTGTACGACTTGTACTATCAGGCCGGAATTCCTATCGCTCACCAGCGTGTGGCCAGTCCGTTTATTTCTCAAGCCATCTCGGCGTTGAAAGTTTATCGTATCATCGATCCGGACACTTGGGGAAAAATGTTAGGCAGAGTCAACGGAGTAAACTTCGCAGGTATGTATGGCCGTACCATGGCGATGGGGTGGAGGATGATTAAATGTCCTCCCGGCTTTTCTTGGCAAGAATATATGTATTTCCTCTTAGACACGCTCCCGGAATCCACTCGGCAAAACTATCTCAACAAACTGGACGTAAGCATCCGTTTCTGGCGCAAGCGGGGAGGATGCTTGAGTGAAGAGACGATACAAAAGTTACGCGAAGCCGGTGTGGATTTTACACTCGGAGAGAAAACGGCCTACCATACGGACAAGCAGCCGGTAAGAATGGAATATCTGGACGACATCGACATCCCCGAATTTAAAGAGATACCGACCTATAAACGCATGTGTATCTGTATATTGAAAAACGACCATACGTGCAAATACATGGGATTTGCACAAACCAAACAGGAAAAAGAACAGCGAGAAAGAGTAATGAAGAAATATAAATCGTTAGAACATGGACAAATATAAAAGCCCTGTATACAATATTATTGCGGTGCCCATCGAAAAAGTGGTGGCGAACGAATATAACCCTAACATAGTAGCTCCTCCTGAAATGAAACTTCTGGAACTTTCAATATGGGAAGACGGCTACACCATGCCCTGCGTATGTTATTACCGGAAAGACGAAGACGTGTATGAAATCGTGGACGGATTCCATCGTTACCAGGTCATGAAAACCTCACCACGCATTTATGAACGGGAGAAGGGCTTGCTTCCTGTTTCCGTCATCGACAAAGACCTTTCGGAACGCATGGCATCTACCATACGGCACAACCGAGCCCGCGGCATGCATTCGGTGGAATTGATGAGCCACATCGTGTCTGAACTGACCAAATCCGGAATGTCGGACAGTTGGATCATACGCAATATAGGGATGGACAAGGACGAACTTCTGCGACTGAAGCAAATATCGGGATTGGCAGAGCTTTTTGCCGACAAAGCTTTCAGTCCGTCGGATGACTGGCTGGAAGAATAATCCTATAGAGTAAGCTCCTTTTTATTTCTTGGAACACAATGTGATGACAAGAGAGCATAACGTCAGCAAGATGCCGACTGCGGTCACACCTGCCCATCCGCCGACAAAATAAGTGGTCATGAAAATGGTATTGACACGATTGGAGGCCGAGGGACACAGTTCAAAGATACTGGCTTGATTGCTGAGTTGGATACATTGCATACCGATGTCGATAAGCAGGACTCCGGCAATGATACCGGCATAGCTGTTTCCGCCCCAATACAATGAAGCCCATGCCGACAAAATCAGACTGCAACCGATGAAATTAAAATTACGTATGCCCACACGTTTCACATATTTCCCTACGAAAGAAGCCGTGAGTGCCCCGGCGATTCCGCATAACCCCAATCCGCCGATTACATCGCTATCGGCATAGAACGGGGCGTTTCCCATCTTAAAAGCCAAGCATGACCACATCGCCAGAAACGCTCCGAAGGCCAATCCCGACCGTATGGAATAAATGCGAAGGGCCGGATAATCCCGGAGAAGGTGAAACAGGGATTTCATCAAAGTACTGTATCGCCCCTCGAACGTAGGACGTATGTCGGGAAGTACCTTCAGGACGACGAAGGCACAGATACACATCAGTCCGGCGGCAATAAAGTACATCTCGCGCCATCCCAACAGTTCTCCAACCCAACCGCTGACCACTCTGGAGGCTAATATTCCGGTAAGCAGACCGGAAATGACCACTCCCACATTGCGACCCTTATGCTCGGGGCGGGAGTATTGGGAAGCGATGGGAACAAATATTTGGGGAATCATGGAACAAACACCCGTCACTAAAGAAGCTGCCCAAACCGTATAAATATTTTCAGCCATCGCCATAGTCAGCAAGGCAAAGACGAGCAGGAGAAAATTGATCAATATAATCTTTTTCCTGCGGTACAGATCGCCGAGCGGTACGATGAAGAGCAGACCGAGCGCATATCCTATTTGCGTAATCATGGCTATCAGATTGGCCTGAAAGTCCGAGACGCCCAAATCGGCCCGCATAAGGTTCAGTAGCGGCTGGTTGTAATACAGGTTCGCTACGGAAATACCGGCCACGATGGCCAATGTCCATAATATATGTGCCGGAAGACCGGCATTTTCCTTAAATTCAGCATTCATCGGCTTTTTCTTTTTTAATAGTTCTACCCCGCAATCCGGCCGGGCATTCATCCTTGTCAGGAATACTTTCTCGGGTAACGGAACAAAATGCTCAGCAGCGCGCAGGCTCCCATGATAAACGGATAATATAAATAAGGTATAATGTCTATCGGGTTGATGGATGCCAACCCGGCAGCCATCAGGAGCTGTGCCCCGTATGGAATCAGCCCTTGCGTAAAACAAGAAAACGTATCCAGAATACTCGCGCTTTTACGTTTATCCACTCCGTACCTTCCGGCTATGTCATGAGCCAGCGGCCCCGCCGTAATGATGGCCACGGTGTTATTAGCCGTACACAAGTTGATAACGCTCACCAATGCCGCTATGCTTAATTCCGCCCCGCGTTTGGAACGTATATGCCGGGTCAGTGCGTGCAGGATATAATCTATACCTCCGTTGTAGCGAATGATTTCCATCAGTCCGCCCGCCATCATCGTGATGATAATCAGTTCCCCCATTCCGGTGATACCTTCTCCCATGGCAGCAAACCAACCGAACAAATCGTATGTACCCGTAAAAACACCGACCACACCGCTCAATACCAACCCGAGCACCAAGACTACCATGACGTTCACTCCCACAACGGCCGTAACCAGCACCACCAGATAAGGAACCACTTTAATCCAGTCCACTTCGGGTAGTTGTTGCGGTGCGTGGATATGTACTCCCATAAAGATATACAATGCGAACGCAATGGCTGCCGCAGGCATAACGATCTGTGAATTGACTTTGAACTTATCGCTCAACTTACACCCTTGCGTACGGGTTGCCGTGATGGTCGTATCGGATATAAACGACAAGTTGTCGCCGAAAAAAGCCCCTCCGGCCACGATAGCCACCAACAACGGAAGGCCGGCTTCCGTCTCACGGGCGATACCTGCCGCCAAAGGCGTTAACGCCACAATCGTACCGACAGAAGTCCCTATGGAAAGCGAGATGAAGCATGCCGCCAGAAAAATACCTCCCAACAACAGGTTGTCCGGCAAAAGTTGCAGGGAAAGATTTACCGTCGCATCGATAGCCCCCATGGCTTTGGCCGATGCGGCAAAAGCTCCTGCAAGGATAAAAATCCATATCATCAGCATAAGGTTCGACGAACCGGCACCTTGGGAATACACCTTTACCCTCTCTTCCAACGGAACGCCACGCATGGTTGCGACCGCATAAACGGACGACACCATGAAAGCCACCGTAATAGGCACTTTATAAAAATCCCGAACGATAATGCTGGTCACGAGATAAAGGACCACGAAAACGAGCAGCGGACTGATGGCTGCCACACTTTTTCCATTTATAGACATTTCGCAACGTTTACATGTGGACGGCTTGTTATTTCTCGTCGGCCGTATAATAAATATAATTCTCAGCCGTCAACAATTCAAGCGGCATGTAATTGCATTGCTGTACGGCTTTCTTCAATACGATATGGTTGAACAGGGCCTTCACGCTGTTATAGCCCTGTTTCCACGGATGCTGGGCGATAAGAAAATCAATCGTGCCCTGTTTTAAACATTCCACATTCCGTTCCACCATGTCGTAGCCGAACAAATGGAAATCTTTCAAGCCGTTACGTTGAAAGTATTCACCCAAAATGTAAGCACGGGAACAAAACGTGATGCAATGCCGGACGTCCGGATGTTCATCCAAAAACGCACGTATCCGACTTTCGTAACCGTCCTCTCCGTCAAGTTGCAGGGAAAGCTCCACCACCTCGCAATCCGGATAATATGTCGTCATGTATTCCCTGAAGCCCACCTCACGGTACTCTTGCTGACGGGAGGCCACACGTCCTTTCGACATGAGCTTCATCAACAAAATACGCCGGGCGTGTTCTCCGGCCTGCATCATGAAGATGCGCCCGGCAAAATAACCGCTCTTCAAGGAGTCTTGTCCGAAGAAAGCCAACGGCTCTATCTCGGGAACATTGGAATCCAGAAAAACAAAGGGAATGTCCTGTTCCTGCAACCGGCGGCAAAATGCCTGAGTCACATCGAAATTCTGTGGGACAATGACCACCCCGTCCGGCTTTTTATCCCAAATGCGCTCGGCGGCAGCGGCAAAAGAACTACCTTCAAACTGGTCATAATACTCCGTAATCAGCGAAAGGTGGAAATCGCCCCGATTAAGGATACACTGCTGCAAACCTTTTTCCACGTTGGTCCAATAAGCATTTCGGTCGTGATCGGGTAGCAGACAGCAAAACGTATATTTACGGTTATATGCCAAAGCACTGGCATACATATTAGGCTGATAATTGATTTCTTTCAATACAGCCTCCACTTTGGCTCTCGCCTTGCCCGATACATTGGGGCGGTTATGCAACACACGGTCTACCGTACCCACCGAAACACCGGAACGTTCGGCTATGTCTTTGATTCTGATTTTATCTGACGAATGGACTTCCCACATGATATTTTTCTTATTCGAGATAGAAAATATTGCGAATATACATTATTTTAATGATCCGCACGGTATGAAAAAAATAAAAACTCGTTTTTTTGAATTATTTTTCCGTAAAAAAGAACGTTTCACGGAAAAAATATCTATTTTTGTATGTCAAAAAGACAAGCTGTGTGGGTTAACAGCAAAAATTAAGACTGATAATAACCAAAACTATAGGTATGGGAAAAATAATAACGATGGGAGAAATCATGCTCCGTTTGTCCACACCCGGACAATCTCGTTTTGTACAGACAGACACTTTTGATATTAATTACGGGGGCGGGGAAGCCAATGTAGCCGTAAGTTGTGCCCATTATGGACATGAGGCCTACTTTGTTTCCAAACTGCCCAAGCACGAAATAGGGCAGGCTGCCGTAAATGCCTTGCGCCGTTATGGTGTACACACTGATTTCATCGCCCGTGGCGGTCAGCGTGTGGGAATATATTATCTGGAAACGGGAGCTTCCATGCGTCCGTCCAAAGTCATTTACGACCGTGCAGGCTCATCTATTGCAGAAGCTTGTCCGGCCGATTTCGATTTCGACGCCATCATGGAAGGTGCCGATTGGTTTCATTGGAGCGGTATCACACCGGCCATTTCAGACGCCAGTGCCGAATGCTTGCGCCAGGCATGTATTGCAGCCAAAAAGCACGGCGTAACCGTTTCCTGCGACCTCAATTTCCGCAAGAAACTTTGGACTTCCGAAAAAGCCCAAAGCATCATGAAGCCCCTGATGCAATACGTAGACGTATGCATCGGCAATGAAGAAGACGCAGAACTTTGTCTGGGTTTCAAGCCGGATGCGGACGTAGAAGGAGGCAACACGGAAGCCGAGGGCTACAAAGGCATCTTCAAAGGCATGATGGATACGTTTGGTTTCAAGTACGTCATTTCCACTTTACGTGAATCCATTTCGGCCACTCACAACGGATGGAAAGCCATGATATACGACGGCAAGGAGTTCTACGTATCCAAACATTACGACATAGACCCCATCATCGACCGTGTGGGAGGAGGCGATTCTTTCTCCGGTGGTATCATTCATGGTCTGCTGACGATGAAGACCCAAGGCGAAGCGTTGGAGTTTGCCGTAGCGGCTTCGGCTTTGAAGCACACGATTCCGGGCGACTTCAACATGGTGTCCGCTGAAGAGGTGGCTGCTTTGGCCGGAGGTTCCGCCAACGGCCGCGTACAAAGATAAATCCGTCCAACAATAACAAAAAGATATGGCAAAATTCGATAAACTTGCAGTCATGCAAAAAATAGGGGAAACCGGAATGGTCCCCGTATTCTATCACTCCAATGCCGAAACGGCCAAAAAAGTCATCAAGGCTTGCTACGACGGTGGCGTGCGTGCATTTGAATTTACCAACCGTGGCGATTTTGCCCAGGAAGTGTTTGCCGAATGCGTAAAATTCGCTGCCAAGGAATGTCCGGAACTGGCTTTGGGAATAGGTTCCGTCGTAGATGCCCCGACGGCTGCCCTCTACATTCAGTTGGGGGCTTGCTTCGTAGTCGGACCGCTGTTCAATCCCGACATCGTGCCGGTATGCAACCGCCGTTTGGTGCCCTACTGTCCGGGATGCGGCACTGTATCGGAAATCGGCAAGGCACAGGAATTGGGCTGCGACCTTTGCAAGCTCTTCCCCGGTGACGTGTACGGCCCGGCTTTCGTAAAAGGAATGATGGCCCCCTGCCCATGGACCAAACTCATGGTGACGGGTGGCGTGGCACCTACGAAAGAAAACCTGACCGCATGGGTCAAGGCCGGAGTCTATTGTGTGGGAATGGGCTCCAAGCTGTTCCCGAAAGAAGAAGTAGCAGCCGGAAATTGGCAATACATTACCGACAAATGTAAAGAGGCTTTAGGCTATATCGCCGAAGCCCGTGTATGATGATAAAGAATATTAGATTTTTATGGTTAATTAATACAAGATTGATTTGGGGGTATGTGATTTGCGAAAACCGCATACCTCGGTTTTAATGTTTTTAGATGTGGGTGCCATGTCTTGTGAAAAACGTGGCACTGTTTAGTTTTCATAACTATTAAAATTAGGTTATATGGATGCGGCTTTGTGAAAAGCTGCATCTTTTTTTGCATACACGGGAAATGCATTGTCCCATTAGCGGAAAGGTCTTTGCAACCAAGTTGCACGGAAATCCGGATAACTTTGCCATAGAAATCATAAAAAAGCCATATAATGAAAACAAAAGCACATACTTGCGGGTGCGGTCATGGCACCTGCCACACGGAAAACAATCGGAAAACCAGCCTCCGTCTATGGTTTTCTTTCGCGGTTTTAATCAGCGGTATCGCATGTCAAAGCTTGGACACAGCCTTTTTCCGCCCTTCATGGGTACGGTTGTGCTGGTTCTTCGTGGGATGGTTATCCGTAGCGATCCCCATCATGAAAGAGGCGTGGGAAACCATTCGCCACAAGGACTTCTTCAATGAATTTACGCTGATGCTGTTAGCCTCGCTCGGCGCGTTCTATATCGGAGAATATCCGGAAGCCGTAGCGGTCATGCTCTTTTATGCCGTGGGAGAGATGTTTCAGGATCGTGCTGTGGACAAAGCCCGGAGTCATATCAAGTCGTTGTTGGACGTGCGGCCGCAGACTGCCACCGTGCGGCGCGACGGGCGATGGCAGACGGTGGCACCGGAAACTGTGGGTGTCGGCGAGGAGATTGAAGTCAAGACCGGTGAACGCGTGCCCCTGGACGGCGTGCTGTTGGAGCCTGAAACAGCCTTCAATACCGCCGCATTGACCGGCGAAAGCGTGCCGCGCATGATCGGACAGGACGAAGAAGTACTGGCCGGTATGATACCGACCGAACGGGTCGTCAGATTGCGTACCGTACGCGGATATACCGACAGTGCCCTGTCGCGCATCCTCGACATGGTGCAGAATGCGGCTTCACGCAAAGCCCCTACCGAACAGTTTATCCGCCGGTTTGCCCGTATCTATACTCCGGCAGTCACGATGCTTGCCCTGCTGTTGGTCGTGTTGCCTTGGCTGTATGCCTCATGGAATCCTGGTTTCATCTACGATTTTCAGGCATGGCTCTACCGGGCGTTGGTCTTTCTCGTCATTTCCTGTCCCTGTGCATTGGTGGTCAGCATACCGCTGGGCTATTTCGGCGGAATCGGGGCAGCCTCACGCCGGGGCATCCTGTTCAAAGGCAGTAACTATCTGGATGCCATTACCCATATAGATGCCGTAGTATTCGATAAGACCGGCACACTGACCCGCGGCGTCTTCCGGGTGCAGGAAGTACATCCCTTCGGCGGACTCACAGCCGACGAACTGGTGGCCTGGACCGCAGCGGCAGAATCCGGAAGCAATCATCCCATAGCCCGTGCCATAGGTGAATATGCCGAACAACAGGCCATTATGCTTCCTGCGGTAAGAAGTACGGAAGAACGAGCCGGATTAGGTCTGCGCGCCATGACCGACCGAGGCGAACTTTTAGTCGGGAAAGCGGCCTTATTGGCTCAAAACCAAGTGGCTTATCCCGAAGACATTCTTCAAATTCCCGATACGATTGTGGTTGTGGCTCTCGACGGACGCTATGCCGGCTACCTGCTGTTGGCTGACGAACCGAAACCCGATGCTTCCCGTGCCGTGACGGCTCTCCACGCTCTGGGTATCCGCAACCTCTGCATTTTATCCGGAGACAAGTCGGCATTGGTGGGCAAATTGGCCGGACAATTAGGGATTTCCCGTTATTTCGGCGACCTGATGCCGGAGGACAAAGTGCGGCATATCGAAGAATTTCAAACGAAAGAACACGCACGTGTGGCTTTCGTCGGCGACGGACTGAACGATGCACCCGTATTGGCAGCCAGCAGGGTAGGCATTGCGATGGGCGGATTGGGAAGTGATGTGGCCATCGAGGCGGCCGACATCATCTTGCAAACCGACCAACCGTCGAAGATAGCCGAAGCCATTCGCATAGGTCGCCGCACACGAGCCGTCGTGTGGCAGAACATTATCGGTGCCCTCGGAGTGAAACTGCTCGTACTGGCATTGGGGGCTTCGGGTGCGGCCACCTTGTGGGAAGCCGTCTTTGCCGACGTGGGAGTGGCTTTGTTGGCTATTCTGAATGCAGTCCGGCTATTGAGTAATAAAAAAGATTAAACCATTGTTATACTATGGGATAAAGCACGTACCTTTATCCCATAGTTATATTGGAGGCATATACATTATGGAAGAAGACATTTATCTGCATAAACTGAATTTACGGAACGTGAAACCCACAGCCATCCGTCTGTTGATTCTCCGTACGATGATGGAGATGAACCGTGCCGTGTCGCAACCCGATTTGGAAGAAAAACTGCAAACCGTGGATAAGTCCACCATATTCCGCACCATCTCGCTGTTTTTGGACCGCCACCTGATTCATGCCATCGACGACGGCTCGGGCGCACTGAAATATGCGGTATGCAGCGACGATTGCACTTGTTCGGTGAGCGACCAGCACGTACATTTCTATTGCGAAGGATGCCATCGCGCTTTCTGCTTCCGGAGCCAGGCGGTTCCGGTGGTGCAAGCACCGGAAGGATTTGTCCTGCACGGAGTGAATTATGTACTCAAGGGACTGTGCCCGGCATGTGCGGCCCGACCGGATAAGGACTGACAAAATGGCAGTTTTTCACCTTGTTTCGCCTGTATTTTTATGGTCAAACAGGAGGAAAACGCACCTGTTTCTTTCACGTATTTAAACATTCTCATGTATTCTCGCAGGTGTTTTAAGCATTCGTAACATTCAATCGGCTGCAAACGATTTTTTATTCGACTGAAAGCGAAAAATCATTTGCCGCACAATTTTCCGCATGCATGCGTTTGCCGTCGGGAAAATGCCATGAAAGCGGTTTGCCAACCGGCTTCGGATGGCCTTTTTTTGTTTTTCCGGCCGTTTTTCCGTCCCAAAATCCGAAATCAAAATGTTGCTTCATTTTCCGGCTTGTCCGCAGTTTTTTCTTGATAAGGTCAGACACAGAATGCTTTTGTTTTCACAAAGACGGAAATACAAACAAAATCCCGTCATTTTAATAAAAAACGGAAGCACGAGAATCGTTTGAAATCCAAAGGACTCCAAACGGGATGCAAATACGCGATTCTTACCCGTAAAAGACTGACATTTTGTCAGTAGCCTTATCCGCGCTTTTGGGAAGCAATACCGGCCATGACACGGCGGCGCACACTGCGCAATGAGGGCGGAAGAAGGTCCGGTTCCATGATTTCGAGGTTCAACTTCATTTCTTCCAACAACTCAGGATGGGTGCGGCATAATTTATAAGCCAGTTTCATACAAAGCGCACGGACGCTATGGGGATATCGGGAAGAAGACATCCCGGCAAAGCAATAGTCCAAGAAATCCGTGCGGAACGGGTGGGGGAGCGTTGAACGGCTGATGAGCGTGAGCAACAGGCGGCGGAGCGTTTCGCTCCGGGTATTCATGGTGCGTTCCATCCACGTGTCTACGTAGTGTGACGGGAGGTTTGGCAAAACATCGGTATCCGCATAGGTGAAAACCCAAGCGGCATTTTCCGCCATGCGGCTGTCGCCGTCCGTCATGATATGGTGCAACGTGTCGCGGAACATTCCCTCGTACGCCAAGCGTTTTCCCCAGGCACGGACTTCACGCATAGGAAGGCGGCCGGACAGCATGTCCTGCCATTCGGAAGCAGATGAAGCCGGGCTTACCATAAATGATGCTCCGCAAAATAACGCCATAGCGGTGCGAGCATCAACGCCTGCTTGATTTCGTTGTGCAGCAAGAGGCTGCGTACCTCGTCTACAGTCAGGAAATGCACGCTGATGTCCTCGGTGGCTTCCTGATGAGGAGCCGACACGCGTTTCACGCCGCGTGCCACAAAACAATGGCATTGGTTGTTCACGGAAGACGTATTGGGCGAAATGGTCATCAAGTGCGTCCATTCCCCGCCGCCGAATCCCGTCTCTTCGTGCAGTTCCCTTTGGGCGGACTCCAACGGCGTTTCCCCTTCTTCGCACACCCCGGCGCATATCTCATAACCGGTCCACCGCAAACCGTGGCGGTATTGCCTCTCCATGATAAATTTTCCATCTTCGGTCAGGGCTATCACATTGACCCAATCCGGATACTCCAACACGTAATATTCATTGTTTTCCACGCCGTTTGGAAGTCTCACCCAGTCACGCCGCGCCGTCAGCCAAGGGCGGCGGATGAGATATTCGCTTTCCAAAACAGTCCATTGCTTGTCTTTGTCGTCCGTCATATCAAGTTATTTACTACGCAAAGGTAAGTCTTTTCCTGAAAGAAAAGCTTCCGGAAGGCGAAAATCTTCCGGAAGCATGATTCCGGCTTACAGGGTAACGCCGGATTTGAAAATAGCGATTTCGTGGTAGCCGTTCTCTTCGTTCAACGTCTGCCGCCCGCTGGCCACATCGAGGACGAAAGACGTGAAGCGTTCCAATACGGTCGTCATAGGTTCCCCTTCCAGTAACGTGCCGGCATTGAAATCTATCCAATTAGACTTTTTTTCGGCCAATCCGGTGTGGGACGAAATCTTCACCGTGGGCACAAACGTGCCGAAAGGTGTGCCGCGTCCAGTCGTGAACAGCACGATATGGCATCCGGAGGCCGCCAAAGCGGTACTGGCCACAAGGTCGTTGCCGGGAGCACTCAGCAAATTCAGTCCCGGAGAAGACAAGGTCTCTCCATATTCCAACACATCGCACACGGCAGTCGTTCCGGATTTCTGCGTGCATCCCAATGACTTTTCTTCCAAGGTGGAAATCCCCCCGGCCTTGTTTCCCGGCGAGGGGTTCTCGAAGACCGGTTGCCCATGGCTGATGAAATAGTTTTTGAAATCATTGATGAGCGAAACGGTCTTTCGGAAAACCGTCTCATCCTTGCAACGGGCCATCAAAAGCGTTTCGGCACCGAACATTTCAGGGACCTCGGTAAGCACCGTGGTGCCCCCTTGGGCCACAAGATAGTCTGAGAAACATCCTAAAAGCGGATTAGCCGTAATGCCGGAAAAACCGTCGGAACCTCCGCATTTGAGTCCCACTCTCAGTTTCCTCATCGGTACTTCTGTCCGGCGGTCCTCCACCATCCGGGCATATAAATCCCGGAGAATCTTCATCCCGCTCTCCATCTCATCCTCCTCGTGCTGGCAGACCATAAAGCGTATGCGTTCCGTGTCATAATCTCCAAGTAAGGCACGGAATGCGTCGGGCTGGTTGTTTTCGCATCCCAGACCGACTATCAACACGCCGCCGGCATTGGGATGGAGCGCCATGTCGCGCAGGATCCGGCGCGTATGCTCATGGTCGTCTCCTAATTGCGAACACCCGTAATTATGCGTGTAAGCCCTGATGCCGTCTATTCCTTCGGCACGGGTTTCCTTTTCGAGCATCCGCGCCAAACGTTCGGCCACGCCGTTGACGCATCCCACGGTGGGGATAATCCATAATTCGTTGCGGATGCCCACTTCGCCGTTCCGGCGTGCATAACCCGAGAAGGTCCGCAGGCGGTCGGGCGGAGGACACGGGGCGGGTACGGGCTGGTACCGGTAATCCGATATCCCCTTCAGGTTGGTACGCAACATCCGCTCGTTCACCCACCGGCCCGGTTCTATCGTTTCCGTGGCATGCCCGATGGGGCTGCCATACTTGATAACGTCCTGTCCGGCGGCGATATGGGCGAGCGAGACTTTATGACCGGCCGGAACCTGCTCCCTCACCTTGACGGCCGTACTCCCGCAGGTGATGCTTTCTCCTTCTTCCAACGGTTGCAAAGCCACGGCCACATTGTCCGCCGGATGAATGACAATATATTTCAGCATAAAGAAATCCTATGAGTCCAACATGTGTTTCAGCGCACCCCGCATGCCCTGCAAGCGGATGTCTTTCAGGTAGCATGCCAAGCGTCCGGTCAATCCGGGTATCCGGTTCAAATCTTCACCCCACCAATCCGTACGCTCCAACACGCCTGAGGCCACCTTTTGCTCGTCGCCCTCCTGCCACAAGCGAGCCACGTGTTCCATGATGTCGGGAGAGTCGGACGGGACAATCGGGGTGCCATCCTCACGGTGGCCACCTTTGTAATAGGTAATCAGGGCTGCCAAGCCGAACACAATCCCGGACGGGAGCGTGCCTTTGCGTCGGAGGTATTCTTTCAGTCCCGGCAAATCCCGTGTGGCGAACTTGGGGAAGGCGTTCAGCATGATGGACGTGACCTGATGGTCTACAAAAGGGTTGGTGAACCGTTCCATCACACTGTCGGCAAACGTCTGGAGTTCTTCCCGTGGCAAGTCTATCGTTTCGATGAGTTCGTCGAACATCACTTTGCGGATATACCGCCCCACGTCCGGATCCTGACAGGCCTCACGCACGATGTCTACGCCGGAAAGATATGCCACGGGGGAGAGTAGCGTATGCGGCCCGTTCAGCAAAGTCACCTTTCTCCGGTGGTAAGGCTCTTCGTCGGGCACAAGGCGCACGTTCAGGCCGCATTCTGCAGCCGGGAACTCCTGCGCCACGCTTTCCGGTGCTTCGATGACCCAGAGGTGGAATGCTTCGCCCTGCACGACGAGCTGGTCTTTGTATTGCAGTTTCTCCTGAATCTCTTCGATGTGCTTGCGGGGGAAGCCCGGCACGATACGGTCCACCAACGTGGCATACACGCCGCATGCCCCTTCGAACCATGTCGCGAAATCCTCGCCGAGCTGCCAGAGGTCGATGTATTGCCGGATGATTCTTTTCAGATGATGCCCGTTCTGGAAAATCAATTCGCAGGGAAAAATAATCAGTCCCTTGCTTTTGTCGCCATGGAAATGACGGAAACGATGGTAGAGCAGTTGCGTCAGTTTCCCGGGGTAGGAGGCTGCCGGACGGTCGTCGAGCCTGCAAGCCGAATCGAATGCGATGCCGGCCTCGGTCGTATTGGAAACCACAAAACGAATTTCCGGCTGTTCGGCCAGTTTCATATACTCGTCAAAATGACTGTAAGGGTTAAGCGCACGACTGATGACATCTATCAGGCGGTATGTGTTTACCACCTGCCCGTTTTCAAGCCCTTGCAGATTGACATGGTAAAGGCCGTCCTGCCGGTTGAGCACATCCACCATGCCTTTTTCGATAGGCTGTACCACGACCACACTGCCGTTGAAGTCACTGCGCTCATTCATATTCGATATAATCCAATCCACGAAGGCGCGCAGGAAATTGCCTTCGCCAAACTGTATGATTCTCTCCGGTCTCACTGTCTTAGGAGCCGTCTTACTATTCAATTCACGCATGGATACATTGATTTAATTGACCTGTATTTGTTTTAAAACTTCACCAAGATACGGAAAACCTTAGCCGGATCATCCGCCCACCGTTGCAACATTTCCCCGGCTTGTTCGAGGGAGGTTTCGTAGGTGACGAGCCTGTCTGTCGGGCAATGTCCCTGTTGCAAATAGCGAACCACGGCACGAAAATCTTCCGGTAATGCGTTTCTCGAACCACGTATATCCAACTCCTTCTGTACGAACAACTTCGTCTGGAAAGAGACATCGCTTTTGGCATATCCGATATACACCACACGTCCGGTAAAGGCTACTTCCTGAACGGCCATGACGTATGTGGGTGCACTGCCCACCGCTTCAATCACCACGTCCGGGCCTAAGCCTCCGGTGTATTCCATCAGCCGGGCATGTACATCCTCTGTTTTAGAATTGAGAAGGCAGGTTGCCCCCAACGAACGTGCCACCTCAAGTTTTTCATCATCCAAATCCACGGCAATCACCTTTGCCCCTCTTAGGACGGCACGGACAATAGCCCCCAAACCAATCATGCCGCAGCCGATGACCATGACCGTGTCTATGTCCGTCACTTGGGCGCGCGACACGGCATGGAAGCCCACGCTCATGGGTTCCACCAAAGCACAGTCGCGGACGGAAAGTCCGTCGGCCGTCACCACCTTCTGCCAGGGCACGGCTACGAATTCCGTCATGGTGCCGTCCCGCTGTACGCCAAAAGTCTCGTTATGTTCACAAGCATTGACACGCCTGTTCCGGCAAGCGGCGCACTTGCCGCAATTCGTGTAAGGATTGACGGTGACATGCTGTCCCGGACACAGAAAGTCGGGGACATCCGTACCCACAGCCTCTATCGTAGCACCCACTTCGTGGCCGGGGATGACAGGCATCCGTACCATCGGATTCCGTCCCAAGTAGGTATTGAGATCGGAACCGCAGAAACCCACGTAACGGATACGTAACAACACTTCGCCCGCCCGGCAGGCAGGCGCATCTATTTCTTTTAAAGCCGTATGAAGCGGCGATATAATCTGAAATGCTTTCATTCTGACATGTTTTTAATATAAGGTAATACGGGCAAGGCGCCGAAGCCGTAGAATGCTTTTGCATTGCCTCCCAAGAACAGGGATTTTTCCTCATCGCTCAGCTCATTGCTCTTTACAACGAAGTCGTAGGACATGCGATAGGTTATCGCCGTGATGGTGCGCGGATAGTCCGAGCCCCACATCAATTTTTCCATCCCGACGAGTCCGGCAGCTTCCCGGATGGCACGCACGGCTCCTTTGAAAGGATAAAACTCATCGTTGAAAAGCCAGGTGATACCACCGGACTCTATGAATACGTTGGGATAGCGTGCCAATTTGATTTGTTCCGTCCAACCGGGAAAAGTCACCATTCCGAAATGTCCGATGGCAATCTTCAGATTCGGACATTCCGTAATCACGTCTCTCAGTTCCTCCACTTGGGTGTCGCCTTCCAGCATATCTATCGACAGGATGAGCCGGTGTTCCTCCATGAGATGGAACATGGCCATCATTTCGTCACCGTTCAACGGAACCCTGCCTGTAGACAAAGCCAAGCGGTTGGCCGGAATCTTGATGGCCTTGAATCCTTTCCTTATCAGCTCCTTGGCCTGCGTCAGGAATCCCGGTCTACGGAACTCACACAAACCGCACACCAAAAAGCGATCGGGGTAACGGGTCTGTACATCCATCAGATAATAGTTCTGTATGCCGTCGATATATTCTTGTGTGACCACAGCGGCACTGACTTGCGCGTAGTCCATGTTGGAGAGGAACACTTCTGCCGTGTTTCTCCCGTCCGTCATAAAAGGAGGAAGCATTTGCCGGACTTCACCCATGAAAAGCGATTTGCCTCCCGAAAGGGTACGGATGGGTAATCCGTCGACTTCGGTATCTTGCCTGAGCCATAAATGGGAATGGGCATCAATGATTGTATATTCCATCTCTTCCCGATTTTATGTGTTTTTCCACGTTACACGTTGCTGGTCTCCGATGATCTCTTTTACCTTGGCCACCAAATCCCAGTCTATCGGCTCCTCGATATATTGTATATTCTTGAGCACGTTGTCCGGATTGGCAGAACTGAAAAGGGTCGTGCCGATACGGGGATTGCTAACCGAATACTGAATCGCTAACTTTTCGATAGGATAACCCTGAGACAGGCAATAGTCCGAGGCTTTGCGGCAAGCTTCGACCAATGCAGCCGGAGCAGGATGCCATTCCGGCACACCGCGTTGCGACAACAATCCCATGGCAAAAGGCGATGCATTGATGACCCCGACCCCCTTTTCCTCAAAATAATCCAGAAAGTCAACCAATTTGTCATCGTTCAGCGTGTAATGGCAGAAATTGAGCACGCTTTCCACCGTTCCCTCCGGCACGTGGTCGATGACCCATTTCAGATTTTCGAGTTGCAAGTCGGTGATTCCGACATGCCCTACAAGCCCTTTCTCACGAAGTTCCACCAATGCCGGCAGGGTTTCATCGACCACTTGGGAAAGGTCTGCAAACTCTATGTCATGCACGTTGATAAGGTCGATGTAGTCCACATGCAACCGTTCCATACTTTCAAACACACTCTCCCGAGTCCTTCTTGCAGAATAATCCCACGTGTTCACTCCGTCGGCACCGTAACGTCCGACTTTGGTAGACAAGAGGAACGACTCCCGCTGCAATTCCGTCAGGGCCTTTCCCAATACGGTCTCGGCTTTCGTATGTCCATAATAAGGTGACACGTCTATGAAATTCATGCCATGTTCTATCGCCGTAAATACGGCTCGAATTGCTTCTGCTTCACGGACAGAGTGAAACACACCTCCCAATGAAGAGGCTCCAAAACTCAATACGGGCACTTTCATTCCCGTTTTTCCTAAATATGAATATTTCATAATAAAACCTTTTTTATTGATGCCATTTCTTTCACCATGTTGTTTGCACCATAAATAACTTATGCAAAAGTAGGTGAAAGCATATTGTTTTTATTGGACTTTATAGCCTTAAATAAGAACTATATCGGCTAAACCTTATAGGATAAAACTATTTTATGATAATTTAACTACCGGGGGGGGGCGAAATAATGAATATTATTACCAAATTTGCAAAAAAAATATATACCATGGAATTTAACATCGACACCTTTCACCCTTTTGTCCTCAATATAGGATTGGCTCAGCATAACGCTGACTGGAACTGGAAAAACGTAAGTAGCCCTTTCGCACGCCTTTATTATGTCACAGAAGGTTCAGCCAAAATTATATTACCCGACCATACCGTGTCGCTTCGCAAAGGATACATGTATTTTATTCCTGCATTTACATCGCACAGCTATGAGTGTACGTCATCTTTTACCCACTATTATGCCCATATATATGAAGACCCTCAAGCCAAATACTTGTTCTTGGAAGATTGGGTCCTACCGGAGGAGATTCAAGGTGACGCTCTTGAACTTTCTATTTTTCAGGAGTTGTATTCTTTGAACCCAACTATGAAGTTAAGTAAATCGGATCCCTCCACCTATGATAACAGCTCTACGCTGGCATCCAATTTATTGAAGAATAAACAACGGCCGCTTTACAACAAAATGATATCACGCGGTATCATCTATCAATTACTCGCTCCCTTTTTTAAGACGGCTCATCTCAAATCTACAGTAACGGACGACCGTGTGAAAAGAGCCATCACCTACATCCGCAATCACATTTCAGACGAACTCTGCATCGACAAAGTTGCGGAAACATTATGTGTATCTAAAAATTACTTTATCCGTATCTTCAAAAAGGAAACGGGAACGACGCCTGCCAATTTCATTATCCAACGCAAAATAGAAAAGGCTCAATTATTGCTTATCACGAACGACCTTCCGGTGAAACAAACATCTTATTTGGTCGGTTTCGAGGACTTCTCTTATTTCAACCGGGTTTTCAAGAAGATTACCGGTATGACACCTAACGAATACCGACGGGAAGCCAAATCGCAATCAGTGGCTGACGGAAAATACAAACCCAATGAAAAGAGCCTGAATTTGGAGTAGGGGATATAAGAAAGCCGTTTCAAATGGAAACGGCTTTCTTTTCAGGAGGTTCCCAGCAGATTCGAACTGCTGTGGACGGTTTTGCAGACCGCTACCTAACCACTCGGTCAGGGAACCATTTCCGTTTTGCGTTGCAAAGGTACAACTTTTTTTGAAAACCGCAATTATTTATGCGCATTTTCCTCCTTTTTGGTGCAGTTTCTCTGTTTTTCTTTTCTTGTAGGGCGTTTTAAGCCCCTCAATTTACAGTCTGCCGTACAACTTGCACATGAGGACGTGTCTTCCGGATCACGTATGAATCGATAGATACGTCTTACGGCCCAGCAGAAAGCCGCTGCGATAATGAAGTAAGCTATGTATTCATGCCACATAAGTCGAAACGTATAAAAATGTACCGAACAAAAATAATGCAAAAACGGATAACGGGATGAACCGTGGGGGATAAATTCCGTCTTTTTACCTTATATTATGAAAAAGAGGATTGGGAGCGACCGAATAAAATGCTTTCACCACTATTTTTTTGAGGCTTATTTGCTATCTTTGCATACTCCTGCAATGGATTTGTTTATTTTAGACAAGAGGATATGGAGAAAGAAGAAAAATTTAATGAAGGTGTCATGTTATGCATTCGGGAACACCAATTGGTGGAACCGGATGACAAGATACTTGTAGCCTTGAGCGGAGGAGCCGATTCCGTGGCTTTGCTTTTGGTACTGCTACAGGCTGGTTTCCATTGCGAGGCCGCACACTGTAATTTTCATCTGCGTGGGAAGGAGTCTGACCGCGATGAGAAATTTGTGCGCGATTTATGCCGTTCACGGTCCATACGTTTGCATACGAAAGATTTCGATACGATGGAATACGCCCGTAAAAAGGGCATCAGCATAGAAATGGCTGCCCGTGAATTGCGTTACGGATATTTTGAAGAGTTACGTACGGATTGGCAGTTTGACAAAATTGCTGTGGCACACCACCGCGACGACAACGTGGAAACACTGTTGTTGCATCTGGTCCGCGGCACTGGACTGAAAGGCTTGACGGGCATGCGCTACCGCAACGGCTATGTCATACGCCCGATGCTGGACACGAGCCGTGAGGAAATCGAGCGGTATCTGGCCAGAGAAGGGCAGTCTTACGTCACGGACAGCACGAATCTGGAAACGGAAGCCGTCCGTAACAAAATCCGTCTGGAGTTCTTGCCGATACTGAAAACCGTGAACCCATCTATCCTCGACACCTTACAAGACACGATACGTCATTTGGAAGATGCCTACACCTTATATAATATAGCCGTAGAGGATTTGAAGGCACGTATATGCCGGAACAACCGTATCGACATACAAGCCTTGAAGACTATTCCTGCTGCACGTACCATACTCTTTGAACTGTTGTCTGCATACGGTTTCAACAGAGTACAGGCGGAAGAGGTTTTCAACCACTTGGATGGCAGTTCCGGAAAAGTTTATGAAAGCCATGAATTTCGATTGCTTCGGGACAGAAAAACGCTTGTGCTTAGCCGTAAAGACGAGCAATATAAGTGTTTGTGCCATGTCCTTCCATTGGAAGGATGTGTGAAAGTAACACAAGACCTTACGTTCCTCATCCGTAGGGTGCATTATGACCGGCATTTTACGATACCTCGAAGCAAGGATACGGTGTGCATGGACCTGGACAAAATAGAATATCCCATAACGGTGAGGTTCGTGCAAGAAGGAGACCGTTTTGTCCCTTTCGGTATGACGGGGCAGAAATTGGTAAGCGACTATCTGACAAACTGCCAGAAAAATCTGTTCGAAAAAGAAAGGCAGTTAGTCGTATGCAGCGGAGAGCGCATCGCTTGGTTGGTCAACGAACGGAGCGACAACCGTTTCCGGATAGATGACAAGACGAACCATGTACTCATCATACAATGCCAAAGAAACCCGTGAACCTCATAAAGTTTTGAAGACCGAATACCATAAAACAGAATATGCTTTCCATTTTGATTCCGACGTATAACTACGTGTGCGTTAAATTGGTGACCGACCTGCAACAACAAGCTGAAAGACTGGAATGCCCCTACGAGATATTGGTGGCCGACGATGCTTCGGAAGATGCCTTTAAGCGTGAAAACCGTAAAATCAACGGTATTCCCAACTGCAAATATATAGAATTGCAAGAGAACGTGGGCCGTTCGCGTATCCGCAATATCTTGGGGCGCCTCGCCCGATATGATTTTTTTCTTTTTTTGGACTGCGACGGAGGAATTGTCAATGCCGATTTCTTAGCCCGTTACAAGGCACTGCTTGATAAGGCGGATGTTATATGCGGAAGTATCCTGCACCCTTCCAAACAACCTTCACCGGATGTATCCTTAAGATATACCTACGAGAAACATGCAGAGCATAAGTTCACAGCCCAAAAACGAATGCAGCATCCATACGCCATGTTCCGCAGTTTCAACTTCCTGATTTCCCGTTCGGCATTTCAGGCTTGCCCTTTCGACGAAACCATCCGAAACTACGGTTATGAAGATGTCATGATGGGATTGGCGTTAGGTCGTGCCAATGTGTCTGTTTTGCATATAGACAATCCTTTGATGAATGAAGACATTGAAAAAAATGCCGTATTTCTACACAAGACAGAAGAATCATTAAGAACCCTCTACGTGCACCGTCAAAAACTGGGGTATTGTACCGGAGTGTTACGTTTATACGGTATTCTCCAACGAATGCATCTCATATTTTCCATCTTGCTTCTATACCGTCTGCTTCGTCGGGTGATAAGACGAAATTTATTAGGAAAGCGCCCCAGCCTCGGTCTCTTTGCCTTTTACAAAATAGGCTATTATTGCAACTTAGCGAAAGAAAGGAAATAAAAAGAAAACCGGACTCTTGTAAATCCTATGGAGTCCGGTTCTCTTTTTCAGTCTTATTCCCGACGATTCGTATTTTTTAATAAGCAAACAAAGGATAGCCTGCCATCACTTCGTTCACCTGCTTGCGCACTTCGGCAATGACATTTTCGTCTTCCGGCGCATTCAAGACCTTTTCTATCAACTCGGCTACCAGTACCATCAAATCTTCTTTCGCTCCACGTGTCGTAATGGCCGGCGTACCTAAGCGGATGCCGGAAGTTTGAAACGCACTGCGACTGTCGAACGGCACCATGTTCTTGTTCACCGTAATGTCGGCAGCCACCAAGGCTTTCTCGGCCACCTTGCCCGTCAGGTCGGGATATTTGCTGCGCAAGTCCACCAACATGGAGTGGTTGTCCGTTCCGCCGCTTACGATATCGAAACCACGTTTCATCAGTTCATCGGCCAAAACCTTGGCATTCTTCTGTACCTGTTTGGCCCATTCCTTGAATTCGGGTTGCAACGCCTCGTTGAAAGCCACGGCCTTGGCGGCAATCACATGCTCCAGCGGACCGCCCTGGATACCGGGGAAAACGGCACTGTTGAGCAGTTGGCTCATTTTCTTCACTTCGCCTTTCGGAGTCTTCAATCTCCAAGGGTTGTCGAAGTCTTTGCCCATCAGGATAATCCCCCCACGCGGACCTCTCAACGTCTTATGGGTGGTGGAAGTCACGATATGGGCATACTTTACCGGATTCTCCAACAGTCCGGCTGCAATCAAACCGGCCGGATGTGCCATGTCTACCATAAATATGGCGCCTACCTTGTCGGCAATCTCACGCATGCGAGCATAATCCCACTCACGACTGTAAGCCGAACCGCCACCGATAATCATTTTCGGGTGATGTTCAAGAGCCAGTTTCTCCATCTCGTCGTAATCCACACGGCCGGTTTCCTTGTTGAGGTTGTAGCCGATGGCATGGTAGAGGATACCGGAAGTATTCACAGCCGAACCATGGGACAAATGGCCTCCGTGGTCCAGATTCAAGCCCATGAAGGTGTCACCCGGCTTCAGACAAGCCAAAAATACCGCAGCATTGGCCTGCGCTCCCGAGTGAGGCTGCACGTTGGCGTACTCGGCACCGAACAGTTTGCATACCCGTTCGATGGCCAAGCTCTCCACTTCGTCCACCACCTGACAGCCTCCGTAGTATCTCTTTCCCGGATACCCCTCGGCATACTTGTTCGTCAGCCAGGAGCCCATGGCTTTCATCACTTCATCGCTCACGAAATTCTCCGACGCGATGAGTTCGATTCCTTTGAGCTGCCGTTGGTGCTCTTTCTCAATCAAATCAAATACTGTTGTGTCTGTTTTCATCTTTATTGACTTTAAATAATTGGATTTCATTCTTTCTTTTTCTCCACGCTCCAGCCGAATTTACCGATTTTCCTGCCCAGACCATAGTAAGCCCCATGAAGGTAAACCAGAGGGTGACTGGCGTCCAGGCTCCACTTTCCGCTCTGCTCGTCCAAATAACGCTCATCGGCTTTCACATTCAACACTTCCGCAATGAACATGTCATGCGACCCTAAAGATACAATCTCTTTCACCCGGCACTCGATGCTCAGCGGCGATTCCTCCACGATGGGGGCGGCCACCATGCGAGCCTTTCCCGGAGTGAGCTTCATTTCCTCAAATTTACGGTAGTCGCGCCCCGAACGCACGCCGCACCAATCCGTGGCGTACGCCATGTCTTCGGTTGTCAGATTGAGGACAAACTCCATGTTCTGCTTGATGAGCGCGTAAGAGTGTCGCTCCGGTCGTACGGAGATGTAGCACATGGCCGGATTGGTACAAATGGTTCCTGCCCACGCCACGGTGAACAAACTATAATCTTCCGGCGTACTGCCGCAACTGACCAACAAGGCGGGCAGGGGATAAATCATCGTTCCGGGTTTCCAGTCTTGCTTCATAGCCCAAAGGATTATACCAATTTGACGTGATCCAAATCCACCTCTTTATTACAATAATGACAACGAAGCACACCTTCCTTACCCGGTACGGCGTGAAAATACGTCTTCATCGGTTCGTTGTTCGTAATACATTTGGGATTGGCACATTTCACGATGCCTTTCAACTCCTCGGGCAAGAAGACCTCCTTCTTCTCCACGACCTCATAATCGCGGATAATACACAAGGTCACATTCGGACTCACCACGGCCAACTGGTTCAGTTCTTCGTCCGAGAAGAACTTGCCCGCAATTTTTATGATGCTTTTATGTCCCATTTTCTTGCTCTTCAGATTGTAGCCCACGGTAATGGAAGTCTTCATCTGTTCGAGGTGGAGAAGGTTGACCACTTCAAAGAGCTTGCTGGATGGAATATGGTCTATCACCGTACCGCTTTCGAGTGCGGCCACCAAAAGTTCTTGTCTTTTCATTGTATACTTACGGTATTTTAGTCAATAATCGTCCGGTCGTTTATCACATCGTCCAAGGTCAGCCCCAAGGCATCGCATATCAAAGCCTGCCGCGCAAACAGGCCGTTGTGGGCCTGCTCGAAGTAATAAGCATGCGGGTCGTCGTCGATGGCATACTCGATTTCGTTCACGCGAGGGAGCGGATGCAGGATACGCATATTGTCCTTGGCCTTCTTCAGCATGGAAAGTTTGAGCAGGTAGAGGTCCTTCACCCGCTCATATTCCATCAGGTCGGTAAACCGTTCCTTTTGTACACGGGTCATGTAGAGTATGTCCGCCCCGGCAATGGTGTCGGCGGTAAAGTCCGTGTGTTCTACATATTTTATATGATGAATGTCGCAATACTGCTTGTACACATCCGGCATCTTCAACTCTTCGGGAGCAATGAAATGAAACGTCGGGTTGAAATGACGCATGGCCATCAGCAAAGAGTGTACGGTACGTCCGTATTTCAAATCACCTACCATATAAATCTGCAGGTTGTCGAGCGTGCCTTGCGTCTTATAAATAGAGTAAAGATCCAACATGGTCTGCGAAGGATGCTGGTTGGCCCCGTCGCCCGCATTGATAATGGGCACCGGCGACACCTCGGAAGCATAACGGGCCGCCCCTTCGAGATAATGCCGCATGACAATCAAATCGGCATAATTGCTTACCATCATGATGGTGTCCTTCAGGGTTTCGCCCTTGGTGGAACTGGTCACTTTCGGGTCGGTAAACCCGATGACGCGCGCCCCCAGACGATTCGCTGCCGTTTCAAAACTCAACCGTGTCCTCGTAGACGGTTCAAAAAACAAAGTAGCCACGACTTTACCCTCCAGCAACTTCCGGTTGGTATGTTTCTCAAACTCTCCGGCCATTCGAAGCAGATACATGATCTTCTCTTTGGAATGGTCTGCAATAGTCACCAAACTCCTGTTTTCCATTTCGGATTTCTTTTTGCTTAAATATAGAATTTCTTCAGCTTTCAAAGTTACATAAAAAAAGTGGAACGAAAGAGGACTGCACATCATTTCGTTAACTTTTCCACAAATAGACAGCCTATTATAAAGTTTATTTGTAATTTTGCACTTTACCACTTTGCTAAATGAAAGAAAAAGATTTATGAGGAAGAAGTTTGTAATCACTTTGTGGGTGATTTTGTTTCTTTGCATCAGTGCTGTTTCTCTGGCTTTCTACGCCATCTGGCACGGATGGATTGGATACATGCCGAACTTATATCAATTAGAAAATCCCGTCAATAAATACGCGTCACAGGCCGTTTCGGCCGACGGTAAACTTCTGGGTACCTGGTCGTACAGCCGGGCCAACCGTATTTTCGTGGGCTTCGACGACCTTTCCCCCTGGTTGGTCAAGGCATTGGTGGCTACGGAGGACGAGCGGTTTTATGACCATTCTGGCATCGACTACCGCGCTCTGGCGCGGGCCGTAGTGAAACGCGGCTTACTCGGACAGAGCAATGCCGGGGGAGGAAGTACCATTACCCAGCAACTGGCCAAGCAACTTTATAGCGACGTGGCACAGAGTACGATGGAGCGCGCCTTGCAGAAACCCATAGAGTGGGTGATTGCAGTCAAGCTGGAACGATACTATACCAAAGAGGAAATCATCACTATGTACCTCAATTACTTCGATTTCCTGCATAATGCCGTGGGCATCAAGACGGCATCCCGCACATACTTCAACAAAGAACCGCAGAACCTCTCGGTTTGCGAAGCGGCGACGCTTATTGGAATGTGTAAAAACCCGTCTTATTTCAATCCGGTGCGGAAACCGGAGCGTTGCCGTGAGCGGCGCAACGTGGTACTGGACCAGATGGTCAAAGCCGGATATTTGAGCAAAGCAGACGCCGAGTTGCATAAGCTGGAACCCATCGGGCTGCGTTTCCACCGCGTGGACCACAAAGAAGGACTGGCCACTTACCTGCGCGAACGGCTGCGCACGATGCTGATGGCCAAAGAACCCAACCGAAGTGATTATGCTTCATGGCAAGACCAAAAATATTATGAAGATTCGTTGGCATGGGAAACCGATCCCTTATACGGATGGTGCAACAAGAACCGGAAAAAGGATGGTACACCTTATAACCTATATACGGACGGCCTGAAAATCTACACCACCATCGACTCACGCATGCAACAATATGCGGAGGAAAGCGTGGAGGAGCATGTAGCCGGTTACCTGCAACCCATTTTCGACAAAGAAAAGCGTCACCAGACGACACGCCCGTTCTCCAACCAACTTTCTACGAAAGAGGTGGAAAAAATCATGCGCCGTTCGATGGAACAGAGCGAACGTTACATCAAGATGAAAAAGGGCGGCGCAACGGAAGAGGACATCCAAAAGGCATTCAATACGCCACAAGAAATGACCGTATTTTCTTACCACGGAGAAGTGGATACCATCATGACGCCGATGGACTCTATCCGCTATTACAAAAGTTTCCTGCGTGCAGGATTCATGTGTATGGATACCCGCACGGGATACGTGAAAGCCTACGTGGGCGGACCGGATTACCGCTATTTCCAATACGACATGGCCGGAGTGGGCCGCCGTCAGGTCGGGTCCACCATCAAGCCCTTCCTCTATACGCTGGCCATGGAAAACGGTATGTCGCCCTGCGACCTTGCGCCGAACGTACAACAGACGTATATCGTGGCCGGCAAGCCTTGGACACCCCGCAACGGCAGCCGCTCCCGATACGGAGAAATGGTTACGCTGAAATGGGGACTGGCCCAGTCCAACAACTGGATTTCGGCCTACCTGATGAGTCGTCTCAGCCCGTCGGCTTTGGTGAGGCTGATTCACGAGTTCGGCGTGCTCAACCGTGACATCCATCCTTCCATGTCGCTGTGCCTCGGTCCCTGTGAAATCTCCGTGGCCGAGATGGTCAGTTCATACACGGCCTTTGCCAACCGCGGCATTCGTACGGCTCCCCTTTTCGTGTCGCGGATAGAAGACAACGAAGGGAATGTAGTAGGGGAGTTCCAGCCCCGCATGACGGAAGTCATCAGCGAGGAAAGCGCTTATAAGATGATTATCATGCTGCAAGGCGTCATGAACGGAGGTACGGGCGGCCGCATGCGCTTCCGTTACAACGTGAATGCCGACATGGGAGGAAAAACGGGAACCACCAACCGGAACTCCGACGGTTGGTTCGTATGCTTCACGCCGTCGCTTTCTGCCGGTTGTTGGGTAGGCGGCGAAGACCGCGACATCCATTTCAACAGCATGACATATGGACAGGGAGCCTCTTCGGCTTTACCCGTCTGCGCCTATTTCTTCCAAAAGGTATATAAGGACAAAGACCTGGGATATTCCCCCGACGAGAAGTTCAAAATTCCCGAAGGATTCGACCCTTGTCAAGACACGATCCTGACGGAAGAGGCTCCGGTAGAGGAATACGGCGGCATCGACGAAGTTTTCGAATAAACCATGTCTTGCAAACAAAATGTAGCCAAAACCCTTAAAAAAGATACAGAAGGTCATTTTTGAGAATAGAAATCATGAGAACAACCCCGAAAGTGAAGCACGAAAAAAGGCTTCCTTTTCGGGGTTGTCCTGTGAAGAAGCACGGGTTGAAGAGGTGACAAGCGGAGTTTTTTCGGATTCTTTGTGGAAAGCATGAAATAGTTCGGCTGAGAACGGAAAATCATTCGGCTGAAAGCGATTTTTCATTTGGCGCAGACGTGAAAACGTACATCCGAAAATCAAAGCCGAGGGTCGCTTCACAGCCTTTTTTACCGGCTTTTTCTGCGCATGGCAAAATTATTTGCCCTTGTCCGGCCGACAAGGACACCGCAACATCCTGTACCTGAAAAGTCCCATCCGACTTACGCGGAACGGTACGCCATGCGGCAGAACGTAGTGCCGAACCCACCCAAATGACAGGCACGACCACATTTTTTCTTTCTTTTTGAATCAGGCAAAACTCGCGAGAATCGCTTAAAATCTTCGGAGGCTTGCCCTGCCCCCATACACGCGATTCTCACGGGAGCGGATTTGACATTCTGACAGTATGACAAAATGAATGATAGGATAAGACAAAAGAACAAAAGGACATCATTTTCTTACATGCGCAGCCTTTTGTTCTTTTGTTCTTATGTCAACTCTTACCCGGACAGTCCCCGTCATTCCATAAACGCTTCCGGATAGCATACCACGCCCCGTATGTCCCGCAAGCCTATGGCCACCAACTCGACAGCCATGCAACATTCCGAGGGGACTTCAAAAGGAAATGCTATCCCAAAGTCCGAAGCTTTCCTATATCCGAAGCGGGGGTAAAACCCTTCGTGCCCCAACACGACGGCCGACTTGTAGCCCAACCGGGCGGCCCGTGCATGCAGTTCCCGAATCAAGGCGCTGCCTATGCCCATGGATTGCTTGTCTGGCCGTACGGCCACAGGAGCCAACGCCAAGGATTCCGCATCCAGACTTCCCGAACGAATCGACACACGGGTCATCAGGCCGTAGCCGACCACGCCGCCGTCCCCGTCGGCCACCAAAGAAAGTTCCGGAATAAATGCGGGGGAATGCCGAAGCCGCTCCACCAGAAGCTGTTCGCGATGTTCGCTCTCTTTCATGTCCCGGAAGGCTTCTTCCACCAACTTGAAAACTTGCGGATAGTCTTTCTCCGTCTCTTGCCTGATTTCGTAGTCCGCTTTCATTGGTCTAAAATTTCAAAACGAACCGACATGGAATAATGGTTCTTAATCGTACGAAAACCATCGAAAGAAGCCGCGTCGGAAGAACTTACGTTGCTTTGTGCCGTGAACACGGGAGAAAAGCCGTTGTTTCCGTTCTCGATGATGCGCTCCACACCTCCAAGTTTCTGGCCCAATGCCTCCACCAAATAAGCGGCTTTCTCCCGGGCGGCCATCAAGGCGGCTATTTTTCCTTTTTGATGGTAAAGCTGCATGTCTTTGTTTTTCAACTCACCTATGCGCATCGTATGGATGCCTTTGGTGTCCACATGCCGGACAATACGGTCGATTTGCTTGAAGTCGGTCAGCGTGAGGTCAAACCGTTTGGAAACGAGGAACTCCCGTCCGCTCTCGCGCCAATAGTCGCCGATTTCCTGTGTGCGCACGGCATCGTTCGGGACACCGGCTTCCCGAAGTGTCTCCCTCAGCCCTTCCTCTATCCGGGCCAAGGGTACCTTCGTACGGTAATCTTCCTCTTTGGATTTGCCGTCGAATTCTTCGGCAAAATATTCCTTGATTTCGATGATGTAATGTATCTCGTCCGGTACGATTTCCACCTCGGAAGTACCGGTCACTTCAATGTAACGCCCTTCGTCCGTGGCGGCCTGCGCCGTGCCCCACGCCCAACCGGTAAGGAGCAGCATAAATAAAAGTCTTGTTCTCATACGCTTTTTTGTTTTTATGATTTGAAATATGTGTCGGCATTCCGTCCTTCAGGAAGAGGCCAGTTCCGCCACCCCCTCGCGGACATCGCCCCGCTGCCAGTCCTGCGGTTTGAGGACTTCTCCGTCGTAACACAGCAGGTCGATGTCTATTTTCACGATGCCTCGCGCCTTATCGTCCGCTGTGCGTCCGTGGTCACGTTCTATCTTTTTCAGGCATTCGCGGACTTGCGATGCCGTGAGCGGAGTAGTAAAGCAAGCCACCTGATTGTAAAACATGCGGGGCGAATCAAAGCCCACAGGAGCAGTCTGCACCAAGCGGCTGAACACAATGCCGGGAAACGACATGCACAGATCGGACTGCGCAGCCAAAAGCAGTGCCGCCGTGCGTTCATTGCTGCCCAATCCTATGAAACACTTCTTCATCCGTTCTTTTTATTCACAAAAATAAGGAGTTTTACCCTCCCTTACAAAATCTTTTTGTATTTTTGTATGGCATACTTTATTAATAGCTAAAAAATGAATTACATAGGGATTATTCCGGCACGATATGCTTCCACAAGATTTCCGGGCAAGCCTTTGGCCATGTTGGGCGGCAAGCCTGTCATCCAGCGGGTGTACGAGCAAGTGTCCGGCGTGATGGACGACGTGCTCGTGGCCACCGATGACGAACGGATTCTCAAGACGGTAGAAGGATTCGGCGGCAAGGCCGTCATGACCCGTGCGGACCACAAGAGCGGCACGGACCGCTGCTATGAGGCTTACGTATTGCAGGGCAAACCATACGACGTGGTAGTCAACATCCAGGGCGACGAACCTTTCATTCAGCCGCAGCAGTTGGAGACCGTAAAGGCTTGTTTTGAAGATCCGCAAACGGAAATCGCCACTTTGGTGAAACCTTTCACGCCGGCCGACGGTTGGCCTGCCTTGGAAAATGTCAACTCTCCCAAAGTGGTGGTCAACCACCGGATGCAGGCTCTTTACTTCAGCCGTTCCATCATTCCTTACCAACGCAACAAGGATAAAACGGAGTGGCTGAAGGAGCATGTATATTACAAGCATATTGGCTTGTATGCCTACAAGGCCGACGTGTTGAAAGAACTCACCTCCCTGCCGCAATCGCCGTTGGAACTGGCCGAATCGTTGGAACAATTACGGTGGTTGGAAAACGGCTATACCATCAAGGTGGGCATCAGCGAAATAGAAACCATCGGCATCGACACACCGGCCGACCTCGAAGCGGCCGAAGCTTTCCTGAAGAACAGGATCAAACGATAACACATTCTAAATACAGACAATACGGCAATGGGATTGAAACACAAACTCTTCGGCATAGTTTTGTTATGGCCTGTCCTGCAAGGCTACGCCCAAGAAATCAAAATAGGGAATTATACTTTTAAAGACGGTGCGGAATACCAGGGTGAGCTGTTCAAAGGCAAACCTTACGGCAAGGGCATCACCCACTTCAAAAACGGAGACTCTTATGAAGGTGAATATGTGAAAGGCAAACGCCAAGGATACGGCGTGTATAAATTCCCTGACGGAGAAAAATACGAAGGCGAATGGTTTCAAGACCAGCAACACGGGCATGGCATATATTATTTCATGAACAACAATAAATACGAAGGCCTGTGGTTTCGCGACTTCCAACAAGGACAGGGCACCATGTACTATTACAACGGAGACGTGTATAAAGGTAACTGGGAAGCCGACAAGCGGGAAGGTTACGGGGAATATAAATACGCCAACGGGGCATTCTACCGGGGAGAATGGAGCAACGACCAAAAAAACGGTAAAGGCATCTTTGACTGGAACGACGGTTCATGGTACGACGGCATGTGGAAAGACAACCAACGCAACGGTAAAGGTACGTTCAACTATGCCGACGGGGACAAATATACCGGAGAATGGGTGGACGACGTGCAGCACGGAAAAGGGGTGTACAAATTCCACAACGGCGACCAATATGAAGGCGGTTACGTGCAAGGCGAACGCACGGGTGAAGGTATTTTCACTTTTGCCAACGGTAACAAGTACGTCGGCCAGTTCAAGAACGGATTCCAAGACGGTAAAGGTACGTTCACGTGGCACAACGGCGCGTCGTACACCGGCATGTGGAAAGCCAACAAACGCGACGGACAGGGAAAATACGTATGGAGCAACGGCGATACCTATGAAGGAAACTGGAAAGACGGACAAATGGACGGGGAAGGCATCTTGCGTATGACAGACGGCTCGAAATTCAAAGGAATGTTCAAGAACGGAGAGAAGAACGGCCCCGGCATCATGGAGGACGAAAACGGAATGCGCTTCGAAGGGAACTTCAAGGACAATGAGAAGGACGGTCCTTTCGTGATGAAAGACAAAAACGGAAATATCGTCCAAAAAGGAGAATACAGCCACGGAGTGATAGTAAAATAGGAGGAAGATAAATGGACTTGGATTTTCTGACAGAGGAAGTCAAGAAACTGGCCAGACAGACCGGTGAGTTTTTAAAAAAAGAACGGCTTTCTTTCGACCGTAGCCGTGTGGAGCAGAAAGCGGCGCATGACTATGTGTCGTACGTGGACAAAGCATCTGAAAAACGTATCGTGGAGAGGTTGCATGAATTGCTCCCCGAAGCTGGTTTTATTGCCGAAGAAGGGTCCGGTTCGCTGGAAGAACAGGAATACTGTTGGGTGGTAGACCCCTTGGACGGGACGAGCAATTATATTCACGACTGCACGCCGTATTGCGTAAGCATTGCCTTGCGCAACCGCGAGGAAATACTGTTGGGCGTAGTGTACGAATGCGGCCGTGAGGAACTTTTTTGGGCCCACAAAAACAGTAGGGCTTACTTGAACGGTAAGGAGATATGCGTCAGCGACCAGAGCGTGCTCGACCAATCTTTTATCATGCCGGAACTTCCCTACAAGGCGGAACGCTACAGTCCTTTTATCTTGCCGCTGATGCGTGATTTGTATGGACACGTAAGCGGCATACGCATGCTGGGTTCCGCTGCGGCAGAATTATGCTATGTGGCGGCGGGACGTTTTGAAATCTTTATCGAAGCCTTCTTAGGTCCATGGGATATTGCGGCAGGATACATCATCCTGAAACAGGCCGGCGGACGAATGACCGACTTTAGCGGAAACTCAAACGGTCCTGATGCCAAAGAAGTATTGGCTTCGAACGGAAAAGTGCATGAAGAGCTCTTGAAAGTGCTCCAAAGGCATAAAAAGTTACTGAAACATGAGTGAGATATCCGGACAAACGTCTATATTTGCACCGATAGAACGATAAAACTCTGACATTATGATTATCGACGACATAACGCACCTGAAAGATTATATCCGTCTTCTCCCGACGTTGAAGACGGTTGTCGGCTTTCTGGACAGCCATGACTTGCAGGCTTTGCCGGAAGGACGCTTTGAATGGGATGCCGACGGATGTTTCGTAAATTTGCAGACCATCCCGCCCAAGGCTCCGACTCAAGCCGTTCTCGAATCACACAGAAAAATGATAGACATACAAATACCTCTTACGGGCGATGAAACCATGGGATATTCCCCCATAAAAGAATTGAAGCCTACGCCATACGATGAAACCAAAGACATTTCATTCTATAAAGAGTGCTCCGGAAGTTTCGTCACCGTAAAGAAAGGCATGTTTGCCATCTTTTTCCCACAAGACGCACATGCGCCGGGTGTAACACCGACAGCTTTGAAGAAAGCCGTCTTTAAAATTCCGGTATCGGATGATTGGAATCAACAATAAAAATAACACCTTAATTCTATTCTTATTATGGCAAAATCAACGGTAAAGTCAACTCCAAAGACTTTGGATATTATTAAAAACGACCCTTGGCTGAAAGATTATGAAGCCGCTATCGTGGGTCGCCACCGGCATGCGGAAGACAAAATCGCCGAACTCACACAAAATGGAAAATGCTCTTTGTCGGATTTCGCTTCGGGATACTTATATTTCGGCCTGCACCGCACGGCTACGGGGTGGGTATTCCGCGAATGGGCGCCCCATGCCACCGAAATCTATTTGATAGGCGATTTCAATGACTGGAAGGAATCGCCGAAATACCAGTTGAAAAGGATAAAGGACAGCGGGAACTGGGAAATCAAATTGCGCGGCAACGCCCTCAAACACGGCGACCTCTATAAGTTGAAAATACATTGGGAAGGCGGATGCGGCGAACGTATTCCGGCATGGTGCCGCCGCGTGGTACAGGACGAACAGACCAAAATCTTCAGTGCGCAAGTCTGGGCGCCCGAACAGCCTTACGTGTGGAAAAAGAAGACTTTCCGTCCCAATACGGCTCCCTTGCTGATTTATGAATGCCACATCGGTATGGCGCAGGATGCGGAAAAAGTCGGGTCTTACAATGAGTTCCGTGAAAACGTGCTGCCCCGCATCGCTGCCGATGGGTACAACTGCATACAAATCATGGCCATACAGGAACATCCTTACTACGGAAGTTTCGGCTATCATGTATCGAGTTTCTTTGCAGCTTCCAGCCGTTTCGGTACGCCGGAGGAACTGAAACGACTCATCGACGAGGCACATAAAATGGGCATCGCCGTGATTATGGACATCGTGCACTCCCACGCCGTGAAGAACGAAGTGGAAGGCTTGGGCAACTTTGCCGGTGACCCCTGCCAGTATTTCTATTCGGGCGGACGGCGCGAACACCCGGCGTGGGACAGTTTGTGCTTCGATTACGGCAAGAACGAAGTCATACACTTCCTGTTGTCCAACTGCAAATTCTGGTTGGACGAGTACCATTTCGACGGTTTCCGTTTCGACGGTGTCACGTCTATGCTCTATTACAGCCACGGGTTGGGCGAGGCATTCTGCAACTATGGGGATTATTTCAACGGGCATCAAGACGACAATGCCATCTGTTACCTGACGTTGGCCAACGCATTGATTCACGAAGTCAACCCCAAAGCCATTACCATAGCCGAGGAAGTGAGCGGCATGCCGGGATTGGCTGCCCCGTTCAAAGGTGGCGGATACGGATTCGACTACCGCATGGCCATGAACATTCCCGACTATTGGATAAAGACCATTAAAGAAAAGAAGGACGAGGACTGGAAACCCAGCAGCATGTTCTGGGAAGTGACGAACCGACGGGCGGACGAGAAGACCATATCTTATTGTGAAAGCCACGACCAGGCTTTGGTGGGCGACAAGACTATCATTTTCCGCCTGATAGATGCCGACATGTATTGGCACTTCAAAAAAGGAGATGAGAACTACGCCGTAGAACGCGGTATAGCCTTGCATAAAATGATTCGTCTGCTTACGGCTTCCACCATTAACGGCGGTTATCTGAATTTCATGGGTAATGAGTTCGGTCATCCGGAATGGATTGATTTTCCGCGTGAGGGCAACGGGTGGAGTCACAAGTATGCCCGGAGACAGTGGAATCTTGTAGATAATAAAGAATTGTGCTATCATTACTTAGGTGACTTCGACAAGGCGATGTTGGATATTATCGGCAAGGAGAAAAATATCCAAAAATCTCCCGTGACGGAAATCTGGCATAACGATGGCGACCAGGTATTGGCCTATAGCCGTAATAACCTCATATTTGTCTTTAACTTCAGCTATGCCCGTTCGTATACGGATTACGGCTTCATGGTGCCTCAAGGAGCTTACGACGTGATTCTGAACACTGACGCGCCGGCATTCGGCGGACACGGATTGAATGATGACAGCCTCCGCCACTTGACCAACTTCGACCCGCTTCTGGCTCGTGATGGAAAGGGATGGCTCAAACTCTATCTTCCGGCACGTTCCGCCATGGTACTCCGTAGGGCGCAAGAAGATAAAAAGACGGAAAATAAATAAGAGTAAAAACAAATAAACTGAAACTGGATTCCGGATGTACAAACCGACATATAAGAAAAGAACCGCACGCATGATTTCATGGGTATGCGGTTCTCTTTTCACCTTGTTCTCCCTGCTTTACCTGTTTGTGATGCAGGCTGACTTATTGGCTACCGCACAACATTTGTTGTCGAAAGGGCAGACCGTCTATTCTCCGCTGTGGGGAACGGTCATCATTACCCTTCTGCTACTGTTATTGCAGGGAGTTTTTCGGCGGATAATGGTATATCCGTTGCGTTTCCATGCACTCTATTATTTCCCGTCGTGCGTCGTGTTGGGATTGCTTACGTCCATTGTTCCTCAAACAGGGTGGAACGTACAATTGTCCACCAATTGGATATGGCTCACGGTCTGTATTTTTTTGTATATCCTTGTGACATGGATGGCTCTGCATTTCCCGGACCGTAAAAACGGAAAACAGAATGCTTTTTCCTTCCTATGGGTGAATTTCCTATGGCTTGCATTGCAGTTCTGCATGGTTAACAGCATAGCCAATACGAAAGATGTATACCACTACCGGCTCAAAGCCGAGAGATACCTCGTCGAAGGGCAGGACTCGTTGGCGTTGCAAGTAGGAGCCAAATCATTGCAGACAGACCGGAGCCTGACTGCCATGAGAGTGTTTGCACTAAGCCGTGAGAATCTTTTAGGCGAGAAGCTTTTCGATTTTCCTCAATATAACGGTAGCCAAGGTCTGTTGCCCAGTTTGTCTGATACAACCTACGCTCATGATTGGACGAAGGCCTTATACAAACATTTAGGGGGAAAGCCGGGGAAAAATTTGAAAGACAACACCCGGTTTCTCGAACTTCTGTCACAACGGCCTTCGGCCACTGCTGCTGCAAAAGACTACTTGCTTTGCGCCTATCTGTTGGATAAGAACCTTGATGCTTTTGTCGCCGCACTGCCACGTTGCCATGAAGTGAACGACAACCTCCCGTTACATTACAAGGAAGCTCTCATTCTATATAACCGTTTGCATACCACTCCGGCCATTACGTACAAAAACAACGTAATAGAAACAAACCTGAACGACTTCCTCCACTACGGTATGCAATATACTCATGCGACGGAACGTTCGAACCAATGCCGGCGCATGTACGGAAATACGTATTGGTGGTATTATTACTATCAAAAACCTTCTGAATAATCGTAGCTTTATCCCCTATATTCCCGCCATAAATGCCGCAAAGCAATCAGGGGATGATACCATAACATACGCGGACCTGCATATCGCATCACTTTCCGGATGCGTCGCTTCATGTCCGGACGGTAGCAATGTATGGTGCAAAGACGGCACGTACGCTTATCTTTCTGGAAGGGACACCGTGATAGACGTGCACGGGAATAATCCAACATTTCACGGCACTCCGGACATAAAGTCCTGTGGCCTTCCTTGTAGCGGCAGTAGAGACGAATCATCAATTCTACCGTACGCTGTTCTTCCTCTATCCGGTTGTTTTTACCCTTGCCCAAATCCGTTCTATTCCTTTCTACCTATTCTTTAATACGAATCAAGGCATTGGCCAAAATAGCTGTGACACCACCGGTCGTGATACCGGACGAGAATATGTTTCTCACCGTTTCCGGCAGTTGCGAAAGAATCTCGGGCACCAATTCCACACTTAATCCCAAAGAAAAACTCAACGCCATCACCAATGTGGCTTTGCGGTCGATGGTCTGAGCTGCGATAATGCGGATTCCGGCGGAAGCCACTGTGCCGAACATCAATAGCGTGGCACCGCCCAATACTGGTTCGGGCATCAAAGAGAACACCAGACCCACGGCTGGGAAAAGTCCCAGCAAAATAAGGAATCCTGCGATATAATATCCCACGTAACGGCTCGCCACTCCGGTCAACTGTATCATCCCGTTGTTTTGAGCAAAGACTGAGTTCGGGAAGGAATTGAACACTCCGGCCAACATAGAATTGAACCCATCGGCCAAAATTCCTCCGGAAGCCCGTTTCACAAACGTCTTTCCCTCTACCGGCTCTCCCGAGATGAGTGAATTGGCCGTGATGTCGCCGTAGGCTTCAATCGCCGTAATCAAATACACCAGTCCCAAAGCGATAAAAGCCGACCAGTCAAAAGACAAGCCGTATTTAAAAGGAACAGGTATATTGAACCCTCCATAACTCTGCACCGAAGAAAAGTCCACCAAACCCATACACCAAGCCACCGCGTAACCGATGACCAGTCCGATGACAATCGAACTCATACGCAGATAACGGTTCGAACTTCTGTTGAAGAAAATAATCAGCAACAAAACCAAAGCTGCCAGGCCGACATGTTCAAAGCTACCGAAAGTCCCGTTGCTTTTGGCCACCGCACCGCCTCCGCAGGCCGTAATCCCCACTTTGATAAGACTCATACCAATCAGCGTCACGACAATACCGGAAACCAACGGCGTAATGATTTTACGGGTATATTTCAATAAGCGGCTAATCAACATTTCTACTGTCGAGGCCGCCATACAAGCCCCGAAAATAACGGGAAGACCTCCGGTCAACCCCGCAGAGATGATAGGACCGATGAAAGAAAAGCTCGTGCCCTGTATGCACAGCAATCCCGTACCGATACCTCCGATTCGCCTACATTGTATAAACGTGGACACGCCGGAAGCAAACAATGCCATGGAAACCAAGAAACTGGTCGTCTCGATATCCAACTTCAAAGCCCCGGCGATGATGAGCGGCGGGGTGATGATAGCCACGAAAATGGCCAATAAATGCTGCAAGGCTGCAAATAAAGTTTCGCGCAAAGGCGGTCGGTCGTTCAACCCGTATATCAACTCTGCTTTTAATTCGGACTTGTTTGATTCTTCCATTGGTTTCTTCTTGTGTATGTTTGATTAATATGTAGAAAAATACCCTACTTTAATAATTTGGGCGCAAAGGTACGAAAAAAACAGTAAAGGAAGCAGGTCTGTTTCGCTTTCTCCTGACAATTAAGAGGCATTTCGAGCCAAATGTTAAAAAATCGAGGGCAAATTAGGTATTTCCGCTCCGTCGTTCGTCTTATATATAAAACGTGATTGGAATCGGTGTTACGGCCAACAGGTTCAGCCGCAACAGTCCGAAAAAGATTGAACCTTACTTTTTACTATTATGGGAAAAAACGACTTTTTTAAGGATTTGCCGCGCAGAGGGGCCAAGCATCTGTTGGCCACAATGGCGTGGACTGCTTTTTGCACGGGAACTGTGTATGCACAAGAATGGATTGATGTGACAGACACTTACATCACCAATGCAGACTTCTCCACCGGTACGACGGACGGGTGGGACGCCGGGACTGCGCTTCCCGGCGTGAATGCCACATGGTTGAATGCAGAGTTCTTCCAGTCTTATAATTCTGCCTCGCAAAACGTGTTAGGATTGAAAGCCGGTCATTACAAACTTACGGTACAAGGATTCCACCGTGCAGGCGGAAATGATAATGGAGCGGCCTACAACGCCGGCACGGAAGTTATCAATGCTTACCTGTTTGCAGGAAAGGATTCGGTGAAGCTAAAGTCCTTGTACAGCGAACCTGCAGATGCCAGTGTAGCCAACCAGTTGAACGGATGGCCCGACGGTATGGAAGGGTTGAACGCTTGGCTGACCAAATATCCCGAAAGCTATCTGAACGAGGTGACATTCACCGTACAACAAGACGGAAGCGGCATGCTGATGGGGATTGCATCCAATACCAATGCGGGTAAAACATGGTCTTGTTGGGACAATTTCAAACTGTATTTCGAGGGAAGCGCGTTTGATGCCTTCTCCGTCAAAATCTCAAAATTGGAAACGTTGCGCGATTCGTTGGAAACTTTGGGTATAGCGTCCGCCTCCGAGTTGACCGCCCTCGTCGAACGGTACGGCAGCTACAATGAAAACACTCCGGAGGAGGAAATCGCCGCCGCATCCGTTGTCCTCGAAGAAAACACAGCCACAGCTTTAGGGCTTTGTACGAAGGGGGCTGAGTTGACAGCAAGCATGGCCAAAGCAACCGGACTGTTGGCGCAAATGGAAGATGGGACATATAATGTGACAGATGCCGTAAAGCAAGAACTGCAAGACGCTATCGGAACTGCGGAAGAGGTTCTGAAACTGTCCACAATGAAAGAAGTCACTGAAGCGATTGGCGACGGCATCACGGCCATGAACACGGCAACATCCAATGCCGTGGCTTACATCAGCCTAAGCTATTCATTACAGAAAGCCAAAGCATTGGCCGACCGTATCGGCGGTTTGGCAGAAACCGAAGCTTACAAGAAAGTAGCTGAATTGTTGGCCTCCACGGAATTGGTTTACGACGATGTGGCTTTGGCCGCACAGGCTCTCAATGCAGAATGCCGTACAGCCATGACTCCGGAGTTCCTTTCTACGGCATCCGATGACAATCCGATAGAACTTACCAGTTTCATTGTCAATCCGAACGTATTCCAAACCGTGTCGGAAATGGCTCCTCCTTCCGGTTGGGATTGCGACAAAGGGGCTGCGGACGGTACGTGGTACACGTCTACCGAAGGTACAGGTAATTCAGATCTTTTCTGCAACAGTTGGACCGGTTCCCGTCTGAACCCCTCACGCTATGGCCAAACTATAGGAAGCGACGAAGAAGGAGCGGTGAAGTTACCGGACGGACTGTACATATTGAAAGCAGCCACTTATACAAACGCCGGAGCGACCAACGTACTCTTGTACGCCTCGACAGACAGCGTGGATTTCGCCTTTGCGGAAAGCAACGAAGATTGGGACACTTATGTAGAAGCACGCGACGCTCTGGCTACAACGACGGAAACAGAGAACTTTGAAGTGCGCGACGGTAAACTTCACATCGGTATGGTTTGCGTAGGCACGACAGGTGGAAACGGTAAAAGTTGGTATGCCGACAACTTCCGCCTTTATTACATCAAGAGCGATGTAATCTCTGCTTACCGCGACCGTCTGCAAGCCCGACTGGATGAAGCGGCCCTGCTGCATGAAAAGATGGTGGAAGCCGGTATCGACGACAGCGACGACCTCGGTTTTGCCTTGGATCCGGAAGACGGTTATCCCGACTTCATCGAATCCGGAACACAAGAAGAGTTACAATTAGCCATCGAGGATATGGACCGCATGTTGGAAGAAGGCAACACGATTATTACAAATTATGAAACCCTCACGCCTCTCTTAAGCAACGGTACCGTTTTGAACAGTCAATTAAATGAAGGTCTGGTGGTAGCCCAACCTAAGGTTACGGCCGATTTCTCCATGGCATTGGAGGACGCTGCGGCTTACGCGGAAAAGATGACATGGGGAAATTACTTAGACGAAAGGATAGTTGAGAAGACAACTGTATTGAACGATGCGACCGAAGCCTTGAAAGCTTCCATCGCGCTCTGCTTCCCGTTGGGTAAGGCCAAAACCTTGGCCGACCAAATCGGCGGATTGACCGAAAGCGAAGCGTATAAAAACGTGGTGGCACTTTTGAAAAGCGATGAGATTGACCCAATCGATGCCGACGAATTCACGGAACTGTTGAAGATGGAATGTGTGGAAGCCATGACACAGGACGTGAAAGAAAACGCCAAAGAAAACCCGTTGGACATGACGAGTTTCATTGTCAATCCGAACATCTATCAAAATGCAGTGGACGACAATAATACGCCAATCAACACCGTAGCCAACGGTTGGGAGTGCCAAACGACGGCCGACAGTCAGGAACGCACCAAAGCGACGAGCGGCGACACTTGGTTGTATTGTTGGAGCTGGTCCGGAAAAGAAAGCAACAACATCGCTTCTTCTACCGATTACCATCAAGTTTTGGGCAACTATGGGGCACAAGAAAGCAAGGTCGCCTTACCCGATGGAGCTTACCGTTTGGAGGCTGCCACTTGGTGTACGAAGAGTCCGGAACTGTTACAGTTGTATGCTTTGACACGCAACGTGTCTACCGAAATTGTACCCGACATCAACCAAAACGACAGCACGGTTTACGTATTCAGCGACAGCGTATACGCGGAAGCTGTTTTCAATGCCGATACCGACACATGGGACATCGCTCAAAACACGTTGTCTACCACCACGGTCATACCGGAAATTTATGTGGAAAACGGAAGCCTGGTCATCGGTATCAAGGGAAGCGGCGTCATTACCGGGAACGGACAATATTGGTTTGCCGATAATTTCCGCCTTTATTACGTAGGTCCGAACAAAGGCGACAATATCTCGGCTCCCTCCGTGGATAACAATGACCTGATGAAAGAAGTGGATGTATATGACTTGTCCGGCCGGATGGTACGCAAACAAGTAAGGAAGTCCGAGGCTCTGCGCGGTCTGCATAAGGGTATCTACATCATGGACGGAAAAAAATACGTAGTGAAATAGAGCAGAATGAAGTAAAATGCAATTCAGGCAGACAGGCCACCAACCATTTTTTCAGGGGACGGCCTGCCTGCCTTTTCAACACAACAGCAAAAATCAACGATGAATTTATGAAAAAGTATGTTTCTCTTGTCTTGTTCTCCTTACTGAGTTGGGCCGTCTGTGCAACAGACTTTCCGAAAGTCATCCTTGCCGGAGACTATCCCGACCCCACCATCCTGCGCGACGGGAAGGATTACTACATGACGCATTCTCCTTTTTATTATGCGCCGGGCTTCCTCATCTGGCATTCCCAGGACTTGGAGCATTGGGAACCGGTATGCCGTGCCATGGCGCAATGGGAAGGCTCGGCCATGGCACCGGATTTGGTGAAGTATAATAATAGGTATTACATCTATTATCCGGCTGCCGGGACGAACTGGGTGATATGGGCGGACAACATCCGCGGGCCGTGGAGCGCACCGAAAGATTTGAAGGTGAACGGCATCGACCCCGGGCATGTGGCCGATGCGGATGGAAAACGTTACTTGTATCTCTCCGAAGGCAAAGTCGTGCAGCTCTCCGATGACGGATTGTCTACGGTGGGCGAGGTGAAAAAGGTCTACGACGGTTGGTCCTATCCCCGGAACTGGCGGACGGAAGGCATGTATTTGGAATCTCCGAAACTGAAGTACCACAACGGCTACTATTACCTCACGTCGGCCGAAGGCGGAACTGCCGGACCGGGTACCAGTCACATGGTCGTGACGGCACGCTCGAAAAGCGTACTCGGTCCGTGGGAGAACTCTCCGTTCAACCCGTTGGTGCACACTTACAGTGAAAGAGAAAGCTGGTGGTCCAGGGGGCACGGCACACTGATAGATGACGTAAACGGAAACTGGTGGGTGGTGTACCACGCATACGCCAAAGGTTACCATACTTTGGGGCGTCAAACCCTTATCGAACCGATCGAGTGGACACCGGACGGATGGTGTCGTGCCAAGTCCACAGGCACGTTTCCCAAGGCAGAGGTTCCCATCCGTCACGGCCTAGAGCTTTCCGACGACTTCCAGGGGACGGAACTGGGGCTGCAATGGACGTTCTGGAAAGAATATGCCCCGAAAGCCGTGACCCTCGAAAACCGGACATTGCGGCTGAAGGCTAAAGGCAAGACTCCGGCAGACGGCCGTTTGTTGCTGGCTACCGCAGAAGACAAGAACTACGAAATCCAAGTTGAAGTCACGGTCGGGAAAAACAATACAGCCGGACTCCTGCTTTATTATAGCGAAAAAGCATACGCCGGACTGGTGTCGGACAGCAAGACATTCACCGTCTACCGGCACGCCGGACAAAAGACAGAATTGCCCAACACGTTAGGCCGACAGTTCACGGTACGGATAAAGAACCAAGGCAACCACGTCTCCATATCGGTTGGAAAGGACGGAAAGGAATGGACCACACTGGCCGAAGGCATAGATGTGTCCGGCATGCACCACAACGCCTATAAAGGGTTCTATGCCTTACGTATAGGGTTGGTTTCCATCGGGACGGGTGAAGCCGCTTTCCGCCGGTTCCGTTATAAAAACGCCGTGCCACAGGAAAAAGACCTGAGTGCCTACCTGATGGTGTTCCACAAGGACGAAACGCACGGCCTTTACATGGCATTGAGCCGCGACGGATACACGTTCACGGCTCTGAACGACGGGGAACCCGTCTTGGCCGGCGATACGATTGCTTACCAAAGAGGGATACGCGACCCCTATATCTACCGTGGACCGGACGGCGCATTCTATTTGGCCATGACCGACCTCCATGTCTTTGCCCGCCGCGACGGCTACCGCGAAACGGAGTGGGAGCGCGACCGCAACATGTACGGTTGGGGAAACAACAAGGGACTGGTGCTGATGAAGTCGTGGGACTTGGTAAACTGGAAACGCGCCAACATCCGTTTCGACCAACTGACAGCCGGATTGAGTGAAATAGGCTGCGCATGGGCACCCGAAATTGCCTACGACGAACGGGTGGGCAAACTGATGATTTACTATACCATGCGCTTCCGCAACGAACGCAACAAACTGTATTACGTATATGTAAACGATGATTTCGACCGTATCGAGAGCCTGCCCCAACTGCTCTACGAATACCCGGACGAAACGGTTTCGGCCATCGACGGCGACATCACCAAGGTAGGGGATAAGTACCATCTTTTCTATGTGGCCCACGACGGACAGCCGGGTATCAAGCAGGCTGTTTCCGACCGTATCAGCGGGGACTACGAATACGATCCGCGTTGGTACGACTTTGAACCGAAATCTTGCGAGGCTCCCACGGTATGGAAACGCCTCGGAGAGGACAAATGGGTGCTGATGTACGATGTATATAGTATCACGCCGCATAATTTCGCCTTTACCGAAACGTCGGACTTCATCACGTTTAAAAATCTGGGACGTTTCAACAAAGGAGTGATGAAATCCACGAATTTCAATGCTCCCAAGCATGGAGCCGTGGTGCATCTGACCACCGAGGAGGCCGACAAGCTTGAAGCTTACTGGCTCAAGAACAAACGGAAATACGTTTCCACGGCATCCATACAGAAAAATCCCCTGTTCCCCGGTTATTATGCCGACCCGGAAATACTGTATTCCGAGCAAACGCAAAAATACTACGTTTATCCCACGACGGACGGTATACCGGGATGGGGCGGCACGAGCTTCAAGGCTTTCTCGTCCGCCGACTTGAAAACGTGGAAAGAAGAGCGTGTCGTGTTGGATTTGAGACAGGTTTCATGGGCGAAAAAGAACGCATGGGCACCTTGTATCATCGAGAAAAAACAAACAGACGGCAGTTACAAGTATTATTTTTACTACACGGCAGAGAAGCAAGTGGGCGTGGCGGTAGCCGACCATCCGCTCGGCCCGTTCAAGGACAGCGGCCAACCGCTGATAGGGAAGGGACTTCCGGGCGGAATGAAACGCGGACAGAATATCGACCCAGACGTTTTCACCGACCCCGTGAGCGGCAAGACTTATTTGTACTGGGGCAACTATTACATGGCCGTGTGTGAACTGAACGACGACATGGTATCCGTCAAACCGAACACCACGAAGATACTCATCGACAACGACCGGCATTACAGTGAAGCGCCTTACGTCTTTTACCGTGACGGATACTATTATTTCACATGGTCTAAAAACGACACGCGGAGCGCGGACTACGAAGTCCGTTACGTGCGTTCCAAGTCCCCCGTCGGCCCGATCGACCCGTCGGAAAGCCGGGTGGTAGTCTGCAAAAAGCCCGACCAGGGCATTTATGCCACAGGCCACCAATCCTTCCTGCAAGTGCCCGGCACGGACGAATGGTACATCGTCTACCACCGCTTCAAGTTCCCCGACGGCATCACGATGGGGCGTGAAGCGGGTTATCACCGCGAAGTCTGCATGGACCGCGTGTTTTTCAATGAAGACGGCACAATAAAACAAGTCGTTCCAAGTCTATAATAAAGAGCATATCATATACATTTATAAACAAAATCGACATACGATGAAACGAATATTATTGGGTATATTAGGCGTATGCGCATGCCATGCCTACGCACAAACATTCAAGGAGTGGCAAGCCCCTGAGATCAATGCCGTCAACCGTGCCCCCATGCACACCGACTTTTTTGCCTATGAAAGTACGGAACTGGCGGCAAAAGGAATGAAAGAACTGTCCGGAAACTTCATGAGCCTGAACGGGAACTGGAAATTCAACTGGGTGGAACATGCGGATGCACGTCCGGAAGGCTTCTGGAAGACGGATTTCAACGACAAAGGTTGGGTGGATTTCCCGGTTCCGGGCGTGTGGGAACTGAACGGTTATGATGTCCCGGTATACGCAGGAGTGGATTTCGGATGGAAAGGCTACGAAGGACGCACGTTCAAGAAGCCGCCCCATGTCCCGACGGAAAACAACCACGTAGGTTCCTACCGTCGTGAAGTGGTGATTCCTTCAGACTGGAAAGGGAAAGACATCATCGCCCATTTCGGTGCCGTGTCTTCCAACATGTACCTATGGGTCAATGGAAAGTTTGTGGGCTACAGCGAGGACAGCAAAATGGAGGCGGAGTTCGACCTGACCCCTTACCTGAAACCGGGGCAAAAGAACCTGATAGCCTTCCAAGTGTTCCGTTGGTGCGACGGCAGCTACTTGGAGGACCAGGATTTCTTCCGTTACAGCGGCGTATCACGCGACTGCTACCTCTACGTGCGCCACGCCAAGCGGATAGAGGACCTTCGGGTCACTCCCGACTTGGACGACCGGTATCAGGACGGGACACTGGAAGTCCGTATGGATGTAAAGGGCAAGGCCCGCATTACACTCGAATTACTCGATGCACGCGGGGAAACCGTCTGCATGAAAGAAGTCCGCGAAACGGGAACCCCATCCGTCGTCATGCCGGTGAAGAACCCGCATAAATGGACGGCAGAGACACCCTACCTCTACACCCTCAGGGCTACACTGAAAGACGGAAACGCCATCCGCGAAGTCATACCCGTAAAAGTGGGATTCCGGAAAATCGAAATCAAGGACAGCCAACTTTTGGTGAACGGGCAGCCCGTACTCATCAAAGGAGTAAACCGTCATGAGATGGATCCCGACAGAGGCTCGTATGTCACCCGCGAGAGGATGCTCCAAGACATACAACTCATGAAGAAATTCAATGTCAATGCCGTGCGCACCTGCCACTATCCGGACGATCCGTATTGGTATGAACTGTGCGACCGTTACGGCCTTTACATCGTGGCCGAAGCCAATCTCGAAAGCCACGGCATGGGTTTCAAGGAAAAGTCGTTGGCCAAGGACCCGGCTTACAAGAAAGCGCATCTGGAACGTAACCAACGCAACGTGCAGTGCAACTTCAACCATCCGAGCATCATCTTGTGGTCGATGGGCAACGAGTGTGGCGACGGTTCGAACTTCGAAGCCTGTTACGACTGGATCAAACAGGAAGACCCCAGCCGCTTCGTCCACTTTGAACAAGCTTACGACACCGGTTCCAATACCGATGTCTACTGCCCGATGTATCCCACTTACTCCCGTTGCATCAAGTATTGCGAGGACGACAACAAACAGAAACCCTTCATCATGTGCGAATATGCCCATGCCATGGGGAACGCTTTGGGCGACTTCAACATTTATTGGGACTTAATCCGGAAGTATCCCAAGTTCCAAGGCGGTTTCATCTGGGACTGGGTGGACCAGTCGCCGAGATGGACCGGCCGCAACGGGGAAATGATATACGGTTACGATGGGGACTTCGACGATTATAAGACCAAGGACGACAATTACATGGTCAACGGCTTGTTCGGTCCCGACCGTGTACCGAACCCGCACAGCTACGAAGTGAGATACTTCTACCAGAACATCTGGACCACGCCCGGAGATTTGTCGAAAGGCGAAATCAAGGTATACAACGAGAATTTCTTCCGCGACCTTTCGGCATACGTCATGGAGTGGGAAACACTGAAAGACGGAAAAGTCATGCGCAGCGGAACGGTGGAACGGATAGATTGCCAACCGCAACAAACCGCCACGATGACCTTGGACTGGGGCGGAACTGACGGGGAAGGCGAATGGTTGCTCAACGTGAGATACCTGCAACGGGAAAGAGAAGGCATCATTCCGGCGCGTCACGTGGTGGCCAAGGCACAAATCGAACTCCGGCCCTATCAGGCACCGGACATGGTTTTGAAGAACGAAAGCGTGCGTTACATTCCGGATGTCGTCCCGCAAGTCAACGACCGTAATCTGGCCCATCTGATTATCACGGGAGAGAACTTCCGAGTACGTTTCAACAAGATGACCGGATACATGGAACGCTATGCCGTGAACCGGACGGAGTTCATCCGGAAAGGCGGTGCGCTGACACCGAACTTCTGGCGCGCCCCGACCGACAATGATTACGGTGCCAAACTGCAACACAAATATGCGGCTTGGAAAAATCCCGACCTGCGTCTCACGTCGTTAAAACACGAAACGAAAGAAGGACAGGTCGTCGTGTCGGCGGAATACGACATGAGGAGCGTGTCGGCCAAACTTTACCTGACCTATACCATCAACAACCGGGGAGCCGTAAGGGTCAACCAAAAGATGGTGGCCGACAAGGGAAAAAAGGCATCCGACATGTTCCGCTTCGGCATGCAACTGGTCATGCCCAAGGATTTTGAATACGTTTCTTACTACGGACGCGGGCCGGTGGAGAATTACAGCAACCGCAACTACAGCACAGACCTCGGCATTTATCACCAGACCGTAGACGAACAGTTCTATCCCTACATCCGTCCGCAAGAGACGGGCACGAAAACAGACATCCGTTGGTGGAAAGTCCTCGACGTGAAAGGCACGGGGTTGCAGTTCGTGGCCGATGCCCCGTTCTCGGCTTCCTCCCTGCACTACACCATCGAATCGTTGGACGAAGGACCGGTGAAGAAACAGGGACATTCGCAGGAAGTGGAAAAGGCAGACCTGACCAACGTTCTGATAGACAAGGCACAGATGGGACTGGCTTGTATCGACAGTTGGGGGGCCATGCCCGAACCGGAATTCCGCCTGCCGTATGAAGATTATGAGTTCACCTTCATCATGACCCCTGTTTCTCACAATTACCCATTATATTGACCGAAGACATGAATATCCTGAAACCTTTTATGGCACTTTGCCTCATGCAGGCTTTGCCATGTGCCGTACGGGCGGCACAACCCGATTCCGTTTATGTCTTCCCTTATCCCACGACCAACGACCACGGACGGCGCGGCATGCAGTTCGTCTGGAGCGCGGACGGGAAGCACTGGCAGGACGTGGCGGAAGGAATGGTCTTTATGCGGTGCGATTTCGGTGCTTGGAAATACATGTACAAGCCGCGTCTGATACAAGACCGGCAGGACGGAAGGTTGCACTGTTTCTGGGACTTGGACCCGGAAGGCAGCGCGATAGGCTATGCTTCATCCGCCGACCTGGTAAAATGGACGCCCCAAGAATACTTTATGGGCACGGAGCAAGGCAAGTTTGCCGTGAAAGACGGGCGTATGCCGGTGACTGACACGGTACAAATCGGCGACAAGACGATTGCGGGGTATGCCCTGAAAGTATCCTACGGCATATTGGAAGGCATGGAACGCCATGGCATATACCGTTCCGCCCTCAATGCGCTGAGGGGAGAGCGTGCCGAGCACGACGCGGCCCGGTTTGCCGGACTGCAAACGGTCAATGCACGGATTACCGTGGACGAAGGCCGGGCGAAACCCATCAGTGATAACCTGATTGGCGTATTCTTCGAAGACTTGAATTACGCAGCCGACGGCGGACTGTATGCCGAACTGGTGCAGAACCGGGATTTCGAATACTCCGAAGCCGACGGCAACAAGGACCGGAACTGGAACAGCCGCTACGCGTGGAGCGTGGAGGGCGAGGGCATGGCATTCGACGTGTCTACGGAACAGCCCGTCCATCCCAACAATCCCCATTACGCCGTGCTCGACGTGGCGCAGCCCGGCAGCGGCTTCACGAATACGGGATTCGACGGCATCGCGGTGAAGGAAGGCGAGAAGTACGACTTTTCGCTTTTCACCCGTACGCCGGACGGCAAGGGAGGCGGAAAGGCCGTGGTACGTCTGGTCGACCCACAGGGAAAGACCGTGGCCGAGACCACTGTCAAGTTGTCCTCCAAAACCTGGAAGAAACGTGAAGCCGTGCTGAAAGCCACGGCCACCGTCGCGCAGGCCCGGCTCGTCATCATCCCGCAGTCTGCCGGACGGTATGCCCTCGACATGATTTCACTGTTCCCACAAAAGACGTTCAAGGGACGGAAGAACGGGCTTCGCGCCGACTTGGCGCAGGCCATTGCCGACATCCGTCCGCGTTTCGTCCGCTTCCCCGGCGGATGTCTGGCTCATGGGGACGGAGTGGACAACATCTATCATTGGAAAGAGACCATCGGCCCGTTGGAAGCCCGAAAACCGGCGGCCAACATCTGGCGTTACCACCAGACGCGCGGTTTGGGCTACTTCGAGTATTTCCAGTTTTGCGAGGACATCGGTGCCGAACCGCTGCCGGTCGTGGCCGCAGGCGTGCCCTGCCAAAATTCCGGTATCGGAGGCCCGAGCCATCATTCCAAAGACTTCGTGACGGCCAACGGCCAACAGGGCGGCATCCCGATGGAGGAGATGGGGCAGTACATACAGGACGTGCTCGACCTGATTGAATATGCCAACGGCGATGCCAAAACCACACGATGGGGACGCGAACGGGCCAAGGCCGGACATCCCGAACCGTTCAACCTGAAATACATCGGACTGGGCAACGAAGACCTCATCAGCCGCGTGTTTACGGAACGGTTTACGATGATTTATGAAGCCATCCGGGCCAAATATCCCGACATCGTAGTCATCGGCACGACGGGACCGTCCTGCGAAGGAACGGACTACGAAGAAGGTTGGGCCTTGGCCGACCGCTTGAAACTGCCCATGGTAGACGAGCATAATTACAACACGCCGGGATGGTTCATTTACAACCAAGATTACTACGACCATTATGACCGACATAAGTCCAAGGTCTACTTGGGGGAATATGCGGCCCATGCCCCGGGACGTCCGAGCAATATCGAGACGGGATTGGCAGCGGCTTTGTTCCTGACTTCGGTAGAGCGCAATGGCGATGTGGTGAGCATGACATCATACGCTCCGCTCTTGGCCAAGGAAGGGCATACGCAATGGAGGCCGGATTTGATTTACTTCAACAACACGGAAGTGAAACCCACTGTGGATTATTACGTGCAGCAAATGTACGGGCAGCATGCCGGAAATAAGTACCTGCCCTCTACGCTGACGGTGGATAACCGGCGGCATGATGTGCGTAGCCGCGTGGGCGTTTCCGTGGTGAAAGACGGCGAAAGCGGTGACCTTATCGTGAAATTGGTGAACCTGCTCCCGGTGGCGGTCAAAACGGATGTGGAAATCCCGTCGCTGGCCGGACATCAAGCCGTAGGGCAGAAGACCGTCCTTTCGGGTCGCCCGTCCGACACGAATGCCGTACCGGTGGAAAGCACAATGGAAATAGGGGAGAAGTTCCCCTATGAAATGCCGGCCTATTCCTTCACGGTTATCAGGATAAAACGCGAATGTAAGTAGATGTCTCGATAACAAAAGGGATAAGACAGAAGAACAAAAGAACAAAAGGCTGCGCAAGCCAAAATATTTTGTTCTTTTGTTCTTCTGTCTCATTTTATCGTTTTGTCAATCTGTCAATCCCATCCTCACGAGAATCGCGTATTTGCCCTTTGGTCCGAAGCCGGAAATAAATAAGGTATTCTCGCGAGGGCGGGATTTTAACTTGCTGTAAGCATAGACTTGTTTTTACTTTCTTTCTGTCCGGCAGCAAGGAAGTAGATGCGGAAGGAAGCGGTCGGCCTGTCAGCCGGACGCGAATATCCGGAACACTTTGATTCCGTTTTTGCGAGACGGATTTTCTTCAGATAGTGTCTGAAGCCCCCCTCAAAGGCCATTTTCCTGCCTCTTTCAGCCTCCGGATTCCCCTTTCGGAAGAGTTTGGGCGCACAACGTGCTGAGAATGAAAAATCGCTTTCAGCCGAACGATTTACCGTTCGGCTGAGAAAAAAGCACGAATATGCAGGATTTATGCCATAATATTGTATTTATACCGTATAAATATACAGAAAAAAGACCTGAAAAGCCCTTTTTCCCTTTTTCTTGAAATACTGAGATTCCGGAAAAACTGTCTTTTTGACAGCTTAAAGTCCTCTAAAACGTATAAATGTAAGTCCCTCCAAACGCTTCACCCATATCTAAAGTATTCCTTTTGCAACTGCGTCTTAATATCCTTGCGTGCCAATAAGATATGCTGTTCCACGGTACGCTTTGAAACAGACAATTCACGGGCGATCTCGGAAGGGGTGAGGTTCTCAAAAAAGGACAGGCAATACGCCTTGCGCCGCTTTTCCGGCAGGGCAAACACCAAACGGTCGAACATCAGTTTCAATTCCTTGAAAGATACCTTTTCCTCCGTCGTGTCTTGCAAGGCCTCCTGCGTGTAAAACAGTTCGCCCCACACGTCATTCTCCTTGCGGTATCTTCGTTGGCGGTCGGCCATCAGGTTACGTGCCACCTTGTAAGCCAAGGACACCACAGCCTCCGGACTTATGAAATCCTTATGCTTCCACAGTCTCTCGAACACATCCTGCACCACGTCTTCCGCCTCGTCGGGGCGATCGATGCGGGATGCGATATAATGCTTCAAAGCTTCCTTTTGCCGTACGTAACACGCGGCCAGTCCTTTTTCGTCGTTTCTTACTTCCATGGCACATCGTTTGATTTCTACCACAAAAGTAGCCTAACGGCAGGCGACGGAATGGGATGATTTCAGCCGATTGTTACGTCATTTTGCGCCTTTCCTTCTTTTTCCCTGAACTGTGTCGGCGTCATGCCAAACTCTTCCTTGAAATGCAGGTTGAAATACTTGATGGTGTTGAATCCCGTGAGGTCGGCTATTTCGTTCACGCTGCATGTGGTGGCCTTCAGCAACTGGGCTGCCCGTTTCAACCGGATGGAACGGATGAACTGCAAAGGCGTGACGTTGACAATGGCCTGCATTTTTCGGTTCAACTGGGTCTTGCTCATCCCCACATCCAAGCTCAGGTCGCCCACGGAATATTCCGGATTGCTGATGTTTTTCTTGACGGATTCCAAGGCTTTCTCCATCAGCTTCTCGTCTATCGAAGTCGTGGTGATGGCCTCGAAAGACACGTCGATGGACTTGCGGAACATCTTTTGCCGCCGTTCTTTCTGCTCGATGAGTTGGCGGATGCGCACTTGCAGCATTTCCCAGTTGAACGGTTTCGAGATATAAGAATCCGCCCCTGCTTCGTATCCCCCGATGCGCGAATCATCGGAGCTGCGGGCCGTAAGCAGGATGAACGGGATATGTGAGGTCTGTATGTCGCCTTTCAGCCTGCGGCACAATTCCATGCCGTCCATGCGGGGCATCATCAGGTCGGACACAATCAAGTCCGGCAACTCCGTCCGTGCCGCCTGTTCGCCCTCCACGCCGTCGCGCGCTTCCACCACACAAAAGTCCTTTTGCAGTTGCTCCATCAGGAAATGACGGAATTCGTCGTGATCCTCCACCACCAGAATCTTCTTCCGTCCCGTCTCCGTGGGCGGCATGTCGTGGATTTCGCTCTCTTCGTCCCGATATTCCGCCTTTTCTTCTGCCGCAGGTGCCGCCCCTCCGCCATGCAGGTCGGTCGGGATATACAGGGTGAAGGCCGTGCCTTCTCCCGTCCGGCTTTCCACCGTGACCTTTCCTTCATGCAGTTTGGCGTACTCGCGCACCAGATGGAGACCTATGCCGCTGCCTTGTCCGGCCGGTTGTCCCTCCGTGGCTGTCTGATAGAAACGGTCGAAAACGAAGGGCAAATCCTTTTCCGCAATGCCGCATCCGGTGTCTTCCACCCTGACCGCCGCATACGGCCGTCCGTCTTCCGATACCTTCTCCAGCGTGACCCGTACCTGTCCGTGCGCGGAGGTGAATTTGAAGGCATTGGAAAGCAAGTTGTTGAGCATCTTATACATCTTGTCGGAATCGTAATTCATGAAAAGACGTTCCACCTTAGGCTCGAAGGAAAGTTCTATCTCACGGCTTGCCGCCAAGTCGGTGAACTGCCTGACAGCTTCTTCCAAGAAAAAGACCATGTCGTTCATCTTCAACCTGAGACGCTCGCCCTTCATTTCCAATTTACGGAAATCGAGCAACTGGTTTACCAGATTGAGCAGGCGGCGCGCATTATTGTAAATAGGTTCCAACTTCTTTTTCAGCTCCGGTTCGCCCGTATCGTGGATGAGTGCCCCCAAAGGCGTAAGAATCAGGGTGAGGGGAGTGCGGAACTCATGGCTGATGTTCGTGAAGAAGCGGAACTTCATCTGGTCGAGCTCTTCGCGCTGTTTCCGTTCGTTGGCTTCTTGAGCCATCTGGATTTTGAGCTGTGCCCGCCTCCGGAACCTTCTCCACGACCAGACCATCAAACCGGCAGCCAGCACGACGTACACCGCGATGGCCCATGCCGTCGCCCAAAACGGTGGCGCAATGGTAATGGTTATTTCGGCCGGTGTCTTCCCCCAAATCTTGTCCCCGTTGGCGGTGTAGACCACGAATTTGTACTCGCCGGGCTGTAATCCGGTATAGGTGGCGCGTCCGCTCCCGTCGGCCACCACCTCGTTCCACTCCTTATCGTAATTCAGCAGTTTATACTTATAGTAAGTGTGCGAAGGGTTGACATAATTCAGGCCTGAAAATTCTATCATGACGAAATTCTCGTCGTGACGGAGCCGGATTTCCGACGTTCGGTCCACGGTCTGCGTCAGAATCACATGCCCGTTGTATGCCTCGTTTACTTTCAACGGGTTGTTGAACAGATAGAAACGGGTGAAGACGGGATGGTTGTCGCTTCGGTCGTATCGGATTTCCGAAGGATTGAAATAATTGAATCCGTGGGCTCCGCCGAAGAACAAGAGCCCGGACCGGGTTTTCAAAGCCGCATTTTCATAAAACTTGCCTCCTTGCAACCCGTCGGTTTCCCCATAGCTCACCACGGAAAATCCTTTCCCGGCAGGGTCTTCACGAGGTGCGATTTTACAAAGTCCGTTCAACGTGGAAGCCCATACCATTCCCTCGTTGTCCTCCAACAAGGCCGTGACGGCATTGTTGGGCAGTCCGTCGGACTCGGTCAGCACCGTGGCTTCCTTGTGGCGAGGGTCAAACACCAAGATGCCGTCTTCCGTCCCGAACCATTCCACGCCGTGGCGGTCTTTCAGCATGCAGAAATATTTGGTGTCGGCATACCGCTGTTCTTTCAGAAAAGCCGGAATCCACACGCTGTCTTTCTGCGTGTCGTAATAGTAGATGCCGCTGTTGCCCAAAGCGGCGAACGTATGGCCGTCCACCGGATAGAAGGCATGAACCACGGCGTATGAACGGAGTTCGGGATGACGGTCGTGCAACATATAGGCAATCTTTCCCGTGGCCGGATCGAAACGTCCGACCCCGCCGGTCACACTGGCCCAATAACGGCCTTCGCTGTCTTCGTATAAAGCACGGGATATGTTCTGGTTAGGGTCTTGTTCCCAATTCACCGTAGAACGGAGAAGGTTGCGAACCTGTCCGCCCTCAATGCAATAAAAACCGTGAAGGAAGGTACCCACCCATATACGTCCGCCCTTGTCCTTAAAGACGGAAAGGCAAATGTCATTCGGTTCGGCCTTGAATACTTGCTCCATCGCACCGGTAGACGGTCGGAAACGGAAGAGGCCGAAAACGCCTCCGATAAGTACAGACCCGTCGGCGTCCTCCAGAAAGCACCGGATGCTCTCGCTGGTGACGGACGAATAGCGGTTCACGGTGTGACCGAGAGAGAACTTCTGCATGCTGGGATGGTAATAACACAAGCCCTGAAAGAGGGTGCCCACCCATATCCCCCCGTTCCGGTCGGAAAATACCGTGTAAATATCGTTTTCCAATGTCCCTCCGTCGGTCAGTTCCAGTGCAGGAAGTGCGGTCACCTCGAACGTCCGGGCATCGATGATGCGGAGGCCGGATTTGGACGTGCCGACCCACACATTGCCGTCCCGGTCCAAATCCATGCACGTGAAGAAGTTGGAAAGTCCGCTTATGCCGCATGCCTCCTTCCAAGTGCGTTCCATGCGATTGTAGAAGAATAGTCCGTTGTTGTACATCAGCCAGATGTTTCCCTGGGCATCCGGATGCAGGTATATGCGGTCGGTAAGCCGGTTGATGACATGCAGGAAACGTGTCTCTTGCGACACGAACTCGGCCGAAGAGTAGTCCCAGTAGCGAATCAGTCCGCTTTCATACACAATCCAACAGAGATTCTTGTATTGCGTCATTTCCACCGGTACGCCGTATTTCCGGGTAAATTCACTGCCGCCATCCTCAATGGTGCGCAAACGCCCCTGTTCCACGTCGTAGAAGGAGACGGTATTGTCTTCGGTCACGAACCAATAATTCTTGTAATCGTCTATAAACAGGTTCTTCAGCCGCCGATTTATTCCCATGGAAGCCAACACCTCGGAGACGGAATAATCATATTGTCCGCTCTTCATGTCGAGCAAAAGCAGGTAGCCCAACTCTTTGAGCCACATCCGTCCTTCGCGATCGTAATACTCTTTGGGCGGACGGTCGTATGCCCAAATGTATTTACGTGTCTTGTCGTATGGGAATCGGTCGAACGTGGCACCGTTGTAAATGTTCAGAATGAACCCGGTCTTGATGGCGATACAACCTTCTTCCGTCATCGTCAGGCTGCGGATTTGTCCGTCCGAAAGTCCGTCCGAAGCATCGATAAGGCGGAATTTGTATTGACGGTCTTGTGCGTGGAGGCACGAGGCCAGCAACAGGAACAACATCGGAACGACTGTCCTTATGGCACGCTTTCCTGCTTTTCGTTTTACGGTATCCATGGCTTTTCTTTCAAATAACAAATGATGATTAGACAAAGATAGGCAATCGGCACCACTTGACGTAGGATATTTTGGTTCAAAATATAGGTTGTTTTGTTGCATTGTGCTGAATCGGCCGTCTTTTTCGGACATTTTCCCTCATGCCGTGGCTAGAAAAACATCCTTCAGGCGCATTTGGTTCAGAACGACATAAAAGATGCTTTTTTTCATCCGTCCCCGTACGGTATTTACCTGCTAACTTTGCCACGGTTCATTAAAAACATTTACCATGAAGAAAAGATACTTGATAGTCATGACACTGTGCAGTTCGTTATGGCTGAATGCACAAAACTTCATCCATCCCGGCATGTTGCATACGCAGACCGACCTGGACCGGACAAAAGCCAAGGTAGAAGCCGGCGAAGAGCCTTGGGCTTCCGCTTACAGGAAACTGCTGACCAGCCCGCATGTCAGTTTGGACTGGAAGGCAGCTCCGGTCGAGAAAATCGTACGCGGAGGCCGGACGATTTGGGAACCCGACCCGGACAATTACCAGTTGGCTTACCGGGATGCCGCCACGGCTTACCAATGTGCGTTGGTCTGGCACATATCCGGCGATAAGGCGTATGCGGACAAGTCCGTCCAAATCCTTAATGCTTGGGCCAAGACCTGCAAGAAGGTGAGCGGAGACACGAATGCCTGTCTGGCATACGGGCTGTATGGCTACCAGTTTGCCAACGCAGCCGAACTGATGCGCGACTATCCGGGATGGGATGCCACGGACTTCGGACGATTCAAAGAATGGATGCTGAAAGTGTGGTACCACGGAGTAATCGGTTTCCTGCAAGGACGCAACGGGACACAAGACGACCATTATTGGTCGAATTGGGGCTTGTGCAACGTGCTGTGTGCGATGAGCATCGGTATCTTGTGCGACGATGTCTTCATCTACAACCAAGCTACGGAGTATTATAAATATATGGAAGACCACCGTTATGGCGAGTCGCTGCATCATTTGGTCTGGAAACTTCATCCGGACGAACGCGGCCCCTTCGGCTATTTCGGGCAGATGCAGGAATCCAACCGCGACCAAGGGCATGCTGCCATGGCGCTTGCGTTGGCCACAGACCTTTGCGGCACGGGGCGAAACCAAGGCGATGACTTTTATGCCCAGAAGGACGACCGTATCGTATGTGGGTTTGAATACGTCAACGCCTATAATTCCGGAGTGGACGACTTGCCGAACAGTCCTTATACGAATTGCGACGGGACTTTCATGAGAATGGGAGACGGAGGACGGGGAACCAACCGTCCGGCTCAAGCCCGTATCGTGAATTACTATGAAAACATACGAGGCATAGAGGTGCCTTACTCCAGAAAGATGCTCGAAATGAACGAAAACGGTATAGACGCAGGAGGCGGATTCGGCGGAGGGAACAGCGGCGGATACGACCATTTGGGTTTCAGTACCCTGATGTGTACGCTCGACCCGTTGGAGGACAAGACTAAAGTCCCCACGGTCCTGAGTGGAAAAATCGCGTATGAAGGCCGTGAAATCGACCGGCCTGACGTGAACTGTATCCCCAAAGGGGCGACCGTGACCCTGACGGCCCTATTGCCGGACGGAGAAACGGATACCGGTAAATGGACATGGGACGATGACCCGGCATGCACTTCTTCCACACGTGACATCGTGTTGGACACTTCGCGTACCTTCCGTGTGCATTATACCAATGAAAAAGGCGTGAACAACACGCAGTTGTTCGCCCTTCATGTGGAAGGGGAGGGATGGACCGGCAACTTTACTCCTTATTATAAAATGAACGGTACCACGGGAACAGACACGTTGATTTACGTGAAGAAATATGATGATCTGACATTTGGGATGGAGTATATTGATACTCCTGTGCGTGAATGGAAGTGGGAAAAAAGTACCAATGGGCAGAATTGGAATGCACTGAGCCACAACGAAAATCTGATGACGCTGCCGAGCGTTTCATCGAATGCTTATTACCGGGTGACAATGACCAATCAGGCCGGTGCCCGATTACAACAAACGTTCCGCGTGGAGGTGTCGGAAATAGACCCGTTCATTGCGTATGGCGACGGTAAAAACTATAGCGGGACGACCTTGGCCGTGCCACGCCACACAGCCGTGTCTTTGTACGCCTCGCCGAACTCCCTGCTCGCCCAGTCAGCCAACTCCACACGCATTTACAAGTGGATACTCGACAAAGACACCATACAAGCCGACACATTGACTTTCCACCTGAACGATTTGGGCGGAAAAGTGGCCGATCTGAACGATACTTTGTGTGTCGAAGTGTTGGACACCTGCATGGAATACACGTTGATGTTCCACCGCGTTTCACAAACAGGCTCGAAAGCCGAAACCGTATTGCATTTCAACCTGCCGGTATATGAGACCAATACGCTCGAACCGCAAGCCAAAGACAGTTTTTATATTAAAGACCCGCAAACAGGCCGGTATTTGAGGAATACGGATGCTACGTTCATCGGTCTGGACGAAACCGGCGACCAGTCTTTTTTGTGGAGGATACGTCCCATGCCGCTTTATGGCGACCGTTACATGTTTGTCAGCCAAACGGATAACAATAAACATTTGTCTGACGAGGGGACACTGACTACAAAGAATGATTATTCCAAACATTCCTTCAATCTCTTCCGCAAATATTCGGATGAAGACCTGTATGCCATCGGTCTTTCTTCGACCGCAGGCTCAGGTTTTCTCGAAACCAGTGCCGACGATCCGTCCTTAAGCGTAACTAAAGGAAGCGTGTTTTCGGAATTTCCTTTCGTCATAATCCGGAAAGTACAACCGGACGGCCCTGACGGCATCAAAGACTGTCGGAACGAAACAGAGTATACCGTAAATCCCATCGTCAGCTATTCCTGCTACGGGCAAGAGTTGTATTTGAAAAGCAAAGAAGCCGGAATATTACGTATTTACTCGTTATCCGGCGTGCTTCTGCAAACGGAAACCTGCGGAATGGGGGACAACCATATACGTCTCCTCTTTCGGAACAAAGGGATATGTATCGGATTATACGCTACTTCTACGGGCAAACGCCAATCCATTAAAATTACAAGAAATAGCGTCATATAGAAAAATTGTTCATAAGTTGCCCGCATCAAACTGATGCGGTAGGTATGAGTTTTGCCCCTAAGGTAGAGATTGTTTTCAGATAATAACGACAAAAAACGACCGATTCCCTTATGAACATACATAAAGAATAGACCTGTGCAATGGATGCACAGGTCTATTTTTTTAATTATTGCAATCAGACGAATTCGAATCAATCTTCAATGGCCGCCTGCGCCGCAGCAAGACGGGCAATAGGCACTCGGAAAGGAGAACAAGATGCATAGTCCATTCCTATTTTAGCACAGAACTTCACGGAAGAAGGTTCACCGCCATGCTCTCCGCAAATGCCGGTACGGATGTCCGGACGTACGCTGCGTCCCTTTTCCACTGCCATCTTAATAAGCTGGCCCACACCGTTCTGGTCCAACACCTGGAAAGGATCTACTGTCAGAATCTTCTTTTCCAAATATACCGGCAAGAAGCTGGCAATATCATCACGTGAGTAACCGAATGTCATCTGTGTCAAGTCGTTCGTTCCGAAAGAGAAGTACTCGGCTTCCGAAGCGATACGGTTGGCTGTCAGAGCCGCACGAGGAGTCTCTATCATAGTACCGATTTCGAATTCCACTTCGATACCTTCTTCGGCGAAAACTTCTTTAGCCGTAGCCAAAATAACTTCTTTCTGCTGTTTCAACTCATAAAGAATGCCTACCAACGGTACCATGATTTCGGGTTTCGGGTCCTTACCTTCTTTCTTCAACTCGCAGGCTGCACCCAAAATGGCACGGGTCTGCATTTCGGTAATTTCCGGGAAAGTAATCCCCAAACGGCATCCACGATGACCCAACATCGGGTTGTTCTCGGCAAGGCTTTCCACACGTTTCTGAATTTCTTCCACACTGACACCCATCTCATCGGCCATCTTCTGTTGTCCCTTCAAGTCATGGGGCACAAATTCATGGAGTGGGGGATCGAGCAAACGAATGTTCACTGGACAGCCATCCATAGCTTCCAAAATGCCTTTGAAGTCACTCTTCTGATAAGGAAGCAGTTTGGCCAAAGCTTTTTTACGGCCTTCCACACTACCAGCCAAAATCATTTCGCGCATGGCCACAATCTTTTGGTCTTCAAAGAACATGTGTTCCGTACGGGTCAAACCGATACCCTTTGCTCCGAAAGAACGAGCCACTTGCGCGTCGTGCGGTGTATCGGCATTCGTCCGTACCTGAAGCTTCGTATATTTGTCACACAAATCCATCAGTGCCTTGAAGTCACCGGAGAGTTCAGCCGCTTTCGTCGGTATTTCTCCGGCATAAACTTGTCCCGTAGAACCGTTCAAGGAGATGTAATCGCCTTCTTTATATACAACGCCTTCGATCTCCACTGTCTTGTTCTTGTAGTTCACATTGATGGCACCGGCACCGGACACACAACATTTACCCATACCACGAGCCACTACGGCCGCATGGGAAGTCATACCTCCACGGGCTGTGAGAATACCTTCGGCTGCCGACATACCGGCCAAATCTTCGGGAGAGGTCTCGATACGTACCATAACCACCCGATGGCCGTCCTCACGCCATTTCTGGGCATCATCTGCGTGGAACACAATTTGTCCGCAAGCCGCCCCCGGAGACGCCGGCAACCCTTGTGTAATCACCTTGGCTTTTTTCAACGCATCTTTGTCAAACACGGGGTGGAGAAGCTCATCCAATTTTTGAGGCTCGCAACGTTTCAATGCTGTCTTCTCGTCTATCAATCCTTCACGCACTAAGTCCATGGCGATTTTCACCATAGCTGTACCGGTACGTTTACCGTTGCGCGTCTGCAAGAACCAAAGTTTGCCATCCTGAACTGTAAACTCCATATCCTGCATATCGCGATAGTGGTTTTCCAATTTAGTCTGAATGGCATCGAGCTCTTTATAAATCTCAGGCATAGCCTCTTCCATCGAAGGATATTTGGCCGCACGTTCTTCCTCCGAGATACCTTGCAGGGCAGCCCAACGGCGTGAACCCTCTACCGTGATTTGTTGGGGTGTACGGATTCCGGCCACAACGTCCTCACCTTGGGCATTCACAAGGTACTCGCCGTTGAACAGGTTCTCACCAGTTGCGGCATCGCGGCTAAAACAAACACCCGTAGCCGACGTTTCGCCCATATTGCCGAATACCATGGCCATGACAGAAACCGCCGTACCCCATTCATCGGGTATGCCCTCCATCTTACGGTAAAGAATAGCACGTTCATTCATCCAACTGCGGAATACGGCGCAGATGGCTCCCCAGAGTTGCTCCATCGGGTCGGTAGGGAAGTCATTTCCGGTCTGTTCCTTGATGGCTTTCTTGAAACGGGCCACCAAATCTTTCAACTCATCCACTGACAAATCCTTGTCCAACTCTATCCCGCGAATGGCTTTCACCTCGTCTATGATGGCTTCGAACGGATCGATATCTTCCTTATTCACCGGTTTCATTCCCAGCACCACGTCGCCGTACATCTGAACAAAGCGGCGGTAAGAATCGTACACGAAATGAGGATTACCCGTCTTACGTACCATTCCTTCGGCTACTTCATCATTCAAACCTAAGTTAAGAATGGTATCCATCATACCCGGCATGGAAGCCCGGGCACCGGAACGAACCGAGACCAACAACGGATTCTCAGTACTTCCGAACTTACTGTTCATCAAGTTTTCTACATGGGCCACCGCAGCATTGACCTCAGCTTGAAGTATTTCTACGATTTTCTCTTGCCCCACTTCATAGTATTCGTTGCAAACATCTGTTGCAATGGTAAAACCGGGAGGTACAGGTATACCGATAAGATTCATTTCGGCGAGATTAGCACCTTTGCCACCAAGTCTTTCTCTCATCTGGGCATTGCCCTCAGCCTGCCCGTTACCAAAAGTATAAACTCTTTTTTCACTCATTTTTCAAAGCTTGTTTTTGAATTAGTTAACAAAATGAATTAATGCAAAACTACTCAAAAAAAATGGGCTGCAAAAGGAAAAACGAGAAAAAATGCAAAAAAAATGCTACTTTTGTCCCCTGAAATCAAAATAAAAAACTAAATAAACTCATCGGATATGACCCGAAAAAGAAAAGAATTCCCTATATTAGAGAATATTACAATTACGGATGTGGCAGCAGAGGGCAAAGCCCTGGCCCGGGTGGACGACATGGTGGTTTTCGTTCCCTTTGTCGTTCCCGGAGATGTGGTCGACCTGAAAATCCAGAAGAAAAAACATCATTATTGCGAAGCGATAGCCGTAAAGTTCCACCAATATTCTCCTCTTCGGGCCGTACCTTTCTGCCCGCATTTCGGAGTTTGCGGCGGTTGCAAGTGGCAGTGTCTCCCATATAAAGAGCAGCTCAAATACAAGCAACAGCAAGTTCTGGATAATCTTACCCGTATCGGTAAGGTAGAACTCAACGGCGTACAGCCGATATTGGGTTCCGTGAAAACGGAAGAATACCGGAACAAGCTGGAATTCGGTTTTTCAAACAAGAGATGGCTGACACCGGAAGAAATCGCATCCGGAAACGCATATACGCAGAACGGAGCCGTAGGATTCCACACCAGCGGTTCGTTCGACAAGATTTTACCCATCGAACAATGTCGTCTGATGGATGATATCAATAACCGTATCCGTAACGCCATCCGTGACTACGGGTACGAGCACCAGTTGACATTCCACGATCAGCGGGAACATGCCGGACTATTGCGCAACATGATGATTCGCAACTCCAATACGGGCGAATTGATGCTTCTTATGCAGTTCTGCATCACCAACGATACGGAAAAAGCGCAAGCCGAGGCATTGATGGGTTATCTGGCCGAAACATTCCCGGAGATTACCTCTTTATTATATGTAAACAACCTCAAATACAATGATACGATAGGCGATTTGGATGTCATCACGTTTAAGGGAAACGACCACATTTACCTGCAAATGGAAAATCTGAGGTTCAAAGTCGGTCCGAAAAGTTTCTACCAAACCAATACCGAACAGGCGTATGAATTATATAAGGTAGCGCGGGACTTTGCAGGCCTCACCGGTACGGAACTGGTTTACGACTTGTATACCGGAACCGGAACCATTGCCAATTTCGTGGCCGGAAAAGCCCGGAAGGTCATCGGAATAGAGTATGTGTCCGAAGCCATTGAGGATGCCAAAATCAATTCACAAATCAACGGAATCGGCAATACCCTGTTTTTCGCCGGTGACATGAAGGACATCCTGAACAAGGAATTCATCGCGACACACGGCCAACCGGACGTAATCATCACGGATCCTCCAAGAGCCGGCATGCACAAAGACGTCATAGAGACCATCTTGTTTGCCGCACCGCATCGTATCGTCTACGTCAGTTGCAATCCGGCCACACAGGCACGTGACCTGGCTTTGCTGGATTCTCAATACAAAATCATGGGAGTACGCCCCGTGGACATGTTCCCACATACGCAGCACGTGGAAAACGTGGTCATGCTGGAAAGAAGAGCGTAAACACAGAAAATGCCGGAAAGGTTTCAAGTTTCAACCTTTCCGGCATTTTTTCATTATGCTGACGAAAACCGGAACAGCGTCATCGCCCTCCCGTCAACACTGCGCAAATCCGGGGTGTATATCGTCGAAGCAACTCGTAGAGTCCGAATGAGACGGCAGTAGTCAAGCAGGGCACGATGAAATAAAGTGCAACCGTATAAAAAAGACTGTCCACGAAAAATACTTTTGTGATACACCTTGCTAAGACGAGCATGAGCAAAGCGTGTAGGGCATACAGGAAGAAACTGCCATCCGACAAGAACTTGTTCACCCGGATGACACCGCGTTCCAACAAGTATGCCGTCAGCACGACCGCTGAGAATATGCCGAAAATGATGCCGATATTGTGGATATAAATACCGTATATACCCTCCACCTTTAGCATATCAGCCACCGCCCAAAGGGGATACAGCAGGGCTATCCACGTGCGGTGGCGCATCGAGGCCACCAAGTCCATACCTTTCAGACCGTAGCAGGCTCCCCACGAGAAGAAGAAAGCCGCCGTGAAGAACTGTCCCCAGTAGGTTATATTGCAAATGGAATGCAAGGCAAGCCAAACCATGCCCAAAACTACAACTGCCAACCATCCAACCTTTTTGAGCATCCAATAGAATACAGGAGCCAATACGACCACGAGCATAAGGTCGCGAACATACCACAAGGGAAAATCCTGCGGATAAATGTATGACGATGCAGGTACAGGGAACACACCGCGACTATTGTCCCAGAAACACGCCAACACCGCAGACAACGACCAGTTGGCTTGCGCTGTGTCGTGGCTTAAGCCAGAGAATGCGGGAATGTCCCGAAAAGCAGTTCTGATCAAGTAGAGCAGGTTCCATAGGATATATGGGACGAGGAGCGTACGTACCCTTCTGCGTAACTTGTCTGTGTAAGTCCGTATCATGAAACCCGAACGGAAAAACAGGTAACCCGAGATAATGAAGAACAACGGTACGGCAATGCGCGGCAGGACTTCGCTAAACAAGTTGAACATACATACGAGCCACGTGGGGAAGTGTTCGGCGTTTCCGGTACCACGCACGGCCAAATTATCGGAAAGAACGTTGAAATGGATGAATACGACACCTACCGTCAACGGAAACCGGAGCGCACTGATAGTGCTCGATGTCAGACTACTGATTTTTTCTTTCATAACAGATGATAGCTTTTACGCATCGGCTATCATCCGCATGGACGCACAAAGAAGGCGTGAACCTTATCTGTGCGTCCACCGAGGCAGTGTAGGAAAAGGAAGCCTCCCAAGAAAACAAGACAAGTCCACGCCTTGACGGCGCAAACATTAGTCCTATCTTTCTTGGTAAGCTTCAACCTCCCACGGCAAGCTTGTCTATTATTTGCATGTTCTATTTCCTAATGAGCTTCCTACACTTTTCGGTGAACGCAATAATAGCTAATGCTTTGTTAATATTTAAATATATCGTTTATTTTTATTTCATTCCTGATATGCTTTTTTAAAGTTCCACATGGATGGTCCGGATTCCCGCCCGACCTTGCCGGCCTGCCTTAACGGACACAAAGGGCATCCGCACAAACTGAGAACAAAATTACATAAAAAATGCGAGACCACGTGCAATGGGATGCCTTTTTCTCACCATCCATTCATTTTGGACAAATGGCAGGGAAATAAGGGTTTCGTATGCAAAAAGAAAGTTTCAAGCGTTTCTTCGGATAGGACGTGAGCCGCTGAAAAAACGGAAAAACAAGATTTCTGTTTGAGTTTAGATACGTTTCTTCACAATTTGGCCTCGTTTTTTATACGATTAAACGTTTTTTAAGTTCAAACGAGGCCGAACTTTTTTTCGTTTGGCGCAGAAAACATTTTTTATCTCCTCAAGTCGTAGTGAGGTCATCCGCATTCCGACACTTAAAACAGTTGAAAACGGCAAACGAAACAGCGCAAAACGCCTCGTTTTTTTCTATTTGGTCGGTACCTGATACTGTGGAAAGGGCGGCATGATGAAAGCTTAAACACGATTTTTGCTATCATGAACCCCGACAGGAAAGGCATAGGACAACAGTTCTTCTTGCAGGATGCAAGGAAAAAAACTGAGGAGTTGTCTTTTTGTTTCCGCCAGACCGCACGAGAATCGCTTGGTTTCGTCTTCATCTGCCTTGCCCCCGAAATATCACAATCCTGCATGGGGGAAAATGGCATTTTGCCAAAATGTCAAACACAAAGCAGGAATTTCTCCACCACTGCGGCCACACCGTCCTCCTCATTCGAGAGGGTGACATAGTCGGCGGCTTCTTTTACGACATCCTGCGCATTGGCCATGGCTACTCCCAAACCTGCAAACTGAATCATGGACAAGTCGTTGAATCCGTCGCCCACAGCCACCATCTCTTCCGGCTTCATGCCCAACTCACCCAATAGGACGGCAAGGCTTCGCGCCTTGTCGATACCATTGGGCACCAATTCCAGAAAAAACGGTTCGGAACGGAATACATTCATCCGCCCTTCCAAATCTTGCTTCATCTTTTGCTCCAGCACGGACAACGGTTCCGGGTCGCCCACAATCAGGCACTTCGGAACAGGGAAATCGAACACCTCCAGGAAATTCGGTACGGTAATGCTGGGCATCCTGTTCAGAAAAGCCTCATGCTGCACGTACGGATTCCCCGCGTCTTCCGATACGATGTATTCGTCCTTGTAGCTCAATATTACGAAACCGTTCTTTTTCGCGCATTCATATAAATAAGGATATACTTTCGGGTCGAGTTCATTCTCATACATCATCTTCTTGGTCTTCCAATCAATGATTTGCCCTCCGTTGTAGGACAGGATATAACCCTCGAAGTCCCCGAGGCGCAGTTCTTCGGCCAATGGGGCGATGCCGTAGGTGGGCCTTCCGGAAGCCAGCACGATCTTCACGCCCGCTTCCTGTGCCCGGATGAGAGTTTCCCTCGTATGCACCGTGATTTCTTTTTTCTTGTTCGTCAAAGTCCCGTCCAAATCCAGGACCAAAATCTTGTATTTCATAAATTCATCAGATTTTCAATGATAATGCAATCCGTTTGCGTTCCTTGTCCACTTGCAGCACGCGCACGTTCACCTGTTGGTGAAGCGAAACGACTTCGTTCGGGTCGCTCACATAGCGGTCGGCCAACTGCGAAATATGCACCAAACCTTTCTCGTGCACCCCGATGTCTACGAAACAACCGAAATTCGTAATATTGGAAATGATGCCCGGCAATACCATCCCTTCCTTCAGGTCGTCCATCGTATGTACATTGGGATCGAAAGAAAAGGCCTTTATTTTGCTGCGCGGGTCGCGCCCCGGTTTGTCCAGCTCGCTCATGATGTCGTTCAGCGTAGGAAGGCCGCAATCCTCCGTCGCATACTGTTCCAACGGAATGCTCCGCCGCAATTCCTTGTTGCGGATGAGTTCTTCCACAGAAGCTCCCGCATCCTTGGCCATCCTTTGCACCAAGTCATAACGTTCGGGATGCACGGCTGTATTGTCCAAAGGATTCTCACCCCCCGGAATGCGCAAGAAACCGGCGCACTGCTCAAAGGCTTTCGCCCCCATGCGTTTCACTTTCATCAAATCCCGTCGGGTGGGGAAGGGACCGTTTTCCGCGCGGTAGTCCACGATATTCTGTGCCAGTTGCGGCCCCAGACCCGACACGTAAGTCAGCAGTTGGCAACTCGCGGTATTCAAGTTGACTCCCACGGCATTCACGCACGATTCTACCGTACGGTTCAACGTTTCCCGTAGTTTCGTCTGGTCCACATCGTGCTGGTATTGTCCGACACCGATGGATTTCGGGTCTATCTTCACCAATTCCGCCAACGGGTCCATCAACCTGCGTCCGATGGAAACGGCACCGCGCACCGTCACGTCATATTCCGGGAATTCCTCACGGGCGATTTTGGAAGCCGAATAGATGGAAGCCCCGTCTTCGCTCACCACGAACGCTTCTACCGGACGGTCGAAACGGACAGATTGTACGAAGCTCTCCGTCTCGCGACTGGCCGTACCGTTCCCTATGGCTATGGCCTGTATGTCGTACTGTTCCACTAATTTCTGCAACTTCCGTTGCGCCTGTGCATATTCATTACGCGGAGGGTGGGGGTATATCGCTTCGTTATGCAACAAATTCCCTTGGGCATCCAAGCATACCACCTTGCATCCCGTACGGAATCCGGGGTCTAAACCCAACACACGTTTCTGCCCCAAAGGCGGAGCCAACAGCAGTTGGTGAAGATTTTGCGCGAAGACCCTGATAGCCTCATCATCGGCTTTCTGTTTGGAAGCGGCTGCAAATTCCGTTTCGATGGAAGGTTTAATCAAACGCTTATAACTATCTGTCAATGCAGAAGCTACGAGTTTGCTGCATTCGCCGTTTCCTTTGACGCACAAACGGTTCAAGTTCTCCACACAATCCTCGTCGTCCGGAGAAATAGCCACCTTCAGGATACCTTCCGCCTCTCCGCGTCGCAAAGCCAACAAACGATGAGACGAGCATCGCTTCAACGGTTCGCTGAAATCAAAATAATCACGGTATTTTGCCCCTTCCTCCTCTTTACCTTTCACCACTTTGGAACTGATGACGGCTCCACGGCGGAACTGTTGGCGCACGGAGTTCCGACAACGTTCGTTCTCGTTGAACTGTTCGGCCAGAATATCCGAAGCCCCGGCCAAAGCCTCGTCCGCATCCTTTACTTGCCCGTTCACATAACGTCCGGCCACTTCGCGTATGTGCGCCTCACGCTGCATGGCGATAATCACGGCCAAAGGTTCCAGTCCTTTCTGCCGGGCTATCTCGGCACGCGTACGACGTTTCGGTTTATAAGGCAGATAGATGTCTTCCAATTCCGTAGCGTCCCAACAAGCCTCGATTCTCCGTTTCAGTTCATCGGTCAACTTGTCTTGTGCCTCGATGGAAGCCAATATCGTTTCCTTGCGTTTGCCCGTCTCGACCAATTTGTCATACACTCTTTTGATTTCTCCGATTTGCACTTCATCCAGCCCTCCGGTCATCTCCTTACGGTAACGGCTGATAAAAGGGATGGTAGCCCCTCCCTCCAATAAATCCAAGGTGCGTGCCACTTGTCTTTCGGCAATGGAAAGGGTAGCGGCAACCATCTTGCTCAATTCCGGTTGCATAAAAATAAGATAAAAATTATTCTTCACGAGCCGCACGCAATATCAGCGTGGTAGCCCCGATAGTGACTATGCTGCCGTCTTCCAGTCTCACACGGTCATAGTCCGTCAATATGTCATTCATATAAAAAGTGCCGGTATTGCTCGGCGCGTCGCGCAAGGTGTACACCAGACGACCGTTCTTGTCCCGTTTCACATTGATGATGCAATGCTTGGTGTCCACACTGGGGTCTACTGTCTCGATGGGGGTAGAAATGGCAGTCCCTTTCACGTACCTTCCGATTACGTTGTCGCCCAACTTCAGCGGAAGCACCTGCTTATAGTGGAAGACGTTCTCCACTACCACGATGCTGCCGTATGCGTCATCGTTCTCGTTCTCGTCCACAGTCTCTTCCTTACGTGTAGCCCGCAACTTGGATGCCCCGATTCGTATGCCGAACTGCTTGCGGCATTCCGGACATTCGAAAACAAGCGACTGCCCGTCTTCGTACTGGGTTTCGTCAAAAGTGATGTAATGATCACATTTAGGACAGCGTACTCTTTTCATTCCTTGTATTCCTTACTTGATATGATAAACCCATGCAGACGCAAACTCTTCCGACCGGTCACTCAAAGCGTTCATCTTGGCATGCGCTTCCGCTTCGGATGCAAATCCCGGGAAAACCACACGCACCATATTTCCTTTTTTATATACTTGCGCCTCTTTGTAACCTTCCTTATGAAGCCGTTCAACATAACTCTCTGCGTTCTTTTCCGAAATGGCACTGGCCACCACAACGCAATAACCGCTTTTCACTGCCGCCGCGTCCTCCGTCTTTTGGACGGGTTCCGGTCGGGCAACGGCCGTTCCTGCGCCCTCCACATCCGTTTCCGTACCCTTGGCCTGTATCTCTTCCGGCTTGCCGAAAGCCTCGGGTACGGTTTCCTGTACCGTAGGCATCCACATCAGACGGGCGAAATCAGCTTGGTTCGCGGAAGACACTCCCGTGTTCTTGGCATCGGGAGACATCAGGAAAAACAAGAGCACCACGGCAGCCACGGCAGCAATGTTTTGCAGCCACACCGTCTTCAGCCGGATGGTGATTTCGCCGCGTGCCACAGGCTCGCTTTCAGTTGCAGCCGCTTCGGGCTTTCTTTCGGGAACCGTACGCGACACCTCGACGGCCAATGACGCTTCCACCGTTTTTTCCGCTTGCAAAGGTTCGAACAGCAAGGCATCCAAACCATAATAAGCCGGACAGACCGTACCGGCCTGACAAGGTGAAAATTCCACATTGTTCCGCTCATCCAACATCAATACCCCGATGCTCCCAAGGTCGTACGTGCCCGTCTCCCACAATTCCTGTTGCAGGTCGCGGATCTGTTCCCCGAGCATGGCTCTCGCCTCGGTGTCGGAACAATCGTATGCTTCCACGTATGAACGAACCAACAATCCGTCGTCGGCTTTCAGGCGTTCGTTGAACCCCACCGTACGGATAGGGGGTAAAAACAGATTTTCTTCTTCCACGTATTTGGCCGGAGCATTGCAAGTCACGAATCCCCCGATTTGCGGAACCACCACACAATCGTGGTCCAGCAACAATATCTCGATATGTTTTACTAACTCTTTCACACTACAAATTTACGGCTTTCCCGTGGACATTGCTAATTTTTGCAGAAAAAGTTATCAAATATTTCAGCTTGTATTGTTGATAGCTCTATTTTTCATTACTTTTGCCTACAGTTAAAGCAACGAAAATATGAATATAGCGATTGTAGGCAGCGGCTACGTAGGTTTGGTAACCGGTGCATGTTTTGCCGAGATAGGGGTCAATGTCACTTGCGTGGACGTGGACCGGAATAAAATTGAAAAGCTCAAACAAGGTGAAATTCCTATTTACGAACCGGGCTTGAAGGAATTGGTCCAGAAGAATCAAAAAGCAGGGCGGTTGGACTTCACCACTTCACTCGAAAGCGTGCTCGACAAGGTGCAGGTGATATTCAGTGCCGTGGGAACTCCCCCCGACGAAGACGGAAGCGCGGACTTGAAATACGTCCTACAAGTTGCTCGAACAATCGGAAGATATATGACTGATTACAAATTGGTTGTCACCAAGAGTACCGTTCCCGTCGGTACGGCGCAGAAAGTACGCCACGCCATTCAGGAAGAGTTGGACGAACGGGGAATCGACATCACTTTCGATGTGGCCTCCAATCCGGAATTCCTGAAAGAAGGCAACGCCATCAGCGACTTCATGAGTCCGGATCGCGTGGTGGTAGGCGTGGAGTCTGAAAAAGCCAAGGAACTGATGACCAAACTCTACAAACCTTTTCTTATCAACAATTTCCGAGTGATATTCATGGACATTCCCTCTGCCGAGATGACGAAATATGCCGCTAACTCCATGTTGGCCACACGCATCTCATTCATGAACGACATCGCCAATTTGTGCGAACGCGTGGGAGCGGATGTCAACATGGTGCGCAACGGTATCGGGGCCGACACCCGCATCGGCCGCAAGTTCCTGTATGCCGGATGCGGCTACGGAGGCTCCTGTTTTCCCAAAGACGTGAAGGCACTCATCAAGACGGCCGAACAGAACGGCTACGAAATGACGGTACTGAAAGCCGTAGAGGCCGTGAACGAACGCCAGAAGTCCATCCTCTTCCACAAGCTGGACACGGCATGGCAACATGAGTTGGCTGGCAAGACCGTCACATTGTGGGGACTGGCTTTCAAGCCTGAGACGGACGACATGCGCGAAGCACCGTCCCTCGTTCTTATCCGGAAATTACTGGAAGCCGGATGCACGGTTCGTGTCTACGACCCGGAAGCCATGGATGAATGCCGCCGCCGTTTGGGCGATGCAGTCATTTATGCCCGCGACATGTACGAAGCGGCATTGGATGCCGACGCGCTGCTCTTAGTGACCGAATGGAAGGAATTCCGCCTGCCGGCTTGGGGCGTGCTGAAGAAGACGATGAGCGGACGGCTCATCATCGACGGGCGCAACGTATATGACGCTGACGAAGTACGCGAAGCCGGATTTGAATACCATTGTATCGGAAAGTAATGAAATGGATACATCATATTATATACGGTAGTCTTTTAGTGTCCGTGGCAGCATGGACAAGTTGCGGCACAAGGGACAACCGGACTCCAAACGGGGATACTCCCGAACCGGAAGACCAGGAGGCCAAAAAAGCTTTGCAGGGAATCTGGATCGACCAGGAGACCGAGACCGTTTCGTTCTGCGCCAAAGGGGACACCATCTATTACCCCGATACGGCCAACGTACCGGTACGTTTTTTTATCCGTAAGGACACTTTGTTTTTGGCCGGAGGGGGAGATACAACCGCTTATCCCATAGACAAGAGGGGAAATCACCTTTTCCACTTCCATTCGGCTACGGGCGACGTCGTAAAGCTCGTCCGATCGGAAGACCCGAACGACAGTATCTATTTCATCCATCGGCAAGCCGCCACGCTCACCTACAATGAAGTAGTAAAAAAAGACACAGTAGTGTTCCATGGCGGCGAGCGTTACCACTGCTATGTCTATGTCAACCCCTCGCGCTTGAAAGTATACAAGACAAGTTATACGGACGAGGGTATCGCCGTGGAAAATGTGTACTACGACAACGTGATTCACATCTGCGTGTACAAAGGAAAGGTGTGTTTGTTTTCACGGGACTATACCCGGAAAAGCTTCACCGGGCTCGTACCCAGCGGCTTCCTGAATCAGGCCATCCTGTCGAATATGGTATTTTCCGAAGCCGGTCCGTGCGGATGCCATTTCAATGCCACGGTATGTATTCCCGACGACGCCAGTTGTTATATGGTCAATATCTGTATAGGATACGACGGTAAGCCGACGATGGAACTTCTCGAGTATTAACCCCTGCCACACCATCATGAACAGAGCACACAAGATTTTAAGCGTCCTTTTATTGGGGAGCTATGGTTTGGGCATTCAATTACTGGATGCCCAAACCGTTTCCGGAAGAATCACGGACCGGGAATCCAGCCCGGTAACAGGGGCTACGGTAGTATTGCAGACTCCGGATTCCACATTCGTCAGTGCCGCCGTATCGGATGCCGACGGCCATTTCACCCTGTCGGCCCAACCGGAGCAGTATCGCCTGATTGTACAACACCTTTTATATCGTTCACGAACCGTAAACGGAACGGGAAAGGATGTCGGGACCATCGTACTGCAACCGGCTGACCGCACCATCGGTGAGGTTATGATCAAAGCCGAGCGCCCCATAGTAAGAGTGGAAGAGGGGAGGTTGAATTATGATTTGGAACAAATCGTCCGAGACAAAGTCGTCAACAACACCTACGAGGCCTTGCAGAGGTTGCCCGGCGTGCAAGAGATAGGAGGCAAATTGACCTTGGCCGGTGCCGGAGATGTCACGGTCATCCTGAACGGCAAACCCACCACGATGGATGCGGGACAGTTAGAGACCCTTTTGCGGAATACTCCGGTCAGCCGCGTGGAGAAAGTGGAGGTCATGTATAGCACTCCGCCGCAATATCACGTAAGAGGAGCTTCCCTGAACGTCGTTCTGAAACGTCCCAACGACTATTCCTTTCAGGGCGAAGTCAATGCAAGTTATGACAACTGCTACTTCAACGCGGGCAATGTCACCGGGAATTTCCGTTTCTCAACCCCGAAACTGGCATTGGATGCCATGTACGGCATAGACCGTGTACACACGATGCAATATTACAACTTGTTTTCACGGCACACCCTGGACGGACAGGTATATTCCATAGAAGAAAACGAACAGCTTCGCAACAAAGCTTACAGGCATAACATGCGGGTGGCTGGAGAATACCACTTCAACGAGAACAGCAGCATAGACTTGGCTTACACCGGCAAATACATGCCGAATATACAGGAGGACGCGCAAACAACAGGAAATTTTCAAACCAGCAGCATAAACGGCCGTCGCGAGACCTACATGCACAACATCGCATTGCACCTCCGTTCGGGATTCGGTCTGGATGCCGGTGGGGACTATACGCACTATACGACGGACAACCGGCGATGGATGCACGCCGAGTATGCCGACGGCAACCGGAACCGTTTCACCTTGGCTGGCGGGCAACGGATAGACCGCTACAACGTATATGCCGACCAGAAACACAAACTGTCCCAAGGATGGAATCTGGGATATGGCGTCTCTTATACCCAAACCCATAACCATGACTTCCAAACCTACACCGAGGTGGAAGGCGACATCGCCACTCCCTCTACGGACTCCAAGTTAAAAGAACAGACCGCGGACTTTTACGTATCGTTGGGAAAAGATTACCCCAGCGGAATATCATGGTCGGTATCGGGCACAGGGGAGTATTACTCCATCGGCAATTACCGCAAATGGGCTTTCTACCCTCAGGCTTCCCTCACTTACATGAAGACTCCCGAACACATCCTGCAACTCTCGCTCTCCACCCAAAAGACTTATCCGGGATATTGGGAAATGCAGTCTTCCGTCAGCTACATCAACGGATATTCCGAAATATGGGGCACACCCGGATTGCGCCCACAGACGAACTACAACGTGAGTGCCAATTACGTAGTGAAGCAGAAGTATGTTTTCGGCGCATACTTCTCTCGCACCCAAGACCAGTTCATGCAAACGGCCTATCAGTCCACAGAACGGTTGGCCATGATTTACAAGATGATGAACTGGAACTACACGCAGTACGTAGGTCTCATGGCCACGGTGCCGTTCCGGGTCGGAAAGTGGTGGGATTCCCGTTGGGTAGCGGTGGAACAATACGCGCGCCACCGTTGCGACGACTTTTTCGACCTTCCTTTCGACCGGAAAAAGTGGATTTTGCAGTGCCAATGGGACAACACGTTCAAGCTGAACAAGAATCTGACTTTCGAATTGCGCGGATTCATGCAGACTCCGGCCATACAAGGCACATACGACCTGAAAATGGTGGGTACGGTAGATGCCGGGGTGAAATGGACCTTTGCCGGAGACAAAGCCACACTCTCTGCCCGTTGCAGCGACATATTCAATACAAGTATGCCGGAATGTAACCTACGTTACGGAGGTCAGGACGTGAGAATGGAAAACTCTTTTTACCTAAGAACGTTAACCCTGAACTTCAGTTTCCGTTTCGGAGGATATAAGAAAAAGGAAATCAAGGAAGTGGATACTTCCCGGTTCAGGCATTGAACGTACGTCCGTTCTGTATGTTTTTCAGAATATCCGATGAACCTCTCCGCACACCTTCCTCAAAGCATAAAATCAATCGGCTGAGAATGAAAAATCGTTTGCCGCAGAACGGAAAATCGTTCTCAGCCGATTGATTTTTCATTCTCAGGAGATTGATTTTGCATTTATAAACATCTATTACACAAAGGTTTATAGAATCATGATTTTAGAAGAAGAACAAAAAAACACGAAGCCATGGCTGTAAAGAAAAACAATAAGAGGGAAAAGAAAAGGAAAAGAATGAGACCGAAATTTGGCCATTGGAATAATTTTGCTTAACTTGCCCCGGTAATTCATAAACAAAACTGGAAACTATGAAAAAAATCTTGCAAGAATTCAAGCAATTTGCCATGCGTGGCAATGTGGTGGACATGGCGGTCGGTATCATTATCGGCGGTGCCTTCGGTAAAATCGTTTCTTCGGTAGTGGCGGACATCATCATGCCTCCCGTAGGTTTGCTCATCGGCGGAGTGAATTTCTCCGACCTGAAAATCACATTAAAAGAGGCAGTCATGAAGGGCGGGGCAGAGGTAACGCCGGCCGTCACGCTGAATTACGGTAATTTTATCCAGACCACGCTGGACTTCATCATCATTGCATTGGCCATCTTCCTTTTGGTAAAGGGTATGAACGCCCTCAACAAAAAGAAGAAAGAGGAACCGAAAGCTCCGGCTGCTCCTCCGGCCGACATCCAACTACTCACGGAAATCAGAGACTTACTGAAAAAAGAGAAATAAAAAAACCGTCCGTTTGTCTTCGCGATGAAGCAAACGGACGATTTGCCTTTTTTATGCGGAAAAGGTGCTGAACCCATCTGGAAGCGTTTCCAGTCGCAATCATCCTTCCCGAAAAGGGTAATTGTCGAAAGTTTAAGAAAGACTTAAAATTCAATCGGAAGCTTTCTTTTCTTGGGGTTGTTTCGCTTTCTTGTCCCGATTTGCAGTGCTTCTTCTGCTATTTGCATTCGGGCGGGATTTCTTTTGTGATTGTCCCTCCTTGCTTTGATTTTTATTTCTTCTTTTATAACCGTTTCTATGCCCCTGATTCCTACGTCCGCCATATCCTTTCTCGCCGCCTTCTTTCGGTCGATAGGCCGGGCCTTCTCCAAGCCCTTCCGGCAGGGGACGTTTTTCTATTTCGGTTTCAAGGAAATGCTCAATGGAAGCAAAACGTTGCTGGTCTTTCTCGCTCACCAAGGTTATAGCCTCTCCGTCGTTGTTGGCACGGGCCGTACGGCCGATGCGATGCACATAATCTTCGGCATCGTGAGGCACATCGAAATTGATGACCAACTGGATATCGTCGATGTCGATGCCGCGCGCCACGATGTCCGTAGCCACCAACACGTCGATTTGTTGGGCTTTGAACTTATACATCACTTCGTCACGCTCCTGTTGTTCCAAATCCGAGTGCATGGCACCGACCTTAAATCCGGCACGCCCTAAAGCAATGGCCATATCTTTCACCTTCAACTTGGAAGACGCAAAGATAATCACGCGGTGCGGAGGCCGCTCGGCAAACAGCTTTTTGACCAATGACACCTTTTGCGCCTCATAGCATACGTAAGCCGACTGCACAATCTTGTCGGCCGGCTTCGATACGGCCAGCTTCACTTCTACCGGATCGTGCAAAATGGTGCGTGCCAGGTCTTGAATCTTCCGGGGCATCGTGGCCGAAAACATGATGGTCTGCCGTTCTTGGGGCAAATACTTGACAATCTGCATGATGTCGTCGCTGAAACCCATGTCCAGCATACGATCCGCCTCATCCAATACAAAGAAAGACACTTTCGACAAATCCACGTTGCCTAAACTCAAATGACTGATCAAACGCCCCGGCGTGGCGATAATCACATCTGCTCCCATAGCCAATCCGCGTTTCTCCTGCTCATAACGTATCCCGTCGTTTCCGCCATATACTGCCACGCTCGACACGTTCATGTAATAGGAAAAACCCTCCATGGCCTGGTCTATTTGCTGAGCCAGTTCCCGGGTGGGGGACATGATGATACAATTAATGGCTTTTTCGGGATAACCGCCATCGCTCAGTTTACTCAATATGGGAAGCAGGAAAGCCGCAGTCTTACCCGTCCCCGTCTGTGCCACGCCGATCATGTCACGCCCCTTGAGTATCACGGGGATGGCATGTTCCTGAATAGGCGTGCACTCGGTAAAATTCATATCGTCCAAGGCATCGAGCACTTGGTCGCTTAAGTCTAAATCGTAAAAATCCACTGTTCTAATTTGTGTTTAAATCCTACATCCACTCTACTGCGGTGCCTTTTTATAAAGGAAAAACGCAATAAAGGCAAATATTATATTGGGCAGCCATGCCGCCAAAGCCGGCGGCCAGTCTGCATTGATGGCAAAAGTAGACGACACGGTCTGAAACAAAATATAAGAAGCGCTCAGAGCCAATCCTATACCCAAATACAGTCCCATACCGCCTTTCCGCTTCCGCGCCGAAAGGGAAAGACCGATAATCGTCAGAATAAACGAAGCAAAGGGGGTGGCAAACCGTTTCTGATACTCCACCTCGAACGGTTTCACATTGCCCGAGCCACGGGCACGCTGCTTGACGATATATTCTTTCAGTTCCGGACTGGTCAAGGTTTCCTGTTGGTTTCGTGTCAACAAGAAATCCGACGGTTCCATGGCGATGATGGAATCTATCCTCGAACCATGGGAAATGTATTCACGCATGCCTTTCAGTTCGCGGAGCGTGTAATTGTTGATTCGCCAATGGTAACGCTCGTCCGACAGCGTGTCGTAAGACACCGAAGCCGCCGTAAGGTGCGACACAAGCTTCTTGTTCACAAACTTATCCAACGAAAAATGATAACCGGTCTTGGTGCGTCCGTCGAAATGTTCGATAAACGCAATGACCCCCGTATCGACCTGTAATTGCACATTCTGGGCAAACTCCGTCTTTTTCTTCTTCTTGTATATGTTCTCAAAGTTGAGCCGCGTGACGCTTCCCTTAGGAATGACGTAGGCCCCCAATAGGAAAGTCATCACTGCAATGATGGCAGCCGAAATCATATAAGGGCGCATCAGGCGCTTGAAGCTCATCCCAGCGGCCATCATGGCGATAATCTCCGAATTCTCTGCCAGTTTGGAGGTGAAGAATATCACTGAGATGAACACGAACAGCGGACTGAACAAGTTGGAAAAATAGGGGACGAAGTTGGCGTAGTACTCGAAAATGATACCTTTCCACGGGGCATGGTTGGTCGTAAACTTATCGATATTCTCATTGAAGTCGAACACCACGGCAATGGAAATAATCAATGCAATGGAAAAGAAATATGTACCCAGAAACTTCTTGATAAGATACATATCCAACTTGGAAATGAGACGTTTATACCACTTCATATACAGTCCTTCTTTAATTATAGCCGTGCGGCCACCCGTTTTACCATCGAGGCCTTCCAAGAAGCGAAGTCCCCGGTTATGATATGGCGGCGTGCCTCACGTGTCAACCACAAATAGAAAGCCAGATTATGGATGGAGGCGATTTGCAGCGCCAACAATTCCTGAGCTTTGAAAAGGTGATGCAGGTAAGCTTTGCTGTATGCCTTGTCTACGTAAGAGGTGCCGTCCGGATCCAAAGGCGAAAAGTCGTCTTCCCATTTCTTATTACGCAGGTTCATAATACCATTCTGTGTGAACAGCATGGCATTACGCCCGTTACGTGTAGGCATCACGCAGTCGAACATGTCGACTCCACGCTCTATGCCTTCAAGGATATTCACCGGCGTGCCGACCCCCATCAGATAACGTGGCTTGTCTTTCGGCAAGATACCGTTAACAACCTCAATCATTTCGTACATCACCTCCGCCGGTTCGCCCACAGCCAATCCGCCGATAGCATTGCCATCGGCCTCCTTTGACGCCACGAACTCGGCCGACTGGATACGCAAGTCTTTATAAGTACAGCCCTGTACGATGGGAAAAAGCGATTGCCGGTAACCGTATCGGGGTTCTGTCTCATTAAAACGACGAATACAGCGGTCCAACCAACGGTGAGTCAGCCCCAAACTTTTCTTCGCGTATGCGTAATCGGATGTGCCCGGCGGACATTCGTCGAATGCCATCATGATGTCCGCCCCGATGGCACGCTCGATGTCCATGACTTTCTCGGGCGTGAAAATATGCTTTGAACCGTCGATATGCGAACGGAATTCGCACCCTTCCTCCCGTAATTTACGGATACCGGTCAACGAAAAGACTTGGAAGCCTCCGCTATCGGTCAGAATAGGACCGTTGAAACTGTTGAACTTATGCAAACCTCCCGCTTTGCCCAGTATTTCAATTCCGGGACGCAAGTACAAATGATAGGTATTCCCCAAAATGATTTGTGCCTTGATATCTTCCTTCAATTCCCACGGATGGACAGCCTTGACCGAACCCACCGTACCCACCGGCATGAAAACAGGAGTCTCTATCGGGCCATGGTCTGTGGTCAACACCCCGGCCCGTGCCGACGTAAGGGTGTCTGTATGTTGGAGTTCAAACTTCATTTCGTTTCGTTCTTAGGCTCATCGAAAGTAAACTCGATGGCATTTTTTACTTTTTCGTCCAGCAAAGCGAAATTCAACACCTCGGACACATCGTTCACATAATGGAACGACAGTCCTTTGAGATACATTTCCGGTATCTCCTCTATGTTCTTGCGGTTTTCCTCACACATAACGATATCTTTGATGCCTGCACGTTTTGCTGCCAGGATTTTCTCCTTAATGCCCCCCACGGGCAGCACTTTCCCCCGTAATGTAATCTCACCGGTCATGGCCAGATTCGGGCGGACCTTTCGTTGGGTCAATGCCGAAGCGATGGAAGTGGCCATCGTGATACCAGCCGATGGTCCGTCTTTGGGTACGGCTCCTTCGGGCACGTGCACATGGATATTCCACAGGTCGAAAATCCGCGCATCAATATGTAAATGGTCAGCATGCGCCTTGATGTACTCCAATGCCAACACCGCCGACTCTTTCATTACGTCGCCCAAATTTCCTGTGAGCGTCAGCTTACTTCCCTTTCCCTTACTCAGACTGGTTTCTATAAAGAGGATTTCTCCCCCAACGGAGGTCCATGCCAATCCGGTTACCACACCGGCATAGCCATTGCCCTGGTATTTGTCGCGAGTATATAAGGGTTTGCCCAACAAGCGTTCCACATCGGCCACTTTCACGTCCGTACAGGAGAAAATACCGTTTCGGGCATATTCCAATGCCATCTTACGGAACACCTTATTTATTTGTTTTTCCAATCCCCGCACGCCGGACTCACGGGTGTAGTTCTCTATAATGTACTCCAATGCCGGCTTGCTGATTTTGATTTCCGACCGGTCGGCCAAACCATTGTTTTCCTTTTCCTTGGGCACCAAATGACGTTTAGCAATCTCTACCTTCTCTTCCGTAATATAGCCGCTCACTTCTATCAGTTCCATGCGGTCGAGCAAGGGGCGGGGTATAGTACCGATATTATTCGCAGTCGCAATAAACATGACCTTGGACAAATCGTAGTCTACATCCAGAAAATTATCATGGAAAGCACTGTTCTGTTCCGGGTCGAGTACTTCCAACAGAGCAGAAGAAGGGTCGCCATTCACTGTATTCTGGGTCACTTTGTCTATCTCGTCTAAAATGAACACCGGATTGGAAGAGCCTGCCTTTATCATACTTTTTATAATGCGCCCGGGCATAGCTCCGATATACGTGCGGCGGTGCCCCCGGATTTCAGCCTCGTCATGCAATCCGCCCAAAGACATACGGATATATTTCCGCTTCAAAGCCGAGGCGATACTCTTGCCCAAAGAGGTCTTGCCGACACCCGGAGGACCATACAGACAGATTATCGGAGATTTTCGGTCGCCTCTTAACTGCAATACGGCCAAATGCTCCAAGATGCGTTCTTTTACTTTCTCTAGCCCGTAATGGTCTTTGTTCAAAACTCTTTCTGCATTCTTCAAACTTAAATTATCTTCCGTATAAGTCTGCCAAGGCAAACTCAACATCGTCTGCAAATAATTGAGTTGGACATTATAGTCCGGACTTTGGGGGTTCAAGCGTTCAAGCTTGTCCACTTCCCGATGGAAAGTCTTGGCAACGTCTTCCGGCCATTTCTTTTTTTGAGCCTGCGTACGTAAATCGTGCAAGTCCTGATCCTGCGGCGTACCGCCAAGTTCATCCTGTATGTTTTTGATTTGTTGTTGCAAAAAGTACTCACGTTGCTGCATGTCCAAATCTTCCCGGGTCTTACGCTGAATCTCAGCCCGAAGTTCCGAGTATTGGATTTCCTTGTTCAACAGCTTGAGTAAGTTGACCGTACGCAAATCCAATGCGCCCTCCCTCAACAACTCCATCTTGCGGACAATAGGGAAAGGGAAATTGGCACATACAAAGTTTACCAAAAACATATTGTTGCTCACGTTTTTCACTGCGAACATGGATTCCTTCGGCATCTGGTCACTCATCTGAATATACTGCATCGTACGTTCGCGACAAGCTTCTACCAAGATTTCAAACTCTTTGTTATTCTTCGAAGGGAGCGTGTCTTCCAACTTCTCTACCATACCGGTAAGATAAGGCTGGTCGGACACAATACCTTTCAAATCGAAACGACTCATACCTTGTAAGATAACAGTGGTAGACCGGTCTGGCAATTCAAGAATACGAATAATCTTTGCCATCGTCCCGATGTGATACAAATCATCAAACCCCGGATTCTCTGTTTCCGGACTCAACTGACAAACTACGCCGATGTTCAATTTATTTTTATCTGCGGCTTTCGCCAAACGAAGAGAAGACTTCCGTCCCACTGCCACAGGCATCACCACACCTGGGAATAACACCATGTTGCGCAACGGCAAAATCGGTAATGTGGCCTCCATTTCCACGTCGAAAACACTGGATTCATCTCCTTCAAAATCTGCAACCAATGAAAATGGATTCTGATTATCGTCAATATGCATATTAAAAATCTTAAATGATTTAGTGAACAAAACTTTTTTCACAAAACGTGGCAAAGATACAAAAAAAGAGTGTACTCTACGTATGATATACAGTGGAAATAACAAATATTTGCTACTTTTGCAAGCAAAACGAAGGATAGACTCTAAGATTACACCCGAATTTTATGGCAAAAACTCATTTCGACTTTAAGAAGTTCACAATTTATCACGACAAATGTGCCATGAAGGTTGGTACCGATGGCGTACTGCTGGGCGCATGGACGGAAGTTTGTCCCGATTCCAAATATATCCTCGACATCGGCACAGGTTCCGGATTGATAGCCATCATGTTAGCTCAAAAGTGCAACGCATACATCATAGGAATAGACATAGACGAGGAAGCAGTAAACCAAGCCACAGATAACGGGGAAAAGACACCTTGGTCACAACGTCTGCATTTCGAAGTAGAAAATGCTCTCACTTACATTCCTCAGAAAAAGTTTGACCTGATAACATGTAACCCGCCGTTTTTTACGAATTCACTGCAATGCCCCGGAGAAAAACGTAACTATGCACGCCATAGTGACGCTCTTCCTTTCGATGCACTCATCGCTAACGCATATACATGGTTGAACGACGGAGCTTGTTTCAACGTCGTCCTCCCTGCATCGTCAGCCGATGCTTTCATACAAATGGCGTGGGAGAGGGGGTTCAATCTCCACAAAAGATGTATGATACACAGTTTGCCTGAGAGTATGCCGAAAAGAGCCTTATTGAGCTTTAAAAAAGGAAGTACGCCTTACCCTCAAACCACACGGCTCATGATCAGAGACAGGAATGGTATTTACACGGAAGAATACAAAAAGCTCACAGAAGAATATTACATACATTTTTGATTATAATTTCAGGCGTCTCATGACTTCTTTGTTAAAGCTGTCTATACGCCGGATATTTCGATTACGTACGCTTATACTCAAAGAAATCAGTTCGTCATATAATTCTGAAACAACCCGCCCAAACGCAGTGTCTGAGGCTTGTTGAGTATTCACAATCATATTCAAACCTTTTTGTATTAATTGTACGTCAATATCCGTCCCGGCCGACATGGGATCGCCATCAAAATGAATCACTCCAGGATGTTCACGATGAATATGGATGTTTTTGCATCGGAATGTCTTGATTTTATTATTCTGCAACAATGTCCTATTGAACAACTGGACAGCAATTTGAGGGGCTTCCAGAACCGTAAAAGGCTCCATTATCGTTACGTCCATAAGACCGTCCGACATGGAAGCGTGAGGAGCAATATATGCATTATTCCCATATTGCGACGCATTGGCACAAGCAATCAGAAACGCCTTGTACTTGGACGTTTCTCCTTCTATCTCAATCTCGTACGTATCCGGCTTATATTTCAAACCTTCCCGAAGCGTGTTCTCCAAATAAGTCAATACTCCGCGTTTCTCCGAATGAGCGAATTTGGAACTTACAAAAGCATCAAACCCCACACCGCATGTACAAAAAAAAGGAACATCATTTATCTTCCCATAATCCAAACACTCGATATCAAAACGATTAAGTACCTTAATGGAACCAAGTGGATCCATGGGAATGCGTAAATGACGTGCCAATCCGTTTCCCGAGCCACAAGGAATGACACCGAAGGCCACGGAAGTATGTACTAAGGAACGGGCTATTTCATTGACCGTACCGTCGCCCCCAATAGCCACAACCGCATCACAACCTTTTTCAACATGCTCCTGTGCCAACAAAGTAGCATGTCCGGCATATTCGGTCCGGGCTATCTGATAGTTGAATTTATCTTGATCCAAATGCTGAGAAATCAGTTCTATGATATTGTCCTTACTTTGGGTTCCAGATATAGGATTTATAATAAAAACGATGCTCCTCTTTGCCATATTGCTTCTTAAATCGGGAACAAAGATAAGGATAAAAAATGAGAAATACAGCGTCTGACTTCACGGCTTACAAGAACATTAAAAAGATTTTTTATGATTAAAGGCTATTTAAAAGGATGTTTTTATTAACTTTGCAAAGTTTTTTAATTACGAACTTATTAAAATGGGCTTATTACAAGACAAATTAGCTAAATATGACGAGCCACAAAAGTACATGGCTGAAGGCATATACCCTTATTTCCGCGAAATAGAAGGCAAACAAGGTACCGAAGTTCTTATGGGTGGCCATCGCGTACTCATGTTTGGTTCTAATGCTTATACAGGTCTGACGGGCGACGACCGCGTCATAGAGGCTGGCGTGGCTGCTATGCGTAAATATGGTTCCGGTTGTGCCGGTTCACGATTCCTCAACGGAACATTGGACATACACGTTCAACTTGAAAAAGAATTGGCAGCTTTTGTAGGTAAAGAAGAAGCTCTCTGTTTCGCAACAGGCTTTACAGTCAACTCCGGTGTCATTCCTTGTTTGACAGGACGGGGCGACTATATCATTTGCGACGACCGAGACCACGCTTCCATTGTAGATGGCAAACGTTTGTCTTTCTCTCAAAACCTGAAGTACAAGCACAATGATATGGCAGACCTGGAGAAGCAATTACAAAAATGCAATCCGGATGCTATCAAATTAATCATCGTAGACGGAGTCTTTTCAATGGAAGGAGATTTAGCCAACCTTCCCGAAATTGTGCGACTGAAACATAAATATAACGCTTCCATTATGGTAGACGAGGCTCACGGCCTTGGTGTTTTTGGCAAGCAGGGTAGAGGAGTATGCGACTATTTCGGCTTGACGGATGAGGTAGACTTGATAATGGGAACATTCAGTAAGTCTTTGGCTTCAATCGGAGGTTTTATCGCAGCAGACAAAAGCATCATCAATTGGCTGAAGCATAATGCGCGTACCTATATATTCAGTGCATCAGCCACACCGGCCGCTACGGCTTCAGCGTTAGAAGCCCTGCATATTCTTCAGCAAGAACCGGAGCGCTTGGAAAATTTATGGAACGTAACGAATTATGCTTTAAAACGTTTTCGTGAATCAGGATTTGAGATAGGTGCCACAGAATCTCCAATCATTCCACTTTACGTCCGTGATACGGAAAAAACATTCATGGTTACGAAATTGGCTTTTGACGAAGGAGTTTTCATTAATCCTGTGATTCCGCCTGCATGTGCGCCTCAAGATACCTTAGTTCGTTTCGCCCTGATGGCTAACCATACGCACGAACAAGTGGATGAAGCGATTCAGAAACTTACAAAAGTATTCAAGCAGTTGGAGCTACTCTAAACAGCAAAATAAAACACGAAATAAAGAAAAGGAAAGAAAGCCGAAGAGGATTTTGGCTTTCTTTCCTTTTTTTGAAAGAAACTTTCGAAGTAGAATGAATAATTAAAAAGCTTCTTTATTATTAAACATAATGCCGATTAGGTATTAAATCTCAAGATTCAAGCAACCACAAAGCCTGTATTTGAAAAAATAGTCTTACCTTTGCAAAAAACAGAAGAAAAGATGAGAAATAAGTCCGGTGCACAATATGCAGCATCAAAATACATAGAGTTTACAGTCAATAAACCCATGTCATTATTAGATTTCATTATGGAATCGATGAAAGGAATCAGTAGGAATAAAGCCAAAGATATTCTGACGGGACATGGTATCACGGTAGACAGAAAATCTGTCTCCCAATATAATTATGAATTACGACCTGGTATGGTTGTACGGGTAAGCAAACATAAGCGTAACAATGAGCTGAAAAACAAATACGTTAAGATTGTATATGAAGACAAAGACCTGATTGTGATTGAAAAAAGTGCCGGTATTCTTTCTATGCCCGCTGTTGCACAACAATTTTCAATCAAAACCGTATTGGATGAATATTTTACCCGACGGCATTTCAAATGCACAGCCCACGTAGTACACCGTTTGGACCGCGACACATCCGGTTTGATGATGTACGCAAAAAATATAGAGGTACAACGGATTTTGGAAGAACACTGGCAGGAAATCGTGACAGACCGTAGATACGTGGCTGTAGTCAGTGGGAAGATGGAAAAAGAAGGCGGAACCATATCTTCTTGGTTGAAAGACAATAAAGCGTATGTAACGTACTCCAGTCCGACAGACAACGGAGGAAAATATGCCGTCACACATTTTCATACGTTAGATGCAAGAGAGCGTTATTCGTTGGTTGAATTGAAATTGGAAACCGGCCGGAAAAACCAAATCCGTGTACACATGCAAGATATCGGCCATCCGGTAGTCGGCGATTCAAAATACGGCAATGGAAGCGATCCGATAGGACGGTTGGGGTTACATGCCTATCGACTGAATTTTTACCATCCCATCACGGGGGAACCGATGGAGTTCGAGACCCCCTTCCCTACTTTATTCACTAAATTATTTCCGGTAAGCAGACCGCTTCACTCTATGACAGAAGCACCTTCTGAATAATTCCATTTCCGTCATTATGAGATGGATATTATAAAAATGTGCGAGGGATTATTTCCTTCGCACATTTTTATAACTATAATATTTCTCTATATTCTTCTTTTGCTCAATCCTTTAAATCGAGTGCCAAATTCAGTTCATCCAACTGCTTTTGGTCTATATAAGAAGGCGCATCCAGCATTACGTCACGCCCACTGTTATTCTTCGGGAAAGCGATACAATCGCGAATACTGTCAAGTCCGGCAAACAAACTTACCCAGCGGTCAAGCCCGTACGCCAAACCACCGTGGGGAGGCGCACCGTATTTGAAAGCATTCATCAGGAAACCGAACTGCTCCTGTGCACGTTCTTCCGTGAAGCCCAATATCTTGAACATCTTGTCCTGAAGCTCCGGATCGTGGATACGGATGGATCCCCCTCCTACTTCTACTCCATTGCAAACCATATCGTAAGCATCCGCACGCACAGCCGCCGGATTGGAGTCCAACAACGGGATGTCCTCATCCTTAGGATGCGTGAACGGATGATGCATCGCCATCAAACGTCCCTCCTCTTCGCTCCATTCGAACATCGGGAAATCCACCACCCACAACAAAGAGAATTTGTTCTTGTCGCGCAAACCCAAACGAGAACCCATCTCCAAACGCAATTCACACAACTGTTTACGCGTCTTCATGGCATCCTCGCCACTCATTATCAGTATCAAATCGCCCGGCACGGCCTTCATCGTCTCCTTCAAGCGCAACAATACTTCTTGCGTATAGAACTTATCCACACTGGATTTTACGTTGCCGTCTTCCTGCACACGGGCATATACCAATCCTTTCGCCCCGATTTGACAGCGTTTCACGAAGTCCGTCAGTTGGTCCAACTGCTTACGGGTATATGAAGCACATCCCGGCGCACAAATACCTCCGATGTAGGACGCATCATTGAACACGGAAAACTCTCCCGTACCTTTCAACACGTCCATCAGTTCCACGAACTCCATACCGAAACGCGTGTCCGGCTTGTCGCTACCGTAAAGCCGCATGGCTTCGCTCCAAGGCATGCGGGGGAACGGTTCGGTGAGTTCAATGCCCCGTATCGTACGGAACAAGTGTTTGGCCATCCCTTCAAAAAGAGCTATCACGTCCTCCTGCTCCACAAAACTCATCTCACAGTCTATCTGTGTAAATTCGGGTTGGCGGTCGGCACGCAAGTCTTCATCACGGAAACACTTCACAATCTGGAAGTAACGATCCATACCGGCTACCATCAAAAGTTGTTTCAGAGTCTGCGGGCTTTGCGGCAACGCATAAAACTGTCCCGGATTCATGCGGGAAGGCACCACAAAGTCACGGGCACCTTCAGGAGTAGACCCGATCAGCATCGGTGTTTCTATTTCCAAAAAACCTTTGCTGTCCAAGTAACGGCGAACCTCCATCGTCATCTGATGACGGAGTTCCAGATTTTTCCGCACGCAAGCACGGCGCAAATCCAAATAGCGGTATTTCATACGGATATCATCCCCTCCGTCCGTATTGTCTTCGATCGTGAAAGGAGGAGTGGCGGAAGCATTGAGCACAGTCAGTTCCGACACGATGATTTCAATCTCCCCTGTCGGCAAATTCTTATTCTTACTCTCACGCTCGTTCACTTCGCCCTTTATCTGAATCACATCTTCACGCCCCAACTTATTAGCCCGGGCACAAAGCGCGTTATTCACTTCTTCATTAAAAACTAATTGTGTAATGCCATACCGGTCACGCAAGTCGACGAAAGTCATGCCTCCCATCTTGCGCACACGCTGCACCCACCCGGCCAGCGTCACGGCCTTTCCGGCATCCGCAAGTCTCAGCTCACCACAAGTATTTGTCCTGAACATATCTGTTTGCTTATATTAAGATTCAACGTGCAAAGTTATCCTTTTTTTATGAGGAATTCAACGTTAGATAAAAGTTTTCGTTCTTATTTTATCCTTTTTCTTCAAAAACTTGTATATAAGAAATAAGTGTCGTATTTTTGAACCCGTAAAATATGAGAAACCATATCATTAATAACTGATTTCTATGATGAATTTAAACAGAAGTATCAGCCACGCGCTTAAAGCATCCTTGCTCACGGCCGGATTGTTCCTTTTCACTCCGACAGAAGCCGCGGCCAAAACCGAAACTTTCGGAGTAGGAAACAAGACATTCCTCCTTAACGGCAAGCCTTTCATCATCAAGGCCGCCGAAGTGCATTATCCCCGCATCCCGCGTCCCTATTGGGAGCAGCGCATCAAGATGTGCAAAGCTTTGGGAATGAACACGCTTTGCCTGTATGTCTTTTGGAACATACACGAACAGGAAGAAGGCAAGTTCGACTTCACGGGCAATAACGACGTAGCGGAATTTATCCGATTGGCACAAGAAAACGGCCTCTATGTCATCGTGCGCCCCGGCCCTTACGTATGCGCCGAATGGGAAATGGGCGGTCTGCCCTGGTGGTTGTTGAAGAAAAAAGACATCCGTCTGAGAGAACAAGACCCGTACTTCATGGAACGTTACCGCATCTTCGCCCAGAAACTGGGAGAGCAGATCGGAGACCTGACCATTGAAAAAGGCGGACCGATTATCATGGTGCAAGTGGAAAACGAATACGGCTCATACGGCGAGGACAAACCGTATGTTTCGGCCATTCGCGACATCATCCGCGATTCCGGTTTCGACAAAGTGACTTTGTTCCAGTGTGACTGGAGTTCCAATTTTACCAAAAACGGACTGGACGATTTGGTATGGACCATGAACTTCGGTACCGGCGCCAATATCGAAAACGAATTCAAGAAGTTGGGCGAGTTGCGTCCCGAATCTCCCCAAATGTGTTCCGAGTTCTGGAGCGGATGGTTCGACAAATGGGGCGGGCGTCATGAAACGCGCGGCAGCAAGGAAATGGTCGGCGGACTGAAGGAAATGTTGGACAAAGGCATTTCTTTCTCGCTCTACATGACGCACGGAGGTACCAGTTGGGGGCACTGGGCCGGTGCCAACAGTCCCGGATTCTCGCCCGACGTGACTTCGTACGATTACGATGCTCCTATCAACGAGGCCGGACAAGTCACTCCTAAATACATGGAATTGCGCGAGATGCTGGCCGGGTATAGCGACAAAAAGTTACCCTCCATCCCCAAAGAATTCCCTGTAATCAATGTTCCCAAAATACAGTTTACGGAAGTGGCTCCCTTGTTTGAGAACCTCCCCGCCCCTCATGCGTCGATGGACATTCAGACGATGGAAGCGCTCAACCAAGGATGGGGTTCCATTCTTTACCGTACCAAAACCCCGGCAGTGCCTACCCAAAGTGTGCTGACCATAACGGATGCGCACGACTTCGCGCAAGTCTTTATCAACGGGAAACTGATCGGTTCCATTGACCGTCGCAATCACGAAAAGACCATGTTGCTGCCGGCCATGAAGGAAGGAGACCAACTGGTTATCCTTGTGGAAGCCATGGGACGAATCAACTTCGGCCGTGCCATCAAGGACTTCAAGGGCATCACGGAGAAAGTGGAATTGAGCTACACCATGAATACCGGCAGCCAAGTGACCGTCAACCTGAAGAACTGGCAGATTTACACCCTCAGCGACAGCTATCAGGTGCAGAAGGACATGAAATATGTTCCGCTGAAAGACCAGAAAGTACCGGGATGCTACCGTGCGACTTTCAACCTGAAAAAGACCGGCGACACGTTCCTGAATTTGGAAACATGGGGCAAAGGACAAGTGTACGTAAACGGACACGCCATCGGACGCTTCTGGAAAATCGGTCCGCAACAGACACTATACATGCCCGGATGCTGGTTGAAGAAAGGCGAGAACGAGATTATCGTACAAGACATTGTAGGTCCGCAGGAAACCGTGGTCGAAGGTCTGTCCAAACCTATCATCGACAAACTGAACGTCGATGCGCCGAATACGCACCGCAAGGAAGGACAAACTCTGAATTTGGCCGGCGAAACGCCTTGCAAGACCGGTGAGTTTGCCGCAGGCAACGGTTGGCAGGAAGTCCGGTTCGACCAACCCGTAACGGGACGTTACGTGTGCATCGAAGCCTTGAATTCCCATAACAACCGCGAATATGCTTGTATCGCGGAATGGTACATGCTCGATGACAAAGGTCAGCGCATCAGCCGCGAGCCATGGACAGTGGCATACGCCGATGACGAGGACATCTCTTCGGGCAACAAAACAGCCGATAAGATTTTCGACCTTCAGGAGTCTACGTATTGGAGCACCAATAAAGACGTGAAGTTCCCCCATTACATCGTATTGGATTTGGGCGCAGAGCAGACATTAGGCGGTTTCCAATATCTTCCCCGCGTGGAACAGGGAGCACCCGAAAGTATCAAAGGTTACAAAATCTATGTAAAGAGCCAGCCTTTCAAATTCTAAACCGTTAGTCTGGCATTTATCAGAAAATGGCATGCTTCTTTTGAGAGGCATGCCACTTTTTTTGTATTTAGTTTGGATATGTCGTCTAAAAGACGTACCTTTGCATCGCTTTTGAGAAATCACATTCTCTCAAGTCTCGGGGTGTAGCGCAGTCCGGTTAGCGCACCTGCTTTGGGAGCAGGGGGTCGTGGGTTCGAATCCCGCTACCCCGACCATCAGAAAAGGCACTGTAAAACAAGCTTTCAGCGAGTTGACAGTGCCTTTATTTTTATTCAGCCAACAAATGACCGTCATGAATAAGTCATACCACAAAGAGATACTGCACATCGCTCTCCCGTCCATCCTTTCCAATATCACCGTTCCCCTGCTCGGGCTAATAGACCTGACCATTGCGGGACATCTCGGTGCCGCTTCGTATATCGGTGCCATAGCCATCGGCGGTACGATATTCAATATGATCTATTGGATTTTTGCATTCCTGCGGATGGGAACCAGCGGGATGACTTCACAAGCCTACGGTGCCGACAATAAACAAGAAATCCAACTGTTGCTTTATCGTTCCTTGGCTACTTCCACGGGCATAGCCATCCTCATACTCCTCCTGCAAGGCCCGTTACTTCATCTGGCCCTGTCTGTCATGTCGCCCACGGAAGCTGTGGCGGATTTTGCTTCGGTATACTTTAGAATCTGCGTATGGGGCGCCCCTGCCGTGCTCGGGCTTTACAGCCTGACCGGATGGTTCATCGGATTGCAAAATGCAAAATACCCGCTCTACGTGGCCATCGTCCAAAACCTCGTCAACATAGCGGCCAGCCTGTCCTTCGTCTTCGTATGGCACATGGACGTGGCCGGAGTGGCTTTGGGAACAGTCATCGCCCAATATTGCGGACTGACGCTTTCCCTATATTATTGCCACCGCATGCACCGTAGGCTCGGCCTTCCTTATACATTCGTCCCCTCTTCCGTATTCCGGAAAAACGCCATTCGCCGTTTCTTCAGTGTCAACCGCGACATTTTCCTGCGCACCCTTTGCCTCGTGTGCGTCACTCTCTATTTCACCTCCGCCGGTTCCCGTCAAGGGGAATATATCTTAGCGGCCAATGCCTTGCTGATGCAATACTTCACCCTCTATTCTTATTTCATGGACGGTTTCGCCTTTGCCGGAGAAGCCCTCTCGGGCAAATGTGCCGGTGCGGGAGATTATCAGGCCCTGAAAAAAGTCATCCGTAACCTGTTTCTTTGGGGATGCGGTGTGGCACTGACCTTCACCTTATTCTATATGGCCGGCGGAAAAGCTCTCATGAACCTGCTCACCGATGAAGGCTCTGTCGTCGCCACAGCTTCCGACTACCTGCCTTGGGCTGTCCTCATCCCCTTTGCAGGTCTCTCGGCATTCATTTGGGACGGTGTTTTCATCGGACTCACAGCCACACGCTATATGCTCTTGTCCATGTTGGGCGCCACCCTGACTTTTTTCAGCGTCTATCTCAGCCTCTTTCCTATATGGCAAAACCACGCACTCTGGCTGGCTTTTCTCCTCTATTTATTCGTGCGAGGCCTCATGCAACACTTGCTATATAGAAATAAAATCTTAACTTTGCACCCTACAAACTAAATACACGCAAACGCAATGAACTACGTAGGCATACTTATCGGCTTGGCCACCTTCCTGATTATCGGCCTGTTCCATCCTTTAGTCATCAAGGGCGAATACTATTTCGGAACCCGATGCTGGTGGGCTTTCCTCGTGACGGGAATCCTGTGTGCCGGTTTGTCCCTTTATGTGGAAAACGTGTACTTGAGTATTATTTTCGGTGTCATATCGTTCTCTTCCTTTTGGGGGATACTCGAAGTGTTCGACCAACGCAAACGGGTACTGAAAGGCTGGTTCCCGAAAAATCCCAAACGGTTGAAAGACTACGAATAAGCCGCCTGTCGTTTTTTCATCATTCCCATTCTCTCCCCTTCCCTCGCGTCAAAGATTTTTCCTACTGAGAAAAAAGCCTCTCCATTTTTCTATATTCCTCTTTTTCAATCTCTTGAATACAGCGTAAAAATATGCGCCAAATGAAAAATCATTCGCCTGAGATTGATTTTTCATTCTCCTGCAAACGATTTTCCGTTTGCCGCAAGATGATAAATCGCTTTCATACAAGCCTTTTTTTGTCAAACTTACCGATATATCCGAAAGAACAGCCACATGCTATATCCTCCCATGCCATACTCAAACGACAGACGGGACATTCAATACAAATCCCGTGAAGCCAGATATTCAACTTCACGGGATTTTCCTGCCGGATATGCTACGACATCCGGACTAATACACCATACGAGATAATTACTTGTCGCCGAAGTAACGGTTGTACAGACCGGCGAAACCACGGCCATGACGAGCTTCATCCTTCGCCATTTCATGCACAGTGTCGTGAATGGCGTCCAAATCCTGCTGCTTGGCCATCTTGGCCAAATCCATCTTGCCGGAGCAAGCACCGCTTTCAGCCTCCATACGCTTTTTCAGGTTCGTCTTCGTGTCCCAAACCATGTCGCCCAACAATTCGCAGAAACGAGAAGCATGGTCGGCCTCTTCAAAAGCATAACGTTTGAAAGCTTCCGCAATTTCAGGATAGCCTTCGCGGTCAGCCTGACGGCTCATGGCCAAGTACATACCCACTTCTGTGCATTCGCCTTCAAAGTTAGCCTGCAAACCTTTCTTGATTTCAGGGTCAACGTCCTTGGCAATGCCGATGACATGTTCGGTCACGAAAGTCAATTCCGTATCTACCAATTCCTTGAACTTTGAAGCCGGAGCCTTGCACTGCGGGCACTGTGCCGGAGCTTCTTCGCCTTCATGAATGTAACCACATACCGTACATACAAATTTCTTTTTCATTTTCTTCCGTTTTTAATTTAAATTACACATTCGTTTATACTTTATTTCTCTGCCCGTACCTTTCAGGCTCACGCCTCCATCGCACAGGCTTTGCATACACCTTTATAATAGACATGCGCTTCATCCACCTTAAAGTCCGAACCCTTAGGCAAGAAATCTTTCAAACTTTCCGGAAGAGCCACATCGAATAATTTTCCGCATCGTTTACACATAAAATGTGCATGGGGAACGACCACCCCGTCAAAACAAACTTTCTTCTCATCAATGGTCAACATCAAGGCAGCTCCATGCTCGGAAAAAAGCCGTAAGGTGTTGTACACGGTTGTCTTAGACAACGTAGGTATCACTTTACACAAAGCCACATACACCTCATCCACTGTGGGGTGCGTATGATTTTTAAGCAAATAATCCATAATTGCTATGCGCTGTACGGAAGGGTGAATCCCGTAATTCTGCAATGTATCCAAAGCCTCTTTGTTGACCATGTCTAATATAAATTTGTAATGTTTACAATGCAAATTTAGTGTAAGTTCCGTTCTCGTGCAAGCCTTTCCGCGTTTTTTTTGATAAATAACAGCTTTTTTTGCTTTTATTGATACCTTTATATTATCTTTGCCCAACAAATATCAAACATAGCAACATGAATTACGGATTTGTCAGAATTGCCACGGCCATCCCCGGCGTAAAAGTAGGAGATTGCAAATACAACGCGCAACAAATTGAAAGTTTGATTATTCAGGCGGAAGGTAAAGGCGTAGAAATCATTTGTTTTCCGGAACTTAGCATCACGGCTTACACTTGCGGCGACTTATTTGCCCAACAACTGCTGCTCGACGAGGCGGAAATGTGCCTTATCAGCATCCTCGACTTCACCCGCTCATTAGACATCATCTCTATCATAGGACTGCCTGTCGCTTACCACGGTACGCTGCTGAATTGTGCGGCAGTGATACAAAAAGGGAAGATTTTAGGGCTTATCCCCAAAACTTATCTGCCCAACTATAAGGAATTCTATGAACAACGTTGGTTTACATCCGGCGATGTGCACGGAAACAGCAATGTATTGATTTGCGGACAAATGGTGCCGCTGAGCCGCCACCTGGTCTTCAATACTCCCTCTTGCTGTTTCGGAGTGGAAATCTGCGAAGACGTATGGGCTCCCATTCCCCCCAGTTCCGAATTGGTACTCCAGGGAGCTGAAATCATTTTCAACCTCAGTGCAGACAACGAAGGCGTAGGCAAACAGGACTATCTCAAAGCCTTGTTGGCACAACAAAGTGCAAGATGTCTCGCCGGTTATGTATTCTCGGGGGCAGGATTCGGCGAAAGCACACAGGATGTTGTTTTTGCCGGTAAGGCACTTATCTACGAAAATGGAGTGCTGTTGGCGGAAAACGAACGTTTCTCTTTTAAAGAACAACTGGTTTACAGCGAAATAGACGTAGAATGCCTGCGTGCGGAAAGGCGTGTGAACACCACATTCAGCGCTTCTGTAGCCCGGTTGAAATCGCACGACGTCATACAGATAGACACCGAACTGTTTGCTTCCAAAAACATTGAATTAAGCCGTAAAGTCAATCCGATGCCTTTTGTTCCGGCAGGAAAGGCACTGGACGGACGGTGCGAGGAAATCTTTGCCATACAGATAGCAGGACTGGCCAAAAGATTGGTACATACACAAACCCAGACCGTAGTCATCGGGATTTCCGGCGGACTGGATTCCACTCTTGCCTTATTGGTCTGCACCAAAACGTTCGACAAATTGGGACTCTCGCGCAAAGGCATCGTCGGCGTGACCATGCCCGGCTTCGGAACCACCAACCGTACTTACACCAATGCCGTCAACCTTATGAAAAGCCTGGGGGTAACCCTGCGAGAAATCAGCATTAAAAAGGCCTGCATGCAACATTTCGAGGACTTGAATTTCGACATGGCCAACCATAATGTGACGTATGAAAACGCACAGGCACGCGAACGTACGCAGATTCTGATGGATGTGGCTAACCAGATGAATGGCATGGTAGTGGGAACCGGCGACTTGTCGGAACTGGCTTTGGGATGGGCCACGTACAACGGCGACCACATGAGCATGTATGGCGTCAACGCCTCTATCCCCAAGACGTTGGTGAAACATTTGGTCAAGTGGGTGGCCGACAGCGTCATCGACGAATCCTCCCAAGCTACCTTGTTGGATATCGTAGACACACCGATTAGCCCCGAACTGATACCGGCAGACGAAGATGGCAATATCAGTCAGAAAACAGAAGACTTGGTCGGTCCTTACGAACTGCATGACTTTTTCCTATATTATACCTTGCGTTTCGGCTTCCGCCCGTCCAAGATATTCTATCTGGCCCAATATGCTTTCACCGGAAAGTACACTGACGAAACGATAAAGAAATGGCTGACAACGTTTTTCCGTCGTTTCTTCTCGCAACAGTTTAAGCGTTCCTGCCTGCCCGATGGTCCTAAGGTGGGAAGCTGTAGCCTGAGTCCTCGTGGAGATTGGCGAATGCCCAGCGACGCATCGGCTACGGCATGGGTGGATGAATGCAATAATTTGCAAGCCTGACCCCATATCAAAAAAAGAAACGGTGTATTCCCCCTCTTCTGGCGGAACACACCGTTTCTTTTTATTCCATCTGACACTTCCCTCTTCTACTCTCCGTCGTCTTCAAACCTCAATGTCTCCACTTTCTCCAGTCTCGATTTCAGGCGTGGCATACTCCCTTTCCGGATGCGCAGCGTCATGCTGCAATCGTGTTCATACCCTTGACGGACAATAGACGGCTCTTCCTCCTTGACAATGCGCATGACGGAGTTCATGAAAGGATACTCAAAGAAAAACGTGATTTCCTCGTCCACCGTTTTTTCTATAATCCGGGCCGCCTGTATAGCCTCGATAGCCGCCGCCTTATAGGCTTGTATCAGACCGCTCGTCCCCAACTTGATTCCACCGAAATAACGGATGACGACAATCAAAACATCCGTCAGTCCGTAAGAATTAATCTGTCCCAGAATCGGCTTGCCCGCTGTGCCGGAAGGCTCTCCGTTATCATTGGCACGGAAATCCTTCCGTTCGTGTCCCAGCATATAGGCATAGCAACAATGGCGCGCATCGTAATACTTCTTTTGATAGAACTCCACTTGCTCTTTCACTTCGTCTACCGTATGCACAGGATGAATGAAAGCCAGGAACTTGCTCCGCTTCTCGCTATATTCTCCTTCCGCCGCTGCTGTTATCGTCTTATATACGTCATTTCCTTCCATATCCTTCCTATTCAAAAAACTCCGGCCGCCGGGTTCCACCGGCAACCGGAGTTGCAAAGATAATTATTTTTTCTTTATGAAAGTTTATGAATCACCAGTCCGCTGCGTAATTTAGGCTCGAACCAAGTAGCTTTTGGGGGCATGATTTTCCCACAATCCGCTATATCCATGATTTGTTGCATAGACACCGGATACAATGCCAACGCCATTTTCATCTCGCCGCTGTCGCAACGTCTTTTCAGTTCATCCAAACCACGCAATCCTCCTACGAAGTCAATCCGCTTATCCCGACGTAAATCCTTAATGCCCAAAAGCTCATCCAAGATAAGCCGACTACTGATAGTCACGTCGAGCACGTCTATCGGATCGTTTTCATCAAAACGTCCCGGAAGTACACGCAACCTGTACCATTTTTCATCCAGATAAAGCGAAAACTCATGCGGCTGCGCAGGTTTGTACACCGAACCGCCCATGCAAGTCACTTCGAAATCCTTCTCCAAAGCCTGCAAGAACTCATCTGAGGTATAGCACCCCAGGTCTTTCACCACGCGGTTGTAATCCAAGATAGTCAGTTCGCTTGCCGGGAAGCACACGGCCATAAAATAATTGTATTCCGCCTCGGGGTGCGTCCCTCCATGGGCTAAAGCTTTCTCTTGTCCCACCAAAGCTGCCGCAGCCGTGCGATGATGGCCGTCTGCTATGTACAATGCGGGAATGGCTGCAAATTCTTTCGTAATCGCATCAATATCCGCTTCATCATCCACAAGCCAGAACCGATGGCGGAAACCGTCGATCGGGGCCACGAAATCATATTCCGGCTCACGCCTTGCATATCGGTCTATCAAAGAAGCCAACGCGGCATTATCGGGATAAGCCAAAAAAACCGGTTCTATGTTCGCATCCGTAATACGGATATGCTTCATACGGTCTTCTTCCTTTTCGTGCCTCGTCAGTTCGTGCTTTTTGATTATCCCGTCCATATAGTCCTTGACCGAAGCTCCCAACACGATGCCGTGCTGTGTCCGCCCGTTCATGGTCTGTGCGTAAATATAATACATGGGCTTAGCGTCTTCCACCAACCAGCCGTTACGCTGAAATTTGGCAAAATTCTCTGCCCCCTTTTCATACACACATGAAGCGTATTCATCCGTTCCCTCCGGAAAATCTATCTCCGGACGGATCACATGATAGAGTGACATCTCGTTGTCGCCTGCCTCTATACGGGCTTCTTCCGAACTGAGCACGTCGTACGGACGACACTCTACCCGTTCCACCAAATCCTTAGGCGGACGAAGCCCCTTAAACGGTTTAACCCAAGCCATAGCCCCTACGATTATTTATTTACCTGATATTTCGTACATCCGTCCTTGAAGAATGCGGCAATCTGATGCGCCGCAGCCACTCCGGCATTGATATTGGCCTCGGCTGTTTGTGCACCCATCTTTTTGGGTGTAGAGAAATAACGGCCTTCCAATATACGGAAATCCGCATCCGCTTCCGGCATGATGTCCGTGACATACTTCAGGTCTGTACGCTCCTGCATCAATTTCAGCAATTCCGGTTCATTAATGACCTCTTTCCGGGCCGTATTGACCAACACTCCTCCCTTGGGCATCTTGCTGACCAAGGCATAATTGATGCTTTGGCGCGTCTCAGCCGTAGCCGGGATATGCAAGGAAACCACTTCGCACTTTTCAAACAATTCATCTTGCGAAGAGACTGGCTTCACCCCATCGGATTCTATAGCCGCTGCAGGACAATATGCGTCGTATGCATAAACATCCATGTCGAATCCTTTTGCGATATGCGCTACGCGACGACCGACATTACCGTATGCCAAGATTCCTAATTTCTTTCCTTTCAACTCCGTACCGGCCTTTCCATTATAAAAGTTACGTACGGCGAATACCAACATACCGAACACCAGTTCGGCTACGGCATTGGAGTTCTGACCGGGAGTGTTCATCACCACCACCCCGTGTGCGGTGGCAGCCGCCAAATCTACGTTATCGTAACCGGCTCCGGCGCGGACAACTATCTTTAAGTTTTTTGCCGCATCAAAAACTTCATTATCTATCTTGTCACTGCGGATTATCATGGCTTCCACGTCGGCCACTGCCGCCAGAAGTTGTGCCTTCTCCGTATATTTCTCCAATAAAACGACTTCCAATCCGGCTGTCTCTGCAACCTCTTTGATACCGTCCACTGCAATTTTTGCAAACGGTTTTTCTGTAGCAATCAATATTTTAGCCATAGTTATTTTATTTAAATACGTCCCATAAACAAACAGGCACACCTCTGTGTAAGGCGTGCCTGTCTTTATAGCCTTTTAATGTTGAGCTTCAAAGTCCTTCATGCTTTGTATCAATGCCTGCACGCCCTCTATCGTTTGTGCGTTGTAGCATGAAGCACGGAAACCGCCTACGCTGCGGTGGCCTTTTATGCCCACCATGCCGCGTTCTGTAGCAAACTGCAAGAAATCGGCTTCCAATTCTTTGTATTCGTCGTTCATCACAAAACAAATATTCATATATGAACGGTCTTCCGCCTTTGCCGTTCCACGGAACAATTTGTTACGTTCAATTTCGGTATACAACATGTCTGCACGCTCTTTTGCACGCTGAGCCATAGCCTCTACTCCGCCGTTTTTCTTCACCCATTCCAAATTCTTCATGGCACAGTAGATGGGTACAACCGGAGGCGTATTGAACATGGAACCGTTTTTCACATGGGTCATGTAATCCAGCATTGTGGGAATCTGGCGGCTTACTTTATTCAAAGCTTCATCCTTTACGATAACGATATTCACTCCGGCCATAGATACGTTTTTCTGTGCTCCGGCGTAAATACAATTATATTTGCTCACATCTACCGGACGGGAGAATATATCTGACGACATATCGGCAATCAAAGGAACAGGACTGTCCAAATCATAACGCATTTCCGTTCCGAAAATCGTATTGTTTGTCGTAATATGCAGATAATCTGCATCAGCCGGTATCGTAAAGTTTTTCGGAATATAGGTATAGTTGTCTTCGGCTGAAGAAGCAACTTCAACCACTTCACCGAACAACTTTGCTTCTTTCATAGCCTTCTTGGCCCATGTACCTGTATTCAAATAAGCTGCCTTCTTCTCCAAAAAGTTATAGGGAACACGACAGAATTCCGTACTGGCACCTCCTGCCAGAAAAACAACCGAATAACCGGCCGGGAGGTCGAGTAATTCTTTTACCAGTTCTACAGCCTTGTCTACTACAGGCTGGAAGTTCTTTGCCCTATGGCTAATTTCCATCAGGGAAAGACCGCTACCCTCAAAATCCAAGCATGCATCTGCTGTTGCCTCTATTACTTCACGCGGCAACATGGATGGACCTGCATTAAAATTATACTTCTTCATCTAAATTGTAAAACTTAAGATTAATTATCCGTTACTCTAAGCATAACATCTGCGAAAG